>Ga0180429_10000038_pt1 | contig 126571 bp, 89 predicted proteins | sample SS_ome_FD_132428 | JGI IMG/M metagenome (GOLD analysis project Ga0180429, IMG submission 132428) | Hypersaline lake sediment archaeal communities from the Salton Sea, California, USA - SS_1_S_1 metaG | ecosystem: Environmental > Aquatic > Non-marine Saline and Alkaline > Hypersaline > Sediment... | reverse complement strand
CGACAACGGCTCACGCGTGACGATCGACGCGATGGTGCTTGGGACAGGAGTCACGATCGGCGGCTCCGGCGACGTCGCGGTGCTGACGTTCAGGGCTGCGGGCGAGAGCTACGCGCTCTCGATCGACTCAGCTCGCATCAGAGACGCAGAGAACGCGGATCTGAGCGCGAAGCTCGGCGACCTTGAGAGCGATGGCGACACGCCTCTCGTGTTCCGTCTGGTACAGAACGCTCCTAACCCGTTCAACCCCGTTACCAAGATCGCCTACCACGTGCCTCGCGAGTCCGAGGTGACAATCCGCGTCTACGACGTCGCGGGTCGCACCGTGCGGACGCTTGTCGATGGCAGGGTTGAGGCCGGCCGTCACGCGGCCGTGTGGGACGGGAGGAATGACGCGGGTGAGTCCGTCGGCAGCGGAATCTACTTCTGCACGATGGAGGCACCTGACTTCCACGACAGCAGGAAGATGACGCTTCTTAAGTAGTGGCACGTTCAAGCGGGGCCCCGGTTCGTCCGGGGCCCCGCCGGAGTCCCGTGTCGCTTTTGAGCTGTACTAGGACGAGAGCGGGCTGTTCCGAAAGGAGCAAGTGATGAGATCAGCAGTGTTTGCTCTCGCTGTGCTCGTGGCACTCGTGCTGCCGGCTTTGGCAGCAAACGAGCACGGTATCGCACTCCCCGGCTACGCAGGGGCTCCGTTAGCGCCTACACGCAGCGCCAACACCCTGTTCTTCGATGACATGGAAAGCGGAGAGGGTGATTGGACTCACATCGACAACAACACACTGGCTCCAGCTCAGTTCCACCTCGACACCTACATGGCCTACGAGGGCACGTACTCGTGGTGGTGCGGTAGCTTCGACTACGACGCCAATGGAGGATACGGTAACAACTGGATAGAGTTTCTGCACGTCCCGGATCTGGACCTCTCCACGGCAACCTATCCGATACTGACGTATGCCTACAGAGCTCACTCGGAGCCTGCCTACGACTTCACCTACGTTCAGGTAGACCAGTCGGGCACTACCGTCAACCTCGCGGCGTACGACGGGCTGCACTCGTGGACTGACATAGGTGTCTACGGTTTCAACCTGACCGGCTACGACATCACGCCGCTCCAGGCCCGCTTTCTGTTCATGTCGGACGGCGCGTGGTCGGACGAGGACGGCATGTGGACTAGCGCTGGCGGCGCGTTCATGTGCGACAACATCAAGGTGTACGACTACTACAGTGGGTACGTCTACTTCTTCGACGATTGCGAGGGTGGCGGACTCTGCACGCCGTCGGTGCCCACTGGAGGCGACCTCTGGCACATAGTCGAGCGCCCGTGCGCCTCGACCAGCGGCACTCACTGCTGGTGGGTGGGCGACGACGCCGACACGACGCACATACCCGGTTACCTCGATAACGCGCTGATCTCACCCGCGATTGACGTAACGGGTCTCACCGATGTCAGGATCTTCTTCTCGTTCCACACGGACGTGCCGGCGTATCAGGGGGATTGGTGGTCGTTCGAGGTCTCCCCGGACGGCGGCGCTACGTGGTACTGGGACTCGTCTTGGTGGGGCGACTGGGCGACCTGCGCCACGTGGAGCACGTACGGCTGGGGCGGGATCGAGATGGCCCCCTACCTCCCCGGCTCGGCGGTACGGTTCAGAGTGAAGATGGCAACTGACGAAGGCGGATCCGGACCCGGGCAGACCGGCGCCGCCGGAATCACGCTTGATGACTTCATGGTCGTGGACGTGTCCGGGACGCCAGATACCCACACGGTCCCGGGCGATTTCGCGACCATCCGTGAAGCCCTCCAGATCGCAATGCCCCACGACACCATCGAAGTGGGCGACGGTGTCTACACGGAGGCGCTTCGGGTCTACAGGGCGGACATCTCGCTTGTGGCCGGAAGCACACCGATCATCGATCTCGGTAAGACGAGCACCTCGGATCCCGCGGTCGGGAACTGCGTGTACTTCTCCTACTACGCGGACAACGGTGTGCTCGATGGGTTCACACTCAGGCACGGTGACAACGGTGTAGCCGCGTACACGAGCAACGTCACGATCCAGAACTGCGAGATTTACGACAACTTCGGAGACGGGTCCTCCGCGTACAACGTTGGAAACGGCATCTACACGAACGGGTCCAACCACAGCGAGTTTCTCAATAACCAAGTCTACGGCAACAGCGATAGAGGTATCTACGCGTCGGGAGACAGCCTCTTAATCGACGGCAACGTCATTCACGACAACGGATCGGCCAGCTCGACGTACAGCCACGGAATCCTGCTGGCTCACTCGCTGGGCTCCATGATCAGTGACAACTTCATCTTCGGGCACCCCGACTACTCAGGAACGCGGCAGTGCGCGGTTTGGGAGTACGGCGACACGAACCTCGACGAAGTGGAGTGCGGGAGCAACATCTACACCGGCAACGTGGTCTACGACAACGAGTACAGCATCGTCTTCGAAGGGACCTACGACTCCCCGAGCACGGCTAACCTCAACTCCTTCTTCTCCAACTCAGAGGGTATGACGAACGTCACCGCGTCGTCGGTCATGGATGCAACGAACAGCTGGTGGGGTGCAGTCAGCGGTCCATTCGCAAGCGGGAATCCATCGGGAACCGGCGACACGATCTACGGCTCGATCACGTATGCGCCCTGGTTGACCGCTCCAGTGCCGACTCTAACCGAGGTCTATGTCGACGACGATTACTACGACGGCGGCTCGAACGACGGCCACGCCTGGGGGTACAACGCATTCGACAACATCCAGGCGGGCATCAACGCCGTTGGCGCCGGCACGGTCTACGTGGCCGCGGGCACCTACGCGGAGCGCCTGACGCTCTCGGAAGGCACCGACGTGCGCGGCGCGCAGTACGGGGTGGACCCGACGCTGGGTGGACGCACCGACCCGGCAGCGGAGTCGGTTGTGGACATCACAGGGCTCGGAACACCGAGTCCGAATGTGGCTGTCGAGCTGACCAGCGGTGCAGCCGGAGCGAGCTTCTCTGGATTCACCGTTATCGGTAGTCCGACGTTCCACAACGCCGACGAGTCTGTCTTCCGCGCCTGGTGCGGCGACCTCACCATCGAGGACAACATCGTCGATGGGTACTACGGCGTTATCCACAAGGGTGGGTCGAACGTCAGCGTGAGCCGCAACAGCATGACCGTCAACAAGAACGGCATTACCCTCCAGCCGGGTACCTACGACGGCTTCACAATCGAGGGCAATCTGGTTGTGAGGGGTGCCGCCCCAGCCGGCGATGCGTCCGCCACCTACGCTACCGGTGCGACCAACCTCACATTCACGGACAATGACTTCTCCGGCTTCTCTGACGGGAACGGCGTTGGCGGCAGCAATCTGGGCAACGTCACCATCAGCGGGAACGACCTCAGCGACTGCAGAAAGGGCGTCAACATCTGGGGGAACACGACGGCGGTGGCTGTGCTCGCAAACGACATCCTGAACTGCTCGAACGCCGGGGTGAACATCAAGGGTCAGGATCTCAACGTCAGCGGGAACGTCTTCACGGGCTGCGACGTTGGCTTCGACGTCGGTGTGCACACGCTGAGTACCGAGCGGGTCGCTGCCTCGGACAACGACTTCTCCGGATGCGTGACTCTCGGCATGAAGGTCGATCCGGGTGTCGCGGAGACTGTGGATGCTTCCGGCAACTACTGGGGCTCGACTGACCCGACGACCGTGAAGGCGTCGGCCAACGCCGGCCTGGACATCGACTACACTCCGTGGCTCGGCGGCGGCACGGCGCAGAATCCCGGCTACTCCGGCGACTGCTCGACTCTCTACGTCGACGACGACAGCGAGCAGGTCGGCACGGACGGACGCATTCAGGAGGCCGCAGGGCTCGTCGATGGTAGCACGATTCACATCGCAGGTGGCACCTACCCGGGCAGCCTCGTCTTCGGCGCCGCGTGGGACAAGGACGGCGTCGTGTTCGACGGTGACGACTCCGATCCGCCAGAGCTCACGGGCGGCATCAGGTTCCTGCAGAGCGCGCAGATCGACGGGATCACATTCCGCGACCTGACGCTCAAGGGAGTCGCCGCCGGCGGCAACGCGATGATCGATTTCGACAACACGGGTGCCGTCAACGACCTTGTCATCGATAGATGTCTGTTGGATGGCGAACTGGTCTCAGACAGGAACGGTCTCACGGGCAATCTGCTGGGGCAGTCGCTGACCGTGACCGACACCGAGATAAAGGACGTGCTCGGATGGTCGTTGATGGACTTCGACAGTGCCTCCGACTACCTGCCCTATGGAGGCAACGGACTCCCGCTCACGACCGTGACGTTCTCCGGGAATCACGTCCACGAGTGCAACGGCAGCATCGCGCTAAGGGGCCACTACACGAGCCGGACGACCGTCGCGAACATCTACGACAACACGTTCGAGAACATCGGCGGCAACGGCGGCGAGCAAGGCCAGCAGTGGGCTGCGCTTGAGGTCAATCACTGCGAAGTGGCCCACATGTGCGGCAATACCGTCACGGGAGTCTCGGAAGGCCAGTGGGGCGAGGGCCAGGCGTTCCAGTTGTGGGACGTCGGGACGCTCAACTTCGAGAACAACTCAGTCACGGACAACCACCAGGGCGTGTTTTTCTTCGGCGGCTCCGCCGGCGGCGACTACGGAGGTCCGTACGCCATCCCGAGCGGAGGGCTACACTACAGCTCTTTCGTCGGCAACACGCAGTACGGCGTGAGTGTCGACCCGAACTGCACGGGCGGTCCGCTCGACGCCGAGATGAACTGGTGGGGTGACGAATCTGGTCCGGCCACGAGCAAGGGTACGGGCGACAAGGCGCTTGGCAACGTCGACTACGACCCGTGGATAGGCAAGGCCGGAACGGGGAACGTTGTGTGCGACCCCGACCCCGACTACCTGAGCATCGGCGACCAGCTGGCCGAGATAGACGTTAACTACCTCGGCGGCGGCGGTGGCATGATGTATGGCTACACGGTCAAGGTCTCGTGGAATCCCCTCCTCGTGACTACAACAAAGGACGACGTCACGCAGGGCACGCTCCTTAGCGATGTAGGCGGTACGTTCTGGAACGTCCGCTCAACGGGCGCCAGCGAGTTGACCATCGACTGTATCCTGCTGGGCGCACAGGACGGAACGGCCGGACCGGGGACGATGTTCTCGATCGACTTCGACGCGGTCGTGCCGGTCGGCTACGGTGTGAGCGCCGTGGACATCACGGTTGACCGCATCCGCGATAAGGACAACAACACGCTGTCCGGTTTCTTCGCGGATGACGGCGAGATAATCGTGGACACCACAGCGCCCAGCGTAACGGCAGTTCACGTAGCCAACGACGATCCGGACGTAACCGACGACTGGGTGAAGAACGGTGATCCCGTGACGGTCACGGCGACCGTGACCGACGCGCATCCCGCGTTCGGCGAGGGCGACATCAAGGCGAACCTGACCGGTCTGGGTGGCGCGGCTGATGCTGCTCCCGATCCCGGCAGCTACGACGGCACGACGGCGACGTGGACGATCGCCGCTGCCGCGTGCAGCCCGGCGAACGGCACAATAACCGTCACAGTCACCGCGGTGGACGCCCACGGGAACACGGGAAGCGGCAGTGACACGATCGAGGCGGACAACATCCTGCCCAGTGCCGTCACGTCATTCGAGGCATCGCCGGGTCACGGGAAGTGCGACCTGACCTGGACGAACGGCACGGACGATAACCTCGCCGGCGTCGCGGTCAGGCGCTACGCGGAGCCTGGGGAGTATCCCCAGTATCCGTGGCACGTGGCCAACTACCCAAGCACGGCGAAGTACCCGACCGACAAGTCGTCGGGGGCCGGTGTCTACGATGACACTGGCGAGAGCTTCGCAGATGACACGATGACCGGGCGCAACATCTACTACTACCAGGCGTTCTGCTACGACGAGGCGCGGAACTACGGTCCGGCCGATCCGGGCGCGCGTGACCTCGCCACGAACTACTGGCTGGGCGATATCGCGGACGAGTGGGGGAGCTGGGGCTACGATGGGGTCGTGAACGACGACGACATCCTCAAGCTCGGCCTCGCTTACTGGACCAGCGACCCGATGGGCTATCCCGGCGACGCTGAGTGCGATGTCGGACCGACGGTGCACCCGGACTACGGCCGCCTCGGTCTTCCGAAGCCCGACAATGCCGTGGAGTTCGAGGACGCGATGGTTTTCGCCATGAACTACGGAGTCGTCGCTCCTCGCGTGGTTCCGTTCCTGCCCGAGCCCTACGACCCGGCGCCGCTGGCGCTGGCTCTAGGCGGAACCGAGAGTCGCGGGGACGAGATCGAGGTCGCTCTGAGTCTCGAGGGCAACTCGGGTGAGGTCAAGGGGCTGAGTGCGTCCCTGGCCTTCGACGCGACGGAACTCCAGTTCCTGTCGGCGAGGCTGGCTGACGGCATGCAGTCGCCCATCGGCGAGATGTTTTTCATGCACAGGGCCGGGTCCGAGCGCGTCGAACTCGACGCGGTCGTTCTCGGCACGGGCGTGACGATCGGCGGCTGCGGCGACGTGGCTGTTCTCACCTTCCGGGCGCTGTCGGAGAGTTACTCGCTCGAGGTCGAGTCCGCGCGGGTGCGCGGCACCGAGAACGAAGAGCTCATGGTGAAGCTGGGCGACTACCAGTCCACCGAGGACGCTCCGATGGTGTTCCGTCTGGTGGGCAACACGCCCAACCCGTTCAACCCGATCACCAAGATCGCCTATCACGTGCCTCACGAGTCATACGTCTCGATTCGCGTCTACGACGTAACGGGTCGTCTCGTGACCACGCTCGTGGACGGCGTGAGCGAGCCCGGTCGCCACGTGGCCGTGTGGAACGGCACGAACGACCGCGGCGAGTCGGTAGGTAGCGGTGTCTACTTCTGCACGATGGAAGCACCTGACTTCCACGAGAGCAGGAAGATGACGCTGTTGAAGTAGAAGAGAGCGGCGACGGAGCCCGGGCCTCCCGGCTCTGGCTCCGTCGCCGAAGGTTGGAAGCAGCCTGTGACGGCAGCTAAATGCGCTGTGAGAGCGGAAGGAGGTGAGGAAAGCGACGCGAGTGATCTAGTGCTACTTCGCTAATGGACACAAGCGGCTAGCGAGGAGACATCAATGAGAAGCAAGCTCATTATTTCTGCCCTGACACTGGTGCTCTGTGCAGGGGTCGCGTTCGCGGGCGACATCTACGTCCCCGGTGAGTACGCCACGATCCAGCTGGCGGTGGACAACGCGATCAGCGGCGACGTGATCCACGTCGCGGCCGGCACCTACACTGAGCAGGTGCACATCACAACGGGTGGCATCACGATCGACGGCGCCGGTGTGGGCTCGACCGTGATCGCATCTCCCGTGACCCTGACGGCGTTCTTCACGACTGTGGGAACCTCGACCAACGACAACTACCCGGTCGTCTTCATCGACGGCGTGACCGGCGTTGCCCTGTCGAACCTGACGGTCGACGGCGCGAATCAGGGAGACACGAACTACAGGTTCATCGGCGTCGGTTTCTGGAACGGCGACGGTTCGATGACCGACATGGAGGTGCTGAACGTCATGAACAGCACCTTCAGCGGCGCCCAGCACGGCGTCGGCGTCTACGCCTACAACGACACGGGTGGTCCGTACTCGATCGCGATGACCGACGTTCTTGTGGATGACTACCAGAAGACAGGCGTCGCGCTCTCGGGCGACGGTCTGACGGTCGCCCTGCTGCGTGTGGAGACGGTCGGTCAGGGTGCCACCAGCGTGACCGCGCAGAACGGCATCCAGATCGGCTACGGCGCCGGCGGTGCCGTCGATGACTGCACCATCACTGGCAATGACTACACCGGCGCCACTTGGACCGCGTCCGGGTTCCTTCCGAGTGATGGCGCTCCTCTCGCTGTCGACGGCCTGACGCTGGACAACAACCAGACAAGCCTCTACATCATCGAGATCGACGGCACCTACAACGATGTCACGGTCACGAACCCCACCGGGGATGCTTTCTACGCCTTCACGGATTCCCCCGCCAGGGGCGCGGGCGATGTGCCCGCAGCCTCGCCGTTCGGCGGGGAACACGCTCGCGGAGGCAGCAGAGCGACCATGACCGTCAGCTTCAGCAACAGCAGCTTCACGGGAGCTGGAGCGACTGACAGCTGGGGTCCCGCGTCGTACGCCATGGGCAACGACGTGGACATGACCATCACCGACTGCACGGTGACCGGCTGGGACTGGGGCATTGTGGCCTACGAGGCCGGCGGCTCCGTCACAACTACGGTCTCCGGCTGCGGCATCTACGGGAACACGTCGTACGGGTTCTATACGAACGCCGTCGCATCCAGGGCCACTCAGGACATCTACGGGAACTGGTGGGGCGCCGCTGACGGTCCCGGCGGTGACGGCCCCGGAACCGGCGACGCCGTGACAGGAGCCGTGGACTACTCGCCGTGGTACGAGGCTGTTCCAGGCACAATCCCGATGCCCTACGGCACCGACGACTCGATCCAGGACGCGATCGACGCCGCCGCGAACGGCGCCACGGTCAACGTCGCCGCCGGAACGTACAGGGAGCAGCTCCGCATCGACGGCAAGAGCATTGACCTCGTCGGCGCCGGTGTCGGCGCGACGGTGCTCGAGGCCGTGGACACCGGCGACCGGACGACCTACAGCGTCACGCAGTGGACCGGTTCGGCCCGCACGATTGACGCGTGCATCGGTGTGACGGATGCCGGTACGGTCAACATCTCCGACATGACCGTCGACGGCCGCGAGCTTGGTCCGAACAACTTCTACGGTGTTCACTTCTTCGACACCAGCGGCGGCGTCACGGACTGCCGCATAGAGGACATCACTGACGCTGGCCACACGTCGTACGACAGAGTGGTCAGCCTCGCGGCCACGCACGGAGAGGCCGTCGACAGCTACACGGTCGATTTCTCGGACAACGTGATCCCGAGCTTCCAGAAAGGCGGGATCTTGGTGATGGGTCCATACATCACCTTCAACGTCGACGGGAACGAGATCACCAACCTCCCGTCGAACACGATCGCGGGCAACGGCATTCAGCTGTCGTACGGCGCCAGCGGCACGACCGAGGACAACATCGTGCACGGCGTTGGCTACACAGGCGACGACTGGAGCGCGACGGGAATCCTGCTTTTCGAGAGCGGCGACGTCTCGATGGATGGTGACCTTGTTCACGCCTGCCAGAGCGCCGTCAACTTCTCGGACTGGGGTTGGGTCTATCTCAATCCGACGACCGTGAGCCTGTCGTTCACTGACCTGCTCCTCTACGACAACGAGTGGTCGCTGGGCTGCCAGCTCTCGCGCGACGACTCCGACCTGGACTTCGATGCGGACGGCTGCGTCATTCTGGACAGCACCGGAGACGGCATCGATCTCTGGGGCACCGACGAGGACCCGTGGGGCGGCGGCTACTACACGGGTTGGGACAACGGCGACCTGGTCGCCGACATCACGAACTGCGTCATCACCGGAACAGCGCTCGACGGGATTTGGATCGACGACCTCTCCGGTAACGCGACGAACACCATGGACGTAGAGGTGCACTACACGGCCATGGAGGGGAACGTCAGCTCCGGTCTGTGGAACGGCTCCACGCACACCGTGGACGCGGAGAATTGCTGGTGGGGCGACCCGACTGGTCCGACCGTCGTTCCCGAGCCTCCGCGCGGCAACAGGCCTGCGGCGGCCGATCCCTGCCCGTTCGCTCCCTACGACCTGCCGGAAGAGGGCGCACCGCGCTACGTTGAGGGTAGTTCTAGCCGCGCCGGGGACGGCGTCCACGGTCTCGTGGACTACGACCCGTGGCTCGGCGGCAACATCATCTGCGATCCCGACCCCGAGTACCTGACCGCGACCGACCCGGTGAAGACGATCGACGTCAACTACACCGGCGGCGGCAGCGGTCGGATGTATGGCTACTCGGTGAAGATCAGCTGGGATGGCTCCGTCGTGAGCACGGCGCCCGGTCTCGTGACCCAGGGCACGCTGCTGTCCGACATCGACAACACGTTCTTCTTCGCGCGGACGACGGGCACGAACGAGATCACTGTCGATTGCGCGATCCTCGGTGACGTCGACGGGGCGACCGGCCCCGGCACGATGTTCAGCATTCCGTTCACCGGACTTGCGATTGGCACCAGCTCCGTCGACATCACGGTCGACAGGGTGCGTGACAAGGACAACAACACGCTCACCGGGTTCTACGAGGACGACGGCCTCCTGATCGTAGACGTCGACGATCCGATAGTGGCGGACGTCGAGATCACGAACAGCACGCTCTTGCATACGGACGAGTACGTCAAGGACGGTGACACGGCCGTTGTTACGGCCACGGTGACCGACGACGATCCCGCGTTCGGAGAGGGCAACATCAAGGCCAACCTGACCGGCCTTGGCGGGGCGGCGAGTGCTAGCCCCGATCCCGGCAGCTACGACGGAACTACGGCGACCTGGACGATCTCCGGCGTCACGTGCACGCCTTCGGACGGCACCGTCACGGTCACTGTGACTGCGACCGACCCGATCGGCAACACGGACGACGGCAGCGACACGATCATCGCCGACAACACCGCTCCTACGGCCGTTACCGGATTCGACGCCGCGCCAGGCAACGGGGTGTGCTATCTGACCTGGGACGACACGAGCGGGAATGACATCCACCCCTACGGAATGGTTGTCAACATCGACGACGTACCCGGTGAGTACCCGCAGTACCCATGGTTCGTAGCCAACTGGCCGAGCATTGACAGTGCGTACCCCGCCGACCACAGCGGCGGATCGACCGCCTACCTCGGAGCCGGCACGAGTCACACGGATGTCGTCGGCTCGGGCCGCAACATCTACTACTACCAGGCGTTCGCTCGTGACATGGCGCTCAACTACGGCCCCGCCGCCTCCACGGCGCGCGACCTTGCCACGAACTACTGGCTCGGTGACGTGTCCGACGTGTGGGGCAGCTGGGGTTATGACGGTGCGGTCGACGATGACGACATCCTGAAGCTGTCCGACAGCTACGGGACGGCGAACCCGGTGGCCTATCCGGGTGACGCCGAGTGCGACGTCGGCCCGACGGTGCATCCCAACTGGAACCGTCTCGGACTGCCGAAGCCCGACGACAAGGTTGAGTTCGAAGATCTGATGGTCTTCGCGATGAACTACGGCGTGGTCACGCCGCGCGTCGTTCCGTTCCTGCCCGAGATCTACGACGGTTCGCCGCTGGCGGTCACGCTCGAGTCCGACGGAACGAACACAAGCGTTGCGCTTCGCCTCGAGGGCAACTCGGGTGAGGTCAAGGGTGTGAGTGCCGAGATCTCCTACGATCCCAGCGAGCTGGAGTTCGTGTCGGCGAGGCTTACCGACGACATGCTCGCACCGATCGGCGAGGTGTTCTTCTGGTACGGCGAGAGCCAGGGCCGCGTGTCGGTGGATGTCGCGGTCCTCGGTACCGGTGTCACCATCGGTGGCTCCGGCGAACTCGCCACGCTGGAGTTCCGACCGCTGGCCGAGGAGTTCGACATCGAGGTCGACTCTGCGCGCCTGCGCGACGTCGAGAACGGTGAGCTCCAGGCCAAGCTCGGGAGCTACGCGTCGAACACCGAGACGCCGATGTTCTACCGTCTCGTTCAGAACGCGCCGAACCCGTTCAACCCGAAGACGACCGTGGCCTACAACGTGCCGCGCGAGTCCGACGTTTCGATCCGCGTCTACGACGTCGCTGGTCGCTGCGTCCGGACGCTCGTGGACCGCGAGGTCGAGGCCGGTCGTCACTCGGTTGTCTGGGACGGCTTGAACGACAGCGGCGACGCTGTCGGCAGCGGCATCTACTTCTGCACGATGGAGGCGCCTGACTTCCATCAGACGACGAAGATGACGCTTCTGAAGTAGCTCAATCCCAGGGTGGGGCCGGGGGGGTCTTCCCGGCCCCGCCCGAACCCCGCGGCTCAGGGACCGCGGAGGGAGGAAGGTCGAAGTGAAGAGAGGCACGCGCGAGACGACATGCGTGGGCTACGGCCCGCGAGAGCGGATGTCTCTGGCGGTAGTGCCAGTCCTCGCGGTTGTGGTCTTGGCCCTGGCGGCGACGGCCGCAGGAAACGTCGGGCCCGACATCTTTTTCACTCCGTCCAGGGCGATGCTCGAGCCCGGTGAGACGGTCGAAGTCAGCTTCAGGGTGTGGGCCAGCGAGGACTCGATATCCGGCTATCAGTTGTATCTGTCGTTCGACCCGGGCGTGGTGGAGCTGGTGTCGGCGACGCAGGGATCGCTCTATGCCTACTCAGGGTGCCCGACATGGTTCATCCCCGAAGAGGAAGGCGCCGGCTACTGGCACTTCTTCGACACCGTAATGGGTACCGGCACCTATGTCCTGCCACCGGGTGAGCTACTGCACCTCGAGTTCGAGGCGCTCACCTACGGCACGACGGAGCTTCACATAGACAGCATCCTGCTGGCCGACGTCGAGAGAGAGAACCTGCCGGTTGCGAGTTACGAGCATGGATGCATCTTCGTGATCGAGGCAACGGGAGTGGACGAGATTGGCGGGACTGTCGGACTGGGACCAGCCTATCCGAACCCGTTCAGGTCCAATACGGCCATCCCGTTCAGCGCCCCCGCGGACGGGCTAGCTGAGAGCATCGAGATCTACGATGTTGCAGGCAGGCTGGTGAGACGCCTGTGTCTGCCCGGAGGGACGACGGAAGGCGAGATGGTGTGGGACGGCAGGGACGCGTGTGGCGAAGAGGTGCCTTCTTCGGTCTACTTCGTGAGACTTGACGGCCGCACATCGTCGGCGCACTGCAGACTCGTGAAGACCGACTGAGACGGCCTGCCGGCAGAGTGGCAGCAAGTTGGAGGCTCCAGTTCGCCAGCAGTAGGGCGAGCGATTTCTGTCCCAGTGGTGGGATCCAAGGAGGTTCGAGCCATGAGACAGGTATTGACCGTGGCACTCATACTGGCAGCCAGCACGGCGCTGGCTGTCACGGGTGGGCACTTTGACGGTGTTGGCGGACAGGCGAACCACGATGTGTCGCGCGCAGTTGTGTGGTCACAGATGCCTCAGCCTGCGCCGAGCTACTACTTCGCGTCTCACTATGACGCTACAGGCGCCTGGTACGCAGAGAGTGCCGACGACTTCTTCTTCGAAAGCGTCGATCCGATCACCAAGGTCGAGTGGTGGGGCAGGTACGTCGAGCCCTCTCCTCCGCCCTACGCGACCTCGTTCATAATCCGTTTCTACGAGGACGTCCCTGCCGGCGACCCGCCGTACAGCCACCCGGGTGATGTTCTCTACACCGGTACGGTGGACATGTTCACAGAGGAGCCGGCGCCCGAGGTAGGCTCGGCGGTATTTCACTACGAAGCGGAGCTGATGACGCACGCCTTCCTGCCTGCCGGCCATATCTACTGGATCAGCATCCAGGCCGGGGTCTTTGAGGACCCGGACCAGTGGGGCTGGGTCAAGTGCGTCACCGAGGACGAGTACATGGACGAGGCGGTGATGATCTCCACGCCCTTCGGTCTCCCGATGTGGACACCGATGTCGCAGCTTCCCAGGACCCCGCCGTTCCCGCACAGCGAACTGGCTTTCGTGCTGCACTCTGAGCCGGGGACTCCTGTGGAAGACGCCACGTGGGGCGGCATAAAGGCGATGTTCAGGTAGCCCGGTCTCGTTGATCTCCTCCGGCCCGCGCGCTGAGCGCAAGCCGGGTGGAGCGGGTGATCAACGGCGCCCCAGGAAGAGAGGGTACCTACTGTGAAACTTGCAGCGGTTCTGTCAATCGCGCTTCTGCTGATGGGAAGTGCGGTCTGGGCGGTGGAGGAGGCCCCGTTCGGTGGGAACCTGGACGGCGGTCCCTTAGCGCCCGTAGGGTCATCGCGTGGTGTGCTGTGGGAGCAGCTACCGTACGGTGGCCACGTCTGGGGATCGTGGGAGGACTCCGCCAACATCTACGAGAGCGGGGACGACTTCGAGTGCACCGACCCCTGTCCGATCACTTCTGTCGAGTGGTGGGGCTTCTTCCACTATGGTGCTGCCCCGGGGGACTACGCGTTCCGCATCCGCTTCTGCACGGACGCACCGGGCCCGCCCAGCCACCCCGGCACAGTGCTCTATGAGGAGACATGCACCAGCTGGAGCGAAGAGCCCTATGGCTCGAGCTTCACGCACTACACAGCAGATCTTCCGGTTCCCTTCTACCAGGAACCGGGGAACACCTACTGGATAGTGATCCAGGCGGTCTATGGCGATGGATGGTACTTCCCGACCACGGCTGGGGCATGGCTGTGGATCGAGTGTGATGATGCATACGACTGGGGGGACATCTCAGTCTCCCGTGGCCCTGGCGCTGGTGATGCCTGGGAGCACAACGGCTCTGGACACCATGCGTTCGTTCTTCACGGCAGCCTGCCAGGACCCAACATCGTGTTCGACCCGGACACGGAGTCCCTGAGCATCGACGACCCTGACTGCACAGTCGACGTCAACTATCTCGGCTGCGCGAGCGGGCTGGTCTACGGCTACACGGTCGACTTCTCATGGGATCCGTCCTTGGTGAGCTGCGCTCCCGGCGACGTAACGGAGGGGACACTGCTGAGCAGCATCGGACCGACGCTCTGGGACGTTGACGAGATCAGTCCGGGCCTTATGAGGGCCGACTGCATCATACTGGGTGCATACGACGGCACTACCGGACCGGGGACCATGTTCTCGATTGACTTCCACGCAGTCACAGCTCCTCCGGTGGCCTATGGAACGAGTCTTGTCGAGATCACGGTGGACAGAATCCGCGATCGTGACAACAACGCACTCACCGGCTTTACCACGGGCGATGCGGAGATCTTCGTAGACACAGAGAAGCCGACCTCATCGGTGAATGCGCTTCCGCCGTACCACATCGACTCGTTCTTCGATGTCTACTACACGGCCGATGATCCCTCAGGGAGTGGTCTGACTGGCGTCGATCTCTTCTATCGAGTGGACGGTGGGACCTGGACTAGCTTCGGGACGTTCACCTCGAGCCCGATCGCGTTCGACACGGGCTTGGTGGACGGCTTCTACGAGTTCTACACTCTGGCTACCGACGCTCACGGGAACGTCGAGGACCCGCCAGTCACGCCGGACGCGAGCACGACGGTCGACACTGTGGACCCTACATCATCTGTCAATGCGCTTCCGCCATACCACATCGACTCGTTCTTCGATGTCTACTACACGGCGGACGACGGCCTCGGCAGCGGCGTGGACGACGTGGAGCTCTTCTACCGAGTGGACGGTGGGACCTGGACGAGCTTCGGGACGTTCACCTCGAGCCCGATACCGTTCGACACCGGCGGGGTGGACGGGTTCTACGAGTTCTACACGATCGCAACCGATGTGGCGGGCAACGTGGAGGTCGCGCCAACCTCACCGGACGCGAGCACTACAGTGGACACCGTAGATCCGACCTCGTCTGTGGATCCGCTACCTCTCTACCACATTGACTCCTTCTTCGACGTCACGTTCACCGCTGACGATGGTCTCGGAAGCGGCGTGGACGACGTAGAGCTCTTCTACCGGATCGAGGGCGGAACCTGGACGAGCTTCGGCAGCCACACGTCGAGCCCGATACCGTTCGTCGGCGGGCCGGACGGGTTCTACGAGTTCTACACGATCGCCACCGACTTGGCCGGGAACGACGAGAACCCGCCGGTCACACCGGACGCGAGCACGACAGTCGACGGCACCCCTCCTGAGGTGGTCAATGTTGAGCTGGTCAACCTGACGCTCCCTCTGACGAACGATTACGTCAAGGACGGTGACTATCTCGAGCTGACTGCCGACGTCTCGGACGCACTCTACACTCTGGCCAAGTCGGACATCACTGCCGATCTCTCCGGATTGCTCGACGGCGGCGGCATGGCTGTGGAGGCCGAGACGTACGATGGCTCGACTGCCACTTGGACCTTGGCCCTCGAGGACGTTGATCTGACTGGCGACGGGGCGAAGACCGTGACGGTCTACGCCAAGGACGGTGCGGGAGGGACCGGAAGCGGTTCGGACGGCATTATTGTGGACAACACGCCACCGACGCCCGTGACAGGCTTCAACGCGTCTCCGGGCAACGGCAAGTGCGAGCTTGTGTGGACGAACGGCACCGACGCGCACCTGGCGGGCGTGGTCATCCGTCGCGGAGAAGTGGTGGGCGATTACCCGCAGTATCCCTACTTCGTCTCGAACTGGCCGACCGTGGCTTACCCGGCCGATCAGTCGGCCGGCGTAGGCGTCTACGAAGGCACTGGAACGAGCCACACTGATCTCGTGTCCGACAGGAACATCTACTACTACCAGGCCTTCTGCTACGACGAGGCTCTGAACTACGGCGCGGCCGACACCAGTGCAAGTGACCTTGCAACGAACTACTGGTTGGGTGACGTGTCCGACGGCTTCGGAGGCGGATGGGGCTACGACGGTGTTGTGGACGACGGCGACATACTCATGCTTGGGGACTCCTACTGGACCGAGGACCCGGTAGACGTGCCCGGAGACGCCGAGTGCGATGTCGGCCCGACCGTCCATCCCAATGGGAGCCGCCTTGGACTTCCGCGCCCCGACGACGATGTCGAGTTCGAAGACGCGATGATCTTCGCGATGAACTACGGGGTCGTCACCCCTCGCGTGGTCCCGTTCCTTCCGGGGGAGTATAGCCCGGTGCCGCTCGCCCTGAACCTGTGTGAGCGGGGAACGACCGCCGGCGAGCTCGAAGTAGCTCTGCGTCTAGAGGGCAACTCGGGCGAGGTCAAGGGCATGAGCGCGGTCATCGGTTACGACACCGGCGAACTGGAGTTCGTGTCCGCGCGGCTCTCCGAGGACGTGTCCTCACCTCTGGCCGACGTCTTCTTCTGGTCCGGGACCAAGGACGGCGCGGTACTCGTCGACGCGATGGTCTTGGGTACCGGTGTGACCATCGGCGGATGCGGGGACGTTGCTGTGCTGACGTTCCGCGTTGCGGGAGAGGGCTACGCATTGGAGATCGAGTCAGCGCGCATCAGGGACGTCGACAATGGCGAGCTTGATGCGAAGCTCGGCGATCTCGAGTCAGGCGACGACACGCCCCTCGTGTTCCGCCTGGCTCAGAACGCGCCGAACCCGTTCAACCCGAAGACGACAGTTGCCTATCACGTTCCTTCCGAGTCCGATGTGACGATTCGAGTGTACGACGTCTCAGGTAGAGTCGTCAGGACTCTGGTCGACGGGGTCGTCGACCCCGGCCGCCACGAGGTTGTGTGGGACGGCAGGAACGACGCCGGCAAGTCAGTCGGCAGCGGGATTTACTTCTGCACGATGGAGGCTCCTGACTTCCGTCAGAGCAGGAAGATGGCGTTGTTGAAGTAGTAGTGCGCAGGGCCGGGGCGGGCCAGTCTGACACTGGCCTGCCCCGGTGAGAGCGGCATAGCACTTTGAGACTGGGACGATGAGGAGGTCCCGCCGCGGGCCTGTTGCGCAGGGTCCTCTGGCCAGCCTCGATTTGTCGGAAGTCCCAGATGACGACAAGCGGCACCGGCTCCACAGGCGGCCGCTCAGGAGAAACAGGAGGCCCACGTGAGACGGGCAAGTACACTATGGCTGTGCCTCCTGCCGCTGATCTTCCTTGCGGCCGGAACGGCCACGACACGCGCTGAGGGTGAGCGCGACATAGCGCTCATCTCGTTCGATCCGATGACGGCTCGATTGTCGGCGACGCAGACAGCCACACTGGACGTCATCTATGACGGCTCGCTGGTGACATCGGGGCTGAGGGGCTTCGCCCTTGAGATCTCGTTCAACGACACGTACGTGTTCGTTGACAGTCTCGACGTACACGTGGTGGAGGGTGACTTCCTGAGCGACGTCGGAGGAACGGCGTTCTACGTCCTGCCCGTCGACGAGAACACGTTCACTGTCGATTGCGCGATACTGGGAGCCACGCCAGGAGCGACCGGGACCGGCACCCTTTGCTCGATAACGTTCTCCGGAAGGACGGGAGACGGAACGAGCGTAGTGGAGTTCGACGAGGTGAGGCTCCGCGACCCTGAGAACAACGCGATCCTGGTCTCGTCGGGATTCGCGGTCCTCGTTCTGGATAACACGCCGCCGAACGTGCCGGTGCTCGACCCCGAGCCCGAGTTCACTCAGGGCACGACCAACTACGTCTCATGGAGCGACGAGAGCGCGACGGGAGCGGTCGGCTACTGTATCGAGGCTTCGGAGACCCCCACGTTCGACGTGGTAGTCGGGACGAGCGGGTGCACGCCTTTCACCTACCACACGTTCACCGGATTGGACGATGGTCAGCTCTACTACTACCGCGTCAAGTGCCGTGACGACCTTTGGAACGAGTCAGCCTGGTCGGCGATCGAGCACTCGACGCAGGACGACACGCCTCCGGAGACCGAGGCGGGTCCGGTCGATCCCTACTACAACACCGTCTCTTTCGACGTGCCCTTCGTGGCCTCCGATGCCACGAGCGGAGTCCAGTACGTCGAACTCTACTACCAGAAGGACGGCGGCGGGTACGTACAGTACGGAGCCGCGTTCACCGTGAGCCCCATAGCGTTCGTCGCTCCAGGAGAAGGCGTCTACGAGTTCTACACCAGGGGGACGGACAACGTCGGGAACGTCGAAGCCCAGCCGGTGGACGCCGACTGCTTGACCGAGGTGGACCTGACTCCCCCGCCGTCTCCGATCGACCTCGTTGCCCTGCCCGGCCACAATCGGATTTCGCTGTCGTGGACCGTGTTGCCGGGGCGCGACGCGCCCATCGAGGGCACGCTTCTCGTGCGGCGCCCCTGGAGTGTCTCGGCGTATCCCGAGTACGACGACTGGGGTCCGCCGTTCGGCTACCCGGTGAGCCCCTCGAGCGGCTTCGTCGTGGCCTTCGTGCCTGGCACCGGCTACCAGACCTACGAGGACACAGGCTTCGACGACTCGAACAGGAACGTCCACTACTACAGCGCCTTCACTCGAGACGCCGCGGGCAACTACTCGCTCGCGGCTAGCACCGCTCAGGACCGCTCGACGTCCTATTGGCTCGCGGACGTGAGAGAGCTGACGGGAACACCGGGAACGTACGACGGGTTCGTCGACTACTACGACAAGGTGGCCTATTCCTACTCCTACTACGCTGTAGACGGCGATCCGCGATACGACAATGAGCTCGACGTCGGGCCCACCGACGACAACAGCCGAATGGGCATACCCCTCACCGACAACGTCATAGACTTCGAGGACCTGATGATCCTCGCGATGAACTACGGGCGTGTCCTACCGACGGGAATGCCGCAAGAGAGAGTGCCGGGTTGGTACGGCGGAGACTCCACCGTACTCGCACTCGAGTGGGAGAAGAGCGAGATGGTCGTCGGAGAGGTCGTTGAGGTCGGGCTCGCTGTCCTCGGCACCGAGGGTCTAGCCAGGGGAGTGTCGTCACTCACTTGCTACGATCCGGCGGCGCTCGAGTTCATCTCCGCGACGCAGGCCTCGTTGCCGGAAGACGTGGGGGAGACCTTCTTCTGGGCGGCCGAGGTCGAGCCCGGATCCGTGCGGGTGGATCTCGCCGCTCTCGGTGAGGAGACGGCTCTGCCTGGAGACTGCCGCATAGCGACGTTGCGGTTCGCACTGCGCGACGAAGAGCCGACCGTCCTGCGCACCGAAGACGTAGCGGTCAGGGACCTCGCGAACATCGACATCCCGTGCGGGCCCGCGCGAGTCACGCTCGGCGGTGATGATCTCCCGGCGGCGGTACGGCTCTGTCAGAACGCGCCCAACCCGTTCAACCCGATGACCGCCATCGCCTTCGACGTTCCCGAGAGGAGTGATGTGACTCTCCGCGTATACGGCGTCGACGGGCGTGAGGTCGCCACGCTTACCGACGAGGTCATGGAGCCCGGCACGTACGACGTCGTCTGGAGAGGAACCGACGGAAGCGGATCGGACGTGGCGAGCGGCGTCTACTTCTACGTGCTCGAGGTCGGGGAAACGCGGCTCGTGCGCAAGATGGTCCTTATGAGGTAGTGGATCTGGCCTCTCCTGTACCGCTCTCCAGGAGGGTATGGGCGGGTCCCAGCAGCACGGTCCCTAGCCGTGAAGGGACCCGCCCTGCCAGTCCGCTCCCCGGTCGAGAGGACGGGGTCGCAACGGATGGAGGAGGTTGAGAATGCGTATCGTCACGGCCCTGGTCGCCCTGTTCGTCCTTGCGCCGACGGCGAGTCCCACACCTACCGTGTACACCGATCCGGCCGAGAGCACAGCGGCCGTGGGACAGACGCTCGACATGAGCGTGAGGATCGACGCGGGCACCGACACGCTTACCTGCTTTCTGGTGGAGTTCACGTTCGACCCCTCGGTGATCGAACTCGTGATCGCCGAGGAGGGATCGCTGTTCTCGGAGAGCGGCCACGCGACGATGTTCGATTGGGACCAGCACGCCCCGGGCCTGCACTCGTGCAACGACGTGACTCTCGGGTTCGACTGCTTCGTGATGTGTCCCGGGGAACTGGTCGACCTGGAGTTCCTTGCTGTCGGCGACGGCGCGACCGACATAGCCATCACGGCGACGGACCTCCGCGACCTACGGCGGAACCCGATATTGCCCGTCTACGTGAGCGGGTCCACGGTGACGGTCGAACCCGGAACCGGAGTAGGCGAGGACTTCGCGCGTCCGGTCCTGATGTGTCACCCAAACCCGTTCGGTTACGAGACACGTCTGGAGTTTCGCTCACCGAGCGTTCGCGAGGACGCCGTCGCGGTAGTGCATGACGTTTCCGGGCGAGTGGTTGCGCGACGCACGCTGACTTTGGTAGCTCCCGGTCTGCTGGCCGGTTCCTGGGCCGGAGACGGTTCCAGCGGCAGGTCGGTTCCGGCGGGCGTCTACTTCGTCGAGGTGGACGGCCCGGCCGGCCTAGCCAGGCAGCGCGTGACCGTGGTGAGATGATGGCAATGCCTGTTACGCAGAAGCGACCGTGAGGCGGTCGTCCTGGAGGGACTGATGAGGGCCATACGCTGGAAGACAGCTTGCACTTCGATCCTGCTTGCGATGTTGGTGGCGACCGCGGCGACAGCGGAGCCGCTCCTTCAGGTTGAGCCCTCCGTTTCGGAGGTGTGGACGGGATACGACTGCTGGGTGGACGTCTCTGTGAATGCCGAGGTTGTCGGTCTCACCGGCTTCGACCTGGAGATCGACTTCGACGAGACAGTGGTGGAACTGGTGGAAGTCGTTGAGGGGCCCCTTCCGCAGTCCTCCGGGAACACATTCTTCTTCTGGACGACCGGACCCGGACCACAGAACGCAATCGTCGTCAACGGCGCCGTGCTGGGCGGCTCCGTAGATGGACCCGGCGCGCTGGCCAGTATCCACTTCTCGGGTCTCTCGCCCGGCGTAAGCCCGGTAGAGTTCCTTAGCTTCGAGCTGCGGGATCTCGAGAACGACCCGATCGTCGTTTCCGCTCTCGATGGAACGATCGAAGTGAGCGATCCGCCCACGATCTATCTGACGCCTCCATACACGGAGGTCACCGAGGGCGCGGCGTTCACCATAGATGTGGCCATAAACGGGGCACTGACAGATCTCACGGGTTACAACCTGAGAATAGCGCTGGACCCCAATGTCGCTCAGTTCCTCAGCGCGTCGGAGGGACCCCTTCCTCCGACCGGCGGCGACACGTACTTCTTCTGGGTCCTCGAGGACGCGTCGACGATCATCGTCAACGGCGCCGTCCTCGGCAGCTGGGTCGACGGCCCGGGCGTTCTGGCTCATATCGAGTTCTTCGCGATGCAGCAGGGCGTCACGGATGTGGAGTTCGTTTCGGCGGACCTTCGCGACATCGACAACGACCCACTGGTCGCCTTCGACGAGGGCGCTGTCGTAGTGGTCCAGCCCGGCGGTTCCGTCGTCGAGACGTCGAGTTGGTCCGTCATCAAGTCGCTCTACAGGTGATACGGCCGGCGATCTCTCCCACACCAGGTCGCTGGTCCGCAGGCGGGGCCGGGTCGAACCGGCCCCTCGCCTTCTTCTCTCTCTAGTTCACGTGCCTCGCGAGTTCTCTAACCGTCCACTCCGCTCCTTGAGCACGAACTCCCCTTCGGATAGAATGGGCCGGGCATCGACTGACTCGGCCTGGGGGGGGGGGGGATCGTGAAAGCTGAACTCGTCAGGGTGGAAGCGGACGACGGTCTCGAACTGGTGGGGCTCTACTCGGCGCCCCCCGGGAAGACCGCTCGGCGCGCCGTTCTCCACACACACGGATTCGCCGGCAACTTCTACGAGAACCGCTTCATCGGCGACGTGTGCGACGCGGTCGTAGCCAGAGGCCTCGCGTTTCTCGCGACGAACAACCGCGGCCACGACTACCGCTCGGACAACCTCAAGGGCGCCGGCGCCGACACCACGTACCACGCCGGCGGCGCAATGGTCGACGTCTTTGAGGAGTGCGTCCACGACATCGGGGGCGGCGTCCGATTCCTGAGCGAACGAGGGCACGACGAGGTCTACTTCGAGGGACACAGCCTCGGCTGCTGCAAGACGGTCTACTACCTCTCCGAGGTCGGTGACGAGCAGTGTGCCGGGCTCGTGCTCGTATCTCCGCCCGAGATGTTCGGGTTGCAGGAGGCGCGGAGCGAGCGCGGCATCGACGAACTCCTCAGCGAGGCGCGCTCTCGCATCGCCGAGGGCAGGGGGGACGTGCCGATGCACGTCGGGCGCGACGTTCCGTTCACACCGACGGCCTTCGTCAGCTTGTTCGGGGACCCGTCTCGATCGGACATCTTCCCGTTCAGGCTGGGGAACGATGGAGACTACGGCAGGCTGGCGTCGATAGAGCGTCCGATGCTCGTCACGTACGGAGACGTCGAAGAGGCGGTGACCGGCGCGGTCGAGGACGCGGCACGGCTCATAGAGGAGAACGCGTCGGCCGCCGCGAGCGTCGAGACGCTCATCGTGCGCGGCGGGAACCACGTATACTGGGGACACGAGGGAGAACTCGCTCGCGCCATCGCGGGTTTCGTCGAGCCCTAGGGGATCGCTGGGGACGGCCCGCGCCGGGCTACGGCGGCGGGTGTTCCGGGAGTGCGGATGAAGACCCTCATCAAGGGCGGCAGACTCATCACTGAGATAGATTCCTACTCGGCGGACGTGCTAGTGGAGGACGGCCTGATAGCCGACGTGGGGAAGGACCTCGTTGCATCGGACGGCCTCGACGTGTACGACGCCTCCGGGAAGCTCGTGATGCCCGGCGTCATAGACGCGCACGTTCACGTCGCGCTCGAGCTCAAGGGCCATCCCTCCTCCGACTTCCGCGCGACCACACGAACCGCCGCGTTCGGCGGGGTCACGTCGTTCATCACCTACCTGACACCGGAGAAGGGCCAGACGCTCGGCGAGGCGCTCGAGTCGCGGCTCGCTCAGGCGGCCGGGGAGTGCCACGTCGACTTCGGGCTGCACGCGTCACTCGTTCACTGGGAGGACAGGACCGACGACGAGGTCCCGGAGATGATCGAGGCCGGGCTCCCTTCGTTCAAGGCCTACACGGTCTACTCCGAGGCCGGTCTCAAGAGCACCGACGAACAGCTCTACGGCGCGCTGCTGAGCGTCGGAAGACACGGGGGGCTCCTGGAGGTCCACTGCGAGAACGAGTGGATCGTCAAGCGGAAGGTCAAGCGGCTCGCGGATGAGGGCAACCTGACCGCCGCCGACCACGGCCGCAGCCGTCCCAGCTACGTCGAGGGCGAGGCCGTTGGCTCAGTGATCCGGGCAGCCTACGACGCGGGGGCTCCGGTCTACATCGTGCACGTGTCCACGGCGGAGGGAGTCGAGGTCATAGAGGAGGCACAGGAGCTGGGCGTCGAGGTCTACGCCGAGACCTGTCCGCACTTCCTGCTGCTCGACGAGACCAGGCTCGAGGGTCCCCTTGGACACCGCTTCGCCACGTGCCCGCCGCTCCGGAACGAGGAACACGCGTCGCACCTGTGGGACGCGCTCGACGAGGGGCTGATCCAGGTGATCGCCACCGACCACGCCGAGTTCACGGCCGCCGCCAAGGACTCGGGGGCCGACGACTTCCGCAAGATACCGATGGGTGTCCCTGGCGTCGGCACGCTGCTGCCGCTGATGTGGCACTTCGGGGTCTCTGAGGGGCGCATGAGGGAGAGCGAGCTGGTCGACAGGCTATGCACCCAGCCCGCCGAGATCTTCGGGCTGTACCCGGAGAAGGGCAACTTGTCACCGGGAAGCGACGCCGACCTGGTCGTGTTCGACCCGGAGCTGCCCGTGACGATCGAGCCCGGCGTCCTACACGGCCACGCCGACTACTCGCCGTACGAGGGCGTGGAGGTCACGGGCTGGCCCGTGTCGACCATGGTCAGAGGGAGCTGGGTCGTCAAGGACCGCGAGCTCGTGGGTTCCCACGAGCTCGGATCGTTCATCAAGCGCGGTCGCGTCTGCCAGAAGCCGGGGAGACGATAGCGCCGCGGGCGCCGGTTCCCGCCGGCGTCGGGCCCCGCGCGCAGCGGGCCAGGAGGCGACGCGTGGAAGTGCGGGCGTCGGTCGCCTACTTCAGCAGTACCGCCTTCTCGGAACAGCTTCCACCCAGAGCCTCGAGCCTCACGAAGTAGACACCGGTTGCCGCCTCGTGCCCCGTGTCGGAGATCCCACGCCACTCTGCCTGGTGCTCTCCCGCCGTGACCTCGCCCTCCACGAGCCTTGCGACCCTCCGTCCCGCAACATCGTAGACGCCGAGCGAGACCTCGCATGTCTCAGGCACGTAGTAGGTTACACGAGTCCGGGGATTGAAGGGACTCGGGTGGCACGCCAACCGGAGCGCGGGTGGGGCGCCTCCTCCGACACCCGCGGTCGTTGAGTTCATCTGCGGTTCGACCGCGACGCAGTTGGGATTGCCGCCCACCTCGAAGCTGGACTTCAGCGTGTTGCCTACGAGTTCCACGACGTACACGACGTCGGTCCCAGTGATGTCCCCGCCGGCGACGAACGCGTACCGTTCGTCCTCGAGAATGTCGACGTCTCTCGGGTCGGCGCTCGAGTCCAGCGGGATCACGGTGGACGACCAGTCGGAGGTGTCTACCACGTGTACGGTCGCGTCGTCCTCGCACGCGACGACCAGCTTCGAACCCTCGATGGTCACGTCGATGCCCCACGGGTCGTCGCCGACGGGGATCGTCGTGACCTCAGTGAGAGTCACGGTATCGACCACGCGCACAACGTCGTCCGAACGGTCTGTTATGTAGACGTACGCGCCGTTCGGGTCGCAGACGAGCTGCCACATGCTGTTGCCGATGTCAACCGAGCGAAGGACCGTGGAGGCGGTCTCGTCGATCTCGAACAGCGTGTCGTCGTAGTAGTCGACCGCGTAGATCTTGCCGCTCGCGGGGTTCAGCGCCATGTTCCCAGGCCCGTCGTAGGTTCCTCCGGAGCCGGTGAGGACCGGGAGCGTGCCGGTGATCGAGTTGTCGGAGGTCTTGATGAGCGTGACCAGGTCCCCGTCGCGTGCACTGACCAAGGCGGTCGAGCCGTCGTCGGTGAAGACCACGCAGTTGGGGTACTCGCCGACCGGTATCGTGTCGACCACGGTGTTCGTGGCGATGTCGATGACGACCACGTGGTCGCCGGTGGCGTCGACGACCCAGACCTCGGACGTGTCCGCGGTCATGGTCGCGTCGTAGGGGTAGGCGTTGATCTCGGGCAGGGGTATGGGCACGTCGGTCACGTAGCTGTCCACGTCGAACGGGACGACGTCGTCGGAGTTGCTGCATGCCACGTAACCCGTGTATCCGGCCTGAAGCGGCGCGGCAGCGAGGAGGAGGACCAGGAGGAGAAGAAGCGCGTGCAGTGTCTTCATCTTTGACACCTCCTCTGATTCAGTTGTTCCCGGCAGGAACCGGGCTGGCGGGAAACATCACTTCTGCACCAGTGTAGCAGACTGCGACACCCCGGACCACCGTGGTCGCCACCCAACGGGACGGTGGCTCCAGAACGCAGAAAGCCCGGGGGCGGACTCCCCGGGCTTTCCGTTCCCTCAGTGCCCCTAGAAGAACTTCTTCGCCATGTCGAGCAGGTCGTCGACAACGGCGCCGTCGCTGTCGGAGTCGAGGAAGCCCTCGACGATCCCGGCCATGCCGGCGTCCTTCTGCTGGCCGCCGCCGCCCATGAGACCGCCGAGCAGGCCCGACAGCCCGCCGGCGGGCGCCGCGCTCGTGGTCTTCTTGGACATTGAGCCCATCGCGGCCGCCGCGACCATCGGGAGCATCTTCTTGAGGATGCCGGCGTCCATGCCGGTCTCCTGCGCCGCGTGGCCCGCGACGTTTCGGCTGACGTCCTTGCTGCCGAGGATGTGACCGAGGATCGCGTTGCCGTCGGCGATACTCTCGGGCTGCGCGAGCCGCTGCGGCTCGTCCACGTACTGCTGGTGGTTGCCGCCCGCGAGCGCGCCGAGGAGCGCCTCGAGCCCACCTTCCTGCCTGGTGTTGCGTGACATCCCTCTCGCAAGAGCCGGGGCCAGAGCGTTCACGCCCTTGCGCGCGTCGTCCTCGCCCAGGCTCAGACCTTTCGCGATTTCCTTTACCACCCCGCCGTCGCCGGCGTTCAGCAGTGTCTCCAACAGGTTCATTCCTTGCCTCCTTGTGGCGTCGCGGCCGGTCAGCTCCTGTCCTGAACGGCGCCACGACCTCCTACTTGATGGGGGGGATGCGCAGCATCTGGCCCGGGTAGATCTTGTCCGGGTGCTCGAGCATCGGCCGGTTGGCCTCGAAGATGACCTCGTACTTCATCGGGTCGCCGTAGTGTGCCTTCGCGATCTTGGAGAGCGAGTCGCCGCTGACGACCGTGTAGAAGACGGCCGGCGGCTCCGGTGCCAGCGTCATCCGGTCGTCGACCTTCGAGATGCCGTTGACGTTGCCCACGAGCAGAACGACCTTCTCGCGGTCGGCCTGCGTAGGGGCCACGCCCTTGATCGTGGCCAGGTCGTCGTCCACGTCGATGTCGAGTCCCTCGACCGGAATGCCCATGCCCGTGACCAGGCTCTTGAGGTTCAGAGCCGCCTCGGTGTTGGCCTTCTCTCCGCCGCCGAAGAGCTTCTGCCCGGCGTCCTTGACGAAGTCAAAGAGTCCCATGATCCCTCCTGTGTTGGGGTTGCCTTAAGAGTCTGGCATTCGATGCGCTGAGGACACGCATGGTTTCGGATGACTGACCGCTCGGGGAGTGTCAGGATGGCCCCGACGGGGCGGCTTACGGCCCCTCCGGACCCCGAATCCCGTTGACACGTACAGAATGGTCGCTTAGAGTTATAAGTTCCCGAACCGCCTAGCATTAGGGGCGATTCGGAACACGATGGGCACGCGGAGGGGCCGACGCGAAGCGCGTTCGGCGGGCGGTTCGGTGCGTCCATTGGAGGGCGAGTTGTCGAGCGGGTCCCCTTTGGTCGTTCAGGGCGGTCACGTTGAGCTCCTGGATGACACCTTCACTGTTCTGACGAACGGCGCCGTCGCCATCGAGGGCGGCACGATCGCGCAGGTGGGCGACGCCGCGGAGATCCGCGCGCGCTACCCGGGGGCGGAGGTCCTGGACGCGACCGGGAAGCTGGTCATGCCGGGGCTCGTCAATGCCCACACGCACCTCTACAGCGCGCTGGCCCGTGGACTCGTCGCGGACATCGCGCCGTCGTCGAATTTCACAGAGATACTAGAGCACCTCTGGTGGAGGCTGGACCGGGCGCTGACGCTCGACGATGTGCGGCTCTCGGCCGCGGCGGGCGCGCTCGACCTCGTCCGCAACGGTACGACGAGCATCATCGACCACCACGCTAGCCAGGTGCACGTCGACGGGAGCCTCTCGGCCGTCGCGGAGCCTCTTCTGGACGCGGGCCTGCGTTTCAATCTCTGCTTCGAGGTGACGGACAGGGACGGACCGGACGCGCGTGACGCGGGCCTCGCGGAGAACGAGCGGTTCGGGCGCGACGTTGCAGGAGGCGCCGCGGGCGGGGCGTCGGCTGGCGCCACGGGTGACGCCACGGGCGACGGTCGTCTGGTCGGAGCGAGCGTGGGTCTTCACGCGAGCTTCACTCTGGACGACGGCACGCTCGAGAGGGCGGCCGGGATGGCGTCGGACCTCGGCGTCGGCTGCCACATACACGTGGCGGAGGCCACCGCCGACGTGGATGACAGCCTGCGGCGATGCGGCAAGCGCGTGGTCGACAGGCTGGACTCGTTCGGCGTGCTGGGCCAGAAGACGGTCGCCGCGCATTGTATCCACGTGGACGACGACGAGGTCGCGACCCTGATCGATACGGGGACGATGGTCGCGCACAACCCCCAGTCGAACATGAACAACGCCGTAGGATGCGCCGACGTGCCGGGCATGCTCGGGCGTGGCGTGCTGATGGGATTGGGAACGGACGGCTTCACGGCGAGCATGTTCGACGAGATGAAGGTCGCCAACCTCGTTCACCGCCACGAGGCTGCGGATCCGCGCGTCGGGCACGACGTGGCCTCGCGGCTGTGTCTCTCGAACAACCAGACGATCGCTTCGAGGCTTTTCGGCGTTCCGGTCGGGTGCATCGAAGAGGGCGCGGCGGCTGACCTGATAGTGCTTGACTACGACCCGCCGACGCCTCTCGAGACGGGGAACTTCGGCGGACACCTGATCTTCGGACTGACGGGCTGGATGGTCGAGACGGTCGTTATAGGCGGACGCGTGGTGATGCGGGACCGCCAGTTCACGACGGTCGACGCGGAGAGAACGGCGGCGCTTGCGCGGGAGCGAGCGACAGAGCTGTGGGCGAGGATGTAGGGGAGGACGGATGGCGCTGGCGGGCGCGAGAGTGTCTGGGCTCAGGTGCATGAAGTGCGGGCGCGAGTACGCGCCCGGCGAAGCCGCGTACACCTGCGACGACTGTGGGCTCGACGGCATACTCGACGTGCTCTACGACTACGACGAGGTCCGACGGACGTGGAGGCGGGAGGACCTCGCGGCCTCGCGCGAGAGTTCGCACTGGCGATATCTTCCGCTCATGCCGGTCTCGGCGGACTCTCTGCCCTCGCTGCGCGCTGGATGGACGCCGCTCTATAACGGACGGGGGCTGCTCGACCTCCCGAACCTCTGGATCAAGGACGACAGCCTCAACCCGACCGCGTCGCTCAAGGACAGGGCGACCTCGGTCGGAGTGGCTCGGGCGCTCGCCGAGGGAGCGACCGCCGTGGCGGGAGCGTCGACGGGCAACGCCGGCAGTTCGCTGGCCGGTTTCGCCGCTGCAGAGGGGCTTCCGTGCTACATGTTCGTCCCGGCAGACGCTCCCAGGCCGAAGATCGCACAGCTTCTCGTATACGGCGCCACGGTCTTCGCCGTCGACGGGAGCTACGACGACGCGTTCGACCTCGCGGCGCAGGCCATCGAGCGCTACGGGTGGTACAACCGCAGCTGCGCCGTCAACCCGTACCTCGTCGAGGGCAAGAAGACCGTGTCGCTCGAGATATGCGAGCAGCTCGACTTCGTCGCGCCCGACAAGGTGTTCGTGCCCGTGGGCGACGGCTGCATCATGAGCGGCGTCTACAAGGGCTTCGCCGAGTTCGCGGAGCTCGGGTTCACGGACCGCGTTCCGGAACTCATCGGGGTCCAGGCCGAGGGCTGCGACCCCATAAAGGTCGCGTTCGACAGCGAATGCGAGATGGTCCCGTGCGAGGCCTGCACTCTGGCGGACAGCATCGCCGCCGGGCACCCTCGCAACTGGCGGAAGGCGACCCGCGGCATCCGAGCGAGCGGCGGGTCAATGATGACAGTGTCCGACGACGAGATCCTCGCCGCGATCGCCACGCTCGGAGCGGCGACGGGCATCTTCGCCGAGCCCGCGGGCGCTACCGCGTTCGCGGGCCTGACGAAGGCGGTGGCCGAGGGGACCGTCTCCCGCGACGAGACCGTCGCGGTGCTGATGACCGGCAGCGGGCTCAAGGACACCGCGAGCGCCATGAAGGCCGCCGGCGAGCCGGTGACCGTCGGCAGGTCGCTCTCGGACGTCGAAGCGGCGCTTGAAGAAGCGGCGGCGGATGCGGGTGCGCCTCGCAGGAAGGCCGACGGAGGAGGCGGCGCATGAGGGTCTCGCTCACGGTCAACGGAGAGGCGCGCGAGGCGGACGTCCCGTCGGCCGCGGCGCTCGTAGACCTCCTGCGCGACCATCTCGGGCTCACCGGCACGAAGGTCGGATGCGGCCACGGTGAGTGCGGCGCCTGTACGGTCCTCCTCGACGGTGAACCCGTCAACTCGTGCCTGGTCTTCGCGGCGCAGTGCGAGGGGCGGGAGGTGACGACCATCGAGGGGCTCGCGCGGGACGGCGAGCTGGACCGCATCCAGAGCGCGTTCGTCGAGACAGGGGCCGTCCAGTGCGGGTTCTGCACTCCGGGGATGATCATGTCCGCGGCGGCGCTCCTGGCCGCCAATCCAACGCCGACCCGCGAGGAGATCGCGGAAGCGCTGGCCGGCAACCTCTGCAGGTGCACAGGTTACGTGAAGATCGTGGACGCCGTGGAGCTGGCGGCCACGAGGAGATAGCGCGGCGCGCGAGCCACCGCCACAGGCGCCGGGTCGAAGCCCGGCTCAACCCGAACCAGTCACTACACGAGAGGAGAGGACGGGACATGGAGTATCGCGAGGGCGACGGGCTGATCGTGGTCCGTCTTCATCAGGACGAGGACCTGTTCGAAGAGCTGACGAAGGTCTGCGAGGCCTGCGACGTGAGGACCGGTGTGTTCGTGTCGGGTATAGGCATGCTCAAACAGGCCGAGCTCAACTTCTACGTGAAGCACGGGGAGTACGCGAGCGTGCTCTTCCCCGAGCCGCTCGAGCTCGTCTCGCTGACGGGCAACGTTCTGAGGCAGGACGGCGAGTACGCGTTCCACCTGCACGCCGTGCTGGCGAAGCACACGAAGGAGGCAGTGGCCGGCCATCTTTCCAAGGGCAAGGTCAACGTGACGAACGAGATCGTCATCCTCAAGACCGGCATTCCAGCGGCAAGGAAGATGGACGACGCCACGGGCCTCATGGGGCTGACGTTCGAAGGGGAGAGACGATGAGTCCGACGCCGACCGAACTGAGAGACATAGCGAAGGTCGTGCGGCGCGACGTCCTGACGATGACGCTGGAGTCCGGGGCGGGGCACATTGGCGGCTCGCTGTCTGCCGTCGACCTCCTGACCGTGCTCTACTGGGACGCGATGCGGGTCGACCCTCAGCGTCCGCAGTGGGAGGAGCGCGACCGGCTGGTGCTGTCGAAGGCGCACGCCTCGCCCGCGCTCTACTCGGCGCTGGCGCGGCGGGGCTACTTCGACGTCAAGGAGCTGATGACGTTCCGCAAGCTCAAGTCCCTGCTTCAGGGGTTTCCCGACATGCAGAGGACGCCCGGCATCGACGCATCGGTAGGGTCCCCGGGACAGGGGCTGTCGATCGCCAACGGCATCGCCATGGCGGCGAAGCGCGACAGGAAGACGTTCCGCGTCTACTGCGTCATGGGCGACGGAGAGTCGCACGAGGGACAGGTCTGGGAGGCGGCCATGACGGCCGCGCACCACGGGCTGGACAACGTATGTGCGATCGTCGACCGGAACATGATGATGGGCGACGGAAGCACCGAGGACATCGTGGCCCTGTCGCCTCTCGTCGAGAAGTGGCGGACCTTCAACTGGCACGTCATCGAGGCCGACGGCCACAACATCGAGCAACTGACCACGGCGTTCGCGGAGGCGAAGTCCACGAAGGGTCGTCCGACGCTCGTGCACGCGAAGACGGTCAAGGGCAAGGGCGTGCCGTTCATGGAGAACAAACCCGAGTGGCACGACCGTAAGCTGACTGAGGATCTCTACGAGGAAGCCATGAAGGCGCTGTCGTAGCGGGATCGCCGCGGCGCCGCCCTCGCGACGGCGTCGGTGCGGTGGCCCACGCGCCCGGCACTGGAGCAACACACATGGCCGAAATGGGTCTGGTGGACATACATCACAGCGTCGTCGAAACAGAGGCGACGAACAGAGGGTACGATCGAGGGCTCATCGAGCTCGCCGAGCGCGGCAACGACATCATCGTCATGGACGCCGACCTCGCGGGTTCGAGCGGAACCAGCGAGTTCCGCAAGCGCTTCCCCGACCGGTTCCTGGACATCGGGCTGTGCGAGCAGGATATGATCGGAACGGCCGCCGGACTGGCGCTTGCGGGCAAGTGCGTCTTCATCACCACGCACGGCATGCTGGCGGCGGGCAAGGCGTGGGACATCATCCGGTCGACCATCTGCTACGGCTCGCTCAACGTCAACATCTGCGGCGCCGACGCCGGGCTCTCGTCCGGCGGGGCGGGCGGCTCGAGGCAGTCGCTCGAGGACGTGGCCGTGATGCGGACGCTGCCAGGCATGACCGTCGTGGTGCCGTCCGACGCGGTCGAGGCGAAGAAGGCGACGGTGGCCGCGGCGCGCATACCGGGGCCCGTCTACATACGTTTCGCGGCGGCGCGGGTGCCGATCGTCACGACCGACATAACGCCGTTCACCGTGGGTCAGGCCGGCGTCTACAGACAGGGCGACGACGCTACGGTCCTGGCGTGCGGCGTTATGGTCTACGAGGCGCTCAAGGCGGCGCGGATACTCGAGGACGAAGGCCTGGGCGTGCGGGTGGTCAACTGCCACACGATCAAGCCGCTCGACCGCGCGATCGTCAATCGCGCGGCACTCGAGACCGGCGCGCTGGTGACCGCTGAAGAGGGCTCGACCATAGGCGGTCTCGGAGGGGCGGTGGCGGAGGCGCTGGCTCAGACGGTCAGGCCGACGCCGATACGGATCGTCGGCATAGAGGACAGGTTCGGCGAGTCGGGAGAGCACGAGCAATTGCTGCAGCACTTCGGTCTGACCGCGCGTGACATCGCGGCGGCGGTTCGCGAAGTGATGTCGAGGAAGCACGGTACCGCGGACGAGCAGAAGCCGGTCGCGCGGACCTAGGCGCAGCACGAACCGTTCGCGCGAACCCGGACCAGGCGCGAGCCGGTCGCGCGAACTCGGGCAATGCGAGGGCCGGCGCCGAGCCTGCGCCGGGCACGGAGGTGCTGCCACAAGATAGTCTATTGGGAAGCAGGCTGATGCGCGTGTAGCGTGCCCCGCGCACCCGCTCTAAACCAGGGGACGCACCAAGAAGGAGCAGGAAGATGTTCGCAGAACGCATGAACAGGCTGGGGACCGAGACAGCGTTCGAGGTTCTCGCGAAGGCCAGGGCGCTCGAGGCTCAGGGCCGCGACATCGTCCACCTCGAGATCGGCGAGCCCGATTTTGACACACCCGACAACATCAGGAAGGCGGCGTGCGACGCGATCATGTCGGGCGACACCCACTACGGTCCTTCCGCGGGCATGGTGCCCGTCCGGGAGGCCATATGCCGGCACTTCGAGAAGGACAGAGGCCTCAAGTACACCCCGGACCAGATCGTCCTGACGCCGGGCGGGAAGCCGATCATCTTCCTGCCGATCCTCGCGCTGGTCGACCACGGCGACGAGGTCATCTACCCGAACCCCGGCTACCCGATCTACGAGTCGGCGATCGAGTTCGCGGGCGGCAAGGCGGTTCCTCTGCTCTATCGTGAGGAGCGCGACTTCCGCTTCGACATCGCGGAACTCGAGGAGAAGATCAACCCGAAGACCAAGATGCTCATCATCAACTCGCCGCAGAATCCGACGGGCGGGTTCCTCGAGGAGAGCGACCTCAAGCGCATCGCGGAGCTCGCGGTCGAGAACGACGTCATCGTCCTTTCGGACGAGGTCTACAGCAAGATCATCTACGAGGGCGAGCACCTGACGGTCGCGACATACCCGGGGATGCAGGAGCGCACGATCCTGATGGACGCGCACTCCAAGACCTACGCGATGACCGGATGGCGTCTCGGCTACGCCGCGATGCCGACCCCGATCGCCGAGAGGTTCACGAAGCTCAACACGAACGTCTACTCGCACGCGACGTCATTCGTTCAGACGGCGGGCGTCGAAGCGCTAGAGGGCCCGCAGGGCGAGGTCGAGAAGATGGTCGCCATCTTCAAGGAGAGGCGAGACGCCATCGTGGACGGGCTGAACGACATCAAGGGTTTCTCCTGCCTCAGGCCGAAGGGCGCCTTCTACGTCTTCCCGAACATCAAGGAGACGGGGATGAGCTCGCAGGACATGGCCGACAAGATCCTGAACGAGGCGGGCGTCGCCTGTCTGTCGGGTACGTGCTTCGGTTCATTCGGGGAGGGCTACATCCGGTTCAGCTACGCCAACTCCCTCGAGAACATCAAGGAAGCGCTCGCTCGGATCAAGAACATGATGGAAGGCTAGGGCTCTAGGGCGTACGCGCCCCTCGCTGCCGCGTGGGGCGCGCGGCCCGGTCTGGAAGGACTCTCATGGTATCAGCAGTGGTCCTCGCTGCAGGCGAGTCTAAGCGCATGGGGTTGAAGAAGGAGCTGCTGACCGTCGATGGCGAGCCGATGGTGCGCACGGTCGTGTCGAAGCTGCTCGCGTCCAGGAAGATAAACGAGGTCATAGTCGTCCTGGGTCACCAGGCGGACAACGTCGGGGCGGCACTGGCCGGCATCAGCGACGGTCGCATCGAGCTAGTCGGCAACACCCGATACTCGGAGGGGATGGGGACGTCGCTGGCCCAGGCGGTCAGAGCGTGTTCGTGGGGCGCCGAGGCGATGGTCGTCGCCCTCGGCGACGCGCCGTTCTTCCGCACCGAGGACGTCGACGCTCTCGTGGACGCGCACGCACACGGGGCGCCCATAGCCGTTCCCGTCTATCACGGGCGGCGCGGCCACCCGGTGGTGATGGACGGGACCTTCAGAGAAGAGATGGAGGAGCTCACAGGAGACGCCGGTGCGAGGCACATCCTCGAGCGCGAGGAGGCGTCCGTCGTCGAGGTCGAGCTGTCGGACGACGGTTTCCTAGTCGACATCGACGAGCCCGACGACTACGAGGCGGTCAAGGACGGGATAGAGACGCGGTAGGCTCCTTTGCGCGTGCGCGCGTGTGACCCTGTGCCGGCCGGGCCAGTTCCGGTCTCGGTCACGGGGTCGGGCGCTTCAGGGAGCCGGCGACGAGGAGGCTTGGTTTGTCGCTCAAGATGGCCGACATCTACGAGGAGGTCGCGCGCATGCACCGCGACGGCGTGGCGGGAGTCGTCGCCACGGTCGTGGCGGTCGGAGGCTCGACACCCCGAGGCGCCGGAGCCAAGATGATCGTATACCCCGACGGCCGAACGCTGGGGACCGTCGGCGGCGGGGCCATCGAGTCTACGACCATCGAGAAGGCCCGGGAGATGATCGGGGCCCAGCCGACGCTCCTCTCCTTCGATCTCGACGACGACACGGGCATGATCTGCGGCGGGAAGATGGACATCTTCCTCGAGCCGATCGAGGCCGGTCCCCTCGCGCTGGTCGTGGGCGGAGGACACGTAGGTCAGGCCGTAGCGCGGGTCGCGAAGCAGGCCGGGTTTCGCGTGACGGTGGTGGACGACAGGCCCGAGGTGGTGTCGGAGGAGCGGTTCCCGTTCGCGGACCGCCGGCTGGTGGGTGGCACTGAGCTGCTGGGGAGCGAGATCTCGATAGACGACTCGACGTTCGTCATCGTCGTGACCAGAGGGCACAGGTTCGACCGCGATTGGGTCGAGGCCTTCGTCGATCGCTGGCCCTTCTACATGGGGATGATAGGGAGCGCCAAGAAGGTCGCGCGCACCTTCGAGCACATGGAGGAGGCGGGCATGCCCCGCCAGACGCTGGACCGCATCCACGCGCCGATAGGCCTCGACATCGGGGCGGAGACCCCCGACGAGATCGCGGTGAGCGTTGTTGCGGAGATGATAGCGGTCAGACACGGCGTGACCGACACCGCGATGCTCAAGGAGAAGCCCGAGTTCAAGGGGAGGAACAGGGAATGAGCGCAGGCTCGCGCATCGACGACGATGGGTTGACACACGACTCACTCATCGTGCTTCGGGGTGGTGGCGACCTCGGAACCGGCGTGGCCCACAGGCTGTCCCGGTCGGGCTACCGCGTCGTCGTTCTCGAGACCGGTGAGCCTCGGGCGGTGCGCCGCAGGGTCGCGTTCGCCGAGGCAGTGCACGCGGGCGAGACGACCGTTCAGGGCGTGCTTGCGAGACGTGTGCAGGGCGACGAGGTCGGTTCCGCGTGGACCGGCCGCGGCGGAGGGTCGGGCGCCCGAGGTCGGGCGCCGTGGGTGCCCGTGGTCGTCGACCCCGAGGGGAAACTGGTCCGGCGCCTGGAGCCCGACGTCGTCATAGACGCGAGGATGGCGAAGCGCAACCTCGGGACAGAGCGGGAGGACGCGCGTCTGACAGTGGCTCTCGGTCCGGGGTTCGAGGCCGGGCGCGACGTTGACATCGTCATAGAGACCAAGCGTGGACACTCGCTGGGAACCGTGATCGAAGAAGGTCCGGCGCTCGCGGACACCGGCGTGCCCGGAGAGGTGGCCGGGGTCTCCGTCGAGCGGCTGCTTCGTTCGCCGGCGGACGGCGTGTTCAGAGCGACGAAGGTCATAGGCGACATCGTCGCCGAGGGTGACGAGGTGGCGACCGTCGACGGTAAGCCGGTAGTCGCGGCGACGGGCGGCATCATCCGCGGGCTGATAGCTGACGGCCTGACAGTGAGCGAGGGAGAGAAGGTCGGCGACGTCGACCGCCGGGGCCGGGACGTCGACCCCGGAGCGATCTCGGACAAGGCAAGGGCCATAGGCGGGGCCGTGCTCGAGGCTCTCCTTTCGAGAGGCATGCTGCCCGGGTCTCCGGAACAGCCCTGACGTCGCGCGGAGGTGAGCGCCCGGCGCACCGACGGAGGACGGATGTACGAACCCGAGTGGAGAGTCCCGGCGAGCAAGAGCGAGGCGCTCGCGGTGCTTGCCGAGGCCGGGCCGGGAGCGATGGTCGTCGCCGGCGGCACGGACGTCTCTTCTCTTATCAGGAAGCGCTCGTTGCGACCACCCTTACTGGTGGACCTGGGCCGCGCCGAGGACATGCGGACGCTGGACGTCGCCCAGAACTCCAAGGCCGGGGCGCGGTGCTTGATAGGGGCCACCGTGACGCACGCGACGCTGGCGCGCGACCCCGGAGTCGCCCGCGCGGCCGCGGTTCTGTCGGCCGCCTGCAGGACGGTCGGAGGTCCGCAGATCAGGGCGCGCGGGACCATAGGCGGGAACGTGTCGAACGCTTCGCCGGCCGCGGACGGTACGGTCGCCCTGTTCGCACTGGGCGCGTCGGCCGTGATCGAGTCCGAAGGCGGGGCTCGTCGCGAGGTGCCGCTTGCCGGATTTCTGACCGGGCCGGGGAAGACGATACTCGCACGTGACGAGCTCGTGACCGCCGTCGCCTTCGATCGCACGTCCCCGGAGGCGCGAGGCGTCTACAGGAAGGTCGGACAGAGGAACGCGCTCGCGATCGCCGTGGTCTCAGTGGCGGTCGTGTTCGAGCCGGACGAGGGGACGGCGAGCATCGCGCTTGGCTCTGTCGCGCCAACACCGATACGAGCAACCGAGGCGGAGAAGCTCTTCGCCGACGGGTGGGGCGCCGCGGCGGGCAGCGAGAGGGGGAGGCGCGGACTGATTGACGAGGCGGCCAGGACCGCCGTCGAGGCAATGAGTCCGATAGACGACGTGAGGGCGTCCGCTTGGTACCGCACGGTGCTCGCGGAAGTCCTCGTGAGACGGGCGCTCGCGGAGGCGTCCGAATAGAGGAACGGCAAGGGGAGGGAACATGTTCGACAAGAGCTTCAGGGGACGGGACTTCATCACGATCCTCGACTACACACAGGAAGAGGTCATGGCCATGCTCGACTTCGCCGCCGAGATGAAGGCGAAGTTCAAGGCTGGCATTCCTCACAAGTACCTCGAGGACCAGACCCTCTTCATGATCTTCTACAACCAGTCGCTCCGGACGAGGAACAGCTTCGAGGCGGGGATGACGCAGCTGGGTGGGCACGCGCACTTCCTCGACCCGTCCAAGATCTACACGCCCGCGCTCGAAGGCGACGAGGTCGCCTACTCGACGGAGCGCGTGTCGGACGTGGCGCGAGTGCTGGACCGCATGGGGCACGGCATATCCATAAGGATGTACGGCGACCCGGTCGGCTGGCAGAACGGCAAGGCCAACCGCATCGTGCGCGAGTTCTCGAAGTGGTGCGAGCGTGTTCCCGTCATCAACATGGAGTGCGACATCTACCACCCGTGCCAGGGCATGGCGGACATCATGACGGTGCGCGAGCACTTCGGGGGATTCAAGGGCGTCAAGTTCGTGATGAGCTGGGCCTACAGCCCGTCGGTGCACAAGCCGCTCTCGGTGCCGCACAGCGCAGTTGTCGCAGCGGCGACCGTCGGCTGTGACGTCGTGCTGGCTCATCCTGAGGGGCTTGAACTCGACGACGACGTTGTCGCCGCAGCGCGCAAGCGCGCAGAGGAGTCGGGAGGCAGCTTCGAGATCATGAACGACATGGAGGCCGCCTTTGAGGGCGCGCACGTGGTCTACCCGAAGGCGTGGACCTCGAAGTTCAACATCCCGCCCATCGGAGACTCGGTCGACCTCGACGCGACACAGGCGCTGTTCGACGCGAACAAGCACTGGATCTGCGACGCGGCGAAGATGAAGCTGGCGGCGCCGGAGGTGAAGTACATGCATTGCCTGCCCTGCGACCGCGGCTACGAGGTCACCGACGAGGTCATCGACGGACCGCAGTCGGCCGCGTTCGACGAGGCGGAGAACCGGCTTCATGCCCAGAAGGCCGTCATGGCTCTGACGATGGACAGGCGGGGGTGCAGTGATGAGTGTTGACCTGAAGGGGCGTGATCTTCTCTGCACGCAGGACTGGAACGTCGACGAGCTGGAAGCGGTGCTCGACCTCGCTGTAGAGATGAAGGAGAAGCGCTACAGCGACGAACACACTCGATACCTCCGTAACAAGACGTTCATGATGATGTTCTACAACTCGTCCTTGAGGACGCGGCAGTCGTTCGAGGCTGCCGCGACGGAGCTCGGCGGTCACGCTCAGTTCCTCGAGACCAAGACGCTGCGACTGAAGAGCAAGACCCAGCCGGGAGAGATGCTCATAGACACGGCGAACGTCATGAGCCGCTACTCGTGCGGCGTCGGCGTTCGGATCCTCGAGGACTCGGTCGAGGAATACGGCGACGGCGACGCCTTTCTGCGGGAGTTCGCGGACCTCGCGAGCGTCCCGGTAGTAAGCATGGCTCACGACAAGTTCCACCCATGCCAGGGTCTCGCCGACGTGATGGGCATGCGCGGGCGCAAGGGCGATATGAGCGGAAAGACGCTGCTTCAGATCTGGGGGTACTCCCCGATGGTGCGTTCGTGGAGCTCCGTGCAGGAGAGCATCCTGCTCAACTCGCGGCTGGAAATGAACGTCCGCATGGCCTACCCGCCCGGCTTCGAGCTCGACGGGTCCGTTGTGGAGACGGCGAAGGCGAACTGCAGCGCTCAGGGAACGACCTTCGAGATCACCCACGACCAGGAGGAGGCCTACGAGGGCGTGGACGTGGTCTACTCCCGTCAGTGGATGCACCCCGGCCGCTACGAGAAGGGGCGGGAGTTCGACATCGAGGAATCGGGGAAGTACCGCGACTGGCGCGCCACACCGGAGCGGATGGCGCGAACGAACGACGCGCTCTTCGTCCACCCGATGCCGATCGACCGCGAGCACGAGGCGGACCACGAGGTCTGCGATTCGCCCACGTCGATCATCTACGACGTCGCCGAGAACAGGCTGCACGTTCAGAAGGCGATCATGGCTCTGACGATGGCGGACTAGCCGACGATCCCCGACGCAGCAGGGCGACGGGACGTCACCGGAAAGGAAGTGGATGGGCAAGCTTGCAGTGGTCGCCGTCGGCGGCAACTCGATCACCAAGGCCGGCGAGCGCGGGACGATCCCGGAGCAGTTCGCCAACGCGACCGAGACCGCCGGCCACATCGCCAGGATGATCCAACGTGGGTACGACATCGTGGTCACCCACGGCAACGGTCCCCAGGTGGGGAACATACTGCTCCGGGCGGAGATGGCGTGCACGGTCCTGCCTGCGCTGCCGCTGCACACGTGCGGCGCGGACTCGCAGGGCGGAATGGGGTATATGATCCAGCAGGTGCTGGGGAACGAGCTCAGGGAGCTCGGGATCGACAGGTGCGTGGCAGCGGTGATCACCCAGACGGTCGTCGACAAGTTCGACCCGGCCTTTCAGAACCCCACCAAACCCATCGGTCCCTTCTACACCAGCGAGGAGGCCGAGAGGAAGGTCTCCGACCTCGGGTGGAAGGTGATGGAGGACGCCAGGCGAGGGTGGAGGAGGGTCGTTCCTTCGCCGATGCCGGTGCGGGTCGTCGAGGCAGAGGCCATAAAGGCGCTGCTGGACGCCGGGTGCATAGTGGTCGGGGTGGGCGGCGGCGGTATCCCTGTCATCGAGGAGCGCGGCCGGCTGAAGGGAGTGGCGGCGGTCATCGACAAGGATCACGCCTCACGCATCATCGCCAACTACATCGGCGCGGAGCTGTTCGTGATGTCCACGGACGTCGAGAGGGTCTGCACTCACTACGGCACGCAGGACGAGGCGCAGATCTCCAGCTTGACGATCGACGAGGCGTTGGCGTACCACGAGGAGGGTCACTTCCCTCCGGGCAGCATGGGACCTAAGGTCATGGCCGGGGTTGATTTCCTGAAGCGCGGAGGGTCGGAGGTCATCATAACGAACCCCGAGTCCATCGAACGGGCCCTGGACGGGGAGAGCGGGACGAGGATCACGAAGTAGCGCAAGGACGGGCGGCCACGGGTCGCGGACGAAGCCTCGAAGAAGGGACTGGAGTCGCAATGAAGGAACTGGCCAAGATCATCAGAGTGGCTCGGGGACAGATGCAGCCGGACCTTGTTCTCAAGAACGCGCGCATAGTCAACGTGTTCTCGGCCGAGGTCTATCCGGGCGACATCGCGATCCTCGGAGAACGCATCGTCGGCATCGGGGAGGGGTACGAGGGGAAGAAGGAGATTGACCTCGAGCGCGGCTTTGTGCTGCCCGGGCTCATCGACGGCCACATGCACATCGAGAGCACGATGGTCAAGGTCCAGGAGTTCGCCCGCTCCGTCGTTCCGCGAGGTACGACGTCGGTCGTCTGCGACCCGCACGAGATAGCGAACGTCCACGGCCTCGAGGGGATCCACTACATTCTCAACTCGAGCAAGTTCAGCCCCGTCAACATCTACGTGATGCTCAGTTCGTGCGTTCCCGCCACCGAGTTCGAGACGAGCGGCGCGAACCTGCGCGGTTTCGACCTATACCCGCTGTTGCGGGAGAAGTGGGTGCTCGGTCTGGGCGAAATGATGAACTACCCCGGCGTGCTGCTGGAGGACGAGGGGCTCCTCGACAAGATATCGATGACCGAGAACAAGCGCATAGACGGTCACGCGCCCGGCCTGTCCGGGAAGGACCTCAACGCCTACGTCGCCGCAGGCGTGACCTCCGACCACGAGAGCACGTCCGTCGACGAGGTGCTCGAGAAGCTGCGCCTGGGCATGTACATCATGATCCGCGAGGGGTCGGTCACGAAGAACCTGCGGGACCTCCTTCCCGCTGTGACGCGCGACAATCTCTCGCGGTGCTTCTTCGTCACCGACGACCGGCACCCGAAGGACCTTCTCGAAAAGGGCCACATCGACCACATGGTCAAGATGGCCATCAGGGAGGGACTCGACCCCGTGTCGGCCATACGCATGGCGACCATCAACACAGCGCAGTACTTCGGTCTCAGGGACCTCGGCGCCATCGCGCCGGGGTACGTCGCCGACCTCGTCGTCGTCGACAGCCTCAAGCGCTTCAAGGTCAGGACCGTCTTCAAGAGCGGGCGAGTGGTCGCGCGCGACGGCGAGATGGTCGTTCGGCGTCCGGCAACTCCGGAGCTGACGCTTCGAAGCTCGATCAACATCAAGTGGCTGTCTCCTTCCGACTTCGACATCGTCGCCGAGGGCAGGCGCGCGAAGATCATCAATCTCGTGCCCGACCAGATCATAACCGAGGCGACGGTGGAACCCGTCAAGTCGGAGGAAGGCAACGTCGTCGCGGACACGGAGCGCGACGTCCTGAAGATGGCGGTAGTCGAGAGGCACCTGGCGAGCGACAACATCGGCCTCGGGCTCGTGCGGGGGTTCGGACTGAAGAAGGGCGCGATCGCGAGCTCGGTCGCGCACGACTCGCACAACATCGTGGTGGTCGGCACGTCCAGCGAGGACATGATGGCAGCGGTCGTCGAGATCTCCAAGATGCGCGGGGGGCTCTCCGTAGTGCGGGACGGGAAGCTGCTCGCCGGTCTGCCGCTGCCGGTGGCCGGACTGATGTCCGACGGCACTCTGAGCGAGGTCGTCGCGGGACTGAACAAAGTGCAGAAGGCAGCTCGCCGGCTTGGCTCGACGTTGGACGATCCGTTCATGGCGATGTCCTTCCTGGCGCTTCCGGTCATCCCGCAGCTCAAGCTGACAGACAAGGGGCTCGTCGACGTCGACGCCTTCGAACTGACGAGCCTGTTCGCGTAGAGCTAGAAGCAACACGGAGAACGCATGCAGAGACGCGGTTACGTCGTCCTCTTCATAGCCGTGTTCGCGTCGACGATGGGGGTCGGGTTCATAGGCCCCCTTCTTCCTCTCTACGCGCGCGACCTCGGAGCAACGGGCCTGCAGCTGGGGATGATCTTCTCCGGCTTCGCCATGGCGCGCTTCGTGCTGACGCCTTTCATAGGCCGGGCGTCGGACCGCGTGGGTCGCAAGTTCTTCCTCGCGGCCGGCCTCGCGTTGTTCTCTGGCTTCTCGCTGCTCTACATCTGGGCCTCGACGGCCGGAGAGCTGATCCTCATCCGCTCTCTTCACGGCGCGTCGGCGGGTCTGGTCATTCCCATAGCGCAGGCGTACATCGGCGACATCTCTCCTCCCGGCAAGGAGAGCTCGTTCATGGGGACCTTCACGGTCTCCCTGTTCACGGCCTTCGGCATCGGTCCGCTGGTCGGGGGACCGCTCGCGGACCGCTTCGGGATGACCGTTCCGTTCGTGGTAATGGGGACCCTGAGCGGGGTCGCGTTCCTTCTAGTGCTGCTTCTTCTGCCGGAGATGGGCCGGCACCACGAGCGCTGGGCGAAGCGCGCGCCGGTCGGTGAGATCTTGAGCCACGGTGTAGTGGTGGCGCTCATCGTCTTCCGGGTCACTGTCGCCTTCGGCCGGGGCGTCATCGTGCCGTTCCTGCCGTTCGTCGCCGAGTCGCGAGGAGCTTCGATCACCGTCATCGGACTCCTGCTCGCGACGCACATACTGCTCGCCGGTTTTCTGCAGGTCCCGTTCGGCCGTCTTGCCGATCGCGTGAGCAAGCCTCTTCTGATGACTCTCGGGATGGCGGGAAGCGCGCTTACGATCCTCGCGATACCGTACTGCGAGACCGTGACGCACCTCTTCTTCCTTCAGGTCGCGACCGGCATCACCAGCGCACTCGGCTTCCCCGCGGCGATCGGGATGGCGGCGATGGCCGGGAGGAAGTTCAACGGCATGGGTACGGTGATGTCGGTGTTCAACAGCGGGATGAGCATCGGACTGATACTGGGCCCGATGGGGGGCGGTTTCTTCGAAGGTATCTTCGGCCTTGACTTTGTGTTCATGGGTGGTTCTCTCGTGATACTCGTCGGCCTCGTCGTGTTCCTGCTTCTGATGCGACAGGCCGCACGCGATGGCACGCTCGACGGGCTTCTGCGTGCCGCAGAGTCGGAGGGCGCCTCGGGCGTCCCCGCCGACGTCGGCATGGCCGGGGCGAGGAAGTAGGGAAGGAGTTCCGCATGCGCAGCACACGAACGATCAGGACTATTGCGCTCGTCTCGATCGCCGCGATGCTAGCGGCCCTGGCCGGGTGCAGCGCCGAACAGCCCGGCGCGGCAACCGACGTTCTCAAGGTCGGAATGGTGTTCGACGTGGGGGGCAAGGGCGACAAGTCCTTCAACGACTCGGCCTACAGGGGGCTCCTCCACACCGCGGACCAGTTCGGGGTCGAGCACACGGAGTTCGAGCCCGGCCAGGACGCCGACAGGGAGACCGGGCTGAGGAAGCTCGCCCAGGCGGAGTACGACATCATCATCGGAGTCGGTTTCCTGTTCAGCGAGGCGATGCGGAAGGTCGCCGAGGACTACCCCGGCGTCAAGTTCGCATGCGTCGACTTCGACGCGCGGCCGGGCGAGGAGCTGCCGCCGAACCTCGCGGGGCTGACCTTCAGGGAGGAGGAGGGGTCGTTCCTCGTGGGCGTGCTGGCCGGTCTCTACACGGAGACCGGCAGGATCGGTTTCGTCGGCGGAATGGACATCCCTCTCATTCACAAGTTCGAGGCCGGTTACGTCGCGGGCGCTAAGCACGCCAACCCTGGCGTCTCGGTCACGGTGGCGTACGCCGGGACGACTCCACAGGCGTTCGCCGACCCCGCGAAGGGCAAGGAACTCGCGCTACTCCAGTACGGTCGGGGCGTCGACGTCATCTACCACGCTTCAGGGAGCACGGGGAACGGCGTCATCGAGGCCGCCCGCGAGACCAACAGGCAGGCGATCGGCGTCGATTCCAACCAGAACTACATGGCCCCGGGCAACGTTCTCACCAGCATGGTGAAGCGGGTCGACAACGCCGTCTTCATGACGGTCAAGTCCGTCGTGGACGGTGAGTTCCGAGGGGGGCTGAGGGAGTTCGGGCTTGCGGACGACGGGGTCGGTTTCGCCCTCGACGAGTACAACGAGGGACTGATCACCGAGGAGATGCTCGCCGCCGTCGACGAGGCGCGCGCGGCAATCATCGACGGTTCCGTGACCGTCCCGAAGGAGTAGCGGTCGCCCGAAGGCGCCAGGCGACGACTCGCGGGGCGAACTCCAACGACAGGAGAGCTCCTCAATGCCCGAAGGTCACGCTGTCCAGATGCGGGGGATCTCGAAGCGCTATCCGCGCGTCCTCGCGAACGACAACGTCGACCTCGACGTCGCCGACGGTGAGATTCACGCAATAGTCGGCGAGAACGGCGCCGGCAAGTCCACCATAATGAAAGTGCTCTACGGCCTGACCCCGCCGGACGCGGGGAGCATCGCGCTGTGGGGACGCGAGCTCAGAGGTCACCGTCCTTCCGACGCAATAGACGCAGGTGTCGGGATGGTCCACCAGCACTTCATGCTGGTGGACACGCTCACCGTGGCGGAGAACGTCGTGCTGGGCGACGAGCCGCGACGGGCCGGCGTGTTCACGGACGTCGCCGCCGCGCGCGAGCGTGTGCGCTCGCTCTCCTCCGAGTACGGTCTGGCGCTGGACCCGGACGAGCTGATCGAGAACCTCTCCGTGGGGCTCGAACAGCGCGTGGAGATCGTCAAGGTGCTCTATCGAGGTGCGAAGGTCCTCATCCTCGACGAGCCGACGGGTGTCCTGACGCCGCAGGAAGTGCGCGAGCTCTTCGAGATACTGCGCTCGCTTCGAGACGCGGGGCGGACCATCATCTTCATCACTCACAAGCTGGAGGAGGTCCTCGAGCTCGCGGACCGCATAACCGTGATGCGCGACGGACGCGTCGCCGGCGTCGTACCGGCCCAGGGAACGACGAAGGAGGAGCTTGCCCACATGATGGTGGGCCGGGACGTGCTCCTGAGGGTGGAGAAGGAGGACGCCTCTCCCGGAGAGCCGGTGCTGGAGATCAGAGGGCTCTCGGCCGCGGGCCGCAAGGGCGCGAACGTGCTGGAGGACATCGAGCTGACCGTCAGGGCCGGCGAAGTGCTCGGGATCGCCGGAGTGCAGGGCAACGGCCAAACGGAACTCGTGGAGATCGTGACCGGTCTCAGGCGCGCTGGCGCCGGGACCGTGAGGGTCTGCGGAATCGAGACGTCCAACCGGTCGCCCCGCCAGGTGCGCGACCTCGGCGTGGCGCACGTGCCGGAGGACCGGCAGGCGCGCGGTCTCGTGCTCGGCTTCACGATCGCGGAGAACCTCGTGCTCGGGAAGCACCACAGGCCTCCGTTCTCGAATCACGGTCTGATGGCGCTCGACGAGGTGCGATCTCACGCGGAGCGCCTAATAGGCGAACACGACCTTCGCCCGGCCGATCCCGACGTCGACGCGGAGCACCTCTCTGGCGGCAACCAGCAGAAGCTCATCGTGGCGCGCGAGTTCGACGGAGGGCCCGCGCTGCTTGTGGCTTCCCAGCCGACGCGCGGCGTCGATATCGGCGCCATCGAGTTCGTGCACCAGAGTCTGTTGAGGATGCGCGACGCGGGGGCGGCGATACTCCTCATTTCCGCGGAGCTTTCCGAGATCATGACGCTCTCCGACCGCATCGCTGTCATGTACGATGGACGGGTCGTGGCCGAGTACGAGGGCGGAGCAGTGGGTGAGGACGAACTGGGCGTGGCGATGACCGGAGGAGCGGCGCCGGTACCGGCGGGCGTCGCCCGGGACGGCGGCGGGGCGGAGGAGGGCGCTCTGTGACACGTCTGGCGCGTCTCTCTCAGGTGCTTTCGCCTCTCGTGGCGGTCGCGGCCGCCTTTTTGGTCGGGGGCCTGGTCGTGACCGCCATAGGCGAGAACCCGTTCCGCATATACGGGATCCTCTTCCGCGGAGCGTTCGGGAGCGTCGATGCGATCGGCTTCGTGCTCTTCAACGCGGTCCCCCTCGTTTTCACCGGGCTCGCAGTCGCCTTCGCGTTCCGGGCGGGACTCTTCAACATCGGCGGCGAGGGCCAACTCTACCTCGGGGCCTTCGTATGCACGCTCGCCGGACTGGCCTTCGGCGGGCTGCCCGCGGTCCTGCTCGTGCCGCTCCTGGTGATCGCCTCGGCCGCCGGCGGCGCGCTCTGGGCGGCCGTGCCCGGGCTGCTCAAGGCACGATTCGGCGTCCACGAGGTCATCAACACGATCATGATGAACTTCATCGCCGTTGGCCTGACGGGGTACTTCGTCGTCAACATGCTGCGCGAGCCGGGGCAGATGACGCCGCAGACCTCCGAGATCGCCCTTTCGGGGCACCTCCCACGCCTCGCGGGACCGCTCTCCCGCATCGGGGTTCCGCTGCCCCAGTCCAATCCCCTCAATCTCTCGATCGTCATTGCTCTTGGCGCGGTGTGGCTCGCGTGGTACATCCTCTACCGGACGCGGCTCGGCTATGAGATCAGGGCGGTAGGCATAAACGCGAAGGCCGCGGAGTACGCGGGCATCAGCGTTCGGCGCACCATCGTTGCGGCGATGGTGCTGTCGGGCGCCTTCGCCGGCCTGGTAGCGACCAACGAGGTGATGGGATTCCGCCACCGCTTCCTCGACAACTTCTCCAGCGGTCTGGGCTTCATGGGGATCGCGGTCGCGCTTCTCGGCAAGAACACGCCGCTGGGTGTGTTGCTAGCGGCGCTGCTCTTCGGCGTCCTCAATACGGGGGCCCTCGAGATCGACGTGTTCACCGACGTGCCGCGCGAGCTCATTCTCGTGCTTCAGGCGGTTACCATCATCCTCGTCGTCGTCGGCAACGAGGTGTTTGCCCGCAGGGCGGCGGCGCGCGAGAGGAGCTCGGAGCCGAGGGGCGATGCTCCGTCGGCCGCCACTCAGGAGGCCAAGTGACGGATTCGGTCCGAAGTGGCGAGACCAGCAAGGCGACTCCGTCCAGGCGAGGGGCGACGCCGGAGCGCGACCGAGCCGCTAGGGTAGTCGTGTCGGCGGCGTGGGTAGTAGGCTTCGCCGTCGTAGGCAAGGCGCTCGGGCTGTTCAAGGACATAGTGGTGGCGTCCAGGTTCGGGACCACGGCCGTCATGGACGCCTTCCTGGTGGCATTCACGATCCCCACGATAATCCAGCACTGGCTGCGGTCTCCGATACGGGCGGGGTTCGTTCCGCTCTTCACCGAGGAGCTCGAGAAGCGGGGCGAGGACGCAGCCTGGCACGCTGCGGGCACTTTCGTCGGCAACTTCATAGTCGTGGTGACCGTGATCGCGGTCATCGCGATCGTCGGCGCGCCGTGGCTTGTCTCCGCCATCGCGCCGGGATTCGGCCCCGAGGCGCACGAGCTCACCGTCAACCTCGCCCGCGTCATGCTCCTGGCGATCATCCTGTCGGCCGGGTCCGGCATCTGCACGCACCTGCTCCACGTCCACGGGAACTTCGCCCTGCCCAGCGCGACCATGCCAGTCAACAACATCGTCCTCATCCTCGCCGCGCTCTTCCTGACGCGTTTCTACGGGATAATGGGACTGGCGTACGGCGTTGTTCTCGGGAGCCTCGCCCACGCGATAGTCCTGTGGCCGGCCATCTGGCGAATGCGACGCAGCATCCGGCCGCGCGTCGATTTCAGGAACCCGATGTTCCTGCAAGTGATGCGCCTCGCGCTCCCTCTCCTCATAGGAATGGCAGGGGCGAAGCTCGACGACGTCATCGACCGCGTCTTCGCGTCGATGCTGTCGGCCGGCAGCATTTCAGGACTAGCCTACGCGCTTCGTCTGATCGATCTACCGAAGGAGATACTCGTCAGCGCTTTCTCCATAGTCCTGTTCCCGCTCTTCTCACGTCTGGCGGCGAGAGGTGACCACGAGGCGCTTGGTGACAGGCTGATAGACTCGATGCGGCTGGCGTTCTTCGTTCTGCTGCCAGTGTCGGTGGGGATGGCCTTTCTGGGCGAGCCCTTCGTTCGGCTCATCTTCCAGCGTGGAGCGTTCGGAGAGGAGTCGGTCCGCTACACTTACTCGGCCGTGCTCCTGTACACGCCCACCATCTGGGCGCTGGGCCTCACGACCATTATGACGGCGGGTTTCATCTCCATGAAGGACACGAAGACACCCGTCATCGCCGGTTTCGTGCGCCTAGGCTTCAAGATCGCCCTTGTGTTCGCTCTCATAGGCGCCTTCGAGCACGCCGGCATCGCCCTCGCGACCTCGGTCTCTCACGTCTTCAAGCTGGCGGTCTTCTTCTTCGTCCTGCCGCCGGCGATCAGGCATGGGCGGTACGGTCGTCTCTTCAAGTCGTTCGGCGGCACGGTCATCTCGACCGCGGTCATGGCCGTCGCGCTTGTCGGTCTGACGCGCCTCCTGGGCGATGACCTGGTGCCGGGCTCGACGGCCATGAGGGCCTTGGTCCTCCTTATGGTGGCTGCCGCGGGCGGCGCGGTCTATGTCGTGGCGGCTCGCCTGGTCGCGAAGCGCGAGCTGTCTGACGCGCTGCTGGCCTTCAGAGAGGGTCTGGGTGAGGCCCGGAGAAGGCGCAGGGCCGGTTCTGAGGACGGGGCGGCCTGACCGGACGGTGGTGAAGGCTCGGAAGGCGAGGGCCGGGACACCGGTACCGGCGCGACGCGATGAAGCGAGGGAGGGAAGACGGATGTTCGACCTGGCGGTGCTCGACTCGGCCCTGAGGATGGCCACGCCGCTCATACTCGCAGCGCTGGGAGGGCTCTTCTCGGAGCGCTCGGGCGTCGTCAACATCGCGCTCGAGGGCATTCTGCTGACGGGCGCCTTCGCGAGCATCGTTGCTACCCACTTCACGGGCGACCCCTGGCTCGGGGTGCTCGCCGGTATCTTCGCGGGCGTGCTGGTATCGCTCATTCACGCCGTGGTCTCCATCATCTTCAAGGCCGACCAGATCGTAAGCGGCGTCGCCATCAACCTGCTGGCGATGGGCCTGACGCAGTTCCTGATGTGGATCATCTGGGGCAGCTCCGCGAATTCTCCCCCTGTGCAGGGAATGAACCACTGGGCGCTGCCCGAGGCCTGGGGGCCGGTGGCGCGCGGTGTCAACGCCGTCGTCGGGCACTACCCGCCGCTCGTCTACGTGGCGCTCGCGCTCGTGGCTGTCTCTCACGTTGTGCTCTTCCGCACGCCGTTCGGTCTGAGACTGCGCGCCACCGGCGAGCACCCTGAGGCCGTGGACACACTGGGCGTCAGCGTGCGCGCCATGCGTTTCGCCGGCGTCCTGATGAGCGGGGCGCTCGCCGGTCTCGGAGGCGCTTTCCTCGCGCTGAACACCCACCAGTTCGTGAAGAACATGTCGGCCGGGAGGGGTTTCATCGCTCTGGCGGCGATGATCTTCGGGAAGTGGAACCCCGTCGGCGCGCTGGGCGCATGCCTGCTCTTCGGCTACGCCGAGGCCGTCCAGATGGGACTGCAGGGACAAGCGGTCCCGACCCAGTTCGTGCAGATGATCCCCTACCTTCTCACCATGGTCGCGCTCGTGGGCGTGATAGGCCGGTCGAGGCCACCGGCGGCCAGCGGCAAGCCCTACTAGGACGGCTCGTTCAGCAGGGCTCGCACGCCCCGTTGACTACCCCCTCATTTCTTGACTTTCCGCCGAAATACGCCTACAATCTCGGTCCTTGGCGGGGAATAGCCAAGCCCCGCCATGGTATTCCTACCGCGTACGCAACGTGCTTAAGGAGAACGAGACCATGAGACGAGCCAGGCTCTGGCTGATGGTCGTTGTCGCCCTGTCACTGGTGCTGGCGACCGGCTGCGCAGAGAAGGAGACCAACCCGTTCGACCCGTCGCAGGACCCGGACGCGCCGGTCGTGACTGACTTCTCGTATTCCGACGGTGTGGCGACGTGGACGACCGACGAGCCCGCCCTGTGCGTGCTGGAGTACGCGCCCACGGACGGAGAGTACCGTAACTACGTTTACGAGTCTACGAAGACTCACTCGGAGTCCCACAGGGTGACGCTGCTGGGCATGGAAGACGGGCAGACCTACCAGTTCCGTATCCGCAGCCTCGACCGCGCGGGCAACGAGGACTACCGGACCAACGTCGCGCTGCCGGACGACGCCCTGGGCACGGCGTTCACCGATCTCACGATGCGGCTATCCGTTATCGACGTGGGCTGGGGTCTCTCGATGGTGCTCGAGACGCCGGGCGGGGCCCACGTCATGATCGACTCAGGCGCCGATCACCACCTGGACGACGTCGAGGGATTCCTGTACGACCACGACATCACCTACCTTGACTACGCTATCATCTCGCACTATCACGCCGATCACTACGGAGGGTATGCCGAGGACGGTGGCATCCTCGACAGTTTCTGGGTGGGTGAGTTCATCGCGCCCGACACGACCCATGCGCTAATGAGCATGCCCACGAGCCTACGGGAGAAACTCGACGCCAGGAACATCGATGTCAACTACGCATACGAAGGTGACGACTCCTGGAACCGCAGCCTCTTCAACTGGGACGACACGCCTGGCTTCTTCGTCCGGGTCCTCTCGGCGGGGATCGGGACGCAGTTCATCACCGATCCCGACATGCTCCCAGAGGACGTCGAGGGGAACAACGATTCCATAGTCATGAGGGTGACGTTCGGTGACGTGTCGTTCCTCCCAAGCGCCGACGCCGAGTTCTTCGTCGAGCATCACATCGTCAACACGTTCGGCAGGGCGGCCGTTCGGGCCGACGTCCTTCAGGCGGGTCACCACGGTAACGACGACGCCACCTCTGAGTTCTGGCTCGACAACGTCGACCCGAGGATCGGCCTGATCTCCAACGCGATAATCGAGGCGCCGCTGACCAAGGAAGTCGTTCTGCAGAATCTCAGGGCCGTGGACGCCGACTACTTCGCGACGGACCGCATCATACCGAACACGCCGCGGGACGCAGATCCGCACTACGGCCATCTGATCGCGGTGACGGACGGCGAGAGCATAGAGGTGATGACCGAGGACCACGAGTGGTAGCGACGTTGCGGCAGAAGCCGGCACGTGTCGCACACGCACCGGGCGCGGAGATACAGACCGGATGAGTTGGCTCGAGTCGATCAGGCACAAGAAGATCATGGACCCGCTGACGGCGGCGCTCTACCTCGTGCCGGCCGGGGTCATCGTGATCGTCTTTCGCATGATACCGATCGGGTCGGCCTTCCTGCTGTCGTTCTTCGACGTCAAGATGGGGCGAGTCCGTGGCTTCGTGGGGCTCGCGCAGTACGCGCGGCTCTTCCAGGACCCGACGTTCTGGAGTTCGCTGGGGACGACCGCCTACTACGTCCTCGGCGTCGTCCCGCTGTCGCTCTTCCTCTCGCTCTTCGCGGCGGTGCTGCTCAACCAGAAGGTCCGCGCGCTCGGGTTCTACAGGACGGTCTACTTCCTGCCGGTCGTCACGTCGCTCGTCGCAGTGTCCATGGTGTGGAAGTGGATATTCCACCCGCGCCTCGGACTCCTGAACTACTTCCTCCAGTTCATTGGCGGAGGTTCGCTCCAGTGGCTCGAGGAGCCGCGAGGCATCTTCGAGATGGCCGCCGGCGCGCTGGGATGGAGCTGGTGGCCCGACGGTCTCGCCGGGCCTAGCCTTGCGCTCATCGCGGTCATTGTCGTGGCCATCTGGCGGGGCATCGGCTACAACATCGTCATCTTCCTGGCGGGCCTCCAGAACATCCCCGACCAGTACTACGAGGCCGCCCACATAGACGGAGCCAGCCCGCGCCAGGTCTTCTGGAAGGTCACCTGGCCGCTCCTGTCGCCGACCACCTTCTACGTGCTCCTCTCGACGACGATCGTCAGCTTCCAGGTCTTCACGCAGATCTACCTGATGACCGGCCCGCCCGTCGGGGGACCGATGGGAACGACGAAGGTGATCGTCTACTACCTCTTCGAGAAGGGCTTCGACGCGGGCGGCAACATGGGTTACGCGAGCGCGGTCGCGCTCGTGCTGTTCGGCATCATCCTTACGCTTACGCTCGTCCAGAGACGCGTAGTAGAGCGAAGGGTCTATTACTAGACGGCGGCGCGGGAGAACGTCGTCGCCGCAGCCCGTCGCCACGGGGCCCGGGCGCCACACGAGGGCAGATGAGCACGGAGACCACACAGCACGACCTCGACGTCAACGCGGGGCACCGAGCGCGGAAGGCGCTCCGCCGCGCCGGCGTGTACGCGGGCCTGTGGGTCGGCATAGTCGTCATGATCGTGCCCTTCTACTGGATGATCGCGACGTCGCTCAAGTCGCCCATCGAGATCCTCGAGTTCCCGCCGACGTGGGTGCCTACCGGCCACTACGTCGAGTCGACCGACGGGTCGCCGTCCGAGGTCTACATCGTCTCCCGCGACGTGGGCGCCCGGACGGCGGTCGTCCGAGCGGTCGAGGGAGGACCCGAACGCACGGTGGGAGCCACCGAGATCTTCGACCGCGTCCGGCTGCGCTTCTCGAACTACGTCGAGGCCTGGAACCAGGCGCCGTTCGCCAGGTACTACTTCAACACCATCTTCGTCACGCTGTTCGTCGTAGCTGGAGTGCTCGTCACCTCCTCGCTCGCGGCGTACGCGTTCGCGCGGATGAGGTTCTGGGGGAGGGACAACATCTTCGTGCTGTTCCTCTCGATGATGATGGTGCCGCAGCCGGTCTACATCGTCCCCTCGTACATCGTTCTCGTGAAGCTCGGGTGGATCGACACCTACCAGGCGCTCATCATCCCGTGGCTGGCGCACATCTTCAGCATCTTCCTGCTGCGACAGCACTTCAAGACGATCCCGAACGACCTCTACGACGCCGCGATCATCGACGGCTGCAGTCGCTTCGCGTTCCTGTGGCGGGTGATGCTGCCGCTGTCGAAGGCCGTGCTCGTAGCCGTGGTCATCTTCACGATAGTCGGGACCTGGAACTCGTTCCTGTGGCCGCTAGTCATGACCAACACGCCGGAGGTGCGGCCGCTGCAGGTAGGACTCGCGCGCTTCTCACAAGAGCAGGGCACGAATCACGAGCTGATGATGGCGGCGGCGGCGTTCTCGATCGCTCCGCTCATCGTAGCGTACTTCTTCGCACAGAAGCAGATCATACAGAGCCTGGCCACGTCGGGGATGAAGAGCTGACCCGCGGGGCCGACACACTTCGAGCGCGGGCGTGGGCGCGAGCGCACGCCGGGCCAGGGGAGAAGGACGGAGGTAGCATGAGGCGTCTTCTGACGATGGCGGTCGCGGTGGTCGCGGCGGCCGGGCTGATGGCCGGGTGCGGTGGTGGCGGAGAGGGAGCAACGTCCGGCGTCGTAACCGTGCAGTTCTGGCACGCGATGGGCGGTCCGCTCGGCGACGTGCTCGACGAACTCGTTGCTGAGTTCAACGAAACGAACTCCGACATCACCATAGAGTCCGTCAGTATGGGCAGGTACCAGGCGCTGTCTCAGAAGATCATGGCGGCCGTGGCCGCAGGGCAGCCGCCGGTGCTCGCGCAGGCCTACGAGGCCTGGACGGGCGAGCTCATCGAGAACGGGAGCGCCGAGCCCCTCAATCCATACATCGAGGGCGCCAACGGCCTGACGAGCGCGGAGCTCGACGACTTCGTTCCCGGGATGCTGGACAACAACTCGTGGGACGGCACCGTCTACTCGTTCCCGTTCAACAAGAGCGTGCGCGCCATCTACTGGAACAGGGACATCTTTGCGGGCGAGGGGCTGGACCGCGCTCCTGCCGACTGGGCGGAGTACGAGGACTACGCGCGACGGATGACCGTCGACACCAACGGCGATGGCGAACTCGACCAGTGGGGCACCGCCGGGCAGATAAGCGCGTGGATGTTCGAGAACCTGCTGCTGCAGAACGGCGGGCGCATACTGACGGACGACGGCACTGCCGCCGCGTTCGACGGTCCCGAGGGCGTCGAGGCGCTCGAGTTCATGGTCCGTCTTCTGACGGACTACGGGAAGGTGACCTCCGGCTACGAGTACCAGAACGACTTCCAGGCCGGGAAGGTGGCCATGATAGAGGGGTCGACCGTGTCGCTCTCTTTCATGGAGGGGAAGTACACGTTCGACATGGCGGTGGCGCCCCTGCCCGAGAAGGACGGCAAGGGCTGCTTCGTGGCCGGCACCAACGTCGTCATCTTCGCAGAGGCGACGCAGGCGCAGAAGGACGCCGCGTGGGCGTTCATCAAGTGGTTCACGAGCCCCGAGGTCACGGCGCGCTGGGCGGCGCGGACCGGCTACGCGCCAGTGCGCATGAGCGCGATGGAGTCGCCCGCTATGGTCGAGCGCTTCAGTGAGATCGAAGGACTGGACACGGTCCTGGAGCAGCTGGAGTTCGCGTCGTACGAGCCGAGGTCGGCGGCGTGGTACGCGGGAAGGAAGCACCTCGAGGAGGTGGGCGTCGAGAGCGCGCTCCGAAAGCAGATGACCCCGCCCGAAGCGCTGGCCGAGGCCGCTCGCCTCGTCAACGCGGAGCTCGCCGGGCAGTAGAGGACCGCACCGGAGGGAGCTGGGAGGCTTGAGGCGCGGCGAGCGTGGGGAGCGCGCGGCCGCACGCAGACGACGAACCGAACGAGGACACACGTAACCGGGAGGAACGATGATGCGGAGGTGGGTAAGCGGGGCGGCTCTTTTGGCCGCGCTCGCCATTATGACGGCGGCGCCGGGAACTGGGCAGGCCGTGACCATCTGCGACGTGCAGCAGTACGACGAGATGGGACTGTCGCCGTACAACGGACAGACGGTGACGCTTCTGGGCGTCGTCACGGTCGAGCCGGGCGTGTTCCAGCCGACCCAGACGTCGTTCTACATGGAGTGGGAGGGGTGCGGGATCAACGTCTTCTACTACGACCCCAATCTCGTGACCGCGTCGGTCGGAGACACGATATCGGTCACCGGTCAGATCATTGAGTATCAGAGCGCGAACACGGGCGCGGGGTCTACGACCGAGATCGTCTTCACGAGCTGGACGATGGTGGGCGAGGGAGACGGTGAGTTCGAGCCCACGTACATAAACCTGCAGGAGCTGGGCTTCGAGGAGAACGAGGGGCGGCTCTGCCGCACCATCGGCGTCGTGCGCGAGGAGAACCTCCCTTACGACATCTACATCGAGCAGCCCTGGTCCGGCGCCGACATTCAGGTCTACGGAGCCAACTCAGAGCTGGATCTCGGCGTCTTCGACATAGGTGACACGATCGACGTCACCGGCATCATGATGCAGTACGACAGGACCGCGCCGTTCTTCGACGGTTGGGAGCTGTCGCCGCGGTACGAGAGCGACATGATGCTCGCGGTGCCGCCGCCTCCGCCGGACCCCGAGTTCTGGCCGAGCGCGGCGCTGCGCGTCCCGCCTCAGGTCTTCCGGCCGGACATGAACGAGGTCATTCCCATCGCGTTCCTGGCCCCCGACCGAAGCGACGTCAGGGTAGAGATCTACGACCTGCAGGGCCGGGTCGTGCGCACCCTGACAGACGACGAGTACGTCGGCTACTCGACGCTTCCGGAGTTCTACAAGGACGATTTCTTCGAGGAAGGGACCAACGGCTGGGACGGGCGCGACGATCTACGCCGCCTCGTGCCGGCGGGCGCCTACATATGTCGTCTCGAGGTGAGAGACCGCGACGACAACGTCAGCGTCACGACGGCGCCGATAGTCGTTGGGCTCGAACTGGGTGACTGACCGGCGCGGCCGGACTGAAAGGACCGACACATGCGGATGAAGCAGGCAGTTCTGATCTGGGCGATGTTGGCGGCCCTGCCCGCGGTCGCGGGGGCCGACGTCATCCCCATTTCGGACGTCAACGAGAACGCGCCGGACGGGTACCCGCTGCTTCGCGGTGAGATCGTCACCGTCCGGGGCGTGGCCGTCGTCGGCACGGGAACGCTGGCGACCACCACGGACATCTACATCCAGGACGATACGGGCGGCGTCAACGTCAGACAGTCCGACATGGCCTCGCCGGTCATCGCTGTCGGAGACAGCGTCGAGGTGACGGGGCGGGTGGACCACGCCACGAGCAGTGGTCGAACGGCGTTGTTCGTCAACACGGACTACCCGTCGACACGGATGAGGATCCTGAACAGCGGGAATCCGGTTCCTGAACCGCTCGAGCTGACGCCGCGGGAGATCGCGACCGGTGGTGAGGAACTCGAGGGGATCTACGCTGTGGTCAGGGACGTCTCGCTTGCCGCGGGCGCCTACTGGCCCGACTGCGGGGGAGGTTCGAGCGACTCCTACACCAGGATCGCCGACGACGACACACTGTGCTGGATGTGGTTCGACAGGAGTACCGACCTCTGCGGGTCGGAGGCGCCGCTTGCGGTCTTCGAGGTCACGGGCGTCATCGTTCCGGACATCCAGCCGTCGCTCAGGGAGGGGCACGGTGTTCTGCCCTTCGAACGGTCGGCAGTGCTGTCGTCCGGGCCGGGCAGCGGGTTCGCGACCGTCGACCCCTCCTGGGTCAGCACCGGTGAGACCGTCGATCTCGCGTTCGACTTCGAGGCCGACGGCGGCACGCTGACGAAGGTCCAGATCGAGTTGCCCGTGGACTGGGACTTCTCGGGCAACCCGTCGCACGTCGAGCTCGACGGTCCGGCCTTCACGGGCGCGACGGTCGTATCGACACCCGACTGGGTTCTTCTCAACAACTGCGCTCTGACCGGGGCGAGCCCCGGCACGGTGACTTTCCTGGACGTTACGGCGCCTGACCACGCCGGCACCTTCGTCTTCGATGTAGCGACTGGCGTCGCCAGTGGCGGCCCCGCGTACATCACGACATCCCCGGAGGTGGGAGTCGGCGCCCAGGCGGACGCGGGAGCCATCCTCATAAACGAGGTCTATGCGTACTCGGGCGGGAGCGACGGACTGGACCGGGCCGAGTTCATCGAGCTCTACAACCCCGGCGGCGAGACCGTCGACCTCACGGGCTGGGTCCTCACAGACATCAGCGACGACGGAGAGTGCCGGGGCTCTGACCTCTGGGCCTTCCCAGAGGGCGCAGAGATCGCCGCGGGCGGATACGTCGTCGTGGCCAAGGACGCGAAGTTCAACTTCTCGTCCGGGTTCCACCCGGTGTTCGGTTTCTACCCCGACTACGAGCTGTTCGATCCATATCAGCAGGACCTCGACTGGCCGGACGGGCTGGCGCCCAACATGACTCTGGTCAGTCCCGACGACGGCGACCCGTCGGAGAGCCAGGAGATACGCCTGCTCGGCGGAAGTGACGGTGACGGGGCGATGGGAAACGGTTCCCCGGCCTACGAGGCCGTTCTCCTCTACTCCGACCAGACGCTCGGATTTCTGGTCGACGCCGTCGAGTATCGCAGTGAGGTATTCCTGGCGTCCGACCCGTGCGTGGGCGCCGAGGGGCTGGGGGGTCCGCACGACTCGTGGACGCCTGGCCCGCCCCCGCGCGGCGTGTCGCTCGCTCGCAACGCGACCTCCGACGACACCGACGACTCCAGCGTCGATCTCGCCCTCGTGGGGCCGACCCCGGGTGACGTGAACCCCGACTCGGACACCGACGCTCCCACGGTCGCGAGCGCCACCGGCGCGAGTCACAACATCGCGATAGTGGTCTTCAGCGAGCCGGTCGATCCCGACGATGCCGTCGACCTCGTGAACTACGCCATAGGCGACGGTGTGATGGTGACGGACGTGCAGCTGTCGCGCGACGGGCGCACCGTGCTCCTCTACACGACCGACCGCACGCCGGGCGTGTCTTACTCCATAGCGGTCGACGGCGTCCGCGACATCTCCGGCAACCCCATGGAGATGTACTCGGGCTCCATATACGTGTCCGACGCGACGCTGCCGATAGAGGTGGTCCAGGAGTACGACGACCAGGGGCTCTGCCTCAGGGTCGGTGAGACGGTCAGGAGCGTGGGATTCGTAACGGTCCCCGCGGGCGTGTTCCAGCCCGAGTATACGAGCATGTACATGCAGGAGCACGACGGCTCCGGCATCAACGTGTTCGCGTACGGTCAGCTGAGCGAGCCGGCCCTCGAGGGCGATCTCATCTCCGCGACCGGCCAGGTGGTCGACTACATCAGCAGCAGCTCCGGAGCGGGTGCTACGACCGAGATCTCGGCGAGTTCGATCAGCGTCCTCGCGCGCGGGTTCGACCCGATCCCTCCCACCGTCATGTTGACCGGAGACGTGGGGCACGAGGACAACGAGGGGCTCTTCGTCCAGACCTCAGGCGTCGTGGTGAGCGTCGAGGGGTTCGCCATCTACATCGACGACGGCTCCGGTTCCATCCAGATCTACCAGAACTTCAACGATCTCGACTTCAGCGTGTTTGCCGTCGGCGACAGCGTCAGGATGACCGGTGTCATCCTGCAGTACGACCAGTACCCGCCCTTCTTCGCGGGCTACGAGCTCTCGCCGCGGTACGATTACGACATGGAGATCCTCTCGGCGCACTACTCGAACACTGCAGACGTGACGATCGACGCGAAGGTGCTCGACGCCGGAGCCGGCGAGACGATCGAGATCAGCTACAACGCTCCCCGCGCCACTCAGGTTACGGTGCGGATCTTCGACCTGAAGGGAAGAGAGGTGGCGACGCTGTTCGACGGAACGTGCCTCGGACCACAGCGGTCGATGTGGGACGGGCGCGACGACGAGGGGCGGCGCGTGCCTATGGGGGTCTACATCTGCCACGTGCTGGCGAGAAACCAGGACAGAGGCGACGGCACGAACGCTTCGGCGCCGATAGTCGTAGGCGCGAAGCTCGACTGACTTGAGTAGAATCCAGATGATAAGAAAGGTCTCAAGACCTAAGGAGGCTCATGTGAAAGGGGCAAGAACGATCATCGCCGCCGTGGCGGTGGCAGTCCTGCTCGTGCCGTGCGCGGCCAGCGCGGAGGGGGTGTTCGACAACCTCGTCCTCTCGCCGCGCGCCCGCGCCATGGGCGGCGCGTTCGTCGCTGTCTCGGACGACGAGACAGCGATCTTCACGAACCCGGCGGGACTGGCGGATCAGGGAACGGTGGGCTTCTACGGAAGCTACGTCGACCTCTTCGGCTATTCCTACTTCAACCTCGGCTCGCTCTCGGCGGTGCTGCCGACGAGCCGCGGGACCGTCGGGTTCGGCGCGAGGATGTTCTCGGTCGAACACAACGAGGTCGAGCTGGAGAAGGAGTACACATTCACGGTCGGGCACGGACTGATGCTTATGAAGGACGTGCACTCGTCCCTGGCGTTCGGTTACTCCGCGAACCTCTACGGGCTCTCGTTCGAGGCCGAGAGTGTGACTGGAGCCGACCTCGGTTCGGACAACGCCCTGGGAATCGACGTAGGCGTCATGGGTACGCTGCGTGGTCGAACGAGCTTCGGGTTCTTCATGAAGAACATCAACAACCCCAAGATGGGTGGCTCGGACGAGGAGGACCTGCCCCAGTGGTTCACGACCGGCGTCGCCTACAGCCCCTACGGAGGGGTGAACACATCTCTCGAACTGCAAAAGCAGGACGACGAGGACCTGCGCGCCTGCTTCGGAGTGGAGTCCGAGGTGACCGACATGGTCACGGTGCGGGCAGGCCTGCAGAACAACCCGAACCGCGTCTCCGCTGGCTTCGGGTTCAAGTGGCAGTCGGTCAGGGTCGATTACAGCTACACGTCCCACGCCACGTTGCCGGGCAGCCACCACTTCGGACTGGGCTACTCGTTCTAGCGTCGGTCTGACGCCGGGGGACCGGGTCCCCCGGGACAGCGAATCCGGGAGGCAAGATGACAAGAATCAAGGCCATGGGGTTCCTCGCGATCGCGGTCGGGCTGATCCTGACCACGGTCGTCCCATGCGTCCGGGCCGAGGAGCCGCTGGACCTGAACCGTGCGACGCTCGAGGAGATCATGAAGCTCCCGATCTCCGAGAAGGCCGCCCGCGCCATCTGGGAGCGCAAGGAGTTCAGGTCCTACTTCGCCAGCGTATACGAACTGCGTGAGATCGAGGAGATCGGGCAGAAGGAGCTCAATCTGCTCAAGCCGCTGGTGAAGATCGTGCCGGTTCCGGTCGAGGACGAGGAGCTCCAGAGGATCAACGACATCTACTACAGGATCCGCAACTGGGAGGCGGAGGAGGGCGCGAGCGAGGCGCTTGTGGATCACTGGATCGATCTGGCCAAGGACCCGTTCAACATCAACGAGGCCAGCTACTGGCAGATCGCTAATCTCCAGACCCTGAGTCCGCCGGACGCGGCCGCCATCTATCGCTACACGCGGCGGAATCGCATCGAGCGGCGCACCGCGCTCAGGAACGTCCCCGGCCTGACGTATTGGGGCTACTACAACGCTCGGAACTTCGTGAGATACGCCGAGGTCGAGGGCACGGACGAACTGCGCGGCAGCTATCAGTTCCGCGCCTACGACACGCCCTCATTCTTCGACATCAACGAGGCGCTGCAGGAGGACCGGGATCCGACCGACGGTTCGTACGACTCGTGGTGGGACCGGCTCGATCTCGACAGCGCGGGGCTCGTCTACCAGCACAAGCTGCGGCTGAGGTGGGGACAGGACGTCAGGGCCGGCGCGCTGGCCTACAGCGGGTTCGGCGCGAGCGACGAGTTCGACGCGCTTAAGTACCACGTGACGGTCGAGGATAAGGACGCGGGTCCGGTCCACTTCGACAACATCATCGTGGGCAACTACGCCGTCGCGTTCGGTCAGGGCCTCGTGATGCAGAACACGGACTTCTACAAGCCGCGCAACTCCGGCTTCAGCTGGGACAAGCGCTACGTCGGACTGATCGGCGACCTGTCCCAGACGCAGGAGTTCCAGCTGCACGGCGTGGCCACCGAGTTCGACGTGGGCAACGTCCGCAGCATCCTGTTCTACTCCGACGACTGGAAGGACGCGGTCCTCAATCCTGACGGGACCGCCAACCAGTACATCGTCATGACGCCTCGCATCGACAACGAGGATCTCGAGGCGGCGGGCATGAGAGACATGCGCGACGTTCTGCATGAGCGCACTCTCGGCGGCAACTTCAAGTACATCTTTGGCCCGGGCACCTGGGTCGGCCTGTCGGGCTACGAGGCGCGCTACAACAAGTTCTTCAACGCCGCCTACGACCCGAACGGGACGAGCGACGTCAGCTGGATCGTTCCCGACTCGGACGAGGACGCCATCGTCAATGTCGACAGCGAGTACTTCAGCTCCTACACGAGCCCCGGGAAGTTCCGCAGGGTCTACGGCGCGGAGTTCCAGTGGGTCCACGACAACTACTCGCTCTCCGGCGAGTACGCCGGACTGGATTCCAACGGCGAGCTGTTCGATCTCGAGGGCGATCCGAAGGCGCTCGTCGTGAACGGCTTCGCGTCCTACAGCAACCTGAGCGTTCTTGCGCTCTATCGCGACTATGACGTCGCCTTTGAGAACCCGTACTGCCGGTCGTTCTCGGAGTACAAGCGCTACAAGGGGACCATCCTCGAGGACCAGTACTACCTTCAGGATCCCATCTACGGTCTGATGTACGACAACTCGTTCATGCCACAGGCGGAGCGCGGCCTCTACATCAACTCGCGCTACCGTTTCTCTCACCGGCTGACGCCTTCGTTCGAGTACGACACCTGGGAGCGTAAGGCCGACGGCGCCGACTACCAGCGCGTGGTGATGAAGCTGAGGTTCCAGCCCATCTACAATATCGTGATGAACCTCAGACACAAGTGGCAGGGACGTCTCGGCTCGAACTGGCTGACGCCGCAGAGCTACGACCAGGTTGAGTCCAGACTGAGGCTCGAGTACAGGCTCTCGAAGTACGACGAGGTGGAGTTCCTGTTCTCTCGCGCCTGGATCAAGTGGCCGCCGCGGCCGCGTCTCTCCGACAACGTGGAGGCGGACGGCGGGCATCCCGACATCGGCTCCGCGGCCGTTCCGTCGTACGCAATGGGCGCGCAGGTGACGCACAACGTCAACGACTGGCTCAAGCTGGTCGGGGCCGTCACCTACTACGACGGATTCCTGTGGATGTTCGAGGACGGCAGCTTCCAGGTCATGGACGGGAAGGCGGTGAGGTACTGGCTCTCGATCTCGGACCGCATCTCGGACCATTTGGCGCTCAGGCTCAGGTGGACGAACGACCACGCGTATCCGCTGACATACGTGGACCCTAGGGCCTACAACGAGAACGATCCGCCGGCGAACCCCGAGCCAGACGGATGGTACGTCAGAAGCGACACGGGGACGTTCCGGCTTCAGCTCGACTACTCGTGGTAGGCGGGCGGAACAGCGTTCAGGAGAGACTCATGGAATCGCGCATCACTGACAGGAATCGAAACAAGAGGAGGGTAGCCATGCGCCGCCTGACGGCCGCGGTTGCGGTCATTGCGCTGGCGGTTCTCTCGGGACCCGCGTCGGCGTTCACGCTCGCGGAGTGGGAGGGTTACGGCTACGTAGTGCCCTTCTGCGACGCGAGATCACTGGCGATGGGCGGTGCGGGGCTGGCCTCGACGGAGGGCGCCGAGGGCCTTGCCGTAAACCCGGCCCAGCTCGCCAAGGTCGAGGGCATAGACGTGGCCCTGACCGGGATGATGGTGCTGGTCGAGGAGTCCAGGGAAACGCCGCTCCACGACAGCTTCGACGGCGTGATCGGCTACAACACGTACGCGCTGAACACGGAGGTCTACGACCGCTACGTGGGGGCCATCGCGTTCAGTCCGTCCGAGGCGTTCGACGCGTTCGAGTGGCCGGTGGCGGTCGGGTTCGGATACGGCCCGCGTCTGGACATGAGTTACGGGTACCACGTGCAGTACCGCGACCCGGACTACCAGACGGAGCCGGCGGACAAGATCCTCTACGACTACTACATCGAGGGCGACGGGGGCGTCAACGCGTTCACCGTGGGTCTCGGTCAGGAGGTCTCGCCCGACGTCTACGTCGGTCTCGGTCTCGACATCATGAGGGGCGACTACGAGATGAAGGAGCGGTGGGTCTACCCGCCCGACTCCGACGAGGAGGACGCGAGCTCGCGAGCCGAGTTCAACCAGATCTCGGGCGCTCGCTTCACTCTCGGTTGCCTCTACGAGGGATTCCACAGGGTGGACCTCGCGGCGGTGTACCGCGCGCCCTTCACGCTCGAGGGGAGCTACGACATCTGGCCGACCGACATAGAGGAGACGGCTTCCGGTAACTTCGAGTACAAGTACCCCGGCTCCCTGGCGCTGGGAGTGGAATACCGACCGAGGAACCTCCTTATGACGACCGTCAGCTGCGACATAGAGTTGACGCAGTGGTCGGACTTCAAGGACGAGACTACGGGGGCTCTCTCTCGCCCCGACACCGAGTTCGACGACACGGTGACCTACCGTCTCGGCGTCGAGCACGCGTTCTTCGACGACACGTTCGCGCGGTTCGGGTTCATGTACCAGCCGTCCTACGTCGACGAGGACAACACGACGGCGGCGTTCAGTCTCGGCCTGGGAATTGATGTGCTGGGGGCCAGGGTCGACATAGGTGGTCAGGTAGGTCTGAGGGAGTACGATATCGAAGACGGTCGAGTCAGAGAGACCACAACTCTAGCGATGGCGACCGTCACGCACACGTTCTAGCTAGACCGCGCCCGTGAGGGCGGGACGTGAGGTCTCGTTCTCGCCGCGACAGCGAGGCGGGAGGGCCGTAACGAGGCGCGGCGAGGAAGGAGCACGCAGCGATGAGAAGCATCGGACGTCTGGCAGGGATGCTGCTGGCGGTCGCCCTCGTGGCGACGGCGGTCCCGGCGTCGGGCGAGGAGGACGTGATACGGTTGTCCGTCGTCTTCACCAACGACATCCACGGCGGCATCGACCGGAGCGGCGCGACGTTCATGAACCGCGAGTTCCCTCCGCCGTTGGGGGGCGCCGCGTCCGCGACGGCCTACATCAACAGACTGCGCCAGCGGGCGGAGGAAGAGGGGGGATACGTACTGGTCATCGACCAGGGCGACATATTCCAGGGCACGCCCGTAGGTAACTTCAAGAAGGGTGAGTCGGTCGTTCAGTACTTCAATCAGCTGGGGATCGACCTGTGGACGGTGGGCAACCACGACTTCGACGAGGGATACGAGAACCTCTGGGACCTCATCGAGATGTCCAACATGCCGGTCCTCTCCGCGAACCTCGCGTGGGCCACGACCGGTGAGTTGATCGAGTACGTCGAGCCTTACGTCATCAAGGACTACGGCGGCGTCAAGGTGGCGATCATCGGCCTGACGACGACGGACACGCCCAAGATGGCCTTCCCGGCGCACGTCGAGCCGGTGCTGTTCCTCGACGAGATCGAGGCCGCGAAGAAGTACGTGGCGGAAGTGCGCGAGAAGGGCGCCGACCTGGTCTTCGTCTCCGGGCACATGGGCCTGCCCTACGACCCCGAGTCCGGCTACGAGAGCATGATGAAGGAGGAGGAGGAGCTTGAGGAGGGGGGCATCCGCGAGCCGGTCGAAGAGAGCAAGTGGGGACCGAGCGCGATGGAGATCTCCCACTACACGCCCGGCATCGATGTCTTCTTCGGCGGCCACATCCATAAGGGGTTCGACAAGCCCTGGGAGGAGCCGACGAACCACACGCTCCACTTCCAGACCTACGGTCGCGGCTCCGGCGTCGGTCATGTGGACCTGCTGATCGACAAGGAGACGGGGACGCTGGCAGGATACGAGCTACCGAGCTACCGCGGTGTCCTCATCACTCTCTTTGAGGATGAGTGGTGGCCCGAGGAAGAGATGACGGAGATGGTCGAGGAGCTGGTCGCCGAGGCGGAGCAGGGGATGGACCGGATCATAGGCCACTCAGACGTCGACCTGACGAGAGGCGGCGAGGGCGAGACGCGCATGGGCAATCTGGTCTGCGACGCCGCTCGGGAGGAGGTCTCCGCCGACTTCGCGTTCACGAACCTCGGCGGCATTAGGGACGAGATCCCGGCCGGCCCAGTGACCCCCAGGCAGGTCTTCCGGGTGCTGCCGTTCGGCAACAGCCTCATGGTCTTCGAGATGGACGGCAGGCTGCTCAAGGAGGTCCTCGAGTACCGCGTCAGCGCCGGTCACCACGGCGTCTACATGTCGGGCGGCAAGGTCGTCTACAACAAGACCAGGCCCGACTACGACCGCATCACGTACTTCGAGGTCGGTGACGAGCCGTGGGACCCCGACAAGATCTACCGGGTCGTGACGAGCGACTTCCTTGCGGCGGGCAACGCCGGGCTCTACATGCTGCCCTCGGTGCCCGAGGACAAGAAGATGCGCACGTCGACTACGTTCATGGACGCGGTCGTCCACTACATTGAGCGGCACTCGCCCATAGGCAACACGATGGACGGACGTTGGGCGCGCGACGACACCTCCGAACTGGACCCGGCACTGGCGGCCGCCATGGAGGGGATGGAGCCGCTCGCCCCGCCGGAGGAGGAGTCCGGAGGCGCTTACCAGTAGTCTCACGAACGGTCACACGGCGACGGAGCACCGCGCGGCCGGGTTAGCAGCAGAGCGTGGCCCCGGACCGGAAGGTCCGGGGCCTTCTGTTTGAACCACAACCAGCAGGAAGCTGGACAAGCAACGCCGTATGTGATATACTAGCTTGTCCAGAAGCAGCCCGCTCAGGGAGCGTAAGCGTCCGGCTGTGTCCAGACGGGCGTTGTGCGGACAGGTGTCTCCTGAGACAAAGGAGGGCTGGAACGGCCGACCGCGAAGCCGAACACGACCGATGAGACACTGAGAGGGTGAGCACTCACCAGAAGGAGGAGCGAAGATGACGAGACTACCCACTGCAGCTCTGGTGGTTCTCGTGTGCGCTTTCGGGGTCGCCTTGGCGACTCCGGCCGGCGACAATATCGTGATCAACGAGATCTACTGTGACGGCGACGGCTACTACGACGGCTCGGAGTTCATCGAGCTCTACAATCCGACTGGCAGCGCCATCGACGTCCAGGGCTGGGTCCTCTGCGGCGTCGAGTACGACGAGTCCTGCGGAGGCGAGGACATTTGGCAGTTCCCCGTTGGGAGCGCCATCAACATCGCGCCCGGCGGCTATCTCGTTGTCGCCAAGGACGGCGATGACAGCGCCGAGCCCGAGAACGACGACTCGTTCAAGTGGGAGTTCGGGTTCTATCCGGACTTCGAGCAGTACGATGAGACGTTCGACTACGACATCGACAGCCCGTTCGTCGAGGACATGATCTGCACGACGGACGACCCCGCGCCGGGCTACAGCGACGAGATCCAGCTGGTCGGCGGCAGGGGCTACGGTGTCATCTGCTCGGCCCCGACGAGCGACTCGGACGTGGTCTACCTCTACGATGCCGACCCGAGCCAGGGCCCCGCGAACCTGGTCGACCTCGTCGAGTACATCGACCCCGACGAGTGCTCGACGGACCCGTGCGTCTTCCCGTTCACGGACGACGGTGCGGACGACAACGCCTACGTTGGCATTCCATTCCTCGGCAACTCGCTGGGCCGCGACGCGACCGGCACCGACACGGACATGAGCATCAACGACTGGACGCTCCAGGCACCAACGCCGGGCGCCGAGAACGTCGAGAACACGCCGCCGTGGATCCGCTCGCTGCGCTACTCACCGATCCCGCCGGTGGAGGATGAGGACACTGTCATCAGCGCCTATGTGACTGACGACGGCACCATCGACTCCGTGATGGTCTACTACAAGGTCGAGAGCGGACCCTGGACGCGCGTGATGGCCTCGACGAGCGACTCGCTCTACTCGGCCGCCATTCCCTCCTCGGCGCTCACGGACTTCGACATCGTCCAGTACTTCATGCGCGCCGTAGACGACCTCGGCGCCGAGATGGAGTACCCGGCCGGCGGTATGAACGACCCCTACCGCTACCGTGTTGGCGTCACGCCCATCGACCTCATCCAGTTCACGGATGCGAGCGGGGACACCTCGCAGCTGTACGGACAGCCCGTCAACGTCCAGGGCGTGGTCACGATGGCGACCGGCGTCATGGAGGACGACCTGTTCTACATCCAGGACGATTCGGGTCCCTATCACGGGATCGCCTGCTACATGCCGGGCACCCCGACGGACGTCGAAGAGGGTGACCTCGTCACTTTCTGCGGCTACGTTTCGGAGTACTACGGTCTTACGGAGGTGACGCGGCACTTCACCGAGTCGATGGACATCGTCTCGTCCGGTAACACCCTGGTCTACACGACCGTGACGACCGACGAGATCGAGTTCGACAACCCGGCGTCAGAGCAGTACGAGGGCCAGCTGCTGAGCGTTGAGGACGTGACAGTGACGTTCGAGTCCGACGTCTACGGCATCTGGTATTGCAGGGACTCGTCGGGCATCGACTGCAAGGTCGACGACGAGGCATACTACAGCTACGACGCCGAAGTGCTGGACACGATCGCCGAGCTCAGAGGTATCTTCTTCTACGGCTACGGCGAGTACAAGATGCAGCCGCGGTACGACGAGGACATCATCGGGCCGCCCAGCATCAGCGACCTGAGATACTCGCCGATCCCGCCGTCATCGAGCTCCGCGACGACGATCTCGGCGACGATGAAGGACGACGTCGACATCACGTCGGCGACGCTCCACTGGTCGTACAGCAAGGCGCGTCCGTATCCCAACCAGGTGACGATGACCGAGGACAGCCGCTACGAGAACACCTGGTCCGGAGACATTCCCGCCCAGAGCAACGGGACGCGCGTCTACTACTACGTGGAGTGTGAGGACGCAACGATGGACGCGGAGAAGCCGGCGTATGGCGGTTACTCCTACTACACCGGCGTCGCCACGATCCAGAGCGTCCAAGAAGTGGCGCCGGGCGGCGACACTTCACCGATGGACACGCTGGCCGTGAACGTCGAGGGCTACGTTACGGTCGAGCCGGGCGTGTTCAACGACTACAGCTTCTACATTCAGGAGGAAGAAGGCGCGTGGCACGGCATCCTGGTCTACGACCGAACGGGCTCGCTGACCTTCGCCCGCGGCGACTACGTCGTGGTCTGCGGCGAGGTTGACGAGTACTACGGTCAGACTCAGATCCAGCTGCACTTCTCCGAGGGTGCGCAGCCGGCGACCCCGTCCCGCGCTGAGGCCGTCGGGCCCGTGAGCATCCCGACGGGAATCCTGCAGAACGTCGTCTCCGGAGAGCAGTACGAGAGCGTCTACGTCTACGCCGAGGACTGCACTGTCGAGGACGAGGATCTCGGCTTCGGCGAGTGGGCCATAACGAACGGCGGCGCCGCGGACACGTGTCGCGTCGACGACTATGCCGACTACGACTACGTCCCGCAGAACGGCGACAACGTCTACGTCAAGGGCGTGGTCACGCCGGCCTACGGCTGGCCCGGTTTCACGGCGTTCAGGATCGAGCCCCGTGGCAACGAGGACATCGCGGCGAATCCGCCGACGGGCGTGGACGAGCAGTTCGGCGGTAAGTTCGGTCTCGCGCAGAACGCGCCGAACCCGTTCAACCCGAAGACGACGATCGCCTTCAACATTGTGTCTGCGACCGACGTCACGCTCGGCATCTACGACGTGTCGGGCCGCAGGGTCGCCACGCTCATCGACCGTCGCATGGAGGCCGGCCCGCACCGCGTGAGCTGGGACGGCATGACGAGCGAGGGAGAGCGCGCTGCCAGCGGCGTCTACTTCTACAAGCTGACGGCGGGCGACGAGGAAGTCAGCAGGAAGATGGTGCTGCTGAAGTAGCGCCGTCTGGCCCAGGCCCGGCTTCGGCGGCATGAGCCGCCGGAGACCGGGAAAGGGTGGCAATACTGAGGCCGGGAGTGGAACGGGACCTGCTTGGTTTCGTTCCCGCTCCCGGCCTTCTGCGTACTGCGTTGACACCGCGCAGCGTTAGCGCGACCTTCCCCTGCGAACTCGTGAGTCGCCCGCGACGCCGTGGGCCGGCGTACACCCCTCCAGCCGCCCCGCGAACGGAACCTGGACCCCGCCATTTCGAACCGGAGGTGCGCCGAATGAGAACGGTGTGCGTGTTCGTCGCGTTGACAGTGCTGGCGACGGCCGCGGGCGATGCCGCCCGCGCGCAGGTGGTGCTGAACGAACTGATGCCGGACCCGGCCAGCGACTGGTCGCCCACGGACGGCGACGAGGAGTACCACTCGCTGGAGGACGAGTGGGTCGAGATCTTCAACGCGGGTTCTGAGGCCGTGGACATCACGGGGTGGAGGCTCCGGGACGCGGTCTCGGACTCCAGCTGGCGATTCGGCTTCGAAGGGATACTGGAGCCCGGTGAGTTCCTCGTCGTCTACGGCAACGAGGCCTACGAGTGGGAGGACGCGAACGGGTTCTCGAAGAACGGTCTGTCCATGAACAACAGCGGAGACACGGTCACGCTGGTGGCGGCGGACCTCGCCACGGTCGTGGACGCGGTCACCTACGCCGGCGGCGACGTCGGCGACGACAGGGCGTGGGGGCGCGTGCCCGACGGTTCGTCGGTCTGGACGACCATCGACGGTCTCAATCCCATGAGCCCGCCCGCAACGGGGCTTCTGCCAACTCCCGGTGAACCGAACCTCGGGGCGCCGGTGGAGCCGTGCGACTGGGGGAGGATCAAGGCGTTCTACAGGTAGAGCTGCGAACGTTCGCTCTGGGGCCCCGGCCTGTGCCGGGGCTCCCGTGTGTACGGGGCCACCGGGTCTCCAAGCGGACCCCGTTGTGGCGCGCCGGTCCCGCGATGGTCACGCCGGGACCCCGTTGTGGCGCGCCGGCCCCGCGATCGTCCCGCCGGGACATCGCGGCCGCCCCGTGGCCGCGTTTCCGTTGACCTCACAGTCGGGCCTTCCTATACTCCATGCGACTCGCCATACGCGGCGCGTCGAGAAAGGACGTCCCGGTGCCGGAACTGCTTGCCAACGTGGTCCTTTTCGTCGTGGGAGCCGCCGCCATCTGGGTCGGCGGCGGACGCCTTCCGGGCGCGGGTGAATCTCTCGCCGCCCGCCTGGGCATCAGCACGACGGCCCTGGGGCTGTTCGTCCTCTCCATCGTCACGTCGCTTCCCGAGCTGTCCGTGACTTTCGCGGCTATGCTCAAAGAGGGCGCCCCGAACCTCGCCTTCGGCAACATCCTTGGCAGCAACAACTTCAACGTGACGAGCATCGCCGTGCTGGAGCTGATGGCGGTCGGCGTCTTCCTCCACAACGTCGACCGGGAGCGCTACGTAGGGACCTGCCGCAACCTCCTGGTGCTGACCCTGCTGGCCGGCCTGGGCGTCCTGTTCGGCCCGCGGATGTCACACCCCCTGCCGGCAATCCTGCTGTTCAGCGTCCCCGTGATCGCGGTGTTCATATACGACGCCGTGGCCCACGGGCGCCGGGGCCGAGGCAAGCCACGCGAGCGGAAGAACGCCGTCGAAGAGGGCGCGGGGGTGTTCCTGCGGTTCCTGCTGCTGTCCGCGGTGGTGGTCGGGGGAGGGTTCGCTATCGCAAGGGGCGCGAGCGGCATCGCGTCCCACGAGTTCGGCGGTGGGTTCCGTCTGGGCTACACGTTCGTGGGAACGCTGCTCGTGGCGGTCGCGACCTCGATGCCCGAGGTGTCGGTGGCCTACGCCGCCGTCAGGAGGGCGGGCCTCGAGGACATGGCGCTCGGAACGCTCCTGGGCAGCAACACGGTCAACATCCTCGTGTTCGCCGTAGGCGCCCCGTTCCTTCTTCTCAGGGGTCGGGAGTCAGCGTGGCAGCTCGTTGACGTGTCCAACCTGGTGAGCGTCGTAACAGCGCTCCTTCTGACGCTCTTCGTTCTCGTCGGGATCACGAGCAGGTCCCTCCGCGCCGGACGGACGACGGCGCGCGTGCTGGTGGCACTGATGGTCCCCATCTACGTTCTCTGCCTCTTCCTCGTCTACCGGGCGGCGTGAACCGCGAGCGGGGCCGAAACCGAGAGGAGCACGCCGTGGATACGACACGGAGCATCGATTACTGGGGGATCGTGACGCGGTCGGCGCGCATCGCGTGGGACAACAAGTTCCTCTGGTTCTTCGGCTTCTTCGCCGCCTCCGGCGGGGGCAGCGGCGGGAACTACGGTGGCGGGGGCGAGAGGGCCGCGGAGGAGGTACGCAACTTCTTCATGGCCAATCTCGAGATCCTCGTGCTCATCATCATGGGACTGGTCGTCCTCTGGCTGATCCTGCTGGTCCTGAACGTCATCTCGAAGGGCGCGCTTCTGTCGTGCATAAGCCGCGCTGACAGGGGCGAGCGAATCCGGTTCGAGGACGGCTGGCGCGCCGGTCTCAAGCACTTCTGGGGCGTGCTGGGCATCGGCCTCCTCGGTCTGCTCGCTTTTCTGGTCGTCGCCGCGGTCTGCGCCGTGGCGCTCATCGTGCCGCTGGCGGGTGGGGCGCCGGGCATCGCCGTCGCCCTGCTCATCGGAGCGATACTCGCGGTTCCCTTCCTCGGGTTCCTCTTCCTGCTCGCCTTCACCATCATCTACGCGGAGCGCCACTACGTCATCGCGGACGTCACGGTCAGCGAGGCCCTCTCGACGGGATGGGAGATGACGAAGACGTACTTCCTCCAGTCGTTCCTCATGTGGCTCGTGTCGTTCGCGTCCGGCATCGCGTTCTTCATAGCCATCGTGATCGCGTTGCTGGCAATGGCCATACCGTTCATCCTGATCGGGGTCGCCAGCCCGATCGTCGGACTCGTCATGGGCATTCCCGTCGGCGTGGCCTTCATGATCCTCGCCGTGTCGGCATTCAGCACCTACGACCACGCGCTGTGGACCCTGATGTACGCCGACCTCCAGCGAGGACCCGTTCCCGCCGCGGCCGGAACGTCCGTGCCGCCCGCGCCTGCGCCGGCGTCCACGACGTCGCCGGGACCGAGTGCGGCACCATCAGGACCGGGCGCGGCCCCGCCATTTCGGGAGCAGGGCGCCGCCGAGCACGGGGAGCCTCCGTCGCCCCCCGCGGAGGGCGAACGTGACCAGTAGCAGTAGCTCGGGCGGACGGTGGCGGCCGCCGACGAGGGACATGAGCGGCGCGGGGTCCATTCTCACGGAGCAGCGCAACCCCAGGTCGACGGCCATCGACACGATGGACGCCCTCGAGCTGGTCGACCTCATCAACAGCGAGGACGCCTCGGTGGCGGCGGCCGTTGCTCGAGAGCGAGAGGCGATCGCGCGGGCCGTCGAGATCGTCGTAGAGAGGTTTCGTCGCGGCGGCCGGCTGGTGTATGTCGGCGCCGGAACGAGCGGGAGGCTCGGTGTGCTGGACGCGGCCGAGTGCCCGCCTACCTTCGGGACCGACCCCGATATGATCGTCGGCCTGATAGCCGGAGGACACGGGGCTCTGGTCCGCGCGAAGGAGGGCGCGGAGGACGATCGCGACTCCGGCGCGTCCGAGCTGGCCGGGCTTGGTGTCGGCCCCGACGATGTCGTCGTGGGGATAGCGACGAGCGGCGGGACGCCCTACGTTCAGGGCGCTTTGGAGGAGGCGAAGAGCAGGGGCGCCGCGACGGTCTTCCTGTGCTGCACCCCCGTGGACGACGGTCTGACGCCTGTGGACGTGAGCATATCGCCCCTGACCGGTCCCGAGGTCGTTACCGGCTCGACACGCATGAAGGCCGGCACGGCCACCAAGCTCGTGCTGAACACCATCACGACTACCGCGATGGTGCTCTCCGGCAAGACCTACGAGAACCTGATGGTCGACCTGCAGGCGACGTGCGACAAGCTGCGCGACCGCGCATGCAGGATCCTGGCGGAGACCACCGGATTGAGCTACGAGGAAGCAGGCCAGGCCATAGCGGCGGCGGACGGGTCCGTCAAGGCCGCGATAGTGATGGTCAAGGCCGGTGTCGGGCTCGACGAGGCGCGCCGGCGGCTTGACGAGAGTCGCGGGTTCGTTCGGCGGGCGCTCGAGCCGGACGGCGCCTAGCCGCGGCCCTGCAGCGAGGCATCGGGGAGGAACGCGATTGCCCTCCATCATCGTTCACGGCGGGGCCGGGGACTACGAGCCCGGCGAGAGGCAGAAGAACGGTGTCACCGCCGCGGCCGCCGCCGGTTGGAAGGCGCTCGAGGAGGGCGGCTCCGCCACCGATGCGGTCGAGGCGGCGATCGTCGTCATGGAGGACGATCCCACCTTCCGCGCGGGGCGCGGTTCGCCCCTGACGTTCGCGGGCGGCATCGAGACAGACGCGTCGATAATGACGAGCGACCTGTCCTGTGGTTCGGTCGGGGCGATGACCGCCGCGGCGAACCCCATACGCGCCGCCCGTCTCGTCATGGACCGGACCGACCACGTGATGCTCGTGGGCCCCGGCGCCGACGACTTCGCGAGGAGGATGGGCCTGCCGTCGGGCGACCTCGTGACGCCCGAGAAGGTGGCGGAGCACGAGAAGCTCAAGGGACAGCTCGAGGCCGGAGAGGACCTCAAGTTCATGCCGAGGATCCGCGAGCTGGCGCCCGAACTGGAACTCGGCACCGTGGGCGCCGCGGCGGTCGACGCGGAGGGGCGAATCGCGGCGGGCACGTCGACCGGTGGCCTGACGATGAAGCTGCCCGGGCGCGTCGGCGACAGCGCCATCATCGGGGCGGGAACCTACGCGAACGCCGTTGGAGGGGTCTCCGCGACGGGCCACGGGGAGCCGATCATCCGCCACTCGTTCGCGAAGGTCGCGACCGACGCCATCGGAGCGGTGGGCGTGCGGGAAGCGCTCGAGATGGTAGTCGAAATAGGGAACCGGTACGACGTGAGGTTCGGCATCGTGGGAGTCGAGGAGAACGGGGCGGTCGCGCACGCGTTCTCGACCCGCGCGATGGCGTGGGCGTCGATTCTGGACGGAGAGCTCGCGACCTTCCTCGGTCCCTAGTTGTCCCCAGCGCGGATGCCCATGGGGCTTGCTTAGCGGTAGCGGCGGCGTGGCAGCCGGCGCACGCGCGTCGGAGGCGCACTTGATCTCAGGCGACAACCCAGGCGACAGGCTGAACGCGACAGCGGCGCTGGACGAGCGGCTGGTGATAGGTCTCTCGTCAGGGACGTCTCACGACGGTATCGACGCCGCCCTGGTCCGCGTATCCGGGCACGGGGACGGCATCGACGCAGCGCTCGTGTCATTCGCCTGCGAGCGCTTCTCTGAGTCTCTTCGGGGGCGCATAGCCCGGTCGGCCTGGGCCGCGGCCCCTGAGCTCAACCGGCTCAACTTCGATCTCGGCGAGGCGTTCGCCGCGGCCGCGCGTTCGGTCCTCGAACAGGCGGCCGTCCCCTCGACGGACGTGCATCTCATCGGTTCTCACGGCCAGACCGTCTACCACGAGCCGCCGTCGTCAAGCCGGTCGGGCGCGACGCTCCAGCTCGGCGAGCCCGACGTCATAGCGCGCCGGACGGGTGTCGTCACGGTCGCGGATTTCAGGACTGCCGACGTCGCCGCCGGCGGATCCGGCGCACCGCTCGTCCCAATGGTCGATTGGCTGCTCTTCCGCCGTCCGGGAGAGGCCCGCGTGCTGCTCAACATCGGCGGCATGGCGAACCTCACGCTCGTCACCGAGCGGCTCGACGACGTAGTCGCCTTCGACACGGGCCCCGGGAACGCGCTCGTCGACGAGATCGTTCGGGCGGCTACGGGCAACCCGGACGCGATGGACGAGGGCGGGGCGCTCGCGCTAGCCGGGAGTCCCGACGCGGGTGCGGTGAACGAGTTTCTCACTCATCCCTACTTCTCAGCTCCCTACCCCAAGTCGACGGGGAAGGAGGTCTTCGGGCGCGAGGCCGCCGCCAGGCTGGCCGGTCTCGTGCGCCCGGAGAAGGCGCTCGCAGAGCTCTCGGAGGAGGACCTTCCTGACGTGCTGGCGGCCGCGACAGAGGTCACGGCCCGTTCGGTACGCGAGGCCGTCGGGAGGCTGCCCGTAACACCCTCGAGCGTCGTCGTGAGCGGCGGGGGTCTCAAGAACGGCGCGATCATGGGTGCGCTCGAGCGGCTCTTCGCGCCCTGCCCGGTCGTCGCGCTGGGAGAGGGGGAGGGGGCGCTGTCGCTCGACCCGGACGCCAAGGAGGCCGTGGCCTTCGCGGTCCTCGCCGACCGGACGGTCGCCGGCCTGCCGGGCAACGTCCCGGCCGCGACCGGAGCGGACGAGCCTGTCGTGCTGGGCAAACTGAGCCTGCCTTAGGAGCCGGCCGCGGGCCGCCCCGGGCCGCCTGTCACCCCGGCGCCCGAGCGCGCCCGAGACGCGCCGGCAATGCCAGAGGAGCTGCATGCAGCTGACCCGCAAGATAGCCAGGCTCGTATCGACGAGCATCAGCAACCGCGAGGGAGACGACCTGTCGGAGCAGTACCACCGGCTGCGACGCGAGGTGCTCGAGGTGGGCGTCGGCGGCTACACCGTGTTCGGCGGCAACGTCGACTCGACGGCTCAGCTCACGCACGAGCTGTCGCAGGAGTCGCAGCACCCACTTCTGGTCTCGTCCGACCTCGAGCGCGGACTCGGCCAGCAGCTCGACGGCGGCACCGTCTTCCCCACCCAGATGGCCGTCGGCGCGACCGGCGCTCACGATCTCGCGTTCGCGCAGGGGTGGGCCACGGCGCGCGAGGCCCTCGCGGCGGGCATCAACGTCGTTTTCTCGCCCGTCGCGGACGTCGCGAGCGAGCCACGCAATCCAATCATCGGAGTGAGGTCGTTCGGCGGAGACCCCGATACCGTGTCCGCAATGACGGTCGCGTTCGTGCGCGGCTGCCAGCAGGCGGGTGCGGTGGCGACCGCAAAGCACTTCCCCGGGCACGGCGACACGAGTCTCGACTCACACATCGAACTGCCGAGGGTCGACGCCGGACGGGCGACGCTGGAGTTGCGCGAACTCGCGCCTTTCAGGGCGGCGGTCGACGCCGGTGTCCGCGCGGTCATGACAGCCCACGTGGCCTATCCAGCCCTCACGGGCGGCGACACGCCCGCGACGCTCTCCCGCGAGGTGGTCACCGGGCTCCTGCGTGAGGAGATGGGTTTCGAGGGAGTCGTCTTCACCGACGCCATGATCATGGGCGCCGTCGCCGAGCGATACGGAACGGGTGAGGCCGCCGTGCTGGCTCTGGAGGCGGGGGTCGACGTGCTGCTGATGCCGCCCGACCCCGAGGGGACGATCACGGCCGTGCGCGAGGCCGTGCGCGAAGGGCGTCTGACCGAGGAGCGCATCGACGAGTCGCTCGAGCGCATCGACGAACTGCACCGCGTGCTTGGGGACTTCTGGGAGGAGAACGAGAACCACGTCGAGTTCCCGCCCGAGATAGAGGGCGCGTTCGGCGACGACGAGCCGCCGGACGACAACCACAGAGCTGAACTCGCCGGGTGCAACCGGCTGGCCGCGGCCAGCATCGCCCGCCACGCGGTTACGCTCCTGCGAGACGAGAAGGGACTGGTCCCGCTCGACGCCGAGTCGCTGGACCTCGGCGCCACTCAGGGTCACAGGGTCGTCGTCTACACGCTCAAGGACCGGGACCGGAAGATGAACCTCGTCTGGTTTCGCTCGGCCATAGAGGCCCGTCTGCCGCACGCGATGGAGCTGACCGTCACGGAGAGGACGCGCGGCGCGGAGCTTTCGGGGCTGCTCGCTACGGCCTCGCGTGCGGAAGCCGTCGTCGTGGCGGTCTTTGACGACGTAGTGGCCTGGAAGGGGCGTTCGGGGCCGTCCGAGGAACTCATGGAAACGGCGCGGAAGCTCATCGCCGCCGCGCCGGATTCGGTCGTGCTTCTGTTCACGGGCCCCGAGTCGGCGCTCGAGCTGCCCGATTCCAGGGCCCTCTTCTGCTGCTACGACGGCTCAGAGCCGTCCCAGAGCGCCGCCGTCGATGCGCTGTTCGGCGCGTCCGGGGTCGTCGGCCGGCTGCCGGTCGACGTCCCGCCGCTCTTCAAGGCGGGGGACGGCCTCTCGCGCTGAGCGCCGCCGGCCGCGAGCCTTGCCCTCTCCTGCGGCCGGTCCCCCGTCCGGTAGTTAGCTCCCCAGCAGCGCGTCCAGGTCCACGTTCTCGCGCACCAGCTTCTCGAGAAGAGCGATCTTCTCGGTCTCGTCCCGCTTGAGCAGGTACTGCGCGTCGTCGATCTGCTTTGCGACCTGGTAGGTGTCGTCCGGCACCAGGAGGAGCGGGACGCCCAGTTCCGCGGCCTTGGCGATGATCGTGCTCGACGGCGAGATGTTGTTCGTGAGCACGAGGCCAGCCGTGTCGCCCTCAAGCGCCGCGAGTATCATGTCGCTTCGGTCGCCGCTCGTGATGACGAGCTTCTTCTGCTTGCCGAAGCTCGGATGGCGCCTCGCCTGGTCGGCCGACATGGCGCCGACGAAGATGTTCTTGGCGACGCTCTGCATGCCGACCTCGCCTCCGATGACCTTGGCGAACAGGATCTCCGAGAGGAAGCCAACCGAGGGGTGCGTCAGCTCGGACTCGTATGGGATGGTGCCGAGCACCTGCACGCCCATGGCCGATATCGTCTGAGCGAACGTGTTCTTGAAGTCCTCTACGTCATACGTCCTGTTGACTATGACGCCCGCGAACGATACGCCCTCGAGGTCCAGGTTCCTCTTGACGAACGAGACGTCGTCGAGAATGGTCCGCTCGTCGCCGCCGGTGATGATGACGAGCGACGCGTCCGTGTAGCGCGCGATCGACACCGGGTCAAGGTTGACCGAGATGCCGTACCCGAGGTCGCGCCCCGCCTCGATGAAGACGACGTCCCTGTCGGTCTCGATGTGCTTGAGGAGTTCCCCGAGCTTCTCCTTCGTCCCCGCCTCGTCGTACATGAACCTGAGCTTCGAGTGGTCGAACCCGAGCGATATGTCCTCGGGGCTCTCCTTGAGCTCGAAGATGTTGGCAACGAGCGCCGAGTCGTAGTCCCAGAGGCGCTTCTTCCGGTAGAGAAGACGGTCGCCGAACGGCTTCATGTAGCCGAAAGGCCGGCCCGCGGCCTTCCCAAGACCGACGATCACGCTGGTCTTGCCTGCCGCCTCCCGCATTGACGCGAATACCAGCCTACGCATGGGTATGACCTCCGGGGTTCTCGGAAAGCATGACGCGGATGTCGACCGCTTTCGCGCCCTTGCCTTGCTCGTATGCCATCAGTGGATTGACCTCTATGTCGGAGATGCCCTCGCACCTCTGAATGACCGTACCCAGCCTGATGATGGTGTCGAGGACCGTCTCGATATCCTTCCGCTCCTCGCCGCGCACTCCCAGAAGAAGCGGGTAGGCGCGGATCTCCTTCATCATCTCGATCGCCTCCGCCCGGCTGAACGGGACCGCGCGGAACGTGACGTCCTTGAGCACCTCGACGTAGATTCCGCCCATGCCGAACATGATCGTCGGCCCGAACGCGGGGTCCCGCCTCGCGCCGATGATGAGTTCGACCCCGTGCGGCGCCATCTCTGAGACCTGGATGCCCTTGATGCGGGCGTCCGGTACCCTCGCGCGGCAGTTGCTCATGATCGCTTGCCACGCGTCGATGATCTCCTCACGGTTCTCCAGGTCGAGCGCGATGCCGCCGACGTCGCTCTTGTGGAGGATGTCGCGAGACACGACCTTCATGACGATGGGGTAGCCGATCTCCTCGGCGTACCGCACGGCCTCGTCCATGCTCTTGGCGACGCGCGTCTCGGGCATCCTGATACCCGCTGCCGCGAGGACGTCGCGGCCCTCCTTGGCGAGGAGGAAGCTCCGGCCGTCGGCCCTGGCGCCCGTCACTATCCCCTTGATGGCGTCGACGTCTATGCTCTCCTCGACTATCCGCTTCGGGGGAGCTGCGGCGTTCCGCCAGTGGCGGTAGAGCCCCCCGAGGCACGCGACGGTCTCGTAGACGTCGCCGAAGACCGGCACGCCCTGCTTGGTCAGTCTGTCGAGCGCGTCCTCGGTCGTGGCGCCGCCGAAGATCGAGAACACCACCGGCTTGCCCTGTTCCTGGTACTTCGCGCTTGCGCTCTCGATCATCACGGAGAGGTTGTCGGCGTCGAACACGGCCGTCTCGCAGTAGAGCGAGATGACCGCGTCTATCTCGTCGTGCTCGAGAGCCGCGTTCAGGGCGCCCGTAAAGTCGGGCGACGTCGCCCCTCCGGTGAGGTCGATCGGGTTCTTCGTCGAGCCGAATCCCGGCGTGACGTCGTCGAAGATGTCTCTCAGCGTCTCGTTGTCGTCGTAGAGATTGACGTTGTATTTCTCGCAGGCGTCGGTCGCGAGAACGCCGATGCCGCCGCCGTTCGTGATGATGACGACGTTCTCCCCCTTGGGCAGGCTCGCGGACGAGAGGAACTTGCAGAGGTTAAAGGCCTCCTGCACGCTCTCGGCGCGCAGCACCCCGCACTGCCTCATGATGGCGTCGAAGACCTCGTCCGACCCGGCGAGCGAGCCGGTGTGCGACGCGGCCGCAACGGCGCCGCGCTTCGAGCGCCCCGACTTGATGACCACGACAGGCTTGAGCCGCGTTGCCTCCTCGAGCACGTCAACCAGCCGGTCGCCGTCGCCGACGCCCTCGACGTACATCAGGATGACCTTGGTCAGGTCGTGGTGCATCAGGTACTCGAGGAGGTCCGCCTCCTCGATGTCGGCCTTGTTGCCCACGGAGACCATCGCAGATATGCCCATGTTCTCGACGGCCGTCTTGCCGATCATCGCGAGGCCCAGCGCGCCGCTCTGAGTGATGATGGCGACGTTGCCCGCGGAGATGCCGCCCGGCCCGAAGTTGGCGTCGAGCTTCGCTGAAGCCGAGAACATCCCGAAGATGTTCGGCCCTATGATCCTCATACCACGCTCGAGAGCGTAAGACGTGAGCTCTCGCTCCTCCTCGATGTTGCCCACCTCGGAGTAGCCCGACGTGATGACCAGGTTGAACTTCGCGCCCACGTCCGCCGCCTGCTTGACGGCGTCCGTCGCGAACTTCGCAGGCACGGCGGTGACGACCAGGTCGAGCTCGTCACCGGCCTTCGCCGCCGCCTCCTCGAGCGATGTCAGCACCTGCTGCCCAAGGACCTCGCCGCCCTTTGGGTTGATGGGCAGTATCCGCCCCTCGTAGCCGCCGTTGACCAGATTCTCGAGGATCTTGTAGCCGATCTTCTCTGCGTTGTGGGATGCGCCCACGATCGCGACGGACCTCGGCTCGAAGAGGTACTTGATGTCGTGCGCGTCACGCGGCATGGGTGCTCCTGAATCCCAGTTTCAACTCGATGACTCCTTCTTCCGTTCTTCTCTGTATGTCGAACCCCATCTTCTCGAAGAGCCTCATCATCGGTACGTTCTCGATGAGGACCTCCGCCGTGAACCCCATGAGACCGGCCTTTTGGGCCAGCTCGGTGAGATAGGTGAGCAGCGACGTACCCACGCCCTTGCCCTGGTAGTCGTCGCGGACCACCAGTGCGACCTCGGCCGTGTGACTCCTCGGGTCGATGCCGTACTGGCCCACGCCCACGACCTCCTCGTTCTCCTCGTCGCCCTTGACCGCGAGGATGACCATCTCGTCCGTGTAGTCGATGATCACGAAGTCCTGGAGCCGCTCGTGCGGCATGTCCTTCCGCTGAGACATGAACCGGCGGTAGACGCTCTGGTCGGACAGCGAGTAGAAGAAGTCCTTTAGCTTCGGCTCGTCGTCGATCTTGACCGGGCGGAGCACGATGTCCTCGCCGTCGCCTACCGTTCGGAACATCTCGAGCTCCTCAGGGTACTCTCCTCGCTTCCCTGGGATGAACGCCTGGTCCTTGTAGATCAGGTTCCGGTTCTTCGCCTCGGTGATGAGCCACGGGCGGAACTTTGGGTGCGCTATCGCCGTGAGTGCCATCGCCCGCTCCCGGATGTTCTTGCCGTGCAGGTAGGCGATGCCGTACTCGGTGATGACGTAGTGGATGTCGCCCCTGATGAGCGAGACGCCCGCTCCCTCCTCGAGGTGGGGGACGATCCTGGAGATCTCGTCGTCCCGCGCCGTGGACGGCAGCGCGAGGATGGTGCGTCCGCCCGGGGCGAGGATGGCGCCGCGCATGAAGTCGGCTTGGCCGCCTATACCGCTGTAGTGGCGCTTGCCGAGTGAGACCGCCGACGCCTGGCCGGTCAGGTCCATCTGGAGCGCCGAGTTGATGGCCGTCATGTTGTGGATCTGCGCGATGGTCAGCGGGTTGTTCGTGTATGCGATCTCGCGAAACGCCACGCCCGGGTTGTCGTGCAGGAACTCGTAGGTCGATGGCTTCCCCATGCAGAAGGTCGCCACAGTTTTCCCGCGGTCGATGGTCTTGCGCGAGTTGTCTATGACGCCCCGTTTTATCAGTTCTATGATGCCGTCGCTGATCAGCTCCGTGTGCACGCCCAGGTGCTTTTTGTCCTTTAGCGCCCGGAGGATGGCGTTCGGCAGGCTGCCGTATCCCACCTGGATGGTGTCGCCGTCCTCGACGATGCGAGAGACGTAGCCGCCGATCCTCTCGGCGATCTCGCCGGGAACGCTGGCCTCGTAGGTCAGGAGCGGCTCGTCGTGGTGGATGATGAAGTCGACGTCGTCGACGTGTACGAACGCGTCACCGTGCACGCGCGGCATGTTCGAGTTGACCTGCGCGATCACCGTCGTCGCCATCTCGACCGCGGCCTTCGTGATGTCGACACTCACGCCGAGGCTCATGTAGCCGCGCTCGTCCGGCCGCGAGACCTGGATGAGGGCGACGTCGACAGGGACGAGCCCGCGGCGGAACAGCGACGGCACCTGCGACAGGAAGATAGGGGAGTAGTCGGCGAGTCCCTCGTTGACGGCCTCGCGAGTGCTTTCGCTGATGAAGAAAGAGTTGTGCCGAAAGTTGGATTTGAACTTGGGGTCGGTGTAGGGCGCGACTCCGAGGGTCCACACGTGGAGCACCTCGGCGTCGAAGAAGGCCTTGGGGTGCGAATCGACGAAGTCGATGAGCGAACGGACGAGATACTGGGGCTCGCCGCACGCGGTGCTGATGAAGATGCGGTCGCCCCTGTGGATGTTGGCGAAGACCTCGTTCTCGGGCAGGAACTTCGCAGGGTAGTCCTTGCGCAGCCGCTCAAGATACTGCTTTGTAAGCGCTTCCTCCATTGCCGGCTCCCTCTTGCGGGCGGTTCCCTGCCAAGGCGCTCCTGCGAGCCTCCCCAACGTCTCGCGACAAATCTCAATGGTCGCTCCACGGGGCCCGGAAGTCAACGCAATTGGCCGCGCGTGCTTGAGTTCAGGGGGCCGAGTCGTTATGCTCGGAGCTTCACGCGGGCTCGTGCGGGCCGTCGCCTCGTCCGACCAGCGCCCGGACGACGCTGAAGGGGCGACGAACGGGCGCGCGCGTGACTGAAGCGCAGTCGCTGGCCCGGGTCACTTGGGAGGGGCATTGCCCGAACGCGAAACTGACAACCCGGAGGTTCGCTCCGACGCGGACCCGTCGGGCGACAAGCCCGCCGTCGACATCACAGAGGGCAACGTTCTCAAGAACGTGCTCTACATGGGCATCCCGTCGATGATCGGCTTCGGGGCCATGACCATCTACACGTTGACCGACATCTACTGGGTCGGCCGGCTGGGGATGGCGCACGTGGCGGCCCTGACGATGTTCGGTTCGATCGCGTGGATCCTGGGGTCGACGAACCAAATCGTGGGCACCGGGTCCATCGCGCTCATCTCACGCAGGTACGGCGAGCGCGAGTACGAGGCGACGCGCGACGTCATTCGGCAGACCCTCTTGCTCAAGTTCGCGATCGCGGCCATCATGGCCGTCGCCGGCCTTCTGTTGGTGCCGCTCATCATCCGGATCATGTCCGACGACCCGGACGTCCACCGCTACGCCGTCGAGTATGGGAACGTCTTCTTCCTCGGCCTGCCCTTCATGTTCAGCTCGTACTCCATCTACACGGCGCTTCGAGGCGTAGGGGACGCTCCGAAGGCGATGTACATCATGCTGATGTCGACCGCCATGAACGTGGCGCTCGACCCCCTCTTCATCTTCGGGCTCGACATGGGTGTGGCGGGCGCGGCGCTGGCAACGGGTATCTCCGCGACGACCGCGGTCATCGTTGGGCTCGTCGTCCTCTCGTCGGGCCGGTCGAACATCACGGTGCCGCTCTTGCGCCGGTTCCACCCCCGCATCTCTGTCATGCTGCAGATCCTGAAGATCGGGATCCCGGCGGGAGTCAACGGCCTGATGCGGAGCGTGGCGCACTGGTACGTGACGACGCTGGTCGCGACCTTCGGCACGCTCGTGGTGGCGGCCTACGGCATCAGCATTCGCATCATGGAGCTGGGTATCCTCTTCGGCGTGGGGCTCGAGCTGGGAGCGAGCGCGATCGTCGGGCAGAACCTCGGCGCTAAGAAGAAGGACCGGGCGCACGAGGCGGTGGTCAAGGCGACGTGGCTGGTCATGGTGCTCACGGGCGTGCTGGCGTTCTTCGAGTTCGTGTTCGCCGAGCAGATCCTCGGGCTGTTCACTCAGGACCCAGAGGTCGTGGCGACGGGCATAACGCTCGTCCGCCTGCTCGTCATCGCCCAGATCATGATAGCCATGCACATCGTCATGTCGTCGGCGTTCTACGGCTCGGGCAACACGTGGCCGCCGACGGTTATTGCGGGCATCATCGAGTGGGGCGTGCAGATCCCCCTCATCCTTCTCGCCATTCATGTGCTGCACACTTCGGCGACGGGCGTCTGGTGGTCGATGTTCATCGCCGCTTCGATAGAAGTGCTCCTGACGTTCGTCTGGTTCCAGCGCGGACACTGGAAGCACCAGGAAGTGTGACGCGGGCCGCATCTCGCGGACGCGTGGAGGTCGCGCTTGCTTCTAGGGATCGACATCCCGAATCAGGGGCGGTTCGACGTCGTCGGGTTCGGCCTGAACGCCGTCGACCACCTCTGCTTCGTTCCCGAGTTCCCGACGCAGGGAACGAAGCCCCGAGTCTCACGATTCATAAGGACCCCCGGCGGACAGGCCGCGAGCGCGATGGTCTTCTGCTCGCGAATGGGAGTCTCGGCCAAGTACGTCGGGAAGGTCGGGGGCGACGAGATCGGACGCTTCTCGCTGGACAGCATCGAGTCCGATGGCGTCGACGTCACCGACGTGGTCACCGTCCCGGGAGTCACGAACCAGCTCGCGATGATCGTGGTCGACGAGCGAGACGGAGAGCGGACCATCCTCTGGCACCGTCCACCTGAACTTGAGACGCTACCGGAGGAGCTGACGGCGGAAAAGGTGGCGGCGGGACGCATACTCCTCATAGACGGGCACGACACGGCCGGCGCTGCGAGGGCGGCGGACATCGCGCACGAGAACGGAGTTCTCGTCGTGCTCGACGCGGAGTCGGTGAAGGAGGGGACGGCCGACGTGGTCGCGCGGACCGACGTGCTGCTCGCCGCCCACGAGTTCCCGCGCAGGTTCACGGGCGAGCCCAACATAGACATCGCGTTCGACATGCTTCGCCAGGCCGGTCCCAGGGTCGTGGGGATGACGCTCGGGTCGCTGGGTTCGCTCGTCATGGGCGCGGACGGCTCGGTCGTGTCGTCGCCCGCGTACGACATAGACGTGGTCGATACGACGGGCGCGGGCGACACCTTCCACGGCGCGTTCGTCTACGGGCTGCTTCAGGGCTGGAAGGCTGAGCGCGTGCTGGACTTCTCGAACGCCGCCGCTGCCCTGTGTTGCGCCGCACCTGGCGCCAGAGGGGGCGCGCGGTCGCTCGAGGACGTTGAGGAGCTGATGGCTCGGGGGCCGCGAAGGCTCGGCGACTCGAGTCGCATCCTTGGTGTATAATGGCACTGCCGAACAGTGCCCGGCTGCCGGCGGCGCCCCTCATCTGGAGGAACACCACTTGCCCAACCTCGACCTCGTCATCCTCGACCTCGATGGAACGCTCTACTCTTCGACTGCGACGACGCTCGGGGCGGTCGACCGTGCAGTCCGAGACCTCAACGCGCGCCACGGCGACGTTGCAGAGATGCCGAGCAACGAGCTCATCCTCTCCGGAGTCGGATGTACACGGGAGGAGTTCGCGAGGAAAGTGTTCCCGGCCCTGTCCGAGGAATACATAGAGGAGATCGACGACCTCATCTGGCACTGGGAGCGTACACTGGTGGACGACGGGCGCGGCTCGCTCTTCCCCGGCGCGGTCGAGGCGCTCGAGGAGATGCGTGGTCTCGGGCTAAAGCTGGGGGTGGCGACCAACGCCGGGTCCGGCTACATGAACCACATCCTGGACTTCTTCGAGGTCCGCCGCTTCTTCGACGAGGCGCGATGCGCCGGCGACGAGAACACGCGCCACAAGGGCGAGCTGATAGACATCATCACGGGCAACCTGGCGGTAGAGCCCGGCAGGACTGCGATGGTGGGCGACCGGAGGAGCGACATCCACGGCGCCCGGGAGGCGGGGGCGCTGGCCGTCGGCTGCACGTGGGGATTCGCGTCCCGGGACGAGCTCGCGGACGCCGACCGCGTGGTCGACAACTTCGCCGAGCTGACCGAGCTGCTGCGCAGCTGGCCGTAGGAGGCGCCATGCGCTGGGTCCACGACATATCTCCGATACTGCCAGTGGCGCACGAACCAGAGTGCCGCGACGCCGGCGGGATCGACACCGTTGTTCTCCACTGCACGGCGATGCCCGACTGGAACGTCTGGCGCACCGCGCGCTACCACACCGGCCCCAACCACATCTCGGCTGACGGCTGCCCGACAATCTCGTATGCCTACTTCGTCGAGCGTGACGGACTGATGTACAGGTGCCTTCCCAATGACGTACGCGGCTGGCACGTAGGCCCGTGGAACGACCGCTCCATCGGCGTCTGCATGGCCTACGAGGCCGGGGAAGAGCCGCCGCCGAGGGTCCAGCTCGAGGCCGCGGCGGAGCTGTGCGCGGCGCTGGCGGTCGAGTTCGGGCTCCCAGCCGACCGCGTGTTAGGGCATCGGGAGCTGGAGGGTACGGGCTACACGGTCGAGGACGGGGAGCGCGTGCAGCGCAAGGAGTGCCCCGGCCTCGCCGTCGACATGGACGAGTTCCGCCGGATGGTCGCGTCGGCGCTCGAGCGGCCGGGCGGACCGGAGGTGATACTGGTATGAGGCCGAGGGCCGTCGTGACACTGACGCTCGCCGCGCTGGTCGCCGCTGCCGCCGTCGCCGCGGCCTCCGACGCGCAGGTCGCCGCCGCTGTAGCCGAGCCTGCGCCGGTCGCGGAGGAAGGCGTACCGGTCGCGCCCGAGTACGAGGCCATCGACTGGGTGGTCGAGTCGGGCCTCAGGCAGCCACACCTCAGGGGCGCGTCCGTCGGCATCATCGTGCGCTCGCTCGACACCGGGGAGACCGTCTACGAGCGGAACGCGGACGATCTAATGATCCCGGCGTCCAACATGAAGGTCGTCACGGGCGGGGCGGCTCTCAGCGTGCTCGGGCCCGACTACTGCTTCGAGACCACGCTCTCGACAGACGCGCCGTCAGTCGCGCACGTGCTCGACGGGAACCTCTACGTGGTTGGCAGCGGCGACCCGTCGATGGTCTCCGAGGAGATGTGGAAGCTCGCCGAGTCAGTGCGGGTACTGGGCGTGGCGAGGATCACCGGCGACCTCGTCCTCGACGCGTCCTGGTTCGACTCCACGAGCACGACCTCGGAGACAGTCGCGAACGGTGACCGCGCCTATCATGCCCGGACAGGCGCGCTCTCGCTCAACTTCAACTCGATCGCGGTGCACACGACGCCAGGCCCCGAGAACGGCGACCCGGCCGTCGTCTCGCTGGCGCCGGCGACCTCCTTCGTCGCGCTCCGCAACGAGTCGACCACGGGCGGTTCCCGGAGCAGTTCCACGCTCAGCGTAAGGCGGACCTTCGAGAACGGCAGGAACGTCATCACCGTGGGCGGCAGGGTCCCGGCGGGGTCGGGCACGCGGGTCCACTACCGGAGTCTCGACGACGGCCTCGGCTACTTCGGGGCCGTGTTCCGCGAGTTCCTGGATGAAGCCGGCGTGATGGTCGAGGGCGACGTCGTGACCGGCGTCGCGCCGGATGACGCCCTGACGCTCGCGGTCCACGAGTCGAAGCCTCTCTCGCTTATCGTCAGGGATCTCAACAAGTACAGCAACAACTTCGTCGCGGAGCAGCTGCTCAAGGCGATGGCCGCCGAGGTCAACGGGCCGCCCGGAACGGCGGCGGGAGGCGCGCGGGTGCTCAAGGAGCACGCGCGGGCAGCCGGGGCGGCGGAGGGCTCGTTCCGGATAGAGGACGGCTCCGGGTTCTCGCGGAAGAACCGCCTGACGCCCCGGGCCATCGCGTCCGTCATCGAGAGCGCGCTCTCCGACTTCGCGGTCTCCTACGAGTTTGGGGCGTCCCTGAGCGTCAGCGGGACCGATGGCACGCTGTCCGACCGCATGGGCTACGCCGAGCTCAGACAGGCGGTACGGGCGAAGACGGGGTTGCTCGACGGGGTGACGGCGATATCGGGCATCGTGGAGAACGGCTCGGGCGGGGAGATGGTGTTCTCGATCGTCGTGAACGGCTACGAGTGCGAGGCGTGGCGCGTCCACGACTTCGAGCACAGCATCCTCTCGGTCATATCGCGCAGCTAGCCGGAAGAAGCGCGCCGGAGGCGGCACTACGGAGCGCCCGGAAGCCAGGAGGGCAAGGGATGACGACCGGCGGGAGCAGAACGGCGCCACTTCAGCTGTGGTCGACCGTGCGCGGCGTCCTGCTGTGGCTGCTGGGGAACTCCGTCGTCGGCGCGGCGGTCGGCGTCATAATCGCGCTCTTCTCAGACGAGCCCGGCGCCTTCGAGCGCTTCGTTCCCGCCGGCATGCTGTTCGCGAACGCCATCGGATTCGCCTCTGGTTTCTCCGCGCGGTTCGTGCTGCCGAGGTACAGCGCGCTGCCCGCATTCCTCAGGCTCCCGCTTGCCGTCCTCACACTGCTCGCGGGTGGTGCGTTCGGAACCGCCCTCGTCGTCTTCTGGAATCCCATCGCCGCGCTCTACCAGGGGCGGCTGCTTCTCCTTCTAATAGTCATCTCCAGCCTGATCGCCGTGATAGTCGGACTCATCGTCTACAACTTCGAGCGTCTCCGGGACCAGATCGAGACGAGCTACGCCGCGCTGGCCCGCAACCGCGTGCGCGAGGAGCGCCTGCGCGAACTGGCGGCGCGCTCGGAGCTCAAGGCGCTCAAGGCGCAGATCAACCCGCACTTCCTGTTCAACGCGCTGAACTCCATCTCCGCGCTCATCTCGTCCGATCCGGACGCCGCACAGGAGACGCTTGAGCGGCTCGCTGGCATCTTCCGCGGGACGCTGCTCGCGTCCGAGAAGGGGAGCGTTCCGTTCCGCAAGGAGATGGAGCTAGTCAACGCCTACCTCGACATCGAGCGGGCTCGGTTCGGGAAACGCCTCAAGGTCGAGGAGGCGATTGCGGACGACGCGAGCGACGTCAGCGTGCCCCCGCTCATCCTGCAGCCGGTCGTCGAGAACGCGGTGCGCCACGGCATCTCGCCGACGGTAGAGGGAGGCACGCTCAGGATTGAGGCGAGACTCGCGGGCGGCGCGCTGCGCATCACGGTGACCGACGACGGCACGGGGACCGGGCTCATCGATCTCGAGGAGATGCTCGCGAACGGCTACGGCCTGCGGAACGTGCGCGACCGGCTGGCGACGCGCTTCGGCGAGGGGGAGTGGTTCAGGTTCGAGAGCTCGAAGGGCGCAGGGACGCGCGTCGAGCTGACGCTGCCGCTGGAGGAGGCGGCCGGCGCGAACGGAGGTGATGCCGAGTGACGACGAAGCCCATCCGGGTCCTTGTCGTGGACGACGAGGAACTGGCGCGCAGGAGGATAGCGAACCTACTGTCCGACGTGCCGGACGTCGAGGTCGCTGGCGAGGCCGAGAACGGCATCGATGCCGTCGAAAAGGTCCGGGCCCTCGCGCCCGATGTCGTCATCCTGGACATCCAGATGCCGGGCATGGACGGGTTCGAGGTCGTGGAGTCGCTCGAGGAAGTCCCCCTGATCATCTTCGCGACCGCGTTCGACGAGTACGCGATCAAGGCGTTCGAGGTGAACTCGGTCGACTACCTGCTCAAGCCCATCTCGAAGGAGCGCATCGTCGAGGCGATGGAGCGCGCGAGGGCTCTCGTCTCCGAACCGCCCGCGCTCGACGACCAGATGGAGCGCCTGGCCGGGCTCGTGAGGTCGCGCGAGATCCGACGACTGCCGGTGCTCAAAGGGAAGCGCATCGTGCTGGTCGACCTCGACGACATCGTGTGGCTCGGCGCCGAGGACGAGCTGGTCTTCGCGCACACTGCCTCGGAGAAGTACATGGTCAACTCGACGCTCGCCGAGCTGGAGGCGAGGCTGGACTCGCGCGTCTTCTTCCGTACGCACCGTTCGAGCATCGTCAACCTGAACCACGTCCGCGAGATCGTGCCGTGGTTCAGCGGGAAGTACAAGATCGTCGTCGACGACGAGGCAGGCACGGAGCTCACCCTCTCTCGAGCCCGCGCGAAGGGGCTCCGGGAGATCCTGCCGTGGTAGCGTGCGAGCCGCACGGCGCGCTACGCGACCTGCGACACTGAGCCTTCGCTCATGACCAACGGGCCTCTATCAGGGCCTGCGATTCACCCCCCGACCGATGCACTTCACCCTTCGAAATCCACCGTTCGCGGCGCCCTCCTTGGGGTCCGGGCCGAATAACGCATAGAGTATCAGTGTAGACACAAACGGATGGGCCGAAGACGCAAGGAGTGCATCATGAATGCGAGGCGCATCATCGAAGCGAGAGAGACCGCCGTGGCGCTGGTCCGTGAGGACGGCGTGAGGCGCGTTGCTCTCAGCGTGGCGGTGGCGCTTCTGGCCATCGCGGTCGCGCTGGGCATCCTGCTCGTACCGTCACATGCGGCGGCGGTAGAAACGGGTGCGAAGGAGGTGGCCGAGCAGACGGCCGCCAGTGTCGTCCACATCGTCGGACCCGGCAAGGGCAAGATCGACCTTCAGCAGGCGGACACCTACCTCGTTCCCGAGGGGGAGACGCGCGAGGTCGACCTCTACATCTGGGCCCGCTCCCTCGAGATAAACGGAGTGCTCGACGGCGACATCGTCGCGGGTTTCCAGGACGGCGTGATCAACGGCACCGTCACCCAGGACCTGAACGGCGGGTCCAACACCATGGCGATCAACGGCACGGTCGGCGACGACGTGCGCTTCGCATGTGAGACCTTCACCGTCGACGGTCACATCGGCGGCGACCTAATCGTGGCAGCGAGGGACGTCCGCATCGGCGAGAGCGCCGTGATCGAGGGCGACGTCATCATCGCGTCGGCGACGGCGACCGTCTTCGGTCACATCGGCGGCCGGGCCCGCATCATGACCGGGTTCGTCGATCTCAGCGGGACGATCGACGGGAACGCGGAGATCACCACCGACGGGGGCATCCGCTTCGGTGAGAACGCCCGCATCGGAGGCGACCTCTACTACGAGGGCCCGAAGCAGATCGACATCCCGACCGGTGCGGTCGCCGGCGAGGTCTCGTACACGGAGATCGTGTCCGAGGACGACATCGACATCGACCTCGACTTCTTCCGCGGCGCGGGCCTCTTCTTCCACTTCATCGAGTTCATCATGGCGATAATCGCCGGGACGATCATCGTCGCGCTCACGAAGGAGCACGCGAGGAACACGGCCGAGATCATCCGCACCAAGCCGCTCAAGAGCCTCGGCATCGGATTCGTCACCTACATCTGCATGCCGCTCGTGCTCCTGATACTCCTCGTCTTCATTCTGACGATTCCGCTGATGTTCGTTGTCGGGCTCGCGTATCTCATCGCGCTCTACATCGCGAAGTTCTACGTGTCGATCTGGCTCGGCAACTTGATCCTGCAGCGCAGCGGGAGAACCGACGTGTCGCCGATACCGGGGATGCTGCTCGGACTGCTGATCGTCTACATCGTGACGGCCATCCCGTTCCTCGGGACGCTCGTAGGTATCGTAGTCATCTTCTTCGGACTGGGCGCCCTGATGCAGCGCAAGGAGACCAGGCTGGACGTGGCCTTCGAGGCCGCCCCCGCTCCGGTCTCGAACGGACTGCCCACCGAGTTCACCGGTACAGGCACCGGAGAGTGATCGAATGAGTGAAGCCGGGCGCGGCAACTCATCTCGAACGACGGAAGCAAGGCCCCTCGGCGCCCGGGCCATCTGGCTGTGGGCGCTGGGGAACAGCCTGGCGGGACTGGCCGTTGGCTGCGCGATCCACCTCTTCGCCGGCGGCGACATAACGGCGCGCGGGCTCGTGCCGATGAGCGTCGTCTTCGCGAACGTCATCGGATTCGCGGCCCTGCTGACGGCCAAGTTCGTCCTGCCGAGGTACAGCGGAATGCCGGTCTACCTCAGGCTGCCGCTGGCGGGTCTGACGCTCATCGCGGGCGGCGTCCTCGGCAGCGGACTGGCGCTCGTGGTCAATCCCCTGGTCGTTCTGTACGAGTGGCGGCTGGCGGTGATGGTGCTGTCGGTCAACGGAGTGCTGGCCCTCGCTGTTGGCTTCCTGACCTACACCTACGAGAAGATGCGGGACCAGATCGAGGACGAGGCGGCGGAGCGCGGGAAGCTCGAGCACGAGATGAACGTCGCGAGGAGCATCCAGATGGAGCTGCTCCCGAAGACGTTCCCGAAGCTCCCAGGCATCGACATGTTCGCGTTCAGCGTTCCCGCGAGGCACGTGGGCGGCGACTGCTACGACGTGATCGACATCGGCGACGGGAGGCTCGCCGTGACGATCGGCGACGTCTCCGGAAAGGGGACGCCTGCCGCGCTGCTCATGGCGAACGTCCAGGCTGCGGTCCGCGCGCTCGCGGAAAGCAAGGTTACCGCGGGGGAGCTGATCACGCGAGTCAACCGGCTGGTGCACGGCTACACCGAGGCCAGCGCCTTCATCACCTTCTTCTACTCCGTCCTCGACACGCGGACGGGCGATTTGGTCTACGTCAACGCCGGACACAACCCGCCGTGCGTGCTGAGAAGGGACGGGACCAGGGAGTACCTCGACCGGGGCGGCCTCATCGTCGGCATCATGCCCGGATCGGAGTACGAGGAGGGTCGCACGACCCTCAATCCCGGCGATGACCTGGTCCTCTACACGGACGGGATCACCGAGGCCGAGAACGTCGAAGACGAGATGTTCGGCGAGGAGCGGCTCGAGGAACTCCTCATGGAGCACCGACACTCCTCGGCGCGCGAGATCGAAGAGCAGGTCTACTCGAGCATACGGGAATTCGCCAAGGGGGCGTCCCAGACGGACGACCTCACTATGGTCATCGTCAAGATGACGACGGACGAGGGCCGCGGCGAGACCGACGAAGCTCCGGACTCCCCCCGGATGGCCAAGGGCGGGCCCCCTGCCGCGCGAGGTGCGTCTTCCACAGACGTCCTTTGGGGGCCCGCCACGGCTGAATCGGGGGCGGAGCGACGTCACTGAGAAAGCGCAAACCCCGCGAGCCGTGGCGGGGTCAAATGCGTGAGAGCAAACCACCGAAAGGAGTCCCGAGATGAGGGCGGTAGCGAGAGCGTGCTTGTCGTTCGCGCTGCTGGCGCTAGTGGCCGTCGGGTTCTCGCTGACGGTCAGGGTCCGCGGCGCGAGTGAGGCCTTCGCCGGCGAGCCGGTGCGCATCCAGAGCCACGGGCTGCCCATAGCGCGCCCGACATCCGAGGCCGGGGCGGCCGAGCCGGGGACAGAGGAGCCGGGAACCGGAAGCCCGGGGGGCGGCGGAAGCGCGTCCTCCGGACGTCGCGGGTCCCAGGTTCCCGTGGGACGGGTGGCGGCCGAGACGGGTGAGGGAGTAGAGGACGATCTCCAGCTGCACAACCTCGCTGTCTGGGATTCACCGGACGGCTCCCCGAACGTGTTCGTGTCCTTCACGCCCGTGTCCGCCGACCGGATGACGGGCGACGTGCCCTTCCGCAAGCAGATGGTCGACGGCGAAGAGGTCGACGTTGCCGACGTGGCGCCCGAGCTCGACGAGGCGGACGTCCGGGTCGAGGTCGACGGACGCGCGGTCGACGTCAGGTCGCTCGTCTGGTACTACGCCGGTTACGGCGATCTCGGCGGGGCGGACATGAAGTACATGCCCGTGTGTCTCGTGCGGGTCGCCAGGCCCGAGCTTGCGGGCGGCGAACACGAGCTGCGGCTGATGGTCTTCGACGCCGACACAGGCGCGTTGGGCGAGACCACAGCCACCTTCGAGTGCGGCGCGGCCGAGCTCTGAGTCGCGCGACAACCCAGAGAGAGAAACTCGAACCCAGGAGGAGCGATTGAGCAAGATCGCATTGATCGCGCTGCTCGCGGCGTGCGTCGCGTCGGCGCCGGCGTTCGCGCAGCAGGAGCTGACGGACCCCTACGAGGTCCTCGCGAGGCACTACGAGGCCATGGGCGGACTGGAGCGTCTGAAGGCGCAGGAGTCCCTTCACTTCGTCGCGGACTTCTCGGTCTCCGGCCTCTCGGGCACCATGGAGCACTGGGAGCAGCATCCGGACAAGAGCCGTACCGAGCTCGACCTGCAGGTGGTGTCGATGACCATGGGCGACGACGGCACGACCGCCTGGGAGCTGGACCCGAACGGCAAGGTCCGCATCGAGCAGGACCCCGGCGCCCTGGCCCGACGCGAGGCGGACAAGCGGTTGGCCAACTACGAGCACCTCGACCGCGACTCCGGCGCTTTCACGGTCGCGCTGGACAGCTTCGAGGAGGTCGACGGCAGAGACTGCTACATCGTCCGCATCTCGAGCACGGACGGGAGCATGGAGCGGGTGATGTACATCGACGCTTCGGACTTCATACTGAGGAAGTCGATCGAGGTCCGGCCGGACGACCGTCAGTTCACCGACTACTCCGACTACCGTGAGGTGGACGGCGTGCTGCATGCGTTCAGGATGGACATGGAGATCCAGCCGATCATGCAGAGGCAGACGATGGTCACGACCCTGCTCGAGGTCAACGTCGGCATAGATCCGGACATGTTCGCGCCTCCGAAGGAGAGCGTCCGCGACTTCGCCTTCGCGGACGGCGGGACGAGCGCGGAGGTGCCGTTCCAGTTCCTGGAGCGACACATCTTCCTGCCGGTGCTCCTCGAAGGTCAAGAGGGTCTGTGGGTGCTGGACAGCGGGGCGAGCTCCTCCGTCATCGATCGCGGATTCGCAGAGAGCCTAGGTCTCAAGATGAGCGGCGAGATGATAGGAGAGGGGGCCGGGAACACGGTCGACGTGGCGTTCACGCAGCTTCCGCCCTTCAGCATCGACGGCATCGAGTTCGAGGAGCAGACGGTGGCTGTCATCGACTTCGTCGGTCTGTTCCAGCGAATCGCTGACCTTGAGGTCGTAGGGATCCTGGGGTACGACTTCCTCTCGAGATTCGTGACGAGGGTGGACTACGCGAACGAGATGCTGGTCTTCTACGACCCGGCCACGTTCGAGTACGAGGGCGACGGTGTCGTGCTGGACGCTCCGCTCAAGGAGGGGCTCTTCACGGTCGAGACGACCGTCGACGGCGTGCACTCGGGCCGCTGGATGCTGGACCTGGGCGCCGGGGGGATGACGTTCCACTCTCCCTACGCCAAGGCCCACGACCTGCGGAGCAGGCCCGGCGTCCACGGCGTGGGTTTCGGAGCGGGCGGCCGGATAATGCACTACCGCTCGAAGTACGACTCGGTGGAATTCGCCGGCTTCACCCTCAGGGAGCCTCGCATCTCATCGGCCGGCTACAACGAGAATGACACCTCCGCCGGCTACAACGAGAATGACACCTCCGCCGGCTACGACGAGCAGGTGGAGGGCGCGTTTGCCGGCGGGGAGCTCATCGGAAACCTGGGCAGCACGCTGTTCAGGCACTTTGTGCTCTACCTGGACTACGATGGGCAGCGGGTCATCGTCGAGAAGGGTGACGACTTCGACCGCAAGTTCGAGTGGGACAAGAGCGGCCTGCAGCTCTGGCGGCCCGAGGACGCCGTCGAGGTGCTCTACGTCTCGCCTGGGACGCCGGCCGAGGAGGCCGGGTTTGCGGAAGGAGACGTCGTCGTCGCTATCGACGGCACGCCGCTTGAGGAGTTGGGAGGACTTCTCGAATACCGCGAGCTTCTCAGGGCCGACGCCGGAACGACCTACACGTTCGGCGTCGAGCGTGACGGCGAACGCATCGACCTCGAGCTGGTTTTGAGGGAGCTGCTCTGAAAGAGGACGGAGGCGGGGAGCCGAGAGTCTCCTCGCCTCCCGCTGCCTGTGTGAACGCCGTGTCCCGCTGCCGTCCGGCCGCCTCCGCCTCGGGGCGGGGAGCGAAGATCCCATCAGGCGCAACCCGATCGGCCGTCGTGTTGTCACATAAGATGAGGACGACGGTCGCGGGGCCTGCGGGCAGGCCCGGGCCCCCGTGGCCGGCCGGACGTTCGGTCCTGCATGCAATTCCCGCACGAATCACGCACCGGAGCGTGGGCCCGGTGCTGAGACATACGCCATCTCATCCGAACAAATCACAATCCGGGCGATGCGTCAAGAACCAGTGTCGCGGGAGTCTCCGGAACGGCGCTCCTGCCCGGAGACGGCGGAGGGGGCCGTCCCTTGCCCGCTGCGACCGCGGGGTCTAGAATGAGTGCGGGGTCCTGCTCCGAGGGACTCCGACAGGCAGGGGGACTGTGATGTGCGCACAACCCTCCAGAGTCATCATGTTTCTGGCCGTCGCTGCGGCACTGTCGACGGTCGCGCCCCGGCCCGCTCGGGCCACGCTCGACGAGCCGACCCACGACGCTCTCCTCAAGCTCGAGGCCGTCCTGGAGATGGCCGATCTCAGCGACGACCTCTGGCCCTCCTGGGACATCTCCGAGACGCCGTTCGTTCTCCTGAGCCGGGACAGCACCTGCTATCTGGTGAACCACCCTCGTCCACCGGTCTACTTCGAACGCGTGAGGGAGGACACGGACCTCCGCACGCACCTCTACGCCGCGGCGGCGCGCGACGTCCCGACCGCGGGCGATTGCGTCCTTGAGGACGTGCCCACGGGCGTGCTCGAAGCATGGAGGGCGGGGGGGGAGATGCTGCCACTGGCTTTCGAGGCCGGGTTCCGCGCCCACTGCTCCTCTCTCTGCGAGGACAGGATGGCGCCGATAGAGCTGCTCTCCGGATACCCGGTGGACGCCTGGAATCTCGTGCTGGCGGACATAGAGTGCCGGCTGCTGCATAGAGCGGTCAACGCGCCCGACGACTCGCTCGACATCTGCGTCCGCGAGTTCGCGAGCGTCCGACGCCACAGGCGCCTTAGGATGGGCGGGCGCTACGCGGAGTTCGAGAGGCGCATCGAGTTCACGGAGGGCATACCGGCCTACCTGGCGGAGCGGTGCAGGCGAGAGGCGGGGCCCTACGTCGGAGGCAGATACGGTCGCCGGCTGCGAGAGTCGCTCGGGACGCCCGGCGCCCTCGATCGCTGCTTCCCCGAGTCTCCCGGTCTCGACTGGTACCGGGCGGAGCGCTTCAGGTGGACGGGAGCGGTGATCTGCTCGATGATGGACCGCTACCTGCCGGACTGGAAGGAGGTGGCGCGGTCCGACTGCGTCGACGCGTTCGAGATCCTCTGGCGCGAGGTGAAGGGTGCCCTGCCGCTCGCGAGCGTCGTTCTCGAACGCTACGGATACGAGGACCTCGTGGCCAGCATGACGACCACGATCGAGCAGTCGAAGAGCGACGCTGAGCGGATGTTCGAGAGCATCGTCAGGACAGAGGGCCGGACCTTCTCGGTCGCGACTCACCTTCTGGCCAGTGGCGAGGTAAGGTTCGACCCAACCGAGGTCCACAAAGTGGACGAACACCGCGAGGTGAACACCGGTCTCTTCAAGGTGGAATACTCAGGCGGGACGCACGTGTACGTCACCGGCATCCCCGTGGCGATAGTGTTGGGGGACGACGAGTTCGACTACCGCACACTGGTCGTGGAACTGCCGGAGGAGTATTCCATCGTCATGGACGGCGTAGAACTGGACGCTACGGACGGAGTCTACGAGTTCATGCGCTCTCTCGAGGTCACAGCGCCCGGCTTCGAGGTGGTGGCCGCTTCCGGCACGATCATGGTCGGTGAGCGCGGAGCTACGTTCGTTCTTCACCGGTAGGGAACGCGGCGGAGGCCGGCTACTCGCTCTCTCCGTACATGCTCTTGATGGTCGACCACGCGACGGGTTGGTCTTCGCCCGGACGCTGACACTCGAAGGTGGCGTAGGCGCTGAGGTTCCCGGGAAGATCTAGGGCGTGCATGTCGACCCAGCCCCCACCGGTGTCCTTCCACGAGCGGTTCTCCACACACGCGCCCGGCGCGGCAACCATGGACGGCAGCTCGGCGCACGTGTCCAGGAAACTGATGGTCGCAAAGCACGGACCGTCCAGCACGGGAGCGTTGCCAGACAGCGGCACGGTGACCGCCCACAGCCCCGCCGGCCTGAAGGGCCCGACCGTGGTCACCTCGGACGTGGCCACGAGGCGTCCCGCACGCGGACCCGCGGGGTCGTTGGAGTCGGACTCGTGGATCTCGGCCTGGACGGTCATGGCGCACGTGTTCGTCTCTTCCCAGTAGAGGTACATGGTGACGCTGACAGGCTTCCATCCGCCCTCGCAGGAACCGTCGCCGAGCGGTCCGCAGAAGACGCGGTACGACTCGTTCCCCTTGAACCTGTCCTCGAGCGTCCAGTAGTAGGTCGGGTGGCCGCACTTGCGCATCTCGCCGGGCTTACAGAGCTCGGCCTCGGCGGCGTGACCCGCCGCGGTCGTTGTCGATGCGGCGAGCGTCAACAGAAGCATGATGATCGTGGTCCCCGTGCGCGTCATCGCGTCCCCCATGCGAGTGAGGACGACGGTCGGGTCCCGGCGGACACGGCCCGTCGCTCCAGCGGCTGATTCAGGTGATTGCAGGGGACGAGCAGTGCATGTACCGTTCCTTGTTCGCATGTTACGTTCGGTACGTGCGGGATAAGGACGCGGGACCTTGGCTGGCGCGAGCAGGACGGCCAGGGAACCGGAAGGGGACGCCGCAGGAGGTCGTCCCGGAGGCCTCGGCAGGCCGTTGGGAGAGGACCGACGGATGATCAGACCCGCGTTCGCGGAACTGGCCGAGAGTGGGGAGCTGCAGAGGCGGGCGACGGAGGCGATGAGATCGCTGGCCTGCTGCAAGCTGTGCCCCAGGGAGTGCGGCGTCGACCGGCTCGCCGGGCAGGTGGGCTACTGCCGGGCCGGCGCGTCCGCCCGAGTGTACCGGCGAATGGTGCACAACGGGGAGGAGCCGCCCATCTCGGGAGCGAGCGGGTCGGGGACGGTCTTCCTGAGCCACTGCACGATGCGTTGCTGCTACTGCCAGAACTACCGCATGAGCCAGGAGGGGGAGGGGAGCGAACGGTCGGTCGACGACCTGGCCGAGATGGTGGGATGGCTGAGAGCGGCCGGGTGCCACAACGTCAACTACGTGTCGCCGACCCAGTTCCTTCCTCACATCCTCGAGTCGCTCGTCAGAGCCTGGAGCGGCGGAGACCTGCTCCCGGTCGTGTGGAACACGTCGGGGTACGAGTCCCCGCTCGCCCTGGAACTCCTGGACGGAGTCGTGGACATCTACCTGTCGGACATCCGCTACTCGGACGATGCGGTCGCGAGAGACCTATCCGACACCGCCGACTACGTCGCGGTCAGCAGGCGGGCGTTGGTCGAGATGCAGCGACAGGTCGGGACGCTCTCGTGCGACGGGCACGGCATCGCGGAACGGGGCCTGGTGGTGCGGCACCTGGTCCTTCCCGGCGGGCGCGCGGGCACGCACGACGCCATGAGGTTCGTCGCGGAGAGGCTCGGTCCCTCGACCTACGTCAGTCTGATGGCCCAGTACTACCCGGCCTATCGCGCGGCAGGAATCCCAGGTATGGACCGGCGCATCACACGTGAGGAGTGGTCCGATGCCGTGGACACGCTGGAGGCGGCCGGACTGTCGAACGGCTGGGTTCAGCAGTATCCGGAGGGGCTGTCCCCGATCGCAGGGACCGAGATCGAGTCTGATTGAGCGGGCGGCCGGCGGCCTCGGCGGGCTCTGTCAGGAGTGCGCTAGAATCTCCTGTTGGAGTTGACACGGGGTAGGCGCCGGACCATACTGGGTCACTCGTTCGAACGATCGGATACGGCGGGTGCGGGCGGCGGGCGTGGGGTCCGCGGACCGGGTCAGGCAGGGGAGCAAGTGAAGAAGAGCGAACTCAATAGCAGGACCGTCCAGGAGCTGAGGGTGCTGGCGAGGACGAAGGGCCTCACCGGCTACTCCGGCATGCGCAAGGACGAGCTGGTCGATGCGCTCGCGGCGGCCTCCAGGAGGAAACCCTCCGCGAATGCTCCGGCGAAAGCGTCGAGGAACGCGGCGGTCAGGAAGCCGCGCGCGAAGGCCGCGAAGAAGGCGGCGGTCAGGAAGCCGCACGCGAAGGCCGCGAAGAAGTCGCGGGCCGGCAAGCCGGGGGCGAAGAGGGCCGCGGCCGGGAAATCGCCTACGAAGGCGACGAAGAAGACCCCGGCGCGCAAGACGGTCGCGAAGAAGACGGCGAGAAGACCGGCGGCCGCAAAGAGGACGGCCCCGGCGAGAACATCGAAGGGACCGAGCGCGAAGGCCGCCGGTCCGGACATCGAGAGCCTGGTGGGACGCGGCCTGTCGCCGCGCACGCGCCGCGCCTTCTCCGTCTACCGCGCGATGGGCGAGCAGCGCATCAAGGCCAGCAAGTACTACCTCGGCGTCCAGGAAGCGCCGGACATCGACGGCGGCTTCATGTATCCGGCCACGCACGGCGAGAACCTGGTGGCGCTCATGGTGCGGGACCCGTACTGGCTGTTCGCCTACTGGGAGTTCTCACCGGACCTCAGCGAGGATCTGACCAGGCGCGTGGGCGGGGAGGCGCTGAGCAAGAGCAGGCTGGTGCTGCGCGTCTACGACGTCACGGGCACCGACGCCGACGACCCTGTCAGCTTCCACGACATCGACGTAGCCCACGGCGCGCGCGACTGGTACATCAACGTCACACACGTCGAGAGCGAGTACTGCGTCGACATAGGGATCATCCTGCCGGACGGCACGTTCATCGTCATAGCCAGGTCCAACAGGGTCGCCCTCCCGCCGATAGGGCCCTCGGCCGAAGTCGACGAGGAGTGGGTGACGATCGAGTCCCTTGGGGAGGTCTACACCCTGACCGAGCGCGGGCCGACGTCCGGGTCGGGAGGGTGGGGCTCCGGGGGCTGGGGACAGGGCTGAGTTCCTCGCACAGCGCTATTCCGCAGGAGTCCGCCAACTTCCTGACACAACGGGAGCACAATGACCAAGGGCTATCTGAGCCTCGTCCTGCATGCCCATCTTCCCTACGTGCGGCATCCGGAGTACAAGAGCTTCCTGGAAGAGGACTGGCTCTTCGAGGCGATAACCGAGACCTACATCCCTCTGATTCAGGTCTTCCAGCGTCTTACCGACGACGGCGTCGACTTCCGGATGACGCTGTCGTTGTCCCCTCCGCTCGTCGCGATGCTGCAGGACCCGCTGCTGCAGGAGCGCTACGTCGGGCACATATCGCGCCTGACCGACCTTACCGAGCGTGAGGTCGACCGTACGCGGTCGGACCCCAAGCTGAACGCGCTGGCCAGGATGTACCACTCGCTCTTCTCGGACTGCAAGCGCATCTACACCGAGGAGTACGGGCTGGACATCGTGCAGGCGTTTCGGGGCTTCCGCGACGCGGGCAAGATCGACATCACTACGTGCGGGGCGACCCACGGCTACCTGCCGCTGATGGAGCAGTTCCCGGCGGCGGTCCGGGCTCAGGTCCGGCTCGCTGTCGAGAGCCACCGGAACGCGCTGGGTCGGGACCCGCTCGGCATCTGGTTGCCCGAGTGCGGCTACTTCCCCGGCGTCGACGCCTACCTGGCCGAGCAGGGTATCCGGTACACGTTCGTGGACACGCACGGCCTGCTTCACGCTTCGCCCCGACCGAGGTACGGTCCCTACGCGCCCGTCATCTCACCGGCCGGTGTCGCCGTCTTCGCCCGTGACTTCGAGTCGTCGAAGCAGGTATGGAGCTCGAAGGAGGGCTACCCGGGCGACCAGTGGTACCGCGACTTCTACAAGGACTACACGTACGAGCTGGACCCTGAGTACGTAAAGCCCTACCTCGGGCACGACGGCATGAACAAGGGGCTCGGGCTCAAGTTCTACCGCATCACCGGCGAGACCGACGACAAAGAGTTCTACGAGCCGCACGTCGCGCGCGAGCGCATAGTCGAGCACGCGGGCAACTTCGTGTTCAATCGCGAGCGGCAGATAGAGCACCTTCACGGCGTGATGGGCAGGAACCCCATGGTCGTCGCCCCGTACGACGCGGAGCTGTTCGGACACTGGTGGTTCGAGGGCCCGCTCTGGCTCGAGGCGATGTTCCGGAAGCTCCACGAGGTAGGGGGGCCTGTGAGGGCGGCGACGCCGGCGGACCTCCTGTCGGACGACGGGCCGTTCCAGAGCGCAAGGCTCTTCCACTCGAGCTGGGGCTACATGGGCTACAGCGAGGTCTGGCTGAACAACACCAACCACTACATCTACCCGCACCTCCATCGGGCGGCGCGGCGCATGACCGAGCTGGCCAAGGAGCACCCGCACGCCGACGGCCTGAGGCTGCGGGCGCTCAATCAGGCGGCTCGCGAGCTGCTGCTCGCGCAGGCGAGCGACTGGGCCTTCATAATGAAGACGGGGACGATGGCCGAGTACGCGCACAAGCGGACGCGCGCGCACATATCGCGGTTCACGCGGCTCTACGAGGACATCAAGGCCAACCGCGTCGACGACAAGTTCCTGTGCGAGAGCGAGTGGCGCGACAGGATCTTCCCCGAGCTCGACTACCGCATCTACGCGGACGACCACGTGCCCGAGCCTCCCGGGGCGCCCGAGTAGGCGACGCCGGAGCCAGAGCGGGCGGAACACAGCCAGTCGGTGACCTCGCGAACTCGGACGCTCCTGTGATCGCGAAGACGTCGAAGCCGGGGAGACGGCGTGAGCAGACTTTCGGTCGCTATCCTGTGGCACCAGCATCAGCCGTTCTATCGGATGGGCCTGTCCGGTGAGCCCGAGGGCGCATACCTCCTGCCCTGGGTCAGGCTCCACGCCGTCCGCGACTACTACGCGATGGCGGCAATGGTCGCCGACTACCCCAACGTACACCTGACCATCAACCTCGTTCCGTCCATGGTGACGCAGCTCGAGGACTACGTCGAGAACGGCGCGACCGACCTGTGGATGGAGCTGTGCCTGACGCCCACCGAGCACCTGACCGACGCGGACCGTCAGTTCATCGTCGCGCGGTTCTTCGACGCCAACTGGCGCAACGAGGTCGAGATCTACCCGCGCTACGCGGAGCTTCTCAGGATGAGGCGAGAGCACCGCGCGTTCGCGGACAAGGACATCGACGACCTCAAGGCGTGGTTCAACCTCGCGTGGTTCCCGCCGGAGGCGAGGCACGAGCCGTGGCCGATGGAGGACGGTAGCGAGGTGTGCGTCCGGGAGTTCATCGAGAAGGGCAGGGGCTTCGACACCAACGACGTCTGCCGCATCCTGGACGAGCAGCTCAAGGTGATGAGGAACGTCATGCCCCTCCACCGCCGGCTCGCGGATGAGGGGCAGGTGGAGATCTCCGTCACGCCCTTCTACCACCCGATACTGCCGCTTCTGGTGGACTCGGACCGCGCGACCGTCGACGCGCCCGGTGCGACGCTGCCGCGCCGGTTCAGCCACCCGGAGGACGCGCGGGCGCAGCTCGCGAAGTCGGTCGGGTTCTACCGCGAGAGGTTCGGCAGAGAGCCCGCCGGGCTCTGGCCCTCCGAGGGGTCGGTCGGCGAACACATGGTCGAGTTCGTCGCCGAGGCAGGCTTCCGCTGGATGGCGACGGACCGCGGCGTCCTCGAGAAGTCCGGGGAGCACGGCTACGAGACCGAGGACCCGGATGTCCTGCTGCGGCCCTACCTGGCCGGCAAACCCGGAGCGCAGGTGAGCACCTTCTTCCGGCACACGCGCCTCTCCGACGACATAGGCTTCAGCATGCAGGACTACGCCGACTACGACCGCGCGGCTGGTGTATACCTCGACTGGATACGCGAGGGCTTCGCGGAGCGGGTCGCCGACCCGGCTGAGCGCGTGCTCACTCTCGCGGTCGACGGCGAGAACGCGTGGGGTTCGTACCGGAACGACGCGCGCGCCTTCCTACGCGGTATCTACCGGAGGCTCGACGACGACCCGGACCTCGTCGCCGTGACGCCGTCCGAGTTCATCGAAGGCGACCCGCACAGGGGCGTGACCCCGCACCCGGTCGCGGGGCAGTACGCCGTCTCACCGCTCTTCACCGCGAGCTGGATCGACGAGATGGGGTCCGAGCACGGCAACGACCTCAACATCTGGATCGGGTCGCCGGAGGAGAACCGGGCGTGGGAGACGCTCGGCCGAGTGAGGGACCACCTCGACGATACCGGCGCTACGCCGGAGTCGCATCCCGACGCGTTCGAGTCGCTCTACGCCGCGGAGGGCAGCGACTGGTTCTGGTGGTACGGTGACGACTTCATGCTCCCGCAGGGCGTCGACTGGACGTTCGACCTGCTGTTCCGCGAGCACCTGAAGAACGTGCATCGAGGACTGGGCGAGACGCCGCCCGCGTTCCTCGACGAGCCCATAGTCCGGAAGCAGATGCTGTGGAGTAAGGGCGAGCCCGTCCGCGCCATGGAACCGGGCCAGCTGCTGCGCATCATCACCGACAGGCCCGGCGGTATCAAGTGGAGCACCGACCGGTGGAAGTCGTCGCATGAGCGCGCGCTCGAGCCCGCCGGCGACGTGATGGCGAACTTGAGCGGCTACTCGGCCACGATCGGTCCCTTCGCGCCGGGCACCTGGGGCGTCGAGTTCATCTTCACGAGCGAGCCCGGACCCGGCACCTACACGGTGCTCATCGCCGGCCCCGGCGACCACGCGCCGTGACGGGCCCGCCTTTGCCGTGGGCGAGGCAGCCGCGACCCGCTTCCCATCGCTGACCCGTCCCGTTCACTCCCCGTCGGCGCACTTGAGGACCACCCGGAGGCCTGATAAACTAGGGTCCAGCGGAGGTGGTCTATTGAAGAGGAGGGCCCTGCACAAGTTCGTCCGGATCACGGCGGCCATCGGTATCGCGATCGCGGTGCTGGTGGCCGTCCTGCTCCTGACGCCAGCGGGGCCCCGCCTGGGGCTGGCGCTCGCGTGGCCCTCCGACTTGGGACTGAGCCTGTCCGTGGGATCAATCGAAGGCGGCCTTCTCCGGGGCGTGACGCTCCGCGACGTCGTTCTCGCCGACAGCGCGGGAGTCCGCCTCGCGGAGGCGGACCGGCTGGAAGTGCGTGTCGGCGACATCGGCCTGTTCAGGAAGACGGTGTCGCTCGAGGAGATGCGTCTCTCGTCCGCGCGCCTCGTGTTTCGGACGGCGGAGGACGGCGGGCTCATCGGCTGGTCCGGACTGGCGCGGGAGGGGGCGGATTCGGTGGCCTTGGGAGCCGGACCGTGGGAGGTCGCGTTCGACCTCGTCGCGGATGACCTGCGGGTCGAGGTGCTGAACGAGTTCGCCGGGACGGAAGTCGTCCTCGACCACGCCGCGGTCGAGGCCGGGGGCACCTTCGAGGAGTTCCGAGCGAGCCTCGCGGGCTCGCTGGCCTTCACGAGCCGTCAGCTTGCCTCGACCATCACGGGCGCCTTCGAGGGTGAGTCGTCCTACCGCGTCTCGGGTCTTTCGCTCGAGGCGTTGTCGCTGTCGACCAACGCCGGCGACGCGGTCGTTCGCGGCGACGTCGCCTTTCCCGTTGGCGCCGAGGGCGTCCGTGTGGCCTCGGCGGACCTCACGATCGAGTCCAGGCACGATCTCGGCGACCTAGCGGCGCTCTTCGGCGCAGACGGTCCGGGCGGGTCGCTCGAAGGCGAGTCAACGTTCACCGGCCCGCTGACGGCCCCGGACTACACTTTGAGCATCGTCGGGGTAGACGTGTCCTACGGCGGCGCGGCGTTCGGCCGTGTGGCGGCGCGGGTCGCGGGCGGGCCGGGGGCAGTGGCGCTCGAGTCGCTCCACGCCGAGGGGATGGGCGGCGTGGTCGAGGCTGACGCTTCGGTGCGGCTGCATGAGAGGGCCGGGGCGTTTCCGCTCGTGTCGGGCGCTGTCCGCATCGACGGTCTGTCCATCGGCGCTCTGGCGGACCTCGCGCCCGGCGGCAGGGCCGACATCGATGGCTCGGTCTCGGGCACGGCAGTGATCGAGCTGAAGAGCCCGGATCTCAGAGAGCTGGCGGCGACGTTCGACCTGACCGCGAGCGATCTCCGTGCGGCCCGGGCGGACCTGGGCTCCGTGGACGTGACGGGACGCGCCGACCGCGGTCAGGTCACGGCCTCCGGCGGATGCTGCGGCGCCACGTTCCACGCTCTCGCCGAGCTGGGAGAACGCTCACTCGTCGAGGCGACCGTCGACGTGGACGCGCCCGACCTCTCGCCGCTCGGTCTGGCGTTCGGGGCGCCGGGCGTAGCGGGCAATGGGACGGTCCACCTGACGTTCGACGCGCGGAGCGGCGATCCGGCGCTCAACGCCACGGGCGAGTTCCCGTCGCTCACCTACTCCGGGGCGGAGGCGGGCCCGGTGACCGTTGAGGCGACCGGGCGGGCGGGCCGCTACAACACGCTCTTCACGGCCTTCGCGAACTCCGTCTCAGGCACAGGCGTCCTGGGGCAGGACGGCGAGCTTCGCACTTCGGTCGTCGCACACGACTTCGACCTCGCGTCCGTCCTTCCCGACTCGATCAGGGAGTCGATGGCCCTCGCCGGAGTCCTGAGCGCGTCGGCGCTGGTCGCCGGTTCGCCTGCATCGGGCTACGGCATCACGGGCGACGTCACGGAGCTGGCGGTATCGGCGCGTCGCCAGCACGCGGAGCTCACCGCCCCGTTCAGCTTCGCGGCGTCGGTCGACTCGGTGCGGATCTCAGAGGCGTCGCTCGAGGGCACGTTCGGCGACGCGACCCTCGCCGGTGGCTACACGCGCTCCGCGGCGCTCGACGTCTCGGTCTCGTTCCGCAGCCTGGACCTCTCGCAGGCATACGAACTGATGCCGGTGCTGCCGGCCCACCGGCCGTTCGGGGTCGTCGCGGGCGACGTCACCCTGGCGGGCACCAGGGCGGCCCCGGACTTCTCCGCCCTCATCACGCTGGCCGAGTTCGAGATGGCCGGGTTCGAGGTCGCGTCCGCCACGCTGGACGTGACCGGCGACTCGACGGACGTCGTCTTCGACCTGACCGCGGAGAGCGCCGAGGACGGCAGCATCTGGGCCGGCGGCGGCGTCCCGGTGCGACCGGACTCGATCTTGGTCCTGTCGTTCGACACGACGCGCGAATTCGGCGTGAGCGTCATGTCGTCGGGCTTCGTCCTCGACGTTGGGGAGGCGCTGTTCCCGGGCGTGCGCGGCGAGAAGCGGTTCCGCATGGACGGGTCGGCCCTCGTCACCGGGACCGCAGAGTCGTTCGAATCGATCAACGGGAGCGGGCTGCTCTCGACGCTCTCCGCGGAGTTCAACCTGGCATCGTTCTCGCTGGCGGACACCGCCCACTTCCAGATAGACGGAGGCGTTGTCCGGTTCAACGAGCTCGTCGTGGATGTCGAGCGACGGCACGTCCTCGGCGCGCCGGCGGGCGGGCGGATACGGGCGTCGGGTTCCATCGACCCGAACGGGAACGTGTCGCTCGCGGCGAGCGTTGACGACCTGGACGTCGGGCACATCGCCCGCGCGCTCGGCGGACGCGCCGCGGGCGATCTCCGCGGACGGCTCTTCGCTAGCGTGACCGCCAGCGGGAAGGCGTCAGACCCAAGCGTCGCGTACACCTGGCGGGTCGAGAGGCCGAAGATCGCGGACTTCGGGTTCGACCGCGGCGAGGGCTCCGGCACGTTCGGGGCGCGAGTCCTCAACATAGAGACGGCGATGCTGGAGGCGGGAGGAAGGTCGCTGGACGTCACCGGGACGGTGGCCATGCGCGGCGCAGGTGGCGGGAGCGGCGCCGGCGGTGGCTCCGGCGTTGTCACGGCCGGCCCCTCGTACGACCTGCGGCTCACGACGGATGGTCTCAAGCTCGGCGACCTCACGGCGATCCCACCAGAGCTCTCGAAGCTGAGCGGCTGGCTGACGGCCGACGTCAGGGCACTCGGCCGCGGGGACTCTCTCGACCTCTCGGGCTCCGTCGCCCTGAAGAACGGCAGGCTCAAGGGGTTCGACCTGACCGAGTCCGTGGATCACATCGAGGTCGACGTCGAAGCCGACGGCGCGACGATCGCGCTCACCAGGGCGACGGCCCAGCTCGGTGGAGGGCGGATTGACGCGACCGGCATCGCAGACCTGTCGTCGGGCCCAGGGGCGGCGACCTTCTTCCTGACGGCGCGGCTCCGCTCGCCGGAGCTCGCGAGGAAGGACGTGTTCGAGGGCAAGTTCGGCGGCAGCGTCGATTGGGGCGGGACGGTGGCGAACTCGACGGTGCGTGGACGCGTCATCGTCGAGGAGATGAAGATCACGCGCGAGTTCGGCCTGACCGAGCTCGTCAGACGCCGCCCGCCCGTCATCGTCGTCGGGCGAGCCGGCGACCCGCGGTCACGGATCAACCTGGACCTCGACGTCGAGATCGCGGACGTCATCAAGGTGGACAGCAACGTGGCGGAGCTGGAACTCGAGGGGGGCGCGAAGGTGGGGGGGACCGCTCTCGAACCGCGGGTGTCGGGCAGCGTGTTCGCCGAGAAGGGCACCTTCACGTATCTCGACAACGAGTTCGAGATCGAGTCTCTCAACGTCGGCTTCATCGATCCAGAGAGGCGCGATCCCTACATCAACCTGATCGGCACGGCCGAGGTGCAGAGCCGCTCGGACGAGCTCTACACGGTCACCGTCGAGGTCGACGGCTTCGCGAACGAGGTGGTCACCAGGCTGACGAGCGCCCCTCCGCTGAGCGGTCCGGACATCGTGGCTCTCCTCACTTTCGGGGACACGTTCGGAGGTTTCGTCTCGGAAGATGGCGCATCCGATTCCTCGGGCGACCGGTTCTCGGCTCTGGCAGGCAGGGCGTTCCTCTCGAGCGCCTTCGGCATAGCCGAAAGCACGCTGGAGCGGCTGCTTCACCTGGACCGCGTCGCCATCGGTGAACAGGGACTCGAGTCGGGCTCCGCTTCGGAGACGCAGGTGACCCTGGGCAAGGAGTTCGGGGACCGTCTCCGCGTCAACTACACGACCTCTGTGGGGCGGTTCAACAACCAGAGGGTTGAGGTCTCGTTCGAGGTCTGGAAGCGCATCTGGCTGGGGACCAGGACGGATCCGGAAGGCAACAATGTTGTCGGTGTCAGGATGCTCATACCCTTCGAGTAGCCGCCTCTCGCGGCGTTCGAAGCGGAGAAGAGCAGCAGAGAGAAGCACTGAGGCGTGCCGCCTGATCGTGCTCGTTTCGGCGCTGTCGCTGTGCGCTGCCGCGCCGTGCGTGGCGGAGCTCCGGGTCGAGGAGGTCGGTTTCGTCGGGAACGAGAGCTTCGAGAGCAAGGAACTTCTGAAATACGTCAGGACGAAGCCGGGCGGGCTCTTCAACCGTGTCTACTACGACCGCCGCACCTTCCTGTCCGACCTCTCCAATCTCGAGCGCTTCTACATGGCACAGGGCTTCCTGGAGGCCGACGTCGAGTTGGACGACATGGCAGTCAACGCCGACTCTACGGGCGTGGAGATGCTGATAGGCGTCTACGAGGGCGACCGGTGGGTCGTTGATCGGGTCGCGTTCGAGGGACAGAAGGACATGAACGAGGAGGTACTCCGCGACCTCATCAGTCTCAAGGAGGGTGAGCCGTTCAGGGTGATTCAACTCGACTCCGACCGTCGCGCGATTCTCGACGAGTACGCGCGCAGGTCGTACCTCGATGCGAGGGTGGTTCAGGAGGTCGTCCGGGACGACGAGCTTCGCACGGCGTCGATCTCGTACGAGATCACGGAGCGCGAACGAGCGGTCATCGCCTCGATAGACGTCACCGGGGACGACAAGACGCGCCAGTTCGTCGTGGAGCGCGAGCTGACATTCTCTCCTGGAGAGCACTTCGACTTCCGAAAGATCGGCGAGTCGGAGGCCAACATCTATCGGACCGGGCTCTTCAGCTCGGTCTGGATAGAGCCCGCGCCGGCGGACACCGGCAAGGTCGAGAAGGACGTCATCGTGCGCGTTGTCGAGCGCCCCAGCGGCGAGTACGAACTCGTGGTGGCCTACGCGGCTCTCGATGGGTTTGGTGTCGGCGGCGGCGTCGTGAACAGGAACCTGCAGGGCCAGGCGACGACCCTCGGGCTGCGCGGCTCCTATAGCGAGAGGCTCAGGAGCTTGAGGGTCTCAGTCGGCGACCCGTGGTTCCTAGGCATGCGTCTGTCGGGGGAGGCATCGGCCAGCTACGGGTGGGAGTGGACGGAGTCGTACACGGCCGAGAAGAGCGGCGGCGCCTTCATTCTGGCCAAGGAGCTGGGCCTCAACCTCACGTTGGAGACGGGCTACGAGTTCGAGCGAACGATCGTTCTCGAGGCCTCTGAGGAAGCTGACGACGTCGGCACCAGCTATACGAGCGACGTTCCTCTCGCGGCCACCTACGATTCCAGAAACGACGTGCTCAACGCCGCCAGAGGCACCTATCTCAGGGCGGAGGCCGTGGTAGCCAGCTCGCGTCTGGGAGGCACGAACGACTTCCTGCGTCTGGAGGCCGATTGGCGCGGCTACGCGACCCTGCCATACGGGCTGGTCGTCGCGGGCAACATCCGGTCCGGTAGGGTGACACCGATCAGCGACGCCGAAGACGTGCCGGTCAGCGAGCGGTTCCTCGCCGGTGGCGAGGGCACTGTGAGGGGGTTTCCGCGAGATGCGATCGGTCCCTTGAACGAAGAGGGTGAACCCAGGGGTGGACGCGTGCTTGCGGTCGCACGGGCCGAGGCCCGCTCACCCACGTTTCGGGGCATAGGGTGCGTTGTCTTCGGTGACGCGGGGTGGGTCAGCGAGTCGTTTGAGGAAATGAGGCTGGAGGGCTTCTCTCTGGGCGCGGGATTCGGGCTGCGCTATGTGTCGAGGCTCGGCGTGCTGCGGCTTGATGCCGCCGTGCCCGTCTCTGAGGACGGTAAGCCGCAGTTCTACTTCGCATTCGGGCAGGCGTTCTAGCCTTGCCGGCGCAACTCGGACCGGTGTTCGGCATCACTGAGCAGGACACGCCGCTCTGTACCTGGCGACCCCGAGGATCGGTGGAAGCAAGCTCTCATCCAGGACCGGCAGTCGGAGAGCTGGACGTCGATTGCGGACTACGTGTTCTCCCGGGTCATTGACATCGGCGGCAAGTGTGTCAGAGTTGGTCGAACCCGGCATGCCGCGCCCCGGCCTTGTTTTCGCGAGTGTTCCCTGCGTGAGACTCATGGTGATCGGTGTCACAAGAAGGAGGAAGACAGTGAACATAGACAGCTGCAGAAGAGCGGTCACGGCCTTCAGTGCCGTCCTGCTGTGCCTCGTGCTTCCACACGCGGCTCTTGCCTCTGACAGCGGTTCTGGTTTCCCGGATGCCGACGCGAGCGACCCCGCCGCCCTGAAGTGGATGGTGGGATCGCCGCCTCCACCGGATAAGACCATCCGGTTTGATGACGGGAGCTACTTCGGATTCCCGGCGTGGCGATGGAGCGTCTCCAACTTCCAACAGCTCATGCCGACGGTGAACGTCTCCCGCGGGCTCGGGGCGCCGGTGCCGCTGGAGAGAGCTCTGAGAGACGACATCGACACGCTGCGCTTCATCCCCCTCGGCTCATCCGAAACCATGACCTGGGAGGAGTCGCTCAGCGCGAACTACACTGATGGGATTGTCGTCCTTCACCGGGGTCGGATCGTCTACGAGCGCTACCTCGGTGTCCTGAAGGAGGACGGTCAGCACGGTGCGATGTCAGTGACGAAGTCGTTCGTCGGCACCCTCGGCGCGGTCCTTGTAGCTGAGGGCACGCTCGACCCCGACAAGCTCGTTCGTGAGTACGTGCCGGAGCTGAGCGGCTCAGGTTTCGGAGATGCCACGCTGCGCCAGCTGCTGGACATGACGACGGCGATCAAGTTCAGTGAGGACTACACCGATCCGAACGCTGAGGTCTGGGCTCATGCCAACGCGGGCAATCCGCTACCCAAGCCCGAGGGCTACACCGGGCCGCGGAGCTACTTCGAGTTCCTGGTGACGGTGAAGAAGCAGGGGGCGCACGGAGAAGCTTTCGGCTACAAGACGGCGAACACGGACGCTCTCGGCTGGGTCATCGCGCGGGTCACTGGCAGTTCGATCGCCGAGTTGCTGTCAGATCGCATCTGGCGCCGCCTCGGTGCGGAACAGGACGCCTACTTCTCCGTGGACTCGATTGGTACCCCCTTCGCGGGGGGCGGTCTGAACCTGGGGCTTCGTGACCTCGCGCGATTCGGTGAGATGCTCCGGAACGACGGGAAGCTGAACGGCAAGCAGATCATCCCAAAGGCCGCCGTGGACGACATCCGCAGGGGAGGGGACCCCGACGACTTCGCCAAGGCCGGTTACGAGCTTCTGCAGGGCTGGAGCTACAGGAACATGTGGTGGGTAACGAACAACGATCATGGTGCTTTCGCCGCGCGCGGCGTACACGGCCAGACCGTGTACATCGATCCAACCGCCGAAATGGTCATTGCGCGGTTCGCGTCACATCCCATAGCCGGCAACGCGGCAATCGATCCGACTTCGTTGCCTGCGTATCAGGCTCTTGCCGAGCATCTACTGGACCTGCCGGCTGACGCGCCTTGCTCTGACTAGCGGCCTGGCGACCCGGGTAGGGCCGATGCCCTCCGGGGTCCTGTACTCGCTAGGCGCTGTGCTGATGCGCACCCTCCAGGTCACCGCTGTCCTCGCCCGGCATACCATGAGCACGGGCGAGGGCAGCCGTGCCCGATGATGCCGCTGGCGCTTCATCCTCGAGGCGCAGGCTCTCCTGGCGACGGTCGCCGACGCCGGCGTCGTCGTCGCCAGCCCAGATGACTCGGAGTCGCGCTCTGCGGGGGCCCTCCGGGGCCCCGTTTGTGGTTGCGGCGGCCGACGCCCGAGTGTATGATGTATGTTCGATTTCGAGTGGGGAATACCTCGGTTTTCAGCGCACAAAGGGCCATTTCTGCGGGAAAGGAGACATTCTCATGGGAGCGAAGGAGCTTCTCTACGGTGAGGAGGCGCGCCAGGCCGTACTTCGCGGTGTCGAGCAGCTGAGCCGCACCGTCAAGGTCACGCTTGGTCCCAAGGGCAGGAACGTCGTTCTCGACCGGAAGTGGGGCGGGCCCCGCATCACGAAGGACGGCGTGACGGTAGCCAAGGAAGTCGAGCTCGACAACAGGTTCGAGAACATGGGCGCGCAGATGGTGCGCGAGGTCGCCTCGAAGACCAGCGACGTCGCGGGTGACGGGACGACGACCGCCACGGTTCTCGCCGAGTCGATCTTCCGCGAGGGTCTCAAGAGCGTGACGGCCGGCGCCAACCCGATGTACGTCAAGCGCGGCATCGAGCAGGCGACGGAACTCGTCAGCGAGGAACTCGACAAGATGTCCCGCAAGGTGAAGGACCGCGACGAGATCTTCGCCGTGGCGCGCATCTCCGCGAACAACGACGCCACTATCGGCGAGCTGATCGCCGACGCGATGGACAAGGTCGGCCGCGACGGCACGATCACGATCGAAGAGGCGAAGAGCATCGAGACCACGCTCGAGGTCGTCGAGGGCATGCAGTTCGACCGCGGCTACATCTCTCCCTACTTCGTAACCGACGCGCAGACGATGGAGGCCGTGTTCGAGAGCCCGCACATCCTCATCTTCGAGGACAAGCTGTCGAACATGAAGGACCTCGTCCCGCTGCTCGAGAAGGTCGCGCAGTCCGGGAAGCCGCTCGTCGTCATCGCCGAGAACGTCGAGGGTGAGGCTCTGGCGACGCTGGTCGTCAACAAGCTCCGCGGCGTCCTGCCGGCCGTGGCCGTCAAGGCCCCGGGCTACGGCGACCGCAGGAAGGCCATGCTCGAGGACATCGCGATCCTCACGGGCGGCACGTTCGTCGCTAAGGACCTGGGGCTCAAGCTCGAGGGTCTGGGTCTGAACGACCTCGGCACGGCCAAGAAGGTCATAATCACGAAGGACGACACCACGATCGTCGAGGGCCCGGCGAAGAAGGCGGACATCGACGCTCGCATCGCGCAGATCAAGCGCCAGATCGAGGACTCGACGTCCGACTACGACAAGGAGAAGCTGCAGGAGCGGCTCGCGAAGCTCGCGGGCGGCGTCGCGGTTCTCAAGGTCGGAGCGGCGACCGAGCTCGAGATGAAGGAGAAGAAGGCCCGCGTCGACGACGCGCTGCACGCCACCCGCGCGGCGGCGGAAGAGGGCATCGTCCCGGGCGGCGGCGTCGCGCTGCTCCGTGCGCTCGCGAAGCTGGACTCGCTCGAGACCGAGGGCTCCGACCAGCAGATGGGGGTAGACATCGTCCGTCGCGCGCTCGAGGAGCCGATGCGCCAGATCGCGGCGAACGCCGGCTACGAGGGTTCGCTCGTCGTCCAGCGCGTGAAGGAAGGCAAGAAGAAGTCGTTCGGTTTCAACGCTGAGACCGGCGAGTACGTCGACATGCTCGAGTCGGGCGTCATCGATCCCAAGAAGGTCGTCCGCATCGCGCTACAGAACGCGTCGTCGATCGCCGCGCTCCTGCTCACGACCGAGTCGCTTGTGAGCGAGCTGCCCGAGGACGAGCCCGCGATGCCTCCGGGCGCCGGAATGGGCGGCATGGGCGGCATGGGCGGGATGATGTAGCATTCCCCTGGCGAGCCGGTCGTGGCGCAGCGCGCCACGGCGGGCCGCCGGTGAAATCCGAATAGCGGTGAAACGCTTTGATGGAGAGGAGTAGGTCGGGAGCGCCCCGACAGAGAGGGACCCCGTAGGCTGAGAGGGTCCCGGGGAGGCGCCGGCCGAAGGTCGCTCCGGAGCGGCCGGGTCGAGAGGGACAGGGCGGACACGCATTGAGCGAAGAAGCCCGGAGTTCCGCGTAGGCCCGGACGGTTGGGCCCGTCACAGCCCCAATCGAGCGCCCTGAACCCCGCACAGACGGGGCGACGGGAATCGGGATGGTACCGCGGGACGGACCGACGGGTCCTCTCGTTCCTGAATCGGATCGAGAGGGCCCGTTTCTGTTGTGCCGGGGCCGCGAGCCAGCGGGAGCCCGGCGTCCATGACGAACACGATGCGAGGAACAGCGATGAAGCTCCCGAAGAAGTACAGACCCTCTGAGGCGGAGAAGAGGTGGCAGGACCACTGGGCCGAGCAGGGTACCTACAGGTTCGACAGGTACCGGGACCGCCCCATCTACAGCATCGACACGCCCCCGCCGACCGTATCGGGCAGAATCCATATCGGCCACGTATTCAGCTACGTTCAGGCGGAGGTCGTCGCACGCTACCAGCGCATGCGCGGACACAACGTCTACTACCCGTTCGGGTTCGACGACAACGGGCTTCCGAGCGAGCGTCTCGTCGAGAAGGAGAAGGGCGTCAAGGCGACGGAGATCGGGCGGGAGAGGTTCGTCGAGATGTGCCTCGAGCTCACGAAGGAGTACGAGGTCGACTTCATCGCGTTCTGGAAGAGCCTGGGGATGTCGGTCGACTGGGAGGAGGACTACTCCACCATCGACAAGCGTTCGCAGCGCATCGCGCAGCGCTCGTTCATCGACCTCTACGAGAAGGGACGCATCTACCGCAAGGAGGCGCCGACCCTCTGGTGTCCCGAGTGTCACACCGCGATCGCGCAGGCGGAGATCGAGGACGCCGAGCACGACTCGGTCTTCTACGACGTTGCGTTCGGCCACGAGGGCCGCGACCTCATCATCTCGACGACGCGCCCCGAGCTTCTGCCCGCGTGCGTCGGCATGTTCGCGCACCCGGAAGACGAGCGCTACAAGGAGCTGATGGGCAAGAACGCGACCGTGCCTCTCTTCGGACACGAGGTCCCCATAATGCCGGACGAGAAGGCGGACCCCGAGAAGGGGACGGGACTCGTCATGTGCTGCACGTTCGGCGACACGACCGACATCGCGTGGTGGCAGGAGCACGGCCTCAAGACGCGGATCGTCTTCGACGAGAACGGGAAGATGAACGAACTGGCGCCCGGCTACGAGGGGCTGTCGCTCGCGGACGCCAGGAAGAAGATGGTCGAGGACCTGGAGGAGGCCGGTAAGCTCAAGGGCCAGCGTCCGATCACGCACGTGGTCAATACACACGAGCGCTGCGGAACGGGCATCGAGTTCTCCGTCGCGGCGCAGTGGTTCATTCGTGTGCTGGACATCAAGGACAAGATCCTCGACGCGGGTGCTGCGGTGCAGTGGTGCCCCGAGTTCATGGCGGTCCGCTTCAGGAACTGGGTCGAGAACCTCGCTTGGGACTGGTGCATCTCCCGTCAGCGCTACTACGGCGTGCCGTTCCCGCTCTGGACCTGCAAGGCGTGCGGCGAGGTCGTGCTCGCCGACAAGGGCAGCCTTCCGGTCGACCCGACGGTCACGGACCCGCCCGTCGACAACTGCCCCGAGTGCGGCGGGGAGCTGGTGCCCGAGACCGACATCATGGACACCTGGATGACAAGCTCGTGCACGCCCTTTATCAACCTGCGATGGGGAGAGGACGATTCGCGAGTCGAGCGTTTCAAGAAGCCCGGTCTCGACGGGGGCCCGGAGTACATGATGGACCTGAGGCCCCAGGCGCACGACATCATCCGCACGTGGGCGTTCTACACGGTGGTCAAGGGCGTGCTCAACGAGGGAAAGGTCCCGTGGCGCACGGCGATGATCTCAGGCCACACGCTGCACCCGGACCGAGCCAAGATCAGCAAGTCCAAGGGCGACGCGGGCAAGGCCCCGAGCGCCGTGGTCGAGGAGCGCTCGGCCGACGTGGTGCGCTACTGGGCGTCGTCGACCAGGCTTGGCACGGACACCGTTCTAGCCGAGGAGCCGCTCGACGCCGGGCACCGCCTCGTGGTCAAGCTGTGGAACGCGTCGAAGTTCGCCATGATGAGGCTTGAGGACTGCGACCCGTCTGCCGAGCGGAAGGTAAGCCTCGTCGATCGGTGGCTGCTGGCGGAGCTCGCGGAGACCGCGGCGCGCGCGACGAAGAGCTTCGACGCGTGCGACTATCACGGAGCGCTCGAGGCGGGCGAGAGGTTCTTCTGGCACTGCCTCTGCGACAACTACATCGAGATCGCGAAAAAGCGCCTCTATGGCGACGAGGGCTACGACGAGGCTGAGCGTCGGGGAGCGCAGCACGCGCTATATCACGCGCTCCTGGGTTCGCTCAAGCTCTTCGCGCCGATCATGCCGCACATCACCGAAGAGCTGCACTCGCTCTTCTTCGCGGAGCGAGAGGACGTCGAGTCCATCCACGTTTCGGACTGGCCGGAGCCGCCGGCCGAGTGGGACGACGCCGAGGCGCTCGAGGCCGGCCGCGCCGCGCTCTCGGTAATCGAGGGCATGCGCAAGGTCAAGTCGGTCAACAAGGTCTCCGTGGCCGCGCCGGTCGGCACGCTGACCGTGGCGTGCGACGACGCGACGTGGGCGAAGATAGAGCCGTTGACGCGCGAGTTCGCCGGCGTGTCGAACGCGCAGTGCGTGGAGCACGTGACCGAGGCGGGTGAGGGGTTCGTAGAGACAGACGCTGCCGGCATTCTCGTAGCGGCCGAGCTCCTCGACGATCAAATCGCGGGCTAGCCGAGCCCGCGCGGTCTTCCGGAGCTGGCGTCCGGTCGTTCGATGCTCGCGGTGACCACCTGCAGTCAAGGCGGTACCCATTGAGTCGACGCAGAGCGAAGATGACGGAGCTTCCCGACCGCCCGCGTATCCTGGTGATGGAGACCGGGCTGATCGGGGAGCTTCTTGTTATCACTCCTGCGCTGCGCGCCATCCGTAAGCACCGGCCGGACGCGCATGTCACGGTCATGGTGCGCCCCGGGTCGGCCCCGGTCCTGGTGGGCAACCCCAGCGTCGACCGGCTCCTTCCGCTGGTCGGCAGGGAGCGGAAGGGGTTCTGGGGACTGATGCGGCTTGCGTCGTGGGTCCGCTCGAAGGACTTCGACGCCGCCTTCGTCCTTCACACGTCGTTCCGCAGCGCGCTCATCGCCCTGATGGGGGTGGTGCCGGTCCGCGCCGGGCTCGTGTGTGAGGGCAGGGGATTCACTCTCACTCACAAGAAGCCTCGCGACCGGACGGCCTACGAGGTGGACGAGCACCTGGGCGTCATCGGGCTGCTCGGCGTTCCACCCGACGGACGCGAGCTCGAGATCTTCCTGACGCAGGAGGAGCACCGGTCCGCCCGGGCGCTCCTCGGATCTGATGTGGGTGGGCGGACTCTAATCGGTCTTCATCCCGGCGCGAGCCGCGAGATACGGCGCTGGCCGCTTCACAAGTTCGTCGCGCTGGCCGGGCTGATACAGAACGACCTCGGCGCCTCTCCGGTGTTCTTCTTCGGTCCGCGCGAGGAGGACCTGGCGCGTGGGGTGGTCATGATGTGCGAGGACGAAGGCCTCGGGTCGCCGAAGATATGCAGGCCCGGCAACGTCAGGATACTCGCGGCCGCCTTTGAGATGATGGATGCTGTAGTGACGAACAACACCGGGCCAATGCACATCGCGGCCGCCGTCGGAACGCCGGGCGCGTTCATACACGGTCCGACGCCGGTCCCACGCTGGCACCCGCCCGGAGACCGCTTCGCGGCCGTCTACGCAGACGAAGTGGAGTGCAGACCCTGCGACTCACCACAGTGCGCGGCCTCAGCGCTCAACTGCATGGCCGCGATCTCGCCGGAGCAGGTGCTCGATCGTCTCAAGGGGGTCCTGTGAGCCGGACGATGAGCATCCTCCACGTCATCGAGTCGCCGTCGTGGACGGGCGCGATGGCGCAGACCCTCGAGCTCATCCTGGGGCTGGCCCGGCGCGGCCACCGGGTGGCCCTGGCGACCACGCGGGACAGCATCCTCTGGGAACGGGCGCTAGCGGCCGGCGTGGACGTCGTCGCCGTGGAGACACGCTCGGAGCTCAACCCCTTCGCCATCGCGAAGCTCTCACACTTCGTGTGGTCGCGGGGGGCCGACATTGTCCACGCGCACCGCGCGCACGCGCACTCCCTCGGGCTCCTGGCGGCGATGGCCACCGGGAGGCCGTTCGTAGTGTCCAGGCGCGTGTCCTTTCGCCCCAAGGACAATCTCGGAAGCCGGGTCAAGTACACCAACAGGTTCGTGACGCGCATCGTCGCCGTGTCGCAGGGCGTCAAGGACGTGCTCGTCGACTACGGCGTCGACCCCGACAGGGTAGAGGTCATATACAGCGGAAGCGACCCGCTCAAGTACAGGACCGGCATAGACGGGTGCGCCGTCCGCGCCGAGTTCGGAATCGCGTCCGACGCTCCGCTCGTCGGGAAGATCGCGAACTTCTACCACGGGTGGAAGGGGCACGACACGTTCCTGGACGCGGCGTCCATGCTGTCGCTAGGTCGCCCGGAGCTTCGGTTCATGCTCGCCGGACACAAGACGGACAGCGAGAAGATGACGGCGCTCATCGAGAGCTTCGGTCTCACGGGCAAGGTCGTTCAGGCGGGCTATCGGACCGATGTTCCCGAGGTCATCTCGGCGCTCGACATCTCCGTGAACACGCCGCGCGCCGGGGAGGGGCTCTCGGGGGCGGTGCGCGAGTCCCTGGCAGTGGGCCGCCCCGTCGTTGCCACGGACGTCGGCGGCAACCGCGAGCTCGTGCGAGACGGGGAGACCGGGCTGCTTGTTCCACCGGAGGACCCCGACGCTCTCGCCGACGCTATCGCGAGGCTGTTGGACGACCGCGAGCTGGCTTCGCGGCTGGCCCGTAACGGCGCGGCGTTCGTGCGGGAGAACCTGACGGTCGAGCGCATGGTCGAGGAGACGGAGTCGCTCTACAGGACGATACTGACCGAATCGCGGGGATGACGCCGTGGCCGCAACGGACGAGAGGCTTGCCTTCATCGCCGACGCCATGCTCGGGCGCCTCGCGAAGTCGCTGAGGTTGCTCGGCTACGACACCGCCTACTCACCGGACATCGAGGACTCGGAGCTCAAGCTCCGCGCGATGCGAGACGGGCGCGCTCTGCTCACAAGGGACCACGAGCTCAAGGAGACGTCGCTCCCGGTTCGCGTCCTGCTGGTCGAGAGCGATCACCTCGAGGAGCAGCTCGTGCAGGTCGTCGACGAGTTCGGGCTGCGACCGGGGCCCGCGCTCTTCACGCGCTGCCTGATCTGCAATGTTCGCGTCGAGGATGTCCAGCCGGACGCCGTGCGCGACCGCGTTCCTCCCTACGTCTTCCGGACCCAGTCCCGCTTCGCGCGCTGTCCGTCGTGCGGCCGCGTCTACTGGGCCGCGACCCACGTGGAGCGCGCGCGGGAGTGGCTCGACCGCGTGCTCGGTTCCTCGCGCGACGACGAGGGAGACGCAACATGAGCGGCGAAGTGAAGAACGTCTTCGTCACGGGCCGGCCCGGCGTCGGGAAGACCACCATCATCAGGCGCGTGCTCGACACGCTCGACGTCGACGCGGGAGGCTTCTACACGGCCGAGATCCGAGACGGGGGCCGGGCCGGGTCGCCCCGCGTGGGATTCTCGATAGTCGGGCTGAACGGGGACGAGGGCGTGCTCGCGCACGTCGACCTTGACAGCCCTTACCGCGTGGCGCGCTACGGCGTCAACCGCGACGATCTCGAACGGGTGGGCGTGGGCGCCATCGAGGAGGCCGTCGAACGCTCTTCTCTCATAGTGATGGATGAGATAGGTCGAATGGAGCTCTGTTCGCCGCCGTTCCAGCGGGCCGTGCTCAGAGCTCTGGACTCGGACGTCCCCGTCTTCGGGACGCTCCAGGAACGTCCGAGCGAGTTCGTCGATGCGGTCCGCGCGCGCGACGACGTCGAGGTTCACGAGGTCGACACGGGCAACCGCGCGAGTCTCGTTCCGGTCCTGAGAGACAGACTCGTCGACCTGTTGGAGGGGTGACGAATTGGCCACCGAGAGAGGGTCGAACCGCAGGCTCAAGGTGGTGGTGGGCGTCAGCTCCCGTTCGTGGGGCGGCAACGAGAAGTGGGCGTCCGAAGCCGCCAGGGGGCTCATGGCGCGTGGCCACGAGGTCACTGCGTTCTGGAGCTACGAGCCTGTGCGGCGCGAGCTCGAGGCGCGCGGTGTGCCGCTCAGAAGGGTCGATCTGCTCGGTGATCTCAACCCAGTTGGGTTCGGCTCGCTTGTCCGCTTCCTGCGGGAGACCCGGCCCGACGTCCTGATCCTCACGAAGCAGCGCGAGTACTGGATGGGCGGGCACGCGGCTCTCCTCGCCGGGCGGCCGCTCGTGGCTCTGCGGCTGGGGCTTCGCCGCCCGCTCCGGAACGACGTGAAGCGCCGTGTGGCGTTCGGGCGCCTCGCCGACCTTGTGATAGTGAACTCAGAGGACGTCCGGGAGACTGTTATGCGCTCGGAGTGGCTGGACGGCTCAAAGGTGCGGGTGCTCCTCAACGGTGTCGAAACCGCTCCGCCGGACCCCGCCTCGGGGAGGCGAGCCCTGTCGGAGCTCGGTGTGCCGGACTGGGTACCGGTGCTCGTCTCAGCCGGACGGCTGACGAAACAGAAGGGATTCGACCTTCTGATCCGAGCCATGCCGGCGATTCTCGAGTCGGCGCCGGAGGCGAGGCTCGTCCTGCTCGGGGAGGGCGGGCAGCGCGCGCCGCTAGAGGCGGTGGCCCGGGAAGCCGGGGTCTCGGACTCCGTGGTCTTCGCGGGGCACCGCACCGACGTCAGGGACGTCGTCTCCGCGTGCGACGTCTACGTGCTGTCGTCGCGGAACGAGGGGATGGCGAACACGCTCCTGGAAGCCATGTCTGTCGGTTCGGCCATCGTCGCCGCGGACGTCTCGGGGAGCGCAGAGGCCGTGCGTGACGGCGTGGACGCGGTGCTCGTGCCGGCGGAGGACACGGCGGCCCTGGCGGAGGGGGCCGTGAGACTGCTGCGGGACCGCGAACTGGCGGGGCGCCTGGGGGCGTCCGCGCATCGGAGGGCGCTCGAGGTGTTCAGCTACGACAGGATGGCCGCGGAGCTCGAGGAGATGCTGAACTCGGCTCTCTCCGGGCGGAGGCGCGCGAAGTGAGACGAGAGGGGTCGGAGGACTGAGCAGATGGGTGAGGTGAGGAAGACGGTTCTGGAGGTGCACGCCGATGAGAGGGGCTGGGTCGTGGACCCGATGGTGCCTCCCTTTCCGAACGCCCCGCTTGGCCAGGCGCACATCGCCTCGCTGGAGCCCGGGGCCGTGCGAGGCAACCACGTTCACCCGTCCTCGGCGGAGTACGTGTTCGTGTGGGGCGGGACCAGCGAGGTCACGTGGAGGAGTGAGGACGGCGAGCTGAAGAGGGAGACGGTGGGACCCGGAAAGATGGTCGTGTTCGAGATCCCTCCCGGGATCCCCCACACGGTCGTCAACGTGGGTTCCGGGACCGTCTATCTTCTGGCCTACTACCTGGGGGCGGCGGAAGGCAAGTGGCCGGAGACCGAGAGGGTCGAGCTGATCTGAGGAAGACCGGGACAGTCGTTGGTCGGTCGTGCGTCGCGGTCCCCGTCCCGCTCGGACCGGCGCTAGTCGCTCTCGCGGAATCTGGACGGAGGCCAGGTCCCCGCCTCCATCCCTCCCGCGAAGACGTAGAGCACGCCCGACACCGCCATCGGCGCCGCGAGCAGCAGCGACGTTCGGACAAGTCCGGCCGAGGTGTACGCGTCCGCCTTGATGAGCATCCAGAGGACCACTACCAGCAGTTCCACCAGCAGACCCGCGCCTGCCGCCGTTCGCCACTTGATCCCGAGCGCGGCGGTGCCCACTGCGACTATCGTGAATACGATCTTGACGACCGCCGTCGGCAGCAGCGTCTCCACGTCCGACGTGAGAGTGATCCCAAGCCACAGCACCGCGAAGACTGGCGTCACGATCGCGGCGGGCAGCGCGAGCGCCCACCAACTACCGTTCTTCCCACCGCTGGTTGTCATCACAGGCTCCGTGAAGCCGGGTCTCTGAGCGACGGCCACCTTCCTGGCGGCCTCGCGACGATTCACAGCGCGGTCCGGGCGACCGCACGAGAGCGAATCTACAGCCGTCCCCGGAGCCCGGGCAAGGGATTTCGGGGGGCTTTCGTGAGAGCGTCCGTTGCGCTAGAATGGCTCGCGAGGAGGTTCCGACGCCGATGACACGATCGAGGAGCGAAACGCCGATGGTGGTCCGGGTGAGCCGCGCCGCTTCCACCCTGCTTCTGGCCTGCGCGATCGCCGCCGCGCTCGCGAGCGGGTGCGCCCGCCAGACGCCGCTCGCCGAGGTAGGCGCGGAGGGCGTTGAGGTCTGGGTCCGTCTGACGACCACGGGAGGCGAGAAGGTCACCGCGACCCTAGTGTCGCTGGACGCCGGTTCCATCGTCGTGGAGACCAGGCACAGGCTTCAGGGCGATGTGCGAGTCCGCGAACGCGGGGGAGAGCCCGCGCTCTACAACGGCGTCGACCGGATGCCCGGCGACCTCGTGCGCGTCGACACCTCGGACGGCGCGCGCTACGCGGTCGTCCACAGGGCGTTCCGCGCGCTCGAAGTCGAGTCGGCGACCTTCCACGACAGCAGAGGTCAGCGCTCGCTCGCCGGCATCCTCAGTCACCTGATAGGTCCGGTGGTCGGCGGCGCGCTGGCCGCGATCCTGTGAGCCCGGAGGTCCTCTTGGGCACGACACGCACGACAGCCGCCCTGGCGCTCTGCCTGCTCTCGGCCCTGCTCGCCGGCTGCGCCTCCACGGCGCCGGAGCAGTTCGTGGAGGAGCCGGGCGTGACCGTCCGCGTCACGACCGAGTCCGGGAGGGAGTTCTCCGGCACGCTCATTGGGGTGGAAGAGGGAGTTCTCGTAGTCGAGCACTCGCTCCCGAAGAGCGGCGGACTGACCGTCGTCGAGCGTGACGGGGTCGAGGTCGTATACGTCGACCGGATGCCTCTGGGCACGGCCGTCGAGATCCGGGACGTCGACGTGCTGGTGCGCGAGCGTCTGGCGTTCTTCGAGGTCGAGGACGTCCGCGTCGTAAGCAGAGCCTACGTCGGTTGGGGCACCGCAATAGCGGCTGTCCTGGCGTTCCTTCTCGTTCAGATCCTGGAAGACGTGTAGCGGAGGGAAGTATATGAGGCGCACACACGCGCTCACTACGCTCGTCGTCGCGGCGGCCTTCATGGCCGCCTTCCCGTGGACGGCCTGCGCCCGCGATGCGATGGTGACCTTCAAGGTGTTCGTTCCGGAGGAGACACCTGCCGACGCGAGCGTGTACATCTCCGGCAACATCGACGCGCTGGGTCCGTGGGACCCGGGCAAGGTCGAACTCGGCAAGATCGGCGAGGGCACGTACGCGATAACTCTACTCCTGCCGCCGGGCACGACGTTCCTCTACAAGTTCACTCGTGGGTCCTGGGAGTCGGTCGAGAAGGGGCGTAGGTACGAGGAGATCCCCGATCGCGAGCATCGCGTCATCGGAGACGAGATGGTGGTAGTGCGAGTCGAGAACTGGCGCGACTACTCAGGCGAAAGAGAGATCTACACCGTGGTTGGCGACATTCGGCATCACGAGGAGTTCCAGTCGGCGGCGCTGGGGAACAGCAGGACCGTTCTCGTCTATCTCCCGCCGGGCTACCAGGAAGAGCCGGAACGCCGGTACCCCGTTCTCTACATGCACGATGGGCAGAACCTGTTCGACGCCGGCACCTCGTTCATCGGTGTCGAGTGGAGCGTCGACGAGACGCTCGAGCGGATGATCGCCTCGGGCCAGGTCGAGCCTCTCATCGTGGTGGGCATATACAACACGAGCGCACGGGCGTTCGAATACACCCCGACGCAGGACGCGGGGCGGGGAGAGGGCGGCGGCGCCGGCCGGTACGCTGGCTTCATCGTCAACGAGCTCAAGCCGTTCATCGATGAGAACTACCGGACGAAGCCTGACCGCTCGAACACCGGCATCATGGGCTCGTCGCTCGGTGGGATCGCGTCGCTCTACGTCGCCTGGACACACCCGGACGTCTTCTCGCGCGTCGGCGCGATGTCCACCGCCTACTGGTGGGCGAACTCGCACATCATCCGCTTCCTGCGCGACACGTCTCCTCCGCCGGGCGTGAAGGTCTGGCTCGACATGGGGACGGACGAGGACAGCGGGGACCGAGACCGGGACGGCGTGTCGGACATCATGGAGCTGCATCGCGACGCCCGCAACGTTCTGATGAAGAAGGGCCTGACCATTCCGAGGACTCTGCGCTACATAGAGGACGAGGGGGCGGCGCACAACGAGCGGGCGTGGGCGGCCAGGTTCCCTCGGGCAGTCGAGTTCCTCTTCCCTGCACGGTAGCGTGGGACCGGACAGGAGGTCGTGATGCATCCTCTGTTTCTCTTGATGTTCGTGCTCTGCGGCGCCTGGTTCTTCGCGCGCGCCGCGATGGCGGGAAAGGGCAGCGGTGCGCGGATAGGGTTCGGCCTGCTGGGGATCGTCGAGTTCGTCGTCCTCATGATGATCCTCCACGTGCTCGTCAGCGGACAGGACTTCTTCGTCAGGGCCCTGAGATCGGGTCCCGACATAGGACCGATCTTCCTCTACATGATGCTGCCCGCGATCGTGATCGTGTTCCTGACGGGGCTGGTGTTGAAGCCCCGGTCCTCGCGGCCCGCAGAGCAGGAGGCGGACGAGTCCTGATGACCGAGATCGTCCTCGTACGACACGGCGAGACACAGCTCAACACGGAGGGTGTGTTCAGGGGCAGGACCGACGTGCCGCTCAACGAGCGCGGCGTCGAGCAGGCGGCGGCCGTTGGGGAGGCGCTCGCGGACCCGCGGGTCGCGGCGGTCTACTCGAGCCCCATGGTCAGGGCGCTCGACACGGCCCGCGCGATCGCCTCGAAGCATGGACTGGAGCCGGTCGTCGACCCCGCGTTCAACAACATCGACCTGGGCGCGTGGCAGGGCGGCTGGAAGGAGCAGGTCAAGCGCGACCACCCCGACCTGTGGCGTCTGTGGCTTGAGAATCCCGACGATCTGCGGATTCCCGGCGGAGAGACGCTGGGGCAGGTGCGCGCACGCTCTTACGCGCGCGCTCTCGAACTCGCGCGCGAGCACACCGACGAGCGCATCGTGATCGTATCGCACCGGTCGGTCACCAAGCTTTTAGCGGGCGCGCTCCTGGGGCTGGAGCGCGGGTACTTCTGGAGCCTCTACATCGACAACGCCGGGTACTCGGTCTTCGGGTTCAACGAAGACGCCTTCATCCTGCTCAAATGGAACGAAGGCTGTCACCTGGGCGAGAGAACCGTCGAGTTCAACTGAGCTACCGTTGTCCCTCCACCCTCGACGGTGGGAGGGAGCATCGCGTGCACTGGAGCCGGCTCGCCGGCTTGGGGGAGGGAGCATGCAGCGCAGTTCCACGATCGAGTCCACGTTCTCGCGCCGGCTGACCGGCGCGCTGGTGTTCGTACTGCTCGCTCTTCCGCTCGTCTGCAGCGCTGGCGAGGGAGTGCTCAACGCGAGGCAGCCCGCTCCCTCGCCCGATGGGAGCGTCATTGCGTTCTCCTACATGGGCGACATCTGGACCGTTCCATCGGCGGGGGGCGCGGCAACGAGGTTGACGGTGCACGAGGCCTACGACGACGTGCCGCTCTGGTCCCCCGACGGGAGCACCATCGCTTTCAGCTCCGGCCGAGCCGGCAACGCCGACGTCTACCTGATAGCTGCGACCGGCGGAGAGCCCGAGCGTCTGACGTGGCACAGCGCGTGGGACACGCCGCAGTGCTGGGAGCGCGACGGCGGGG
>Ga0180429_10000029_pt1 | contig 134040 bp, 145 predicted proteins | sample SS_ome_FD_132428 | JGI IMG/M metagenome (GOLD analysis project Ga0180429, IMG submission 132428) | Hypersaline lake sediment archaeal communities from the Salton Sea, California, USA - SS_1_S_1 metaG | ecosystem: Environmental > Aquatic > Non-marine Saline and Alkaline > Hypersaline >... | reverse complement strand
CCAGGGCATCTGCGCACCTCCATCCTTGCAGGGAACGGTTGTGCTCAGAGTAGCCCACATTGGATCGGGAGTGTTACCCATGTACCTGGAACAGAGTGTTACCTATGTACCCGGATCATACCCGCAGGCTACCTAACTAGCGCATGCAGCCGACAGGCTTGCCTGTCCCGCCAGCTGCTTGCGCACCTGTCGCGCCAGCCTTGACGCTCGCGGGTCATACGCGTTTCGTTAGGCAGCGACAAGCGGTCAAGGTACTCGACCAGGAGACTGACATGCACCGTGGCTCGGTTCTCAAGATGTACGGGCTCTGTTTGCTCCTCGCTACTGCCTGCAGCTTGGGGTGTGCGCACACGACGGTATCGAGTGAGTCGACTCAGATTCGACAGGTGGCCTGGCAGGCGGACCTAGACGAGTATCAGGAGGTCGTGCTGTCGGTCGTCCGCGTCTACGACAGCGAGGGTGGCGAGGTTCTCAGTACACACGATGACCTAAGGCTGCAGGTCCGACCGAAGCCGAGCCTCCAGTACGAGCGTCTGCTCAAGAGCGTGGAGCTCGGGTCTGGTTCGCTTGCGGGCGAGCTTCAGTACAGAGACATGGAGATACGGGCGGACGACTCCCGTCGCAGGATCTGGTTCGTCGACGTGGCAACCGAACACGTGGTCGCTACGCTGGACAGAGACACGCTCGTCACTACGGGGCCAGATGAAGAGAGCCCATCATGGGCAACCGTAGATGGGGGAGTGCTGCTCGACGCAGGTGACCAGTGACGCTTGTCGCTGCCTAACTAGCGCATGCACCCGGCGAGCTTGGGTCTCACGCGGTCTGGAAGGGGTCTCGCTGCGCTCGCGGCACACCCCGCGCCACCCTTCACGCTCGCGGTGATGCCGGGCGTTAGGCGCCCTCGCGCCAGAAGTCAGCAGGAGGTTGCAGTGGTCAGGCCTGGGCCCTTCGACACTCGAGCCGCCGAGTATGATCGCTGGTTCGATGAGCATCGTGCGGTCTACGCCTCGGAGCTTGAGGCAGTCCGGTCACTCCTGCCCGAGCACTCTAGGTCGATAGAGGTTGGCGTCGGAACAGGTCGGTTCGCGCAGCCTCTGGGAATCCCGCTTGGAGTCGAGCCGTCTGCGGCGATGCGTGAGATCGCAAGGAGCCGCGGGATCGAAGTAGTCGACGCCGTAGCGGAGGACTTGCCATTCGGCGATGCCTCCTTCGATCTCTTGCTCATCGTGACCACGATCTGCTTCGTGGACGACGTTGACCGAACGCTGAAAGAAGCGCACCGTGTACTCACAGATGGCGGTCACATCTTGGTGGGGCTGCTGGATCGCGACACGGAGCTCGGTCGGAAGTACGAGGCGCGCAAGAGCGACAGCGAGTTCTATAGCTTGGCACGATTCCGCTCGTCGGCCGAGGTTCTTGCCGCGCTCGAGCGCGCGGGCTTCGGCGAACTCACTTCGGCGCAAGCGGTCTTCGATTCGGCGACTGAGCCGGAAGGGAGCCCTCCGAGGGTGGAATCGGGGCATGGATCGGGTCTGTTCGTCGTTGTGCGTGGTTGCAGGGCGGCGAGTGATGCGAGGGCGCCTAACTAGCGCATGCACCCGGCGAACTTGGGTGTCACGGGGTCTGCAAGGGGGCTGCCGCTTCGCGTCAGCCGGCGCACCCCGTGCCACCCTTCACGCCCGCGGGTTGCACGCGGTCCGTTAGGTGGCACAGCAACCAATGCCGTGCCAGGCACGGCATGCGATTCCGATGATGAGAGGAGGGTGAGATGCGACGCCACTGCCTACTCCTCCTTGTTCCTCTCTTGCTGTTGTCTGCCGCGTGCCGGGCAGATGAAGTAGTCTTGCAAGATGACTTCGATGGCGTGGACCTGTCACCTGACTGGATCGTCCACATGGATCTACCACCGGTGGCGCAGGGGTGGACGTATTCGGTGGCTGCCGGAAGCCTCACCGTGACGGACGTCATCCCAGACACGACCGGCGCGTGGTCTGCCGTTCGTTTGCGTCGCGACTGTGACGCACGTGGTGGCTTTTCTCTGACAGCCTCCTTCTCTTGGGCGACATCAAGTGAACCTCCGACGAACCACGCCATGCAGGAGGTACGCGTCGCGCTTCTGGACTCGGTTGGCAACGTCATCGCCTGCGCTTGCTACTACGACTGCTGGAGGGGTTACCGTGGAACGCGGTTTGCGCAGGCCGGGTCGGAAACCCAAGAGGACGCCCCATCTTCCTTGCCCTTCGACGGTTGGGCTACGATCAGGATTGAGCGAAGCGCCGGTGTGGCTGAGGTCTACTGGGACGACCAGCTACTCGTTTCCGGTGCAGACACGAGAGAGGTCCGGGCCGTCGAGCTCTCCTTCTGGCACTACTGCCATTTGAACGGGTCGTTCTTCGGGGCAAGTGCTTTCGACTCTCTGATTGTGACGAAGCCGGAGACATCAGTGGAGTCTAGCAGCTGGGGGTACATCAAGTCGCTTCATCGTGAGTAGTTGCTGCGCCGCTTAGCTGGCGCATGCAGCCGACAGGCCTGCCTGTCACGCCAGCTGCTTGCGCACCTGTCGCGCCAGGCTTAACGCCTGCGGGTGATGCGCGGTCCGTTAGACGGCAGATTGAGAAGGGAGGCGACCCTTATGCGCACGAAGGTTGCAGTCGCGTCTTGCCTCGTGGGAGTGTGTGCGTTGTTGTGCTCCGATGGCTGGGCGCGAAGTGAGACAGATGTGGAAGGCAGCCGGGATCACGATCTCCTTTCGCGATTCCCAGACTCGATCATTGAGGAGTTCCACCACAGCGAGTTCGACGAGTACGTGCTGTTAACAGGCGTCGTCGGGCCGGACTGCGTTCCATCTGCCAGTCGGGACATCGAGGGAGAGGTGACACGGATACAGTACAGCTTTCCAGAGAGTAGCTCTACGCTAGAGGTCTACCGCAGCTACCAGGCCGCGCTCGAATCAGCCGGCTTCGAAGTCATGTTCGCCGGTTCGAAGCAGGAGCTGGGAATCGACTTCGCCCGGTGCTTCGTGGAGGAGATCAACCCTGTCGAACTGATGGGGGAAATGAGCGGAGAGGAACCTCGCTACATGTGTGGCGTGCTTCGTGGAGGCACGGGCGACACATACGTCTCTCTCCTCGTGAATCTCGACTTCAGCACGCCAAGGGCTCAACTGGATGTGATCGAATCGGAACCCATGACCGCAGGCCAGGTGACTGTGAACGCGGCCGCTATCGAGAGCAGCATCGCGAGGAGCGGTCACGCGGCGATCTACAACATATCGTTCGAAAGCGGGCAGGCCAGCATCGGGGATGGATCTGGACCAGCCATGCTCGAGATCGCCAGAGCCATGGAGGGAGACCCCAATCTGTCTCTGTACGTGGTAGGCCACACTGACAATATCGGCGCTCTCGAATTCAATCTGGAGCTGTCGAGACGTAGGGCCGAGGCGGTTGTGACGGCGCTTGTGTCCGAGTACGGAGTAGACCCGGCCAGGCTCATGGGGCGCGGCGTAGGTCCCCTCGCACCTGTGTCATCGAACGCGACTGAGGATGGTAGGGCCCTGAACAGACGCGTGGAACTGGTGGAACAGTGAGGTTGCTGCGAGCCTTGGTTTAGCGCATGCAGACGACGTGCTCGGGTGTCACGGTAGCTGCAAAGAGGCTCGCTTCGCTCGCGGCACACACCGCGCCACCGTTCACGCTAGCGGCTGATTCACGAGCGCTAGCCTGCCCGTGCTACGAGGGTGGCGAAGCGGGACGTTCTCTGCTTTCATCGTGCGCAAGGATGAAGAGCACCGCAAGGTTGGGATCGACAGGCGTCAGAGCATCGACACAGGTGGTGTGAACGTGTTTGTTGTCCGAGCCGAGGATCTGATTCTGTCGAAGCTCAGCTGGTAGGTTGACGGCGATTCCGAACTCCAGCTTCGTGATGTCGCTTACCTTTGCGCGAGTGCATCTGAGTTGGATCGGGCATACGTGGAGCGGTGGGCAGCGGTTCTGGGTGTTTCGGAGCTACTGGGAAAGGTCAGGCGCGCATGACCGACACACCGTCCGAGGTCCTGTCGAGGTACCGGGCACAACTCCTCGAGCTTACTCCTGGGGCGCGCTTGGCAATGGCCGGCCGCATGTTCGCTACCGCCAAGGCGCTTGCCCTCGCAGGGCTCCAGCTGGAAGGTGAGTTCGTGGACGCTTCGGTCCGAGAGCAGCTGTTCGGCAGACTCTGTGAAGGGGACTTCGACGCCCTTGAGGCTGATCGGATCGTCAAGTGTCTGCGGGCAGGCTAGTTAGCGTATGCACACGTCGAGCTTGGTCGTCACGCCGGCGGCATGCGAACCCGTCGCGCCGCCAGAGTCGCACGCGCTGCACTCGGCTTGTCGGGCGCAGCGCATCCGCCGCTGACTGGCGCAGGCTACACGCGGGTCGTTACGGCGTGGTCGTCCCCGGAAGCGACCCTCGAAAGGACAATAGGATGTGGATTCCGCTGTTCCTCCGGAGAGCGTTCGTTCTCGTCACCATTTTCCTCGCGGTGGTGACGGTGCCCGGCGCTGCGCAGACTTCTGAAGACACGCGAGCCGTGCTCATCACGGGAACCAGCTCCGGAATCGGTCTCCGGATGACGGAGGTCCTGTCAGAGAACGGGTTCTTCGTCTACGCAGGCGCGCGCAAGCCCGAGGATCTGGCGCGTCTGGACGCTATGGAGAACGTGAAGGCCGTCCGTCTTGATGTCACCGTCCAGAGTGAGATCGATGCAGCGGTGGAGCTCGTCAGAGCGGAGGGAAGGGGGCTCTACGGGCTGATCAACAACGCCGGCGTATCGCTCTTGAGGCCTCTGATCGAGCTTCCGGAGGAGGACATGATGTTCCTCCTCGACGTGAATCTGCTGGGACCCTACCGGGTCACCAAGGCGTTCGCGGATTTGCTCATCGAGAGCGAGGGCCGGGTCATGACCGTCAGTTCGCTCGCCGGTATCATATCGCCCCAGTTCAGCGGCGCCTACAGCATGAGCAAGCACGGGGTCGAAGCCTACACCGACGCTCTCGCAGCTGAAATGGAGCGCTTCGGCGTGGAAGTAGCGGCAGTCGAGCCGGGGAACTACAAGTCCCGGATCGTGGCATCCATGGTGGAGCGCATGAAGCGGACCGGATACTCGTCCGAGGGCTCGAGATACGGCTCGATGCTGGACCTGATCGCTGGCCCGCTCGACCGTTCCCAGTACGACGAGCCCGACGATGTAGCACTCGCGGCGCTGGAGTTCCTCGTGACTGACGCACCCAGGCGGCGCTACATGGTAGCTCCGAACCAGTTCGAGGCGGAGGTCACCGTGCGCCAGGTGCTGAAGGAGCTGGTCGAGCTGAACGAAGGGCACCGGCACTCGTACTCGCGGGACGAGTTGGTGGCGATGCTGGACGAGGCGCTCGATGTGCCCTGGGCGGCTTCCGGCGCCAGCCTGCACGAGGCGGCGATGGTCGGTGACACTCAGGCTGTTCGACGGCTCATCGACGCCGGGGCCGACCTGAACGCGCGCGAATCATGGGGCGGATCGAGTCCTCTCGCGACGGCGGCCACGTTCGGCCATGCCGACGTGGCCCTGATGCTCATCGAGGCCGGTGCCGACCTGGACCACCAGAACAACGACGGCTCGACCGCTCTCATCACGGCGGCCTTCTTCTGTCGGACCGACATCGTCGAGATGCTGTTGGCCGCAGGTGCCGACAAGAGCATCAGGGGCAACGACGGCTCTACCGCACTGGACGTCGTGTCGGTTCCGTTCGATGCCATCAAAGGAGCCTATGACTTCATGGCGGAGGCGCTTGGGCCCCTGGGTCTGAGGCTCGACTACGATCGGATCAGAGCGACACGTCCCAGGATTGCGGAGATGCTCCGGTAGTGCGGGACGCGTTGCTGGGACGTTCACATGTGTCCGCGCCCTGTCTGGCGCATGAAGCCGACATCACTGCGTTGTCCCCGCCTTGCACTCGCCACGAGCGGCTTCGGCGGCCATCTGTATCTGCTAGCCGGTTACCGCTCGGACGAACGCGAAGGAACTCCTTCAAAGGGACGGGGTCCATCACCCAAAGGGAGGCATTGATGGAGTACGGAGCTCGCAACAAGGTACACGGAGTTGTGACGTCAGTGGAGCGCGGGGATGTGATGTCCCTCGCGAAGTTCGACATCGAGCGGCCCTGCTGCATGGCGTCCGTCCTCACGACGGAGTCCGTGGATGCTCTGGACCTGAAGCCTGGCGACAAAGTGATGCTCGTGGTAAAGGCGGTTCACGTACTGCCGGTGAAGGAGTAGGGGGCCGGCGAGGTACTCGCCTCGTAAGACAGGGGTGCAGCGACATGGGACGGACGATCCTCGACTGGTTCATGGTTGCGGTGTGCGTTGCCATCATCGTGATGGCGATCATCCGCCCCATAGATCCCTTTCGTCGCACGCTGATGATCGGGGCATCGGTCGTGATTGGGTTTCGTCGAGGAGCCTCGCTGCTGGACAGGAGTGCCGGCTGACGAGCAGGTTGTGATTGGAGGGACACCATGCGTGGCATCAGGGTGAGGCGCGGATTTGTTCCCGTATTGGTCCTGGGAATCATGGGAGTCCTGTGGATCGCTGGGGCTGCGCCGAACCGAGACAGAGGCCTCGTTTTCAGCGAGGACTTCAGCGCGGATCCGGGTTGGAGCACCGACGAGGGGATGTACGTCTTCCACGACGGCTCGAACGGCAGCTACTTCGCGCTCAGTCATGACGTGTCATCGGGCTACGGGAACTACTTCGGCCTGAGCCCTGTTTTCGAGTTCGTTGAAGGGGACTTCGCTTTGGAGTTCGACATCGCGGTCCTAGAGCCGCACTGGGGGCAGTACCCGGGGTTGTATCTGCTCAATACGATGGAGCCGGACCCGACAGGGCCAGGTGGCTACCTCTACGTGATGAAGGCCTGTTACAGCTGGTCGGACGCGGTGCCTCGCTTGTTTCGGATGCACACGCCGGGGTGGAACCTGTACAGCGAAGCATCACCGGAGATCGGCAGGTGGTACCGATTCGAGGTCTCGTACTCGTCGTCCGCAGGAATCATGGACTGGCGAGTTATCGACCTGCAAACGGGTGCGGTCTTCCACGAGGTCGAAGGCGCCGAGTTCTCGCTGGCCTCGGGATTCAATTGCGTTGCCGTCGGTGAACGGACCGCGCCCCCTGCGTACGGCGACTACTCGGCAGTCAAGATCGACAACATCAGCATCTGGGACGACGGGGTAACGGTGGCGCAGCCGACCACGTGGGGCGCCATCAAGTCTGGGTACAGATAGGCACGAGTGCTGCCTGTCCGGCGACCGCACCCGGCTACTGCACCCGGCGACCTGGTTCGTTTCGCCGGCGGTGTTCGCGCTCCGCGCGCCGGCCCTGGCGCCGGCCGGGGATTCGCGGTCCGTCGGACCGCCGCACGAAGGAAGATGGAGGGAAAGCTTCAGATGCAGAGGACGTGGATCAGGACGGGGGCAACGGTCACTCCAGCGACGCTCCTCTTCCTGCTCGCTGTCTTAGTCTCAGGGTGTTCAGTGGCAGGGCCGGACGCGTCCGGGGAGTTCCGATACCCGCTGGAGGTGGGCTACAGCTGGGAGTACGAACGGGAGTTCTGGGTCTCCGAAGTCGGCCCTGTAGCGTCTGCCGTCATGCAGCACGTTCTGGCAGAAACCAGCGGCGTTTACATCAGGGTGGAAGGCGAGGTGGTACTGCCTGACTCGACCGTCTCGATGGCCATGCTGGAGACCATCACATCGGGGCAGGACGTTTACGAGTCCGCGCACTTCTATGCTGAGGCGCCGGAGGGCCTGTATCTGCACGCGTACGTGCCGGGCTCGTCGGCCGTGGCGCCGAAGCCCGTTCCAGGGGTTCAGCTCTGGTTCAAAGGACGACGTGTGACTGGCCCGGCCGACGTCGCGCGCCTGATAGCGGGCGAGTTGCCGCTTCAGGAGTGCCGGCCCGAATCGATGATCTACGAGGTCCCACCGGTCCTCGTGCTTCCCAGCGAACTTGATGTAGGCGATCAGTGGACCGTCAGGGAGGCCGGCAGTCCTTGGAGGGTGGACAAGCGCGTGGTAGGCGTCACGCGAGTTGAGGTTCCGGCGGGGAGCTTCGTCTGCCACGTGGTGGAGTGGCTCATCGACTTCCAGGTTGACGGAGAGTGGGACGAGGACGTCGAGTTCCACGACTACGTTTCGCCCCACGGGCTGGTGCGGCGCAGTCTTCACTTCGACATGGTCGCCACGTCTCCTGAGGGTGACACCCTCGGGTTCTACGAGACAACGGACGTGTCGGAACTCGTGGTGTTCGACCTCTGCCCGCAGCACGTCGGGGCTTCGTGAAGCTCTTTGTTTCGCAGTCGTGTGTCGATGGCGCAGTAATCACTAGGAGGACCGAATGAGTCCGGGCAAGGGCACCATGGGTGCAGGTGGGAAGTGCGTCTGTCCGAAGTGCGGCAAGACGGTTCCTCATCAACAGGGCACTCCATGCCTTGAGACGCAGTGTCCCTCATGCGGGGCGAAGATGCTGCGGGAAGGCTCCGAGCACCACAAGGCGCTTATCAGGAAGAGAGAGAACTGAGCTTCTTCGGTGGCGCGATGTCCCGGGTGGGCTGCACGCGCCGGAGGGGGTGACCGTTGGCGGGCGCTGAAGAGAAGCGACTCCCGAGATGGCCGCTGCGACTGGTCCTGTCACTTGTGATGGTGCTCGACGTCTTCCTCGTGGTGATGCTCTTCGTGCAGGGAGCCGCCGGGAACGTCCCGATGATGGCAAACTCCGTCGGCCTGATAGTGTTCTGCGTGCTGACCTGGCGCGGGATTCCTTGGGGTCGCTGGCTTCTCCTCGCGTTCCTGATCGCGCGCGTTGCGCACATCGGCGTCGCGATAGGTCTGCACATCGCCCCGGGCGACGAGCGCTTCGGTGGATCCGTCTTGCTGGCAGTGCTGTACGTGCTGGTGGGATTGGTGGTCGCATCCCCACTTGGGCGCGCAAGCGACGACCGGTAGCTGACCGTGGAAGCCACGAAACAGGGGGGAAACGATGAGACGTCCAGTTGACGTCTTCGTTGCAGCGGTGCTCGTGGTGGTAGGTCTTCTGCAACTCTCATCGGGCCCGGCCCGAGCGGGGAGACGCGAGGCGGTCCTCTCTTGGGACGACGGCACTGCAGAGGGCTCGACATCAGGCCTGGCGGGACAGAGGATGGCCGTGCGCTTCCAGGCGCCTCCGGGCAGCTGCGGGCTCCTGGGTATGCGGATGTACTCGGTGGATGACGGGCTCGAGAACCCCATAGACCCGCAGCTTCCGACGACCATGCCGTTCACGGTCTGGGTGTGGTGTGTCGGAACGGAGGGTGAGCCTGGCCCCGCTGCGAACAGCGGCTACGTTCCGTTCGCCGACCCCTACGCGTATCCCGAGGACGCGTGGGTCGAGGCCATGCTGCCGGAGCCGATAGACCTGTCGGACCCCACGCATTTCCCGGGCGGTTGGTTCTTCATCGGGATCGAGTTGGAGCATCGAGACAGCCCCTACGTCGGGCTCGACTTCGACCCGCCGGTATCCGGCGAGTCCTGGTTTCACGACTGGTCTGAGTGGTGTCCCAGCGACACGGCGAACCTCATGATACGCGCTGTGGTGTGTGACAGCACTGCTTCGCCGGTCGAACTGGAGTCATGGGGAACGGTGAAGCAGCTGTATCGCTAGGCGGGCGCGTGCGCGGCCACCGCGTGCGCCCGCGGTGCGTTTGGACGCCGCCTCTGCGAGGAGGTGTGATGAACAGGAACCGCAATCTAGCGACTCTCGGTGTCGCAGTCTGCGTTGTGGCGCTCGCTGCGGGCCCGTGGGTTCAGTGTGCCCTGGGCGACTCGCTCACCTACTCGGATGACTTCTCCACCGACAAGGCCATGGTCGACGCCTACTTCCACTCGGACTTTCTCGACGACCTGCCCGACCCGTGGCCCTCGGGAGGCTTTCTCATGTACGAGGAGTCCTCCGGCGACACGGCGCTGTCGTTCTACTACGGCAGCGTGAGCGACGCGCATGCGTGGCTGAGATACGAGCTTCCCCTCGACGGGGGGACGCCCGGGGCTGACTTCGCGTCCGGCCGCATCTCACTTGAACTCGTGGACACATGGGGAGACGGTTGGATCCAGTGCGCGTGCTTCGCGGACCAGAGCCAGCCGTGGGAGTGGCCCGTCGTGTCCGGTGAGCCGGGACCGCACTCGCTCGAGTTCGTCGCTAGCGAGCTGTCCGACACCGTGCAGGTCTGGTTTCGGGGCTGCAACGCCAGCATCGACGATCTGGTCGTCGTGCTCAACTACTGGACACCCGTTGAGGCCGGCACGTGGGCCAGGATCAAGCGCATGTTCGACGGTCCGCGGAGCTAGCGCTGCACCCGGGTAGTCTGCATGAGACTTGGTCACGAGGGGAGCCCGAGTCCGGTCTGCCCATGGGAGGTCACATGCACCGCCTGCCCATATTCATGTTCGTGGTCTTTCTGAGCACGATGGCGCACGCGGGTGAGAACCCGGACGCGAGGCTCTACGTCGACTTCGACCCGCCGAACTACGTGCACGACATCGCTCCACTTCAGTACAGCACCGTCACGGCCTACGTGTGCCTGGACCATCTCGGAACGGGCGTGACCGTCCTGTGCTTCCGCATGGAGGACCCCGCGGTCGACTGTCCCGGCGTCTGCGTGGCGTCTTCGTGGGCCCCGTACTGGCCGCACCCGATCTCATACCCAGACCCGTGGGATCCACCATCGGGCGCGTGCGTGAGTTCGACTGAGTGCGTCGACGTCGATGAGGTCGTCGTGGTCGGAGAGATCACGTTGTTCTACTTGGGTGGTTCGTGCTGTCTGGAGCTGCTGGACCACATGGACTATCCGCGGTGGGTGGTCGACTGCGAGGACCCTCCCGGGCTGGACGAGTACTGCGTTCTGGAACACGGGTCGATAGGCGGCGCCGATTGTCCTGAGGGTGATTGTGAAGAGGTCTCGGTGGAACCCGGAACCTGGGGATCGATGAAGGCGCTGTACCGCTGAGCGCACCGCTCGCGCCTCTTCACTGGCCGGGGGTGCGCGCGCGCCCGCCGCATCGTTACCGGCAGACCAGGGCCGCTGTGCCTTGCCGAATCTCCCGTCAGTGTGCAGAAGTGTGTGGGCTTCTTCAAGGGAAGAGAGGGACAAGTGTCTGATAAGAAGATCGGGATCATCATCTGCGACCGTTATCGCCGCTGCGCCGGGGGCAAGTGCTTCCGAGCCCTTCGGGCTCGAGAGGGCGCGTTCAGCATTTACGGGGACGATGAGGTGGAACTGGTCGGCTACACGACGTGCGATGGTTGTCCGGGCGGCAACGTGGAATACGCCGGGGAGGAGATGGTGTCGAACGGCGCCGAGGTCGTCCACCTGGCGACGGGTCTTGTCGTTGGCTACCCGCCCTGCCCCAACATCGACGCGTTCAAACGCTTCCTCGAGGAGCGGCACGGCGTGAAGGTCGTCGTCGGCACACATCCGATCCCGGAGAAGTACCTCAAGATGCACGAGCGGCTGGGCACGTGGGAGGACGAGCGCTGGGAACCGCTGCTGGAACCGACCATGGCCGACGAGGTCACGCGCAAGTCGTACGACTAACGGCGGGCGGCTGCATCGTCCCACGGAGGCGCTTCAGATGTTGGAATGCGGAACGGACGCTGAGCTTGGCTCTCTGTTCCTCCGGAAGGTGGGTCTCTGCACCCGGGCTGTGTCGATCGCGGTACTCGTGTTCCTTGCCTCATGTACGACGTCGCCTTCGGCGCCGATCGACGAGCCTGTGGAGGGTGAGATTCCCTGGCAGATCCACGCCAGAGCCACCCGGCATGCCGAGAGGCGGCTGGGAGCCGACTTCTTCGACCGGTACTACACGCTGGACGAGGAGAGCTCCGGCTTTCGTCCTCCCGACGAGTGGTGCTTGAAGCACCCTGACAACTGCCACTGGTCGCTCCTTGTGCCCCGTTACACGATGGTCTACGATTTCGTGATCCCCGAACTGCCCTTCGTTCGAGAGCGGACGATGTTCCACCTCTGGGAGTCCGGGGCGCCCATGGACGAGGACCTCATGCGCTACGGCTTCCCGGACTGCGGGTGCGAGCCGGCGGAGTGTGAGTTTCCCGTGGACGAGGCGGAGGCGCGACGCATCGCGAAGGAGGACCATCTGGAGCCGGGGATACAGGAGTGGAGCGCGGGCTTCACCTGGTACGGGGGAGATTTCCAGACCTACACCTGGAGCGTCAGCAACTTCATCGACTGGGATCACGGGAAGGGCGTGACCATAGACGCGAACTCCGGAGAGATCCTGGCACGGTACTTCTGGATCATAGTAGGTGGCGAGAGGGTCTGCCGGCCGCGGGAGGACCAGCCCGTGGGTCCTGCGACCGCCGGATGAAGGTGGCGTCCAGGGTAGCGCCCGCAGCGTTGAGACGTGGCATCGAGGTTGGCCCGGTTGTGCTTAGTCGCGGTCCGCTGGAGACCGCGGACAGCAGGGTTGTGGTCAGTAAGGAGAGGAGGTTGACCATGAGCGCAGTACGCTGCTCTCGGATCGTCGGCGCGTCCGTTGCTCTCTTGGCGGTGCTCGTCGTGGCGGCGGTCCTACCTCAGGAGGCGGTCGCTCAGGTCCTGGGCGCCTGCGGGACGCCGTCCGAGAACGCCCCCGCGGCCGCTCCGGCAGAGGCGCCGGCCCCGGTTGCGCCACCGGCAATGGCGGCGTCGCACATGCCGCTGCCGGGCGAGCACGCGATCAACTTCGAGTTGCCTTCGGTCGTGGGTGACGAGCTCAAGATGGTCAAGCTGTCGGACTTCAACGGCAAGTGGCGCGTCGTCTGCTTCTATCCCGCCGATTTCACCTTCGTGTGACCCACCGAGCTGGCTGCGGTCGCAGCCAGAGAGTCAGAGCTCAAGGCTCTCGGGGTGGAGGTCATCGCCATCAGCACGGACACACACTTCTCGCACTGGATGTGGAAGCAGACGTCACCGACGGTCAAGGACGTGTGGTACGTCATGGCGTCCGATCCCAGCGGAAGCGTGTCACGAGCGTACGGCGTGTGGAAGAGCACGTCGGGTCTGAACCACAGGGGGCGTTTCATCATTGATCCGGACGGGATCGTGCAGGCCGTAGAGGTCCTGACGGAACCCGTCGGTCGGAACGTCGATGAGCTCATCCGTCAGCTCAAGGCCATGCAGGCCGTCAGGGCCAATCCGGGCCAGGCGGCGCCGGCCGGGTGGGAGCCCGGGGACCCGCTGATCGCCACCGGCAAGGAGTTCATCGGGAAGTACTAGCTGTTGGCACAAGGCGGTCAACCAGCGCGAGTGCGCATCCGTTCGTCGACCCGGCGCCGTTCTGACGGCGCCGGGCTGGCGGGGGAGGTCGAAGTGAAGCTGCTCCACACACGGAGTCTGGCGAAGACGTTGGAGGCCACGGGAGACGCGTTGCTCCTCGGACGGGACATCCCCAGGTCCGAGGCCCGGCGTGTGGCGAGCTGGCTGGCCGACAGGCAGGGACTGCCCGGGTCCTACGCGGGGATGTTCGCTCCGACCCAGAAGGACCTCGCGGACGGCATCCGTCTGCTGACGGGCGAGCGGATAGGCACGCGGGCGGCGACCGGCCACATATTGGGAGAGGAGGCCTGCAGAGCGCTGCACCTCCTGGTCGTGAGCACGAAGAAGGTGACGCAGGCCCTGTCCCGTGCCGAGCGGTCGATGGACGCCCGCCTCAAAGAGTCGGAGACCGAGCTGGGTCGGCCCGGCTTCTTCTGATGCGGCGCCTGTACGGCGTCGGTCTGGCGTCATCTCTCCGCAGGCGGCCTGTCGAAGAAGAGGGAACGCCTCGCAGGTGGGCTGCGCTATCTCAAGGAGCACCGGGACGGTAATGGGCGCTGGCGCCGTTTCCCGTTCTACTACACGCTCCTCGCTCTCAGCGAGATTCCCGGGGCGGAAGCAGTCGGTGAGATCCGTTACGCCGCCCCCGGGCTGGAACGGATGCTGAGACGCCGCGGCAGTGGGGACAGGTTCGACCTGAGAAGGCGCGCCGTCGCGGAGAGACTGCTGTCTAGAGTCTGACAGTGGAACTGGAGGCCCATGGGACCGACGAGCGAACGAACACAGACCGTCGACGCCGAGCCTCGGGTCAGGCACGCAGAGGGATGGGTCCGAGGACGGAGCGGCGTTCGGCTGTTCGAGCAGTCGTGGGCGCCCGAGTCGCCAAAGGCAGTGGTCGTGTTGGTGCACGGATTTGCCGAGCACAGCAGCCGCCACGAGGCGGCCGCCGTGCACTTCGCGAGGAACGGCTACGCCGCGCAGCTTTTCGACCTACGGGGACACGGCCGTTCGGACGGCAGGCGATGCTACGTGGCCGACTTCGACGAGTACCTCGACGACACGGAGGACGCGGCCCGCTGCGCGGCGGAGAAGTGGGCGGGCCGGCCCGTGTTTCTTCTCGCGCACAGTCTGGGCGGTCTGGTTGCATCGCTGTTCGTGCTGGACGAGCGAGCGACGCCGTCCGGTCTCGTTCTGAGCGCCGCGGCCGTGAAGCTCGGGAAGGACTACTCGACGCTCAAGATCGTGACCTCTCTTATAGTCGGTCGAGTGATTCCGGGGCTTCCGATGGTCAGGTTCCGAAGCGAATCGGTCTCCCGCGACCCCCGTGTCGTCGAGGGCTATCAGAACGACCCCCTGGTCTTTCACGGGCGCACTCCAGCGCGGACGGCTTCCGAGATCGTGCGAGCGACCAGACGGCTCGCGTCGACAGCCGAGCGCTTGTCGGTCCCTCTCTTCGTGTCGCACGGAAGCCGGGACCAGGTCGCCGACATCGATGGCAGCCGGGAACTCCACGACCGGGCCACATCGCTCGACAAGACGCTTCGCATCTACGACGGCCTCTGGCACGAGATAATGCACGAGCCGGAGGCGGAACTGGTGCTGAGGGAGATGACGGACTGGATGGACTCGCGCGTGGCCGCGTAGGGCGCGAGGCTCGAGCGGCGGCCGAACCGTTCTCGTGGACGAACTGCACGTCACTGCTCAGGTGTGACACAGTGGACACAAGAGGGGAACGAGTGGCGAACAGACTCAGCGGACCCGCCGAACTGGGGTGGGACGACTGGTTCGAACAGAGGATGACGTGCGGGTCCGAGGACGGCGTCGCACGGGTCGCGGCCGTGGACCGCGAGCAGCTGGTCCTAGTGGACTCGTCCGGCGCCTTCCGAGCCAGACTTGCGGGCCGGTACCTGCACCACCACGGCCTGGCCGACGACATGCCGTGCGTTGGTGACTGGGTGTGCGTCGAGCGGCAGCCGGAGGACGGCTTCGGGGTGGTCCACGCTCTACTGGAGCGAAGGACCGCGCTTCGAAGGAGGTCCGCCGGCGACGCGGCCGAGCAGCAGATGATAGCGGCCAACGTGGACTGCGTCGTCGTGGTCCAGTCGTGCCACCTCGACTTCAACGTCAGGAGGCTCGAACGCTACCTCGTCATGGTGCTGGACGGAGGGGCGGACCCCTACGTCCTCCTTACGAAGAAAGACCTGGTGGAGCCATCGGTGCTGGCCTCTCAGCTGGATGAGGCTCGAGCCGCCGGGATCACGGGGCCGGTCCTCGCGCTGAGCAACGTGACTCAGGACGGGGTGGACGACCTGAGGCGCTCGCTCGAGCCCGGTAGGACATACTGCTTCGTCGGGTCTTCGGGAGTCGGGAAGAGCACGCTGATCAACCACCTGCTCGGGGACGACGTGCTGGAGACCAGGGACGTCGGAGCGGCAGGCAAGGGACGGCACACCACGACCCGCCGCGAGCTGATTCGGCTGGAGGGAGGCGCGCTCGTCATAGACAACCCGGGAATGCGCGAGTTCGGGATGGTCGACGCGGACGGCGGCATGGAGATCGGCTACTCCGACATCGGCGAGTTCGCATCCGGCTGTCGCTATCGCGACTGCAGCCACACGAACGAGCCGGGCTGCGCGGTGCTCGAGGCGGTGGAGAGCGGCGCGCTCAGCAGGGAACACTTCGAGAACTACCTGAAGCTCCGAAAGGAGTCGGAGCACTACCGAAGGTCGGCGGCCGAGAGAAGACAGAAGGAAAGGGACTTCGGCAAGCACGTCAGGCAGGTGAAGCGGGACTTGAAGAAGAGAGGTAAGAAAGGATGGTGAGCCGGAGGCGTTACTCAGTGCTCCGCGCTCTGAAGGGCGGAGGGGTCGCTCTTCTGCTGCTCAGCGGGTGCAGCCACTTCGAGACCATCACTCCCGTGGACGCTCGGGCGCACGACGTCGTCGGGCACAGCGTACGAGTCTGGACCGTGGACGGCGAGAAGCTCGAGTTCCACGTCCACCGCGTTACGGAAGAGGGCATCTACGGGCCCGCCCGCAGGATCCCGTTCGAGCGCATAGCGAAGCTCGAGCGGAGGGAGTTCGGGCTCTGGGAGACAGCGGCGTTCCTCGGACTCGCCTTCGTCAGCGTCTTCGGGTCCTTACTCTGGAGGTTCTACGGCCCCTAGCTCGCGTTCGCCAGGGCAGACCCGAGTAGCCCGCCCGGCCGGTCCGGCGCGGGCAGGAGGTTGACGAAGATGAGGGTGATGTGGTCTCTTGCGGCTGCAGCGGCTCTGCTGACGCTCGCGGTCGCTCCGGCCGGAGCCTCGGTGATCCGCGTGCCAGCGGACGAGCCGTCCATCCAGGATGGGGTGAGCGCGGCAGGGAGCGGGGACACGGTGCTCGTATACCCCGGGACCTACTCGGGACCGGACAATCGCGACGTCGACTTCGGAGGGCTGGACATCGTCCTGAGGTCTCTGGGCGGCGCGGAGGTTACGGTCGTAGACTGCGAGCACGAAGGCAGGGCTCTTCACTTGCACGGCGGCGAGGGGCGGTCGGCCATCGTGCAGGGCCTTACGTTCACGAACGGTGAGATGGAGCGCGGGGGCGCGGTTCTGTGCGAGGGCTCGTCGCCGACGTTCAGGGAGTGCGTCATCGAGGGTAACAGGGGAACGCTCGAGGGCGCCGGGATCGCCTGCTACGGTGCGGCGCCGCTCGTCGACGACTGCTACTTCGCTGGGAACTCGTCGGAGATCGCCTTATACGGCTGCGCCGGAGGGCTGCTCGCCGCCGACGGCTCTTCGGTCGAACTCATGGACACCGTCTTCTTCGGGAACGGGTCCGACATGGGAGGCGCTCTCGCGGCACGCGGGGGCTCCACGGTCGCTCTGTCTCGTTGTCTCGTCTTCGGGAACGGAGCCGACTCCGGTGGTGCCCTGGCGTGTCTTGGAGGTTCGAACATCGCCGTCGAGCACTGCACGATCTCCGACAACATCAGCGTCGCGGGCACCGGGATCTTCTGTGACGGTAGTTCGTCGGCGGAGGCCTCGGCGACCATCCTGGCCTTCGGCTACAAGGGAACGGCCGCCTTCTGCGTGGACGGCGGGACCGTGACACTCGAGTGCTGCGACGTGTACTCGAACGAGTACGGTGACTGGACCGGCTGCATAGAGGACCAGCAGGGCGTAAACGGGAACATCAGCGAGGACCCGCTCTTCTGCGGGCCGCCACACCCGCTCAAGCGCTACTCCCTGCACGCCGATTCGCCCTGCGCCGTCGAGAACTACCCCGAGTGCGGGGGCATCGGCGCGCTCGGAGTGGGGTGCGACGCCACCGCGCTCGAGGACATCAGCTGGGGGGCGTTCAAGTCGCGCTACAGGAGCAGGTGAGATCCTGGCGGCGCGTTGTGTTGTTCGCAGGACACAGGCAACGGAGGGTGAAGACGTGAGGGCGAACAGGCGTTCCTACGGAGTCGCCGCACTGGCGTGTCTGCTGCTGGCGACGGGATTCTGCCGGGCGACGTGTCCGGGCGAGGGACCGGAGGTGGTGCTGGACTGCTTCTCGCGGGCCTACTCCGAGCGCGACGCGCGCGTGCTGGAGGAAGTGCTGGCTGCCGACTACATCTGGGTGGCGGTTGCCCCGCCTCAAGTGGACGTGTTCAGACGTGAGGACTCAGTGGCTGCGTCCGTCAGGATGTTCGAAGATGAAGAGATCGAGTCTGTTGCGCTGGAGTTTCACGACGGCTACCACGTGACGCCTGGCGCGCAGCCGATGACCTGGCGCATCGAGGACCTTCGGGCGACGTTATCGGTAGGCAGAGTGTCCACCGGCGAGCCCTCGATCGCCCCGCTGTGCGTGACCCTGTACGTCAGGAAGACGACCGGTGACGACGCGGGATACGAGGTCTACCGGGAGGTTTTCTTCGAGGGCGATGGCTGCGTTGGGAAGTAGCCACGGAGCGCGCGGAGGTGGTGGATGCTGGACCAGGCAGTCGCCGGTCTCGAGAAGCGAGGTTACAGGGCGGTCGCCGTTCCGATCGGGCGTCTCGAAGAGGTGCGCGGGCGGTACGAGGACCTCGCCAGAGAGGGAAAGCTCGATGACGAGTTCGCGCGGGGGCTGCTCAGGAACCTGACCCTCGAGCCCCCGGAGTCGATGCCGGACGCCGCCAGTCTCGTCGTCGTCGCCTCCAGAGACCCGGAGGTGCTTTGCGTCTTCGAGTGGAGGGGTGAGGAGGTCCGTGTCACGGTGCCGCCGACCTACCTCCACCTTCGCGAGAAGGGCGCGAAGGTGGAGCGCGAGCTCGAGAAGCTCCTGCCGCCCGGAAGCCGCGTCGGGTGCCTTCTCAACGCTCCTCACAAATCGCTCGCCGTGAGAAGCGGCCTTGCCCTATACGGAAGAAACAACATCACGTACGTCCCGGGCATGGGCAGCTTCCACCTTCTCACGACCGTTTGCACCGACGTTCCCTGCGAGGGCGTTGAGTGGTCTGCGCCCGCGATGATGCCCGCCTGCGAGTTCTGCGAGGCGTGTGTAGCGGCGTGCCCGACCGGCGCGATCCCGCAGGATCGAGTCCTTCTGCGGGCGGAGTTGTGTGTGACCCTCTGGAACGAGAAGCCGGAGGGCGTGCCTTTTCCGGACTGGTTGGAGCCCGACTGGCACGACAGCCTCGTGGGGTGCATGATGTGTCAGCGAGCGTGTCCGGAGAACGCCGACTACGTAGGGTTCAGCGAGGACGGTCCGAGGTTCACCGGCGATGAGACCGAGCGCCTGCTGCGCGGCGGGGCGCCGGAAGACCTGACAGATGAGCTGCGCGGCAAGCTCGAGAAGTGGGACCTGCTCGAGTGGCTCGCGGTGCTTCCGCGCAATCTGGCTGTTCATCTGCCCGGGGCCGTCTCCGGATAGGGTCGCGCTGGCCGTGGCGCCGCTGATGAGAGGCTTCAGGCAGGGGGCACAAATGAAGTACCGCTACGACACACCGTGTGGGCTCTACTGCGGGGCGTGCGGGGCTGTGCTGGCCGACAAGACCGGTACGGTCGAGGAACTCGCGAAGAAGTGGGACATGAAGCCGGACCAACTGGTCTGCCACGGCTGCCTCACGGAGACGGTCGCGGTCTTCTGCCGGGACTGCACCCTCAGGGCCTGCGTCCTGGAGAAGGGAGTAGAACACTGCTTCGAGTGCGATGACTATCCGTGCGACGCGCTCGTCGCCTTCAGGAACGACAAGGCGTCGCACCACTCTATGGTCCTGCACAACTCGGGCCGGATGCGCGAGGTCGGGGTCAAGCAGTGGCTGGAGGAGCAGAAGGAGAGGTGGTCCTGCCCCGGCTGCGGGCGGGCGTTCTCGTGGTACGAGACCGAGTGCGAAGCGTGCGGCGCAGCGCTTCGGGGCTGTCGACAGGAAGAGTCGGAGCTCGACCCCGCCGAGTGAGTCGTGACGCGTGTTCGCGGGAGAGGGCAAGTAACAGCACGGGAGAGCCTTGTGCGGGGAGACCCAGGCTACTCGAGTCGGAACAGCGAGCGAGAGCACACAAGCGGACACGACCCCCGGAGGAGCGAACAGGCCGGCAGCAAGACGCACGACGATGAGGCCCGCGCGATGTCTGACCTGCTGCTGAGCATTGCCAAACTGGGTCTTGTGGTCGGTGTGCTGGTGGCAGTGATGCGTCTGTTCATCGGGAACTACGGGTTCTTCTTCCTGGGGTTCGTCTTCACGGACTTCCCGAGGAAGATGACGATCTGGAGCGTTCTCGTCGCCGCGGCCATCGCCTTCGGGCTCAGCTTCCTGGTGACGTATGTGCTCACCTGTTCCGGCGGCACGTGATAGGATGCACGCGGGCCCGGTCGGGCCCGACGCGGACCACGTCATTGACGACCAGGTCACCCCCGCGGCCATCGCGGAACCTACGAAAGGCAGGGCAATGGAAGAGAACCGCGCCACGGAGTTGATGGCAACAGGGTACGTCTGAGCGGAATCGGTGCTCCTCGCCGTGTGCGAGGAGTTCGGCGTCGAGACGGAAGGGACCGCGCTCCCCGGGATAGCCTTCGGCCTCGCTGGGGGCATTGGGAACACCGGGGCGGCCTGCGGCGCCGTCGTGGGTGCGGTGATGGCCCTGTCGCTTGTGCGCGGGCGTCCGCAGAGCATGGGGGACGCGCTCGCGGAGCTTCGTGTGCCCCAGGAGTTCCGGCGTCGGTTCGAGGCGGAGATGGGCACCATCTCGTGCCGGGAACTGACGGGGCTCGACCTGACCAGCGAGTCGGGGCGCGGCGACCTGATGAACTCCGATGTGGCGCAGAAGGTCTGCTTTCCAGCCGTAGCGACCGCCTACAGGCTAGTATCGGAGATGCTCAAGGAAGGACGACATGTTGAGTGAGGGTGTCGACCGCACCGCCGCACTTCGCATCACGGTCCTGGCGGCATCGCTCGCGGTTCTACTGTCCGGATGCGCTCGGCACAATCCGGAGTGGGCGACGTCGGTCAACCCCTGCTGCGGACAGGATCTGATGCTCCAGGGTATCGAGCCGCCGGAGGACCGCTGCGCCGACATCGTGGTCGATCAGGAGACCGCGCGCAGGCTAATGGCAGACGTGGCGAGCGGCAGCGGGATGACGAGGTGGCACGTTCGCTTCATACCGGGCGGTCCGGCGTGCATCTGGCGCGAGTGGACGGGGCTCACGGAGGACGACTTCGAGCACGTGGACCCTCCCGAGAGTGTGCAGGAGGAGCAGCTGGAGGCCGTCGAGGCGGATTCGGCAGGCGGCCGGTTGCCGCGATAGGGTCGGAGACCGTCAACCCGCAGACCGCGTGCTGCGGGGGGATGACTACGGAAGGGCACCCTTGTGACAGAGCGAGAGGTTGTTGTCGTCGAGGAAGGTGACCGGCCGGTTGCTATAGACCCGGCGACCATTAGCCACAGCCTCCTCCTGGCTGAGGCGGAGAAGACGGACACCGGGGGCAAGGACCCCACCGAGATGGTCGACGAACTGCAGGCGCTGCTGAACCCCGGGTACTGGTCGGCGGTAGCGGAGCTGGGCGACCCCGGGATCATCGAAGGCAAGCGCCTCCTCGCGCTTGTGAACCAGGCCATCAGTCCGGAGACGCTCATGGCGACGATCGCTAAGCTCGAGATCCCGGACGATTCGTCGGTCTTCCTGCGCTTCTGCACCGTCTCGCTGGACGGTGGGAAGACGCCGCAGGATGTGGCGACGGCGCTCGTGTTCAAGGAGGAGGGGCCGCGCATCGTAATCGCGGAGCAGGAGCCCGTTCTCCGTGGGCACACGGACTAGGAGGTCGGAGATGGCGCCTCTCACGGCCATCGGGCTTGTGGTTGCGCTGGCGTCCAGCGCGGTCGCGGGCGGCAATCCAGACGCACGTGTGTTCGTCGACTTCGAGCCGGGCGAATACGTCCACCAGTGCACGCCGGAACCCTACGAGGTGGTCGAGGCCTACGTCTGCATCGACCGACTCGACGAGGGTTTCACTAGCGTGTCGCTGAGGATGGAGAATCTCGTCGAGCAGTACCCCGAGGTCTTCGGAGCCGCGACGTGGACGCATCTCCTCCCGTGCTCGGACCCCCCAACGGAGTCGCCGTGGGACGAGTACGGCGTGTTCGCGCTCTCGGACCAGTGCAATCAGAGCGACCCCGCGATCATCGGCAGCGTGAGCTTCCTCTATCTGGGTGGTTCGGCCTGCATCAAGCTGCTCGATCACGGTCTCTGTCCGTACTGGGTAGTGGACTGCTCCAACGAACGAGAGCTAGATCACTACTGCGTGCTGGCGCACGGGAGCGTGGGTGGTTCCGTGTGCCCCGACGGCGACTGCGGCGGAACACCGGTGGCCGAGCGTTCGTGGGGTACGATCAAGGGGCTCTTCAGGTAGACGGGGAGCCGGCGCGAGCACGGGGTCCGAGCTGATGGCCCCGACGGGGGACGAATGCCGGAGGAACGATACTCAGGAGGGCGCTACCTCGGAATGGGGCTCCTGGTGTTCCTGCTGCTGGGGGCCGACATGCTGTCGGTGCTGCTTGCGCGTCTGCTGGACGGCAGGTCGTTGTCCGACCACGGGTTCTGGAGCGACAACTGGTATGCGACGGTCGGAGGGTCCCTGTGCTCTTCGCTGATCTGGGCGCTGTCGATATGGGGTTTCACGTCGTGGGCTCACAGGAACGGCGTGCTGAGACGTCTGGTCAGCTGGAGGGCGGACGGGAGAGCGTGGGCGACGGCCACAGTGGGGGCCGCGCTAATCGGAGTGGCAGGATGGCTGCAGACGACGGCCGACGGAGGCACGTTTCCCAGCGTCGCCTCGGAGCTCGGCGGGTTCCGGCAGCTGTACCCCGGTCACGGCGGAGTGGTCACCACGTTCCAGTATCTGTACTACCTGCTGGAGGCAGGGATGGTCGTCCTGCTGGTCGCTCTCTACCAGCGGGCCGGGGAGCGGTGGACGGGAAAGATGCGTGTGCCGTGGGGAGCGGTGGGACTGGGACTGACCTGGGGCGTGGCTCACCTGGGTTCGCATCCGCACGGGGCGCTGCTGGTGGTCGGGATCGCCGTCTTCTACGGCATCGCGTTCAGCGTCTCCAGGAAGAGCGCCCCGGCCGTCCTGGCCCTCGTGTATCTCGGGTTCGTGCTCTGACCTGCACTCTCGAACGCACCTGCCGGATGAGCGCTGCGGACACCTCGTCGGAGCGCTGAAGGACGGCGGGCGGCGGATTGTCCGTGACGCTTGCAGTGTAGTAGTTTCGTGCTTGTAGCGGGAACCATGCGGGTGCGTTGGGCCAGATGAACGGAGCGACTAGCGTGGAGATCTGCCAATGTAGGATGATAGTAAGGGATCAGCAGGAGGCGCTGCACTTCTATACGAGCGTGCTTGGGTTCGTGAAGAAGACAGACGCGGAGGTGGGGGGCAAGCGGCGGGTGACGGTAGTGTCCGCGGACGACCCCGAGGGGACCGAACTCGTGCTGGAGCCCAATGAGAACCCCGCGATGGCCACCTACCAGCGCGCTTTGTTCTACGCTGGCATACCTATGGCGTCCTTCAGGGTCGGGAACGTCCGCAGGGAGCACGACCGGCTGGCGGGTCGAGGTGTTCAGTTCTCTGTCGAGCCCGGAGGGACGGAGCGCGCGCACACCGCCATGTTCAACGACACCTGCGGGAACCTGGTTCTCATCTACGAGGAACGATGAGCCGCGTTGTCGTAGTGGACTACGATCCCTGTTGGCCGGACGCCTTCGAGGAACTCGCCGCGCGCGTCCGCGAGGCGGTAGGTGACGTCGCCCTGTCGGTAGAGCACGTCGGGAGCACGGCGGTTCCCGGCCTGCCCGCGAAGCCTGTGATCGATATGGACGTGGTCGTGCGCGACGGGGACGTGCCGCGGGTCATAGAGCGGCTGGCGGAACTCGGCTACGCGCACAGGGGCGATCTGGGCATTGCCGGGCGCGAGGCCTTCCGTGCTCCGAAGGGGCTGCGCGCGCACAACCTCTACGTCTGTCCGGAACAGAGCCCGGCGCTTCTCAACCACAGGGCCGTCAGGGACCACCTGAGGGGCAACCCCGACGTCGCGAGGCAGTACGGAGCGCTCAAGCGGCGGCTCGCGGAGGAGTTCCCCAAAGACATGGACGGCTACATCGAGGGCAAGACCGCCTTCCTGCTGGCGATTCTCCGGGAGGAGGGGCTGAACGAGGACAAGCTGAAGGACATCGAAGCGATGAACAGGACCGACACGGTGTTGCTGCGTCCCGTGGAGGACGGCGACCTCGCGCTCTTCTTCAGGTACGAGAACGAACCCGAGTCCATACGCATGGCCGCGTTCACGTCGAAGGACCCGAGCGACCGGGACGCGTTCGACGAGCACTGGGCGAAGATACGGGCCTCGTCGTCGGTGAGGGTCAGGACCATACAGGTCAGAGGAGAAGCGGTCGGGAGCGTACTGAGCTACGAGGAGTCGGAGTTGCCCGAGGTGTCCTTCTGGATCGGAAGCCGCTACTGGGGTCGGGGGATAGCCACGGAAGCCCTCCGGGCCTTCCTGTCAGACGTGGACACAAGACGGCCCATGCGAGCGCGCGCCGCGAAGGACAACGCTCGCTCCCTGCGCGTGCTCGAGAAGTGCGGATTCAGAGTGTCGGGAGAGGACCGGGGCTTCGCGAACGGGCGGGGAGAAGAGGTCGATGAGTTCGTTCTCGAGCTGAGGCACGATGGTGAGGAGGTCGTGGAGGCAGGTCCGACTAAGGCGCCTTGACGCCATCATGGTGTGCATGGTACCCTTTTGCTGAACAGACGAGACCGGGCGACCGGGCAGCTCGCGGATGGCTGAAGCAGCCGGCTGCGGGGACGGCATCCATTGCGGGAGCCTGTCCGTGCGGCCTTTTCGTTTTTGCCCGTCCCCGGTCGATCGGAGCAGTCGTGTACGCGACCCCGTATGACGAGCTGAACTCAGTGCTGCAAGAGCTGGCCGAGCGCGTGGAGTCGGCGCTCGGGGAAGCACTCGTCGGCGTCTACCTGCAGGGCTCATTCGCCGTCGGCGGCTTCGACGAGCACAGCGACTGCGACTTCATCGCGGTGACGGAGCGTGAGCTCACGGCCGGCGAGGTCGCAGCGCTTCAGGAGGTCCACGCGAAGGTCTACGACATCGAGTGCGAGTGGGCCAAGCACCTGGAGGGGTCCTACTTCCCGCGGGATGTCCTGCGGAGTTGTGACCGGGCAGGAGCCAGGCTGTGGTATCTGGACCATGGCGCCCGATCACTCATCAGGGACGCGCACTGCAACACCGTGGTGGTCCGCTGGGTGCTTCGGGAGCGCGGGGTGGCGCTCATCGGTCCGGACCCCGCGACTCTGGTCGACCCGGTCCCCAGGGAGATACTGCGGCAGGACATCTCCGACACGATGCGGGGGTGGGGCGCGGAGATCCTCGAGGACCCCGACCGCTTCCGAAACAGGTTCTATCAGGGGTTCATCGTGCTCAGCTACTGCCGGATGCTCCGCGACCGTCAGGATGGGACCATCGGGTCGAAGCGCGACGGCGCGGAGTGGGCCAAGAGCAACCTCGACGAGAGGTGGTACGACCTGATAGACAGGACGTGGGAGTGCCGCCCGGACCCGGCGTGGCAGGTGAGGCAGCCGCCAGACAAGTCGGACTTCGCAAGGACGCTGGAGTTCGTGCGCTACTCGCTGGCGATCCTGGCGGAGATGGAGACGCTCTGAGGGGCAGGCGCGAGCTGGAGCGCGAGCGTAGGATCACGCGCCCCCCCGAACTCGAGCATGAAGTACTACGAGGAGGAGTGGGTGCCGCTGTCCTACGACGCGATGCTACGGCCGGTGGTCTCAGATCAGCCGACGCCGGTGGACGACGCCACGTGGGCCGTCAATAAGGCGCTCTACAGGTAGGTCGCTCAAGCGGCGGAGCGAAGGGGTGATGCAACAAGATGCCCCTATGTGAATCCACGCGGAGGTGGTAGACACGTCTCCGTGGCCACTACTACACGAGCCCTGAAACGGTGCGGTTCGAAGGGGGAGGCATGAGGCCGAGGAAACCGACGGTCGAGGAGGTCAGAGCCGCGTACGGCCGGCGGCTGCCCAACGTCCTCGCTCCTGGCCTCGAAGTCGTGTTCTGCGGGATCAACCCGGGTCTCTACTCGGCGGCGGTGGGTTACCATTTCGCCAGGCCGGGGAACAGGTTCTGGGCGGCCCTCCACGCGTCCGGGTTCACCGACCGGTTGCTGGAACCCCACGAACAGACACAGATGCTGGACTTCGGCTGCGGTCTGACGAACATCGTCGCGCGGTCGACCGCAGTGGCTGCGGAGCTCTCGACCGAAGAGCTCCGCCACGGACGCGACCTGCTCCAGCGTCGGGTCCGGCGCTACGAACCGCGCTGGCTCGCGGTCCTCGGGAAGGGCGCTTACCGGAAGGCATTCGGCCGGCCCAGGGCCGAGTTCGGGCGACAGGAAGATGAGTTGGCGGGGGCGGGGATCTGGCTGCTCCCGAATCCCAGCGGGCTCAACGCGCGCTACCAGCCGCCGGAGCTGGCGGAGATGTTCAGAGAGCTCCGGGAGGCTGCGCGTTCGAGCCGAGGACGGAGGTGACCCTGGTGAGACGTGGCATCATCAACGCGATCGTAGGAATCGTGCTCGTCGTCTTGGGAGTGGTCCTGCAGACACAGCACGGCGGGATCGGAGGGCTCATCCCGCTTCTCATCGGAGCGTCCCTCGTCTACCTCGGGTTCCGTCCGAGCAAGGGCGCGTTGATCCTGTTCGGCCACGTCTGCATCGTCGTCGGCGCGATGATGGTGACGTGGGGCATCTACCTGCTCCCGTACTCAAAGCCGGTCCTCCAGCACGTCTTCATGCGCCCGCTCTTCTGGGGCCTGATATCGATCTTCGGCGGCATATGCGCCAACTACCACGGCTTCTGTCGCTGTATGGCTGGTGGTAGTGCAGCGAACTGACGTAGTCCGGCGCGGTCGAGGCGGCCGCGCGTGGCAGCCATCCCCACAAACCCGCCAGCGAGGGACGATGGGGCCTGGAACCAACGAGCGAAGCCGAGTCGTCACGGTCGGGATACTCCTGATCGTGGTCGCGTTCGCGATGGCGAGCGGTCACGCGATCGTCACTGCCCGGTGGGTCCAGGACGATACCTATATCTTCCTTCGCTATGCCGCGAACATCATGGACGGCAAGGGACCGGTCTTCAACGCGGGCGAGAGGGTCTGCGGGTTCACCTCGCCCCTCTGGACCGGTCTGGTCTGCCCTCTCTTCCTGCTTCGGCAGGATCCGACCTTGCTGGCGACCCTGATGTCGGCGGTCCTGGGCGCGGTAGCAATCGTGCTGCTCGTCCTCCTGTTCCCTGAGGAGGAAAGGGCTGCTGCCGGGCTCCCGGCCGCCGCGTTGCTGCTGCTTGCGCCTCCGTTCCGCGTTTGGGCGATTTCCGGGATGGAGGTCTCGCTGTTCCTCGTGCTCGTCATTGCGAGTCTGTCGCTCCTCAGGAACGAGCGCTACGTGCTGGGTGGAGTGACGGTCGGGCTCGCCATAATGACGAGACCTGAGGGCGTCCTCCTCGGACTCGCGTGTCTCTGCGCGCTGCTCGTCCGGCATGCGCCGGGCCGCGCGATTCGCAGGGCCGTCGCTGCTGCCCTGTTCGTGGCCATTCCTTGGTGGGTGTTCTCCACGGTCTACTACGGAATGGCGATTCCCCACAGCGTCATCGCCAAGCGCATAGTGTACAGTGAGGTGCTCTTCAGCACGGGCCCGGTCGAGACCCTCCGGGCACTGGCCGCCTCCGGTGTGCTGTCCGCCGGGATGACGGGTCTTGCGCTGGTTGGGTTCATCGCTGAGCGCAGGAATGTCGCCCGCCACATCGACGTCATTCTGTTCGGAGTCCTTTACCTCGTCTTCTACATCGTTGGGCGCACTTTCATACATGACTGGTATGTGCCACCTGTAGTGCTCGTTCAGGCCTATGGCACGGGGCTCGCGATTCGTGCTCTGGTCCGTCTCGTGGCCGGCAGGACCGGACGCCGCGCGCAGGGAGCAGTTGGCATCGCGGTCGTTGCGGTCGTGTGCTTGTTGATGGTCCCGCTTGCGCGGAGGGCGACCCTGGTGCTGCGGTCGAAGCAGGAGTACATGGAGAGCACGCTCCACCACGTCGCGACGTTCTCGAGAGAGTGGCCGCACGAGGGGAGCATCCTGGTGAACGCCATAGGCTGTGTGGGATTCTACGGCGACCGCCACGTCATCGACTCGCTCGGTCTCGTATCGCCCGGTGTGCTCAGTAGCTTCCGACGAAGGGAGTGGGTCGAGCCCATACGTGCGTTCGAGCCCGCGATCGTCGTGTTGGGACCGACGGCGGGCACAGAGGACATAGAGTCGGACGCCTGGTTCAGGGAGGAGTATGTCGAGCAGACGCGCTTCGGAGCGAGACCGGAACTCGTCGCGCGCGGAGGCACATACGAGAGGGTGTACCGGGTCTTCGTGAGAGCCGCCGACGTTCAGTGAGAGGGAGCGATTGATGCCGGCATACGAGGAGTACGACCGCGTCGCGGAGGAAACGGGATGGCACGGGCCCGAGGCGCTGTTCGGGATGATGTTCGAGTACGTCGAGCCGGGCGAGCTTCTACTTGACGTCGGCATCGGAACCGGTCGCTCTTCGTTCCTTTTCCACAGGGCCGGGCTCAGGGTGTTAGGAATGGACATCGACGAGGAGATGCTTGCGGCAGTTGACGAGAAGGGCTTCGCGGAGCGACTGACGAGGCACGACCTGACGGAGGCGCCCTACCCGTACCAAGAGGGTTCCATCGACCACATCATCTGCGCCGGCGTCATCAACTTCTGCGCCGATCCGACACCCGTGTTCTCAGAGGCTGCCAGACTGCTGCGCGACGGAGGGTTGCTGGGGGTCTCCGCGGGTGATCGGGATGCGGACGAGCCGGCGGCGGTCGAGGTCGGACCCGAGCACACGCGCACAGGCGGGACCGTGACCATGTACAGACACACGGCCGCGGATGTGCGAGGTCTTCTCTCGACTCACGGCCTGTCTCCGGTCCGGGAGTTCGAGTTCACCGCTTTCATGGATGCTGAGCGCGCCAGACGCATCAGGTGCAAGGCCTACGTGGCCAGGAGGTCGCCGAGAGGATGACAGGAAGAAGAACAGTCGCTCGCCGTCGCCCGCGCCGCGCCAGCCGGGGTGGGCACGCTTCGGAAGGGAGGGACCGGATGAGTGTTCGCATCTTCGTAGCGATGCTGGTCTGCGCGTTCCTCGCGGCGGTCCCTACGGTGAAGGCGCTGGCAACGGAGGACGCTGAGGTGGAGCCGAGGATCGTCGAAGATCTGGGACTGACACTGGTGGGTGCCGTCGACACTGCCGCTGAGGTGGCGGAACTCGAGATAGCCGCGACTTGGCAGCGGTTCGCCGAGATGGGCGACATCGACAACGCCGTCGAGGGCAGGGGCTACGAGTTGCACATCGCGCTCGAGGGAGACCCCGGGGTGCGCTGCTGCCTCTGCGGGGTCGAGGTCACGGAGGTTGGTGAACTGCCCCTCGGGGCGTTCGTCAAGGTGCTGCCGCCGGTCAGCTACGCGGTCTTCACGCACAGGGTGGCCGACGGGTACGCCGCGGTCTACGAGCGGATCAACGCGTGGCTCGCATCGTCAGCCTACGAGGAAGCCGCCACGTACGACTTCCAGCTCTATGATGCGCGGTTCACGTCGATGGACGATCCCGAGTCTCTCCAGGAGATCTACGTTCCAGTGAAGGTGGCGGAGGCAGCGGAGTGACGGCGCCGCGGAAGGGTCCGCTTCCGCCGACGTATCTGCTCTACGGGCTGCTGGCCATCGGGGCGCTTCACTTCTTGCTTTCGGGCCCCCGCATCGTTCACGGCGTTTGGCGGCTGGCAGGAGTGCCGGTCGCGGCGTTCGGCGCCTGGCTGAGCGTCTACGCGGACGCCCTCTTCAAACGCCTGGGCACCGAGATCAAGCCCTTCAAGCCGTCGAGTTCCCTCGTCACCGAAGGGCCCTACCGATTCAGCAGGCACCCGATGTACGTCGGCTTCACGGCGCTGCTGCTCGGGCTGGCCGTAGTCGCCGGGACCGCGCTGCCTCTGCTCTCGGTCGTCATCGCTTTCCTGCTCTTCAACGCGCGCTTTGCCATTCCCGAGGAGCGACACATGCAGGAGCAGTTCGGGGACGAGTACCGCGACTACAAGTCGCGCGTTAGGCGGTGGCTGTAGCAGCAGGGGCGACGTCAGGCGTCGGCGTCGGTGGTCGGCGCGACAGCGCTACGTATGAGACAGGAGCGGAACCGTGAAGCTTGTGGACGTCGACGGCGATACGGAGGCCACGTTTCTTCGCTGCCTGCACGACGAGAGACCCGACGACCCGCGCGAGACAGAGATGAGGCGCTCGTGGTTAGAGGCCAACAGGGCGAAGGGGCTGCGAACGAAGGTGCTCGTCCTCGACACCGGTGAGGTGGCGGCGCTCTGCCAGTATGCGCCCGTCGAGCACACACACTTCGTCGGTGAGGACCTCTTCGCCATCTACTGCGTGTGGGTGCACGGGTACGACCACCACATCGGGAACCGACAGGGCAACGGGTACGGTCGGTTCATCCTCGAGGCGATCGAGAGTGACGCACGCGAGTCGGGGGCGGCAGGTGTGGTCACCTGGGGAATGGACTTCCCCTACTGGAATCCCATCTCGTTCTACGAGCACATGGGCTACGAGCGCGTTGAACAGAGCGGGATGACGGTGCTTGCGTGGAAGCCCTTTCGCAGCGATGCGAAGCCGCCGCGCTTCATCAAGAGGGTGCGGAGCCCTGAGACCCGTCCGGACAGGGTGACGGTGACGGCCTTCGTCAACGGGTGCTGCAACGGGTTCTGCGGGGCCTGCATCACGGCGCGGGATGCGGTCGACGGACTCGACGGGATCGTCGACTATCAGGAGATAGACGTCTCGGACCCGGACACGCTTGCGGAGTGGGGCATCATAGGCGGGCTGTACGTCGAGGGTGAAGCGCACAGGCCCAACGAGCCGCCGTGTTCTCCTGACGTGCTGCGGCGGGACATTCTGAATCTGGCGAAGAAGAAGGGGCTTCGAGTGCGTGGGGAGGAAGATGCTTGCGGCTGTTGAGGACTCGCGTAGCCGCCACACCGATTCGAACGGCGGGGCGCGCAGGGGGCTTCCCGAGGACTTCGTCGCTGAGCTGGACCGGATCGAAGCCTCGTGCGTGGCCCAGGAGGACCCTATGCTGGCCTCCGGGTTCGGGGGAGGCGCCACACGGTGGCGCGCCGAGCGGGGTCCGATCCTGGAGGCGGTGGACTCGTCCGGGTCGATACTCGACGTGGGATGTGCCAACGGCTACCTTCTGGAGTGCCTTGTGCGCTGGGCGGCCGAGCGCGGCATTGAACTAACACCGCACGGCGTGGACCGCAGCGAGGGGTTGATCGTCCGGGCGCGCGCACGACTGCCGGAGTTCGCCGGGAACATGCACGTGGGCGACGCGTGGACCTGGGTGCCGCCGGCGCGCTTCGACTACGTGTACGCCCTCTACGATTGCGTGCCCCTCGACTACCTGCCCGAGTACACAGCGCGTCTGATGGGGATGGCAGTCGCTCCTGGAGGCAGGCTGGTCCTTGGCGCCTACGGCAGCCGGAGCAGGGGGACTGCACCGTACGATGTTTGCGGGTTCCTGGAGCGCGAGGGCTACGATGTGGTGGGGCATGCGGCGGCGGGAAGTCCGCCGGTCACGAGCTTCGCATGGGTCGACAGGGCGCTGGCGCCCGATTGAAGGCACACCGATGGTCCTTCTGCCGGGGAGGGTCGCGTGAACTACACGCTGGACCTGGAGGGCCGGACGGCGGTAGTGAGATGCTGGAGGGAGTTCGCGTTCGACGACGCGATCGGTGTTTTCAGGGACATACTGGCCGCCGAGTGGCGGAGCGAGATGCGAGACGTGCTGGTGCTGGACGAGGGGTCGGCGTTCAGTCCCACTCGCGAGGGCATCAGAGAGCTGACGGGACTGATGGACGAAGCCGTCTCGAAGGAAGGCGCTCGGATCGCTATCGTGGTGAGCAGGATAGTCCACTACGGCATCGGCAGGATTATCGAGGCTCGCTATCCCCATGCCGGCATGGTGAGGGTGTTCCTGAGGGAAGAGGCCGCCCGGCAGTGGCTGGAGAGCGGGAAGTATGAGGAGGCGGTCCGGTAGCGCGGCCGCGGTCGCGCGGGGTGGGACCACAGTGCCCGTGCGTCGTCTGGTCCCGCTGCCCGACCGGTTCCGCCGAAAGAGGGGCGAATGAGGGCCTGGATCCCAAGGAGGAAGGCGGCGACAGCGCTGCTGGCAGGTCTCGGCGTACTTGCCGCTTTCCACCTGATCGTGATGCTGGGAGTGCTGCCCGGGACGATGGTCTGGGGCGGCAGGGCCGGGGGTCCGGACGGCAACGTGGTCGTCATGGAACTCGTCGGTCTCGTTCTGACGCTGATCTTCATGCTCGTCACGGCGGTCAGGTCGGAACGACTGCGCGCACCCGGACTCGCCGGAGCGGCGGCGGTCGGCGCGTGGGTCGTGTTCGGGTTCTTCCTGTTGAGCTTCGTGGGCAATCTGGCGTCGACGTCAGCCCTCGAACGGGCCATCTTCATCCCATTCAGCGCGCTGCTGGCGCTTCTGGCACTCCGCGTGGCGTTGCGGAAGCGAGAGGGCGACGAATGAAGGTGGTGGCGATCCAGGGCAGTCCCCACAAGGGGAACACACACGACCGCGTCGAGGCGTTCGGGCGAGAGCTCGTGAGCCTGGGGGACGTGGAGTTCGAACACATCGCCCTCAAGGACGCCGACGTCAGGCCGTGTCTGGGGTGCTTCTCGTGCTTCGTTAACGGCGAGGACTCGTGTCCGCTGGACGACGACCTTCGCGGGATAGCGGCGAAGCTGATCGAGGCCGACGCGGCTGTGTTCGCGAGCCCCGTGTACGCGATGCACGTTTCGTACCTCTTCAAGCGCTTCGTGGACCGGTCGGCCTACACGTTCCACCGCCCGCGCTACTTCGGGAAGTACGCCGTAGGCCTGGCCGTTACCGGGGGCATAGGGCTCAAGGAGGCACTCGAGTACATACGAATGTGCGCCGGGACGTGGGGCTTCGAGTACGTGGCCGACCTCCGGTACGTTGACCCGCCGCGCGGAACGAAGATGGGCAGGTTCACCGACGAGCCGGACAGGACCGCCAGGGTGGCGCGCGAGCTGCACAGTCTGATGGCCACCAAGCCTCCGCGCAGAGTATCGAAGAACGACCACCTGATGTTCCACGCGATGAGAGCCGTCTACGAGCGCATGGAGGAGCGGTCGCCTGCCGACTACGGCTACTGGAAGGAGCGGGGCTGGCTCGACCCTCGGACCAGGTACTTCACCGAACATGCGCGGGTGGGCTATCTGAAGAGCGTATACCCGAGGTTCGTCGCGTGGATGATTCGGCGGGCGCTCAGGAAGAGAGACGGGGCTGACTGATGAGGTACGAGGAGTTCAGGGACGCGGTGGCGGGGGAGCTGCGGGCGAACCGGGACGGGCTGACCTGGGCGCAGCTGAAGAGGCGACTGAGGCTGCCCTACAGGACTCCCTGCTACGAGTGGCTCGCCAGAATGGAGAAGGACGTCGGACTGACACGCGAGCCGGGTGAGGGACGGGCGTATGTCTGGACGGTGCGGGGTGGTGGTGGAACCTCGAGGTAGCCGAGAGGAAAGGAAGACCAGGAATGCCCGAGAAGATACTGGTGGCGCACATCAGCGCCGGAGGCGCGACGAAGGAATACGCGGAGGTAGTAGCCGAGACGCTTCGGTCCCGAGGCCACGTCGTGGAACTCGCCGACCTTAAGAAGGACAGAGTGAAGGACGTCTCCGGCTACTCCGTTGTGGTGGCGGGTATGGGTGTTCGCATGGGGATGGTCTATCGGAAGGGCAAGCGCTTCCTCGCCCGTCCGGACGTCGCGGCGAAACGGCTGGCGGTGTTTCTGTCGAGCGGAGAGGCCATCGACGATCCGGCAAGGGCCAGGGAGAAGTTCCTCACGCCTCTCGTTGGCAGACTGGGACTCAAGCCTATTCTCTACGGCGCGTTCCCGGGCAAGGCGCCTGGTGTTGGGAAGCTGAGAGAAACGACCGATCCGGCCGTGGCGAAGGCGTGGGCGGAGCGGCTTGCGGACGAACTGGGCTGAAGGGCCGAAGAGGAGGGCGAGCGGTGAGACTGAGGTCCAGAAGTCCGGGGGCGAGCCTCGCAGCGGCCGTGGCGGTGCTGGTCGCGGCGTTGGCTGTCGGGTGCGGTAGAGACGATGACCTTGCGGAGATTACCTTCACGGCAGGCGCGGATGGTGCGGCCGCCAGCGTGTGGGTGCCTATCAACGAGCCGAGGTCCGCGGGCACCTACAGGGCCGAGGTCGACTGGGGCGACGCGACAGAACGCCTGGAGGCCGCGCGCGACGGCATGCTCGCCGGAGCGTGGATGGAGGACCTGACCTCGGACGGCTCTCCGGAACTGGTCGTGGCGCTGTCGTCGGCCGGCAGCGGGTCGTACGGCGCGGCGCACGTCTACACTCGAGTGGACTCGGGCGCGAAGAGGCTGGAGCTGGCTCCGCTCGGCGAAGGTCAGAGAGTCGGATACATGGGGCACGACGTGTTCGACGTGGAGGACGGAGTGCTCCTGCGGGAGTTCCCAATCTACCTTGTCGAGGACACGAACGCGTCTCCTGGCGGAGGCGTAGCGAGGTTCCGCTACTCGTTCGAGGAGAACGCGTGGCGGTCGATGGATAGTTAGGGGGAACGGAGGGCTACTCCGCCTGCGCGCCCCTCATTGACTTGGAGAGCAGAGGAGGACCGTGATGTTGAGCGGAGTCGTTTACGTGGTGGCTATCGGCTGCGTGATCTGGGCCGTGGTCGCGGCTGTGAAGATCGCTGTGTACATGAGCCGGAAGGGCCACAAGGTGAGCTTCCTCTGGCTTCGTCTGATGATCCTCAAGTACCTCCACGAGTACGCCAGGGTGACCCGGGAGGAGAACGGCAGAGTCGGGCCGCTCTTCTACCATTACGTGGTCCCGCTCAACTTGGCTCTGGTGCTGGTGATCCTGTTCGTCATCTTCGGCAGGGCCTAGCGAGAGGGCGTACCTGAGGCAAGTTTCACGGTGACGTGGGAGGCAGTCAGGTGGTGAGAAGCACGCGGTCGAAGATCGCGTTGTGGCTGGCAAGGCTCGGAGGCACGGCGCTCATCGCACTCCACTTCCAGCAGGCGATCTACGAGGTCAATCGCCTCATCGTGCAGAAGTGGGTGTATCTGGAGCGCATCTACTCGGCGGCCTTCCTGGGTATGCTGCTGGGCGCGTTGCTCGGTTGGCGCAGCGACCGCACGGGCGCCGCGCTCCTGATGTCGGGGTACCTTCTGGCGGTCGGGACAGCGTTCGTGGGGCGGTTCGACCGGCTCATGCTGGCCGACGGCCCCGCCGGGCTGGCGCTGGCGCTCCTGCCGTTCTTCGCCGTGGGGCTGCTCTACGCGTACGCGGGCAGGCGAAGTTCGCTCTGCTAGAGGCGCGGTGTCCGACGCCGGAATGCCAAGATGCCGGCGGTGGTGACGGTTGGCGTCTCCCGGGGTGAGTGGCGACGCGTTTCGCTCGGCGCTCCCAGTACGGAGGTAGCTTCTTGCGTGAACGAACCGTGACGCCGATAGGCGTCATCCACACGCCGCACTCGGTCTCGAAGGACACACCAAACCAGCCGTCGCGCGCGCGGGGCATCCCCGGGCGGGTCGAAGTCCTTCCCGAGTTCGAGGAGGGACTGGACGGCGTGGAGCGCTTCCCGTACGTATACCTGATCTTCGCGTTCGACCGCGTGGACGAGACGCGCCTGACGGTCGTTCCTCACAGCGGCGACGGACCCAGAGGTGTGTTCTCGACGCGGTCGCCGCGCAGGCCGAACTCGATAGGAGTCAGTCTCGTCAGGCTCGTGGGGCGGGAGGGACGCGTGCTTCACGTTGAGGACGTCGACATGCTGGACGGAACGCCGCTCCTGGACATCAAGCCATACGTTGCCGACATCGACAGCAGATAACGCTCCGGTCGACAGGGCTCGCAGTCCTCGTCGCAGGCGATTGACTGGTGACACCGGCGCTCCTCGGGTGTAAGTTGGTGTGTGGCGCGTGCATGCAGGGTCGAACCACGAAGGAGGTCGCTCGATGTGGGGGTGGCTGCCGCAGGTCTACCATGACATCCTGGCCAGGATCATCCCCGGCGCCGCGGTCATTCTCGGAGCCGTCTACCTCCGCGACGGGCCCTACCGTGGAGTCGGGTACGTCTTCCGCGTCATCTGTGAGCAGGAGCACTCGTGGGTCTGTCGCATCGGCATCGGTCTGCTCGGTGCGTACCTTGTCGGCCTCGTAGTGGGGGAGATCGGCGAGCTGGTTGCCGGGCGGCTTCTGGAGCACCGTGACCTGGAGACCGGCTCTTCGGCGGCTCGCGAGTGTCTTGACGAGCACAATCGCGCGGCGGAGGTCACGGGACGCGCGCCTCTCGAAGTGCTACCTGACGAGCTGCCGACCGTCGACCTGATGTCGGAGGAGCTCTCGGTCGTAGACAGGTACGCGGGGGCGCGCCTTACGGCGCTCAGGGCCGAGCGACGCATGTGTCTCGTTCTGGCTCTGAGTCTCTTCATCCTGGCCGTGGCAAACGTGTTCCTCTACACGGCAGACATGGTCCCGAAGAGACTGCTCGTTGAGGGTATCCTGATACTGGGCATCCTTGTGCTCTGGCGTAGGTCGTCTCGTCTGCACCTGCGGGTGGTCAAGCAGGCGTGCCACGCGTGGCTCATGACCATCGGCGGTCCGGTTTCGTAGCCTGAGCGCCGGACGCGACGTCGGAAACATCGACGTCGCGGCATACGGATGCTGACTCGGCGGTGGATCGGCGGCCTGGCTGGCGCGGATGCGCCGCCTTCGCTTGGTGACCCGAAGTGGATATTGAAGCGATCCGGTTCATAGGGGAGGAAGTGGACGCGGTGCTCGAAGAGGGCGCCGCGTTCGAGAAGCGTCCCGGGTGTCCGGCGTCGTTCGTCTGGCGCGGGAGGACGCACCGCGTGGCGGAGTGCCTCAGCGAGTGGAGGGACTACGGCCGCCGGGGCAAGATGGCGCACAACATGCGCGAGCCGCACCTGGCGGCCGCGAGGAAGCGCGGGTCGTGGGGCGTCGGCCGTCACTACTTCCGCGTGTTGACCGAGGAAGGCCGCGTGTTCGACATCTATTACGACCGGGCTCCTAAAGACGTTGAGGAGAGGAAGGGCAGCTGGCATCTCCTGCGCGAGATGCGTACGGAGGCGGAGTGACGGTACGGTGTTCCGGTCTCCCCGGCCTCTGGTAGAAACCTGCACGAGTGGAGCTAAAGGACCCGAATGAGCGACTCACCTGAGAACACGAAAGCGACCGAGGTGGCCCTGCGAGACCGACTGGTAGACTCGGTGCGCGAGACGGTAGAGTCCGCGGAGACCGAGACGTCCTACAGACAGCCTCTGGTCGGCTTCGCCAGGGCGAGCGACGCGCGGTTCGCCGACCTCAAGAAGCGCATCGGACCGCACCACGCGCTGCCCGAGGACCTGCTGCCGGGAGCGCGCAGTGTCGTGTCGTTCTTCCTTCCGTTCTCCGAGTCCGTTGTCGACGCCAATCGCAGGCGACGCGGGCGTGTGGCCCGCGAGTGGGCCGTTGCATACGTCGAGACCAACGAGCTGCTCGGCAAGGTCTGCGAGCGCCTGACCGAGGTTCTCAGAGAGCACGGCTTCGAAGCGGCGTCGGCGCCCGCCACCGGCAACTTCGACCGCGAGACCCTCGAGAGCGGCTGGTCGCACAAGAGCGTCGCGGTGATCGCCGGACTGGGTAAGTTCGGGCTGCACCAAATGGTCATCACCAGATTGGGTTGCGCCGGTCGCTTCGGCAGTCTGGTGACCGACGCCGAGTTCGAACCGACGCCTCGCTCGGTGCACGAGCTGTGCATCCACTTCGCCGGCGGGACGTGCGCGGACTGCGTCGCGCGCTGTCCCGTAGGAGCGCTGAACGGCGCGGGCTCGCTCAACAGGCAGCTGTGCTGGAGGCGATGTTCGGCGGTGGCGGAGCGCTTCGAGGACGTCGGCCTGGCCGAGGTCTGCGGTAAGTGCGCCGTCGGACGCTGCGCGCTGGAGGCGCCAAGAAAGGGCGACCGCTCGCGCGCCCGCAGGGTGCCGTAATGGACTACCTGAAGGACGTCGACTGCGAAGAGGACGTGGCCGTGCTGCGGGAGCTCTTCGTCGAGTACGCGGAGTCGCTGGGCTTCGAGCTGTGCTTTCAGCACTTCGACGACGAGCTCGAGGAGCTGCCGGGCGCCTACGCTCCGCCCTCGGGTGGAGCGCTGCTGGCGGTGGATGGTGGCAGGGCGGTGGGGTGTGTGGCGATGCGTCGCCTCGACGACGCCACATGCGAGATGAAGCGGCTATACGTCCGACCGGGACACCGCGGAAGGGGCACGGGAAGGGTCCTGGTCGACGCGATAGTCGGACGCGCGAAGGAGGCAGGCTACTCGCGCATGCGCCTGGACACTGTCGCGCAGATGATGGCCGCGAAGGCGCTGTATCGCTCAGTGGGTTTCGTCGAGACCGAGGCCTACTGCCTCAACCCCCTGGAGGGCGCCGAGTACTTCGAACTTGCGCTCGCGTCCGACCCGCCCGGCGGGACCGGAGCGGGGGCCGGCGGAACGGACATGCCGACCGGCGACGGGGCCGAAGGGCCCGATGGGCACGTCCGGGAGGGAGACGATTGACCCCTCTGGACTCGAAGCTCGAGTACTCGGACGACGTCTTCGAACAGCTCGCTCTGGAAGGGAGAGAGGTCGTCTCCTCGAGCTTTCGGGACTGCCGGTTCGTCAGGTGCGATCTCAGGGAAGCTACGTTCAGGTCCTGCTCGTTCGAGGGGTGCGAGTTCGCGGAGTGCGAGCTCAGTCTCGTTCGACTTCCTCACTGCTCTTTCGCGTCCACGGAGTTCGACGGCTGCAAGATGATCGGGGTCAACTGGGCGGAGGCCCGGTGGCCCGCGAAGCGTATCTGGCCGCCGCTAGGTTTCGAGCGGTGCGTCATGGACCATTCCACGTTCCTGGGCCTGGACCTCAAGGGCGTTCGCATCGTCGACTGCAGCGCCAAGGACGCAGACTTCCGGGAAACGCTTCTCGCGGGCGCCGTGCTCTCAGGCAGCGACCTGTCGGGCGCCCTGTTCGGGGAGACCGATCTCACGGACGCCGATCTGAAGGGTGCGCTCAACTACGCCATCGACCCACGCGCGAACACGCTGAAGGGCGCGAAGTTCTCATTGCCCGAGGCGATGTCTCTCCTCGCAGAACTGGATGTTGAGATCAGCGGCTGGGACTGAGCGCGCGGACACGCAAAGACCCTGGTGCGGGGAGCTGGGAGACTCTTGTGAGCGAAGACGCACGCGGGACGATCTTCTTCACCTGCGTATCCGAGCACGGTCAGGTCAAGCGCGCGCGGCTGCTGCTGGAGAGTCTGCGCGCGTTCGGAGGCAACCTGTCGGACTCCGAGTTCTGGGTCCTGGAGGCCGATCCGGAACTGGCGTCCTGCGAGTCGCTGGCCGAGTTCGGCGCCGAGGTCGTCCCCTTCCAGGTGGCCGCCGAGGTTGACGACTACCTCTTTGCGAGCAAGGTCTCGGCCTGTGCCTTTGCAGAGGCGCGCGCGAACCGGGACGACAGGGGGACATCGGGAGGACACCGCCGCCCTGTCTCCTGTCTCTGCTGGTTGATCCCCGAGTGTCTCGTGCTGCGGCCGCCATCGTTCCTCCGCCTGTCGGCAGAGTGCGACGTCGCGGTGCGGCCCGTCCACATCAGGAACGTGGGGCTGCCGGCGAACGACGAGCCAGACGCGTTCTGGCGCGGGGTCTTCGACGAGGTAGGCGAGCCCGACCGCTCGTTCACGGTGCGGTCCTTCGTCGAGGACGAGCGAATCAGGCCCTACTTCAACTCCGCGGCGTTCGCGTTCGACCCCCGCTTGGGCCTGATGCGGGATTGGCTCGTGCACTTCGGAAGTATGGTGCGCGACGGTCCCTTCCAGGAGAGAGCCTGCCCTGACACGCTTCACCGCGTATTCCTGCACCAGGCCGTCCTGAGCGCTCTCATTGCGGTGCGCGTTGAGCGCCGTCGGGTGAGGGAGCTCCCGCCGGAGTACGGCTATCCGTACAATCTGCACGACAGAGTCCCGGAGGAGCGCCGAGTGGTTTCTCTCGACGACACAGTGCTTCCCATCTACGAGGAGCGACCGGTCGACCCTCGGCTTGTCGACGACATAGGGATAGGCGAGCCGCTCAGGTCGTGGCTGCTCGAGCGAACTGGCCACGCGGAGCGCTGAGGGCTCGGCGTGGGGCGCGAGAGGCGCCGTCGAAGTGGCCTCCCGGCCGGGTCGGGCCGAGGCTGGCAACATCGTCCCGGATAGGCTACAATGCCCACCTGATGTGCACCGTCTGCAGGTGCACCGTCACTACATCCGCACCTGTAGAGGGGAAGGACAACGTGGACTTCTGCGCAGTGGTCAACTGCATGGACGGGAGGGTGCAGCTTCCTGTCATTCACTACCTGATGGACCGGCTCGGTGTTTCCTACGTGGACTCGATAACTGAGCCGGGTCCCGTCAAGACGCTTTCGGAAGACCCGAACGGACCGACGAGCGAGTCAATGCTCCGTCGTGTCGCCGTGTCGACCGAAGGGCACGGCTCGACGGTGGTCGCCGTTGTCTCGCACGCGGACTGCGCCGGCAATCCGGCCGGCGAGCAGGGGCAGCGCGTCCAGCTCTCGAAGTCTCTGGACCTTGTGGGGAGGAGGTTCCCGCAGGTGGCGGTCCTGGGGCTCTGGGTCGACGACGCGTGGACGGTTCACGAGGCTGAGCTTCGCGAGCCGACGTCCGGCTAGGCGGCAGGCGGAGGAATAGCATGCACAGGAGGAGCGACGGTAGACCTCTCAGGACGAAGATCGTGGCCACGCTGGGCGCCCTTCGTCACGAGATGTGCGGACCGGACCCGGCGGACATCGTGACCTTCGAAGGAACGCCGGGAGACTGGGAGAGATTCCTGGGCTGGTTCGAGAGAGAGGGCGGGCACCTCTTCGACGTGTTGAGGCTGAACATGTCGTTCTACCAGCCGCAGGCCGACGGGAGGCCCGATCCGTCCTGCAAGGAACTAGCGATCCTCTCCCTCCTCAAGCGGGAACGCGACCGGTTCCGAAACGTGGCGGTGCTCGGCGACCTTCCGGGTCCGAAGCTCAGGCTGATGGGCGTGGGTGGCCGTCGAGAGATTGCCGCGGGAGAGGAGGTCACTCTCCGGCTGTCAGGCGACCTGTCGGAATCGACCGTCTGCGCGTACGGCAGGCCGGTGTCCGAGGAGGACGCCCGTGTAGCAGAGCGACTGGCGGAATACCTGAGAGGTGAGTCCCGCCCCATCGTCTCCATCGGGGACGGGACCGCGACTCTGAGACTGGCCGGTGTGACGCCCGACGCTATCACGTGCGTTTCCGAGGACAACGGACACATCGCCGAACGAAAGGGCGTCACCTTCAAGGGGCTCAGCTTCGACATCGCCACCTTTCGCGATGACGACGAGCGGGCGGTGGACTTCCTGCTGGAACACGGCATCGACTGGGACGAGCACCCCTGGAATCCGGGGAGCGCTGGCAGCTTCGTCTCCGCCATCGCGGTCTCCTTCGTCAGGAGCGCCGAGGACGTGGAGCGCGCCATGCGCTACGTCCAGGACCGCGTCGCCGAACTCATGCGACCGAGTTTCCCCGAAATGCACGAGACGGCGCTCAGACGCGAGGCGCGGAACTTCGCGCCCGACGTGATAGCGAAGATCGAGACACGCGAGGCGGCGGAGGACATAGAGCGGATCCTCGATATCGCTGACGGAGCCATGGTGGCGCGAGGCGACCTCGCGCTTCAGATAGGCCCGCACAACGTGCCGGCCTTCCAGAAGCGTCTGATTCGTCTCTGCAATCTGCGTGGAAAGCCGGTCATCACAGCGACTCAGATGTTGAGCTCCATGGTCGAGGAGCCGGAGCCGACGCGGGCCGAGGCCAGCGACGTCTTCAACGCGATTCTCGACGGGAGCGACGCCGTCATGCTCTCAGACGAGACTGCGTCCGGGAGATTCCCAGTGCAGGCGGCGGAGACCATGGCGGAGATCGCGGAGGCGGCTGAGAGACACCTGAACGGAACGCGCCGGTTCGGTCCGCCCGACGAGGCGGAGCTGCGTCGCCTCGCGCAGAGGCGGAACAGCGACCTGGTGCACGACTCGGAGGCCGAGATCCCGAGAATGCGCGCGCGTCTGACCGCTGCGCTCGACAGGGCGAAGGCGGCGGGGGACGAGTGGCTCGAGGAGATCTACGCCGAGAAGCTCGAACGCTGCAACACGCAGAGGATAACGGACGAGATGTCCGCGGCTTCCTGCGCCTTCTCGGGCAGCGACGCCGACTACGACGCGATCGTCGCGCCGACGACATCCGGTCGGACGGTCAGGATGATCGCGAGATTCCGGCCGGACGTGCCCGTGCTCGGATGCGCGCACGACTCCCTGTCGCAGAAGCGACTGCTTCTCAGCTTCGGAGTGTTTTCGGTCAACGTCGGTCGGACGAGCGCCGGGGGTGGGATGCTGGGCGACACGGAGAGCGTGTTCGACGCGTGCTCTGGGATCCTCAAGGCGCGGGGGCTGCTCGAGTCCGGCGACGTGGTGGTCTGGACCGCGGGCAGTTCGCTCTTCGTCCCGGGCACTACGAACCTCATCGAGATCCGTCGGGTGGAATAGAGGACTCCTTCTATGATGACGCTCCTGACAGTGCTTCTGGTTCTCATGGTGGCGGCGGTCGTGCTGCTGGTCCTGGTGCTTGTCCGTTCCGGCGGCCGCTCCGGAGGAGAGGTCGAGAGCGCGGTGCGCGAGGAGCTGACGCGCGCTCGCGAGGCTTCGGGGACCGCCGCGCGCGAACTTCGTGAGGAGCTCTCGCGCTCACAGAAGTCGGGCGCTGAGCTTGTCGTCACGACGGTCGGCCAGATGGGCCAGACGCAGGGGGAGGCGCTCGAGTCGGTCACCCGCCAGATAAAGGAACTGGCTGGGTCGAACGAGGCTCGGCTCGGCGAGCTGCGCGCCACCGTGGACGCCAAGCTCAAGGAGATGCGCGAGAGCAACGAGGCTAAGCTCGAGGAGATGCGGGCAACGGTGGACGAGAAGCTCCAGAAGACGCTCGAGAGCAGGTTGGGCGAGTCGTTCAGGCAGGTGAGCGAGCGGCTCGAGGCGGTTCAGGCCGGCCTCGGGGAGATGCGCAACCTCGCGACGGGCGTGGGCGACCTCAAGAAGGTCCTTTCGAACGTCAAGACGCGCGGGACGCTGGGCGAGGTCCAGCTGGGCGCCATCCTCGAGGAGATTCTCACGGTCGGGCAGTACGACACGAACGTCCAGACGAAGCCGCAGTCGCGCGAGATGGTCGAGTACGCGGTCAAGCTGCCGGGCCCCGATGACGAGCCGGACCGACACGTCTGGCTGCCCATAGATTCGAAGTTCCCGACCGAGGACTACCAGCGACTCGTCGACGCGCAGGAGGAGGGCGACGCCGAGACCGTGAAGTCGGCAACCGCAAGCCTAGTGCGCTCGGTCAAGAACTGCGCCAGGGACATATCGGAGAAGTACCTCAGTCCGCCCGACACGACGGACTTCGCCATCATGTTCCTGCCGACGGAGGGCCTCTACGCCGAGGTCCTGCGCCAGCCGGGGCTGTTGGACGAGCTCATGAGGTCGAACCGCATCGTGGTCGCCGGGCCTACGACGCTCGCGGCGATCCTTTCGAGTCTGCGGATGGGATTCCGCACGCTCGCGATCGAGAAGCGCTCGAGCGAGGTCTGGCAGGTGCTCGCGGCCGTGAAGACCGAGTTCGGGAAGTTCGGGGCTGTGCTCGACAAGCTCGAGAAGCAGCTCGGGACAGCTCAGAAGACCGTTGGTGAGACGGGGGTCCGCACGCGCGCCATCGAGCGGAAGCTCAGGGACGTGGAGGAACTGCCGGACTCGACCTCGTCCGAGCTTCTTAGGCTCGGCGAAGACGGGTTCGAGGAGGCGGAGGTGTCGGACGATTAGACGCCCGCGGGCCGGAAGTTCGAGCTGTCCGCGCGACGAGGTCACTTCACCCGGGAGAGGGCGTGGGGAGGTCCACAGCAAGCCCATCCGCTCATGATGCGGCAACCGCTCTTGGCGGGGGCGAGCTCCGGAAGGAACTCGGGGTGCTCGCCATCTTCTGCATAGCGGCCGGGGCCATGATCAGCTCCGGGCTGTTCGTGCTGCCGGGCATCGCGTTCGCAGAGAGCGGTCCTTCGGTCATACTGGCCTACCTTCTGGCCGGCGCGCTTGCCATTCCGGCGCTCTTCAGCAAGGCGGAACTGGCGACCGCGATGCCGAAGGCCGGTGGCGACTACTTCTTCATAGAGCGGAGCATGGGAGGGGCGTTCGGCACGCTGGGAGGCATGGCCGCGTGGCTGTCGCTGACGCTCAAGACCGCGTTCGCGCTCGTCGGCATGGGGTCGTTCGCGGTCCTGCTCTTCCCGAACATGTCCGTTCTCGATGTCAAGCTGCTCGCCATAGGCCTGTGTGTGGTGTTCATGGCGATCAACCTGGTCGGCGTGAAACACGCGGGCAGGCTGCAGTCCTGGCTTGTGCTGGGGTTGCTGGCGGCGCTCACGTACTTCGTGGCGCGCGGACTCCCGCACGTGGAGGCCGCGCGCTTCGAGCCCTTCATGCCCGAGGGGTCGGGAGCGCTCTTCGCGACCGCCGGGCTCGTCTTCGTCTCATACGGAGGGCTCACGAAGGCCGCGAGCGTCGCCGAGGAAGCGCGCAACCCGGGTCGCAACATTCCGCTGGGCATGATACTGGCATTCATCGTCGTGACGGTCTTCTACGCGCTGGCGACGTTCGTTGCGGTCGGGACCATGGACGCGTCCACTCTGGCGGCGTCGCGGACCCCGCTGTCGAGCGCCGCGGCCGGCTTCGCGGGCACCTCGGGCATGGTCCTGATGGCGGTCGCCGCAATGGCCGCGTTCATCACAACGGGTAACGCGGGCATCCTGTCGGCCTCGCGGACCCCCATGGCGATGAGCAGGGACGAGCTGCTGCCGGCCTTCCTCGGCCGGGTCAACAGGCGCTGGGGCACTCCGCACTACAGCGTGCTCGTGACCGGGATCATCATGATCGTGGCGATCGCGTTCCTTGACCTGGTGACGCTGGTCAAGTTCGCGTCGACCATGAAGATCATCCTCTTCCTGCTCGTGAACCTCGCCGTCATCATGATGCGCGAGAGCCGCATCCAGCACTACCGCCCGACCTTCAGGTCTCCGTTCTACCCGTGGGTGCAGGGCGCCGGCATCATCCTCTACGGGTTGCTGGTCTTCAAGATGGGGCTCCTGCCTCTGGTCCTCACGGCCGTCTTCTTCGGCGGCAGCCTCCTGTGGTTCGTGGCGTACGGAGGCATACACAGGCAGCGCGACTCGGCGCTGATCCAGGTGGTCAGGCGTGTGACCGACCGGGATCTCGAACCTTCTGAGGCGACGCTCGAGAGCGAGCTGAGGGAGATACTCAAGGAACGGGACGAGATCGTCGAGGACAGGTTCGACTGCCTGATCCACGAGAGCACGATACTTGACCGCGAGGGGTCGGAGTCCGTCTGGGACTTCTTCAGGTCCATCTCGGGGGTGCTGGCGGAGCAGCTGGGCATGAGCGAGCAGCGGGTCTACGAGCTCCTTGTGGAGCGCGAGAAGGAGTCTACGACCGCGCTTCGGCCCGGCCTCGCGATACCTCACATCGTCGTTGAAGGCGAGGGTGTGTTCCGTCTGCTGCTCGCGCGTTCGAAGGACGGGATCGTGTTCGCCGAAGACAAACCGCCCGTGCACGCGGTCTTCGTGCTCATGGGTTCGGGGGACGAACGCAACTACCATCTCAGGGCTCTGATGCACGTCGCTCAGATCACTCAGGGCGCGGGCTTCGACGCGAGGTGGATGGCTGCGAAGGGAACGGAGCAGTTGAGGAATATCGTCCTGCTCGGTGAGAGGAGAAGGGACTCCAACTAGTGGAGGGGGACATGAGCGCTGAGGTCGTCGTCTTCACCATGTCAGGTTGCCCGCACTGCGCCGGCGTCAAGGAGTACCTCGGGCAGAAGGGTGTGGAATACACAGAGCGCAACGTTCTCGAGGACGACCAGGCGATGGCGGACTTCAGGCAGATGGGCTTCCGCGGCACGCCCGTGACACTGGTGGGGGAGGTCGCGGTCATCGGGTTCGACAAGGAGAAGCTCGACGCAGCGCTCGAGGGCGAGTGACGTTGCTCGCGAGCCCGGTCAGCGGGTCGGCGGGCTCGGAGGTCCAGATGAGACTCCGACGTGCGAAGCTGGCGGACCTCGACGCCATCAGCGCGATCTACAACCACGAGGTGCGTGTGGGGACAAGCACCTTCGACACCGAGACGCGGGACGGCGAGAGGGCGAGGGTGTGGTTCGAATCGCACGCGTCCGATGCCTACCCGGTAATCGTGGCCGAGGAGGACGGCGATGTCATAGGCTGGGCTTCGCTGAGCGCGTGGTCCGACCGCGGCGCCTACGCGCGGACGGTAGAGGGATCGGTCTTCGTGCGGGAAGGCGACCGGGGACGCGGTGTCGGACGGGCGCTGCACGACGGGCTCGTCGAGCGCGCGCGTTCGGCAGGGCACGGCGTCTTCATCGCGCGCGTGGAGCACGGGAACGAAGCGAGCCGGAAGCTGCTGCTGTCGCGAGGCTTCTACTCAGTGGGCATCATGCGCAGGGTCGGCCGCAAGTTCGAACGACTGCTGGACGTGGAGATCTTCGAGCTCGAGCTGGACTAGCGCGGACGGGAGGTGGAGGATGTTGAAGGGACCGATGAGCGGCAGGCTGCTGGCGGCGGCTCTTCTGAGCGCGGCGTTGCTGTCCGGCGGCTGCGGGTCCAACGAAGACGCACTGGAAGCGGCGGGGCTCGACAGCGAGTACGTCAGCGTCGCTCTGACCCAGGAGTACGTCGTGCTGATGCTGGGAGACGATGGCAGCTTCGCCGTCATCCGCGATACGACGGAGCCCTACTGCGACACGACCATGCGGCGCGGGCCGGAGCCCGTTGGCCACGGCGAGTGGACGTTCAGTGATGGGCGCTTGGACCTCAAGGGTGACGGGTGGACCGTGGTCTTCGAGTCGGACTCGACCAGGGTGGAGATCCCTGACAGGTCCGACACGCTGAGCAGTCTGAGGTGGGTGACCAGCAGCGAGGGGTCACCGTTCGAGGCGTGCGACCTGGTCTCAGCGTCCGAGTTCCAGGAGTTCCTGCATCCGACCGAGGGCGCCGGGGGGGCGGGGATGTAGACCGCGCCCGTAGTGGCAGTCGGAACACCCAACCCGTTCGAGTGAGATGGCGCGCGTACGACTCATCCACTGGAAGTCCGACGAAGCCGTCGAACTGGTGAGGTCCCTGGCCGGTTCGGACCACACGGTCGACCACGAGCCGCTCGACCCGGACGCTCTCAAGAACCTCAAGGCGAACCCACCAGACGCCATAGTTATCGACCTCTCCCGGTCGCCCGCACGGGGACGAGACCTGTGGTTGCTGCTGCGCAAGGCGAGAAGCACTCGTTGTGTTCCACTGGTCTTCGTCGGAGGAGAGAGCGAGAAGGTCGAACGGGTGCGAGAGCTACTCCCTGACGCCGCCTTCACAACTCGGCGCGGGGCCAGCGCTGCGCTGGCCCGCGCTCTCCTGCGCGGAGCGCGTTGACGCTGAGACCTGGCCATATGGTTCACTCACTCCCGGCGGGAGGTCGAGCGGAGGGTCGTACGTATGGGGGAGTTCGCGGGGTCGGGCGGCCTCTGGATAGCGTGGCCCAAGCGCGCGTCGGGCGTGAGGTCGGACATCACGCAGGCGGTCGTTCGCGACGTCGGGCTGGCTTCGGGCCTTTTCGACTACAAGGTCTGTTCGATCGACGACACGTGGTCGGCCCTGAGATTCACCAGACGGGACCGGACGAAAGCACGGAGGCAGCGGTGATGGTTGGAGGTGTCAAGGCCGGGGCCGCGCCGCTGGAGAGACTGCGCATCGAACGTCCGACGTTCCTGGTCGACCGGGAGCGCGTCGCCGGCAATATCCAGCGGATGGTGGACCGCGCTGCGGCGGCGGACGTCGACCTGCGCCCTCACTTCAAAACACATCGTTCCCGGGACATAGGCAGGTGGTTCAGGGACTTCGGGGTGAGCAGCATCACGGTCAGCTCGGTCGAGATGGCCCGCTATTTCGTGGGCGACGGGTGGAACGACATCACCGTGGCGTTCCCGGTGAACCCGCGCGAGATCTCGTACGTCGCGGAGTTGTCGGAGCACGCCCGACTGAGCGTGCTGGTGGACTCCGTGGCGTCGGTCGAACTCGTGGCGGGCATCCGAGCCGCGGGACTCAGGGCGTGGGTCAAGGTGGACACGGGCTACCGGCGCGCGGGAATCGACTGGGAGGACGACGAGGAACTACTGGCGGTCGGGCGCGCAGCGCATCGGGCCGGACTCGAGCTAGCGGGCGTGCTGACACACAACGGACTTGTCTACCGGGAGAGGGGACGCGACGCTGTCAGAAGGGTACACAGGGAAGGAGTTGAGCGGGCTAGGCTGGCGCGTGACCTGCTTTCGGCGGCCGGGCTCGGAGACCTCGCGGTGTCGATCGGTGACACTCCCGGGATCGGCTCCGGGGGCCCGCTCGACGGGGTCGACGAGATCCGTCCGGGCAACTTCGTCTTCAACGACCTGACGCAGGTTGCGATCGGTTCCTGCACGTCGGATGAGGTCGCCGTCGCTGTTGCCTGCCCCGTAGTATCCGTCTATTCTCGCAGGGGCGAGGCGGTTCTCTACGGAGGAAGCGTTCACCTTGGCTCGGAGTCGCTGGAGCAGGACGGAGCGACGGCCTACGGAAGGGTCTGCCCCAACTGGCCCGTCGAGGCGGACCCCGGCGCGCCCGTAGTCAGGTTGTCGCAGGAGCACGGTGTCGTGAGGCTCGAGGGCGAGGGGGCGCGCCCGATGGAGCCCGGCGACCTGGCGTGCGTGCTGCCGGTGCACTCGTGTATCACCGGCTACCTTCACTCCCGCTACCTTACGCTCGATGGGGAGTGGCTGGACACGATGAGAGCCTGAAGTGCGGGAACACGGTTCTTGCCGCAGGAGAGAGCATGGCAGTCGACGTATACGAGAGGCTGGCCGCGCGTCTGGACGAGATCCCGAACGGCTTCGTGGCTACCGAGAGCGGGGCGGAGCTCAGGCTCCTGAAGAAGCTCTTCACGCCGGAAGAGGCGGCGGTCGCCGTCGTCATGTCTCTAAGGCCCGAGCCGCCCGTGGAGATCGGTGAGCGCGCGGGTATGGATGAGCGCGCCGCCGCGAAGGCACTCGCCGAGATGCGGAGCAAGGGGCTCATCCGGGCGTCCAGAGGTCCCGGCCCCCGGCTCTACTCGCTGATGCCGTGGATCGTAGGGATCTTCGAGGCGCAACTCCCGCACATGGACGCGGAGATGGCGAGGCTGATAGAGGACTACTTCGTCGAGAGCAGGGGCGGGAACAACGCGGACGGCGGCGCCTCGGTCCACAGGATCATCCCAGTCGGGGAGTCGGTCCCACAGGACCTCGAGATCTTCCCCTACGAGCAGGCGAGCGCGCTGCTGGACCGCGCGAAGGCGTGGGGCGTGCGCGACTGCACGTGCCGCGTCCAGAAGGACCTCATAGGAGAGGGGTGCGAACACACGGTCGAGAACTGCCTCGTGTTCGCGCCGATGCCTGGTGTCTTCGACCAGAGCGACGACATCCGTCCTGTCTCCAGAGAAGAGGCAGGGCGCATACTCCAGCAGGCGGCGGACGAGGGGCTCGTGCACTCGACGATGAACCAGCAGGACCAGCTCTACTACATCTGCAACTGCTGCACTTGCAGCTGCGGTGTAATGCGGGGCGTCGCCGAGTTCGGCGTGCCGACGGCGGTCGCTCGTTCCGGCTTCCGGGTCAGGATCGACACGAAGCGCTGCACGGGCTGCGGGGCGTGCGTCCGGCGGTGCCAGTTCAAGGCGCTTTCAAAGGACGGGGACGTGTGTTTCGTCGACTACTCGCGGTGCGTGGGGTGCGGCGTCTGCGTCTCGGCGTGTTCAGTGGAGGCGATGGCGATGGAGAGGCGCCCGGCTGGCGAAGTAGAGGAGCCGCCGGAGAACCTCAGACAGTGGATGGCGAAGCGAGCGGAAGAGAGAGGCATCTCGATGGAGGACGGAGGCTAGACGCGCCCGTGAGCGCGGAAGGAGGGAGTCATGAACGCCAGACGGTTTCTCGTCGTTGCGCTCGCGCTTGCGCTGGTCCTGTTCGTGTGCGTCGGGTGCGCTCCCGGCACCGAGCGGTACGAGACCTCGCAGGCGGGCTTCTGGGCGGGGCTGTGGCACGGTCTCATCATGATCATCACGTTCGTCATCGGTCTGTTCGCTGAGAACGTTAGAATGTACGAGCCCAACAACGTGGGCGCGCTGTACGACCTGGGGTTCCTGTTCGGTGCGATCATCAGTCTCGGCTGCTGCGCGAGCAGCAGGTGCAAGTCGAAGAGGAGCAAGGTCGTTCACGCGGAGCCCGAGTGGGACGAGATCGAACGCAAGGTCAAGGCCGGCATCCGCAAGTGGGCGGACGAGTCGGAGGAGGGCGAGTGGGAAGAGGTCGCCCGCAAGGTAGAGGAGAAGATCAAGCGCGAGTTGCGCGACTGGGCGGACAACTAGTCGACGAGTTCTGTGGACGCTTGCGCAGGACTGGAGGTTCGGATGCCGTTTGTCGAACTGAACGACCTCCCGGTTCGGGAGCCCGTGTCCGGGTACAGGGTGAGGTTCCTGCACACCGACAACATGACGCTCGCGTACTGGGAGATAGCGGGCGGTTCCTCGATGCCCGAGCACGCTCATCCGCACGAGCAGGTGGTGAACGTCGTCGACGGCGCGTTCGAACTGACTGTCTCCGGTGAGACGAGGACACTGTCGGCGGGCACGGTAGCAGTGATCGCTCCCGACGAGCCGCATTCGGGTCGGGCCGTGACAGACTGCCGCATAATCGACGCGTTCCATCCGGTTCGGGAGGACTACAGATAGAGGGCGTCCGCCGCGCGATGCCGGTCGCTCACGGGACCGGACGGCGCGTCGGGCCCCGCCAGAAAGGAAAACAGATGCCCGAGAAGGCGTTCCAAGACTACTACCCGGACGACGTCAGTTACTGCTTCGGGTGCGGAAGACTGAACGAGGACGGACACCAGATCAAGACGTACTGGGACGGCGACGAAACGGTGACGGTTTTCACGCCTGAGCCGTACCACATAGCGATCCCTGGCTACGTCTACGGAGGTCTAATCGCCTCGCTGATCGACTGCCACAGCACCGGCACGGCGGCGGGGGCTTCCTACCGGGCGGAGGGTCGAGCCATGGACACGGAGCCGGCGTTCCGTTTCGTCACGGCGTCTCTGCGGGTCGACTACCTCAAGCCGACGCCGCTCGGTGTTCCGCTGGAACTCCGCGGGAAGGTCAAGGAGATCAAGGGGCGAAAGGTCATCGTGGAGACCACGCTGTCGGCGGCGGGCGAGGTGTGCGCCAGAGGCGAGGTTGTCACTGTCCAGATGCCCGAGAACATGGTGCCCAAGTAGCGATGCGGCGGGGCGAGGTCGGGAGACGGGCTCGGCCGGCCACTCGTGCCCCGGGGTCGGCAGCCTTGAACGCCCGCGCAAGTGGGGTTAGAATGCGGGGATAGAGCGTCTGCCGCTTCGGGCGGACGTGTTGCTGTACTCCAGGAGGGGCACTACTCCAGGAGGCGAAAGAGGAGGCGCGAGGATGTCGGTCCCCGAGACCACGGCGTCGGTCGACTTCGTCCGGGCCATCATCGAAGAGGACAACCGAACCGGCAAGTACGGCGGCAGGGTGCAGACGCGCTTCCCGCCGGAGCCCAACGGCTACCTCCACATAGGCCACGCAAAGGCGTTCAACCTCAACTTCAGCATCGCCAGGGACTACGGGGGCGTGTGCAGCCTGCGCTTCGATGACACCAACCCGCTCGCCGAGGACACCGAGTTCGTTGACTCCATCATGGAGGACATCCGGTGGCTCGGGTACGACTGGGGCGACCGGCTGTTCTACGCGTCGGACTACTTCGAGCAGATCTACGAGTACGCGCTGAAGCTCATACGCGACGGCAAGGCCTACGTCTGTGACCTGAACGCAGAGGAGATCCGCGAGTACCGCGGCACGCTGACCGAGCCGGGGAAGAACAGCCCCTACCGGGACCGTTCGGTCGAGGAGAACCTGGACCTGTTCGAGCGGATGCGCGCCGGCGAGTTCGACAACGGCCAGAAGACGCTTCGTGCGAAGATAGACATGGCGGCGCCGAACATCAACCTGCGCGACCCGGTCATGTACCGCATTCTGCACGCGGCACATCACCGGACCGGCGACAAGTGGTGCATCTATCCGACCTACGACTGGACCCACGGGCAGTCCGACTCGATCGAGGGCGTCACCCACTCGATCTGTTCCATCGAGTTCGAAGACCACCGGCCGCTCTACGACTGGTACCTCGATCAGCTGGGAGTGCACCACCCGCAGCAGATCGAGTTCGCGAGGCTCTACCTGAGCCGCACTGTGCTGAGCAAGCGGCGGCTCAAGGAGCTCGTTGAGGACGGTCACGTGTGGGGTTGGAACGACCCGAGAATGCCGACCCTGTCCGGGCTGAGGAGGCGGGGCTACACGCCGGCGGCGATACGGGACTTCCTGGACCGAGTGGGTGTGGCCAAGACGGAGAGCGTGATCGACATAGCGCTTCTGGAGCACTGCCTGCGAGAGGACCTCAACAGGACGGCGCCCAGGGTGATGGCCGTGCTTCGACCGCTCAAGCTGGTCATCGAGAACTACCCGGAGGACTCGGTCGAGCGCGTGCCGGCCATCAACAACCCGGAGGACGAGAGCGCGGGTTCCCGCGAGCTGCCTTTCTGTCGTGAGGTCTACATCGAGCGCGGGGACTTCATGGAGGACCCGCCGAAGAAGTTCTTCCGGCTCGCGCCGGGACGCGAGGTCAGGCTGAAGCACGCCTACCTGGTCACCTGTAAGGAAGTGGTCAGGGACGCCTCGGGCGAGTTAGCGGAGGTCAGGTGCACCTACGACCCTGAGTCGAGGGGAGGCGAGGCGCCCGACGGGCGCCGTGTCCGAGGGACGCTCCACTGGGTCTCGGCGCGGCACGCCGCGGACGCGGAGGTGCGGCTCTTCGATCACCTGCTGCTGCCGGATGATGGAGAGAAGAAGGACTTCAAGGAGCTTCTGAACCCTAGCTCGTTCGAGTCGCTTACCGGCTGCAAACTCGAGCCGGGACTGGCCGAAGCGACGCCGGGTGTCACGTACCAGTTCCTCAGGCAAGGCTATTTCGCCGCCGACGACGTAGACTCGAAGCCGGGCGGGCTCGTGTTCAACCGGGCCGTGTCGCTTCGGGACACGTGGGCGAAGATAAAGAAGGCCGGGGGGTAGGGTCACTCCACCAAGCCGTCGGAGTCGAGCTCCGGGCTGTCGTCCGGGCGTCGCCAGACAGCGGAGGTTCTGATGTCGTTCTACTCGGAGTTCGCGGACTACTACGATGCGGTCTTTCCGTTCGACGAGACGACCTACGGCTTCCTGCGAGACCGCTTTCCCTCGGACGCATCCAGAGTGCTCGACATAGGATGCGGAACGGGCGACTACTGCGGGCGGCTCGCGTCTCAGGGGTACGAGGTCGTCGGTGTGGATCCAGACTCGTGGATGATAGAGCGGGCTCGTCGCAGATACCCCGCTGTCGACTTCTACATCAAAGGCATGGAGCAGGTCGGGAGGCTGGACGGCACGTTCGGGGCCGCCATCTGCATCGGGAACGTCGCGTCTCACACGCCGGTCCACAGGTTGCCCGACTTCCTGCACGACCTCTACGAGCGTCTCGATCCCTGGTCGATCTGGTTCATCCAGACGGTCAATTGGGACTACGTGCTTACACAGGACAGCTACCGGTTCCCGGACATCAGTGTCGATGGACGGAACGTGACCTTCGAGCGGAGCTACCCGGAGATATCGGAGGAGAGGGTGCTGTTCAGAACGCGGCTGCGGGAGGGCGAGAGGGTCGTCTTCGAGGGTGAGGAGACGCTCTACCCGATGCGAGGTTTGGACTACGCGGCGGCGCACGAGCGGGCCGGGTTCGAGCCGGTGGCCCACTGCGCCGGGTTCGACGGGTCGCCGTTCGATCCCGGAGTCATGTCCAGCAGTGTGATGGTGTTCCGGAGACCGTAGGCAGTAGACAGGCAGGAGCGCGGCGACCGTCGAGACACGACGGCCGGGCGCTCCGCGCCGCAAAGGCAGGGAGGCCTCAGGTGCTTGCGAGCTTCAGTGTGCTGCCCGTGGGTGTCGGAGAAGCACTCAGTGAGCACGTGGCGAGGATCATCGCCATCATAGACGAGTCGGGGCTCGACTACAGCCTGGGCTCGATGAGCACGACGGTGGAGGGCGGCGAGGAAGAGATTCTCACCCTCATCATGAAGTGTCATCACGCCGCGCGGGACACGGCGCCGCGCGTGCTCACGTCTATCACGATCGACGACCGGGAGGGGGCGACAGGTCGCCTCGCAGGGAAGATAGACGACGTTGAACGCGTTCTCGGGCGGAAGGTCAGGCACGGATAGAGCTTTGCTGCGAGGACGGCAGGAAGGCGACTCAAAGGAGGTCTGATGTCAAAGGAGAGCGGGGGACAGGGCGGCGCGTCGGCTCACAAGGTGCTGATGTACGGGCTCTCCACCTGCGTCTGGTGCAAGAAGATGCGCGAGTTCCTCGAGAACGAGGGCGTGGTCTTCGACATCGTCTACGTGGACAAGCTCGAGGGCGACGACAGAGCAGAAGCGCTGGAGGAGGTGCGGCGGTGGAACCCCGCGACGTCGTTCCCCGTGGTGGTGATAGACTCGGAGAGGTCAGTCAATGGCTACAGACCTGACGAGGTCAAGGAGGTGCTCGGGCTGTGAACGACTCTATCCCCAGGGACAAGGTGGAGGCGCTGCGGGCGAAGCTCGACCGCGAGGCTGAGGCGAGCGGCTACCATCTCAACCCCGATGTCAGCTTCACAATGGACCTCGCGGAGGGGCTTCTCGTCAACGAGGAGCGCTTCGGGTACAGGAGCTGCCCGTGCCGCCTGGCGACCGGCGACCCGGAGAGCGACCTGGACATCGTGTGCCCGTGCGACTACCGGGACCCTGACTTGACGGAGTACGGCGCCTGCTACTGCGCGCTCTATGTGTCCCGCGAGGTGCTTGACGGGAAGAAGGAACTGACCCCCGTGCCCGAGCGGCGCCCGCCGGAGGGTGAGAGGGGGAGGCCGTCCAGCACGGGCGACAGAACCTCGCCGGGCCGGGTGGGCTCCGACGTGCCCGTGTGGCGGTGCCGCGTCTGCGGCTACCTGTGCGCCCGCGGTGAGGCGCCGGAGGACTGTCCCATCTGCAAGGCATCGAAGGAGAGGTTCGAGAAGTTCTGGGAGTAGCGCGTTCGGGCAGGTCGGGTGGCCTGTGCCGCCGACGCGGCGGAATCCATGGAGGACAGCGATGGCACCCTCGGACACCGAGGCGCTCCAGGAGGAACTGGAGCAGTTCCGCAAGGAGAAGGAGAAGATCCGCGCTCTCGTCGGGCAGATCGGCGGCGTCGTCTCGAACAGGCGCGACCGCGTGGTCAACGTGGTCTTCCTGCTCGCCATCGCGCTCCTGCTGATCGCGGACGTGCTTCGGCACATCGCGGGTCTCGACATCCCTCTTCCGCCGCTCTTCTCGCTCGAACTCGGCGTGCTCCTCGTGTCTGTGAAGATCATCTGGATGATCCACAAGCAGGCACGGGTGGAGCATTTCCAGTTCTGGATCCTCAACTCGATCGAGTTCCGCCTCAACGAGATCACGAAGTCGGTCCGGCGTCTTGAGGACCTCGCGCAGGACGGGGCCGACGAGAGCCAGCGGCTCCGGAGCTAGCGCTCCCTGAGCCGACTGCCCGGAGAGATCAAGACACCGGGTCAGTCAACAACGACCCCGCGCCGGATGCACGGAGCCCCGATGCGATTCCTGCGCTCCATCGCACAAGTTCTGGTGACGGCTTTTCACCGCCTCGGATGCGAGCGCGGCTTCGAGGCGGCGGCGAGCATGAGCTTCTACGCGGTCTTCTCGATGTTCCCTCTGTTTCTGCTTCTGGCGGCCGTCGCGGGCAGCGTGCTCTCGACAGCCGACGCGCAGGAGCGTTTCCTCGAGGCGGTGCTCGGCCTCGTACCTGTCTCACCCGAGCTGCTGCTCAAGAACGTCACCGCGGTCGTCCGCTCGCGGGGAGCGGTCGGCGGTATAGGTGTCGTGGGCCTCGTGTGGGCGGCGAGCAGCGCCTTCGGCGCGCTGGTGCGCAATCTCAACCGCGCGTGGCCTTGCTCCAAGCCCCGAAACCTGCTAGGTGAACGTCTCCTCTCACTCGCGATCGTCGCGTCACTGGCCATACTCGTGATCCTCTTCGTCGTCGCGAAGGCGCTGGTCGTGCTGCCGGGGGAGTGGGAGTCCGCTCAGCGCGTAGTGACTTCGGTCCTCGAGCTCGTTCCGTCACAGGCGTCGCTATGGGGGTTCATCCTCGTCGTGCTGACGCTGCTCTATCGATGGCTTCCGCGGACCGTGGTGCTATGGCGGGAGGCTCTGGTGGGCGCGGCCGCGTGCTCGCTCGCGCTCTGGGGCGCGACGACGCTCTTCGTCCGCTTCCTTGCAAGCGGTCTTGTCAGCTACAACCTGGTCTACGGGTCGCTCGGTGCGCTTCTGGCGTTGCTCTCGTGGGTCTACATAGCGTGCGCGCTGCTGCTGTGCGGAGCGCACCTGGCGGCGGCCGTCGCCATCAACACGAGGCACGCCAGGCTCGTGGAGGAGAACGGGGTCGGCGGCGAGGGGGGTGGGGGCGCGGGCGGCGGCGGCGCGGCGGAAGGAGGCAAGGGCGAGAGAGGTGAGGGTGGTCGAGGCGCGGGCGGCGGTGGAGAGGTGGGTGGAGGCGATGTCGAGGGGAACGCCGCCTACGGGGACGGACGTGACGACTGCGGCTGTCCCGGCGTCGAGTCGCAACAGCAGCCAAATGCGGACAGCAAAAAGGAGCCGAAATGAGGAAGCGCGGGCAGACGAAGGGCATCTTCTGCATTGAGGGCATGTGGGATCCCGACCTCAGGACACCGTCGAGCGTGGAGCCGCTGCTCGACCTCCTGAACCTCAACGCCCTCATCGACTACATCCACGTCGACTGCGCGACGATCGTCGAGTTCGAGTTCTACATCAGCAAGTGGATGCAGAAGCGCTACGAACGCTTCCCCATCCTCTACCTCGCCACACACGGGAGCGCCAGCGAGCTTCAGATCGGCCGGGAGTCCTACTCCGTCGAGAAACTGGGCGAGCTGATGGAGGGGAAGTGTGAGAACAGGCTGATCATGTTCAGCTCGTGCAGTACGATGCGGATCGACAAGCGAGTCCTCAAGAGGTTCCTCGACAGGACCAGGGCGTTGGCCGTCTGCGGGTATCGCGTGGACGTCAACTGGCTGTGGTCGACCGCGTTCGAACTGCTGCTTCTCTCTGAGATCCAGAAGAACGAGTTCTCGGGACGTGGCGCGAACGCCATCGACGACGCCGCCACGAAGATCGCCCGCTCATTCAAGGACCTGGACTTCTCCATAGTGACCGTCAAGGACCTGTAGCGCGCGGCCCCTCGCATCCGGTCGGGTTCGGAAGGGCCCATGCGGGTCGGGTCGCCGCACGGAGGTGTGACATGCCGGACTACGCCGTGGGAAGGGAGGAGGTGCTGGAGGCGCTTCAGGGCGCGCTGGAGCCGCTCCCTTACATGCAGGCGATGTGGGAGGCGGGAGCCGTCTCCTTCGGCCGTGTTGACGAGTGGTCGGACATAGACCTTCAGGTCGCGTGCGACGACGAACGGGTCGAGGAAGTGCTCGAGGTCGTCGAGGCGAAGCTGGAGGGGCTCTCACCGATCGACATCCGCTTCCGCCTGCCGGAGCCCACGTGGCACGGGCACTCGCAGGTCTTCTACAGGCTCGCGGAGGCGAGTCCTTATCTCATGGTCGATTTCGTCGTGATGAAGGCGAGCGCCGAGGACAAGTTCCTGCAGCCGGAGATCCACGGGCGGCCTAAGGTCTACTTCGACAAGACCGGCGTAGTCCACTTCCCGGACTTCGACAGCTGCGCTCTGGCGGAGTCGCTGAGAGCGCGCGTGGCGGAGCTCTCCCAGCTCTTCGACCTCTTCCAGGTGCTTACGCTCAAGGAGCTGAATCGCGGCAACACGATCGAGGCCGCGGCCTTCTACCAGTCGTACACGCTTCGACCGTTGATACATGCGCTGAGGATCCTGCGGGACCCCACCAGGCACAACTTCCACACGCGTTACGTGCACTACGATCTGCCCGAGGAGGAGGTCAGGCGCCTCGAGAGACTCTCGTATTTTGCGACACCGGAGGAGCTCAGGGCGAAGCGCGAGGCGGCGGAGGCGTGGTTCTCGGAGATACTCCGGGCGATTGGTGAGGGACCACTCACCGAAGACGTCGAGAGGGCAGGGGCCCGGACGAAGGGGGAATAGGACGATGGTGGAATCAGTGAGTTGGCGCACGATTTGCATGAGAACCGCCGGGAGAGCGGTTCTGGCCGCGCTCCTTGCGGCGGCCTGTGCTGTGGCTCCCGCGAGCTGGGACAGCGCGGACGCGGTCGAGCCGGTAGCTACGTTCTCGATCGTGGGCTACGACCCCGACACCGGTGACCTGGGTGTGGCGGTCCAGTCCAAGTTCTTCGCGGTGGGCTCGGTCGTGCCGTTCGCCGAGGCGAACGTGGGGGCGATCGCGTCGCAGGCGTACGGCAACACGACTTTCGGCCCACTGGGACTGGCGATGCTCGAGGAGGGGATGGCCGTCGAGGCGGTCATGGAGAGCCTCCTCGCTCACGACCCGGACGCGGCGCAGCGCCAGGTCGGAATCGTGGACGCCCGCGGCAACTCGTTCGCCTACACCGGGGACGAGTGCATGGACTGGGCGGGCCACGAGTCGGGCGAGAACTTCACCGCTCAGGGTAACATCCTCGTCGGTGATGAGACCGTCGCCGCGATGGCTCGCGCCTTCCGGGAGACGGACGGCATCCTCGGCGAGAAGCTGCTGTGCGCCCTGGAGGCCGGTCAGGCGGCCGGTGGTGACTCAAGGGGCATGCAATCGGCCGCCGTATACATCGTTCGCGAGGGCGGAGGCTACGGCGGCTACAACGACGTCTACTGCGACCTAAGGGTCGATGACCACGAAGATCCGATTGCTGAGTTGAGGCGGATCTTCGACATGTGGAAGGAATGGGCCCTCGTTCTCGAGGGCTACAGACTGTGTGATGAGGAGGATTGGGAGGGGGCGTTCGAGGCGGGACGCGCCGCAGTCGAGCTCAACCCGACACTCGGGGAACCACACTATCACCTCGCCTGCTATCTGTCGAAGGCGGGGATGACTCGAGAGGCTCTCGAGGAACTGGCCACGGCGGTCGCGCTGGACCCGAAGCTGGGACCGCGGGCCACAGCTGACCCGGACTTCGAGCCCCTCTACGAGGACACGGAGTTCAAGAACATAACGGCCGACCGGGCCGGCGCGGAGGAGTGACCTCGAACGCGGCCCGGTCTTCACCATCCACTCGTGGGAAGGCCACCGGACCATGGGCCGCGAGAAGAAGACGAGAGGTAGTAACGAGCGAGAGGTTGGGGTGCCCGGCGGCGCCGCTCACTCGTTGAACCGAGGTATCGCGAGAGGTGATGGACTCGACACGAGCTGCAACGAGTGTCAGGACCGCTACCGCATCGTGTCCGATCTGATCTCGGACTACGCGTACGCCTTCCGGGTCGGCAACGACAACGAGCTGCACTTCGACTGGGTCGCGGGCGCGCTCGAGGCGATGACCGGCTTCAGCTCCGAGGAACTGGGCGCGCTGGGTGGTTGGGAAGAGCTCCTCTATCCGGACGATCTGAAGGTCGCCATGCGGCAGCTTCACAGGCTGCTCAAGGGCGAGCCGTCGGTCGTGGACTACCGAATAGTCCGCAAGGACGGGGAGGTCCGCTGGTTTCGCGACTACGCCCGTCCGGTCTACGACGGTGATCGCGTCAGGCAGATCTACGGCGCGGTCATGGATATCACCGAACAGAAAGAGGCCGAGGCGGCGCTCCGGAGGAACGAGGAGCGGTACAGGATCGTCTCCAGCCTGATATCGGACTTCGCCTACGGCTTCACCGTAGGCCCGGACGGCTCGATACGTCGCGAGTGGGTGACGGGAGCCGTCGAGGAGATGACGGGATACACGGAGGCCGAGTTCATCGCGCGGCAGGGTTGGTCGGCTGCGGCGTCTCCCGAGGACGCGGAGGTGGTAGGCGGGCAGCTCAAGGAGATCCTGGAGGGCTGCCCCGCCGTGGTGGACTTCCGTCTTACGCGGAAGGACGGGAGCGTCAGGTGGGTTCGAGACTACGCGCGACCCGTGAAGGACCCCGAGACGGGCCAGGTAACGCACGTCTACGGAGCTGTGCAGGACATCTCCGAACGCAAGGAGGCGGAGGACGTACAGTCGGTACTGCTGAACGTCTCGCAGGCCGTGAGCGAGTCGGTCAACCTGGAGGACCTGCTTGCGACCATACACCGCGAACTCGGCAGGCTCATAGACACGACCAACTTCTACGTGGCGCTCTACCACGAGGACACCGACCGTTACAGCTTCCCCTACCACGTGGACCAGTTCGACGACAACGAGGAGATCGAACCGACGCCTCTTCCGAACAGCCTGACGGACTACGTCCGCAGGACGGGAGAGGCGCAGATGATAGACGACGAGTTCTTCGGCGAGATGGTCGAGAGGGGCGAGGTTGAGCTAATAGGCGCGCCGTCGTCCATCTGGTTGGGCGTTCCTCTGAAGACCGGCGGAAGCGTCATCGGTGTGGTCGTCGTGCAAAGCTACGAGGAGCGCTCTCCTTACACCGACCGTGACTTCCAGGTGATGACTTTCGTCTCCGATAACATCGCGATGGCCATCGGGAGGAAGCTCGCGGAGGAGGAGCGGGAACGTCTTGAGGCGCAGGTCCTCCACGCGCAGAAGTTGGAAAGCCTCGGCGTGCTGGCCGGAGGCATAGCGCACGATTTCAACAACCTGCTGACTGGCGTGCTCGGCAACCTGGAGCTGGGACTCCTGCAGGTCGAGGGCGACTCACCGGCGGCGCACAGCCTGCAAGCGGCGCGCGTGTCCGCCGAGAGAGCCGCTGACCTGTCGCGCCAGATGCTGGCTTACTCCGGAAAGGGGAGTTTTGTGATCGAGGCCGTCGACATCAACGGGCTGGTGACGGAGATCGGCAACCTCATCGAGGTCTCGGTATCGAAGAACGTCACCTTGAACTACGAACTCGGCATGGGGGTGCCCCCGGTAATCGCCGACACGACTCAGCTTCACCAGGTGGTGATGAACCTCGTGACGAACGCGTCCGATTCGATAGGAGACAGCGGAGGAGTGGTGACGCTGAGGACGGGCGTCAGGCACTGCGACCGGGTCTACCTCAGCGAGACCTACCTCGACGAGAAGCTGCCTGAGGGCGACTACATCTTCATCGAGGTCTGTGACACCGGGTGCGGGATGGACGAGGAGACGAAGCAACGCATCTTCGACCCGTTCTTCACGACGAAGTTCACGGGACGGGGGCTGGGACTGGCATCGGCGCTCGGGATCGTCCGCGGGCACTCCGGGGCGATACGGGTGGAGAGTTCGAGGGGTGGGGGCACTACCTTCACCGTCCTGTTGCCGGTCAGTGAGGAGGCCGCGTTCCGCAACTCGCAGCGGGAACCCGTCTGCACGGAGAACGAGACTCCAGAAGGGACCGGCAGGGTTCTTCTCGTGGACGACGAGGATGCCGTGCGCGACATTGGGATGAAGCTGCTCGAAGAGGCGGGGTTTGACGTAGTGGGAGCGGCTGACGGCACCGAGGCGGTGGACTACTTCCGCACGCACGCGGACGAGGTCTCGTGCGTGCTTCTGGACCTCACGATGCCGAACATGGGCGGCGAGGAGACCTTCGAGGAGCTGCGGAAGATAAGGGAGGACGTGAGGGTCGTCCTCTCCAGCGGTTTCAGCGAACAGGAGGCCATTGGGCGGTTCTCCGACGGTGGTATCGTCGGGTTCGTTCAGAAGCCATACAGATTCGACAAACTGATCGCCGAGGTGACATCTGCGGCCAGGGCAGGTTGAGCGCTTGAGGTTGCTACGACGATTCGTGTTAATGGGCCGGGGCCTGGCGCCCCGGCCTCCGTTCGTACGTAGGTCCGGCGGCCCCGACCTGGGCTCGTGCTTGGCCCCCGGCCTCCGCTTGTGCCTGGTCCCGTGCGCCCTCATCTCCTCGCATCTGCGCCGCCTACGCGAGTGTCACGAGCACGACGCCGGCGATGGCCATGGCGACCGCGATGAGCTTCCGCAAGGTGATGCGCTCGTGCAACATGATCGCGGCCATCGGCAGCACGAAGATGGCGCTCATCTGGTTGAGGATGGATGCCGTCGAAGCCTGCGTGAACTTCACCCCCGCAACCCACACGAACATCGCGAGGTAAGCTCCCATGAACGCGGCGGGTATCGCGACCCTCCAGGACCTCGATGGCCTGAGCGTGTTCCAGAGGCGTCGGTGGCGCTTGGAGAAGGCCGTCAGGAGCATCAGCGCAGCCACGCCCCCGGCCAGTCTGATAGCCGTCGCCCAGAGAACGGGAGAACGGTCGAGGACGGGCTTGGCTATCGTGATGCCGAGCGCGTTGATCGCGACCGCGAACGTGGCGAGCGTGACCCCGACACGGAGGTCGTGTTTGCTCAGTCCGTGCTCCTGCTCGCGGGTCGTCGTGAGGAATATGCCGAGCAGGATGAGGACGGCGCCGAGCAGGTCCCATTGGGTCAGGCGTTCGTGGAGGAACGTGAACGTGAAGAAGATGACGAACGGGCTGTAGGCGAGCGAGACGATCTGAGAAAGACCGGCGCCTACGATGTTGAGACTCTTGAAGAACAGCGTGTCTCCAACGGCTATGCCGAGAACCCCGCTGAGCAGCAGGATGAGGTAGTCGGCGGCCGGGGCGGAGTGGGCGAGTTCCTGTCCCATTACGAGGAAGGTCGCGAGGAAGAGCACCGACGCTACGATGTTCTTGAAGAAGTTCAACTCGGTGGGACGGTACTGCCGGCCGCTCATGCGGAACAGCACCACCGAGAACGCCCAGATGAGGGCGGCGAGGACGGAGAGGACCTCTCCGAGATGAGGAACGGTCACAGCTCGCCTTTCGTGGACCGGTGGTACGCCATCGGGAGCGGTTCCAGGAGAATACCATGGTGTGGCAACACGAGTCCACTTGTCGCTTGACAGAGGACGGGGCAAGCATATAGTATGCAAGTTTGTAGAAAAGGCGACCACTAAGGCAGTTGCGATAGGGTCTGGAGGAGTTCGTGGACTACGCAGTTATCAGGACCGGCGGGCTTCAGTTCCGCGTCAAGGCCGGCGACACCATCCGCGTTCCGCGCATGAAGAGCGAGGTGGGTGAGTCCATCGAGATGTCCGACGTGCTGGCGTTGAGCGTGGGGGGAAGCATGACGGTCGGCACGCCGGTAGTCGAGAGCGCGCGGGTCAGTGCGGAGGTCGTGGGGCACGGGAAGGGCCGCAAGGTCATCGTCTACAAGAAGAAGCGCAGGAAGGGCTACCAGGTCAACAAGGGTCACAGGCAGGGATTCACGGAGCTCAGGATAACGGGCATAGCCGGCTAGCCTGGCTGCTCCGGGGGCAGGGCATCCGAACGGGGAGGTACGCAGTGTCTCACAAGAAGGGCGTCGGCAGTTCCAGGAACGGCAGGGACTCGCGCGCACAGCGGCTGGGTATCAAACGCTACGGCGGCCAGTTCGTGCGCGCCGGTACGATCATCCTCAAGCAGCGGGGCACGAAGTTCTACCCAGGTGAGAACGTGGGGCGGGGTGGCGACGACACTCTGTTCGCTCTGAAGGACGGACACGTCACGTTCGAGCGGTGGGGTCGCGATAGGAAGCGCGTGAGCGTTCAGCAGTAACGGGGCGCAAAGGCGGACACACACTTGCAGCGAGAGAGCGACGACCGGGACGGCGGTGAGAGGACTCAGGGAGAGGGAGAGTCCCGTCAAGCGAATCCACATAGTCCGTACGAACATGAAGGGGCATCGCATGGGAACGCGCGCGTTCTCTCGGTGCCCCTTTCTTCTTTATCGGCAGGTGCCTGAGGGTTCGCGGAGACACGAGGAGAGGAGCGCTACGAGATGAAGATCACCTGGCTGGGGCACGCATCGTTCCTGGTCGAGTCGAAGGATGGCACTCGCGTAGTAATGGACCCGTTCGAGGCGGGGTCGTACGACGGAGCGGTGGGGTATCGTGCCATTGACACGCACGCTGACGTGGTGACGGTCAGCCACGAGCACGCGGACCACAATGCCGTCGACACTGTCAGCGGGTCGCCTGAGGTGGTGCGCGACACCGAGGAGCGCACTGTCAAGGGCATCCCTATCCGAGGCATGACGACGTTCCACGACGAAAGCAAGGGGCAGGACAGGGGTCGCAGCAACATCTACGTGATGGAGATCGACGGACTGAAGGTCGGGCACCTGGGAGACCTGGGCCACGTTCTCTCTGAGGAAGAGGTCAAGGAGCTGGGCGGCGTGGACGTTCTGCTGGCGCCGGTTGGCGGCTACTACACGATCGGGCCGGAGGAGGCCAAGAAGACGGCGGAGGCGCTGGGAGCGCGGGTGATAATCCCGATGCACTACAAGACCGAAGCCTTGGGCTTCCCGATCCAGCCCGTGGACGACTTCCTCAAGCTCATGGAGAGCGTCGAGCGCGTGGGCAGCACCACTGTCGAGATCGAGAGGGACCAGCTCGGTGACTCGGCCAGGGTGGTGGTCCTGGACTACGAGTAGCTGCGGAGACGTCGTGAGGCTGCGCGGCGGACTGAGCGACGCCTGTCGGCGTTCGGAGGGCATGCCTTGGGGGACGTGACAGTGATCGGAGTGATCCCGGCGCGCCTCGGGTCCACCCGCTTCCCGGGAAAGGTCCTGAGCTCCATTGCCGGCAGGCCGCTCGTCAGGCACGTCTACGAGCGCCTGTCGGAGGCGGCGTGCGTCGACTCCGTCATGGTCGCGACCGACAGCGACGAGGTCGAGAGGGCCGTGGCCGGTTTCGGTGGACGAGTCGTGCGGGTCGACGAGCCCTGCGAGACCGGGTCGGACCGAGTGGCGCGCGCGGTCGAGGGAATCGCCTGCGACGTGGTCGTCAACCTCCAGGCCGACCAGCCGATGATCGACCCGGTGGACGTCGACAGAGCCGTCGAAGCGCTCGCTGTGGACACGGGGGCCGACATGTCGACGCTGGCCTTCGGGGCGAACGACCGTACCGGTTACGAGAGCCCGGATGTCGTCAAGGTCACGGTCGGAGCCGACGGACGAGCTGTCCGGTTCTCGCGGGCCGCGATACCTTCCTTCGAGGGTGACCGTCCGGACGACGAGTCGCCGGACGGGAGCGCGGGCGATAGCCCTTTGTATCTTCATCACGTTGGGATATACTGCTTCCGGCGCGAGGCCCTGGAGCGATTCGCGGGGCTGCCGAGGGGCGAACTCGAACTGCGCGAGTCGCTGGAGCAGCTGCGGGCGCTGGAGAACGGCATGGACGTCGCGGTGGTCCTGACCGCGCGAGAGACGGTGTCGGTCGACCGGCCCGAGGACGCCGAACGGGTCGCTTCGCTCATGAGCACAGCCTGACGCGCGTCCGAGAACCTACCTGTCATCACATCACCACAAAGGAGCGTTGGCGCGATGCCAAAGCACATCTTCGTCACTGGCGGGGTAGTCTCAGCGTTGGGCAAGGGCATCGCCAGCGCGTCGATCGGGTATCTCCTCGAGAGCCGTGGCCTGTCGGTGACGCTCCAGAAGTGCGACCCCTACCTCAACGTGGATCCCGGCACGATGAGCCCGTTCCAGCACGGGGAGGTCTTCGTCACTGACGACGGAGCCGAGACCGACCTCGACCTCGGGCACTACGAGCGGTTCGTCGGGAAGGTGCTGAGCCAGGACAACAACGTAACGGCCGGCCAGATCTACGAGTCCGTCATCACGAAGGAGCGCCGGGGAGACTACCTCGGCGGGACCGTGCAGGTCATCCCGCACGTGACGAACGAGATCAAGGAGCGCATCGAGAAGCTCGCCAACCACGAGACCGACGTGATCATCACGGAGATAGGCGGCACGGTAGGCGACATAGAGAGCTTGCCTTTCATGGAGGCCATACGCCAGATGCGGCTCGATCACGGGGCGCGGGAAGTGGTCTACATACACCTGACGCTCGTGCCGTACATCAAGGCCGCGGGTGAGCTGAAGACGAAGCCGACCCAGCACAGCGTCAGGGCCATGAGGGACATCGGTATCCAGCCGGACATACTGCTGTGCCGAACTGAGCGCGAGCTTAACGACGACCTCAAGAAGAAGATCGCGCTCTTCTGCAACGTCGAGACCAGGGCGGTCATCGAGGCCCGGGACGTCCCTTCGATCTACATGGTTCCGCTGCGCTTCCACGCGGACGGGCTGGACGAGATCGTGCTGGAGAAGCTCGGGCTCGAGACCGGCCCGGCGGACCTGTCGAGGATGGAGGCCGTGGTCGACCGGATCGTCAATCCGTCCAACGAGGTATCCATCGCGATCTGCGGGAAGTACATCGATCTGCAGGACTCGTACAAGAGCATAACGGAGGCCTTCATCCACGCCGGCGTCGAGAACGACGCGCGCGTCGACCTGCGCTGGGTGGACGTCGAGGAAATCGAGCGGACCGGGGACGCCTCGGCAGTGCTTTCCGGGTGCGACGGTGTCCTGGTGCCGGGTGGCTTCGGCGAGCGCGGCTTCGAGGGCAAGGTCGCCTCGGCCGGGTACGCGCGCAGCGAGGGCGTTCCGTATTTCGGCATTTGCCTCGGCCTCCACTGCGCGGTTGTCGAGTTCGCCCGCAACGTTTGCGGTCTCGACGGAGCGAACTCGACCGAGTTCGAGCCGGACTCGCGTCACCCGGTAATCGACCTCCTGCCGGAGCAGAAGTCGATCGTCAACATGGGTGGAACGATGAGGCTGGGCGGTTACGATTGCCATCTCGTCGAGGGGTCGCGGGCTCACGAGATCTACGGAGAGACAGAGATCAGGGAGCGCCACCGGCACAGGTACGAGTACAACGACGACTACCGCGAGACGCTCGAGTCGAACGGGCTCCGCTCATCGGGCATCTTCAAGGAGGTCGATCTGGTGGAAATGGTCGAGATCGCGGACCACCCGTGGTTCGTGTGCTGCCAGTTCCACCCGGAGTTCAAGTCGCGCCCGGGCATGGCGCACCCGCTCTTCCGTGAGTTCGTGCGCGCTGCGCTCGAGCACAGGGGAGTCGGCGGTTCCGGTCATGCCGTGGGACAGGCGGCGGAGGGCAGGACGAATGCCTGAACGCTCCGCTGACATATCGGGCGTGGACGTGGGCGGAGTCTCGATAGGCGCCGGTCTGCCTCTGGCGCTCATCGGGGGTCCGTGCGTCATCGAGAGCGAGGACGTGGCGCTCGAGGTAGCGTCGCGGGCCGCCGAGATCGCCGTCAAGCTGGGCGTGCCCTACATCTTCAAGGCGTCGTACCTGAAGGACAACCGGATGTCGCCGGGATCGTACGCGGGCCCCGGTGTGAACGAGGGGCTTCGCGTGCTCGAACGCGTGAAGTCGGACGTGGGCGTTCCGGTGATCTCAGACGTCCACGAGCGCGGCGAGATAGGAGCAGCGGCCGAGGTGCTCGACGCGCTTCAGATACCGGCCTTCCTGTGCAGGCAGACGCGGCTGATGGAGGCCGCCGCCTCGACCGGGCTGCCGCTCAACATCAAGAAGGGGCAGTTCATGGCGCCCGAGGACATGGGGCGCGTGGCAGCGAAGGCGGAGGAAGCAGGCGCGACCGGGATACTGCTGACGGAACGCGGGGCGTCGTTCGGCTACCACAACCTGGTGGTCGACATGCGCTCCATAGAGATAATGCGGGGCACCGGGCACCCAGTGGTCTTCGACGCGACTCACAGCGTGCAGCTGCCCGGCGCGGCCGGTGGCGTATCCGGCGGACAGCCGGAGTTCGTGCCGGTGCTCGCGAGGGCGGCATGCGCGGCGGGATGCGATGCGCTCTTCATAGAGACTCATCCGGACCCGTCGAGCGCGAGGTCGGACGCGGGATCGATGGTGCCGCTGGAACGGCTGGAGGCGGTCCTCCGCGACGTCCTGAGGGTGGCGCGCGCGGTGCGGGGAGGGGGTGACTAGTCTGCTCTCGATAGACAGGGAAACGGCGGCCGGGATCAGACTGCTTGTCCTCGATGTCGACGGCGTGCTGACGAACGCCCATCTAGTGCTGGGTCCGACCGGCGAGGAGATCAAGGAGTTCAACGTCCGCGACGGTATCGGCATCAAGGTGGCTCAGTTCGCTGGCATCGAGGTCGTCTTCCTGTCGGCCAGGGTCTCGGAGATCGTCAAGCGACGGGCTGAGATGCTCGGCGTCACGGAGCTCTACCAGGGAGAACAGCAGAAGCTCGACGTCGTGCGCGGCATCGCGGAGCGGCACGGTGTGGAGCTTTCGTCCATCGCCTACGTGGGCGACGACCTGGTGGACATGTCGAGCATCGACGCTGTCGGCTTCGGCGTGGCGGTAGGGGACGCGTGCGCGGACCTGCTGGAGTCGGCCGCCAACGTGACGGAGGCGCGCGGCGGCCGTGGCGCCGTCAGGGAGACCGTGGAGGCCATACTTCGAGCGCGGGGCGACTGGAAGGACGTCGTCCGCGACTTCCTCACGAGCATCTGAGGGCGCCTGGAGCCTGAGACGTGGGAGCTAAGATCGCATTGAAGGACCCGAGCGACACTAGAGACGAGCAGGGCGGGCGCGGCCGTAGCGACGCGGAGCTGCTCGAGACCGGGCGAAGGGTGCTCGCCGTGGAGCGGGAGGCGCTCGAAGGGGTCGCGTCTTGTCTGGACGACTCATTCGTGGAGGCGGTGAGGGCCATCCTGGGCTCTCCGGGGAGCGTCGTGGTCTGCGGCGCGGGCAAGTCCGGCCTGATAGGGCGCAAGATAGCAGCCACGCTGGCGAGCACGGGCACGCGGGCGTTCTTCCTTCATCCCGCCGACGCCGCCCACGGGGACGTCGGCTCGGTGTCGTCCGGCGACGTGGTCATCGTCGTCTCGAAGAGCGGAGAGGGAGACGAACTACTGCAGCTGCTGCCGCTCATTCGCGAAATGGGTGTGACGATCATTGCCGTGACAGCGAGCCTGAACTCAACGTTGGCCTCGAGGGCGGACGTCGTCCTGAACGCCGGGGTGACGCGAGAGGCCTGCCCGATGGACCTCGTGCCCACGGCGAGCACGACGGCCGCGCTGGCGCTCGGCGACGCGCTGGCAGTGGCCGTCCTCGAGGAGAAGGAGATCGACCGGGACGCCTTCGCGACCTTCCACCCAGCGGGGGCGCTGGGACGGAGGCTGCTCCTGCGCGTGTGCGACGTGATGCACGACGGAGAGGCGCTGCCTTTGGTGTCTCACAACGCGCTGATGCGGGATGCGATCTTGGAGATCGCCGAGAAGCGACTGGGTCTGACCACCGTCGTGGACGACGGGGGCAGGCTCGTCGGGATAGTGGCGGACGGCGACCTCAAGCGCATCATCATGCGACGCCCCGACATGCTGGAGGCTCGCGTCGGCGACGTGATGACCCCCGACCCCAAGACCGTCGGCCGAGACGAACTGGTCGTGTCTGCCCTAGAAAAGATGGAGACGCTCGCTCCGAGCCCGATCACGTCGCTCATAATCACGCGCGAGGACGGCTCCCCCGAAGGTGTGATCCACATCCACGACTGCCTGCGGGCCGTCGGTTAGCCCGCGCGTCACGCCGGCGGCACCCTGGCGGCATCCTTTCGTCACCCCCTTGTTGACCCCAAGTTCAGGATTCTGCTATTCTCCGGCCCCGTGGGTCGGTTCTGCGCGTTCTCCGGCGGCGCGCGGCCGCCTTGAGGCGCGAGTGCTTCTCGGGTATATTGAAAGCGCGGCACGCGTCTTGCGCAGGCTCAAGCTACGGAAACGGACAGGGCGGGGAATGAAGCTCTCGACGCTGACACTTGCGGCGCTGGCCGCGATCCTCGTTGCGCTCGCCGGATGCGGCGGGGACGAGGAGTCCGGGGTCGGCAGATCGGGAACCATGCCCGACCAGGAGATCGACGGCTTCACGCTCACGCAGACGCAGGAGGGGCGGCGCGTCTGGTCGATAGCCGCCGAGCACGCGTTGGTCTACGAGGACGCAGATCGCGTGGAGATGCTCGACCTCCGCGTGGACTTCTTCGACGAGGCCGGCGAGGTGCGCTCCACCCTGACCGCGAACGAGGGCGTCCTCAAGCGCAGGACCAACGACATGGAGGTGCTGGGGAACGTCATCGTCTACGCGGCCGACGGGACCGTGCTCACCACCGAACGGCTCGTGTGGAACGAGAGGACGGGCAAGGTGGATTCGGACCGGCCCGTTCGCGTCACGAAGGACAGGGACGTCTTCACAGGAGTCGGCGTTGAGGCCGACCCCGACCTCAAGAACATACGTGTGTTGAGCGACTTCAAGGCCTACGTCCGCACGCCAGAGGGGCAGCTTGTCGAGGAAGAATGAGAGAACGGGGAACGGGGGTGACCCGTCCTCTCCGAAGACCCTGAGGGCCGAAGGACTCGTCAAGCGCTACGGGCGCAGGGCGGTCGTCGACGGTGTCGAGTTGAGCCTCGACCGGGGCGAGGTGGTGGGCCTCCTGGGTCCCAACGGCGCCGGCAAGACCACGACGTTCCACATGATCGTGGGCATGTTGACGCCCGACGAGGGTTCCGTTCACCTCGACGACGACGAGATCACCCGGCTGCCGATGTACAGACGGGCGCGGATGGGCGTGGGCTACCTGTCTCAGGAGTCATCGGTCTTCCGTGGCCTGACCGTAGGACAGAACGTGGGGGCCATACTCGAGACGCTGGGCGGTTCGCGTGCCGAGCGCGAGGAGCGGATGAAGGAACTGCTCGGAGAGCTGGGTATCGAGGAACTCCGGGACAGGTCCGCCGACACGCTGTCGGGAGGCGAGCGCAGGCGGGTGGAGATAACGCGAGCGCTCGTGACGAGGCCGGCGTTCCTTCTTCTGGATGAGCCCTTCGTCGGCATCGACCCGATCGTCGTGCAGGACATCCAGGCCATAATCAGGAAGCTGAAGGAACGGGGAATCGGTATCCTCATCACCGACCACAGTGTGCGCGAGACGTTGTCGGTGACAGACAGAGCCTATATCATGTACGAGGGCGAGATCCTGCTCTCGGGAAACGCCGACGAACTGGCGTCGAACGAGGAGGCGCGGAAGCTCTATCTCGGAGAGCGCTTCCGCCTCTAGCGGGCAACCGGACGGAGTAGCGATGGACCTCAAGCCTTCCATGCAGATGAGGATGAGCCAGCAGCTGGTGATGACCCCCCGGCTGCAGATGGCGCTGAAGATCCTCCAGGTCTCGACGCTCGAGCTCGAGCAGTTCCTCAAGCAGGAACTGCTGCAGAACCCGCTGCTCGACCGGGTCGAGGAGGAGGAAGCAGAGAAGGACGAGTCGGAGCAGGAGAGGACCGAGGAGCGCGAGGAGGGCGCCTCCGACGAGCGCGCCGCCGAAGAAGCTCCCGAGGCCGAGAAGACCGAGCAGACGGAGGAGAAGGACGCGACCGGCGAGGACCTCGACTGGGACGACTACCTCGACGACGTCTATTCGCACGCCTACGGCCAGAACTTCGCGCGGGACGACGATGACGACAGGCTCGAGCGGGTTCCCGTCGCTGTCGCGACCTTCGAGGACGAACTCAAGCACCTGCTGCACATGGAGTGCGAGGACGACTCGCTCGTGGGGGTGGCCGAGTACATCATCGACGAGCTCGACGCCGACGGGTACGTGAACGACACGCTCGACGATATCGCCGCGGCGCTCAAGATGGACGTCGAGACCGTCGAGCGCGCCCTCGAGGTCGTGCAGTCGCTCGACCCGCCCGGCATCGCGGCGCGCAGCATCGAGGAGTGCCTGCTGCTGCAGCTGCAGCGCAAGGGGCTTGGCGACTCGCTGTCGGCCCGCGTCGTCTCCACGAGCTTCGAGGAACTGAAGTCGTGCAAGTACGATGCGATCCGCAAGCGGTTGTCGGTGTCGACGGACGACCTCAGAGAGGCTATAGGTGAGATAGCCAAACTCGATCCGCGACCTCGCACGGACCCGGTCGTCAGCGACCCCGGGTACATCACGCCGGACCTCATGATCGAAGAGGTCGACGGCGACTACGTCGTGTTCCTCAACGACCAGGACGTTCCGAGGGTGCGCATCAACCCGACCTACCGGCGCATTCTGTCGTCCGATGCCGCTTCGGAGGAGCGCGAGTTCATCTCGAAGAAGCTCAAGGCGGCGCGGTGGATCGTCCAGAGCATCGAGAACCGCAGGCGCACGATGGTCAGAGTGACCGAGAGCATAGTCCGCGCGCAGAGAGGGTTCTTCGAGAAGGGCGTCTCGGCGCTCAAGCCGTTGACGCTGCAGCAGATCGCCGACGACGTGAGCATGCACGAGTCGACGGTCAGCCGCGTCACTCGCGGCAAGTACGTTCAGACGCCTCGGGGAACGTTCGAGCTCAAGTACTTCTTCTCGAGCGGCATACGCATGAGGAGCGGCGAGGAGATAGCCTCGAAGGCCGTGCGCGACGCGATGCAGGAGATCATCAGCAAGGAAGACAAGAAGAAGCCGCTCTCGGACCAGAAGGTCGCCGAAGAGCTCAGACGCATGGGCTTCACCATCTCGCGGCGCGCAGTCGCGAAGTACCGCGACCAGATGAAGATCCTGAGGGCGGGTCTTCGCAAGGAGATCTAGAGGTGCTCAAGGACATAGTTCTCGAAGCCGGCGAGTCCGAGGCGTCTGAGTTCACCTTGTCATACTGGAAGGTGGACCCCGGCGCCGCGGTGCATGAGGGTGACGAGCTTCTCGTGGTCGAGTCGGTTGACGACAAGACCGCTCTCTCCGTGGTCTCTCGTCACAGTGGCACGCTGGCGGAGATCCTCGTCAATGAGGACGAGACCGTCCGCGTAGGAGACCGGCTCGGGAGGATAGAGGCAGCGTGAAGACAGACGCCAGGCTTCCGTCCTGGTTGACGAAGCCGCTGTCGGATCCGGAAGAGACGAGGCTGGTCCGGCGCACGCTCGCGTCGCACCGGGTCAACACCGTCTGCGAAGAGGCGAGGTGTCCGAACAGGGGCGACTGCTTCGCCAGGGGTACCGCGACCTTCATGATCCTCGGTGACCGGTGCACGCGCGACTGCCGGTTCTGCGCCGTGTCTCACGGCGAGCCGCGCGACGTCGACGCCGCGGAGCCCGACGAGGTGGCCTCCGCGGCCGCCGCACTCGGGCTCGATTTCGTCGTGGTCACCTCGGTGACGAGGGACGACCTGGAGGACGGGGGCGCGGAGCACTTCGCGAGCACCGTGCGGGCCATCAGGCGCGAGCTGCCGGCTGCCGGGGTCGAGGTGCTTGTGCCGGACTTCCGCGGCTCGAGGGAGTCGGTGGACACGGTTCTCTGGTCGGAGCCCGAGGTGTACGGGCACAACGTGGAGACCGTAGAGCGTCTCTACGGCGGGGTGAGATACGGCGCGGACTACGGGCGCTCGCTGGACGTGCTGTCGGCCGCAGCCGGGTCCGGAGCGCTCGTGAAGACGGCGTTGATGCTGGGACTGGGAGAGACGCGCGAGGAGCTCATGCGAACCCTCGGCGACGTGCGCGACGCCGGCGCCGAGATCGTGTACCTGGGGCAGTATCTCAGACCCTCGAGCGCTCACCACCCGGTCGAGCGATTCGTTCCGCCGGAGGAGTTCGACGAGATAAGAGACGAGTGCCTGTCGATGGGGTTCGCCTGGGCCTCGGCGGGTCCGTTCGTCAGGAGTTCATACAGGGCGCAAGAGGCCCTTGCGGCGGTCGAGGAGCGCCGACGCGCAGCGTGCGGTCGGGAGCAGTGAAAGGAGCGGCAATGAACATCCGGGTCACCTGCAGACACTGCGAACTCGGGGACGACCTCAGGACATACATGGAAGACAAGGTCGCGCGCCTGGCCCACTACTTCGACAGGGTGGACGAGGCGCACGTCGTTCTTCAGATGGAAGGACATCGCTGCATCGCGGACTTCACGGTCCACGCGTCGCGCGCCGTCATCTCTAGCGAGCAGACGGCGGACGACCTGCGTTCAGCCTTCGACCGCGCTCACGAGAAGGTCGAGCGGCAGATACGACGGTACAAGGAGCGCATCCGAAGCCACAAGGGCGTCGAGCCGACGTCCGAGGTGGCCGAGACGTCGTCCGGAATGTCGTTCGAGGCCCTGGGCATCGTGCCGGAGAGCCTGGTTTCGGAGCCGATGACACCCGAGGAGGCGTTCACGGCGCTCGACGACCTCAACGCCGCCTTCCTCGTGTTCATGAACTCGGACACCAGCAAGGTCAACGTCATCTATCGTCGCGACGACGGCGACTACGGGCTGGTGGAGCCGGGGGAGTAGCGGGTGGAGAAGGGGCGCGGCAATCCGCGGATAAACGAGGAGTTCACCGTCCAGTCGCTGATGGCCGCGATGGGCGAGCGTCTTTCGCTCGTCCGTGCGACGGGCGAGGGTGTCACCGGCGGAGCGATCCGGGACAGCATGATCTGGTTCCCCGGACTGCTCTTCGCCGGGTTCGAGGACGACTTCCCCGCCGGGCGGGTGCAGGTGCTCGGTCAGTACGAGTGCCGCTACCTGGAGTCCATGGAGCCGGCTGACCGATCGGTCGCGCTGGCGAGGCTCTGCTCGGCGCCCGTGCCGTGCGTCATCGTTGCCGGCGGGCAGACTCCGCCGGAGCCGCTCGTGAGCCTCGGGAACGAGCGGGGTGTTCCGATACTGACCACCAAGCGACCCGTAGAGGACGTCGCGCGGGAGCTGGTGTCCGAACTCGAGGACCGGCTGGCGCCCCACACCACCGTTCACGCGACGCTCGTGGACGTGTACGGCGTGGGGCTGCTGTTCACAGGAAAGAGCGGCATCGGCAAGAGCGAGTGCGGTCTCGACCTCGTGGCCAACGGCCACCGTCTAGTGGCGGACGACGCCGTCTGCATCATGAGGACCCGGGGGGATTACATCATCGGGTACGGCAGCGATCTGCTGCACAGCTACATGGAGATCCGCGGAGTAGGCATAATCGACGTGCAGGCGATGTTCGGAACGCGCGCGTTCAGGCAGAGGAAGCGCATCGAGCTCGAGGTGAAGCTGTCCGCGTGGTCGGACCTGTCCGACTACGAACGGCTCGGCTTCGAGGACGAGAGGTCCGAGATACTGGGCGTCGAGATACCCGCCGTGACACTGCCGCTGGTCTTGGGGAAGAACATCACCGTGATATCGGAGGTTATCGCTCTGAACTACCTGCTGAAGCTCAAGGGCATCAACGCCGCGAAGGACTTCGACAAGCGCCAGCGCGACGCCATGGCCAGACGCGCGAGGGTGCTGCGGGCGACAAGAGGTGACGAGGAGTGAGCGCGCCGGCTAGGAGGATAGGGGTCGTCATCGTGGCTCACGGCAACGTGGGCCAGTGTCTGATGGAGGCCGTGCAGGGCATCCTAGGGAAGCAGGGCAACTGGGTGGCGGTGTCGAACTCGGGGCTGGGGCTGGGCGAGCTCAAGGAGGAGGTCGAAAGGGCGGTCGAGCGGCTCGAGGGCGACTGCGACGTCGTCGTGATGAGCGACATGCCTGGCGGGAGCTGTCACCACGTCTGTCAGGAGGTCGTGGCGAAGAGCGGCTGCATGCGGGCGCTGACTGGTGTCAATCTGATGATGCTCCTGGAGTTCTTCGTCAAGCGCGACCGCATCTCTCTTGAGGATCTGATCTTCACGGTCAAGGAACGCGGGCGCGATTCCGTGAGGATCGTCTGACGATGCGGGAGGAGGAACGTGCGGTGCCCTTCGAGCTGATCAGGATCGACGACAGGCTGATACACGGGCAGGTGACCGTGGCCTGGGGCTCGTTCCTGTCGCCCGACCGGATCGTGCTGGCCAACGACGAGGTCGCGAAGTGCGACTGGCGCTGCGGGTTGTACGAGGAGACCGACGCCATGGGCGTCGCGGTCTCCATTCACTCGATCGACGAGTTCGCGGAGAAGCTCGCGTCGGGCGAGTGGCGGGACGAGCGCGTGCTACTGGTCGTCGAGAGCCCCGCCGATCTGCTGAGACTGATGAAGGCCGGCCTGGAAGTGAGCGAGGCCAACGTGGGCGGCATGCACCACACTGACGGCAAGCGCGAGCTTCTTCCATACATGTTCGTTGACGATGGTGACGTCGCCGCCTTGAAGGAGATACTGGCGCGAGGGACGAGGCTCGAGGCCCGCGACGTTCCCCAGGCGCAGTCGCAGGACGTGTCCGCCCTGCTCGACTCGCTGAACGGTGAATAGCGGCGGTCCGGAAGGAGCTTCGTGCATGGGCGGCGTCTCGCTGGTGCTCTGCCTTCACAACCACCAACCTGTCGGGAACCTCCCGGGCGTGTTCCGGCACGCCTACGACCACTCCTACCTGCCTGTTCTCGAGGCGATGGAGCGCTTCCCGGACATCAAGTTCGTCCTTCACAACAGCGGCCCCCTTCTCGAATGGTATGAGCGCGAGGCCCCCGACTACCTGGAGCGGGTCCGTTCGCTGGTCGACCGTGGCCAGGTCGAGGTGCTCGGGGGAGCGTTCTACGAGCCCATAATCTGTTCGATACCCGAGCGGGACGCCATCGGCCAGATGCACATGATGTCGGATTACGTCGAGGACAGATTCGGTCGGGTCCCGCGAGGAATGTGGCTCGCCGAGCGCGTGTGGGAACCCAGGCTCGCGAAGACGATCAGCGAGGCCGGCCTGGAGTACCTCCCGCTTGACGACTACGAGTTCCGGCTGGCGGGAATCGAGGACGAGGACCTGGTCGGACCATACATCGCGGAGGAACAGGGCTTCGCGGTCAGGGTATTCCCGATCAGCAAGCGCCTGAGGTACGCGATCCCCTTCGCGGAGCCGGAGGAGACCCTCGAGGCGCTGAGGGGTGTGTCCGAGGGCGGCGGAGGCCGGGTAGTAGTGTTCGGGGACGACGGAGAGAAGTTCGGCGTATGGCCGGGCACCTACGATCACGTTCACAGGAACGGGTGGCTAAGCAGGTTCCTTCAGATGCTGACGGACAACCGAGACTGGATCAGGACGGTGACCTTCGAGGATGTCATCGACGAGGTCCGGCCTCTCGGACGAGCCTACCTGCCGACGTCGTCCTATCCGGAGATGATGGAGTGGGCCCTGCCTACGCCGGCGCGCCGCAGCTACGCGAGGCTGCTCAAGAAGCTGGAGAGCGAGGGCACCCGCGATGAGTGGGGACCGTTCCTCTCGGGCGGGACCTGGAAGGGCTTCCTGTCGAAGTACGGCGAGTCCAACCTGATGGTCCGGAAAATGATGCGCGTCAGCGAGAAGATCGCGACCGCGTGCCGCACTTCCGAGATGCTCGACACCCTCGAGGAGCACACGGTGCCCGCGACGACCGCGGACGGGTGCCAATCGATCGTCGAGCCGGATGTGTTAGATCGGGCTCGACGCGAGCTGTGGATGGGACAGTGCAACTGCGCCTACTGGCACGGCGTGTTCGGCGGGCTCTACCTGCCGCATCTCAGGACCGCCATCTACGACCACCTCATTCGTGCCGAGCGTCTGGTGGAGAGCGCGCGCGGGGGAAGATGGGACCACGTGGAGGTGGTAGACCACGACCTGGACGGCAGGGACGAGGTGATCCTTGAGTCCAACGCTGTGAACGTCTACGTGGCGCCGTCCAGAGGGGGCAGCATCTTCGAGCTGGACGTCAGGAACGTGGACTGGAACGCGCTGGCAACGATGGCCCGTCACGCCGAGGCCTATCACGACGAGATCCCTGACGACAGCGACGAGGCCTGCGGCGACGGAGTGAGGAACATCCACGACGCACTGGTCCTCAAGGAGAAGGGTCTCGAGAAGCTGGCCGGTCTGGACGGCAACCCGGCTGCGGCCGCGGTCGACCACTTCTATCCCTCCGGCGTGACGAGGTCGGACGTTGAGTCCGGTTGCGGAGACGTCGGCGATTTCGCGGCTGGCGAGTACGAGTTCGAGCGCGGCCGCCGTGACGACACCATCGGCGTAGTGATGCGTCGGACGGGGCGGGTCGACGCCGGAGGAGCGCCCTGCGCCGTACGCGTGGAGAAGCGCGTGTGGCTGACTTTCGCCGGCGGAGCAAGGGTCGAGTACGAGATCACCGCCATCGAGGCAATGAACGCTGTCTTCGGGTCTGAATGGAATCTCTCGTTCCTGTCGCCCGAAAAGGAATGGGCGAGGATAGGCGCCGACGGCGGCGAAGAGAGCGGGCTGAGGAAGCGAAGGGCCTTCGAGGACGCGGAGCTGGTGACGGTCGACGACCGCCTGCGAGGGCACCGGGTCACCGTACGCTGTGAGCCTGCGCCAGAGGTGTGGACGTGGCCGCTCGACACGGCCTCCCACTCGGAGGGCGGGCTCGAGCGCGTCTTCCAGGCGCTGACGCTGGTGGCGCGGTGGCCGCTCGAACTGGCGGCGGGCGAGAGCAGGAGCTTCTCGGTCGAGCTTGCGTTCTCGGAGCTTGAGGGAAGATGAACGAGGCACAGCTCATTGTCACGCTGGCATTGCTCGGCGGCGTGCTGTCGCTGGACGTGACGGCGGCCTTCCAGGTGATGCTCTCCCAGCCGATCGCGGCGGGAGGCATCGCGGGGCTGGTGGCCGGGGACCCTGTCACGGGCGTGGCCGTCGGCGGCGCCCTGCAGCTCGTGTGGATCGGGGTCGTGCCGGTGGGAGCCGCGCCCTTTCCGGACGGGGCGGTCGCGTCGACCGTCGGCGTGGGCGTGGCCGTGCTGATGGGACGCGCGGGTGCGACCAGCGGGATCGGCGTCACGTCGGGCCTGGTCGCGGGACTCCTTGTGGGCGCGGTGAGCCAGCTGCTCACCGCTAGGGTCCGGCGCTGGAACGTCCGGTTGGCGGACATGGCTGAGCGCGGAGCGGCACGAGGCGACGCGGGGAGCGTCAGCAGGGCCGTGGGTCTCGCGCTTCTCATGAGGATGGCCACGAGCACGGCGCTCTGCGCGGCCGCGCTTGCGCTCGCGCTGCTGCTGAGACCCGCGTCGGTGATCGAGGTGAGGGGAGGTTTCCCGCCCTTCCTGTGGGCGGGCGCCATTGCGGCCGGCGCGATGCTCGCGAGCAGGAAGGGACGCTGGCTGGCCTACTGCGTGGTCGGCGGGTTCGCCGTCGGCGTACTCCTGGCGGGGGTGGCGTGATGACGCGGACCGGCGTCCCAACGGCGAGAGAGATGCGCGGGATAGTCTGGCGCTCTCACTACCTGCAGGCGGCGTGGAACACGCGCAGCATGCAGGGTGTGGGGTTTTGCTACGCGCTGATGCCGCTTCTCAGGAGGTACGCGGGCGACAGCGAGCGGCGGACTGAGTTCCTGAAGAGGCACGTCGGGTTCTTCAACACGAATCCGGTCTTTGCCGGCTACGTGTTGGGGGCGGTGGCGGCGATGGAGGTTTCGGGAGCGGACGGGGCCGAGATAGAGCGGGTGAAGAAGGGTATGTCGAGCCCTCTGGGCATGTCGGGCGACGCCCTGATCTGGGGCGCCCTCAGGCCCTTCGCAGGAGTGCTCGCCGTGCTCCTCGCCCTCGCCGGAGCGGTGTGGGCGCCGGTAGTCATGCTGGTCGCGTACGGTCTTCCCGCAGTGGCGATGAGGGCAAGGGGCGTCGCCGTCGGCCTCCGGTCGGGGCCGAACGGCGCGAAGGAGGTCCTCGGTGTGCGCGTGAAGGGCGCGGTCCGCATTCTCCGCGGGGCGGCGGCGTTCGGCGTGGGCCTGGTGCTCGCGGTCGGCGTTCGCAGCGGAGGGAACCTGGAGGTCTGGAAGGTGCTGGCGGCTGCCGCCTTCCTGGTGCTCGCCTGGGCGGGAACCAGGGCGCGCGTGCCGGCTACGGTCATGGGAGCGGCGGGGGCGGCCATCGGCCTGATCCTCCTCGCGGCAGGACTGAACGGGGGGAGCATGTGAAGGAGCGCGCTGTTGTTCTCGCCAGCAAGCACGGCCTGCACGCGAGGCCCGCGGCGGAACTCGTACGTCTCGCCGGACGCTTCAAGTCGGACATCAAGCTGACGAAGGACGATATAACGGTAGACGCCAAGAGCATCATGGGCGTCATGATGCTCGCGGCCGAGTGCGGCAGCGAGGTCGTCATCACGGTGGAGGGGTCGGACGAGGACGAGGCGATGGCGGCGGTTGCGGAGTTCCTCGAAACGGAATCAGAGTAAGGCGGTCACTTGGTAGACATCAAGGCCATAGGTCAGGCGGAGGTGCTCGAGGGGATACCGGCGTCACCCGGGATCGTCATCGGCAGGGCGTTCGTGCTGGACACGATGCGACCGCACGTCGAGGAGGAGGAGATTCCGGCCGAACACATCGACGCCGAGGTGGAGAGCTTCGAGAGGGCCATAGCGGAGACCACGCGCGAGCTCGAGAGACTGAGGTCGGGACTCGTCGAGTCGCTCGGTGAGGAGCAGGCCCGCATCTTCGACGCTCATCTGATGATCCTCAAGGACTCGATGGTCGTCAACGGCACGATCCAACGCATCCGCGACGAGCGCCAGAGCGCCGCGTTCGCTCTGACTGAGACGATCGGTCGGGTCACGAACGTCATGGAGCGTACGGAGGACGAGTATCTCCGCGAGCGGGTGTTCGATATCAAGGACATCGAGCGGCGACTGCTGCTCCGCCTGCTGGGGCGGAAGCACAAGACGCTCCACCATCTCGACGACGACGTCATCGTTCTGGCGCACGAGCTGGCCGCGACCCACACGGCCTCGATGCACGAGGAACGGGTCACCGGTTTCGCCACGGACCTGGGCGGCCGCACGTCGCACGCGGCCATCATGGCGCGGTCGCTTCAGATCCCCGCGGTAGTGGGTCTGCACGAGGCGACAGAGGTCATTCGGCAGGGCGAGACCATCATCGTGGACGGCACTCTGGGGCTTCTGGTCTATCGTTACGACCAGGCCGTCCTTGATTACTACCTCGAGCGCAAGCGGAAGCACGAGGAGTTCGAACGCGACCTGCTTGTCGACAAGGACGCTCCCGCCGTCACCGTCGACGGCAGGCGTTTCGAGGTGGCGGCGAACATAGAGATACCGGACGAGGTCAGGTCGGCGATGTCGCACGGCGCCGAGGGAATTGGCCTCTTCCGGACGGAGTACCTGTTTATCACAGGCGACGAGATCCCGACGGAGGACGAGCAGTACGAGGCGTACAGAGGAGTGGTCTCACTCGTGTCGCCCGCGACCGTCGTCGTGAGGACCGTCGATCTCGGAGGAGACAAGTTCGGGCCGATGGGGGCGCCGGAGCCGGAGGCCAACCCGTTCCTCGGATGGCGAGGCATTCGATACAGCCTGTCGCAGCCCCGCCTGCTGCTCCGCCAGCTGCGCGCGATCCTGCGGGCGAGCGCCCACGGCAACGTGAAGATCATGCTGCCGATGATATCGTCGCTGCACGAGGTGCGGGACGCCAAGCAGGTGGTCGAGGCCGCAAAGCAGGAGCTGCGCGCGAGAGGCGAGGAGTTCGACGCCGACGTTCCACTCGGAGTGATGATAGAGACGCCGGCCGCTGCGATGATAGCGGAGGAGCTGGCGCACGAGGTGGATTTCTTCTCGATCGGGTCGAACGACCTGGTGCAGTACGCGCTGGCGGTCGACCGGGGCAACGACAGGGTCGCCTACCTCTACGACACGTTCCACCCGGCGGTTCTGCGTCTGCTCGAGAGGACAGTCAGGGCGGCCCGGAAGCACAGACGATGGGTCGGCATCTGCGGAGAGATGGCCGGTGACCCGCTGTCGACGCTGCTTCTCGTCGGCCTGGGCGTGGACGAGCTGTCGACCGTGCCGGCCGTTGTGCCCGAGATAAAGAGCATCATTCGCTCGACCAGCTACGCCTACGCCCGGCGAGTCGCAGCCAAGGCGCTCAAAATGAAGACCGGTTCCGAGGTACGAAGGTATCTCGAGCAGATATTCCGAGTGAAGTTCCCCGAGATCAGCGAAACGGAGATGATAACGTGAACCTCGACAGCCGCGCGGAGATGGCAGCTCTTGACCCCTCGGGAATGCGCGAACACCTGGAGCAATTCCCCGATCAGCTCCGCGCCGCCGCGGTGACAGGGCGGGAGACGCCCGTCTCGGTCTCGGCAACAGGCGTGCGTTCGGTCGCGGTCGTCGGGATGGGCGGTTCCGCGATCGGGGGAGAGATGGCGGCGGGGTACCTCGCGGACGGCCTTCGCGTTCCCCTGGAGGTCGTCAGGGACTACAGGCTGCCGGGTCACGTCGACTCCGACACTCTGGTGTACGTCTCGAGCTACTCGGGCAACACCGAGGAGACGCTCTCGTGCTACGAGGAGGCCAGGGAACGCGGCGCGCGAATCGTTGTCTCCACCACCGGAGGAGAGGTCGGTCGGATCGCTCAGGAGTGCGGACACGACAGGGTCCCTGTGCCGACGGGCTACCCCCCTCGGGCGGCGCTGGGCTTCGGGCTCGTGCCGCTGCTCTTCGTTCTTGCCCGGCTGGGTCTCGCGCCGAATCCGTCGAAGGACGTTGACGACGCCGTCGCCGTCTGCGAGGACGGCGTGGCGAGGCTCGGGCTCGACGTCCCGTCCGCCGACAATGAGGCGAAGGAGATCGCCGCCTGGTTCCACGGGCACGCGCCGGTGATCTACGGCAGCGCTCCGGCCACTTCCGTCGTGGCGAACCGCTGGTGCGGGCAGCTCTCCGAGAACTCGAAGGTCGTGGCACACAGGAACGAGTTGCCTGAGATGAATCACAATGAGATAGTCGGGTGGAGCGGACCCCCGTCCCTGGGCGGAGGAGCGCGGGTCGTCTTCCTGCGTGATTCGGACGACCATTCGCGCGTAGTGCGCAGAGCCGACTTCACGCGCGACGCGATAGCGCGAACGGGCGCGGAGGTGCGTGACGTCGCGAGCGCGGGAAGCACCAGGCTCGCTCGCCTGCTCTCGCTCGTTCAGGTCGGTGACTTCGTCAGTTACTACCTCGCGGCGCTCGGTGGAGTGGACCCGACTCCGGTGGTCCCGATAGACGAACTCAAGGCGGAGCTCGCGCGCTTCTGAGCGTCGAGCGCCGTCCGAAAGGAACGCCAATGAAGGCCGTCATCCCCGTCGCCGGAATCGGCACGCGGCTCAGGCCGCACACGCACACGATACCGAAGGCCCTCGTCCCGGTCGCGGGCAAACCCATCGTCGGGCACATTCTGGAGCAGATGGAGCCGCTCGGCGTCAAGGAGATCGTTCTGGTCACCGGCTACATGGGAGACCGCGTCCGAGACTACGTCGCCGAGGCCTATCCGCACCTCGATGTCTGCTGCGTCGACCAGGAGGAGCGGCAGGGGCTCGGCCACGCGATCTACCTCACGAAGGACTGCGTAGAGGGCGGTCCCCTCATCATCATCCTGGGCGACACGGTGGTGACGGCCGACTACACGACCTTCGTCGGAGGCGCCCGGACCCTGATCGGCGTCAAGGCCGTAGACGACCCGCAGAGATTCGGCGTTGTGGAGGTCGAGGGAGGACGGGTCAAGAGCCTCGTGGAGAAGCCGGACGTCCCGCCGAGCAACATGGCGATCGTCGGTCTGTACTACATCGTCGACTCCGGCCTGCTGTTCGAATGCCTGTCGGAGGTCGTCGAGAAGGACATCCGGACCAAGGGTGAATACCAGCTGACAGACGCGCTCAAGCTCATGCTCGAGCGCGGTGAGGACATGGGGGTCTTTCCGGTCGACGGGTGGCACGACTGCGGCCGGCCCGAGACACTTCTGGAGACCAACCGAGTGCTGCTGGAACGCTCCGGCGGCAACGGCAGGTCGGTCGAGGGCTCCATCATTCTTCCGCCGGTGTCGATCGACCCGTCCGCGAAGATCGAGCGGTCGGTCGTCGGACCCTACGTGTCCGTCGCCGCCGGCGCCACGATACGTGACTCCGTCGTGAGAGACAGCATCCTGAGCTCCGGGGCGGTGGTCGAGATGAGCCTGCTGTCGAACTCCCTCATAGGCGAGGGAGCCCTCGTCAGAGGGCACTTCCGGAGGCTGAACGTCGGAGACTCCTCCGAGATCGAGATGAGCGCCTGACGCAGGTCGGCGCCTGGAAGAAACGAACGGAGGCAAGGCGTGGAGAAGCACCTGTTCACTTCGGAGTCCGTTACCGGAGGGCACCCCGACAAGGTTGCGGACCAGATATCCGACGCGATCCTCGACGGCGTTCTGTCGAAGGACCCGATGGGGCGCGTCGCGTGCGAGACGCTTGTGACAACGGGGCTGGCTTTCGTGTCCGGGGAGATGACGACAGAGGCATACGTTGACATCCCAACCGTGATACGGGAGACGATCAGAGACATCGGGTACAACAACGCCGACTACGGGTTCGACGCTGAGACCTGCGCCGTTATCACGGCGATCGGCGAGCAGTCGTCCGACATCTGGGAGGGCGACCACGAGGGGCACGCTGTCGCTGAGGGAGGAGCGGGCGATCAGGGCATGATGTTCGGCTACGCGTCCGTGGAGACGAAGGAGCTGATGCCGATGCCCGTTCATCTGGCACACAGGCTGGCGCGGAAGCTCACGGACATACGCGAGCAGGGGGTCGTGGACTTCCTGCGTCCGGACGGTAAGACGCAGGTGACCGTCGAGTATGAGGAGGACGTTCCCACACGCATCGACACCGTCGTAGTGTCGACTCAGCACGACCCGGACGTCGACATGAAGACGCTGGAGGAGACGATCAGGAAGCACGTGGTGGAGCCGACGCTTCCGGCGGAAATGGTGGCCGGCGGCGACTCAAGGCTCCTGGTCAACCCGACGGGCCGCTTCGTCAGGGGAGGCCCGCATGCCGACTGCGGGCTCACGGGCAGGAAGATCATCGTAGACACCTACGGTGGACTGGGGAGTCACGGCGGCGGGTGCTTCTCGGGTAAGGACCCGACGAAGGTCGACCGCTCGGGGTCGTACGCGGCGCGTCACGTAGCCAAGAACGTCGTAGCGGCGGGACTGGCGAAGCGGTGCGAGATAGAGATCGCGTACGCGATCGGCGTTCCCGAGCCCGTCTCGGTCATGATCGACACTATGGGAACGGGGGAGATGCCCGACAGCGACCTCGTTAGACTCGTCAGGAAGGTCTTCGACCTCAGGCCCAACGCGATCATCGAGAGGCTGGACCTCAGACGCCCCATCTACCTGCAGACCGCCTCCTACGGACACTTCGGCCGCGAGGAGGCCGACTTCACGTGGGAACGGACCGACATGGTCGACGAGCTCAAGAAGGGATAGAACGGACATGGCCAACGACATCAGGGACCCGGGGCTGGCGTCCAAGGGGCGCGACAGAACGGAATGGGCGGGGCAGAGCATGCCCGTGCTCGGGAGTATCAGGGACCGCTACGCCAACGAGCGTCCGCTCGAGGGCGTGACCGTGGGCGGGTGCATGCACGTGACCACCGAGACCGCCAATCTGGTGATCGCGCTCAGGGCCGGCGGCGCCGAGGTATCGCTCTGCGCGTCGAATCCTCTGTCGACACAGGACGACGTCGCAGCGCATCTCGCCGTCGACCACGGCGTTCGAATGTACGCCGTGCGCGGCGAGGACAACGACCGCTACTACGACCACATCCGAGCGGTGCTCGACGACGGTCCTACGATCACTCTCGACGACGGCGCCGACCTGGTCTCAACGATCCACCGGGAGAAGGCGGAGCTTCTTCCGAACCTCCTCGGAAGCATGGAGGAGACGACGACGGGGGTCATCCGACTGCGCGCGATGGAGAACGACGGCGCCCTCAAGGTGCCAGTCATCGCGGTCAACGACGCCGACACGAAGCACATGTTCGACAACCGCTACGGGACCGGTCAGAGCACGATCGACGGGATCCTGAGGGCCACGAACGCACTGCTGGCGGGCTCGACCTTCGTCGTGGCAGGCTACGGCTGGTGCGGCCGCGGGCTGGCCCACCGCGCCAGGGGACAGGGCGCGTCGGTCATCGTGACGGAGGTCGACCCGCTGAAGGCGCTAGAGGCGACCATGGACGGCTTCCGCGTGATGCCGATGGACGAGGCGGCGCCGCTCGGCGACGTGTTCGTCACGCTGACCGGGGACATCCGTGTGATCGCCAGGCGTCACTTCGAGATGATGAAGGACGGCGCGGTCGTGGCGAACTCGGGGCACTTCGACGTCGAGATAGACAAGGAAGCGCTGAAGGACCTGGCCAGGGAGGTGCTGACTCCGCGCGAGTCGGTTCAGACCTTCGTGCTGGCCGGTGGCAAGAGGGTGAACCTGCTCGGTGAAGGAAGACTGGTCAACCTCTCGGCGGCCGAGGGTCACCCCGCGTCCGTGATGGACATGAGCTTCGCCAACCAGGCGCTTTGCTGCGAGTACCTGGCGAGCCTTCCCGAGAGGCTGCCGGCAGGGGTGCACACCGTGCCCAAGGAGATAGACCACGGCATCGCACGTCTCAAACTCGAGACGATGGGTGTCTCGATAGACACACTGACCCCGGAGCAGGTAGAGTATCTCGCGTCCTGGAAGATAGGTACGTAGGAGAGGCGCGTCCGGGAGGCTAACGGTCGTCCGGACCCGGCCCGGGGCGCGCGGCGGTCCGGACCGGGTCCGGGCCTACTTCGGAGCGCGCGCGAGCAGCCAGGCCCCGACACCCGCGAACACTATGTTGGAGATCCACGCGGCCAGCCAGGGCACGAGTATGCCCTGGCGGCCTAGTACCTGACCCACCTGAAGGACTCCGTAGTAGAAGAACGACACGGCCAGAGCAGCGGTGAAGGCGAGCGCGAATCCGCTCCTGCGCGCGCCGGCGGCGAGCGCGCCGCCCAGCAGCGTCATTATGACGGTTACGAACGGGAAGGCGATCTTCAGCTGCAGCTGCACGGCCAGGTTGCGCGGGTCGCGTCCGCTGGCTCTCAGTTTAAGGATGTAGGACCGGAGTTCCCGGTACGGCATCTCGTCCGGCTGCAGCTTGCGGACGCCCAGCTCATCGGGGTGCGGCCCGGCGTGGCCGGGATCGAGCCGGTCGAAGCGCGTCACGTCGTCCGCGTCACCGGTGAAGCGCCGCATCGTCCCCTCGTAGAAGACCCAAGAAGACCCCTCCCAGACCGCTCTGGCCGCGTCTAGCCTGCTGACCGGCCGGAACTCGTTGTCGAACTCCTCGACCGTGACCTCCTCCAGAGTGTTCGTCCGCGTGTTGAGCCTGCGCGCGATGAACATGGTGCCGTCGGGCGTCACGAACAGCGGGTCGCTCGTGACGATCTCGCTGGCGCGTTTGGTGATGTGGGTCTGCTTGATCCTAAGGCGGCTCCGTGTCGCGGGCGGCAGGAGCAGCTCTCCGACGACGACGTTCGCTACGCTGACCAGCACCGCGAACGCGAGCACGGGCATCATGAGTCTGTAGAGGCTGACTCCCGAGCCCTTGAGGGCCATGATCTCGTTGCCGCGCGCCATGCCGCCGATGGCCAGGAGCGTTGCCAGGAGTATCGCTATGGGGGAGGTCAGCACGACGATGAGCGGCAGGTAGTAGACGTAGTAGAGAAGGACGGCGCCCAGGGACGCCTGGTTGTCTATGAACGAGTGGGCGTGGTCGAAGAGGTCGATGATGACGAAGATGCCCGTGAAGACCGCGAGGATCAGAGCGAACGGCTTGAGCACCTTGCGGAACGCGTATCTGTCGAGGATGCTCACGAGACCTCCGCGTCTTCTGTCGTAGGCGATGGCGCGCGCAGGACGAAGTCGATCGTCCTGGTCACGGGCGCGATTCGCCACTCCCGGCACGTCGACACCGTCAGGAAAAGACCTAGCGCGCCGAACACCACGTTGGGGGCCCACATGGCCCAGAAGGGCGACACCAGCCCCCTGTCGCCCAGCTGTTCGCCGCCGACGAGGAACAGGTAGTAGACGAGGAAGAAGAGGATGCCGGTCCCCGCGCCTATGCCTATCCCGCCGCGGCGGCTCCTGATCCCTAGAGGGGCGCCCACAAGGACGAACACTATGCAGGCGAACGGGATGGATGCCTTCTTGTGGTACTCCACCTGGTACCGTCGGAGTCTCCTGAGTCTGCTCTCGTACGACCGCAGGTCCGACTGGGCCGTGCGCAGAGCCCTGGCTCGTTCGTTCCTGGTGTCCGCGCCGGTCACGGCCGACGACGAGCCCTCAGCGGCGTCCAGGAGTGCGGTGAGCCGAGCCTCCAGACCCTGAGTCAGTTCGGAGCTCGCCAGCTCGGCCTCGATCCTCTGCTCCTCGACCATTTCCCCGAGCTCGGCGAGCGACATCTCGCGGTCGCCCCTTCTCACGTCCTCGCTCCGGATGAGTTCGGTACGGCCCTGCTCGATGTTGATGACGTGGCGGTCGAATAGCAGGCGGTTGAACCTCGTCGCATCATCCGGGTCTAGCTCGTGGATCTCTCCGTCGAGCAGTTCCATCCGGACGAAGTCGCTGCCCTCCTCACTGCTGATCTGTCCGCGCTCGGCCACGATGGTCTGAAGCGGCTCTCCGCCCTCCAGCCTGTGGATGCGGACATCGTAGATCTCGGAGGTCATGGGATCGAGTCTGTCGACCAGGATGTTGTATCCGCCCGGCAGTTCGGTCAGGACGCCGGGCTCTATGGTAGCCAGAGGTCTGATGCGGTGTATGTCCACGAGGAGGGTCTTGAGGCGGAGGTTGGCTGCGGGAAGCATGTGGTTCCCGAACCAGAACAGCCCGAGGGCCACGAACACGGACGCGACGAGGACCGGCGCTATGAGAGAGAACACGTTGACGCCGGTGGCCTTGGCCGCGGTGATCTCGTTGTCCCCGGCCAGTCTGCCGAAGGCCGTGAGGACCGCGACCATCACCGCCATCGGGACCGCCATGACGGTCATCCAGGCAAGACTGAGGACGAAGCCCTCCAGGACAGCGAGCCCGGGCACCCCCTTGGCTATGAACAGGTTGAGGTAGTCGACGATGAAGTCCATGGAGAGCACGAAGTAGAAGATGGCAAGCCCCGCCGCGGCGGGGGGTACGTGGGCTCTCAGGACGTACTTCCACAGAGTGCTCATTCGAGATCGGGACTCCGCGCCGCAGACGCGGCGCTCGCGTGGTTGAGCATTCGGGTTCGTTCGCGCCCGGTCCACGTATACTACCAGAACCCGGACCCGGGCAACACGATAGTCCCCGGAACGGGGACCGGAGCGACCGTCGCCCGAGAGGTTCGATGCCGGGCGGCGCCCGGGTATTCAGTCCGGCCGGGCGCGCGAGAAGCGTGCCGGCCGTCGGCTTGACATGCATAAGTCGCTTTGCTACATTCCGCTGCGGCGTCCGACCGGGGCGCCCGTTGTTGCTGCGCCGCCCACGCGACGAGTGGGTAGCCGTGTACGGAAGTGGAGTCCCGCAATGCCCGCACACCGCGCGCCACGGACCGGAGCCAGGATGGCAATCGGGCTGACATGCGCGGTGATCGCGCTCATCATGCTGACGCCGCCGGCCCTCGGTCAGGAGGAGGCAGCACTCCCGGACTCCGCGGGGACGTTCTCCGTCCCTTGGCTGGCGCAGCCCGACTCCCTGCAGACCGAAGACGCGGCGCCGGACCCCCGAGTTCACGGCGAGGAAGAGGAACGCGAAGTCGCGCCCGAGCCGGAGGGTGACGAAGCGCTCCCCGACACCGCCGCGTTCTCGGCCGGCGTTCCGGACTCGGTCGCCCAGCGCGACCCCTACGCTCCAGGAGTTCGACTGCCCGCCCCGGTCCACACGTTCATGCGTCCGTGGTCGGTCGACGACCGTGTTCTCGCAGGCCTTGGGCTCTCGCGGACGGCAGTGCCGGACGAGGCGCCCGCTTCGGGCTTCTTCAGGCGCCGCACAGAGATCGACGACGAATTCGACCTCGTCCGCGTCTACGCCGACGTGGGAGAACACACGTCGTGGCTCAGCTACTCCGCCCCGCTCGCGGAGTATCAGGCCGTGCTCGGGCAGAGGAGGACAGAGCTCGCCTGGCAGACGGCGGTGCTGCGGCGGCTGGGGAAGGCGGAAGAGGGACAGGGGCGAGGCATTCTCGACATCGACATCCCGATGCCGCTTCCCGGCCCCTTCGTGCGAGCGATCGGTCCGGGGGCCAACCTCAAGGTCCGAGGCAGCGAGCGGATCACCTTCGGCGGGCAGACGAGCTACCTGGTCGAGCAGTTGGAGACGGAGCAAGGACGTCCGTCCCGCTTCCCGCAGCTCGACATGGAGCAGCAGCTGACGGTCAACCTCGAGGGGACGATCGGCAGGAAGATCCACGTCTACGTCGACCACAGAAGCGGCGGCGACACCTTCGGAGGCAACAAGGCCGACCAGATCCGAGTCCACTACGACGGTGACGAGGACGAGATCATACAGAAGATCGAGCTCGGCGAGGTCAACCTCTCTTTGCCGGGAACCGAGTTCGTCAGCTACTCCGGTCACCACCAGGGCCTGTTCGGCGCCAAGATGACGGCAAAGGTCGGCAAGCTCGACGTCGTGGCGGTCGCCAGTAAGGAAGAGGGGAAGTCGGCGGGGGCCAGCTTCACCGGCACGTCCGAGTCCGACTCGCTGGTCATCAAGGACATCTCATACAAGGCGGGCAAGTTCTTCGTCATCGATGACCTCGCGTTGAAATACGGGAACGTCGGTGTCTCCAACATCAAGCTATACCTCGACGACCGCATCTCGTCGAACGATCCGGAGGACGGCGCCCAGCGCGGCGTCGCCTACCTCGAGGAGCCACCGGGCGCGTCGGCCCCGGCCGACACGACCTACCGTCGCGACGGCTTTTTCGTAGAGCTCATAGAGACGGAGGACTACTTCATCCCGCAGGGCAGCGGCCTCTACGGAGAGCAGTCGGGTTACCAGCAGGGCATAGTGGTCCTGACTAGCCCGATCGCGCAGGGCCGGATGCTCGCAGTCAGCTACACGCGGACCATCGACGGAGCTCAGGCGGCGGTCATCGGCGGAGACGACGGCACCAAGCTGCGTCTCAAGATGCTGAAGCACGACGACAGCACGACTCCCGCGGGCTGGGAGCGCACGCGGCTCTACGAGCTCAAGCACATATATGATCTGGGCGCAGAGCAGATCCCGGAGGAGGGTTTCGAGCTGGTCATCCGCCGGTCGGCGGCCTCGGGAGAGGACCAGGAGATCGACGACGACGGCACCCCATACATAGAGATCCTCGGTCTCGACACTGAGGAGATCGGCGTCGGGTCGAGCGAGATCGACCCGCAGTGGGTCGATCTGGAGGCGGGCCTGTTGAGCTTCCCGCACTTCACGCCGTTCTGTCCCGCCTACGACACCACGAACTTCTACTACGCCGAGGGCTACGAGCCCGACCCCGAGTACTACGCGGACGAGTTCGACGAGACGGAGACGAACTGCGCCGTCTACTCGAAGGACAACTTCGACGCGGGCGACGACGACTACTACTTCGTCGTCAAGTACAACCGGCCCAAGACGACCTTCTATCTCGGGCAGATCAACATCATCGAGAGCAGCGAGGTCGTCCGACTGAACGGCGTCAAGCTGACGCGCGGCACCGATTACACCATCTACTACCCGGCCGGGCAGCTGACCATCCTTGCCGAGGAAGCCAAGCTCCCGGACGCGAAGGTGACGGTCGAGTACGACTACAAGCCGTTCGGGATCGCGGGGGAGAAGACGCTTCTCGGCGCGCGCGGCGTCTACAACTGGTCCGAGAGGATTCGGCTCGGGACGACGTGGATGTACCAGAGCAAGGGCACGCCCGAGGACAGGCCGCGTCTCGGGGAGGAGCCGTCGCGCACGATCGTCGGAGACGTCAACCTGACCGCCGACTTCAAGCCTGAGCTGATGACCAGGGTGGTCGACGCGATACCTCTCGTGGATACGGACGCGGAGTCGAGGCTCAAGATCTCGGCGGAGGCCGCCGTGTCGATCCCGAACCCCAACACCAAGGGGTTCGTGGCCGTCGACGACATGGAGGGCTCCGAGAACATCAGCATGCTCGGCGTCTCGAGGAGGCTGTGGGTGCCGTCGAGCGTGCCGGGCGAGGGCGAGATCGACGCGCTCGACCGCATGGAAGTCGACTGGTACAACCCGGACCGCAAGGTGCAGGAGGGAGACCTCCATCCGGAGCTGCCAGAGCAGGAGGCCGACGACACACACACCGTCCTCGAGATATCCTACGATTCGGACGGGTCCGCGTCGTGGGCCGGGCTCATGAGACTCCTTTCGAAGACGGGCAACGACTACTCGGACTACCAGTTCATCGAGATGTGGGTGAACGACGGCGGACCGATCGAGGAGTCGACCGGAACGTTCCACATCGACCTCGGGAGCATCAGCGAGGATTTCTATCCGCTGATGGCTCCCAACGGCGAGCTGGACACCGAGGACGTGGACGTGCCGCCGAACGGCTTCGACGCCGACGAGGACGTCGGATTGGACACCGTAGCGGGCGACGACGGGGCAGGCGTTCCGGGCGATGACGGGGACGACGACTACAGCTACGAATACGGTTCTGACGACTACTCGAGCATCAACGGTACGGAAGGGAACGAGCGTCTCGACACTGAGGACCTGAACGGCAACGGCTACGTCGACAAGGACAGCAGCTTCTGGACGCTCGAGGTGGACCTCTCGGACACCGCATATCTGGTCCAGGACAACAGCGAGCTGGTGGCGGGCAACCACTGGCGGAAGTACCGCATCCCGCTGGGCGACGCTCTCTCGGTTAACGGCATCTCCGCCTGGACGTCGGTCAAGTCGGCGAGGATCTGGATGGACGGGCTTCCGGTCGGCGCCGGCGAGGTCATGATCGGCTCGATGGACATCATCGGAAGCCAGTGGGAACCCCAGCCGATCGTCGACGGCGACGGCGTTGTCGTTCCGGACGAGCAGCTGGGCGACATGGGCTTCCGCGTGGGCAGCAAGAACACGAAGGAGGACGTCGACTACGTCCCGCCGTTCGACCCGGGCATAGACGAGAGCACGAACCTGCCGAAGCGCGAGCAGTCGCTGTTCCTGCTCTACGAGAACCTGCGGGAAGAGCACACCGCTGCGGCGAGAAAGGTCTTCTTCTCTGAAGAGGACTACACAGGCTATCAGTCGCTCGACTTCTACCTTCACGGCGACGCGGGAGTCGAGGACGGCACGGTCTTCTTCCTGCGGCTGGGACGCGACTCGCTCAACTACTACGAATACAGCCTGGAGGTGCGGCCCGGCTGGGTCCAGGACCGCACCAACGAGGACAACCTAGTCGTCATCCCGTTCACGGATTTCACGGACCTCAAGGTGGGCGAGTACGCGACCATGGACACCGTCGCCGCGTGGGGCGACACGAACGTCGTTGCAGGAGAGAAGTTCAGGCGAGTCGGGTGGCCGTCGCTGTCGAGGATCCTCCGTCTGACGATCGGCGTCAGGAACGAGACGGCGGGTGGCGAGGAGATCACGGGCGAGATCTGGCTCGACGACATAAGGCTGTCCGACGTCAGGAAGGACATCGGCTGGGCCGAGCGGGCCACTGTGGAGGCCAAGTTCGCGGACCTCATGGACCTCGACTTCGACCTGCGCCACGTGGACGGCGACTTCCACTCGCTCAAGCAGCAGCGCGGGTCGGGCCAGGACAACGTCACCTACAACTTCAGCGGTACCATGAACGCCGACAGGTTCGTGAGCGCCCTCGGCGTTTCGACGCCCGTCAGCGTCACGTGGAAGCGATCGGTCAGCCGTCCGAAGTTCTCCAGCGGTTCTGACATCGTTCTGGACAACGAGCAGAGCGAGGATGAGAAGACCGAGACGCTCGACCGGAGCGTTGCGGTCTCGCTGTCGCGCAAGCGGCAGTCGCCCGACTTCTGGACTCACCTCCTGGTGGACGGTCTCTCTCTGCGCGCGTCCGTAGCCGAGCACGAGAAGGCGTCGCCGACAAAGGCGGACACGTCGAGGACACTGCGCGGTAGAGTGGCGTACCGGTACGCGCCGGAGAAGAAGGGCATACGGCTCTTCGGTGACACGGAGCTCTTCCTCAAGCCGACGAGCTTCCGTTTCAACGCGGACGCGCACTTCATCCACACGAAGAACTACGACATCTCCGCCGTCGGAGTTCAGACGAAGCGCGCGGACAAGCACGACAAGAAGCTCAATGCAGACGCGAACATAGACTTCCAGTTTCTCGACAATCTGAAGACCTCGCATGGTATCTCGATGAAGCGCGACCTGGAGCCGATCAACCGCGTTCATCTGGACCTGAACACCGGAGTGGAGACAGAGCGGCGGTACAGCAACTCGCTGAGCTTCAATCCGAAGTTCGGTCGTTGGTTCGCCCCGCAGTACAGCTTCAACTCGTCGTTCACCGACGACCACGGAGCGTCCGTGCGGCGGTCGGGCGACCCCGAGGGGATCCGAAACGTCCGCTCGCAGAGCAACCAGGACATACGAGCCAGCTTCGACATCAAGAAGCTGCTGGGAACACCGCAGGCGAGTCCCGGCAGGCCGCCGCGCAGCCGCAGGGAGCGGCGAGACGCCGAGTCGAGCGGGCGGAGCGCGGTCGACCAGGAGACGGACGAGGTCGGTGACGAGAGGAGCGAGGGCGACGGACGCGCCGAGAGCAGCAGCGACTCCTCGGAGCGCGACGAGCCGCCACCGCCCGGGGGGCCTGGAGACGGCGGCGACGAGGCGCCCGGCGAGGGCGGAGGCGAGGGCGACGACGAGAGAGGGGGCCGCGGTATCGGGGACTTCGTCCGGCCGCTGACGACCCTCTTTCGCAACATGGACGCCGTCGACGCCCGATACTCCATCAAGTCCAGCTCCCGGTACGACAGGATCCTCTACGACGACATGCCCGGCTGGGGATACAGACTGGGTCTCGGCGGGGCCGAGGGAGCGGACGATCGTACGGAGGAACACACCCTCTCGCTGGACTCGGGCATCAAACTGACCAACGACGTTCGGATAAAGGGGTCATACAAGCGCACGACAGGCGGACGGTGGTACAAGAACGCGCTCTCGGACTCGGTGACTCTGACGACCGAGACGCGGGCGGTCAACGAGAGCAGTAAGGGCTCGCTGTCGTGGAACGGCATAGAGAAGATGGGGCCGCTCTCGAAGCTGTGTTCGAGCGTGCGCGCGAGGAGCGGCGCGGAGCTCAAAAGGTCGCACTCGGGTCCGGCGGGGGATCCGACGACGAAGACCCGCTCGTTCGGAATGAACCCGGTCGTGTCTCTCGACACCACGTTCAGGAACGGGCTGACGGGCAGCTTCTCCTGGGACCGCAAGACCTCTACCAGCTACAGCCTGACGGGGGCGGGCTCGGTCACCGAGGACAAGACGTCCTCGATGAGTCTGAGCCTCAACTACCGGTTCTCGGCGCCACAGGGACTCAAGCTGCCGTTCTTCGGCCAGAAGCTGAAGTTCCAGAGCAACCTCGACACGTCGCTGTCGTTCCGTACGTCGGCGAAGGTGGCGAAGACGGCTCCGGACGAGAGCGGTCTGGTGCTTGTCGACCCGACGTCCTCGACCCGCGACTTCACTCTGACGACGGACGTTACCTACAGCTTCTCGCGGAACGTATCGGGTGGCCTGCAGATCAGCTTCGGCCAGAACCGGGACGAGAAGCGCGACCAGACCCGCCGGACCATCGGAGTTCACCTCTCCGCGGAGTTCAAGTTCTGATGCGGGGACTCACGACATCGGCGTTGGCGCGACGGCGCGGGCGCGCTCCGGGGACCGGGGACACGGTCCGTCCGCGGGCCCGCGCCGTGGCGATCGCGCTCGTGCTGTCGTGCGTCGTCCTCTCCGGGACTCTCGTCGGTTGCGGGCGCCCGGACTTCGACGAGAACCTCGCCTTCGAGTTCCTGGAGCGGCAGTGCGAGTTCGGCCCCAGGCCTCCGGGAAGCCAGGAGCACGAGGAGATGCGCGACTGGCTCGTCGCGGAGCTCCAGAGAAGAGCCGATGCTGTCTCCGTTCAGGAGTTCACGGCGGCCGACTCCACGGGCCGTCAGTACGAACTGACCAACGTCATCGCGTCCTTCCACATGGAGGCGACGGAGAGAGTGCTTTTCGGGGCGCACTGGGACACGCGCCCGGTGGCTGAGAAGGACCCAGATCCGGCGGCGCGGGCGAGACCGATCGTCGGCGCGAACGACGGCGCGTCCGGCGTGGCTGTCCTTCTGGCGCTCGCCGACATGATGTCGGCCGATCGGCCGGAACTGGGGGTCGACCTGGTCTTCTTCGACCTGGAGGACGCGGGCAAGGCGGGGGGCTTCAGCAGCTTCTGCCTGGGCTCGGCCCACTTCGCGGCGACCATGGGCGGCTACGCCCCTAGCTACGCGGTCGTAGTGGACATGATCGGCGACGGCGACCTGTCTATTCCGGTGGAGGTGAACTCGGCACAGGCGTGCCCGGACGTTGTGAACAGGGTCTGGAGTGCGGCCGAGCGGGTCGGGTCGGGCAGCTTCGTTCGAGAGACCGGCCCGTCCATGTTCGACGATCACATTCCGCTCATCCAGGCCGGCGTACCCGCGGCCCTCGTGATCGATTTCGAATACCCATTCTGGCACACCCACGAGGACACGCCCGACAAGTGCAGCCCGCAGAGTCTGGGCGAGGTCGGCAGAGTCCTCGCGGAACTCGTCTACCGACCTCGCCGCGCTTGAGCCGGACGGACCGGCGCTCCGGGAGTCCGCGTGACCACCCGAGGGACACCCCTGGCGCGAGGCGACGGCCCGCCTAACTCACCGACCCGCTTACCTTTTTGCTTGCGTCCTTTGCGGCCACGTGCTACCTTGTCAGTCGGGAAGTGGGCGAGGGGCCCGCTTTCGGCGTATATGGGGGCCGTGAAACGCTTTGGAGCGCATCGACGAGAAGCTCTACGGCCTGTCGAGAGGGCTCGTGGAGGGCATGGGTTTCACCCTCGTTAACGTGGATGAGGTCATCGAACGCGGGCGCAGGGTCCTCCGCTTCTACATCGACGCCGGTGAAGGGGTCAACCTCGGTGACTGCGAGTCCGTGAGCCGGGAACTGGCATACCTGCTCGACGCTGAGCCGGAACTGGCCGACGGCTACGTCCTCGAGGTCAGCTCGCCGGGTCTCGACCACCGCCTGAAGAAGGAGAGGGAGTACGCGCACTTCACGGGACGAGAGGCCCGTCTCGTGCTGCGTGCGCCAGTCGGAGGCGATAGCGTCCTGGAGGGAGTCATCCTGGGCGCCGAGGACGGGGTCGTGCGCATCGCGCCCGATGGAGGCGACGAGGTGTCGGTCCCGCTGGAAGACATAGCCCGCGCACGCCTCGTGATCGACGTCGGGCCGCGGTAGCGTCGGGACGGGCCGTGCCCGTTCCCGTTCGGGAGCAGAGACGATGAACAGTGGTGTACTGGAGGCACTCAGGCGGATAGCGCGGGAGAAGCAGCTCGACGGCGTGCTGCTCGCGGACGCCCTGGAGGCAGGACTGATGTCGGCGGCCCGTAAGAAGTACGGGCCCAATGCCGACATTGAGGTCATAGTAGACGACGAGGCGGATCTCATCGGCGTGTTCCTCAGCAAGACCGTCGTCGACACACCCGAGGACGACGTTCTGGAGATCGACGTCGAGGAGGCGCATGAGCTGGATACGGCACTGGGGATCGGGGACGTGGTGCGTGTCGAAGTGCCGTTCGACGAGTTCGGCCGGAACGCGATCCAGGCAGCGAAGCAGATCGTCGTGCAGAGGGTTCGGGAAGCCGAACGTGAGCAGATCTACGGCGACTTCCAGGACCGCATAGGTGAGATCATCACCGGAGACGTTCAGCAGATAGAGCGCGGCGGCATAGTCGTTAACCTCGGCCGGACGGAGGCTTTGCTGCCGGCGCGCGAGCAGATACGCAGGGAGCGGTACCGCCAGGGCGACAGGATCCGGGCGTATCTGCTGTCGGTGGAGAAGACGACGAAGGGCCCGCAGATCATCCTTTCGCGGACGCACCCCAACTTCCTCAAGAAGCTCTTCAGGCTGGAAGTCCCCGAGATCTACGACGGCGTGGTCGAGATCATGACGATAGCGAGGGAGGCCGGAGGTCGTTCGAAGGTAGCGGTCGTGTCCCACGACGAGCGCGTCGACCCCGTCGGCGCGTGCGTGGGAGTAAAGGGGTCGAGGATCCAGACGATCGTGCGGGAGCTGGCTGGCGAGAAGATAGACATAGTCCCCTGGAACCCGGACCCGTCGGTGTTGGTGTCGCGGGCGCTCAACCCGGCCAAGGTCTCGAAGGCGATCGTCAACGAGGGCGAACACGCGGTCAAGGTGATCGTTCCCGACGACCAGCTGTCGCTGGCGATCGGCAAGGGCGGTCAGAACGCGCGTCTCGCTGCCAAGCTCACAGGCTGGAAGATAGATATCGTAGGTGAGACCGAGCACTCGAGAGAACTGGAGATCGACCTCTCCCAGAGGGTCGAGGTGGGCGAGCTGCCTGGTGTCGGCGAGAAGCTGGCCGAGAGCCTCTCGGCGGCCGGATATCGTCACGTGCAGGACCTCGACGGCGTTTCGACCGAGGACATACTCCGTGTGGAGGGCGTGGGGCCGAAGACGGCCGAGAAGATCTCCATCGCGGTGGCGGCTGTGCTTGAGGTCCTCGAGGAAGAGAAGCAGGAGCTCCTGCGCGAGATAGAGGAGCAGGCCCGCCAGGAGGCCATGCAGCGGGCGGCAGCACGCGAGGCCGAGCGGGCGGCAGCGGAGGCATACGTCGAAGAGGAAGAGGCGGTGGAGGAGTCGGAGGGCGACGACGAGGGTGAGGACGAGGAGTCGGGAGGCGAGGAGCCTGCCGAGGGCTCGGACGACGCGGAGTCGGACGAACCCGGTGAAGCCGCCGACCAAGAGGAGGAGGCCTCCGACGAAGCCGCCGACGAAGAGGAGGAGGCCGCCGACCAGGAGGACGAGGGCGGCGACCAGGAGGACGAGGAAGAGCAGGCCGAATAGACAGACCCGGACGGCTCGCCGCGGAGTGAGTGGGCGCGTCTAGGAATCGCACTCCCTTTCGGATCGACATTGACGGAGGTAGCGCTTGGCGAAGAGAAGGATCTACCAGGTGGCGAAGGAGTTTCGCATATCGAGCGAGGCTCTGATCGGCATGCTCACCAAACTCGGACACGACGTCTCGACGCACATGAACGCGATCGACGACGACGTGATCGAACAGGTGCGCGCTGAGTTCGAGAAGGAGAAGGACGCCGTCAAGCGTGAGTACGTCAAGAAGATCAGGGCGGCGCGAGAGAAGGCGAAGGCTCCGGCCGCGGGTAAGGGGAAGAAGGCGGAGGGGAAGGCGAAGCCCGCGACGAAGCCCGCTACGAAGGCGAAGGCGGCGAAGACTGGCGCCAAGGCGACGGCCAGGGCGAAGACGAAGGCTCCGGCCACGGCGAAGACGAAAGCCAAGTCACCGGCGAAGAAGGCCGAGAAGGCCCCTGTCGCCGTACCGAAACCGGCGGCGCCTGCGGCGAGACCTTCGGCCGCTGCCAAGAAGCCCTCGAAGCCCGAGAAGGGGAAGCGGGGCAAGAAGAGGCGTCCGAGAGTCGACCAGAAGACGGTGGAGGAGACCGTTCGCCGCACCATGGCGGCGACGGCGGGCGAGCGCAGGCCAAGGCGCAAGCGCAGGAAGGCAAGGCCCGACGGGACCATCGTCGAAGAGGAGATGAAGGTCCAGATACCGGAGTTCTCCTCGGTCGCTGAGCTTGCCGAGGCACTGGCGGTGCCCGCGAACGACGTTATCAAGAAGTGCCTCGACCTGGGTTTGATGGTCACCATCAACCAGCGTCTCGACGAGGACACGATCCTGCTTCTCGCCGACGAGTTCGGTGAGGAGATCGAGTTCATCAAGGAGTACGGCGAGGACATCCTCGAAAAGGAAGAGGAGGAGGCGCTCGGCGACGCGGAGCAGGTGCCGAGGTCGCCGGTGGTCGTGGTCATGGGCCACGTGGACCACGGCAAGACGCTCCTGCTGGACTACATCCGCAGCACCAACGTGGTGGCGGGCGAGTCCGGCGGCATCACACAGCACATCGGCGCCTACGAGGTGCAGCTTCCGGAGCACTCGGTGACCTTCCTGGATACGCCCGGTCACGAGGCGTTCACGGCGATGCGCGCGAGGGGCGCGCAGGTGACGGACATCGTAGTTCTCGTGGTGGCGTCGGACGACGGGGTCATGCCTCAGACGCTCGAGGCGATCGACCACGCGAAGGCGGCCGGAGTTCCGGTCATCGTCGCGTTGAACAAGTCGGACCTGCCCGCGGCGAATCCCGACAAGGTCAGAGCCGAGCTATCGAACCACGGTCTGGTCGTGGAGGAGTGGGGCGGCGACACGGTGGCCATAGAGACGTCCGCGAAGACCGGTGAGGGGGTCGACAAGCTCCTCGACATGGTCCTGACGCAGGCGGAGCTCCTCGAGCTCAAGGCCGTGGCCGAGGGACCTGCACGAGGCGTGGTCGTGGAGGTCGAGAAGGAGCGCGGCCGCGGGGTCGTGACGACCGTCCTCGTTCAGAGCGGCACGCTGAAGGTGGGCGATTCCTTCGTGGTGGGTCTCGCGAGCGGGAAGGTAAGAGCGCTCTACAACGAGCGCGGGAAGAACGTCGACGAGGCGGGACCGTCACAGCCGGTGCAGATCTCCGGCCTCAACGGAGTTCCTCAGGCGGGCGACGTGCTCGCGGTGGTGCTCGACGACGGTCTGGCGAAGGAGATCAGTGCTAAGCGGAGCCAGCAGCAGTGGGAGCGGCAGACGCGCTTCCAGCACCGCGTGACGCTCGAGGACCTGCACAAGCAGATCGTCGAGGGCGCGGTCAAGGAACTGAGGATCGTCATCAAGGGCGACGTCGATGGTTCGGTCGGCGCGCTTGCCGACGCCCTCGAGAGGCTGTCGACCGAGGAGGTCAAGGTCGAGGTCATCCGGAAGGCGGTCGGCGCCGTGACGGAGACCGACGTGCTGCTCGCCGCAGCGTCGAACGCGATCATAGTCGGCTTCCACATCGGCGCGACTGTCCGGGTGCGCGAGCTGGCGAGACGCGAGCGCGTTGAGATCCGACTCTACAGGGTGATCTACGAGGCCGTGGAGGACATCAGGGCGGCGATGGAGGGCATGCTCGAGCCGGAGCGCAGGGAGGTGGTCGCGGGCACCGCGGAGGTGCGCGAGACCTTCAAGGTGCCGGGCCGAGGCATCATCGCCGGCTGCTACGTACTCTCCGGAACGGTCAAGCGCAACGCGAAGTGCCGTGTCATACGAGAGGAGATGGTCGTCCTGGAGGGGAAGATCGACTCCCTCAAACGGTTCAAGGACGACGTGAGAGAGGTCCAGCAGGGCTTCGAGTGCGGCATCGGCGTCGAGGGACTCATCGACCTGGAGCAGGGCGATCTGATCGAGGTCTACGACATCGAGGAGATCGCGCGGAAGCTGGGTGAGCCGACCGTCGGCTAGGCCTGACGCCGGGATCGACGTGAGCCGCGTGAGAGAGCGCGGCGAGGCGTGACGAAGTGACCGTGGGAACGCTCGAGATCGTTCTCCTCATCCGCGAGAGCCACTCGCTGAAGTCCAGGAGAAGGGTCGTCAAGAGCCTGAAGGACAGGATACGTTCGAGGTTCAACGTCTCCGTCGCTGATCTTGGGGACCAGAACCTCTGGCAGAGAGCGGTAATAGGCGCAGCGGTCGTCGCGAACGACGGCCGCTTCGTCAATGAGACGCTGTCCAAGGTGCTGAATCTGGTCTCCTCCGACCCGCGCGTGGAGATCGTGGAGCAGCGGATGGAGCTCAAGTAACGACGGGACCGCGGGGTTCCTGGAACACGGAGGCGGGGCGGTGGTGCACAAGCGCGTTCTGCGGGTGGCCGAGAAGGTCCAGAGAGAACTGGGCTTCGTTCTCGACAGGAAGATGGCGGACCCGCGCATCGGCATGACAACGGTGACGCGCGTCGAGATGTCCGAGGACCTGCGCTACGCCAAGGTGTTCGTGAGCTTCCTCGGGGATGACGACGACCGCGAGGAGAAGCTGCGACTGCTGCGCAAGGCGCGGAAGTTCGTCAGAGCCGAGCTGTCGCACACGCTAGAGATGCGAGTGACACCCGAACTGACCTTCGTCATGGACGACTCGTCCGAGAACTACATCCGGATCTCGAAGGTGCTGAGCGAGATCGAGCACGAGAAGGCGGAAGATGCCGGTGAGCGACCAGAGGAAGACGGAGACGGCGGCGAAGAGCCGGACGAGACTGCGCGAGCTGCTTGAAGGCGCCCCCGATAGCCTGATCACTTTCCACAGACGACCTGACGGAGACGCCCTGGGCAGCGCCCTGGGCCTTGCGTTGTGGCTCGAGGCCAGGGGGGCGTCGGTCACCGTCGTGTCGGCCGACGGGGTTCCAGACCCCTACGGGTTCATGCCCACGGCGCAGCGTGTCGCGCGGAGCACACCAGAGACGCTCTCGGAGCTGACGGCCTTCGTGCTCGACACGCCGGACGCGACTCGGGCCGGCGTCGAAGAGGGAGCGCTCGACACGGCCGGCGTCGTCGTCAACATCGACCATCACCCCGGCAACAGCGGATACGGCTCTATCAACCTCGTCGACACGACCGCCTCGTCCGTCGCTCTCATCGTCTACGAGCTGCTGGCCGGCGCCGGTGGGATAGACGCGGACGTCGCGTCTGCTCTGTACGTCGGCGTTATGACGGACACCGGCGGATTCCGCTTCGGCAACACGGACGCGAGGACGCTGAGGGCGGCGGCGGAACTGGTCGAGGCTGGAGCCTCTCCGGCGGCGCTGGCGAACTCGGTCTACGGCGAGCAGCCTCTGGGACGACTGAGACTGCTCGGTCTCGTCCTGGGTTCGACGGAGACGCTGCTCAACGGGAAGGTCGCCGTCTCGGTCCTCACCCAGGAGATGAAGAACGAAACGGGCTCGACTGGCGAGGACATCGAGGGCATAGCCTCCTTCGGACGTCTCGTCGGAGGGGTGGAGGTCGCTCTTCTGCTCCGCGAGGAGGGAAACCGGGTCCGAGCGAGCCTTCGGTCGAAGGGCAGGGTGGACGTCAATGCGGTGGCGAGGCGGCTGGGGGGCGGCGGTCACGCCGCGGCCGCCGGGGTCGTGCTCGACGGCCCGATGGAGTCGGCGCGCGAGATGCTCCTGGAGGCGGTGGCTGCCACGCTGGCGGGGGAGGCCGGTTGAACGGCGTCGTCATAGTAGACAAGCCCAAGGGGATGACCTCTCACGACGTAGTGGCTCGCGTTCGCCGGGCGACGCGCATCAAGAAGGTAGGCCACGCGGGGACACTTGACCCCGATGCGACCGGCGTGCTCGTGGTCCTGGTGGGCAAGGCCACGCGTCTCGCCCAGTTCTTCGTCGAGCTGGAGAAGCGGTATCGAGGCCGGGTAGTGCTCGGCTCGTCGACCGACACCCAGGACGCGTCGGGCGTGGTTGTCTCGACAGGAGACACCTCGGACATCTCGCCGGAGCGAATCCGGGAGGTCTTCGCCGAGTTCGAGGGCGAGGGTGAGCAGGTCCCGCCGATGGTCTCCGCCCTCAAGAGGGACGGCACTCCGCTCTACGTTCTCGCAAGACGAGGCGAGGTCGTCGAGCGGAAGGCGCGTCCCATCTTCGTCAGCGACATGCGTGTCGTCGGGATAGAGATGCCGGAGGTGGAGTTTGAACTCGCATGCTCGCGAGGCACGTACGTCCGGACCATAGCGGCGGACATAGGTGAGAGGCTCGGATGCGGCGGGCACCTGGGGGACCTCACCAGGATGGCCGTCGGTCACTTCGACCTCGAGTCGGCCGTCGGACTCGACGAGGTGGACAGAGCGGGACCGAACGGTCCTCTGCCGGGATTCTCGATGCTCGATGCTCTCTCGTTCATGCCCGAGCTCAGGGTGACCGAAGCGGAAGAGGACGCGATATCGACGGGCGGAGCGATCGAGGTCGAGTCGGAGAGGGTCGTCCCGTCCGGCGAGTTCGTTCGCATCACACGCGACGGAGAGGAACTGGCGGCCGTCGGCAAGCTGGTCGAGTCCGAGGGCGAGGAAAGCGAGACCTCCGACGGGGCGTCGCTCCCGCGGAGACGCCGGATCAGACCGGTGCGCGTGTTCATCGAGCCGTTCTAGCGGGACGGTGTCGAGACAGCAGGGACGGGTGGAGCAAGGATGGAAGTAGCGAGGACACCAGGAGAGCTCGCGGCGGAGAGCGCCGAACTGATCAGCTTCACGCTGGGCAACTTCGACGGGCTGCACCTGGGACACCGGGCCGTGCTCGCGGAGGTCGTGCGCAGTTCGCGGGCCAGAGGCGGGACGTCGGTCGCAGTGACCTTCGATCCGCACCCGCTGCGCGTCGTGCACCCTGGGCGTGCGCCCGGGCTTCTGACGCCGACCCCTGAGAAGCTTGAGGAGATGAGGGGAACGGGCGTGGACGTCGCGCTCGTCGTCGATTTCACGGTGCAGACCGCCTCCGAGGACGCGGTGACGTTCCTGTCGTGGCTGGGCGTTACTCGCGGCACACATCTGGTTCTCGGGTACGACTTCCAGATGGGTCGGGACCGGGCCTGCAATCTGTCGAAGCTGTCGGAACTGGGCGCGGAACTGGGCTACGGGCTCGACGTCGTTCCTCCGGTCGAACACCAGGGGTTCCCGATATCGAGCTCGCGGGTGCGCGAGTCTCTGATGGCGGGCGACGTAGAGGATGCGGCGGTCATGCTCGGACGGCCGTACCGGCTGTCGGGCACGGTTGTGGCTGGGGAGTCGTTGGGCCGCGAGCTGGGCGCTCCGACGGCCAACCTGGATCTTCCGGCGGAGAAACTGCTGCCCGCGGACGGTGTCTACTTCGGCAGGGTCGAGAACCTCGGGGGGAGCCCGGCGCTGCTCTACGTGGGCTCGAGGCCGACGGTCGGGGGCGCGGCGCGGGTGGCCGAGGTCCACATTCTCGATTTCGAGGGGAGGCTCTACGGCCGACGTCTGGACGTGGTGGCGCTCAGGCGACTTCGCGGCGACATCAGTTTCGGGGGCCTCGAGGAGCTGGAGCGCAGCATCAGAGAGGACGTCGAGCGCGCAAGGGCCATCGCTGGTAGCGGTGAAGCGGTGTGAGGAGGTCCCTGGACGCGCTTTTCCCGTTTGACTCGGCGTGTGGGTTGTGTTAGGTTGGCCGGAGTACCGAACGCGACCAGACACGCACACGGAGGACGCAGAGTTGTCTCTGACCAAGGAGAAGAAGAGGGAGATAGTCAAGCGCTTCGAGACCCACTCGGGCGACACGGGGTCTGCCGAGGTGCAGATCGCGCTCCTGACGGAGCGGATCGAGACCCTCTCGATGCACTTCGAAAAGCACAAGAAGGACAACCACTCACGGCTGGGTCTCCTCAAGATGGTCGGCAAGAGACGCCGCCTCCTGAACTACCTGAAGGAGCAGAAGCCGGACAGCTACAAGCTGGTCATCAAGGAACTGGGACTGCGCAGGTAATCGGTACCTGCATACTGAGCGCTGCCTTTTGCTGGCCCTCCCGCCTGCTGACGGGAGGGCTTTGCTTAAGAACAGGGCGCGAGAGCGGCTGACGAAAGCGGCTGACAGTGGAGGAGAACGTTTTGATGCACAAGGTTGAGACGGAGTGGGCAGGGAGAACCCTGTCCATCGAGACGGGCAGGCTGGCTCGGCAGGCCGGTGGCGCCACGCTGGTGCAGTACGGCGACACGGTCATCCTCGCCACGGCCACCATCTCGAAGAACGAGATACAGAGGGATTTCCTGCCGCTCTTCTGTGAGTATCGGGAGAAGTTCTACGCCGCCGGCAAGATCCCCGGCGGTTTCTTCAAGCGCGAGGGAAGGCCGCAGACGAAGGAGGTCCTGAGCTCCAGGCTCATCGACCGTCCCATCCGCCCACTCCTTCCGTCGCACATGCGAAACGAGATACAGCTTTACGTCAACGTCCTCTCGGCCGATGCCGAGAACGACCCCGACGTCCTCGCGCTCATCGGCGCGAGCGCCGCGTTGTCCATCTCCACCGCTCCCTTCGAGGGACCGGTCGCTGCGGTGCGCATCGGGCTCAAGGACGGCGAGTACATGGTCAACCCGACGTTCGAGGCGCTCGAGGAGAGCAGGCTGAACCTCGTCATCGCCGGCACGGACGAGGCCGTCGTGATGGTCGAGGGCTCCGCGCTCGAGATCTCCGATGAGGAGATGCAGAAGGCGCTCGAACTGGGTCACGCCGAGGTGCGGAAGGCCATCGCGCTGCAGAACGAGCTGTTCTCGAAGCTCGGCGAGCTGCCGAAGCTCGAGATCCCGGCGCCGGAGCTGCCGGAGGGGCTCGAGGCGCGCGTGAAGGGCGACTACGGCGCCCGCGTGGCCGAGTCCGTTCACATACCCGAGAAGCAGCCGCGCTACGAGGCCATAGACGCCATCAGGGACGAGGCGCAAGAGGCGCTGGCCGAGGAGTTCCCCGAGTCAGAGGGCGCTATCGGCGACATCATCCACGACCTGGAGAAGGCCGAGATCCGTCGGATGATCCTCGAGGACGGGAAGCGCGCGGACGGGCGGAGCACGGACGAGGTGCGGCCCATCACGTGCGAGACCTCCGTGCTGCCGAGGACCCACGGCTCGGCGGTGTTCACGCGCGGCGAGACGCAGGCGCTGGCCGTCATGACGCTCGGCTCGACGCGCGACGAGCAGAAGATCGACGCGCTCGAGGGCGAGTCGTGGCGCAGCTTCATGCTCCACTACAACTTCCCGTCGTTCTCGGTCGGCGAGGTCAGGCCCATCAGGGGTCCGGGCCGCCGAGAGATCGGCCACGGTAACCTGGCGGAGCGCGCGCTGACCCCGGTCATTCCGTCGGACGAGGTCTTCCCATACACGGTCCGCATCGTGTCGGACATCCTCGAGTCGAACGGGTCCTCCAGCATGGCTACGGTGTGCGCGGGCTCGCTCGCGCTCATGGACGCCGGTGCTCCCATCAAGGCGGCCGTCGCGGGCGTCGCGATGGGGCTGGTCAAGGAGGGCGACAGATACGCCGTTCTGACGGACATCCTCGGTCTCGAGGACCATCTGGGGGACATGGACTTCAAGGTCGCCGGCACCCGCGAGGGGATCACGGCCTTCCAGCTCGATTCGAAGATCGGCGCGATCCCGGCCGAGCTTCTGAACGAGGCGCTGAGCAAGGCCCACGCGGCGCGCACTCACATCCTGGACATCATGGACGCGCACCTGCCAGCGGCGAGGCCGCAGCTGTCGACATTCGCGCCCAGGATCGTGATGGTGACGGTCCCGCAGGACAAGATCGGCGAGGTCATCGGTCCAGGCGGCAGGGTCATCAGGGGCCTGCAGGAAGAGACCGAGACCAAGATCGACATCAACGACGAGGGCGTGGTCAAGATCTCTGGCGACACTCAAGAGGGGGTCGACAAGGCACGGGAGTCGATCGAGCTCATGCTGAAGGTCCCGGAGGTCGGCGAGATCTACGAGGGGCCCGTCAAGAGCATCACCGACTTCGGCGCCTTCATCGAGATCCTGCCTGGCCGGGACGGCCTGTGCCACATCTCGGAGCTCGAGTACCACCGGGTCAACTCCGTCGAGGACGTTCTGAAGATGGGGGAGATGGTCAAGGTCAAGGTCATCGGGGTCGAGGACAACGGCAAGGTCCGCCTGTCGCGGAAGGCGCTGATGCCGAAGCCCGAGGGGTACGTTGAGCCGAAGCGCAGCGACAGGCCGCGCGAGCGCAGCGGCGCCAGGTCCGGCGGCAGGTCGGGCGGCCGTTCGTCTCGCGGCGGACGGGGCAGGCGCTAGAGGCGCACACACGGAGCGCCCGTGTCTGAGGACAGGGTCGACATAGAGATCGTGCGGCTGCCGGGCTCCGAGGGACTGCCGCTGCCCCGATACATGAGTGCCGGGGCGGCCGGCATGGACCTCTGCGCCGCGGTGACCGAGCCGCTGGTTCTCTCGCGGGGGGAGGCGAAGCTCGTTCCGACGGGCTTCGCCCTTTCCGTGCCGCCGGGGTACGAGGCGCAGGTGCGCTCGCGTAGCGGGCTCGCGCTCAAGGCGGGCGTGTTCGTACTGAACAGCCCCGGCACTGTCGATTCCGACTACCGCGGCGAGGTCGGCGTCATCCTGATGAACGCCGGTCGTGAGCCCTTCACGGTCGAGCGAGGCGACCGGATCGCCCAGCTCGTGGTGGCACGGGTCGCCACCGTCGAGTGGCTCGAGCGGGTGGGCCTGGCGACGACCGAGAGGAGCGACGGGGGCTTCGGGCATACCGGCTGATGGCCCTGGGTCGATCGACGGACGGTCTTCGCACCGCGGGGGACGCCAAGCGGAGGGAGTACATGACCGGCCCCGAGGGACTCAAGCGAACGGTCCTGCGCGCCCTCGACTTCGTCTTTGCACTGAGACCCACTGTCGTGGTCGGCATGTGGGTCTTCTTCTTCGCCGGAGCGGCCCTCGCCGCGAGGGCGACGGGCCAGCAGTTCTCCCTGCGCGCTCCGTCCGGGCCGGTCCTGCTCGGCTTCCTTTCGATGACGGCCGCCCTGGGCGGCGGCTGTCTGCTCAACCAGATCACGGACGTTGAGACCGACCGGGTCAACGAGAAGCTCTTCCTTCTGCCGCGCGGCATCATCTCGACGAGGGCGGCGTGGACCGAGCTGGCCGTCGTGTGGGCGGCGGCCGTCGCGCTGGCGCTGACGCTCGCGCCGCACTTCCGGATGGTCCTCGGAGCTTCGCTGCTGCTGAACCTGACGTACTCGGCGCCGCCGGTGAGGGCCAAATCGCGCGTCCCGCTCGACATGCTCTGGAACGGGCTGGGGTTCGGGCTGGCGTCGACGGCGGCCGGCTGGGCAACGCTGGCGCCCCTGGACGCGCGGGTTCTCCCCGTGGGGCTCGCCTACACGCTCGCCGTGGCCGGCGTCACGGCCTCCACTACTGTCCCGGACGTGGAGGGAGACAGGGCTGCCGGAATGCGGACGACGGCCGCGGTCCTGGGAGAGCGCGGCGCGAGCGTTCTTACGCTTGTGCTCGTGGCCTTGGCGGCGCTCGCGGGAGCGGCGCTGCGGGACTCCCTCGCTCTCTTCGGTCCGCTGCTGTCTCTGCCGCTTCTCATCAGGGCCCACGTCACGGGGGTTCGAACGCACAGGGTCGAGGCCGACCAGTGGATGGTGGCCGCGTTCGTCGTAGTGGCCTCCTTCAGGGCGCCCTACCTCCTGGTTCTGCTGGCGCTCGTCTACTTCGGCTCGCGTTGGTACTACCGAGCGCGCTTCGGCGTGACCTACCCGGAGAGCGGAGCTCCGGGCGGCGGCTGACCGACCTTCTCCGACGGCCGACCGCCTCCGTCGAGTCAGCGGGCGGGACCCTACGACGGGCCATCGGCCCGACACTCGGTCCTCAGAGGCCCCGTAGAGGCCTGTGAGGGCCTTTTTCATTGACATCCGCTCCGGGGGGCCAATACTCTCTCCAAGCGCTTGGAGGGCAAAGAACAAGACGGGAAGGAGTGGGTTTGCCGGATTCCGTCCGAGAGGCCATCCAGCGGTGGCTGTCGAGGGCGATGTTCGCAGTCGCCGCGGTGGCTGCGGGCTCGCTGATCGCGCAGTACGGGTTCTACCTGAACGAGCGCCAGCTGCGCTTCCTGAGCATGGTCGACCTCGCCGTGATCGGGATCTTCATGCTGGACGCCGTCCTGCGCTTCGCTCTGGCTCGCAGGAAGCTCCGCTACCTGAGGGGCCGGTGGCCCGCGCTGACCATAGTCGGTCTCATCATCGTCCAGCTCTTCCTGGTCTCGGCGTTCAAGGGCCGGGGAATGCTGCCTTCCTTCATGGCGGGCTCCGGCGTCTTCTCGCTGGCCAAGGGCTACATCATCGTCCTACAGGTCTACCTTGTCTTTCTCATCATCGGCGAGGCCGTCAGGGCGAACCGGAGCATCGCCTCGACGCCGATAGCTCCCGCGAGGACGGTCATCGCGTCGTTCGTGCTTATCGTCATTCTCGGAGCGCTCCTGCTGGCAACGCCCCGCGCGACGGTCGGGAGACAGCTGTCTCCGGTCGACTCGTTCTTTACCGCAACGTCCGCGGTCTGCGTGACGGGTCTCATCGTCGTCGACACGGGAAGCCACTTCACACGGTTCGGCCACGCGATAATCCTCGTTCTGATCCAGATCGGGGGCCTCGGTCTCATCACGTTCGCGACGTTCTTCGCGACGGTCCTTCGGGGCGGGCTGGGCGTGCGTGAGAGCCTGCTTCTCAGGGGAATGATGACGTTCGAGACCATAGGCCGCATCGGTCGGACGCTGCGCTACGTCATCGGCATCACGTTCGTGATGGAGGCGGCCGGGGCGCTCCTGCTCTTCGCGGCTACCAGGGCGGACTTCCCGACGATCGGGCACGCAGCGCGAGCCTCCGTCTTCCACTCGATCTCGGCCTTCTGCAATGCGGGCTTCTCCCTGAACGCGACGAGCTTCGAGCGCTACGCGTCCAACGTGCCTGTCAATCTGGTGATGACATCGCTCATCGTGATAGGAGGACTGGGCTTCCCTGTCCTCATGGCCGTCCTGCACAAGTACCCGCTTCTCGGAAGGCGGGACGGAGCTCTTGGCAGGTGGCCGCTTCACGTTCGTATGGTGGCCATTGCGACGGTGCTGTTGCTGGTGGTGGGGACGCTGGGCTTCCTCGCGCTCGAATGGGATGGCACGCTTGCGGGCATGTCGCTGGGAGGCAAGCTGGTCGCGTCGTACTTCGGGTCGGTCACCGCGCGGACGGCCGGTTTCAACACGGTCAGGACGGGCGCGCTGGCGCTGCCGACGCTCTTCATGATCGCGGCACTCATGTTCATCGGTGGCTCCCCGGGCGGCACGGCAGGAGGGGTCAAGACGGTCTCGATCGGGCTCGTCCTTGCGTCGATGCGTTCCATGTTCCTCGGGACGCGTCGGGTCGAGCTGTTCCGAAGACGCGTTCCGGACTGGCAGGTGAACGAGGCGCTCGTCGTCGTGTCCATGGGAATACTCGTGGTCGCCGGTGGCACGCTCGTGCTCCTGGCGGCCGAGGATTTGACTTTGAGCGAGGTGCTCTTTGAGGTAGTCTCGGCCTTCGGGACGGTGGGGCTCTCGACGGGCGTGACGCCGACGCTGTCGGTCGTCGGGAAGCTCGCGCTGATACTAATCATGCTGGCGGGCCGTGTAGGCCCGCTGACGTTAGCGCTGGCACTCGCTCAGAGGAGCGAGAAGCCGCTCTACGACTACCCCGAGGAGACCGTGGTCATAGGATAGAACGGGCGCAGCAGGGCGGGCGTCCGGAGGACCGGTTCGCCGGTCGCGGAGGTACGGATGAGGCGCTACGCAGTGATAGGGCTCGGGCTTCTGGGAAGCACGGTGGCCCGGGAACTCGCGGGGCGGGGCGCGGAAGTGATCGCGGTCGACATGGATCAGGATCTGGTCCAGTCGATCTCCGAGGAGGTCCCACTGGCCGTGCGCCTGGACTCGACCAATCGCGAGGCGCTCAGACAGCAGGGCATCGACCAGGTCGACGCCGCGATGGTCGCGATCGGAGAGAACTTCCAGGCTGCGGTCCTTACTACGGCGCTCTTGAAGGAGTTCGGCATCGAGCGTGTCATCTCGAGGGCACGGACCATCGAGGAGGCCCGCATACTCCGGCTGGTCAACGCGGACGAGGTCGTCCTCGTGGAGGAGATGGTCGCCCGTAGGCTGGCGACGCGGATGATGAGTCCCAGCCTGGTCGAGATGGTGGAGCTGACGCCGGGTATGAGTCTCGCGAAGATCGAGGCGCTGCCCGAGATGCTCGGGAAAACCCTGTCGTCGCTGCAGTTCAGGCAGCGCTACGGGCTGAACGTCGTCGCTGTGATCAAGAGCGAAACGGAAGAGCAGGAGGCGGCTTCGACCCTTCTGCCGGACCCTAACGAGGTTATCGAGGAGGGCGACGTCCTCCTGGTGGACGGGCCGGATGATGCCATCGAGCGTCTGGCGTCGGGAGAGGCGGAGTAGCGCGGACGCGGTGCGACTGACCTGACTGCGGCGTCGCGCGGGCAGACACGAATGAGAACACGCTACTACATATGTGACATCGGCAGGCACGACGGGTCTGAGGTGACGCTCGAGGGATGGCTAGCGGGCCGGCGCTCGAGCGGGAAGATACTGTTCCTCCAGATGAGGGACGGCACCGGGTTCATCCAGTGCGTCGCGGGAAGGGGCGACATCGGAGACGAGCTGTTCGAGGAGCTCGACGGACTGCCGATGGAATCGTCTCTGCGGGTCAAGGGAACGGTCCGTGCCGACGATCGCGCGCCGGGCGGATACGAGCTGTCGGTGACAGGCGCGACGGTCGTTCACGCGGGTGGCGAGTACCCCATCACCCGCAAGGAGCACGGCACCCAGTTCCTCATGGACCACCGCCACCTGTGGATACGTTCGTCGCGGCAGTTCGCGGCGCTCCGTGTCCGGGCCACGGCCATAAGAGCTGCGCGGCACTACTTCGACTCGCGGGGCTACCTGCAGATGGACACACCCATCCTGACGCCGACCGCGTGCGAGGGAACGACCACCCTTTTCGAGACGAACTACTTCGACGAGAGCGCCTATCTCTCCCAGAGCGGTCAACTCTACAACGAGGCCACAGCGATGGCGTTCGGTCGGGTCTACTGTTTCGGCCCGGCGTTCAGGGCCGAGAAGAGCAAGACGCGGCGCCATCTGATCGAGTTCTGGCAGATCGAGCCCGAGATAGCTTACGCGGACCTCGACGAGGTCATGGACGTTCAGGAGGAACTGGTCTGCGAGATGGTAGCGACCATTCTCGACGAGCGCCGGTCCGAGCTGGGCATCCTGGAGAGGGACATCGAGGCCCTGGAACGAGTGGCGGCCCCGTTCCCGCGCATCACTTACAGCGAGGCCGTTGAGAAGCTCAACGAGGCCGGTCACACGTTCGAGTGGGGCGGTGACTTCGGGGCGGAGGACGAGACGGTGCTCTCTAAGCTCTTCGACCGTCCCGTTCTGGTGACGCGTTACCCGCGTGAGGTCAAACCGTTCTACATGGAGGACGACCCTGACGACGAGCGAGTGACGCTGTCGGTGGACATGCTTGCTCCTGAGGGGTACGGCGAGGTAGTCGGCGGCGGCCAACGAATGGCGGACGCCGAGACACTCGAGAGGCGCATGCGCGACGAGGGCGTGCCCGTTGAGGACTACCAGTGGTACATCGACCTCAGACGATACGGGTCGGTGCCGCACGGCGGCTTCGGTCTGGGCATAGAGCGGTTCGTCACGTGGGTCTGCGGGCTGGCTCACATCCGCGAGAGCATACCGTTCCCGAGGATGCTGTACCGGATGCGGCCTTAGGACGACCTGCGGCGCACACGACGCGGCCGAAACGAAGACGCCCGGACCAGAGCGGTCCGGGCGTCACTGTGTTCAGGCCGAGTCGGTCTAGCAGTCGAAGTAGAGGCCGTACTCCATGGGATGAGGTCTGCCGCCGATCTCCTCGCTCTCACGGCGCTTGAGACCCATCCAGACGGGCGCGAACTCCTCGGGGAAGATCCCGCTCTCGGAGAGGAAAGCGGAGTCGCGAGCGAGCTCTATGAGGGCCTCCTCCAGCGTCACGGGCAGGGGCACTATCTTGTCTCGCTCGGAGGACGGCAGGTCGTGGACGTTCCTGTCGAACGGCCCGAATCCGTTCTCCCGGGGGTCGATTCGGCGCTGCATCCCGTCGAGGCCCGCCGCGAGAAGAGCGGCCATCGAGAGGTACGGGTTGCCCGACGCGTCCGACGGGCGATATTCGATGGTCTTGGTCTCGGGCTCGGTCGCGTACTTAGGGATGCGGATCGCCGCGCTCCTGTTGGCCGCCGAGAAGAACAGGTTGGTCGGCGCCTCGTAGCCGGGGCGCAGCCGCCTGTAGGAGTTGGTGCTCGGGTTCGTGATCGCAGCCAGCGCGCGTCCGTGCGTCAGCACGCCGCCGATGAAGAAGAGGGCCTGCTCCGAGAGCCCCGCGTAGCCGTCCTCACCGTGGAAGACGGGTGTCCCGCCCCGCGCAAGCTTGATGTGGAAGTGCATCCCGTTGCCGGGCTCGTCGGCCAGCGGCTTGGGCATGAAGGTCGCGGCCAGGCCGCGTTCGACCGCCGTGTTCCTCACGATGTACTTGCCCCACATCAGGTGGTCGGCGGCAACGACCAGTGGCTCGCCCTCGACCTCGATCTCCACCTGCCCCGCGGCGCCGTTCTCATGGTGGTGGTACTTGACTGGTATACCGGCGGCCTCCATCCGGGCCGCGATCTCGTTTCTGAGCTCGAAGTGCTCGTCGGCAGGCGGGACAGCGTGGTATCCGGAGCGGGGACGGATGTGGTGTCCCAGCTCGGGCTCGGTCGAGTCGTCGTCCAGGAGCCCTGCCTCCCGAGAACACACCTCGTAGTATGCGCCGCCGGGCGACTCGCCGTGAGACACGCGGGAGAAGACGTTGAACTCGAGTTCAGGGCTCCACAGGCTTACATCGGCGTGTCCCGAGTCGGACAGGGCTTTCTCTGCGCGAGCGGCTATCACCCTCGGGTCCAGGGCGAACGGCTCGCGGGTGTCGGCCAGCGCCGCCGTTGCCACCATCGCCACAACGTGGTGGCCGTTGTACTCCTCGGCGGTAGCCGTATCGCGCACGGGGATGAGTACCATGTCGCCAGACTCCACGGCCGCGAAGCCAGGCACGCTCGAGCCGTCGAAACCGGTGCCCTTCGTAAAGAGCCTGGGGGTCAGCCGCGTTGTCGGGATAGTGACGTGGTGCCAGCGACCGGGCAGGTCGACGAATCGCAGATCGATGAAGTCAACCCCACCATCGAGGGTCTGCTTGATGAAGTCCTCGAGGTTGCGTGCGGCTCTCAACCGTCGGGCGAGTTCCTGCATCCCTACCATCGTTCTTCTCCGTTGCGGCCGCCGGCGTTCCCGGGCCCGTGGTGTGCGTGTGCTTGCGGGGTCTCCGCAGAGTGGGAGAGGGGGCGGCGTTGCTAGGAATCTGCCCCCGCTCCGAAACGAGGACCGCTCGCCGCGCCAGGCGTGACGACCGGTCCACACAAGAAGTCTAGCTCTTGTCCCCGCCGCCGTCAAACCCGGTTGCAGATTGCGTGCCGAGGGGTCTCCAAAACCCGCTTGACACCCCGAATACGGCTCCGATAGTCTAAGTCTGACTATGTATGCAGCAGCCCGTTCACAAGAGCACGTGGAGGAGGAAACCATGCGTTCGAAGAGTACCTTGACCCTGGCCAAGCTTCTCGCGGTCTGTGTTGTGACGATGGCGGTAGCGGGTGGTGCGGGGACGGCGTGGGCCGATTCGTGCGGCGAGGCTCACGACGCGGAGACTGAGGAGACGGCCGCGATGACCGAGGCCAAGACCGAGGAGGTCAAGCCGGTGACCGCCAACCTGAACTACTTCAAGAACGGCAAGGGCGAGATGCTGACGAGGGAGGTCGAGTATCTGCCCGCGGGCATGAAGGTCGCGACGATGGAGACCAGCAAGGGTGTGGTGAAGATCGAGCTTTGGGAGAACAAGGTCCCGAACACGGTCGTCAACTTCGTCTCGCTTGCGAACGACGGACGCTACGACGGCGTCATCTTCCACCGTGTGATCGACGGGTTCATGGCGCAGACGGGCGACGTCGAGCACAAGCACGGGACCGGCGGTCCGGGCTACACCATTCCCGCGGAGTTCGACGCGGACCTCAAGCACGTGCGCGGCGTTGTCTCGATGGCGCGTGCGAGCGATCCCGACTCGGCCGGCAGCCAGTTCTTCATCATGTTCGGTACCTCCACGCACCTTGACGGCCAGTACGCCGCCTTCGGCAAGGTCATCGAGGGCATGGACGTCATCGACAAGATCACGAAGGGCGACGGCCCCAACGGCTCGTTCGTCAACGCCAAGCAGGACAAGATAGTGAAGCTCAGGGTCGAGAGCGTTCCTGAGAAGGCCGAGAAGTAGTCGTCGATCCCGACTCGAGCGGAAGGACACCCAGGTATGCACACGAGTGCGCGGATCTCGCTGATCGTTCTCACGCTGCTCATGGCCGCGGGGGCTGCGGCTCCCACTCTCGCTGCCGAGGCGGCGGGGGATGAGCAGATCGAGGCGATAGAGAAGCTGAGACAGCAGGTAGAGAAGGACCCGAAGAACATCGAGCTGCTCATAGAGCTCGGGAACCTGTACTACGAGGGCTTCATGGAGAACGAGGCGCTGGCGACGTACATGGCGGTCGTCGAGCTGGATTCGACCCACGTCGGCGCCCTGACGAACCTCGGCTCGCTCTACACGGACATGGGCGACTTCCACGGGGCTGAGGAAGTGCTCGCAAGGGCGATAGAGCTGGATCCCGCGAACGTGATGGCCTACACGAACATGGGGACCAACCACTACGCTAGGCGGCAGTACAACGAGGCCGTCGACATGTACAGGAAGGCTCTCGAGATCGACCCGGACAGCGTAGAAGCGCACTTCAACATGGCGGTGGCCTTCGCGGATGCCCAGATATTCGACGAGGCGGTGAGGGAGTGGCAGAAGGTCATTGCACTGGACCCCGACGGCCCGGTGGCTCAGATCTGTCGTGACAACATAGACATGATCCAGGAGTTCCGCGGAAGGCAGTAGGGAAGCTCCCCCTCAACGAGAGAAGAGAGGCGGTATGAACATGAGATCGAGTTCGCCACTTGTGTGGGTATCGGTGCTGGTCGCATCGGCCTTGTTGGCCGGTTGCGTCGGAACGATGCCCGTTGAAGAGGAGAAGACCCTCACCATTCGCGGTTCCGAAGGTTCGGAGCCGGCGGTCGAACTGACCCCGGCCGAGAAGGCCGCCCAGAACGCGGCCGAGTTCTATCGCGTGCGGGAGATCGGCAAGGCGATCGAGAACTACCAGAACGCGATCGCGCTGGACCCGGAGTACGTCGAAGCCTACATGGGGCTGGGACGCATCCACCTCGTGGAGACGCAGGAGTTCGACAAGTCGCTCGAGATGTACACGACGGCGCGCGATCTCGCCCCGGACGACCCGTATACCAGAACCTCTCTCGCCTACGCTCACTCGGTTATGGGGAACTACCAGGAGTCGGTCAACGAGTACATCGCCGCGATCAAGCTGAAGAACGACGACGCGGACATGTTCCTGAACCTGGGCTACGCTTACGAGAAGATGCAGATGGACCTGGCGGCGCTGAACGCGTACCGCCGGGCCTGCGAGCTGTCGCCGAACGATCCGCGCGCGACTCAGCAGCTGGCGCACCTCTGCTACAGAGCCGACCTGTACGACCAGGCCATAGCGGCGTACGAGCGCGTCCGCGCGTTCGGTGCTGCGAGCCAGTATACGAACAAGACTCTTGGCTTCCTCTACATGAAGGTGGGTAAGCTGGACGCTGCGGAGACGCTGTTCCTGGCGGTCCTCGAGAAGGAGCCGGGCGACTTCGGGAGCCGGGCGAATCTCGCGAGCGTCTACCGGTCTCGCGGCGAGTTTGGCAAGGCCGTGGCGCAGTATGAGGCGCTGGTCGAGACGCAGCCGTCGAATCCCGACTTCCTCGGCGCTCTGGCGGACGCGTACAACGACGTCAAGCGTTCCGACTCCGCCATCGCCACGGCTCAGAGGCTGCTCGCTGCCTCGCCGGGCAACGGCAGCGCATACCTCTCGTGGGCGAAAGCGCTGGAGCACAAGGCCGACGCGCAGTGCGCGGCGGCGAACTTCGACGCGGGCGTGTCGCTCTACGGTCAGGCCATCCGTCAGCTCGAGCAGGCGCGTATGGACCCGAAGTGGCGCTCTCACGCCAACCGGGAGATAGAGCGCCAGAACCAGTTGATCGAGATCGCCCAGCAGGCGAAGCTCCGCGGCATCTGGGACAAGGGCGAGGAGTAGCCCGCGTCCGCGGCGCCGAAGGAGGGCGACCGACAGACCGAATGATCAGCGAGCGGCCGGCCTCCCGAGGGCCGGCCGCTCGGTGAGGCGGCAGCATGGAGGTGGTAGTGTGAGCCTTATCTACATGGACCATAACGCCACAACGCCGACGGACGAGCGTGTGGTGGAGGCGATGCTCCCGTACTTCAGCAGGAGCTTCGGGAACCCGTCGAGCCCGTATGTGATCGCGCAGGACACACGAGCCGCCGTGGAGCGTTCGAGAGAGACGGTGGCGTCCGTGATGGGGTGCGCCCCGCGGGAGGTCGTCTTCACGAGCGGCGGCACGGAGTCGGACAACACCGCGCTCAAGGGCGTCGCCTTCGCGAACCTGGAGCGCGGGGGCCACATCATCACCACGGCGATAGAGCACCACGCGGTGCTCCACACGGCGGCGTACCTAAGGGACAGGTTCGGCTTCGACGTCACTTTCCTACCGGTAGACGGCACAGCGACGGTCGACCCGATGGACGTCGAGCGGGCCATGCGCGACGACACGTTGCTGGTCTCGGTGATGCTTGCGAACAACGAGGTCGGGACGATCGAGCCCGTGAGGGAGATTGCCAGGATCGCCCGCGAGGGGGGCGCCCTGGTACACACCGACGCCGTCCAGGCCATAGGCAAGATCCCAGTGGACGTCGAGGAACTGGGCGTGGACCTGCTGTCCATGTCCTCGCACAAGATCTACGGGCCGAAGGGCGTCGGGTTCCTCTACGTCAGAGCTGGGACCTCGTTCGACCCGCTGTCTCACGGCGGGATGCACGAGCGGAGCGTCCGGGCGGGAACGGAGAACGTGCCCGGCATCGTGGGTCTCGCCACGGCTCTCAAGATCGCCGCTGACGAGATGCCGGAGGAGAAGGTCCGCCTCAATGCGCTGACGAGGCGGCTGGAGAACGGAATACGAGAACGCATTCCGGAAGTCTCCGTCAACGGGCACCACACGAACCGCCTGCCGGGTACCCTCAACGTCGCCCTTCACTACGTCGAGGGAGAGAGCGCGGTGCTGGCCCTGGACATGGAGGGCGTGGCCGTGTCGACGGGCTCCGCCTGCACGAGCGATTCGGCCGAGCCGTCGCACGTCCTCTCAGCGATGGGGGTCGCTGCCAACGAGGCGCAGGGCTCGGTCCGGTTCGGACTGGGGCGTTCCACGACAGAGGGCGACGTCGACCGTGTGCTGGAACTCCTGCCCGGTATCGTCGAGCGGCTTCGCGCGATATCGCCGCTCTACACGAAGAAGGAGGCGGCGTGAGAGCGGTCGTCTCGCGTCGGCGGAGAGTGAACGGTGGCGCAGTTCCGGCGACGGCGTGTACGGTCCTGCTCTTCTTCCTCGCGACTACCTCGACGCCGGTGCTGGCGCACTCCCACGCGGACCACCAGACCGCCGCTCTGGACCTGGGGCACCTCCGCGCAGACGAGATAACAGTCTTCCACAGGGCCGGAGAAGAGCGACCCGCAGCGCGCATTCTCGAGGTGGCGTCGGGAAGGGCGGACGCCGTGGCGGCGGCGGCCGGACTCGAGTCCATGGGACCGGTGGTCATCTTCGTCGCGTCGACGAACGCGCACTTCCGCACGCTGACCCACGACGGCGTTCCCGACTGGGGCGCCGGGTGCGCGTTCCCTGATCGAGGCCTCATCGTCCTGAAGAACCCGGTCACGGCCCCGGACCCGCTGCACATGGAGGACGTCGTCGTTCACGAGATGGCCCACGTGGCCGCCGGGCGCGTGCTCGGAGAGGTCCAAGTGCCGCGGTGGTTCCACGAGGGCATCGCCATGTCGATCGCGGGCGAGTGGCGCCTGCCTCGCTCGTCGATGATGGCCGCGGCAGGGGCATCAGGTGGGCTCATACCGCTCTCCGAGTTGCGGGGCGCGTTCCCGGAGGGCGGGACCGCCGCGATGCTGGCCTACACGGAGAGCTTCTACGCGATGCGCTATCTGATGTCGGAGGCCGGCGACGCCACGCCGGCGCAGCTTCTCGCGGCGGTGGCGGATGCGGGTAGCTTCGACGGAGCCGTATCCTCTCTTACAGGCCGCGGTCTGGCCGAGTTCGAGAGTGACGCCGTCAGTTCGTTCCGCAGGCGCTTCGGATGGGGAGTGCTGCTGACCCGGTGGAACGTCGGGTTCGGGATCCTCGCGCTCGTGCTGGTTGTCGGCGGCGCGCTCAGGCTCCGGCGGTCGCGTGTCCGACTCCGCGAGATGGCTGAGGAGGAGGCGGGAGGACCCACTCGCTGGGAGCGCGGCGAAGGACGTGACGCGCGGTGGAGCTGACGTAGCGCGACCCGCCTTGGCGGCCCCTGAGGGGTGAATCGGTTTGACACCCCCATGGGGCGTTGCTATACTGCCCACGGAGGATGGAGGGCTAGACCTAATTGGTAAGGCAGCGGTCTTGAAAACCGCCGGGCTTCGGCCCTTGGGGGTTCGAGTCCCTCGCCCTCCGCCACGCTGCGTCTTTGACAAGTGACAACCGGAGAGGTGCCCGAGTGGCTGAAGGGAGCTGCCTGCTAAGCAGTTGTACGGGTAACTGTACCGAGGGTTCGAATCCCTCCCTCTCCGCCAGATCTTAGAAGCGCCCATAGCTCAATTGGATAGAGCGTCTGGCTACGGACCAGAAGGTTGGGGGTTCGAGTCCTCCTGGGCGTACCACTGGCGCCCCTTCTCCCGCGGGAGAGGGGGCGCGGTCGTGTACCGACCGCGCTTCGTGGCCGCGCCCGTGTCAGTCCGCTGCGCTTTCCGAACAGAAGCGCCCCGGCCGCCGCGTCCCTGGCGGCGCAGTATCGCTGAGCACTCGCTCAAGCGGCATCTTTCGCCGTTGCGCGGCCCCGACAGGTCTGGTATCAGGAGGTGAGTGTGTGAGGCTCGTGGGCTCGATCGACAAGGGGGTGCTGACATGAGAGCGACACGTTTGGCGGCACTGGTGCTGCTGGTCGGACTGCTGGCCGGCCTGCTGGTGTTGCCGTTCGTCGGCTGTTCCAAGGACAGCAGCCCCGACGGAGCGAGCACGGCGGATGAGTCGTTCACCGAAGGTGTCTCCTATCTTGAGGACGAGATGGCCGACGTCGATCTCTCTGAACCGCCCTGGCAGTGGGACGTCGACATGGAGGAGGCGAACGCCTACTTCGAGGATGCTCTCGACGTCAACCCCGACCACTGCGGCGCGCTGCTGCTGGCCGCGGTCACGAGGCTGGTGATGTCGGTGCAGGACGAGGAACTGGGCGAGATCATGGACGATCTCTTCCCCGAGGACTACCGCTCCGACGGCCGGCCCGGCAGCTTCCTCTTCCGCGCCTTCCAGAGGCCGGACATACTGGCGGCGGCGAGGCGGCTCCGCGAGCAGGGGCGGGACGAGCTGCCTTTCTCGGAGCTTCAGGACTACATCGAGTCACACGTCGTTCCGGCACTGGCGTACGCCGACGCGAAGATGGACGCCTTCGAGAATCAGGACTGCGTCGTGGTGCTGGAGATCGAGATCGAGGAGAAGCGCGAGGTCGTCGAGATCGAGATAGACGCCACGGACGTATACCTCCTGCACGGGCCGCTAGACGTGCTTCAGTGCACGCTGTTAGCGATGATCTCCTACAACATGGACGTCGACGAGGGTCAGACCCTGCAGGATCTCATGGACAGTGATCCCGACTTCCTCGCGCTCCGTCCCGGAGGGCACATGCCGGCGGCCTTCGACGAGCTGACCGAGATGTATGAGCACCTCGGCGCTGCGGCCGTAGCTATGGCCAACGAGACCGACCCGCAGGACAACGACGTCTTCACGAACTACGAAGACGTGGGCCACGTCCCTCTCGGAGCGGGGGCGAGCGACACCCTGCAGATGATAGCGGACGCCATCGAGGACGGTCTGGTGGACGGGGTCGACTTCAACCCCTACGAGGACTTCGACGAGGATGCTCCGGACATCGACATACACCTCGACATCGAGGAGATGTTCACGGATCCTCTGAACCCGATCACGGACTACTTCCCCGCGCACACGTGGGCGAACCCCGAGAGCATGGTCGTCACCGAGCCGATCGACATGCCGGACCCGACGATGAGCGGGATCCTGCCGGGCATGACCGACCAGGACTGGGGACTGCTCTACGACTGGATGAACGACGACAGGTGGTAGGCGAGCCGCACGGCGGAGAGCGGGGCCGCATGCGCCGGTGAGCGACCGGTCAGCGAGGCGGGGCTGAGAAGCAGTGAATGGGGACGCGGGCACGTGAGTGCCCGCGTCCTCTTGCGTACCGGGGCTGCCGGCGCCCAGCCGGAAAAGGCTCGCCGACTGGGCCCTTCACGGGACAAACTGCACCGGTAACGCAATTTCGGCACGAACCATGCTCCTTCCGGCAGCGGGGAATCCCCCGACAGACGACTCAAGCGACCTGGTGGCTCCTACGCTGGAGGTTCCGTGCCCATCATCATCCACACGTCGGACGTTCATCTCGGCGCCCCGCTCGGGTGGCTCGGACCGCGAGCCGCCGAGCAGAGAGAGGAGCTGAGAAGGACCCTGAGCAAGATAGTCGATCTCGTGATCGACCAGCAGGCGGACGCGCTGGTCGTGGCCGGCGACCTGTTCCACTCGAACAACCCGTCGACCGCGACGGTGCGGTTCGTCCTGCGTGAGCTGTCGAGGCTCACGTGCGATTCCAGGGCGGACGTGGTCCTGCTGCCCGGTGGCCACGACTCTCTGGGAGCGGAGTCGGTCTACACGAGCTACCGGACGGAGTTCGGGAAGCTCGACAGAGTGACGGTGCTCGGTCTGGACGGGCTCAAGAACGTGGCCCTCGAGCACGCGGCGCTCAGGATACACGACTGCACCCCGCGCGGCTCCGACGCCGCCGAGGACCACGACGCGGCGGCGGACCCCGGATTCACCTTCAACGTCGCGGTGATGCCTCTGGGCTCGCCTCACGGGGGGCTAACGCCGGACGAACTGCCTGTGTCCGGTACGGACCTCGGCTCGGGCGGCTGGTCATACTTCGCTCTGGGGAGCCTCGGGTCGTGGCACGAGGTCGAGGGTGGGGCGGCTCCGGCCGTGTACCCCGGGTCTCCGGAACTGGTTTCGGTCGAGGAGAGCGACCAGGGACACGTGGCCCGGGTCGAGCTGCGCTCCAGCGGCGCCACGGTGAGCAAGGTGCACGTCGGAGCGCGGAGCGTAGTTGAGGCCCGGGTCGAGGTTTCGGACGCCTCCGACTCGTTCTCGATTGCGGAGGCCGTGCGGAAGCAGGCGCGGTCCAACCCCAACGCCGTACTGAAACTCGTCCTCACCGGACTGGCGTCGGCCGAGACCGGCGTCGACGACTGGGATCTCATCGAGGAACTCAAGTCGGACTACTTCTTCGTGTGTCCGCCGGTCAGAGACTATCAGGTGAGGGTCAGTGACCAGGACCTCGCGCAGCTTCCCGAGCAGCTCGTTGTGGGACGCTTCGCGCGGCATATGCGCGCGAGGCTGGAGGAGGCCGGGACCCCGGAGGAGCGCCGTGAGATCGAGGACGCGCTCCAGCTGGGCGTCGCCCTGCTCCAGGGAAAGGACGTGATCGGATGAGGATTCGGCGACTGAGACTGGTCAACTTCAAGCGGTTCGACGACTACGAGGTCGTCCTCGAGCCCGGACTCAACCTCATCGTCGGGCCGAACGAGTCGGGCAAGAGCAGCATCGCCGAGGCGCTGTCGACGGTCCTGTTCGCCGACCCCGGAGCCAACAGCAGATCTTTGAGATCGCTGGAGCGGTGGGGCTGCGGGGAGTCGATGAGGCTCGAACTCGACTTCGATCAGGGAGACAACAGATACACCCTGACCAAGGACTTCGGCCGGGGCACCGCGGAACTCGAGCGCAGGAACGAGGGAGACGTGGTCGCCGACCGAGGTGAGGTCGATCGCATCATATCGGACGTCGTGGGGTTCGAGACGCGCGAAGCCTTCGAGTCGATAGCGTCCGTTCACCAGGACGAACTGGCGTCCCTCGAGGGACACGGGGGACAGGCGCGCCGGGGCGCGCTCGTTCCTCTCATCGAGCGGCGAATGACGAGTTCGAGCGGGCGGGTCGACGCCGCGCGGGTCGTCGAGACCATCAGGGGGCGGATCGAGCGCCTGACCGTAGGTATGGATCGGCCGGCGAAGCACCCCGGTCCTCTCAAGAGGCTGATGGACAGGCGCGAGGAGCTTCAGCCGCGTGCGGCGCAGATCCGGAAGAGGTGGGACGAGACGCAGCGCATCAGAAGCGAACTCGCGCGGGACCGCGAGGAGCTGGCGTCGGTCTCGAATGAACTGGAACGCGTCGACGAGATATTCCTGAACGAGGAGGCGAAGAGGGGCCAGAAGGAGGAGCTCGAGCGACTTCGGGCGTCCTTCGACGAGCGGGCCGCGCGGATCGGGCGCATCCGCAAGCTGCGGGCCGACGTCGCGGACGCCTGGGACACGCTCGTTCAGGGGTCGAGAGAACAGGAGAAGGAGGCCATCGCGGCGAAGGCCGCGCTGGACGCGCTGGACGAGAGGGCCGAGAGGCTTAAGGAACTGGTCCCGAGCGGCAAGGGCATGCTGGCTGAGCATCCCGGGTTCATCGTGCTCGTGCTGGGAATCGCGGCCGCGGGACTCGTGGCGACACCTTTCTTCATAGAGGTGGCGCAGATGGCGGAGTGGGGAATGATAGCGGCCGGCGCCGGGCTGGTCGCGTGGGCGCTTCATCAGCTGCGGAAGGCGGCGCGCGTCTGGGGCGCTGCGCAGGAGCTGCGGAGCGTGCTCGCCGAGCGCAAGAAGCGCGAGCCGGCGCTGAGCGCGGCCCTGCTCAAGCTGGGCATCCGCACCTACGGAGGGCTTGAGGAGTACGCGGCGGCCCAGGACGAGGCGCGCCGCAACGTCGACGTCTGGAACGCCACCCTCTACGAGGTTTGCGAGGGCAACGACCCCGAGGTGGTGGAGAGGGAGCTGCAGGCCGAGACGGCGTCGCTCGAGAGCAGGATCCTCGAGATGGAGGGGAACGTGCGCCAGGACGCCGTCGACGGACGAGTGGTGACGGCGGTCGACGTCTCCAAGCTCAGGGCCGAACGGGAGGAGCTATCCGCCAGATCGGGAGACCTGCGTGAACAGGTCAAGCGCAGGGAGGCGCAGCTCGAGGGCATAGAGATGGACGAGACCCTGCCCGATATCGAGGCGGAGATCGAGCGGGTCACGACCGAGATCGCGGGCCTCGAGCGGCACATACGGGTGCTCGGCCTAACGCGGGAGTCGCTCGAGAAAGCCATGGCGAGCGCGAACGTCGAGGCCGCCGCAGTGCTCGAGCCCATCGTGAACCGCGTGCTGTCCAGGTCGACACTGGGACGGTACTCGCGGGTGACCATGGGTGACGATCTCAACCTCTCCGTATCGACGCCGCCAGGGACGCCGTCGGCGCCGGTCAGCCTCGATACGCCCGATCTCAGCAAGGGAACGCTCGACCAGCTCTACTTCGCGGTCAGGTACGCCCTCCTGGAATTCCTTTCCCCGGGAGACGGCTCACCGCTTATACTCGACGACGCGCTGGTCCACTGGGATCCGAACAGGCGCTCCGCGACGCTGGAGCTTCTGGATGAGATCTCGGCGAAGAGGCAGGTGTTGCTTTTCACCTGCGAGGGTTACGGAAGCGAGTTCGCTGACTCGCTGGTGCTCCTGCCGGGAGCGTAGCGTCTCACCGCAGGCCAACCGGCCCGAACGCGTCGGACCCAACTGGATAGACCACGCGCAGCCGCGCCGCCGTGCATCGGCGGAGCGGCTCGTGTGTACCACCGCCGGGAGGGATCAATGAAGCGCGAGCGCTGTCCCGGGTGCGGCGGGACTCTGAACGTCGAGAGCGAGATGTGGACCGCCGGGACCCGGAGGTTGACGAGGACCCTCCTGTGCGACTCGTGCGGGTCGCGCTTCGAGTCCTCGGTCGACTGGCCGAGGGCCGTGCCCCCGTCCGAGCGGGCGCGTCCGAGGCACGCCGCCTGGCGGGTAGTCGGTTGGGTTTCGCTGGCGCTGCTCTGCATGTGGCTTGCGCTGCGTTCCATGGACTACGGGACTGTTCGGGTGGCCGTCTACTCGGCGGTCGCACGGGCGGCGGAGTCCTTCCTGCACCCGGCGTGGGGAGTCGGGCTCCTGACGCTCGCTGTGGTCGCGCTCGGCGCATCGCGCCGGCGAAGGCGTCCTGAGTACCCCAGAGCCGCGCTCGCCCCGGCAGTGCAGCTTCGTGCGGAGTCACGGGAGCGGATCTCGGTGGTCTTTTCGGACGCCCGAGGCGCCGTTGGCCGCGACGCAGCGGTCGAGCGCAGCCTCGAAGCCGAGCACCGGGTCGCGGAAACATTTCAGGCGATAGCCCGCAGGACCTCGTCGCTGTCGGCAGGAGCCGGGGGCGTGTGGACCCGCGAGCAGGTCGAGAACGCGCAGCGGGAGCTGTACTCGTTGGGACTCACCATCGGCACCGAGCTTCTGGGCGGCTCGTCGGACATCGCCGAGGCGCTGGCCGACCTCCCCGGCGATCATCTGCAGCTGGGTATCCCGGGTGACCTGGCCGCGGTCCCTTGGGAGCTGATGGTGCCGAGACGCGGTGGACAGTACCTGTGGCAGCTGTTCTCCGTGACACGGCAGCTTCGGGTGGACGCGGTAGCAGGGAAGTCGTGTGAGTCATCGGGCACGCGGAACATGCTCGTTCTGGCGAATCTCGAGGCAGGAGCGCCGGGACGCGAACTGGCCGCGGCGGAGCGCGAGGCGGGCGAGCTGCTGGAGCTTGGGGCGACGAGGCCGGAATCGCTCAAGGTCGTTCGGAAGTCGCCACGTGACGCGTCCGAACTGCGCGGGCTGCTGCGCGGTGGCTTCGACATCGTGCACTTCGCCGGGCACACGGCCGAGCTCATGGGCGGCGGTGCTGGATGGGTTCTCGGTGCGGGCGAGACCGTTGACCCCTCGAGCGTCCTGCCGGAGGTGGCGCCCGCGCTCGTATTCGCCAACGCCTGCAGTTCGGGCACGGACGGTCGCACCGGCATCGGCGAGAGCGCGAGAGCGCTGATGGAGGCCGGTGTCCTCAACTACGTGTGCACACTGGCGGAGCTGCACGACGAGGGCAGCGCCTCCTTCGCTCGCGCCTTCTACAGCGCGCTGGCGCGCGGTGAGACCCTCGGACGAGCTCTGACGTCGGCCAGGGCAGCCCTAATGGGCGTTCACCCGTTCACCTGGGCCAACTACGTCCTGTACGGCGATCCGACGCTCAGGCTTCTCTGAAGGGCGCGGGAGCCGAGATCTCCGCGAAGAGAATCGACCTCCAGAACGTCCTTCGGACGGAAGGAAGCGGAACGTTTTGACGGCTCACGGCGGGTGCGATCCGCGAGACAGCCTCATGATCGACAGACTCTGTGCTGGGGACTCCGACGCGTGGTCGGAGTTCATCGAGCGCTACAGACGGCTCATCTATAGCGCGATCCATCGCGCGAACGGGCGCTTCGGCGCCGAATGGGACGACACCGTCCTGGACGAGCTCTTCGAGGAAGCCCTCTACAAGCTTCTGAGGCACGACGGTCGTGCACTGAGGTCCTGGAAGGGCGACTGCAAACTGGAGACATGGATCTACAGGATAGTCAGGAACGTCTGTATAGACCGCCTCAGAAAGGAAGGAAGGCGGCGCGAGGTCGCCGAGCCGGACGGGGAAAAGGGCGCGGCGAGGTCCGCGGGAACGGAGCGCGGGCGTGGAGTGGATTCGGACCTGAGGATCTCGCTCGAGCAGGCCATAGAAACAGCGCTCTCGGACCGGGAGGCCCTCGCGGTGAAGCTGATCTACTTCGAGGGTTTCACATACCGCGAGGTGGCCGACAGGATGGGACTGAGCGTGGGCGCCATGAGCGGTCTGGTCTTCAGGGCGCTCGCGAAGTTGAGGACCGACGGAGGCGTCGCGCGCTTCTGGGACGAGAGCTGAACGGAAGGAAGAGAGAGCGATGAAGGCTGACAAATGCCTCGGGGGCGAGAGACTTCTGCTCTACGCGGCCGGCGAACTCACTCCAGAGGAGCGCGCCGAGGTGGAGGAGCACGTTGTGTCCTGCGCCCAGTGTCGGGCCGCGGCTGCCGGATTCGAGAAGCTGGGCCGAGCGCTACGAGAGGCGGGGCGTCTCGGGCGACGCGATGGTGGCAGAACCCAGTCGTGTCCAGAAGATGAGACGCTGGCGGCCTACGCGGACGGGTCCATTGCGGCGGACCGACGGCCTGAGATCGAGCATCATCTCGTAGGCTGCAGGCGTTGTCTGGCGGAGGTTGCCGACCTGTGGCGGCTCGCGGGGCCCGAGGTCGAGGAGGCGCCGCAGCGATCGGTCGCGGCGGTGGTCGAGCGTCTCGAGAGAGAGTCCGGCGCCGCTATCGTGAGGTGGACGGAGAGGGCTCTGGAGCTGGTGCGTGGTTTCGGAGCGGAACTCCGGGCTGTCGTGGACGGAGGGCCTGCACTAGCAGCCGCGACGACGCGAGCGACGCCTGGGGCGGTGGCGCTTCGCTGGGAGAGCGGCGGCGGGACACGCCTGGAGGCGGAGGTCTCCCGGGAGCGTGGCGGCGCTCTTCTGACGGGTCGCGTGACGTTCGACGGGGAGGCGGCGACCGCGGTCTCCGTCTCGATGCGGAGTTCAGGCGGCCGTAGAGGTCCTGAATCGCCGGACCCCAGCGGCCGCTTCGGCCCGTGGCCTCTGGCGCCGGGCGAGAACACAGTCTCCCTGAGAGGCATCGCGGGCGGTGAGGACCTTCGAGAAGAACTGCTACTGCTCCTCGAGGCCGACGAGAAGCAGGGGAGCGGCGACGCGCCGGCTCGTTGACCCGCCACAGGACGCAGAGCGCTCCGCAGCGCCGCGCACACTCAGGAGGAACGGGGCCCCTCGGGGCCCCGTTCTTGCATGAACGGAGAGGCTCAGAGAGTCAATCCCGGTGGCGACTGACGCGCCAGTCACCTTGCCTGTCGCGACGGGGAAAAAGGCCGAATGCGGCGTCGCGGACCCGCTCTGAGGCCTGCCTAGGGCTCTTCAGCGTGGCACGGGTCTTGCAATTAGACAAGGACGAGGGCGAGGGTCCCGGCCACACGGGGCCCGACGCTCCAGCGGCGCGATTCTTGAGGTTCTGCGGCTTACGGAGCGGGCCGGCGTGCGAGGCACGCCGAGCGCCCGTCTGTGCTAGCCGCAGGGGGTTGCATGATGCACGTGGGAGATTCCACAAGGTCGAACTGGGCGATCGTGCGAGATTCCAAGGCCATACGCATCTGGAGCTTCACCGTCACAGCGCTGGCGCTGCTGTTCCTGGCGGCGGTCCGCATGGACACGCTGACGTGGGGCGCGGTCGGGATCATGAGCGCTCTCGGCATCGCGACGAGTCTGTTCTCCTTCCGTGTGGATGAGAGAACCTCCGTCACGTTCGGGCCGGCCGTCTTCATGGGCTCGATAGCGCTGTTCGGAGCGCTGGTCGCAGTATGGGTAGCGGCCATATCGAGTCTTCTTCTCGAACTCGTTCGCTTCCGCAAGGGCGGCGCGCCGGCTCTCGCGAGGGTCGGCATACAGGTCATAGGTGTACTGGCGGCCGCCGGCGTCTACTGGCTGGTCGACGGAGAGGTCAACCCGACGGGTCTGTCGCTTGTCACTTCCGGCAAGTTCGTCCTGATGTTCGCGTCCTTCACTGCGATCACCGGCCTCCTCAACGCCTCCCTCGAGGATCCGGGCAGCGGCCGTCTGCGCCGCTACGTCCGTTGGCTGTCGGGACGCGGCGTCGTGGTCGAACTCGCCATGCTGCCGCTCTCACTGTTGCTGGTGGCCTCTTACATCCCCGGCGAACCCGCTACCTTCCCGCTCCTGGCGGTGGTGCTCATCATCTCGAGCGCGGCGGGGCAGAAGATCTGGGAGACACAGCTGAAGCTGCGCGACAGGGTGAGCGAGCTCAGGCTTCTCAACACCATCGGAGACGCGCTGTCGTGCGTCGTCAGGTTGGACGAGCTCGTCAGGCTGGTCCACACCCACACGCAGGAGCAGCTGGCGGCCCCGGTGACCTCCGTGGCTCTCTACGACGAGGAGAACAGGACACTGTCGTACCGCACGTGCGTCAACGAGAACTGCGACACCACACCACACTCCGTGGACCTCGGCGCCTACTGCGAGAGCTCCGTGGCCATAACGGGCGAGCCGCTGTACGTGGAAGACGTTACGGTTTCCCGCGACAGGCAACTGGAGCCTCACGTGGAGAACGCCGCGCGCGCAGAGGGCGTTGAGATACGCTCCTGGCTGGGCGTTCCCCTCGTCGCGGAGGACAAGCTCATCGGTGTGCTCTCGATCATGAGCGGGGCCGCCCGAGCGTTCGACGACCCGACGCGCGAGCTGATGGAGACCATCGGGACGCAGGTCGGCAAGGTCGTGGCGACGGCGCAGCTGTACGAGCGTCTGAGAGAGGCGCAGGAAGCGACTCAAAGCTGGAACCGTGAACTCGAGCAGAAGGTCGAGGAACGCACGAGCGAGCTGACTGAGGCGCGCGAGGAGCTCGAGACGCTCAACGAGGACCTCGAGCGTCGGGTCGAGGAGCGTACGCAGGAGCTCAAGGACATGCAGGACAGGATCGTCGAGTCGGGCCGGATGGCGGCTATCGGCGAGCTTGCGGCCGGCGTGGCGCACGAGCTCAACAACCCGCTCGGGGGCATCCTGGGCTACACGCAGTACGATCTCGAGAAGCTGCAGGACGTGGACGCGTCGAACGTGACCGACGAAGACATACAGCGCGTTCGCGGCCACCTCGCCTACATCGAGCAGGGGGCGCAGAGGTGCACGAAGATCGTCGAGAGCCTCGTCCGGTTCTCGCAGACCTCGAGAAGCGCGGAGACTGAGGTCAACGTCAGAGAGGTCGTGGAGGAGACGCTGGGGTTCACGAGCCGGGAACTCGCGAGCCGGGGCATCGAACTCAAGACCGACCTGTCCGAGACAGACCTGCTGGTCAACGGGGACCCGGGCCAGCTGAAGCAGGTCTTCGCGAACATAGTACTGAACGCGCGGAAGGCGATGCCGTCCGGCGGGCGGCTCTCCGTGAGCACGTGGCTGGTTCACGGCAACGGCAGCGCCGGCGACGTGGTCGCTATCAGCTTCGGCGACACGGGCTGCGGGATCTCCCAGGAGCATCTGGGGCGTCTCTTCGAACCGTTCTACACGACCGGCGAGGTCGGTCAGGGAAGCGGGCTGGGTCTCTCCGTGAGCTACGGGATAGTGAAGGACCACGGGGGCAGCATCGATGTTGAGAGCAAGGTCGGGGTCGGGTCGACCTTCACGGTCCTCCTGCCGACGGCCGGTGCGAAGGTGGTTGAAGCGCAAGTGCAGGGAGCGGCGTAGTGGATCATCTGAATGTCCCGGATCACGCGGACGCGAGTCCTGAGGACAAGGAGACCACGCAGGAGAAGACTCCCGTGCGTCTGCTCGTTGTCGATGACGAGGAGATCATGCGCGAGTTCCTCAGCGAGGTTCTCAAGGACGAGGGTTACACCATCCAGCTTGCGCGCTCCGGTAAGGAAGCTCTAAAGCTGATGAACGCGTCCGAGTACGACATCATCCTCACCGACATCGTCATGCCGGAACTCGACGGTCTCGGCGTCGTTCGGGCGACGCGTGACCTGCCGTACAGCCCGAGCGTCATCGTGATGACCGGATACGCGTCGATGGAGACCGCGGTCGAGTCGATGAAACTGGGCGCCGCCGACTACATCACGAAGCCGTTCAATATCGATCAGATCCGGATCATCGTCAGGAACGCGGTGGAAGAGAGGCTCCTGAAGGCCCGCGCGGAGGAGGGAGAGTTCTACAAGGAGCTGTCACGGAAGGACGGGCTGACCGAGCTCTACAACCACCGGTTCTTCCACCAGCTGCTCGAGACGGAGGTCTCGAGGGCGGAGCGTTACAACAGGGTCGTCAGTCTGCTGATGATCGACATCGACGACTTCAAGAGCTACAACGACACCCACGGCCATCCTGCCGGCGACGTCGCCCTGAGGCGGCTCGCGCAGCTCTTGAAGCAGTCGTCGAGGAACTGCGATTTCGTCGCCCGATATGGCGGCGAGGAGTTCGCGGTCATCGTGCCCGAGGTCAGCGCGGACTCGGCGAGACGCATGGCGGAGCGGCTGCTCAAGGTCATCGACGAGGCCGAGTTCGAGGGGGAGGACGCGATGGTCGGAGGTCGCATGACCATCAGCATCGGCATCGCGACGTATCCGATGCAGGCCTCCACCAAGAGCGAACTGGTGGAGCACGCCGACCAGGCTCTCTACCGGGCGAAGGGGCTCGGCAAGAACCGCGTCGTCGTCTTCGGAGAGGAGAGGGTCAACTAGGATTCGCTCACGCCCGACGACACTGAAGCCCGCGCCGGTTCTCTCGCCTGGCGCGGGCGTTTGACGTCCGGGCGGGTTGACACGCCCGTTCCGCGCTGCTAGGTTGTGGCTTCGCGCGGGAGGTCGTCGGCCGAAGGATGGCCTGAAGCGCGGACCCGACAACCTGGAGGGATACGACGGGCGGCCGGAACGACGTGGATGAGCGGTTCATGGAGGCCGCTCTCGAGGAGGCACGGAGGGCGCTCGACGAGGGAGAGGTGCCCATCGGTGCCGTCGTCGTGGCTGACGGAAGGGTGGTCGGTCGCGGGCACAACCAGGTGGAGCAGCTCGGTGACCCTACCGCCCACGCCGAGGTTCTGGCGATAGGTGCGGCATCGCGCTCTCTGGGGGCGCCGCGCTTGACGGGTGCCACCATCTACGTTACGATGGAGCCTTGTCCGATGTGCGCCGGCGCGATAGTGCTGGCGCGCCTGAGCCGCTTGGTCTACGGCTGCCGCGACCCGAAGTCCGGCTTCTGCGGGTCGCTGGGCAACATCGTCGACGACCCGGCGCTCAATCACAGAGCGAAGGTCCGGTCCGGTGTGATGGAGCAGGAGTGCGGGTCGCTCATCTCGCGGTTCTTCGAGAAGCTGAGACGCGAGGGGACGTGACCCGGGCCCAGGACTGACGGATTCCGGTGGGGTGACGGAGTTGGTCGATCGTGGCGGTCTCGAAAACCGTTGTACCCCTTGGGGTACCGTGGGTTCGAATCCCACCCCCACCGCCAGTCACACAGGGAGAGGTGACTGAGTGGTTTAAGGTGCACGACTGGAAATCGTGTGTAGGTTTATAGCCTACCGAGGGTTCGAATCCCTCCCTCTCCGCCACAAAACGTGTTCTTCGGTAATACGGGGATGTAGCTCAGCTGGGAGAGCGCTGCCTTCGCAAGGCAGAGGTCGGCGGTTCGAACCCGCTCATCTCCACCAGTCCAAGCGGGAGCCCGCTCACACTCACAGGGGCGGGCTTCCGCAGTAGCGCCTCGAGACACGTTCCGCTCTGGCACGCTAGACGGGGAACTAGCGGTGCCCTGTGACCCGCAATCCGCTACAGCGGGGTCGAACATCTGCACGAGGCCCTCTGTCTCTCGTTCGTGACAGGAGTGACGCGACGTTGAGGGCCAGGTCCCGCGCAATCGGGCCCGGTGAACCCGGTCAGGGCCGGAAGGCAGCAGCCGTAAGCCGGTAACTCGATGTGCCGTGGGAGCGCTTGGCCGGAGCCGTTTCCCTTCTGCTCTCGTCGAGAGCGGGGGTCGAGTCTGACGCGTGCCAGAGCGGAATGCCCTTCGACAACCTCACCATCAAGCGGGGGCAAGATGTCCTATCTCGTGCTGGCCAGGAAGTGGAGACCGGAGTCGTTCGGGGACGTCGTGGGCCAGAAGCACGTGGTGCTCACGCTCGAGGCCGCCGTCCGGACGGAGCGGACGGCGCACGCCTAACTCTTTGCCGGACCGCGCGGCGTAGGCAAGACGACGATCGCGCGCATCCTCGCCAAGGCGCTCAACTGCGAGAAGGGCCCGACCGAGGAACCGTGCGGCGAGTGCGCGTCGTGTGTCGAGATCGCGTCCGGCAAGAGCCTCGACGTCATCGAGATCGACGGCGCGTCGAACCGCAAGATCGAGGACGCGCGCGGTATACGCGAGACCGTCCAGTACGCGCCGCTGTCGGGCAAGATGAAGGTCTACATCATCGACGAGGCCCACATG
>Ga0180429_10000028_pt1 | contig 137441 bp, 119 predicted proteins | sample SS_ome_FD_132428 | JGI IMG/M metagenome (GOLD analysis project Ga0180429, IMG submission 132428) | Hypersaline lake sediment archaeal communities from the Salton Sea, California, USA - SS_1_S_1 metaG | ecosystem: Environmental > Aquatic > Non-marine Saline and Alkaline > Hypersaline >... | reverse complement strand
GTAGTAGTTCGCAACCTCCTGCGCGTCGAGGTAGCCATCCCCGTCCGTGTCAGGGTTGCCCGGGTTCAGGGCGCCAACGTGGAAGCGCGTCCCGTCCCGCATGTTCTTCGCGGACACGTAGTCCCCGTAGAGGACCTCGGTCCGGTCGTGGAAGAACAGGTAGCCGTCACCCGGCGTGGGCGTCTGCTGCTCGCGCCAGTCGGAGTCCGGATCGAGCACGTTCGGGATACCATCGCCGCCAAGCTCGGTATCCGTGTCGTCCTCGGTGAAGCTCCAGTTCATGACGGTGACGCCGTCGGCCGCGAGATAGGTACCGGTGATCGTCTCACCGTCCATCATCGTATCGCCGTCGGTGTCAGGATCGAGCGGGTCGGAACCCCAGTCGACCTCATCACCATCGTCGACGTAGTCGCCGTCGGTGTTCGGTTCGTTCGGGTCGGTCCAGTATGTCAGGACCTCTTCGCCGTCCTCGAGACCGTCATCATCAGAGTCGTCGTCGGTCGGATCGGTGTTCCAGATCCAGACCTCTGCGCCGTCGATGAGACCGTCGTTGTCGCTGTCGGCGTCCGTACCGCTGGTTCCGTAGCTGGCCTCGTCGCCGTCGTAGATACCGTCACCGTCCGAGTCCCAGTCCAGGGCGTTGATCATGGCGTCCCTGAAGGGGATCGGGCGACCGGAGTCGCTGTTGAGGTCCACGTCGTCGATCGTGCCGGCCTGCGCCTCATCCACCCCATCACCATCGGTGTCGGCCATGTCGAAGCTGGTCTCGTAGGTGTAGAGCTCAGCACCAGGCGTGAGGCCGTCCGTGTCGTACGGATCGTCGGCGTCGGTCGGGTCCGTGCCGTAGATCTCGTACTCGGCGTTGTCCGCGAGGCCGTCATCGTCGGTGTCGGTGTCGATCGGACTGGTCTCAGTCGCGTCGACCACGCCGTCACCATCGACATCCTCTTCATCGTCGTTCAGACCGTCGTTGTCACTGTCACGGTCCAAAGCGTCGATGAGGCCGTCGCCGTCGGTGTCACCGCGAGGAATCTCGATCGCGTCGCCGATGCCGTCACCGTCGGTGTCGACATCGTTCGGATCGGTCTTGTAGTACGTCAGCTCCTCGCCGTTGTAGTACCCGTCGCCGTCGTCGTCCTCACCGGAGAGCGGGTCACTCAGCGCATGGTAGATCTCGTAGCCGTCGCTGAACCCGTCGCCTTCGGTGTCGTACAGCTCGGGATCGATCTCGCCGGAGTCCACAACACCATTCTCGTTGTAGTCCTCCTGGCTGTCCGTGACGCCGTCGTTGTCACTGTCGAAGTCGACGGCGTTGATCTGCCCGTCGCTGTCGGCGTCAGCGTGGTCCTCATTCCCGATACCGTCGATACGCCCGTCGCCATCGGTGTCGTCGTCCAGCGGGTTGGACCCGTAGCCGACTTCCTCGAAGTCGTTCCAGCCGTCATCGTCGGTGTTGGCATCGAGGGGGTCGGTCCCGTACATAGCCTCGAGGCCATCGATCAGACCATCATCGTCCGTGTCAGCGTCCAGCCAGTCCGTCTCGTAGTACGGGTCACCCGGCTCGTGGACGCCGTTGCCGTTCGCGTCCTCAACACCGTCGGGGATCCAGTCACCGTCGGAGTCGAGGTCCAGCGCGTTGATCAGCGTGTCCTCGTCCTCAAGGCTGTCGACAAGACCCTCGATCCCGTCACTGATCCCGTCACCGTCGGTGTCGGGGTTGTACGGGTCGGTCTCGCCGACATCAACGACGCCGTTCCCATTGACATCCTCTTCGATGTCGGTCAGGCCATCGTTGTCCCAGTCGGCACCTTCGTCGAACACAGTGCCGTGGATGCCATGCTTGATCTCATAGAAATCCGGCAGCCCGTCGCCGTCCGTGTCGTAGTAGTACGCACTCGCGGGAACGCTGCCGATGAGCATCAGCGAGAACACGACCAAGAGCGAAGCGAGCGCGATCACCGCGCTTCTGTCGCTGCGGTTCTCTCTTGCCATCCGACAACCTCCTAGAAAAACGTTCTCACTCCGATGGCGCTCTCCCGTGCGCCTCGGGGCCCCGCCGCGATCCTCCGACCGCAGACGGAGATCTCTCACTGCCGCTTCCCTGGCAGCGAACCTTCCCCTAACTGCTCGTACTGAGTATCCTTGCATTCACCTCCAATCGGCGCTGGATGTGCCACCACATCGGTGGCTTCCAGGCGCAGGAACCCCCACAGTTTCTCTTCACTAGTTGCCTCAACACCATGACCCTGTCCGGGTTTTGCGGCAATCTAGCACACGGTCCGGAAATCTGTCAACCTTCTTTTTGGCGCAATCCCGCACCCCTTGAGGCGGCTCAAGACCCGAGCCTTTGTCAAGTTAGCGCGATGGTGGAAGGCGCCTCCGAACCGGTTTCGACGGTCGCTCACGCGGGCCGTTCAAATGCCGGATTGCTGTTCAGCGAACGTTCCTCATCGTCTGCTTTCCGGCTGCCGTCCGACCGACCGCCGCTCGATGAGTGTCCGCATCCCGATGGTCTCACCACGCTCTATGTACATGCGGGCGACACGCTTGCCGATCCCGCATATGACATCGTAGTTGATCGTGCCCGAAAGCCGCGCCACCTCGTCGACCGAGATCTCCGCATCACCCTGGCGCCCGAACAGCACCACCTCGTCACCGACCGCCGCCCCACCGACGTTCTCCAGGCTCACCATCGTCACGTCCATCGTCACCCGCCCGATGACCGGAGCCCTGACACCGCGCACGAGTACCTCGCCGCGGTTCGACAGCTGGAAGCTATAGCCGTGCCCGTAGCCCACAGGCACAACTCCCACCCGCATCGAGCGCTCGGTCACGAAGGTGCGGCCGTAGCTGACAGGATGCCCAGCCGGGAGGTCACGGATCTGTGCGATACGCGACTTGAAGCTCATCACCGGTCTGAGGTCCGCGTCCGGCGCGACGCCGGCCGCCGGCCTGAGACCGTAGATCATGATTCCCGGGCGCACGAGGTTCAGCGGCGCGTCGAGCGAATCCGCCACGCCGAGCACTGCCCCGCTGTTCGCGGCGTGTCTGAGCGGGATGTTCACTCCCTTGCCCTCAAGGCGCGCGAGCAGACCAAGGAATCTGTCAAGCTGTGAACAGGTATACTCCAGATCCTCGTCCGAGGATGGGAAGTGCGTGAAGACCCCCTCAAGCACGAGGCTGGGGAGATTGGCGACCGCTGAGATGAAGGGGGCTGCGTCCGAGAGACCGATGCCGCTCCGCCCCATGCCGGTGTCGACCTCGACATGGACGGCACACTGTCTTCCCCGCGATGCTGCGGCCCGCGAGAGCGCGCGGGCGATCCCGAGACTCGGCACGGTGCACGAGAGCTCGTAACCGACGACCCCGTCCGTCTCCTCCTCCATCGGTGGACTCAGGATCAGGATCGGCGCTGCGATGCCGGCCTGCCGAAGCTCTATGCCCTCGTGGAGCGTCGCCACACCGAGAACGTCGATGCCCTCTCGAACAGCAACGCGTGCCACCTCGACTGCGCCGTGACCGTACCCGTCGGCCTTGACAACCAGAAGAACCTGGCACCCTTCCCCGGCTCGCGCGCGCGCCTCGGAGATGTTGTGCGACAGCGCGTCGAGGTCGATCTCGAGCCATGTCGAGAAGCGCATCGGTCTCTCCCTCTGGCGACGGGTGGCCACGTCCTTCGGCGACAAGCGAATATAGGTAGCACAGCGACCCCTGCCCCGCAAGCGCTTTCGCTCCGGCCCGGGGGCGGGTCGCACCCGCACCGGTCTCACCGGTCCGGTCTGATCGTCCGTGGTTCGCTTTTCAAAGAGCCTGGGCCCATGAGCCTCCAGGCCCCCGCCGGGCACGCCTTCGGGGGCCTCCGCGCGCCGGAGCAGCGGAGGAAACACCAGCACGAACCCCCGTCTTTCCGGCCCACGGGGCCCTTTGGGATGCAAGCCGCATGCCAGCGGGCATGGAAGCGCCTAACTCTCTTTCCCACAAGAAGTTCCACCGTTCTGAGACGTGACTCCGGCACCCTCGACCATTCGGAGAACCCCCTATGTAGGGCGTTTCACTGGTCCCGTTGCGAACGTCCCGGACATCGTGTATCCTTCTCTGTGACAGGATGCTCCGAAAAACAGCGGACTCATCAAGTATTCCACAGGCCCGCAACGATGCGCCCTGCAGCCTCCGCCTCGGTCCATCAGAAGCCATGGCTGCAGGGAGCGTACCCTGGAGGCACCACCTGATGACACCCGACTCCACGAAGAACCTCTTCCATGAACTGCTCGAGCTCACCAGGCACCTCCGATCACCGGAGGGCTGCGCGTGGGATCGCGCCCAGACGGTCGAATCGATCAGACCACACCTCGTCGAGGAGTTCCATGAGGCTCTCGAAGCTCTCGACGAGCGCGACGACGACCGACTTCGGGACGAACTCGGAGATCTCCTGTTCCTCATCGTCAGCATCTCCGTCATGGGCGAAGAGGAGGGTCGGTTCTCCATCGACGAGATCATCAGCGGCATCGACAGCAAGCTGCGCCGACGCCACCCCCACGTCTTTGGCGAACTCGTGGCGGAGACCCCGGACGAGGTCCGCAGCACGTGGGAGACACAGAAGCTCTCGGAGAAGACGCACGCCGACCGCGAGTCGATGCTCGATGGTCTCCCGAGGGACTTCTCGGCGCTGCTCACGGCGCGACGGATGCAGGAGAAAGCGGCGTCGGTGGGGTTCGACTGGCCGAGCCGGGACGAGGTGCTTGACAAGATCGTCGAGGAGACGGGCGAACTCCGGGAGGAACTCGCGTCCGACGACCGCGACCGCCAGGAGGACGAGATCGGTGATCTGCTCTTCGCTGTCGTCAACATCGCCCGGTATCAGGGCATCGACCCGGAGGCCGCCCTCCGCAGAACCAATCTCAAGTTCCGAACGCGGTTCGCGGCGATCGAACGACACTTCGCCGGAACCGACCTCCGAGAGGTCGGGCTCGAGGCGATGGACGCTGTGTGGAACGAGGTGAAGGAGAACGAGGAGGGTCGCTGACCCTCCCGTGCTGAAGGTGCTTCGCGTTCGTCGAGTACACCGGTCCGGCGGCCGCAGCGTCAGGCGATCGAGCGGACGTAGTCGACGAGGATCTGCCGATGGTCGAAGGCCATCTCGTCAGGGAGCTCGTCGAGCCCGAACACGGCCGCCCCTTTCGCGTCGTCCGCCGCGCAGAGTGTCCCCTCGCCGCGCGCTGTGAAGACGACGGTCAGCGTGTGCATCCTCGGATCCCGGTCGGGAGCCGAGTAGACCCGGAACTGCTCGAGCCGATCGAGCGACAGGCATGTCTCTTCACGCGCCTCACGCGCCGCGGCGCTCTCCGCGGACTCCCCGTAGTCGATGAACCCGCCGGGCAGCGCCCAGCCGAACGGCGGATTGGCGCGCTCGATCAGCACGATCCCGCCCTCGTACTCGATGATGATGTCAACAGTGGGGACGGGATTGCGCGGTCGCGCCGATGGCCCGCGGTCGTCGGTCTGCGGCGTCCGGTCGCGTCCGTCGTCGTCTAGTCGTCGGGGCATCCGTCCTCGTCCTCGAACCCGTCCAGGTCCTCGCGCTCGTCCGGACACATGTCACGCTCGTCGATGATCCCGTCGCCGTCGTTGTCCAGATCGGGCACGCCGTCCTCATCCTCGAAGCCGTCGTAGTCCTCCGATGTCAGCGGTGCGAGGTCGACGCGGTCGGGGATCCCGTCCGCATCGTCATCCAGGTCGGGACAGCCGTCATCATCCTGGAACCCGTCGATGTCCTCCGGTTGGCTCGCGCAGTCGTCCCGGAAGTCCGGGATGCCGTCGCCGTCCGTATCGGTGGACGTCACGGGCCATGCATACGAGACCGCGACCGTTGCGACCCAGTCCGGCCAGGCATCATGCGGATCGAGACCCGGCGTCGCTGCGTCGTCGCCGGAGATGGCGACAGCCACGGCCCCCGTCATGGACCAGCCCTCGCCGAACCGAACGCGGAGCCCCGGCGTGACCATCATGGGGTTCTCCTTCAAGGCTACGACATCACGGTCCGCGAAGATGTCCGCCCGGAACTCGGTGAAGAGATCCAGCGTCCGGCCGGGAAACTCGACCGCGCCCCGCAGGAGCATGAAGTCGTTGTCCGTGGACGACGCCCCCTCAGCAAGAGCCGGATAAGCGGCAGGAAAGAACCGCCGCCCGAGTTCGTCCTCGCGGTTGAAGCGCCACCCGATGTTCGCGTGAAGCCTCATCGGGAACGACCGGGTGAAGTCGGCGGTGAGCAGGAGCGCCGCCGTCGCGTCCGCGTTCGAGCCACCAGCGAGAAGGACGTCCGCACCGGCCGTGTCCCGCACGGTCATCTCGTTCGCGATGGGCAGACCGACATCGGCCCAGAACGCGGCTGAGAGCAGAGACGATCCGGTCGGGATCCCCAGCTTCACGCCGAGCGCCGGGTTCGAAACCCCGCGAGCGTCGAGGCTCCCTCCGTCGACGTCCCAGGTCGCCCCGCGAAGCGGCACGTCGAATGCCACCTCCAACCACGGCATGAGACCGTAGGAAGCGGATGCGTGGAGTGTCCCGTAACGACCCGCGGTCGCGCCAAGTCGGTCCAGCAGATCGGATGACCCGTAGTAGCGACCCGCGAACGACAGCGCGAGAACACCTCGCGTCTGGACGTGCGCGGATCGGACCTCCACGATGCCGACACCACCGCAGGCGGAACATGCTTCCTCCGCCGACGCGACGGTCGGAAGAACGAACGCCAGCAGCAGGAGTACCAGCAGGGCGCGCGTCGGCGTGCGACCCTCGCACGCGCGGCCGCCGCACGGGAACGAGACGATCACGCCGGCTCCTCCCCGTCCTTCGTGTCCTCCGTGACGTCGTCGCCCGCCGCGTGTTCGCGGGAGGTCTCAAGGTAGTTCATCCGGAGCTGGTAGAGAACGTGCTCGAGCAACCGCTCCTCGTCCTTGTTCAGATTGCCCTCGCTCTTGCGCTTGAGCATGTCGAGCATGTCGATGCTGTCCCGCGCGCCGTCGAGGTCCACCTCCACGTCGCCCGTGATCGGGTGCGCGATCTTCCCGAGCTGCTGCATCGCGGCGGCCTCGAACGTCGCCACGAGTCGGAAGAAGTGTGTGTCGAGTCCCGGTGTCTTCAGTTCGTCATCGCCCATGGTTCCTCCGGTATCATGCGGTGCCATGCAGAGCCTTGGCGGAAGGTCACTCGTCACCCTCGTCGCTCCACGACCGCTCAGTTTAGGTCCGCGGACGGTGCCCGTCAACAACGTGGTCCCGGGACGGGCCGGACGCACCATGCGAGACTCGCTGCCCGAACCGAACGGCCGCCCGGCACATCGAAACACAGAGAGGCCTCGTCCGGCGTTGGGCCATGGTCATGGTTCGTCCGACCTGTGTCACGCGGCGACACGATGCTCGACGAGCGGTTGCGGTTCGTCGGTTCCGGTCTTGAGAAACTCCACCTAATCAGCTATAATAGTCAAGTAACCATACACTGAATCACCACCCTGGGAGGCAACGTGAAGAGCACCGCATCCTGGTCCATCGTCGCTGTATCGGCGATGCTCGCGCTCGCGGCCGTCGGATCTCCAGGGCTCGCGGCCGGGCCCGACAACAACGTCGAGTGGAACGGCATCTCGCACGAGGGTTGGCTCGACCGCACGCCCCGCTGTCCGATCGATGGTGAGCCTTTCGTGGTGTCCTTCCTGACCTACACCAACGACATCACCTCGGCCCGCGTGCGCGTCGACGATGGCGCCAGTGCCTGGATTGACGCCTCGAAGACCTCCACGCGCGGGCCGTACGACATCTGGTCGGCTACGCTCCCGGCGACCGTATCGTCCGGACTCAACTACTGGTTCGAGATCACGGACGGGACCGAGACCGACTACCTCAGCGTCAGCGGCATGACGAGTTCGACCCCGACCGATGGCGGGTTCATCATCGACTACACGACGTACGAGCACGCGCCCGTCGGCGCGACGCCGACGTCGGACGGCGGAGCCGTATTCCGCGTCTGGTCACCCGACCGCACGGTCGCCCACGTACGGGGCGACTTCAATGGCTGGAGCACATCCGACCCGATGACCAAGTCGGGCGAGTACTTCGCCGCGCACGTCCCGGACGCCGAAGTCGGTGAGATGTACAAGTACTACTTCCAGAACTCCGTATGGAACACCGACCCGCGTGCGAGACGCCTCAACCCGGGTGACAACTACAACGCGTTCATCCTCGATCCGAGTTCGTACGACTGGCAGGTCGACGACTTCGACGTCCCGGACTTCGAGGAGATGGTCGTCTATCAGCTCCACGTCGGGACCTTCGCGGGCCGCAACGACCCGTATGGCTCGGAGGCGTTCCCGGCCGGCTTCGCCGAGGTCACCGAGCGAGTCGACCACCTGGCGGAACTCGGGATCAACGTCGTGATGATCAACCCGGTGACCGAGTTCCCGTGGGACTACTCCGCCGGATACAACCCGATCACAGCCTGGTCGCCCGAGTGGATCTACGGTACGCCGGACGAACTCAAGGGGATGGTCGACGCGCTCCACGAGCGCGGCATCGCGACGATCCACGACATCGTCTGGAACCACATGTCGTTCAGCGACAACTTCCTGTGGGAGTACGATGGCACGCAGATCTACTTCGACGACCCGGCCGTCGAGACCCCGTGGGGAAGCCAGCCCGACTTCGACCGCGAGGGCGTGCGGGACTACTTCGCCGAGAGCGCCTTCATGTGGCTTGAGGAGTTCCGGATGGACGGCTTCCGCATGGACGCCACGGACTACATGAACATATACCCCCAGGAGGCGTCCGGCTGGAGCCTCATGCAGCGTCTCAACGACGAGATGGACCGTCGCGCGATCGACAAGATCACGATCGCCGAGCAGCTCCCCGACGATGCGTGGGTGACTCGGCCGACGTCGCTGTCGGGTGCCGGATTCGATTCGCAGTACTACGACGAGTTCACCGACCGACTCCGTGAGGAAATCCTCGACGCGTCGTTCGGTGATCCTGAGATGTGGAAGATCCGCAACATCATCAACGGCGGCGGTCAGTATCTGTATGGGCGGTACGTCACGAACTACGTCGAGCTCCACGACGAGTGCTGGCCCTCAAGCGGCGGTCAGCGGATCGTCAAGACGATCGACGGATCAGCTCCGCACGACGATGAGTACGCCAAGGGCCGCTCGAAGCTGGCGCAGGGTCTCGTTCTCACCTCCCCCGGCATCCCGGCGATGATCATGGGGACCGAGTGGCTCGAGGACACCGACTTCGGCACCGATTCGGGTAACCGGATCGACTGGTCGAAGAAGACCACGTACGCGGGAATCTTCGACTACTACCGGGATGTCATCACGCTCCGAACGACCGTCGACGCGCTTCGCGCCGACGCCGGACACGACGTCTTCCATCTCAACGAAGGCGGCAATGTGCTGGCGTTCCAGCGCTGGGATGGTTTCGGCGGGCTGATCGTCGTGGTCGCCAACTTCTCGAACACCGACTACGCGAACTACCGGATCGGCCTGCCGTCCGGCGGCAACTGGGAGGAGCTCGTCAACAGTCAGGATCCGGCGTACATGGGAAGCGGAGGAACGAACCCCGGGACGCTGGTCGCGGATTCGATCCCGTACGACGGGTACGATCACTCGATCGAACTGACCGTGCCGAGGATGGGGCTCCTCATCCTCAGCAACGGCGTCGGCACCGCCGTCGAGGACACGCCGGAGGTCGGGACATCGCTCCGGCTCGCACCGCGCAGGAACCCGATGAGCGCCGGCACTGAGCTGGTCTTCTCGCTTCCGTCCCCGTCACACGCCGTGCTCTCGGTCTACGACGTGCGCGGGCGCAGGGTCGCGACGGTCGTCGACGAGGTCCTCCCCGCCGGCATGACGTCGCACGCGTGGGACGGTCGCGACGACGCCGGCAGAGCTCTTCCATCAGGCGTCTACTTCGCGAGACTCACGGCGAGCGCGGGCGACGCGCGAGCCAAGCTGGTGCTGCTCCGGTAGCCGCGGCCGCCCCGCCGCGACTCGGCGACATCTCCGCACATGACAGACGGCCGGCCCATAGGGGCCGGCCGTCTCTGCGTTGTACCCTGGGAGCTCGCGCGAGGTGCTACCGCACGAACACCGCCGTGGTCCGCGCCGGCACGTTGAACGTGCCGCGGTCGCCATCGAAGCTCGCGGTCTTCACGGTCTCGTCGGCGGAGTCGGCGAGGATCGGGTGGAGATCGAACCCGAGCCCCTCCCACTCCGAGCCGCCGTGCGCGATCGCATCGGTCGTCGCGTTGAAAACGACGACGATCTGGTCGACGGCCGGATCGAGGTCGGCGAGCCCCTCACCCGTGTCGCTGATGCTCATCACGATGAGACCCGGGGTCTGACCCGAACCGGTGTTGTGGAACTTCACACGTGCGATCACGTCGTCGGCCGTCCGCAGACGGAAGAGCGGCGAGCTCGCGCGAACCGCCACCATTTCCTTGAAGTGCGCGAGCGCGGCGCTGATGTGCTCCTCGCCCACCCGGATCTCCTCCCGCGCGAGGATCGGACCGATGATGTTCCAGCGGTCACGGTTCTTCTCGGCGGACGGCAGCCCGACCGCGAAGTTGTTCGTCTGATAGGTCCAGTCGAGCTTGTTGAACCAGTCGCCGGCGTTGTAGCTGTCCGCCTCCATCGACTTCGAGCGGAGGATCTCCGAGCCGGCGTGGAAGAAGGGCACGCCCTGCGACATGCTCACGACCGACAGACCCATCATCTGCATCCGCACACGGTCCCAGGCGGTCGCCGCGCGCGGGGCGGCGTACTGGACCTTGTCGAAGAACGTCTCGTTGTCGTGCGCGGAGACGTAGTTGATCACCTCCTGCGGCTCGCCGGCGAAGCCGACGCTCTCGAACCTCCCGCCGGTCGTCTGGTGGCCGTTGCGGTCGACGAAGGGATACGAACGGAGGTTGCCCGCGAGTCCGACACGGATGCGGTCCATCGAGTTCAGCAGCCGTCCCTTCTCCTCGTCGCCGGCACGATTGTAGCCGCTCGGGTCTGTGAAGAGCCCGGTCGCGAAGCCCTGCTCGCGACGATCGGAGAAGGCGCTCCCGCCGCGGACCGCGTCGCGGATGCGGTCGTTGAAACAGCCGATGCCGGTCCCGGCCATGTTGGGCTGCGTCGCGTTGATGCCTCGCTTGCCGCCCTGGACCTCACCGAAGTCCCAGCCTTCGCCGTAGAGGTAGATGGCCGAGCCATCGACGCCGTCGGTCTCCGGCGTCAACGCCGCGAGCGCATCGCGAGCCTCCTCCATGTCGCGCTTCATGTGGTGCCCCATGAGGTCGAACCGGAACCCGTCGACCTTGTAGTCTCGAGCCCAGTGGACGAGATCGTCGACCATGAGGCGGCGCATCATGGTGTGCTCGGTCGCCGTGTTCTGACAGCACGTGCTCGTCTCAACCTGCCCGCTGTCACTCAACCGGTGGTAGTAACCGGGCACGATGCGGTCGAGCACGGCGCGCGGCTCGGGGCCGCTCGCATGCGTGTGGTTGTAGACGACGTCCATCACGACGCGGAGATCCATGCCCGCGAGCGCCTGGACCATCTCCCGGAACTCGATGATGCGAGCCGTCCCGTTCGGGTCGGTCGCGTAGCTCCCCTCAGGAACCCCGTAGTGGTACGGGTCGTAGCCCCAGTTGTACGGGTCGTCGCCGCGGATCATCGCGATGGCAGCCTGCTGCTCCTCGGAGTCAGGCGCGAACCAGGTCAGGTCGCCCGGGAACTGCCACTCGGCCTTGTTCTCGTTGATCGTCGCGATGTCGAACGACGGAAGCAGATGCACGTGCGTCACACCGGCCTCCGAGAGTGCGCGCAGATGCGCGGTGCCGTTCGATTCGGCCGTGAACGCCTTGAACGTGCCGACGAGGTCCTCCGGGACCGTCGGATCGGACGCGCTGAAGTCGCGGACGTGGAGCTCGTAGAGCACGATGTCCGTCGGCGCGTCGAGCGCCGGCTTCTCCACGGCGTCCCAGCCCTCGGGCATCGTCGCGGGGTCATCGAGGTCCACGATGAGCGTGCGCGCGCTGTTCATCGAGAGCCCGCGCGAGTAGGGATCGGTCACCATGTTGTTCTCGAAGGCGCCGGTCTGGTGCATGTAGACGTCGACCTCGTAGAGGTAGTACATGCCGTTCCACTCGGATCGACCTGGCGACGTCCAGACGCCGTCCTCGTTGCTCATCGCGAGTACGAACGTCGGCTCGGCGGCGCCGCAGGTCTCGTAGACGTGGAGACGCACGACGCGGGCGGTCGGGGCCCAGACCCGGAACACCGGCACGCCGTCCTCCCACGTCAGCCCGAGCGGACCGTCGTAGGCGAACACGTCATCGAGAACGCCCGGGATCTGAACGCCCGTCGCGGTGACCAGCTTGCCCTCGGCGTTCACGGCTGACACCGCGAGCTGGCCGCGCAGGAGTTCGTCGACACGCGCGACGGCGTCATCCGGAAGCGTGTATCCCTTGAGGCCGCGCAGGTGCGGGAATCTCGCCCCGACCTCGAAGCTCAGACCGACCTCGGCCGGCGTCAGCTCGATGCTCTCTCCGCCGGTCACACCGGACGGGGTCAGCTCGAGACGCCCGTCTGGTGACGAGTGGAGGAAGTACCTGTTGTCGCCCTTCTGGCCGCGCCACGCGATCGTGCGTGCGTCGACCCAGTGCGCGTGGAGCCTCGTGAGGTCGCCCAGCGCGAGGGCGGCGACGTCGGGCTCCTCGCTGAAGATCTCCTGCCGGCCGGACACGATCCAGACCTCCCGTCCGTGATCAGCGATGTTCATGAACATGTCGGGTCCGGGGTCCTTGCTGTCGCCCTTGTGGATGATGAACCCGACCTTCGCCGCGCCATCGGTCAGGGTGAGATCCCAGAAGAGACCGTAGTCATCCTCGCCGGTGGGCTGGAGCGGTTCGTTCCACAGCACCGTCTCCTCGATGTCCTCCCAGGCGTGGAGTCCCCAGCCGGCGTACCCGCCGTTCGGGCGATGGTAGCGGATCCGCGCGAACCCCTCCTCGATCGTGGGCGCCGGCGCGAGCTTCGGCTTCGCCGCCGCGCCACCGACGGTCCGGACCGCGTTCTGTCCGCCGTAGCCGTCGTCGACGTAGCCCTCGGCATCCGCGTCGAGCGGACCGCCGCCGAGGTCGGTCTCCATGTTGCCCGGCCACTCGCCGTTGACGAAGTACTTGTACTGGTGCTCGCCGGGCTCGATGTCGATCACGACCGACCAGACCCCGTCCTCCTCGGCCATCGCGGTCTCGCCCCAGCCGTTGAACGAGCCGCGGACGGAGACGCTGGTCACGCCTTCGTCGCCCGGCTCGAATGTGAACGTGACCTCCTCGGCGTGGCTCCCGCTCGCGAGTGTCGCGAGCACGGCAAGAGCCAGCATTGGGAGCATCATCCAGTGATTCATCCGCATGTCTTCCCCCCAGACGAACCGCCGCCTTCGACCGGCGGTCGCACCATGAATTCGCGCGGACATACCGCGCGACTTTGTTACCCACTCGAGTTGGACGAGTATAGCACGAAAGCGGGGGCCCCGCTCACAGCCGGGCCCCCGCCCCTCAGAACATCATGACGCACTGCTCACCATACCGTCCTAGTCGATCTTCTCGAACATGTCGCCCTTGGCGCCGCAGACCGGACAGGTCCCGGGCGCCTCGCGCTCGGCCGTGAATCCGCAGACCGGGCAGACGTGGTAGGCGAACTCCTCCTGCGCGCCGCCGAGGTTGTCGAGCAGTCCCTGGTAGAGGTCCGCGTGGACCTGCTCGACCGTGTTGGCGAACTCGAAGGAGCGGAGCGCCTGCGTGTTGCCCTCGGCCTTCGCGGCCTCGATCATCTCGGGGTACATATTCTTGAACTCGTGCGTCTCGCCCGCGATCGCCTCTTTGAGGTTCTCGGCGGTGTCGTGGACCCCGCCCGCCGCGCGCAGATGGCTGTGGGCGTGGACCGTCTCGGCCGCGGCCGCGGCCCGGAACATGCGGGCGATCTGCGGATGCCCCTCGGCGTCGGCCTTCTTGGCGAACGCGAGGTAGCGACGGTTGGCCTGGGACTCACCGGCGAACGCTTCCATCAGGAAATCGACCGACTTGCTCATGGTGTCCTCCTGCACCTGGGGAACGCGACCGCCCTCGTCGTCGATGACGGTCTCTCAGCTTGCTGGCCCGTACTATCGCACGATGTCGCGGACCGGTCAACGGACCGACGGGAACACGACGCTAGAGGTTCTGATTCACGGGCGGCCCCCCGGTTTCGCGGCGACGACACAGCCGCGGCGACGACGTCTCCAGGGCGCCGTCGTCGGCCCCTCGCCCAGCGTGCCCCACGTCCTTTGCTTGCCGCGTCCGCGGAGTCGGTGCTACCGTGGTGCGTGATGCGGCCCCGTGTGATGGCCGACGACACATCCACCGCCTTCCGGGAGACACACATGCGAGAGCTCGCGACCGCCGCGATGGTCATCGCGTCGCTTGCCGCGGCCGCGGCGCCAACCGCCGCCGGTTCGACCGCCCCGCCATCACCCCAAGCCGCGGCCGAGAGCCCCGCGCGGCAGGTCGCCTGGCCGCCCGCGGCCGTCGTCATCGACGGTCGTTTCGAGGACTGGCAGGCGCTGGAACCGGTGTGGACGGACGCCCGCGGCGATGCGCGCGGCGACATGGACCTCGGCAGGGTCTGGGTCGCGAGCGACGCCGAACGCATCTTCGTCTGCTTCGAGACCGGCGCCGAGATGGGACTCCAGGGGGGCAACGACCTGAGGCTGCTCGTCGACGGCGACGACGACGGCGGCACCGGGGTCGACCGGGACGGCATGGGCGTCGATCTTGAGTGGGGGTTCGGGCAGCGTGAGGGCTCGCACTACGATGCCGGCGGCGCCAGGCGGCGCATCGAGCAATCGGACATCGGACTTCGTCAGGGGCCTACGGTGACGTCGACGGTCTTCGAGATCGCGATACTCCGTTCCGCGCTCCCCGCGGGAACGGCCATCCGGATCGCGCTCGTCGGCGGCGGGGACCGTCTCCCCGACGGGACCGGCGGAGTCCGCCACATACTCTCGGATACACCGCCGACCCTGGCCGCGCCGTCCGGACTCGACCGCGACCGAGACGACGACCTGCGCATCGTGACGTACAACGTGCTGTTCGACGGTCTCTTCAAGCGACCGGCGCCGTTCATCCGCATTCTCCGGGCGACCGACCCCGACGTCATCTGCTTCCAGGAGATCTGGTCGCACAGCGCGCAGGACGCGGTCGATCAGGTGTCGCTCGCGCTCCCCGGCGGCGCGCCGTGGTACGGAGGGAGTACGGAGGACGGGCTCATCGTCAGCCGGTATCCGATCCTCGACGATCACTCGATCGACGACGCGGGAAACCACTGGGCGCTGATCGACCTTCCAGACGACTCGTTCGCAACCGACCTCTCGCTCATCAGCGCGCACCCGCCCTGCTGCGACAACGAGCAGGGACGCCAGGAGGAGCTCGACGGGATCGCGGCGTGGATGCGCGACCTGAAGCGTGACGGAGATCTGGCGGAGGGGACCCTCATCGTCATCGCGGGCGACATGAACCTCGTGGGCTCGTCACGACAGGTCGAGACGCTGGTCGCCGGGACGATCATCGATGAGAACCGCTTCGGGAGGACGCTCCCCGCCGACTGGGACGGCACGCCGCTCGCGGACGCGTGGCCGCTCCACATCGGAGGACGCGAGAGCTACACGTGGCGTGACGATTCGAGCCGCTTCGCGCCGGGCCGGCTCGACTACATCGTCTACTCGGACAGCGTCATGGAGATGACGGGCGGCTTCGTGCTGCGAACCGAGGATCTGCCGGCGGAGCTGCTCGAGCGGCACGGTCTCCGGAGGACGGATACCGGGGAGGCGTCGGACCACCTCCCCGTCGTCGCGGACTTCCGACCTCGGTAAGGCCGGTGCCGGACTACTCCCCCCGCTGGGCGAACCGCACGAGCATCATGCGGATGATCAGCGTCTGCTCCTCGACCGGGATGTCGACAGACGCATCGGCGAGGGCGCGGAGCGTGGGCGAATCGGGCACGCCGCTCGGATCGAGCCCGACGCTCTCCTGGAACCCGATGAGCGCCTGCACCGCCTCGGCGTCCCACTCCCCCAATCCGTAGTTCACGTCCAGCCCCAGCGACGCCATGACGGCCTTCAGGAAGATGCGCTCCTCGTAGGCGAGTTCGAGCGGAAGCGACGGCGCGTCCGCGATCTCGATCTGCGACGGATCGTCGACGACGATCTGCGGCTTGCCCTTGTACTCGACGATCTTCCCGCTCACGCAGATACGCCGACCGTCGTAGAGCGCCTCCGGCTCGTCCTCGAACAGGTCGCGCGTCGTCCCCCAGATGACGACGGTGAACGGCTGGTCCGGATACGGTCGGTCGAGGTTCAGGAAGGTCGGACGTCCACCCGAGCGACCCAGGTACGCGGCGCTCGCGACCGTGCCGCAGACCGTGGCCTCTTCGCCGACGTGGTCGGCCGCCTCGACGGCCTCCAGGGTGAGACCGGCCGACGCCGCACCGCCCGGCGCGACGGCGGCGGCGATGGCCAGAACGAGGACGATGATCAGGATCGTGGTCCGGACCGTGAATCCATCAGAACGCGTGCGCTTCGTCATCAAGGGGTCTCTCCTCTCGCCGCTGCTTCGATCAGCTCGTTGACGACGCGCGGGTCGGCGTTCCCGTGCGTCCGTGCCATGACCTGTCCCACGAGGAACCGGACGAGCTTGCGCTCGCCCCGCTGGAGGCGCGCGAGTTCGTCCGGGTGCTCGTCCAGCACCGACGCGACGACCGCCGAGAGCCTGGTCTCGTCGCTGATCCGGTCGAGCCCGAGCCGCTCCACGAGCGCGCCGAGTTCCTCGGCCGTGTCGAACGCCGCCTCGAGCAGCGTCTTCGCGCCCGTCTCGGTGAGCCTCCCGGCCAGCCGCAGAGCCACGAGCTCCGCGAGCCTGGCGGGAGGAACGCGCGATTCGAGCACCGCATCGAGCGGAACGCCGCGCTCGTGCGCCAGCCCCCGAAGCGGACCAATAAGCCAGTTCGCAAGGGTGGGTACACCCTCGGCGTCGGGTTCGAGCGCCCGGAGCTCCGCGGCGGCGGTCTCGAAGTACGGGGGGGTTCGCGGATCCGCCGCGATGACGGCAGCGACCTCATCCGTGAGACCGTACTGCGCCCGGAGCCTCTTCCGGAGCGCCGCAGGGAGTTCTGTGAGCAACCCGCGGAGCTCGTCGATCCTCGCGTCCGCAAGTACCACGTCGGGCAGATCGGGCTCCCGGAAGTAGCGGTAGTCCGCCGACTCCTCCTTGGACCGCATCGGCAGTGCCTCGCCGGCCTGCTCGTTCCAGAGGAGCGTCTCGTGCTGGACCTCCCCGCCGGCATCCAGAGCCTCGCTCTGTCGGGCGATCTCGCTCTTGAGAGCGTGCCGGATGGAGCGGAACGAATTGAGATTCTTGACCTCGCAGGGGACTCCCGGCGTCCCGTCGGGGCGCGCGAGCGACACGTTCGTGTCGAATCGGAGGCTCCCCTCGTGCATTCGTCCGCTCGTTACCCCGCAGTAGACCAGCACACGACGTATCTCCTCGGCGAACGCCACGGCGTCGTCGACGCTCCTGATGTCCGGACGGGTGACGATCTCAAGAAGCGGCACGCCGCAGCGGTTCATGTCGATCAGGCTGTCGCGGCCCTCGCGGTGCGTCGTCTTCCCGGCGTCCTCCTCGATGTGAAGCTGGCGGAGCCCCACACGGAAGCTGCGCTCAGTGGATGCGACGTCGAGATAGCCGCCGAGAGCAAGCGGAGCCTCGTTCTGCGTGATCTGGTAGCCCTTGGGAAGGTCGGGGTAGAAGTAGCTCTTGCGCGCGAAGAAGGAGCGCGGGGCGACGTCGGCATCGAGCGCCAGCGCCGCGATGATCCCGAGTTCGAGGACCCGTTCGTTGAGGACCGGCAGCGCACCGGGCAGACCCAGGCAGACCGGACAGACCCGCGTGTTCGGCTCTCCTCCGATCGCGTTCGGGCACGCACAGAAGATCTTCGTCCGCGTCGCGAGCTGCGCGTGGACCTCGAAACCTATGACGGGAGTCCGCGTCACGCTCCACCTCCCGACGGGGGCGCGAGCGGGCCGCCGCACGCGCGCTCGATCTCCCCGGCGAGGGAGAACATGACGGGCTCCGCATGTCGGTCCACGGTGACCTGGCATCCCACGGGAAGCCCATCGGACGCCACCCCGCAAGGGACCGAGATCGCGGCGGCCCCGGCGAGATTCGCCGGCGCCGTGAAGATGTCGGACAGATACATCGCCAGGGGGTCCGCGACCCGCTCGCCGAGCGGGAACGCCGTCCCCGGCGAGACCGGTCCCACGAGGGCGTCGACCTCGTCGAACGCGCGGACGAGCTCCGCGGTGATCACCCGTCGTGCCGCCTGCGCGCTCGCGTAGTACCGGTCGCGATAACCTGCCGACAGCGCGTACGTGCCGAGCATGATGCGTCGCTTCACCTCGTCGCCGAAGCCCTCGCCGCGGGTCCGTTCGAAGACGCCGTCGAGATCGGATGCGTCCGCGCGGTGCCCGTACTTCACACCGTCGTACCGGGCGAGATTCGTCGACGCCTCAGCGTCGGCGATGAGATAGTAGGTGGGAACGCCGTGCGCAAGCGACGGCAGCGAGAGCTCGCGCAGCTCCGCGCCCGCGGCCTCGAGCGCGGCGAGCGCGCCCTCGACCCGCTCGCGCACCCACGGCTGGACCGTCGGACCGACGAACTCGTGGGGCACGCCGATGCGCAGACCTTCGACACCCGCCGTCACGGCGGTCACGTAGTTCGGCAAGGTCTCGCGAAGGCTCGTCGCATCACGCGTATCGTACCCGGCGACGACATCGAGCAGCGCCGCTGCGCCGGCGACATCTCTCGCCATCGGACCGATCTGGTCGAACGAGGAGGCGAACGCCACGAGGCCGTACCTCGAGATCCGGCCGTACGTCGGCTTCACACCGACGACTCCACAGAACCCGGCGGGCTGGCGGACGGAACCCCCTGTGTCGGAGCCGAGCGCCAACACGGCATGCCCCGCCGCGACCGCCGCGGCCGAGCCGCCGCTCGAGCCGCCGGGGACGCGCTCCGTGTCCCACGGATTGCGCGCGGGACCGAAGGCCGAGTGTTCATTGGACGAACCCATGGCGAACTCGTCCATGTTGGTCTTACCAACGACGATCCCGCCCGCGGCCCGGATGCGCGCCACCGCCGTCGCGTCGTACGGCGGCTGGTAGTGCTCGAGCATGCGTGACCCGCACGTCGTTCCGAGCCTGCACGTCGAGATGTTGTCCTTGATCGCGATCGGGATCCCGGCGAGCGGGCCGGGCGAGCGACCGCGCGCGCGGGCGTCGTCGATCGCCTGGGCCTGCGCGAGCAGATCGTCGGGATCCGCCGTCCGGATGAAGGTATTGAGGGTGTCGCCGCTCGATCGGATGGCGTCGAGCGCCGCGGCGACGAGGTCGCGGCTCGAGAGCTCCCGGCTCTCCAGAGCCCGGACGATCTCGCGGAATGTGAGGTCGGTGAGTCTCACGACTCGTCCGGGAGGAAGCCCGGGACCGAGAACTGACCGTTCTCGGTGACCGGCGCGCCGGCGAGCGTATCCTCCCTCGAGAGCGTCTCACCGGGCTCGTCGGTCCGGAGCGCAGGTGCGTGGTCCGCCTCCGGCGGGTCGGACGCCTCGAAAGGGTGTAAGGAGTCCGGCTCGTCCGTGATGCCCGCGAGGCTCGCGAAGTGGTCCAGGACCGTGCTCAGCTCCGACGCGATCTTGACGAGCGCTTCATCGGAGAGGTCCACCCGCGCGAGCCGCGCGACGTGGCGTGCCTCGTCGATGCTGACGGCCATCGTACACTCCTAGGTGACGGGTTCGAGCTTCCCGTACCTTAGCATGATGCGCTTCTCAACTCCACCGGCCTCGTCGAACCGCACCGTGACAACCATGTCGCCGCCGTATCCGGCGACCCCGACGACCACGCCCTCGCCCCACGACGGATGTCGTACCCGCGTGCCGGGACCGAGCGATGTCGTCTCCTGGCTCTGGTTCTCGTAGTCGGGGAAGACGTCGCCGGCGCCGCGACCGCGTCCCGGGCCACGACCGGATGTGCCGCCGGCAGAGCTACCTGTGCCCGATCGCCCAGCCGCCCCGGCGCCGCGATCGGCGGCTGCCCGACCGGGTGTCCCTGCGCCACGACCGGCGCGACCGCGACCGCGTGTGCCGTATCCGCCGCCCGGCCTGGCCGCCCAACGCGGTTCGACGGCCGAAGAGACGAGCTCGATGTGCGACGCATCGATCTCACCGACGAAGCGCGACGGCATCCGGAGATTCGTCGTCCCACCCCGCCGACGCGTGTCCGCCGCGAACAGGTGTAGCTGGTCCTGCGCCCGCGTCATGCCGACGTAGCAGAGCCGACGCTCCTCCTCGAGTTCCTCGTCGTCCTCGAACGACGATTCGTGAGGGAGGAGGCCCTCCTCGAGTCCCGGGATGAACACCACCGGGAACTCCAGACCCTTCGCGTTGTGAAGCGTCATGAGCGAGACCGTGTTCGCCTCGCCCTCCCACCGATCGATGTCAGCGACGAGCGAGACCTGCTCAAGGAAGGCGCTCAGACTCTCCTCCCCGCTCATCTCGACGAACTCGCTCGATGCCGAGACAAGCTCCTCGACGTTCGCAAGCCGCTGCGCCGTGTCCTCGGTCCGTCGGCCGTCCAGCCACGCGACGTATCCCGACCCATCGAGCACCTCGTCGAGAAGCTCGTTGACAGGCGTCGTCTCGACGCTTCCGCGAAGGCGGTCGAACATGCCCCGCAGCTCGCCGAGCGCGGTCCGTGCGCTGGGTCCGATGCCATCGACCTCGGTGGCCATCGCCAGCGCATCGTAGAGTGAGACTCCGCGATCAAGTGCGAACGCTTCAAGCCGCGCGATCGTCTTCTCCCCGATCTTCCGAGGCGGCACATTGACGATCCGCCTGAGGCTGACCGAGTCGGCCGGGTTCACGATGACCTTGAGATACGCCAGGACGTCCTTCACCTCGGAGCGCTCATAGAACCGGACGCCGCCGACGATGTCGTAGGCGATGCCCGCCCGACGGAGGCTGTCCTCGATGACGCGTGACTGCGCGTGCGTTCGATACAGCACCGCGAAGTCCCGCGGCTTGCGCCCGCGCTTGTTCACGAGCGTCAGGACGAGGTCGCGGATCTCGTCGGCCTCCTGATACTCGTTCGAGACCCGCGTGAACCGAACGGGAGCGCCGTCCTCGCGCTCGGTCCAGAGCTCCTTCTCCTTGCGACGTTCGTTGTTGCTCACGACGTCGTGCGCGGCCGCCAGGATGCGCGCGGTCGAGCGGTAGTTCTGCTCGAGCCGCAGGGTGATCGCGTCCGGGTGGTCCTTCTCGAAGTCGAGGATGTTCGTGATGTCGGCGCCGCGCCAGCCGTAGATGGACTGGTCGTCGTCACCAACAACACAGATGTTGCGGTGCACGCACGAGAGCAGGTTGACCAGGGCGTACTGCGCGTGGCTCGTGTCCTGGTACTCGTCGACGAGCACGTGGAGGAATCGCTCGGCGTATGAGCGTCCCAGCTCCGGCTCCCGCCGCAGAAGCTGGACGACCTCCTTGATGAGATCGTCGAAGTCGAACGCGTTGTTCTCCCTGAGACCCTTCTCGTACTCAGCGTAGACTCGCGCGGCGGTCTGCTCGAAGCGGTTGCCGGCGCGGCTCGCGTAGTCCTCCGCCGTCAGAAGGACGTCCTTCGCGCGTGAGATCTCATTGAGGAAGGACTTCGGGGTGAACGTCGTCGTCGAGATGCCGAGCCTGCCCATGCAGTTCTTCACGAGGTCGAGCTGGTCGGTCATGTCGTAGATCGTGAAGTCGCGCGTCCACCACCCCCAGTCCGCCTCGATCCGCAGCAGTCGCGCGCACATTGAGTGGAAGGTCCCGACCCATTTCAGGGCGACATCGCGTGAGAGCATCTCGACGATGCGGCGCTTCATCTCGCCGGCGGCCTTGTTGGTGAACGTCACAGCGAGGATGCGGCGCGGGCTCACACCCTGCTCCTCGATCAGGTAGGCGATCCGTCGTGTGAGCACGCGCGTCTTGCCGCTGCCGGCCCCTGCCAGCACCAGAAGCGGCCCGTCACCGTGGCGGACCGCTCGTTCCTGCACTGGATTGAGGTTGTCGAGGTACGTCGTCGTCTTCGTCACGGCCCTTCCCGTTTCAAGCAGGGGTTTCCTGACAGAGAGAGGTCTTGACACACGGGTTCCGCCGACCCCGGGCGCATCTAGAACTCAGCCCCGATGGCGAAGTGCGAGACCGGATCGCCCTTCGTCTGCAGATCGGTCGGCCACGCCAGATCGTAGCGGAGCACGAAGTACCCGAAGCGCATCCTGGCGCCGATGCCATAGCTCGCCTTGATGTCCTGGAAGCGCACCGCGTCCTCCCGGCTGACGCCGCGGAACTCCTCATCCCACGCGGCGCCGAGGTCCGCGAACAGCACGCCGCGGAGGCCCCAGATCGACAGCGGGATCGGCGAGGCGATCGTCAGGTTGTCGATGAACGGATATCTCAGTTCGACCGTGAGAAGCGCGGCGTTGTGGCCGCTGAACTCGAAATCGTCGTACCCGCGGATCGAGTTGATGCCGCCTACGTAGAAGTTCTGCGCATCGGCCTGAGAGCTTCTCGCCAGCACGATCTTCGTCGCGAGGCTGTGTCGGGCGCCTATGCGCATGTAGCGTCGGAAGTCGGCGATCGCTGTCAGGTAGCTGAAGTCGGACCCGAGCCCGACCGACTTCGAGACCGACAGCGACGACCGTCCGCCGCTGATGGGACCGACCGACCCCCACAGGGTCGTGTCGTTGACGAGTCGGAGACTCGGAAGGAGCACGGTGCGAGCGACCTCCTCGTCGGTCAGCTCGACGTCTCCATCCTCGTTCTCCTCTGCGAACTGCCTCGTGAGCGAGATGCTGCCCACGTCGAGCTCGACCCGCGAGAAGTGGCTGAGTGGATACGTCAGACCCAGCGAGACGCCGTAGTTTCTCTCGGTGAAGTAGCGCTTCTCCCCGAGGTCCTCTCCGAATCGCGTGCGGTCGGAGTAGTAGTACTCGCGATACGTGTAGACGGCGACCGAGTAGTTGACGCGATGCGCCAGGTACTCATAGCGGATGTGTGCGTTCGAGAGCTCGAAACTCGAGAAGAAGTCGGTCGCAACGTAGAACCGGTGGTTGCCAAGGATGTCACTGACGGCGATCTCGGCGGTCCCTCCGAACCCGTACGCGGAGCTGTATGAGAACCCGCCGTCGATCCAGTCCGGGCTGAACTTCGGCGTGTACCGCTCGACCGCCCCCTGGTGCCGGTCCTCCCGCGCCGTCGGAGGCGCCTGTCCCGTCGCACGCGAGTAGGCATCCCGTGCCTTCCGAACGGCCTCGCTCTTCGGCTCCGAAGCATCCTCCGTCCGCTCCGAATCCTCGACCGGTCGCCTCATCGCGCTCCCGAGACGCGGCGCTGGGACGTCACCTTCTGACGGGTGCGGCTCGGCCGGCGCCGCCTCGCTCGATGTCGGCTCCGGGGGCTCCTCGCTCTGCTCGATGATCTCGCCGTCCCGGCCGAAGACCACGAGGTTGTCAGGCGTCCCGACGTTCGAGGCGTCGCCGTCGGCGTCCGGCTCATCCGGTTCGACGACGGCAACCCACGCGTCCTGGTAGTTGTCGAACGGTTCCGGTGCATCGACATCGCCGATGGCGTCGAAACGCTCGCCGTTCCCGATAGCGTCGGCGAAGTGCGAGAGCGGTGACTTGACAACGGCCACGTCCCAGCCGCCCTCCTCGTAGGCTGCGAAGGCCAGCCGGTCGCCATTGCGCGACCAGCTCGGCGACTCGGCTCCGCCCACGAGCGACGTCAGCCGCACGCAGCTTGAATCGGCGAGCTCGACGAGATAGAGATCGGGGGTTCCGAGACGGTCGGACGAGTAGATGATGGAACCGCCGTCAGGGGACCACGTCGGCGACTGCTCCCAGCCGGGACCCCGGACGACGGGACTCACGTGCCGGGACTCGACATCGACGACGTAGAGGTCGTAGCTCCGGTCGAACCCGCGTGAGAGCGGCGAGTCGCGATCGGATACGAACGCGATCGACCTGCCGTCGGGGGACCACGCCGGATCGCGCTCGTCGTCGTAGTCGTCGGTGAGGCGAACGAGCGTCTGACCCGCTACATCGGTCACATAGAGCTCGGATGCGCCATCCTTCGTCCCGACGAAGGCGATGCGATCGCCGTCGGGAGACCAGACCGGCGTGTAGATCCCGTCGAGATCGAACTGGAGGCTCCGGACCAGACCCGCGCCCTCGGCGTCCACGATGTGGATGGCGTCGCCGTCACCCGCCTTCGTCCCAAAGCAGATCTGCGACCCGTCCGGCGACCAGGAGAAGCCGACGCGGAGAATGTGCATCTGCTCGAACGCATCGGTCGTCTCCCCCTTGACGAGACGCCCCATCCACGCCCCGTCGAGCGTCGACACGCGGTAGATGCTGGCGTACCCGCTCCGGTCGGAGAGGAAGACCACGGAGTTGCCGTCCGGCGCGATCGATGGACCGACATTGAAATAGGACTGGTCCTTCCGATGGTCGGTCAGGAGCTTGGCCACGTCCTTCGCGCGATCGAGCTCACCGATGCCCGGCCAGTACCGACGCTGGAGCCAGCGGACCCACTCCTGGTTGAGCTCGGCCGTCGAGAGCCCGGTCGCCTCCCGGAGCGAGCGCTCGAGGTTCTGCGTCCGCGCCATGAGCCTCACCAGTTCCTTCACCTTCTCCGCGCCGTATCGCTCGGCGACGAAGTTGAGGGCGGACTGCCCCTCCTTGTATACGAGATACCCGCCGTAGAGATACTCGAGCGGCACGACCGCGTCCGCGGTCGTGAGGTCGCGCATGATCATCTCGGCCTGTGTATCCCACCCCTGCGAGGCGAACTCCGCGAGCCCCTCGGCGAACCACAGAGGGACCGGGTTGAAGTAGGCCTGGCGGATGACGGACTCGGCGAGACCGCGGTAGACGATGTCGAACATGAACACGTGCGTGAGCTCGTGGTGCAGGACATGCCGGAGCTCGTAGTACGAACCGGTGAACGGGATCACGACACGGTTCTTGAAGAGCTCGGTGAAGCCACCGACGCCCTCGCCGACATGCGAGCTCAGCACGTTCGTCTGCTGGAACTCGTTGTGTGAGGCGTAGACGATGACCGGGATGATCGTCGTGAGTTCGTGACCGAAGAGCTCCTCGAGGTGGTCGTTCGACTCCTCGACAATGCGGCACACGGCGTCGGCGACATCCTCTGAGCCCTCGTAGTAGTAGACGTCGTAGTGCTCGGTGCGGACGATGTGCCAGTCGAAGCTCTCGTACTGGATCTTGTTCCTGCCGAACTGGGCGCCACCGGCGGCGCCTGCGGTGGTCAGGAGGGCTGCCACCGCGAGTAGCAGGATCCCGAATCGTGCGTTTCGTGTGAACATAGGTTGTCCCATTCGTGGAGGAGCCTGCTCAATGCTCATTCTAGTCCCGCCCGCGCGGGGTGTCAACCGGGCCCGGGCCGTGCCGCTCACGCCGTCCATCGCCTCGGGAAGCACTCGCGCGCCAGACCCTTCGTGTGGTTGACAGGGACGCGCGGCGAGGCGATGATGATGGTTGCGGGGGGAATGCCAACCGGTCCTCGTCGGAGGTCGACACAGAATGAGACGAAGCTGCGCCGCAGATGTTCGCCGAAAGATGGCTCCCGACGCCGGCCCGGTGACCGCGCGCCGACGGGGCGGTAGAGCACTTCTTGTCGTCGCCTTCACCTGTCTGGTCATGGCGGGCTGCGGGAGCTCTGAGATCTCCCCCGAGACAGAGGCCGCCGATGCCGTCTACGTTGAGTACATGGCCGCGCTGCAACTGGCCGTCGACGAGGGACTCGCGGGCGAAGAGGCGGAAGCGCGCGTCGTCGAACTCGGCGCCGAGCCACTCTCCCGCGACGAGGTCGATGGGCACGTGCAAAGACTGAGCCGCGACCCCATCAGGTGGTCGCGGCTGGAAGAGCAGGTCGAGGAGCGGGCCGAGGAACTCCGCCGTGAGGCGAGGCCCCGGCCGGCGTCTTCCGACGAGCCTCGCGGAGCGGTCGTCACGGAGTGATCGCGCCGACGGAAACCCCGCCTACCTGAGCCCCATGATGTCCCGCACGATGAGAAGCACCATCACCACACCGAAGAACGCCAGACCGATCTGCTGCCAGATCACCAGCTGGCGCTCTGTGAGCGTCCGTTTCCTGAGCCTCTCCAGGAGCAGCAGCAGGAGGTGACCGCCGTCGAGGATGGGCAGCGGGAGCAGGTTGATGACGCACAGGTTGATGCTCATGATCGCCATGAACGTGAAGAAGTAGCTGCCGCCCCACCTCGCGCTCTCGCTCGCCATCCGCACGACACGGATCGGTCCGCCGAGCTGCTCGGCGGAGGCCCGGAACGTTACGAGCTGCCAGAAGAACTCGCAGACCTGTGACAGCGTGCTCCAGGTGAACCGTGCGCTCGAGATCACGGCTTCGCCGGGGCCCAGGCGCGCCGTGGCCCACGGCCGCATCACGCCGATCATCCCGACCTCGACGATCTCGCCCTCGGCGTCCGGCTCCTCGCCCACGTCGGTATGGAGCACCGCGCGCATCTCACGCCCATCGCGCTGCCATACGACCTCGATGTCCCGGTCGGGCCTCGCGCGGATGACGTCGCCGACGGCGTACCAGTCGTTCACGTCGACGCCGTCAATAGAAAGCAGCCGGTCGCCCGTGAGGATGCCCGCCTCGGCGGCCGGGCTCCTCCCCTGCAGCCCTCCGACGACCGGTGGAACGTGCGGCTCGATCCCGAAGTCGAAGGCGACGGTCTCGTCGTCGATCACGGTCGGGAGCTCGAACTCGATGACGCGCCCGTCGGTCAGCTCGAGCACGAGTTCGTTCTCGGCGTCGCCCATGCCGGCATAGACGTCGGCCCAGGTCTCAACCTCGACACCGTTGACGGTCGCAATGCGGTCTCCCACGACGACGCCCTCGGTCTCGGCGTGCGACCCCTCGGCCACGGCTCCGACGATCGGCTCCCCGAATGTCGGGAGCCCGGCGACCATCAGCACGCCGACGACAACGATGAACGCCCAGATGAGGTTCATCACGGGACCGGCGGCCACAATGAACGCCCTGAGCCTGATCGGCTTCGCGACGAAGCTGTCGGGAGGGGCGCCCGTCGGGTCGGCGACGTGCTCCGCGCCCGACATCTTCACGTACCCGCCCAGCGGGATGGCCGAGATCGCGAACTCGGTGTCTCCGACCGTGCGCTGAAGGATCCGCGGACCGAACCCGATCGAGAACCGCTCGACCCGAACGCCGGCGATGCGGCACGCGACGAAGTGCCCGATCTCGTGAACGATGATGAGTATCCCGAGCAGGACCGCGGCGAAGATGTAGTAGATGAACATTCGGTTCGTCTTCCGTCGTGGGACCGTCGTCCCGGGCGCAGGGCCGGGGACTCATGTCCCGTCCTGGTCTACGTGCCGAACTCAGCGACGAGTTCGGCCGCCACCACGCCCGCCTCGGTCTCGGCGGCTCGGATGGCGCCCAACGACTCGGCCTCTGCCCCGGGGACACGCTCGAGCGATCGCTCGATGACGTCAGGGATGCGACCGAACGCCAGCCGTCGCGTCACGAAGGCCTCGACCGCCACCTCGTCGGCGGTCGCGGCGACCGCGGGGGCCGTGCCGCCCCGCCTTCCCGCCTCGAGCGCCAGCGCGAAGCAGGGGTACCTCGACTCGTCGAGTTCCTCGAAGTGGAGCGCGCCCACCTCGGTGAGTGTTCGGCCGCCGAACGACACGGTCGGAGGATCGGGGTAGTACATCGCGTACTGGATAGGGACCTTCATGTCCGGGTCGCCCAGATGCGCCAGCATGCTTCCGTCGGTCAGCCGGACGAGCGAGTGCACGACCGACTCGCGGTGGACGACGACGTCGATGCGGTCGAGGTCGAGACCGAAGAGCCAGCGAGCCTCGAGCACTTCGAGCCCCTTGTTGAACATCGTTGCCGAATCGACCGTGACCTTCGCGCCCATCTCCCACGTCGGGTGGCGGAGCACATCCTCGATCGTCGCCCCGGGAAGCTGGTCGAGTGATACGTCGCGCAGCGGTCCGCCGGACGCCGTCAGCGTGATCCCGGCTACCTCCGCCGCGTGCGCTCGGCGCAGACACCGGAACACAGCGCTGTGCTCGCTGTCGATCGGGACGAGGTCGCTCCCGGTCACGGACGCGAGCGCGGTCAGCAGCTCGCCGGCGGCAACGAGTGACTCCTTGTTCGCGATCGCCAGCCGGTGTCCAGCCCGGACGGCGGCCATCGCCGGCCCCAGGCCGGCCGCACCGACGAGCGCGTTGACGACGAGGTCCACGTCCGGGTCGGACGCGAGCGTCTCGAGGCCGGCCGCGCCGCGGAGCGTCTCCACACCCGACAGCAGCCCGGCGTCGCCGGCGCCTCTCTCGTCTCCCAGTGCGACGCGGGTCGCCGCGAACTGCGCGGCCTGCTCGGAGAGCAACGACGTGTTCCGGTACGCCGAGAGCCCGACGACGTCGAAGTCGGCCGGCGCCGCCGCCACGACCGCGAGCGCGCCGGTCCCGATGGAACCGGTGGATCCAAGTATGCTGACCCGTCTGGCCTTCGACACCACGGACTCCAGTCGCTATCGCGGGACGATGAAGCGAAGGTAGTAGTAGACGAACGGAGCCACGAACAACACGCTGTCGAACCGATCGAGCATGCCGCCGTGCCCCGGCAGAGCGTGAGACGTGTCCTTGATCTGGACGTCGCGCTTCATGAGCGACTCGACGAGGTCACCGAGCGTGGCGGCGACAGCCGAGATCGCGCCCAGCGCCAGAGTGTCCCAGATGGACAGGAAGGACGCGAACGTGTGCTTCGCAACGAGTGCCGTCGCGAGCGCGAGCACGAGCCCACCGATCGCTCCTTCTACCGACTTCTTCGGACTGACGCGCGGGAGCAGTCTGGTCCTCCCGAAGGCGCTTCCGAAGAAGTAGGCGCCGGTATCGCACATCCACGCGAGCGCGAAGGCAAGGATGACGAACCACCCGCCGCGATCGCCCCAGGGTGAGGCCTCACCGAGCTGCCTGAGCAGGATGATGTGACTTCCGAACCAGGCCACGTAGAAGACGCCGAGGATGGTCGTCGAGATGTGGAAGACCGCCAGCTCGCCATCCCGTCGGAACAGCTCCATGATCATCACGAGCGCAATGACGGCGGTCACGAACAGACTCGAGAAGACGCCCTCCTGGAAGTAGACGTACCAGGAGACGCCGAGACCGGCGAGGATGCCGACGGTCTTGTAGGGTCTGATCCCCTTGAACTCCATCATGCGGTAGAACTCGAACAGACCGACGCCGAGAACGAAGTTGGTGACGATGAGGAATCCCCATCCGCCGACGAGCGAGAAGATGATGGCCGCGGGAACTCCTGCCGCCGCCGTCACGAGGCGTCTCACGAGCTGCTGTCGGTTGACCGCCATGTGTTCGTCCTTCGCTGTGCGCGCCGGGCGCTCCGGTCGTGCTACCCGGCGCTGGCCGACGCCGACAGTCCTCCGAACCTTCGGTCGCGTCCCTGGTAGTCGGCGATGGCCTCGTACAGGTGACGCCGCCGGAAGTCCGGCCAGAAGACGTCGGTGATGTAGATCTCCGTGTAGGCTATCTGCCACAGGAGGAAGTTGGAGATCCGAAGCTCTCCGCTCGTGCGGATGAGCAGATCGGGATCGGGCAGGTCTGGGCAGTACAGGTGCTCCCGAACAGTATCCTCGTCGATGTCGGCCGTGCGGAGCGAACCGTCGGCCGCCTTTCCGGCGATGGCGCGCATGGCGTCGATGAGCTCCGCGCGTCCGCCGTAGCTCAGAGCGAGGGTCAGACGGAGTCCGTCGTTGTTCTCGAGCCGCGTCGCCACGCGCTCGAGACGGGACCTCGCGTACTTAGGGAGCAGGTCGGTCCTACCGACGGTGTTCAGCGAGATGTTATTCTCATCCATGATGGCGACCTGCTCCTGAAGCGTCTGGTCGAGCAGGTGCATCAGCGCAGAGACCTCGGCTCGTGGACGCGCCCAGTTCTCCATGGAGAACGTGTAGAGCGTCAGGTCGGAGAGCCCGAGCTCCGCGCAGGCCGTCACGACATCACGTACGGACTCACGCGCGGCGGCGTGCCCGGCGACCCTCGGCAGCTTCCGCTTCTTCGCCCACCGCCCGTTGCCGTCCATGATGATGGCCACGTGCGATGGGAGTCTCGCCATGTCAATGCCGTACGACTCCGGCGTGTTCGTCTTCTCGCTGCGAGCCATGTACTCCCCGCTTGTGACGGAGCGCCCTTCTTGCTGCCGTCCGGTCCTCGAGCGGCCGGTCGCCGTCAGCGGTCTCACCGGCCTTATCTGTGGCCGGGCGGCCGACCGAAGCCGGCCGCCCGGGCCATCAGTGCTGCTGATCAGAACGAGGGCACTAGCCCTGCTTGATCGCGTCGAACGGGCACTCGTCGGCGCAGAGGCCGCAATCGGTGCAGGCGTCCGGGTCGATCTTGTACTTGTCCGGGCCCTCCGAGATCGCCTCGACCGGGCAGACGGACGCGCACGCTCCACAGGACGTGCACTCGTCGTTGATCACGTATGCCATAGTGACCTCCTTTGTTGAGTCTCACTGCGTTGCCCCGGTCCAGTACGCCGCAGCGTCTAGACCACCATAAGCTCCTTCTCCTTCGCGGCGAGTGCCTTGTCGATCTCGCCGATATGCTCGTCGGTCATCTCCTGAACCGTGTTGTCGTGCGCACGGTGGAAATCGTCCTCGGAGATGTCACCGGCGGTCTTCATCTTCTTGAGCGACTCGTTCGCATCGCGACGGATGTTCCGCACGGCGACGCGCCCCTCCTCGGCAAGCTTGTGGACGAAGCGCACCAGCTCCTTCCGGCGCTCCTCGGTGAGCGCGGGAATCGGAACGCGGATGATGTTGCCGTCGTTGGATGGGTTCAGGCCGAGGTCAGCCTTGAGGATCGCCTTCTCCACATCGCCCATGAGCGTTCGGTCCCACGGCTGCACGACGAGGAGTCGCGCCTCGGGAACGCTGATGTTCGCGACCTGCCTGAGCGGCACGGTGCTGCCGTACGCCTCGAGCTTGACGCCGTCCAGCAGCGACACGGTCGCCTTCCCCGTGCGGATCTTCGCAAGCTCGCGTCGCAAGGCGTCGACGGCCTTGCTCATTCGTTCGCTGGTCTGGGCGAACAGCTCATCCATCAGCTAGACCTCCTTGACCAGGGTTCCGATGGTCTCGCCTTCGACCACACGGCGGATGTTGCCGTTCTGGAAGAGGTCGAAGACCACGATCGGCAGTCCGTTGTCGCGGCAGAGCGAGAACGCCGTCATGTCCATGACGCCGAGTCTCCGCTCGAGGACCTCGGAGAAGCCGATCTCGTTGAACCGTCTTGCGTCGGGATTGGTGGCCGGGTCGGCATCGTAGACGCCGTCGGCCTTGGTACCCTTGAGGAGAACATGGGCTCCGACCTCGGCCGCCCGGAGGGCCGCCGCGGTGTCGGTGCTGAAGTACGGATTGCCGGTCCCTCCGGCGAACATCACGACGGTTCCGTCCGCGAGCAGCGCGCGCGCGCGACGCGCGTCGAACGGTTCGGCGATCGATCCCATCGGGACGGCCGTCATGACGACGGCTCTCTGTCCCTGCTCCTCCAGCGCAAGCCTGAGCGCGAGCGCGTTGATGACGGTCCCCAGCATGCCCATGCCGTCGGCCGTCACCCGGTCGCTCCCGCCCCCGGCCGCCACCGCGCCGCGGATGATGTTGCCGCCGCCGATGACGACGCCGACCTCGACTCCGGCCGCCGTCGCACCCTGAACCTCGCCGGCGAGCCACGCCGCTCTGTCTGATGAGACCGGGGCCCCATCGGTCCCACGCAGGGACTCACCACTCACCTTGAGAATGACTCGCTCGTAGGCCGCCATCTGGAAGCTCATACGCTCCTTGTTCGCGCAGGGTGTTCCGCGGGCGTCGCTAGCTGGACTCCTCGCCGAGCTTCATCCGGACGAATCGCCCGATCTTCATGTTCTCGCCGAGCTTCCCGATGGTCTGCTTGACGAGGTCCTCGACGGTGATGTCCCCGTCCTTCACGAACGGCTGCTCGAGAAGACAGGCCTCGGAGTAGAACTTGTCGATCCGCCCCTCGACGATCTTCTCGACGATCTTCTCGGGCTTGCCGGCCTCGAGCGCCTCCGCCCTCAGGATCTCGCGTTCCTTGTCGAGAATGTCGGCCGGCAGGTCCTCACGCGACACGACGCGCGGGTTCTGCGCGGCGATGTGCATCGCGATGTCCCTGGCGAATGTCTGGAACTCGTCCGTGCGCGCGACGAAGTCGGTCTCGCACATGATCTCGACGAGCACGGCCAGCTTGGAGCCGGCGTGCACGTACGACGCGACGATGCCCTCGCCCGTCTTCCGCTCGGCCTTCTTGGCGGCCTTGAGCATGCCCTTCTTGCGCAGGTAGTCGGCGGCCTCATCGAGGTTGCCGTTCGTGGCGGCGAGCGCCTCCTTGCAGTCCATGATGCCGGCGCCCGTCTTGCTTCTCAGCTCCTTGACCTGAACAGCGCTGATCTCCATCTCGTTTCTCCGGATATCTATCGAGTCGTATGGGTGTCGTATGCCGCACGCGGGACGAGCGGTTCGTCCGCCCCGGCTCGCGCGCCAGATGTCATCTATTCCTTCGAGGTGTCTCCGGACGCGGGCTCCGCGGCGACCGGCTCGGCCACAGCGGGTGCCTCAGCGCTCGCGGCGGGCGCAGCCTCAGCCGCAGGCGCCACAGCGTCGCGACCTTCGAGCTTCGCCGCACTCGCCTCGAGGACGCAGTCCGCGACGAAGGCCGAGAACAGCCGGATCGAGCGAATCGCGTCATCGTTGCCCGGGATCGGGTAGTCGATCGGGTCCGGATCGGCGTTCGTGTCGAGCACGCCCACGATCGGGATGCCGAGCTTGCCCGCCTCGTTCACCGCGATGTTCTCGCGTCGCGAGTCAACGATGAACAGCATGCCCGGCAGCTTGTTCATGTCGCGGATACCGTCGAGTACGTTCGCGAGCTTCGCACGGTGCTTCTCGTGCGTAAGGACCTCCCGCTTGCTGAGCAGGTCGAACGTGCCGTCCTGAGCCATGCGCTCGATGTCGAGGAGACGGCCGACGCTCTTCCTCACGGTCGCGAGGTTCGTCAGGGTCCCGCCGAGCCAGCGCTCCGTCATGTAGAGCTGGCCGCAGCGCTGCGCCTCTTCGCGGACGATGTTCTTGCCCTGCTTCTTCGTGCAGACGAACAGGACCTTGTCCCCCTTGCGGACTGTGTCCTGGATGGCCTTCTTGGCCTTCTGCATCCGGTCGAGGGTCTTCGCGATGTCGATGATGTGGATCCCGTTGCGCCGCATGAAGATGAACGGCTTCATCTTGGGATTCCAGCGGTGGGTCTGGTGACCGAAGTGCGCTCCGGCCTCCAGGAGTTCTCTCATCTCGGGAACTGCCATGATGTGCTTCTCCTCGGTGTCAGTTGAACCTCCGCGGTCTTCACCCCGACGCGGGCCGCCGAGCGCATGCTCCTGCGGACCCCCCGCACCGGTCCAACCGCGTGTGTGATGGTCGCGCCCGGGTCGTCCGGCATCCTGAGGATGCCGGGGCGGACCGAGGCGAGACTGCTGCTACCTCTTCGAGAACTGGAACTTCTTGCGAGCGCCGGGCTGTCCGGGCTTCTTCCGTTCCTTCATCCGCGAGTCTCTCGTCAGCAGGCCATCCTGCTTCAGAGCCTTGCGGTAGCTCTCGTCCACCTTGACGAGCGCGCGCGCGATACCCAGTCTGACGGCGCCAGCCTGGCCCGTCACCCCGCCACCGTTCACGTTCGCCACGACGTCGTACCGGTCGCCGGTCGAGGTGATTTCGAGAGGCCGAATGATATCGGTGATCAGTGTCTTCCGAGGGAAGAACACATCGATCGGCTTCCCGTTGATCGTCCTCTGACCCGTACCCGGGACGAGCCTGACGCGCGCGATCGCCTCCTTCCGTCTGCCGACTGCCTGGAAGGTGTTGGCCATCGATCGACTCCTTTCGAACATCCTGCCGCCATCCGGCGGCTCCTACCGTCGGCGCGTGCCGACGCTACCCCTTGAGCTCGTAGACCTCCGGCTGCTGCGCCGCGTGCGGATGATCCGGACCGGCGTAGACGCGGAGCTTCTTGAGCATCTTCCTGCCAAGCTTGTTCTTCGGGAGCATGCCCCGAACCGCTCGACGGATGACCTCGTCCGGACGTTCCTCCATCAGACGACGCATCGTCTTGTACTTCGCGCCGCCCGGATGACCGCTGTGCCGGAAGTAGGTCTTCTGGTCGAGCTTGCCCCCGGTGACCTCGATCTTCGCGGCGTTGACCACGATGACGAAATCGCCCGTATCGAGATGCGGCGAGTAGATCACCTTCCCCTTGCCACGGAGAAGAGACGCCACCTCCGTCGCCAGGCGCCCGAGGACCTTCCCCTCGGCGTCCACGACGTAGTGCTTGCGCACGATCTCAGAGGGCTTCGTGATGTGTGTAGACATCCGGTGTTCCTCCACAACCGATGTGACGCTCCGACGCGCGCGTACGCGCGAACGGTATGCAGACACACCGCTCCGTCTGTCCGACGGTCGTTTCGACCGGCGGAACGTGTGATCCGGCCCCCTCCGCGTTGTCGGGTGCACGTCGGAAGCCTGGGAAGTCCCCTCTCTCCGGCGATGTCGGATTCCGAAGGCCGAGGGGACCTGTAGCACGAACTTGGAATACTAACAGCGAGAGGGCCTTCTGTCAAGGCTCATGAAGTACGGCCTTTCCGGAAGAGGGTCCGCTCATAGGGAGGTTCGAAGACGCCGACATCCGTGATGATGGCCGTCACCAGCTCCGCCGGCGTCACGTCGAAGGCCGGATTCAAGGTCCTGCAGCCCTCGGGAGCCGTCCTGCACCCGCCGAACGAGGTCACCTCGTCGCCTGAGCGCTCCTCAATCGGGATCCCCTCCCCGCTCTCGAGGCTCGCGTCGAGCGTCGAGTAGGGCGCGGCGACGTAGAACGGCACCCCGTGCCGCCTCGCCGCGAGCGCGACCGGGTAGGTCCCGATCTTGTTCGCGACGTCACCGTTGCCCGCGATCCGGTCGGCGCCGACGACGACCTTGTCGACCCATCCGCGTGCCATTGCCGACGCGGCAGCGCTATCGCAGAGGAGCGTCACGTCGACGCCGTGCTGCATGAGCTCCCACGCGGTCAGCCGGGCGCCCTGAAGCAGCGGCCGTGTCTCGTCGGCGAAGACGCGAATCGCCTTCCCCTGCTCGACCGCCGTGTAGATGACGGCGAGCGCCGTCCCGAACTCGGCCGTGGCGAGCCCGCCGGCGTTGCAGTGCGTGAGGACCCCGTCTCCGTCCCGGAGAAGCTCGGCCCCGTTCCTGCCGATAGCGCGACAGAGCTCGCGGTCCTCCTCGAGAATGGCGATCGCCTCGGCGACGAGCGCGTCGCGAACGGCGCCCACGTTCTCATGAGACTCGTCATCGAGCACGCGGAGCGCGCGCCGAATCGCCCAGACGAGGTTCACGGCGGTCGGACGCGTCGCCGCGAGGTGGTCGGCGGCGGCGCGGACGTCGCTCCGGAGTGTCTCGAGCGCCGTCGCGTCGGACTCGAGCGCGGCCAGCGCGACACCCATCGCGCCGGCAACGCCGATGGCCGGCGCTCCCCGCACCTCGAGGCGCTGGATGCTCTCGCCCAGCCGACGATAGTCGGCGGTCTCGACATGCGTGAGCTCGCCCGGGAGCTTCGTCTGGTCGACGAGGCGGACCCGTCCGTCCCGCCACTCTATCGTTCTGATGTGGTCCATCGTGCCTCCGGCCGTCAGGCCATGTGATTGAGAGAATCGAGCTGCTTGAGGACATCGCACAGGCGCACGACGGGCAGACCGACGACGTTGTAGAAGCAGCCGCGAACCTGTTCGACCAGCGCGGCGCCGCAGTCCTGGATGGCGTAGGCCCCGGCCTTGTCAAGCGGCTCGCCACCGGCGACGTAGTCGGCGATCTCGTCCTCGGCGAGGAAGCGAACGAGAACCTCGGTCCGTTCGACGCCGCCGGCGCTGGCGCCGTCCGAGCAGCGCAGCGCGGTCACGCCAGTGTAGACCTCGTGCCACCGTCCGCGGATCCGGAGGAGCATCTCGACGGCCTCTCCGGCGTCGGCCGGCTTGCCGAGCAGCTCGCCGTCGAGCACGACGACGGTGTCGGCGGCGACGACGGTGCCCTCGTCGTGTCGCCCTGCCACCGTGGCGGCCTTGAGCCACGAGAGTCGCCGGACATGCTCGGCCGCGGTCTCGTCGTTGACGGCCGACTCGTCCACGTCGGGGATGTCGATGGTGAACTCGAGCCCGAGTCCCTCGAGGATGCGCTTCCTCCGGGGCGAGCCCGATCCCAGGATCAGCGGCGACTCGCTCACGAGCCGGTCCATCAGCGAACAGTTCATGCGTCCGGACCTCCCCGTCGCGGTCGCGCGCGGTCCGAGCTGTCGAGGATGATGGTCACGGGGCCGTCGTTGAGCAGGCTCACGGCCATCTTCGCTCCGAAACGGCCGGTCTCCACGGTGAGTCCCTCGTCCCTGAGAAGTCCGGCGAAGCGGTCGCACATCGCCTCGGCGACCGCCGGGTCCTCCGCCCCGGTGAAGCTTGGTCGACGTCCCTTCCGGCAGTCCGCCAACAGCGTGAACTGCGAGATGAGGAGCACGGCGCCTCCGCTCTCCACGACCGAGTCGTTCATCCGCCCCCCCGCGTCCTCGAAGATCCTCAGCCCCGCGCACTTCGACGCGAGCCACCGCGCGTCCTCCTCGGTGTCGCCCTTCGCGACGCCCAGCAGGACCAACAGGCCGCGCTCGATCGCGCCGACGGTCTCGCCGTCGACGGCGACGTTCGCGTGCGCGACGCGCTGGATAACCGCCTTCATCTGCCGCTCCCGTGACGGGCCGCGCCCGTGCGGCCGTTGGCGCGGACCGTGCCGCGCGCCGGAGGCCTACCGTTCCCGGACCGTTCGCCGTCGCTCGACGCACTTGACGCCCTTGAGCGACGAGATGGTCTTCATGAGCTTCTTGAGGCGGTGGAGATTGCCGACGTAGACGCGGAATCTCGCGACCGCCTGTCCGTCCTCGGACGTCATGCTCGCGGCCGACACCTCGACGTCCTGATCGGCGATCGCGCGCGACACGTCCGCCAGGAAACCCGGCGACAGGTCACCCTTCACCACGAATCCGGCGGGGAAGGTCTGGCCGTCACCCACGTCCCAGGACACGCTGATGCGGTGCTGATCGTCGATCGAGGGGCCGAACGTGTTCGGACAGTCGACCCGGTGGATCGAGATGCCTCGACCTCTCGTGATGATCCCGACGATCCGGTCGCCCGGGACCGGCTGGCAGCACTTCGCGAAGTGCGTCATGAGGTCGCCGACGCCGTCTATCTTGATGCCCGTGTCGCCGCGACGGACCCGTCGTGTGATGCGCTCGACGATCTCGCGCGCCTTGCCCGTATCGGGGCGGAGCTTGCGCGTCAGTTCACCGACCGTGATATCGCCGCGACCGACGCCCGCCGCCAGCTCCTGCGTGCCGTCGAGCCCGAAGCTCTGCGCCACGTCATCGAGCGAGATGCCCTTCGCCTTCGCTCCGAGCTTCTTGACCTCGCGGTCGATGATCTTCCGGCCGAGCACCTGGCTTTCGCTGTCGACCTGCTCCCGCAGATAGTGGCGGATCTTGCTTCGCGCGCGGGACGTCGCCACCGTGGCAAGCCAATCCCGGCTCGGGCGGGCCGAGTCGGACGTGACGATCTCGACGCGGTCGCCGCTCATGAGCTCGTGTTTGAGCGACACAAGGCGCCCGTTCACGCGCGCTCCGGCGCAGCTGTCACCGACCGCCGTATGGATCGAGTAGGCGAAGTCGATCGGCGTGGACCCCCTCGGAAGCTGCTTGAGATCTCCGTTCGGCGTGAACACGAAGATCTCGTCCTGGTAGAGATGGATCTTCAGCGCCTCGAGGAACTCGTGCGCCTCCGTCAGATCGATGCTTCCCTCAAGGAGCTGGCGTACCCACGAGAGGCTCCGCTTGAGGTCCTCATCGCCCGGCCTCCCCTCCTTGTACTGCCAGTGCGCCGCGATACCGAACTCCGCCTGCTCGTGCATCTCGCGCGTGCGGATCTGGATCTCGAAGAGGCGGCCGTGCGGACCGACGACCGTCGTGTGGAGCGCGCGGTAGCCGTTGAGCTTCGGCGTGGCGATGTAGTCCTTGATGCGATCGTGGACGGGCTTGTAGAGCGTGTGGACGATGCCGAAGACGCGGTAGCACTCCTCCATGGTCTCGGTGATGATACGCACCGCGACGAGATCGTAGATCTCGTCGAACCGCTTCTTCCGGACCGTCATCTTCCGGTGGATGCTCATCAGGTGCTTGATGCGGCCACCGATCGGGGCGTCGATCCCCTCGGCCGCGAGCCGCTCGGACAGCGGCCCCACGAGTTCGTCGATGGACGCCGCCCTCTCGTCGCGGGTCTCGGCGACGAGCTTGACGAGGTCGCGGTAGGCCGCGGGCTCGAGCCACTTGAACGCCAGATCCTCGAGTTCGCGCTGGATCCTGGCCATGCCGAAGCGCCCGGCGAGCGGCGCGTAGATGTCGCGTGTCTCGTGGGATATCCGCTCGATCTGGTCGGGCCGCAGATGCTCGATGGTCCGCATGTTGTGGAGGCGGTCGCCGAGCTTGATGAGCAGAACGCGTACGTCCCGAACGACGGAGAGGAGCATCTTCCTGAAGTTCTCGGCCTGCTCCCGCTCTCGGCTCTCGAACCGAAGCCCCGTGATCTTCGTGACGCCGTCGACGAGTCCGGCGATCTCCTCGCCGAACTCCTCGGTCAGCTCTTCGATGGTGGTGTCGGTCTCCTCAAGAACGTCGTGAAGCAGCGCCCCGGCCACAGTGGCCGTGTCGAGACGCAGGTCGGCCAGGATGGAGGCCGCCTCTTCGGCGTGCGTGATGTACGGGTCGCTCGACTTCCGCGTCTGCCCCTCGTGGGCACGCACGGCGAACGCGTGCGCCCTCTCGATGAGGTCGACGTCGAGCCTCGGATCACGCTCGATCAGGCTTCTGACGAATTCACTCTGCGTCATTGGATCACACGCGGAAAGGTGGGGTCCGGAACCTGAGGTCAGTACTCCTCGGGCTGCACGTCCTTGAGGCGGAGCTGCAGGTTCGTCTCCCCACGCCAGGTGTTCTCCTCGAGCACGTAGGCGAGCGACACCATGAACGAGCTGTCGCGCATCTCGCTCCGGAGCTCTCTGTAGGTCTCGGCCATACCGAAGCCGATCACGTCCATCGGCCGTCCGTCCTGCGACACGCGCATCCTGAGATGCCCGTTCCCGACGGTCTTCGCGTCCTCAACCTTCACACGCCGCGTCCCGAAGACCGGCTCGGGGTTGCCCGCCCCGAACGGCCGGAGCCTCTTGAGCTCCCTGACGAGGTCGAACGTGCAGTCCGACAGCCGGACCTCGCCGTCGATCTCGACGACGGCGACCAGGTCGTCGGCCGTGAGCTTGGCGGACACGGCGCTCTCCACGCAGTCCCGGAACACCTCGAGGCGTTCCTCCGCCAGCGAGACACCGGCCGCGTGCTGGTGACCGCCGAAGCTGTCGAGGTGATGGCGGCACGAGATGAGCGCGGCGTGCAGATCGAACCCGGGGATGCTCCGACCCGATCCCTTCGCCGCTCCGTCGTTGACGGACAGCAGGATCGTCGGTCGGTTGTGCTGCTTCGCGATGCGGGACGCCACGATCCCGATGACGCCGGGGTGCCAGCCGGACGACCACAGGACGATCGACCGCGTTCCCTCGAGATCGATCTGCTCGTCGATCATCCGCTCGGCGTCCTCGAGGACCCCCCGCTCAAGCTCGCGCCGCTTGCGGTTCTCGCCGTCGAGCTGCTGGGCGATGCGCCCGGCGAGCTCGCCATCGTCGGTGGTGAGAAGCTCGACGCCGATGCTGGCGTCGCCGAGCCTGCCTGCGGCATTGAGACGCGGCCCGAGCGCGAAGCCGATGTGCGCCGCGCGAGCGCTCGCCGGCTCGACCTTCGCGACGTCCATGAGCGCCGCGAGTCCGGCGTTCCCGGTGTTTCGCAGTCGTTCGAGACCGAGCGCCGTGAGAATCCGGTTCTCTGACCGGAGCGGCACGATGTCCGCGACGGTTCCGACGGCAACGAGATCGAGATTCTCCTCGACCGTGTAGGCCAGCTCCCGGTAGTCGCGCGCGAGCGCCTCGAGCACCTTGAACGCGACCCCGACGCCCGCGAGGTCCTTGTAGGGATACTTCGAGTCCTTGCGCTTCGGATCGACCACGGCGAGCGCCTCGGGAAGCGTCTCCTGCGGTTCATGGTGGTCGGTCACGATGACGTCGATGCCCATCTCCTGAGCGAGCGAGACCTGTTCGTGTCCGGTCACGCCGCTGTCGACCGTCACGATGAGACCGGCCCCGACATCACGCGCGAGCTTCACGCCGCGGTCGGAGAGACCGTATCCCTCGTCGAGTCGGTTGGGGATGTAGAAGTCGACGCGGCAGCCGACCGACTCGAGGCACCGCTTCATCAGAACGATGGACGTGATCCCGTCGACGTCGTAGTCGCCGCAGACGAAGATGCCCTCCTTGTGGTCTACGGCGCGTCGGAGCCTGTCGAGCGCAGGATCGATATCGGGAAGCAGGAATGGATCGCAGAGTTCGGATCGGTCCGGCTTGAGAAACGCCATCGCGTCCGTCTTCGTCACGACGCCCCGGTTCGCAAGGATACCGGCGAACGCATTGGTGACCTGGAGTTCCTCCGCAAGCGCGACCGAGCGCGCGGACACGTCGCCGTCGGGAAGCTTCCATCGCTTTCGTACGAACACGGGGGTTCCCTTCTGGATATCGATGTCACCGGGTCGGGGACGTGAGGGTCCGGTGTTCAGAGCTGCAGCAGGCCGTAAGCCGAGTTCTGTCGGGAGGCAAGCCTCCCGTGGCGACCATTCATCTGGGACGCCGGTTGCCCGACGCCTCGAGCGACCTACCCGGGAGTTCTAGCGAAGCGGGCAACTTCTTCTCCCCTACTTGGTCTCGCTCCGGACGGGGTTTACCAAGCTGCCCCCGTCACCGGGGACACTGGTGGGCTCTTACCCCACCTTTTCACCCTTGCCGGGGAACCGCGAACGGCTCCCTTAGGCGGTCTCCCTCTCTGCGGCACTTTCCTTGGGATCGCTCCCACTGGGGGTTACCCAGCGTCCTGCCCTGTGGAGCTCGGACTTTCCTCGGACGGCGAACCGCCCGCGGCCGCCTGGCCTGCTGCAATCTGCTGTCAGAGAGCCGGATCCCGGCGCAACCGGCCGGGCACATCACTGAATCTAGGGAGCGAAGGCTCCCCGCACAAGCTACGATGTCCCCTGCTTCGCGCCGCGCTTCGCCAGCCGGTCCGCCTCGGCGTTGCGCTCGCGCGGGATGTGTACGATCGAGATGTCGTCGAGCCGTCCAATGAGCGCGGAGACCATGAGATGCTTCTCCTGCAGCTTCGGGTCGCGGACCTTGTATCGACCCGCCAGCTGTCTCGCCACGAGCTCGCTGTCGAGCCTGAGCTCCACGACGCGCGCGCCGTGCGCGATCGCCGATTCGAGTCCCATCCGGACGGCCTCGTACTCCGCCACGTTGTTGGTCGTCCGTCCGAGGTACTCGGAGACCGTGTCGAGCTTCTCCCCCGCCGGTGTCTCGACCACGGCGCCGGCACCCGCGTCTCCGGGATTGCCGAGCGAGGCTCCGTCGGTCCATACAACGAGGGATCTCGTCCGGCTCTCGCCGGCCGAGCTCACAGCAGTCGCCGCCTGAGGCGTCGACTGCACAGCCGGTTCGCCATCCGAAGCTGGCTCGCGCCCGTTCGCCTCCGCAGCGTCGCCGTCCGGCATCACCGTCCCGAAGTCGCTGACGTCGCCGACCGAGGACGCGAAGCGCTGTACGCTCTCGAGGAACGCTCGAGCGCGGCTCTCGGAGAGTCCCGCGCTCGCGGCGGCGTCCTTCCAGTGATGTCCGGCGATGATGCCGGCCAGGAGTTCGGCCTCGGGTCTACTCATCCGTGCCGTCGCCTCCCCAGTACAGGATGCGACCACAGCTGTCGCACTCGACGAAGTGGTCGCCGCGCCGCACTTCGATGGCAGCCTGCGGCGGCAGCCGCTTGTAGCAGCCGGTGCAGCACTCATCGACCACCGGAACGAGCGCGCTGTCGCCCTTGCTCGAGAGGATACGCTCGTACTTCATGAGGATCCTGTCGTCGACGTGCATCGCGACGCGCGTCCGTTCGTCGTTCTTGAGGGTCACGTGCTCGCGCAGCTTCTCGAACTCGGCTTTGAGCTCAGCGATCTGGCTCTCGAGCTCTCCCCGAGCCCCGTCGGCGTCGGCCTTGCGCTTCTCCAGCTCGGCCGTGTTGACATCGACCTCCTCGAGCAGCCTGAGTACCTTGTCCTCCGTCTCGGAGATCGTCTTGCGCATGTAGTCGATCTCCTGCGCAAGCGCTGCGTACTCCTCGTTGGTCTTGATGACGAGCTGCTTCGCCTTGAGGTCCTCGAGTTTGGCGTTCTGATCCCTGAGATCGCCTTCGAGACGCAGACGGTCCTTCGTCGCCTGCTGCATCGTCTCCTCCGCCTCGGTGACCAGCGCGTCGGCCGACGTCAGCTGCTCCTCGAGTTCCGCGATGCGGACCGGCAGCTTCTCGGCCTCCCAGGCCGCCTCAATCAGCGCAACATCAATCTTCTGAAGATCAAGAAGTCGCTCGAGGTCTTCTCGCACCGCACGCCTCCCTACTCGGTAACCACCCTGACCGCGTCCCCGCCACCATCTGCTGTCTACACAAAGGCGCACCCCGAGGGGTACGCCTTGGAAGGATTCACGTGTCTGCGGGCCGCCGTCCTGACAGGACGCGCGGCCTCGCGGCATCCGTCTGCGTGCTCAGGCTCCTGATGTATCCCGCGCCTTTCAGGATGTTCTCCTTGGCACACAGCGTGAGTCGCTGCGTGGTGGTGGGCGATACTGGATTCGAACCAGTGACCTCCGGTATGTGAGACCGGCGCTCTAACCAACTGAGCTAATCGCCCGGGTTTCTCTCGTGGTGGGCCCACTCGGATTCGAACCAAGGACCTACGGATTATGAGTCCGCTGCTCTACCGCTGAGCTATGGGCCCGCGAACCGAAGAGCGTACCACCAGCCCCCATCTGATGTCAACACACGCGGCGCGTTACGGCAGGTCGATGTAGCCTCGCAGCCGGCTCCGACGCTTGTAGTGGCGGAGCTTGCCGATGGCCTTCTTCTCGATCTGGCGGACGCGCTCGCGTGTGACGCCGAAGATCGCGCCGACCTCCTCGAGGGTCATCGGGGCCTGGTCCTTGTCGAGACCGAAACGAAGCCGGATGATGCGCTCCTCGCGCGGATCGAGCTCAGCAAGGACCTCGTTGATCTCCTCACGCAGCAACTTGAACGACGCATAGTCCGACGGCGAGATGACCTTCGTGTCCTCAACGAAGTCGCCGAGACTCGAGTCCTCGTCCTCCCCGATGGGGCGATCCAGGGAGATCGGTTGCTGAGCCGCTTTGAGTATGCCCTTCACCTTGTCCTCGGAGAGCTCCAGCTTGTCGGCGATCTCGTCGACCGACGGGTCGCGCCCCTCCTCCTGCACAAGCTGGCGCGTCGTGCGGACGACCTTGTTGATCGCCTCGATCATGTGGACCGGCACCCGGATGGTCCTCGCCTGGTCAGCGATAGCCCGCGTGATGGCCTGCCGGATCCACCACGTCGCGTACGTGGAGAACTTGTATCCGCGTGTGTAGTCGAACTTCTCGACCGCGCGCATCAGACCCGTGTTGCCCTCCTGGATAAGGTCCAGGAAGTCCAGTCCGCGATGCGTGTAGCGCTTGGCGATCGAGATGACCAGTCGAACGTTGGCTTCGACCATCTCGGTCTTCGCGCGGTTCGCCTCGTACTCGCCGGTCCGGATGCGGTGCAGAACGTCCTTCATCTGCTCGCAGTCGACGCCGCACTCGCGCTCGATCCGACGGAGCGCGCGCTTGCGGTTCCGGACCTCGTTGGCGAGTTCGTGAGCCTCCTTCTTGAGCGTCGCGACCGACTTCGCGCGGGTGCTCTTCTTGGCGTCCCCCTTCTTCGGCGATTTCTTGCCCTTCTTCTTCGCCTCACGCGCGGCGGCGCGCTCTCGCTTCTTCTTCGCCTCGGCACGGACAACTCGCTTCTCCGCCTTCTCGTGCTCCAGCGACAGCTCCTCAATCTCCATCTCGAGTCGCTGTATTCTGTCGACGAGTTCGGCGATCCGCGCGCTCATCTTCGTCACCTGCGGGGGAGCCAGGGCGAGCTTGTTCGCCTCGGTCATGATGGACTTCCGGCGTCGTTCGACCGCCTGCTGTGTCTGCCGGGCGTGCTGCGGCTTGGCCTTCTTGAGCTTGGCTTCGAGTTCGCGGCGCTCGGTGTCGAGCTTGACGATCTTGTTCATGCGGAGCACCACGCGACGGCGCTCCTCGTTCCCAGTTGCGTTCTTGCGCTTCCGATCGATGCGAACGACACGATCCATCCGGACCTTCTCGGTCTTCAGCCGCTCCGAGAGCATCGTCAGTCGCTTCATCGTCGTGAGCGACTCGAAGATCGCACCGTACGCCATATCCTCCGCGGCCTCGATCCGCTTGCAGATCTCCACCTCACCCTCGCGGTCAAGCAGCTTGACCTGCCCCATCTCCCGGAGATACATCCGAACCGGATCATCGAAGCGGAGGCGCGGCTGCGCCTTGGCCTTGCGCGTGGCGTCACGCTTTCGCTTCGCCTCACGGACCTTCTTGTCAACAACCTCGATCCCGGCATCGGCAAGTCGGCAGTAGACGTCATCGACGGCGTCGATGTTGATGTCGGTGCCGAAGTACGACCCAAGCTCCTCGTACGTGAGTGTCTTCGAGTCGCCGACCGCCTTTACGATCGCCGCCGCGATCTTCTCAGCAGAACGTTTCGCCATGTGTCTTGTTCGCCCCCAGGTCAGAGAGGTTCACTTGCCACCGGTGAGCTCCTTGAGCTCGCGCGCGAGTTCGAGCCTCCGCTCGACGCGAGCCATCAGCGCGCCGTCGTCGGTCAGCTCGGCGGCCCGGATCTCCTCTTCCACCACGCGGATCTCCCGTTCGATCTGCGCCCGCCTCATAGTCCTAACATAGTCATCACAGAGCCTCCCGCCATCCTCCGGGAGCTCCCTCATGGCCAGCTCGGTCACGAGCTTCGCCACCATCGGACCGTCATCGGGCTCGATCAGAGCCGAGACGTCGACGGCCTCACGCCCCGCGCTCTCCCACGCGCGCCCGATAAGGCTCCGCGCGGGCTCGCTTGCGAACTCCTCCGGTCGCACCGCCCGCCGAACACACTCGGCGTGCCGACCGCCCGCCAGCAGCAGTGCCAGCAGGCCCTCTTCTGCGGCCCGCACGACACCCGTGACCTCGCGAACCGGCTCGACGGCGTCCTCCCCCTGCGGGTCGGTCGGCGGCGGCGGTTCCTCCACGCCACCCGGTCCGGGACCGCCGGAGCCTGCACCACCCGCCGGCTGTCCCGGCCCGCCGCGTCCATCCGGGACCGCCGTCCCGCTCTGCCCGCGCCGTCCTGGACGTCGTGGCCGTTTCGACGCGCGCTCGGCGCGCTTCGCCTCGTAGAGCCTCACGACCGCGCCGTGCCGGAGCGAGAGCGCCTCGGCGACCTTCTCGAGCATGAGGTCGGCCTTGATGGGGTCGGCGACCCGCGAGACCGTCTCGATGAGCGCTCGCGCGGCCTGCTCGCGACCGTCCGCATCGTGTGTCGCGTTCGTGGTCACGAAGAAGTCGATGAAGTCCTGCGAGGATGAGAGCTCCTCGCGCAGCGCCTCGGCCCCGTGCTCGCGCACGTAGGAGTCCGGGTCGTTCCCGCCCGGCAGCGCGGCCACGCGCACCTTCAGGCCGAGTTCGACGAGCGACTCGGCCGCCCTGGTCGCGGCGGAGAGGCCGGCGTCGTCGCCGTCGTACGCCACGAACACCTTGTCGGCGTAGCGGTCGATGATCTTGGCCTGCTCACGCGTCAGCGCGGTCCCGGCCGATGCGATGACGTTCCGGAACCCGGCCTGGACGAGACTCAGCACGTCCATGTACCCCTCGACCAGGATGGCCTCGCGCGTCATGCGGATCGACTGCCTCGCCTGGTTGAGTCCGTACAGATAGTAGCTCTTCCGGTAGACGCGCGTCTCGGGCGAGTTGAGGTACTTCGGCTCGGCGTCACCGAACGCGCGCCCCCCGAACCCGACGGCCTTCCCGCCGGCGCCGAGCAGGGGGAAGATGAGCCGGTCGCGGAACCGGTCGTACTGCCCGCCCCCCTCGCGCGGGATCGCGAGCCCCGCCTCGATGAGCACGCTCTCCTTGACGCCCGCGGCCTTCGCGTGCTTGAGCAGGTTGTCCCATCCTGCCGGCGCGTAGCCGAGCGCGAACTCGGAGACGACGTCCGCCCCCAGACCGCGGCCCTTGATGTACTCCCGGGCCGACGCGCCCGAACCGCCCTTGAGCGAGTTCCGGAAGAACTCGACGGCCATCTGGTTGGCGGCGAAGACGGGATCGTCCTCGGCCGACCGGCCGGAGCCGCGCTCAGGGAGCGCGATGCCCGCGCGCTGTGCGAGCTCGCGGATCGCGTCGAGGAACCCGAGCTTCTCGTACTCCATGAGAAAGGTGATGACGTTCCCCCCGGCGCCACACCCGAAGCAGTGGTAGATCTGACGCTGGGGGTTGACGTTGAAGGACGGCGTCTTCTCCTGATGGAACGGACACCGACCCTTGTAGTTCACGCCGGCCCGCTTGAGCGGGATACGCTCCGAGATCACGTCGACGATGTCGTTCGACTCGCGGATGCGATCGATGAGCTCGTCCGGCAGGCGCGCCATCTACTCTCCCTGGTCCTTGTCCATCAGTTCCTTGATCTTGCGCTGCTCCCACTCATCGCCCCAGAACATGAACGGCAGGAACGTGGTCGCCGCGTGAATGGCGAGACCGATACCCCAGCCGAAGAGGGGCCACCAGAACCAGTAGTATCCGGGCGACGTCAGGTGATTGACGATGATGAGGAACGCGTTGACCAGGACGTACGCGAAGAGGTGGCTGTAGAACCCCTTCAGATCCTCCGCGCGCTTCTTCGCGCGCTCATACTTCGCGTTGTGTTCCACCACGCTCCTCCTTCCAGAGCCTCACAAGAGACAGGATCGAACCAACCGACGTGGCCACGCCCGCGATGAGCCGGGCGGTCGATGGGCCTTCGTCGAGGAAGATCATCCAGCTGACGACCGCCGAGAGAACCATCGCCACAGCCGCAATGCGCGGCCAGCGCCTCTTGCGCCTCACGGGCCTCGCCACGTTCCTCTCCTACTTCAACTCAACGATGGTCACACCGGTGTCGCCCTCGCCCCATTTCCCGAGACGGAACGACTTCACAACGGGCGTCCCCCGGAGCACCTCCTGCGTCTTGTCGCGAAGCGCGCCCGTCCCCTTGCCGTGGACGATGCGCACGGTCGTGAAACCCTGCATGACGGCCGTGCTCAGGAACGTGTCGATGGCGTCCCCGATCTCATCGGTCGTCATGCCGCGCAGGTGGAGCTCCGTGGCGGGCTCGGTGTCGACGGCCAGCTCATAGTCGACCCGCTTCCGGTGCGTCCGGTCCCTCGCCTCGGGCTCCGGAGCGATGAGCTCATCGGCCGAGACGGTCAGCGTGGTGTTCTTGACCCGAACGCGGACACGACCGCGGTCGTCCGGAAGCTCGAGCAGCTTGCCCTCGCGCCCCATGCTCTTCAAGCGGACCCGCATCCCGACCTCGAGACGCTCGAGCGGCTCGGCCTCGACCGCGGGGACGACGGGCTCCGTCTGCTCGGCGAGTTCCTCGACGACGCGTTCCCGCTTCTCCTTCAGCGTCTGACGCGCCTCCTTGATGGCCTCGCGCGCCGCGGAGGTCTCCCGGATCTCCTTGACGGTCTGCTCGACCAGCCCCTGGGCGCGGTCGACGATCTCGCGGGCCTCGGCGAGGGCACGCGTCCGGATCTGCTTCCGCTCGTCCTTCACCCCGGCGAGTCGGTCCTCGTAGTCCTTCGTGAGGAGCTCGGCGCGCCGTCGCTCGACCTCGGCCCGGTCGAGCGTCTGCTCGAGCTCTCGCTCCTTCCCGACGAGGTCGGCCAGCAGCCCGTCGACGCGCGCAGCGTCGGCGTCGCGGAGCTCGCGCGCACGGCCGATGACCCCCGCCGGGAGTCCCTGCCGTTCGGCGATCGAGAGCGCGTGACTGGCGCCGGGGACGCCCCGGATGAACCGGAACGCCGGCTCAAACGTGTCGGGGTCGAAGGCCATCGAACCGTTGACCATTCCGTCGACCTCGTGGACGTGGTTCTTCACGACGCCCAGATGGGTTGTTGCGATGGTCGCCGCCCCGCGTCTGGTCAGCTCCTCGAGGATCGCGATGGCGAGCCCCGCCCCCTCGTCCGGGTCGGTCCCCGCACCGAGCTCGTCGAGCAGCACGAGCGTCGTCTCGTTCGCCTCGTCGAGGATCTCGCGGATGGTCCTGAGGTGTGACGAGAACGTCGAGAGGCTCATCTCGATCGACTGTTCGTCGCCGATGTCGGCGAAGACGTCGCGAAACGTGGACAGCTCGGTCCCCTCGCCGGCCGGCACGTGGAGCCCGCTCATCGCCATCGCGACGAGCAGACCCACGGTCTTCAAGGTCACCGTCTTGCCGCCCGCGTTCGGGCCGGAGATCACCAGCGTGCTCCCCTCGACTCCCAGATCGAGGTTGAGCGGGATGACGCTCCCGCCGCTCTCGCGGAACATCGCGTCCAGCACGGGATGCCGACCGTCCCGGATGCGGAGCCTGCGGTCGGCGGTCACGGTCGGACGGACGCACGCGAGGTCCTTCGAGAGCTGCGCCGCCGCGCGGTAGCGATCGAGCTTCGCGAGGATCTCGATCGACGCGCGGATGGCGTCCGCCTCCGCCCCGACCTCGGCCGTCAATGCGCGGAGAATGCGCTCGATCTCCTTCTTCTCGGCGGACGCGAGCTCGGCCAGTTCGTTGTTGAGCGGTACCGTGCTCATCGGCTCGACGAACAGCGTCGCGCCCGTCGAGGACTGGTCGTGGACGATGCCCTTCAGATGCGATCGGTGCGCCCGCTTGACCGGAAGGACCAGGCGGCCGTTGCGGATGTGGACCGCGGCCTCCTGGACGGTGTCGTCGCGGAGCTCCTTCTGGAGGATGGCCTGGAGCTTCTCGTCGATGCGGGCGCGTGTCCGTTCGAGCGCGCGCCGGATCTTGCTGAGCTCCCGGCTCGCGCTGTCCTTGACCTCGACGGCAACATCGTCGATCGCCCGCTCGATCGACTGCTCGATCTCGGGGAGCGAGCACAGGGCCTCGGAGAGCTCCCATGTGACCGGCGCCCGCTCCTGCTTTCGCGAGGCGAAGGCGCGGACCTCGCGCATCGCCGCGAGCGCGCCGCGCACCTCGAGCAGGTCGGCGCACGAGAGCATGGCCCCCTGACGGGAGCTTCGCTCGGCCAGGGACCTCGCGTCGCGCGCGCGGCCGATCGGGAGGCGCTCGCCGTCGTCGACGAGCGCCCGCAGCTCGCTGGTGATGGTCAGGTCGTATTCGATGGAGCCGAGATCGACGGTCGGCCGGAGCGCAGCGGCGCGCTCGGCGCCCGGCTCGAACGACGTTCTGTCGACGAGCATCCGGACGACCTTCTCGAACTCCAGGACTTCGAGGGTGTGGTCATTCATAGACGGCATTGAGATCCCGGCTGGTCCCACGCCGCAGTCGCAACCGCAGCGCAGGGGCCTCTCAAGCTTCCGCACACCCGAACGGGGGCTACCCCCAGGGTCCCGCCCGTCCTAGTGCCGGTAACGTCTGAAGCCGGAACACTCGATGAGGTCGAACTTCCGCTTGGCGGCCTTCTCCACGCCGTCCAGCAGAAGGTTCATGCCCAGCGTGTCGCTGGCGATGTGTCCGGCGATCACCACGTTGATGTGGTTCTTCTCGGCCTGTTCCCGGTTCTTCTCCGAGATGTGCATGCCCACGATCGTCCCGATGTCGGACGTGTTCGCGAGCTTCTCGAAGGCCTTGTGCGAACCTCCGGTCCCACCCGTCATATCGACGAGAACCTTTCCGGTCCGCCGTTCCTCGCTCCCGGTGAAGACCCGGAGCCCGGCGCCGAGCTTCTCGGCTTCGGCGTACTCGGGGATGTCCCTGAGCACACCGAGCACGTCGCCGACGGTCTCCGGCTTCTTCGTGTCGAAGAGCTTCTGAAGATACGTGGCCACACAGTTGTCGGCCGGTGTGTGGGTGCAGATCATCGGGATATCGAGGATGCGCGCGGCATCCACGGCCCGCATGTGGTTGATCGGCATGACGCCCCGCTGGACCTGCTTGATCCGGGGACCCATGATGCCCTCGGCGACGTTGATCGGCACGCCGTGCGCGTGGAGGATGTCCGCCTGCATCGCCATGACGCCGCTCAGGTTCGCCTGCGCTCCGCCCTCCGGGTGGTGCGCCCAGATGAGATCGATCTTGGTGCCCTTCTCGCGAAGACGGTCGGTGAGAAGGACCTCGCCGATCTCCATGTCGATCCCCATGATGACGCTCTTGATCTCGGCGCCGTCCTTGCCGTGAAGGATGCGGGAATCGGAGTACGGGTTCGTCAGACGCTCGGTGTCGAAGACCTTCTTGTCGTTGCCCTTGAGACCGTCGTACGTCTTCTTGACGCGCCGGAGCTCGGCCCGGACGGCGGCCTTGCCGCGCGGGTCGTAGTCGATTCCGACCTTCACTGCCGCCTCGTAGAGCTTCCTGAGCTTCATGGATACCTTTCTACACGGCGCACGCGCCCACGCCCGCGCCCGTGACCTAGCCCTCGCCTCCGGCGAGCCGCCTCTGGACCATGGCCTTCACGACCTTCCCGTCCGCACGTCCCTTCATCTTCGGCATGACGGCCTTCATGACGAGTCCCATCTCGCGGACGCTCGTGGCGCCCGATTCGGTGATGGCCTCGTCGACGAGCGAGGCGATCTCGTCCTCGCTGAGCTGCTCGGGGAGATACTGCGAGACAACATCCAGCGAGGCTCTCTCCTTCGCGACAAGGTCGTCGCGACCGGCGGGCCCGAACTGGTCTATGGCCTCACGATGCCGCTTGGCCACACGCGCCAGAACCTCGATGGCGTCCTCGTCCTTGAGGTCGCGACCGAGTTCGATGGCGCGGTTCTTCATCTCGGAACGCACGAATCTGATGACGCCCAACCGCTCGCTCTCGCGGGCCTTGGTCGCCTCGATCATGTCGCTCTTGAGTCGGTCCAGGATGCTCATTACGCCTCCCGAATCGATCAGTTGCTAACGGGACTTCGACTGCTTGATCTTGAGCTTGCGCAGCTTGCGCTTGGCCGCACTGCGCTTGCGCTTCCGGCGCTCGCTCGGCTTCTCGAAGTGAGAGTGCTTGCGGAGATCGGAGAGGATCCCGGCCTTCTCGCATCTCTTCTTGAAACGGCGCAGTGCCCGCTCGAAGGACTCCCCGTCCTTGACTCGGACTCCTGGCATTCGGTGTTCACCCCCCTCCAAGGGTTGGCGGGAACAGCTGTCGGAGAGACAAAGAACCCCTCCCGGTGTGAGGTCGGCGCTCTCGCATCGGCCCCACCGCGTGTTTCAGGCGTACAAACGCTTGAGTATAGGCATTCGTGAAGCGAGTGTCAACCGGTTTGTGCCACTTTCCGGGGCGCGTGCGTCATCGCGCGACCCGCCACCCGGACCTTTCCGCCGAAGGACTCGAAGCGCCATGGGCACCCTTTCGACCTGTCGCCGTCGCGCTCCTGGACGCTCCAGGCGCAATCGCCGATTCGCCTGTCACACGCCCATTACCGTTGACTTCTTCGGCGTTCTGCGAGACCATCCTATGGTGTTCCCCGATTCCTGAATGCTCATTCGGAGGTGTGCCATGGACCGCGACGCGGGCAAGAGGGCTCTCGAGCAGCTCCGCGAACGGTACCCGGGGAAGTTCGCCGATCTCAAGACGGCGTTCGGCCATATCCATCGGGGCCAGACGATCTTCATCAGCACGGCGTGCGGCGAGCCGAAACACCTCGTTCACTCCATGATCGACTTCGTCGAGTCCGACCCCAAGGCCTTCAGCGATGCCGAGGTCCTCTCCGTCTGGACGCTCGGCGTGGCGCCGTATGCCGACCCCAAGTTCGAGTACAACTTCCGGCACAACTCGTTCTTCGTCAGCGACAGCACGCGCGACGCGGTCAACCAGGGCATCGCGGACTACACCCCCGTCTTTCTCTCGCAGGTCCCCGCTCTGTTCAGGAAGCGCCGTGTGCCCGTCGACGTGGCGCTCATCCAGACATCGCTTCCGGACGAGCACGGCTTCATGAGCCTCGGTGTCTCGGTCGACATCACGAAGGCCGCCACCGAGATGGCGACGACCGTCATCGCGCAGACGAACGCGTACATGCCTCGAGTTCACGGCGATGCGTTCGTGCACATCGACGATGTCGACTTCGTCGTTCCGTACGACGAGCCGCTGTTGACCTACGAGGCCTCGGTCCCCGGCGAGATCGCCGAGCGCATCGGGAAGTACGTCTCCCGCATCGTCCAGGACGGCGACACCATCCAGGTCGGATACGGCAGCCTCCCCGACGCGATCCTGTCCAATCTGTTCGAGAAGAAGCACCTCGGGGTGCACACCGAGCTCATCAGTGACGGTATCGTCGCCCTGATGAAGGCCGGCGTCATCGACAACACGCGGAAGACCATCGACCGCGGCAAGACGGTCGCCACGTTCTGTATGGGACAGCAGGACACGTACGACTACCTCCACGACAACCCGGGCGTGGCGTTCCGTGAGATCGACTACACGAACAACCCGCTGACGATCGCGCGCATCCAGAACATGACCGCGATCAACTCCGCGCTCCAGATCGACCTGACGGGGCAGGCCACGGCCGTGTCGCTGGGCGAGACGTTCTACAGCGGCATCGGCGGACAGGCCGACTTCATGCGGGGCGCGGTCCTCGCGCCGGGCGGCCGCACGATCCTGGCCCTCCCCTCCACCGCGAAGGACGACGAGATCTCGAGGATCGTTCCGGTGCTGGATCAGGCGGCCGGGGTGACGCTCATCCGGGGCGACATCCACTACGTCATCACGGAGTACGGCATCGCCTACCTGCACGGGAAGAACATCCGCGAGCGCGCGATGGAGCTCTCGGCGATCGCGCATCCGAAGTTCCGGTCATGGCTCATTAGCGAGGCGAAGAAGCGCTCGATGGTGTTCAAGGACCAGGCGTTCATCGCGGGCAAGAGGGGCGAATACCCCGAGGAGCTCGAGGCCTACCGCACGACGAAGTCAAACCTCGACATCCTCATCCGCCCCGTCAAGATCAGCGACGAGCCCAGGCTCAAGGACTTCTTCTACTCGCTCTCCGACGAGAGCGTACGGCGGCGCTTCATGTCCAGCCGGACGGACATGCCGCACGAGCGGCTGCAGGACTTCGTGATCATCGACTTCACGAAGGAGATGGTCATGCTGGCGGTCAAGCAGATCGATGAGGGCGTCGAGGAGATCGTCGGTGTCGGGCAGTACGGCATTCACGAGCAGAGTCACACGGCCGAGGTCGCGCTGGTCGTCCGCGACGACCATCAGGACCAGGGCGTGGGGACCGAGCTTCTCAAGTACCTCACGACCCTCGCGCGCAGCCAGGGTCTCCTCGGGTTCACCGCGGAGGTGCTCTACGAGAACGCGCCCATGCTTCATCTGTTCGAGCGCATGGGGTACGATATCCACAGGACCGCGGAGGCAGGCGTGGTGGAGCTCCGCATCGGATTCAGAGGATCAGATGACGCACGACGGACCTGAGATCAGGCGCCTCTTCGAGCCGCAGTCGGTTGCGGTCGTCGGGGCGTCCCACAACGAGACCAAGATCGGCTACAAGATCCTCTCGAATATCGTCGAGGGGGGATACCAGGGCCGCATCTACCCGGTCAATCCGAAGGGTGGCGACATCCTCGGACACCAGGTCGCGAAGACCATGGACGACGTCGAGATGGACGTTGACCTCATCGTGACCTGCGTTCCCGCCAAGTACACGCTCGACGCGGTGAAGGCCGCGGGTGAGCGGCGCGCCGCGTTCAACCTGGTGATCACCTCCGGCTTCTCCGAGATCGGCAACATCGATCTCGAGCGCCAGGTGATGGACGTCGCGCGGGCGAGCAACATGCGGATCATCGGGCCGAACATCTTCGGGATGTACTCGGCCGCCGCCGACATCGACGCGACCTTCGGCCCGGGCGGCATCCGGAAGGGCGGCGTCGCCATCATCACGCAGAGCGGCGCACTGGGCCTGGCGATGATCGGAAAGACCGGCGTCGAGAACGTCGGCATCTCGGCCATCGTCTCGGTCGGCAACAAGGCCGACATCGACGAGGCCGACCTCGTCTCCTACCTCGTCGAGGACGACATCACCGAGGTCGTCCTGATGTACATCGAGGGCGTGAAGAACGGCGACCGTCTCGTCGAGGTCCTGAAGACCGCCACGCGCAAGAAGCCGATCGTCGTCATCAAGTCGGGCCGGTCGAAGCGCGGGGCGGTTGCTGCCGCATCGCACACCGGGTCGCTCGCCGGCTCCGACGAGATCTTCGACGCGGTCATGCGGCAGTGCGGCGTGCTCCGGGCCGAGAGCATCAAGGAGGCCTTCAACCTCTGCAAGTTCCTCCCAGGCACCGGCGTCCCGAAGGGCGAGAACACGGTCGTCATCACCAACGGCGGCGGCATCGGCGTGCTCGCCACGGACGCGTGCGAGAAATACGACGTCAAGATGTACGACGACGTGACGGCCCTCAAGGAGATCTTCGCCCCGGCCACGCCGGCATTCGGCTCCACCAAGAACCCGATCGACATCACCGGAGGCGCGACCTCGGCGGACTACACGCTCGCGATGGACGCAGCGTTGGCCAGCGACGCCATCGGCTCGGTCATCTCGCTCTACTGCGAGACAGCGGTCTTCGACGCGGACAACCTCGGCGACATGATCACGAAGAACACCGAGCGCTACCGCGCGGCGGGCAAACCGATCGCGTTCTCCGTGTTCGGCGGCGAGGAGACCGAGCGCATCCAGAACGAGATGTCGAGGGAAGGCATGCCCGTGTTCGGCGATGTCTACGACACGGTCGCCTGCCTGGGCGGCGTCTACCGGTATCGCCGCTACCTCGAGCAGTGGACCGACGAGGTCCACGAGGAGTCGATCGACTTCGACGCCATCCACCAGGTCATCATGGAGGCCCGGGCCGACCGGCGCGGGTTCCTCCTGGCCGACGAGGGCCGACGGGTGATGGACGCCGCCGGCGTCCCGCTCCCGGCGACACAGACCGCGAAGAGCGTCGCCGAGGCGGTGAAGCTCGCCGACGAGATCGGCTACCCGGTCGTGATGAAGGTCGTCTCGCGTGACATCCTCCATAAGAGCGACTCGGGCGGCGTCGCACTCGATCTCGAGAACCGCGAGGAGGTCATCGACGCCTACGAGGCCATCATGCGGAACTGCCGGACGAACGTGCCCGGCGCCCGCATCCAGGGCATCCAGGTCATGGAGATGGCGCCCCCGGGCGTGGAGCTCATCGTGGGCGCGCGACGCGACGCCGGTTTCGGTCCCATCATCATGTTCGGCATGGGCGGCATCTACGTGGAGGTCCTCAAGGACATCTCGTTCCGCGCCGTCCCCCTGAACAGGACCGAGGCGCTCGAGATGATGAAGGAGATCAGAGCCTATCCCCTGCTCCTGGGCGTCCGGGGTGAGGAGCGCAAGGACATCGAGAGCGTGCTCGACGCGGTCATCCGCATCGGCACGATCATCCGTCACGTGGAGGAGATCTCGGACATCGAGGTCAACCCGCTCGTGGCGTACGAACAGGGTCGCGGCGTCAAGGCCGTCGACGTGAGAATACTCCTTACGGATATCGCTGGAGGTGACACCAATGCGTAGGCTGGTCATCGCATCGACCCGCGAGAACGCGGGGAAGACGAGCCTCATCGTGGGCCTCGGGAAGGCGTCCGGGAAGCCGTTCGGCTACCTCAAGCCGTTCGGCGACCGGCTTCTCTACCGGAAGAAGCGCCTCTGGGATTACGACTCCGCGCTCATCGCGCAGGTCTTCGACCTGACGATGGATCCGCGGGAGATGAGCATCGGCTTCGACCACTCGAAGCTCCGGTTCATGTACGACGAGGACACGACGAAGAAGAAGCTCCAGGAGCTCGTCGCGAACGCGGAGGCCGGCAAGGAGGCCGTCATTATCGAGAGCGGCGGCGACCTCACGCACGGCGTGGCGGTCAACCTCGACGCGGTCTCCCTCGCGCGCGCGATGGACGCGTCGCTGCTCATCCTGATGTCGGGCGCCGACCAGACCGTGCTCGACGACATCGCGTTCGTCCAGCGGCACGTCCATCTCGAGGGGGTCGACCTCGCGGGCGTCGTGGTCAACAAGCTCCAGGACCCCGAGGACTTCAGGAACACCTACGAGATGGAGCTCAAGGAACAGGGCGTCAGTCTCCTCGGGCTCATCCCGAACGACCCCGAGCTCAACTATCCGTCGGTCGGGTTCCTCGCCGAGTCGCTCTTCGCGAAGATCATCACGGGCGCGGACGCGCTGGGGAGCATCGTGGAGCACGTGTTCGTGGGCGCCATGTCAGCCGACGCGGCCCGCAGGCAGCCGATGTTCAAGAAGGGGCGCAAGCTCGTCATCACGAGCGGCGACCGGGACGACATGATCCTGCTCGCGCTCGAGGGCGATACGGTGGGGCTCATCCTCACCAACGGCATCGCCCCGCACTCGAGCATCATCTCGAAGGCCGAGGAACGCGGCGTGCCGATGCTCCTCACGGCGGACGACACGTTCAAGGTCGCCAAGGCCGTCGACGAAGCGAGCTACCTCCTGCGTCACGACGAGCAGGACAAGATCGCGCGGCTGACGAAGCTCATCGAGGAGCACGTGGACGTCGCGGCGATCATGGGGTAGCGGCGGGCGCGCGAAGCAGGACGCTTCCGAGCAAACGAGAGCGGCCGGTCCGATGGACCGGCCGCTTCTTCATGTCTTCGATGTCTCCCGCCCAGGGCCACCGCGCTCACGCTACGGCAGCAGACCGCCCAGCTCGTAGCTGATCATGGAAGCGATCGCCGCGGCCGCCCAGTCGGCCTTGAGCACGCGTCGACCGACCGAGACGCTCAGCGCCCCTGCATCCTTGAGGACCGCCACCTCGTTCTCGGAGAGCCCGCCCTCGGGCCCGACCACGAGGAGGATGCTCCGAACACCACCGACCGCACTCCCTGCGTCGGCAGCTGCGGACTCAGAGAGCGCGTCCTTGAGCGTCGCGCCGGACTCGTCCTCCCACGCAACGAGCACGAGGTCGAACTCCCCCGCCCTCGAAGCAAGCGACGCGACGTCGACAGGCTCTGCGACCTCCGGCAGGAACACCCCGCGCGACTGCTTGACTGCCGCGGCGGCTACGCTCCCCCACCGCTCGAGTCGCGGCTGTTGAGCGTCCGGGGGGATGCGCCCGATGGCGCGCTCGGTCACGAGCGGCATGATGCTCGCGATGCCAAGTTCAGAGAGCTTGCGGACAACGTCGTCGTATCCGCGTCCCTTGAGGAGCGCCTGCGCGACGGTGAGCGCAACGCCGTCAGAACGGTCGTGCGTCCTCGTCCCGGTGACCGTGCAGGCAAGGGTTCCGCTCCCGACCGAGTCGACCGTGGCGAGCGCCTCCGCCCCCGCTCCATCGATGAGCCGGACGGTGTCGCCGACCCGGATTCGCACTACGTCGGCGCCGTGGTGTCCTTCCCGACCGCTGACATCACACGTCCCGCCGCGAATGCTCCCCGGCGGGACGATGAAGGTGTCGAGACGCCAGCTCCCCGCGTCCTTGAGTTCGCTCATGGTTCGCTCCGGCGGCTAGCAGCCGCACCCCTGTCCGTGATGACCGCACGAAGTCTCGGGCGTGAGCTCGACGAGCGTCCCGTCCTTCGCGGCCGCAGCGTTGTCGGCGACCGTGCCCTCGAGCGCGCGGAAGACGCGGATGCCGGCCGCGTTGAACCCCATCAGTGCTCTCGCACCAATGCCGCCTACGACGACGGCGTCGACCGTCTCGCCTGCGATCGTCGCGAGCGGGTTGCACGCGCCACCGTGCTCACCCTTGGCACTCGCGACAGCACACGTCTCACCGGTCTCGGTGTCGTGGATCACGAATGTCGGTGCGGAGCCGAAGTGTCCGAACACCCGGGCGTCAGGCCCGGTCCCGCCGTCGGTCGGAATGCAGAGTCGCATGCGTCCATCCTTGCTCTGGGGCTGCTCCACGCGGGAGCGGCCGGTCTGTGGCCGCACCCGCCGGGTGCGGTCCGGCGCGCGGCCTCACCGGCCGACGCGGTCGTCTATCTGATGTGACCGGGCCTGCCCGGACCCGGCATCCTGCTGTCAGTGAGTTCGCCCAGCTTCTGGAGGAGCTTCTTCTCCTCCGATGACGGCCGCTTGGGCACCCAGACCTTGATGAGCACGAGCTGGTCGCCCGCCCCGCGTGCCCGCACGTGCGGCACGCCCTTGCCCCGCATCTTGAGCACCTGCCCAGACTGCGTTCCGGCCGGGATCTTGAGCTTCGCCTTCCCATCGAGGGTGGGGACCTTCACCTGTCCGCCGAGCGCGGCGGTGCCGATCGACACGGGCAATTCGATGAGCACGTCGTCACCGTGGCGCTCGAAGGTCGTGTGCGGGATCTCCTCCATCATGACGATGAGGTCGCCGGCTGGTCCGCCCCGAGGCCCGGCGTTGCCGGCCCCCTGGATCGGGAGATAGTTGCCGGTCGAGACGCCGGCCGGGACATCGATCTCGACGGTCTCCTTCTTTCGCACGAGGCCCTTGCCGACGCACTTGGGGCACGGGTCGTCGATGACCTCGCCGGTCCCGCCACACGCCGAGCAGGGCGAGACGTTCATGAACGTCCCGAAGAGCCCCATCGACTGCTGCTGCCGGACCTGCCCCGACCCGCCGCACGTCGTGCAGGTCTTCGGACTCGTCCCCGGCTTCGCGCCGGAACCGCCGCACTCGTCGCATCGAGCGAGCCTGGCAACCTTGATCTTCTTCTTCACGCCCGTGCTGATCTCCTCAAGCGTGAGCTTGAGGCGAACGCGGATGTTGGAACCGCGGCGCGGCCCCGCGCGACGCGACCCGCCGAATCCGAACAGGTCCTCCATGCCGCCGCCCTCGCCTCCGAAGGCGCGCATGAACGCGCTCAGGGCGTCGTTGAGGTCCATGCCCTGGAAGCCGGCGCCGCCGAAGCCCTGGGGACCGGGGCCGCCCTGCGCGAACGCCGCCGAGCCGAACTGGTCGTACTGGGCGCGCTTGTCCGCGTCCGAGAGAACCTCGTGCGCCTCGGTGGCCTCCTTGAACTTCTCCTCGGCCTCCGAGTCGCCAGGGTTCTTGTCGGGGTGATACTTGAACGCGAGCGTGCGGTACGCCTTCTTGATGTCGTCCGCGCTCGCGTCACGGCTCACGCCGAGAATGTCGTAGTAGTCCTTCGAAGACGGCATGCGCCTCCCCGTCCGTTCCTTACCCGTCCTCGGCGATGCGCTCGACGACGCCGAGCGTCAGGGGCAGCTCGATGATCGTCCTGCCCTCGGAGTTCCTGATGGTAACACGCCGGATGTTGCCCTGGCGCACAAGTTCCTTGACCGTCTCGACGACCTTCTCGCCAGTGACCTCGATCTCCTCGAAGCGTGCGTTGGTGTCGGCCATCATCCCCTCTTCCTGAGGAAGACGGCGCCCGCGATGACGAACACGACCCCGGCACCGATGAAGGCCATCGATGTGTCCCGCGCGATGCCGAGGGCAATGAGCGCGATCCCGATGACGATGAGACCGCCCCAACGAGCTTCCCGTTTCGGTCCAGCCATGAAGCCACCTCGATTCGTAAGTGGTGTCTGTCGCCCCCCCACCGGGAGAACCGCTAGTAGCGCGCCCCTGCCGTCTCCCGCGGCAGCCGGGCCCGGATCTCCTTAAGTTCGTCCGCGGTGAACTGCACATCCAAGGCTCCCAGGTTCTCCTTCAGCCGCTCGATGCGCCTTGTCCCTGGGATCGTGAAGATGTCGTCGCCCTGGGCCAGCACCCAGGCGAGTGCGACCTGTGCCTCCGTCGCTTCCTTCGCGGCGGCGGTGTCGCGCACGAGTTCGAGGAAGCGAGCGTTCTCCGCCATCGCCTCCTCGCTGAAGCGTGGGTTCTCGAGCCGCCAGTCGTTCGCATCGAGCGCGCCCCGATTGGGGATCGCGCCGGTGAGAAAACCGCGGCCGAGCGGTGAGTAGGCGACGAACGCGATGCCAAGCTCGCGGCATGTCTCGAGGATGCCCTCGTCCTCGACAACTCGAGTCCAGAGCGAGTACTCCGTCTGCAGCGCCGTGATCGGATGAACCGCATGGGCGGCGCGGATCTGCCCTGCCGAGAACTCGCTCAGGCCGATGAAGCGCACCTTCCCTTCCTCCACGAGCTCCTTCAGCGCACCGATGCTCTCCTCCACCGGCACATCCGGGTCGGGTCGATGCTGGTAGTAGAGGTCGATGGTGTCGCGCCCCAGACGCCTGAGGCTCTCCTCACACGCCTCCTTCACGTACTCCGGACGGCCCGAGATCCCGAGCCACTCGCCGTTGGCACCCCGCCGCATCCCGAACTTGGTTGCCACCGTCACTCTATCCCAGCGGTCGGAGAAGGCCCGGCCGAGCAGCTCCTCGTTGTGCCCGACACCATACATGTCTGCGGTGTCGAAGTGGTTGATGCCCAGTTCCACGGCCGCGTGGAGGGTCCTGATGTGGCTCTCCTCATCGCGCGTGCCGCCGTAGAACTCCGACATGCCCATACAGCCGAGACCTATGCGGCCGAGCTCGAGCGTGCTGTTGCCAAGTGTGTTCGTGGTGGTCGCCATCGGGGCCCCCTCAGATCTGATCGATCGTCGCACTGCCTGTCACGAACGCCAGCCCCGGAACAAGGGGTCCCGGGACCGGCGTACTCATCCTTCTTCGGCCCTCGCGACAGGACCGCGGCCATCTACTCGTCGTCCACCACCTCGTAGTCGGCGTCGACCACGTTGTCGTCGTCATCGCCTCCGCCGTTGCCGCCCGGGGCCGCGCCGGCACCACCCATACCCGGCCCGCCCGCACCCGGCCCACCGGCCTGGGCACCCGCGGCCGCCTGCTGCTCGGCCGTGGCGTTGGCGTACATCTTCTCTGCCAGCTTGTGCGACGCGGTGGTGAGAGCCTCCATGTCGCGCTCGATGGCAGCAGCGTCACCGTCCTTGAGCGTCTCCTTGAGCTTCGCGGCGGCGTCCTCGATCGCCTGCCGCTCGCTGGCGTCGAGCGCGTCACCGTGCTCCTTGAGCGACTTCTCGGTCGAGTAGACCAGCGCGTCGGCCTGGTTGCGGAGCTCGACCTCCTTGCGCTTGGCCTCGTCCTCACCGGCGTGTGTCTCGGCGTCCTTGACCATCCGGTCGATCTCGGAGTCGTCCAGACCGCTGGAGACCTCGATGCGAATCTTCTGCTCTTTGCCGGTTCCGAGGTCCTTCGCCGACACGTGGACGATGCCGTTCGCGTCGATGTCGAAGGTCACCTCGATCTGCGGCATGCCCCGCGGCGCCGGCGGGATCTCGGTCAGGTCGAACCGCCCGAGCGTCCGGTTCTGCGCCGCCATCGCGCGCTCACCCTGGAGCACGTGGATGGAGACCGCGGGCTGGTTGTTCTCCGCCGTCGAGAAGATCTGGCTCTTCTTCGTCGGGATGGTCGTGTTCCGCGTGATCAGCGGGGTCATCACGCCGCCCAGCGTCTCGATGCCGAGCGAGAGCGGGGTGACGTCGAGCAGCAGGACGTCCTTGACGTCCGACTCGCCCGCGAGGATCGCGCCCTGGATGGCCGCGCCGACCGCGACGACCTCGTCCGGATTGACGCCCTTGTGGGGCTCCTTGCCGAAGAGGTCCTTCACGATCTCGTTGACCTTCGGGATACGCGTCGACCCGCCAACCAGGACGATCTCGTCGATGTCCGAGGGCGAGAGCTTCGCGTCCGCGAGCGCCTTCTTGCAGGGCTCGACCGTCCGCTGGAGCAGGTCGTCCACGAGCGACTCGAACTTCGCGCGCGTGAGGCTCAAGGTCAGGTGCTTCGGACCCGACGCGTCCGCCGTGATGAACGGCAGGTTGATGTCTGTCTCGAGCGTCGTCGAGAGCTCGCTCTTGGCCTTCTCAGCGGCCTCCTTCAGACGCTGGAGCGCCATCGGGTCGGCCTTGAGGTCGATCCCGTGCTCCTTCTTGAACTCCTCGGCGATCCAGTCGATGACCCGCTGGTCGAGGTTGTCGCCACCGAGGTGCGTGTCGCCGTTCGTGGCGAGCACCTTGACGAGCCCCTCATCGATCTCGAGGATCGAGATGTCGAACGTGCCGCCGCCGAAGTCGTAGACGGCGATCTTCTCCTGGCCCTTCTTGTCGATGCCGTACGCCAGCGACGCCGCCGTCGGCTCGTTGATGATGCGGAGCACTTCGAGACCGGCCACCTTGCCGGCGTCCTTCGTGGCCTGCCGCTGCGCGTCGTTGAAGTAGGCCGGGACCGTGATGACGGCCTTCTCGACCTTCTCGCCGAGGTGCTGCTCGGCCGTGTTCTTCATGGCCTGGAGGATCATCGCCGAGATCTCCGGCGGGGCATATCGCTTGCCCTGCGCCTCGACCTTGACGGCGCCGCCGTCGTCGATGACCTTGTACGGGACCAGCCCCATCTCCTCGGAGACCTCGCCGTACCGCCGGCCCATGAAACGCTTGATCGAGAAGATGGTGTTCTCGGGGTTCGTGATGGCCTGCCGCTTCGCGACCTGGCCGACGAGCCGCTCGCCGGTCTTGGTGAACGCCACGACGGACGGCGTCGTGCGCCCGCCCTCCGGGTTGGCGATGACGGTCGGCTCCCCGCCTTCCATCACGGCGACGACCGAGTTGGTCGTGCCGAGATCGATTCCGATGACCTTGCTCATACGTTCACTTCCCTTCCTCCCCCATCTTCCGCGCCGCGCGCGTCCGGGGGTCCGTTCTGGCGGTGAATCGGACTGCCTCTAGCTCGCGACGATGACGCGCGAGGGTCTCAGCAGCCGCTCACCCAGCATGTATCCCTTCTGCATGACTGTCACGATCTCGTCCGGTTCGTGATCGGGCGACGGGACGCTCCCGACCGCCTCGTGGACGTTCGGGTCGAACCCCACGCCCTCGGTCTCGACCGGTCGGACGCCCGCCTTCTCCAGCACGTTGGTGAAGTGCTTGAAGATCAGCTCGACGCCCTCTCTGAACGACGCGCCCTCGTCGGCCCCCTCGGGGAGCTCGCCCTCGAGCGCGCGCTCGAAGTTGTCGACGACCTCGAGGAGCGGCAGCAGGATGCCCTCCCGCGCCTCGACGTCCCAGCGCGCCTTCTCTCGCTCGACGCGCTTGCGGTAGTTATCCAGATCCGCCAGGGCCCGGAGCCACTTGCGGTTCGCCTCGTCGACCTCCTCGCGGAGCTCGTCGAGTTCAGACCTCGGCTTGTCGCCGGGCGCCTCGGAAGCCGCATCAGAGACTGCCGCGTCGCCGTTCCCCGGCCCTGCGGTCGTCTCGTCGTCCCGGCCCTCCGGCCTCATCTTCTGCTCCCGCTTCTTCTTCGCTGTCATGTCTGACCAAGAACTCCTGTTCTGTGTGTCAGTCGTTGTGACGTCCGTTCCATCGGGCGACGCCGGGACCTAGTCGCGTTCCTCCGGCCCCTCCGACGAGAAGAAGTCGTCGAGAATGCCGGAGAGGTGCCCCACGAGTCCGACGAGCCGGCGGTACCGCATCCGGGTCGGACCGATGACCCCGATCCGCCCGACGGTCGCGCCGACGCGGTAGCTGCCCACGATGAGCGAGACGTTGCTCATCCTCTTGCGTCTGTTCTCGCCCCCGATGGTCACGGCCACCTCTGCGGGGTCGGCCGGACCACGGACGAGATCGGCAAGAGCCTCCTCGCTGTCGAGGATCTCGCCGAGGAGCGACGCGTCCTCCGAGAACTCCGGATTGCGGAGCATGTAGCGCGCGCCCTCGTAGTGAACGCGCTCCGAGTCGTGGAAGTGGAACAGGTCGGCCCAGCGCTCGACAAGCGGGCAGAGCAGCCCCGGGAACGGGCAGTCGTTCTCTCCCACCTTCGCCGCGAGGACCTTCTCCGCCTCCCCCACGGCCAGCCCGGCGACCCAGTCGTTGAGAAGCACCGTCGCGCCCTGCGCCGTCTCGGCGTTCGCGGGGGTCTCGCACTCGAAGACGACGCTCCGCGTCTGACCCGAGCGCATGCTGACCGCGGCGAGACATCGGGTCGCGTCGAGCGGGACGACCTCCATCCGTTCGATGACGCTGCTCTCGACGGCGGGCTCGAGCCCGACCGCGAGCTGATGCGCCACGTCGCTCACCATCCGCGAGACCTCGGTGAGCACCGTCGCGATGTCGTGCCCCCGGAGGACCGAGAGCTCGGCATCGAGGCGGGTCCGGTCACGCACCGGGAGCTGCGCCGGCCCCATCAGCCAGTCGACGTAGTACCGGTACCCCTCGTCGGCCGGGACGCGACCGGCGGAGGTGTGCGGCTGCCGGATGAGCCCGCGCTCCTCGAGCGCGCGCATGACGTTGCGCACGGTGGCCGACGAGACATCGAGCCCCGAACGGCTCACCACGGCGCTCGAACTCACGGGCTTCGCCGTCCGCACGTACTCGCGGATGACGGTCGTGAGGATCCTCTCGTCGCGGTCCTTGAGGCGTGGCTCGGCCACAGATCTCTCCTGACTCGGATTAGCAGTCCCACAATGAGAGTGCTAACACTGGTCAACATAGACCCGTGCGGAGGGGGTGTCAAGCGGAAAGGGGTGCTTGGAACGGGCTTCCTGTGGACTCGCCGGCCCCGAAAGCGCCGACGGGCGGGCCTGCCCTACTTGATGAGGCTGAACAGCCGGTCGAACCTGGGGCGGCTCAGGGTCGAGTCCCAGGACCAGTAGATGACGATCGCCTTGCCCTGCATCAGGCTCTTGTCGAGGAACCCCCACTCCCGGCTGTCGGCGCTCCAGTTCCGGTTGTCGCCGAGCATCAGAAGCTGCCCCTCGGGGACCTTGACCGGACCGAAGCTCGACCAGCGGGGTGTCGGCGGCTTGAGCTTGATGTACTCCTCCTCGACGCGCTCGCCGTTGATGTAGAGCACGTTGTTGCGGAGTTCGACGATGTCGCCCGGCGTCCCGATGCAGCGCTTGACGTAGTTCTCCTTCGGCGCGCGCGGGTCGGGGTTGGGATACTCGAAGACGATGACGTCACCGCGCTCCGGCTCGCGGATGCCGCGGAGTCGGGTCTCGGTGAACGGAACCTTGATGCCATAGATGAACTTGTTGACGACGAGGAAGTCGCCGATCAGCAGCGAGTCCTCCATCGAACCCGAGGGGATCCGGAAGGTCTGGACGACGAACGCGCGCAGCACGAGCGCGAGCAGGACGGCCGTCACGACCGTCTCCACGAAGTCCCGGTAGTATCCCTTGCGGCTCGTCTTCTTCCTGGCGCTCTTCCCGCTGGTCGCCATCACGTGCTTCCTTCCTGTCGACCCGGTCGGTCGTGTCGAGTTCCCGGACTAGAAGCGAACCTCAAACCCCACGCGGAAGCCGTCTCCGCCGTCGGGCGCTGCGGCCACCGCCGCGTCGAGTCCGCCCGGGGTGTTCTCATCGAAGCCCGAGAGATGTGCGTCGACGTACGCATCCGCGATGCTGTAGAGCGCGAGGATGGCCGTCCACCAGATCAGCGTCTGTCTCCTGTCGAAGTGCTCGGAGTACTCGTCGAAGTAGTCGTTGTCACCGGTCTCCCGGTAGTTCTTGAGCGCGTATCGCGTCCAGCGGTCCTCGAGCAGGAGCTGCGCGATGAGGAGCGCCTCAGCTCCGCCGATGATGGCGGCCTTGCGCTCGGTCCCGTTCATCAGCTGTCCGAGCCCGGGATACGCTGCCGAGGCGATGAGGACGCGACCGCCGTTCGGGCGTCCGACCGGCGCTGCCGTGCCTGCCGCGGGCGCGGCCGGGCCGCCGTCCCCCTCGACCGTCTGACCTGTCGCGGTCATCGGAGCGACCGCGACGACGAGGAGGAACAGCAGAGCGGCACACGTCGGTCTCATCAGATGGCGAGCTCCTTGACGCGTCGTGACGTGAGCGGCTCGACCGTCATCTCGCGCGGCTCATGGTTCGCGCCCCAGCACCGGACCCGGACGGTCTCCGCATCGTCCGTATCCGCGTATCGCGAGACGACCCGGGCTGCGGCCTCGAGGTTCTCGGGGGTCGCCTCACCCCGGAACACCCCGACCGGACCCTTGTGCTCCACGCACTTCACGAACAGCACGCCCTCGGTCTCGAGTTCGAAGAGCCGCTCGTTCTCAGCGTGGTTCCGTCCGACGATGAGCTTCCCGGTGTCCGACAGCCGGAACTGCCGCCCCATCGAGATCAGCCGAACGTCGACGGTCGAGAGATCGCCGTGGTTCTTGACGTCCTTCAGAGCCCTGGCGAAGTTTTCGTCGGTGAGCAGACACCCGCCCGCCGGCGACGTGTACCGCTCGATCCCGTAGTGCTCGGCCAGCTCGATCTGGGGCTTCCGCGTCCGGCCGTGAAGCCCGAGGAGTCTCTCGCGATCGATCCACCCCTCGGTCTCCGGGACCGTCGGCGAGAGCAGCTTCGCCGACAGCGGGCGGAGCAGACGTCCCTGGATCCCCGACTCGCGTTCGACCACACCGAGGCCGAACCGCATCTGCGACTTCGGCCGCTGTCCGACGACCTCGCCGGTCACGATGAAGTCCGCACCGAGCTCCTCCATCTTCTCCGATGCCCGGCGGACCATCAGCGCGTGACAGTCGATACACGGGTTCATGTGCTTGCCGTACCCATGCTTCGGCCGTTCGATCGTCCGGAAGAGATCGTCCGTCAGGTCGATGACGACGAGCTCGATCCCGAGCTCCTCGGCGCCCATGGTCGCACCCTCGGCTCCGAAGAACGGCGTGACGAAGCTGACGCCGATGACCTCGATGCCCTGGTCCATGATCAAGCGGGCCGCGAGCAGGCTGTCGAGCCCACCGGAGAGAAGCGCGAGCGCCTTCATCTATTGGAGCCTCCCGGACGGGAAATGGTTGTGGCGGGAATGTGTGGGAATCGAACCCACCCCGGACGGGATCAGCCGCCCAGCATAAGGGTTTGAAGCCCTCGGGGCCCACCAGGACCCATCCATCCCCGCATGCTGGTTGATCTCCCCGGCGAAGCGCCGGGTGTGCCCGACCCCGGCCGGGTGTGCCCGGGCGCGGTCTGACCTAGAGAGCAGTATAACCGAGAATCGTCCCGCGAGCTAGCGCGGGCGGCCATGTCCGAGGGGCTAGCGGAGGACCAGCGGATGGGGACCCCGGGAGACCGCTCGGCCGACCTGCCACCAGGAGGCCCCGGCCTCGGCCATCTCCCGCTCGAAGACCGCGAGGCCCTCCGGAGGGATGGCGGCGAGCAGACCGCCGGATGTCTGCGGGTCGAAGACGAGCTCGGCGATGATGCGGTCCCCGGTCTCGACCGCGACACGGGACGCGTAGAACTCCCGGTTCGTGCCGAGCCCTCCCGGCGCGATGCCGGCGGCGCACAGGTCGCGCGCTGTGTCCATGAGCGGCAGCAACGACGCATCGATCTGGAGCGTTACACCACTCCCCTCGGCCATCTCGAGCGCGTGGCCGGCCAGCCCGAACCCGGTGATGTCGGTCGCCGCGCGGGCGCCGGCCGCAACCATCGCCCGGGCCGCAGGTCCGTTGAGCGTCGCCATCTGTTCAGTGAGCTTGCGCTCGATCTCTGCGTCGACCTTCTCGAACTTCACACCGGTCGAGACGACGCCGGTCCCGAGCGGCTTCGTGAGCACAAGCACATCCCCCACCTGCGCTCCGGCGTTCGAGATGATGCGGTCCGGGTGGATGGTGCCGACGACGGCCATCCCGAACTTGAGTTCCTGATCGGAGACCGAGTGACCGCCGATGGTCACAACACCGGCCTCCAGCGACTTCTCACGCGCGCCGGCCAGGATGCTGCCGAGCACCGAGTTGGGCAGATCGCCGTCCGGGAAGCAGACGATGTTGAGTCCGACGATGGGGGTGCCACCCATCGCGTAGACGTCGGAGATGGAATTGGCCGCGGCCACACGTCCGAAGTCGAACGGGTCATCCACCACGGGCGTGAAGAAGTCGAGCGTGAGCACGAGCGCGGTGTCGTCCGAGAGACGATAAACCCCGGCGTCGTCCGCCGTGTTCGTCGAGACGAGCACGCGCGGGTCCACGACCGGCGCGAGGTCCTTGAGCGCTTCGGCGAGGTCCTCCGGACCCAGCTTGGAGGCTCAACCGGAACAGCGGACCTTCTGGGTCAGCTTGTAGATCTCTTCGCGAGACACGCGGTCTCCTTCGGGAATGGCCACAGGTGCACGGCGCGATCCCCGACGGGCAGGCGCACGCGCGGTTCGCGGCCGCTACTCGACCGTGACGCTCTTCGCGAGGTTCCGCGGCTGGTCGACGTCGCACCCGCGCAGCACGGCGATGTAGTACGCCAGGAGCTGGAGCGGCACGACCGCCAGGAGCGGCATGAGGTGCGGCAGTGTGTCGGGAACCTCGAACACGTCGTCGGCGATCCTGGCGACCTCCGTGTCGCCCTCGGTCGCGATGGCGAGCACGCGCCCGCCGCGCGACTTGACCTCCTCCATGTTCGAGAGGATCTTCTCGTAGAAGGGGTCCTGGGTCGCGATGAACACGACCGGCATCTTCTCGTCGATGAGGGCGATCGGGCCGTGCTTCATCTCCGCGGCCGGGTATCCCTCCGCATGGATGTACGAGATCTCCTTGAGCTTGAGCGCGCCCTCGAGCGCGACCGGGAAGTTGTAGCCGCGACCGAGGTAGAGGAAATTCTGGTGGCCGGCGTACTTCTCGGCGATCTTCTCGATCTGCTCGCCCTGTGCGAGGATCGCGCCGATCTGGCCGGGGATGTCGAGCATCGCCCGAACGATGCGTCGTCCGTCGATGACCGACACGCTGTGTGCCCGCCCGATCATGAGCGCCAGCGCCGCGAGCACCATCACCTGCGACGTGAACGCCTTCGTTGAGGCAACACCGATCTCCGGCCCGGCGTGTGTGTAGACACCGCCGTCGCTCTGGCGGGCGATCGATGAGCCGACGACGTTGACGATGCCGAGCGTCGTGCCACCGCGCCGCTGAACCTCCCCCATCGCCGCAAGCGTGTCCCGTGTCTCGCCGGACTGACTGATGACGATGGCGATGTCGCCCTGCTTGATGACCGGATTCCGGTAGCGGAACTCCGAGGCGTACTCGACCTCGACCGAGACACGCGCCAGATCCTCGAGCATGTACTCGCCGATGAGACCCGAGTGCCACGACGTCCCGCACGCGAGGATGAGGATCCGCTCCGCCTTCTTCAGCGCATCGCGATGCTCGCGCAGACCGCCCAGAAACGCGTCGCCCGACGCCTCGATGAGCCGGCCGCGGACCGCATCCATCACGGTTCGTTCCTGCTCGTTGATCTCCTTGAGCATGTAGTGCGGGTAGCCGTTCTTCTGCATCTGATCGACATCCCACGTGATGCGTTCGACATCCTTGGTGATGAGCTCGTTCTGGAGCGTCGTCGTGGAGAACCCGTCCGGCGTAGCGACGACCATCTCGCGGTCGTCGAGGTAGACGACATCCTTCGTGTGCCGGACGAGCGCGGCGACGTCGGATGCGACGAAGTAGCCCTCACGCCCGATGCCGAGAATGAGCGGACTTCCGTTCCTCGCGGCGACCAGCGTCTCGGGCTCGTCTGCGTGGACCACGGCAATGCCGTACGCACCGTGGACCCCGGCGAGCGCCGCCCGCACCGCAGCCGCGAGATCGCCCGCGTAGTACTTCTCGATGAGATGCGCGAGCACCTCGGTGTCGGTCTCGGTCTCGAACGTATGCCCCTCGTTCTCAAGTTGGCGTCTGAGCGGACGGTAGTTCTCGACGATCCCGTTGTGCACGACCGCGATCCTGCCGGTGCTGTCCGAGTGCGGATGTGCGTTCATCGCGGACGGTTCGCCGTGTGTGGCCCAGCGGGTGTGGGCGATGCCGGTCCCGCCAACGACCGGGTTGGCCGCGAGCACGCCGGCCAACGCATCGATCTTGCCAACCGTCTTGCGAACATCAACACAACCTCGGTGCACGACGGCGACGCCCGCGCTGTCGTAGCCGCGGTACTCCATTCGCCTCAGACCCTCGACGAGGGTCGGCACCATGTCATCTTTCCTCGTCACGCATCCGATGATCCCGCACATCTACTCGTTTCCTTCCCCGGAGACCGCAAGCGCCATCTCAGCCCGTGTCGCAAGCTCGTTCGCTCCGCCGGCATCCGGCGCCTCTGCGATCACGCGAACGATCGGCTCCGTGTTCGAAGGGCGTACATGGACCCACGAATCGGCCCACGAGATCTTGACTCCATCGGTTCGGTCGATCTCCCCGCCGGTCAACGTGGCTGTCAGGACCTTCTCCAGCGAGGCGTCCGACCGGTCCACCGCCGGGAGTTTCCTCTTGACGATCGCGTACGGTCGGAGCTCGCGGACGAGCTCTCCGACTCCGTTCACCCCGCGCCGCGCCATCTGCGAGACGATGAGCGCCACCGCCGTGGCGGCGTCGCGACCGAAATGCACGTCGGGCAGCACCACGCCGCCGTTGCCCTCGCCTCCTACGACGGCTGAGACATCGGCCATCTTCGCGACGACATTCGCTTCACCCACGGCTGTCCTGTGCACCGCCACGCCGTATCGCGCCGCAACGTCGTCGACCATCCGACTCGTCGAGACATTGGTCACGACGGGACCCGGCGAGACAGCGAGCACGGCGTCGGTCGACAGAACCAGCGTGTACTCCTCGCCGACGGCCCGGCCGGTCTCGTCGACGATGGCCAGCCGGTCGGCATCCGGGTCACACGCGAAGCCGGCCGATGCACCGGTCTCTCGAACGCGTTCGCAGAGAGCGGTCAGGCTCTCGGGGGTCGGCTCGGCCACCCGAGGGAATCCCGTACCGGCCTCGGCGAAGATCGTGTCAACGTCACACCCGAGCCTCGTGAGAAGCTGGGGCAGGATCACCGAGCCTGCGGCATTGCAGCAGTCGACCACGATGCGCGGGGCGGCGCCCCGAACCGCGTCGACGTCGACATGCCGGGAAGCAAGGACAAGACCGATGTGAGTCTCGATCGCGTCCGCGCTCTCCGGCCGTCGGTCAGGCTCGCACGGAGCCGCGGCCATTCCGGCGAGCGTATCGGCACGTTCGAAGATGCGCTCGCCTTCCTCCCTGGTCACGAACACACCCGACCCGGAGAAGAACTTCAACCCGTTGTACTCGCCCGGATTGTGACTCGCTGTGATGCAGACGCCGCCGGCGCACTCGAGCGAACGCACCGCGACGCCGACGGTCGGCGTCGGAACGATGCCGAGCCTCACGGGGGTCGCGTCGCAATCGGCCAACCCCGAGACGACTGCCTGTTCCAGTTCATCGCCACCGGGACGCGAGTCCCACCCGACGGCGATCCGCCCACCGATCATCTCCCCGAAGGCGCGAGCGTATCGGCGAGCGATGACCGCATCGAGATCGCGCGGGACGATACCGCGCACACCTGCCACACTCCGGATCAGCGTCACGGCGTTTCCTCCCCGCTCCCCGCCTGCGCGGGTTCGTCGGACGGACCGTCGGAGAGATCCGACCAGTCGCCGGTGTCCGCGGCCTCGAGCGCGTCTCCCGGGGCGCCGCCTTCGAGAGCGCCGTCGTCCGGTGTGGTCCCGTCGGGGGCGAGGCTATCAGGCACCGCGACGGACGGTTCGATGCCAAGCGCCCTCTCCGCTTCCAAAGCATAGTCCGTGCCCGGATACCGCTCGAGGACTGCCCGGTAGGCTTCCTCCGACAGCATGGGCTGTCCCAGGACCCTGTCGCGTGCCCATGCCACAGCGAGCGCGGCCTTCGGTCCTAGCGGCGTTTCGCCGAAGTGCTCCACGACCATCCCGTAGTAATCGACCGCGTCCTCAGCATTGCCCATCTTGAAGAGGTAGATCTCACCCACGCGGAACATCGCCCGCGCCTCCTCGGGCGTGGCGATCGTGTCGGGCTCCGCCGCGGCCAGGGTGTCGGCCGGCGCGTCCGGAACCCCGAGCGCGAGCGTGTCCACTGCGCCGGGAAGCAGCGAGTCGTCGAGCGTCGTGACGAATGCCGACTGGTCCGCACCAAGCGTGTCAGCCACGTCCACACCGGTGATCGCCGGGACGATCTCCGTGGCGAGCGAGTCGACCACGACCGCCAGCGTGTCCGCCGGCTCCTCGGGACCCTTCAGCCAACGCTCGATCACGGCCAACGAACGCTCCAGCTCCTCGATGTCACGGATGGCGTCACCTGCGTCGCGCGCAACCTCCGTGCGCGGCGCCTCGTCCTTCGCCTCCCGCGAGGCCCCGACGGCGTCCTCGAACACGCCGTACTCGTCGCGATGGATCAGCCCGACGCGGTATCGCGCCTCGGCTGCCGCCTTCGAACGCGCGTGCGACGCGGCGATGCCCTCGTACGTCGAGATTGCCTCATCGTACTCCCCCAGAGCCTCCTGCGCGCGACCTCTCAGGAGAAGCACCCGGTCGAGGTCGTCGCGATCCGTCGTGCGGCGCTCCAGATCTCCGAGCACATCGAGCGACTCGTCAGCACGCCCGATGTCGAGGTAGACCTCGGCCAGCCGGATCCGCGCCTCGAACGCAAGCTGTCTGGCCCCCTTCTCGCCGCTGACCGCGGCGAAGTGATGTGCAGCGTCCTCGAGCCGGCCCATCTCGACGTAGTTCTCTGCGGCGAGGAAGCGGATCTCGGCCCGCAGGTCGCTCCCCGGGAACCGCTCCAGCGCCATCGTGTACGCTTCGGCCGCCTCGTCGTACCGCCGTCGGGAGTGCCGTGCGCGCCCGATCATCGTGAGCGCATCGTCGGAGAGGTCAACCGGCGGATCGGCATAGGCGAGCTCGGTGAGCGTCTGCTCCGCCGAGACAGGGTTGTCCCTGGCAAGCATGACGGCGGCCAGCAGATAGCCGGCTTCGGGAGCGAGGTCGCTGCCGGGATAGAGCGTGGCGAACTCCGAAAGCCTCGTCTCCGCGCTCTCATACTTTCCCTGCCGGTAGAGCGCGGTCGCCAGAAGGAGATGCGCGTCGTCGGCCCAGCTCGACTCCGGGTGGAGTCTGAGAACCCGCCCACTCTTCTCGATGACACGGTCCAGGAGCTCCAGCTCCTGTGGTGTGGGATCAGTGTTCGGCGGTCTGCGCGTCCGAATCGTCTCCGCCTCGGAGTAGGCGGACTTCGCGTGGTAGAACGTGTTGTAGTACACGCACCCACCGAGCGACAACACGGTGACAGCTGCGAGGCTTCCGATGAGACAGGCGATGCGCACGGTCGTTCTCACGATGCGTCTCCTGGACGGTCGGTCGGCTAGCTCTCTCGCGAGAGGATGACGACCTCGTCCGAACCGTCCTTCTCCTCCATGCGCACGGCGATGACCTCACGCTCGGAGGTCGGGACATTCTTCCCGACGTAGTCGGCTCGGATAGGAAGCTCGCGGTGGCCTCGGTCGACCATCACGGCGAGCTGAACGGACTTCGGACGCCCGAAATCGATGATCTCGTCGAGCGCGGCCCGAACCGTGCGCCCCGTAAAGAGCACGTCGTCGGCGAGCACGAGTGTCTTGCCCTGTATGTCGAACGGGATGTTGCTCTCATTCACGACGGGCTGCTCCGCGATGGTCTGGAGATCGTCGCGATACAGCGTGATGTCGAGAACACCCACGGGAAGCGGGGCCTTCTCGATCTCCTCGATCGCCGCGACCAGCCGCCTGGCCACGAAGGCACCCCGTGTCTGAATCCCGATCACAGCCAGCCCCTCGAGTCCCCCGTTGCGCTCCAGGATCTCGTGGGCCATGCGCGTGATCGCTCGACGCATGTCCTCGGCGCTCATGACGCAGGCCTTTGTCTTCACGTCGTGCCACCTCCGGTAGACGTCCTCGTTCGTCGAACCCGGCCGGTCATCACCTCCGCCTCACCGGCGCAAACCGCCTAGAATCTATCATCTGATGCCCCGCCTCGCAAGCCGGGCGTCCCGAGCACGACGGACGCCACATCGCCCGCCAGCCTCTCATCGCGCCGGGAGAGCGCATTCACGAGCTCGTACGCGGGTGGCGCCTCGAGCCCCAGGCGCTGGAGCAGCTCGGCGTTGCCGAACACCTCCGCGGGGGTCCCGTGGGCCGCGACCGAACCGTCGGCCAGAACGACCAGACGTTCGGCCGTCTCCTCGGCCAGTTCCGGGTCGTGCGTGACGAGCACCACCGCCCGGCCGGCCTTCCGCTCGCTCCGGATGAGATCGAGGATGCGATCGCGCGTTGCCGGGTCGAGCCCCGCACTCGGCTCATCGAGGAGCAGGAACGGCCGCTCGAGAACGGCGAGGGCCGCGATCGCGACACGCCGCTGCTCTCCCGCGCTGAGCGTCATCGGCGACCGCCCGGCGAAGCGGTCGTGATCGAGGCCGACGCGGTCGAGCGCGGCACCGACCCGTGTCTCGATCTCCGCATCCGCCACCCGCAGGGCACGGAGTCCGAACGCGACCTCGTCGAGCACGGTCTCCTCGAAGAACTGGAGCTCCGGGAACTGATAGACCAGGCCGACCACCGACTTGAGCGTCTGCCCACGCTCACCGCCGGCGAGCTCTGCCGAGCCCATCGTGGGCACCACGAGCCCGGCCGCGACCTCGAGGAGTGTCGTCTTTCCGGAGCCGGTCGGCCCCATGATCGCCACGGCGTCGCCCGCGGCGATCTCGAGGCTGACGCCTTCGAGACCGCTGCGCGCCGTCGGCAGCCCCGGGTCGTAGGTCAGCCCGACGTCTCTGAGCAGGATCCTCACGCCGACTCCCCCGTCAGGGCCTCGATCAGGCCGTCCATGGTCAGGAGCCCAACCGGCACGGACCATCCGGATGAGCGGAGCGCATCCGCCAATCCCACCGCTGGTGGAGCCTTGAGCCCCCACGACGCGGCGTCGCTCCCTGACGCGAAGAGATCCTCGGGCGGGCCGTCGAAGACGATCCGCCCCTCCACCAGAACGACCGCGCGATCGGCGTAGGCGATCTCCTCGGGGAACTGGGTGACGTGGACGACGGTGCGTTCCTCGCGTCTCCGGAGTCGCGCCAGAAGCGACCAGAGGTCGTCCCGACCCTGCGCGTCGAGCAGCGACGTCGGTTCGTCGAGGAGCAGATGTCGGGGACGCATTGCGAGAACGGCCGCGACCGCGACGCGCTGCTTCTCTCCGCCCGAGAGCTGGTGCGGCGGCCGGTGCCTGAGCGCTTCCAGCCCGAGAAGCGGCACGAGCGACTCGATCCGCGACCGCATCTCCTCGCGGTCGAGACCCAGATTCTCCATGCCGAAGGCGAGCTCGCGCTCGACCGTTGTGCTCACGATCTGGTTGTCGGGGTTCTGGAAGACGAGGCCGACGCGTCGCCGGATCTCCCAGAGCGCATCGGCGTCGCGGGTATCCATCCCGTCGACGACGACGGATCCGCTCGTCGGAAGCAGGAGGGCGTTGAGGAGTCTGAGGAGACACGTCTTGCCGGACCCGCTCGGCCCGGCGATCGCCACGGTCTCGCCGTCCGCGATCGTGAGCGTGACGCCTGCGAGCGACGAGCGCGTGGCGCCCGGGAAGACAACACCCGCGTCGCGGAGTTCGATCACGGCTGACCCGCTTCCCACGGACTCGCGTCGAGATCCTCATCCGTCACGGGTGCGGGCTGCCCGGGCACGAGGCGCCCCTCAGCGGCGCGGATCCGCTCGACCGCCGCCTCACCTGCGAGCTCGATCAGACGCGTCCTGGCAACCTCGGACCACGTCCCGTTCGGATGGCGTCTCAGGTAGGCGTCGAGCGCGAAGACGCCGTCCTGTTCGCGTCCGACGTCCAGAAGCGCCACGGCGCGGGAGAACATGGCATCCTCGTGCGCGGGCTCCAGCATCAGCGCGCGCTCGAAGTGCGCCAGCGCCCCGGCCACGTCTCCCCCGTCGAACACGGCCTTGCCGAGCGCGAACTCGATGCCGGCGTCGTCGGGGCGGACCGCGAGCACCTGCTCGAGCATCGCGATCGCGGCGGACGGTTCACCCATCATCAGGAGAACGACGCCCAGGTTGTATCCGGCATCGACGAACCGCGGGTCGACACGGAGCGCCTCGCGGAACTCCTCGGTCGCCTTCATCAGCTCGCCACGCTCCGCGAGTTCGGTCCCGCGGTTGTAGTGCGACTTGGCCTCGGTGCGCCGCGCGTATCGCGCAACATCCTCCTCGCCCACCGGCACATCAACGAGCGCTCCCGGGTCGAGCGCCATCCAGGCCGTCGCCCCGTTGGAACCGGCGAGGAAGTCCGCCGCGTCGGTCGTTCCGTAGTAGTCGTCGGCGATGGAAGCGAACGTCTCCCCATCGGCGACCACGTGCGTGACGATCTCGATCGTCTCCGCGCCGCTTCCGGTCGTCGCCGGCGGCCCGCCGCACCCGGCGGCGAGCAGCAGCACGGCGCACGCGAGGGCGAGCGGAGCAAGCCGCGCCGGTCTCATCAGCTCTCGCATCGGACCTCCTCGAGCGCGCGCACGAGCCGTGCGCGGACGTTCTCGTGACCTTCCATGACAACGAGCTCTCGCCGGAGTTCGAGCGCCCCGGGGAACCCCTTGAGGGTCGCCACGAGATGCTTGCGCATCTCCATGACGCCGCGACGATCTCCTTTGGCCTCGACCATGAGATCGAGGTGTTCGATGACGAGTTCGAATCGTTCGACGATCGTCGGCTCCGGTCCGGCATCCCCCGTCGCGAGGAGAGCCGCCGCCCGCTCGAAAAGCCACGGGTTGCCGATGGCGCCGCGCCCGATCATCACACCGTCAACGCCGGTCTCCTCGAGCATGCGGCGCGCGTCGTCCGGCGTCTTCACATCCCCGCTGCCGATGAGCGGGACTGTGCATGAACGCTTGATCTCGCGCAACAGCCCCCAGTCCGACACACCCTTGAAGCCCTGCGCCCGCGTTCTCGGATGGACGGTGATGGCGGCAACGCCAAGCCCGGAGAGCATCGCGGCCGCCTGCGGCGCGTTGATCGAGCACTCGTCCCAACCGCTGCGGATCTTCACGGTCACCGGGAGCGTCGTCGATTCGATCGCCGCCGTGACAACGTCCTCCAGGAGCGTCAGGTCGCGCATGAGCGCTGCGCCCGAGGTCGACTTGACGACCTTCTTGACGGGGCACCCGGCATTGACGTCGATGGCGTCCGGCCCGAGTGCGGCGGCACGGCGCGTGGCCTCGGCCATCGACTCCGGGCGGCTCCCGAACAACTGGAACGCGATCGGTCGCTCCTCCTCATGGAACGCGAGAAGATCGAACGTCTTCCAGCTGTTCCGGACGGCGCCCTCGGCGCTGACCATCTCGGTCCAGACCATCGACGCCCCGTGACGACGGCAGAGCCGACGCATGGCGCTGTCGCTCAGACCCGCCAGCGGCGCGAGGACGATCGGCGGATCGATGACGATGTCTCTGATTCGCATGAGTGGAGTATAGGCTGGCTGTTTCGCGACCGTCAATAGAGCGGGGCGAGAGCATCGGCTCCCGCCCCGTGGATAGCGTGTTTCGTCGAGCCCGGACTCACCGGCGCCGTGCGAACGCCACACCGCGCCCGGGCGCACGGCTATTCGTCGTCCGCGCCCTCGGCCTCAGCGTACTCCTCGGCCAGACCGAAGAGCTCGTCGAGGTCGGTCGCCTGCATCGTCAGTGCGACGGTCCGGCTGAGCTGCGTGTCGCCTTCGATGGCGATCTCGTAGGCGCGTTCCCGCCCCCAGAGTTTCCGGGCCAGGTCGCGGCGGATCGAGAGCTCGATCTCATCGCGATGCTCCGCGACCTCGTCGGTGGTGAACTCGAACTCGTCCTCCTCGAGAAACTCGAGAAACGCGGTCCACATCGGCTCGGTGACCCGGATGTCCGGACCCGGGATCTCGTGATCACTCAGGTACTGGATCGCGAACTCGAAGAACTCCTCGCGCCGCTCCAGATCGACCGTGATGTCGGAGCGCCGACCACTCTCGATGGTCACGTCCGGCGTCACGCCGCCGCCTCCGTAGACGGTCCGTCCGCCCGCCGTCGTGTACTCCGGCTTCGGCTGTTCGGCCTCCGCGTCCTCGCCCTCGGCGACCTCGTCGCGGTCCCAGCGCTCGGGCTTCTCAATGAGTCGCCCGCTCGACGTGTACCACTTGGCCGTCGTCAGCTTGACCGCGCACTCCTTGGTCAGAGGGCGCAGGCGCATGAGGGTCTGCACGGAGCCCTTCCCGAAGCTCGTCGTGCCTGCGACGATGCCCCGGTCCCAGTCCTGAATGGCGCCCGCGAGGATCTCCGATGCACTCGCACTGCCGCCGTTGACGAGCACCACGATCGGGAAGTCGCGCTCGTAGCGCGCCGGCGTGCTCGCGTAGAACTCCTTGTTCTGCTCGCTGATGCGGCCGCGGGTGCTCACCACCAGTTCACCGCTGTCGAGGAAGACGTCGCTGACGTCGACCGCTTCAGAAAGCAGTCCGCCGGGGTTGCTCCTGAGGTCGACGACGAGCCCGCGCATGCCTTCCGAGTCGAGCCTGTCCAGCTTCTCCTCGAGTTCGCGCGCGGTCGTGCGCGAGAATCGCGAGATGCGGACGTAGCCTATGCGATCGTCCATCATGAACGCGTACGGCACGCTGTCGATACGGATGATGTCGCGGGTGACCGTGTAGTCGAGATTCCCGTCGACGCCCTCGCGGTAGATGGTGATGTTCACCTTGGTTCCGGGCTCGCCCCGAAGTTTGAGGATCGCCTGGTCCGTCGTGATGCCCCGCGTCGACTCGCCTTCGATGGCGATGATGCGGTCGCCCGACTGAATGCCGAGATCGTACGCGGGCGTTCCCTCGATCGGGCTGACGACGGTCAGAACACCGTCGCGCGCCGTGATCTGGATTCCGAGCCCCCCGAACTCACCCTCCGTCGTCACCTGGAAGTCCGTGAAGGACTCCTCGTCGAGAAAGACCGAGTACGGATCGAGGCTCGAGAGCATCCCGCGAATCGCTCCGTACATCAGCTCCTTGGAGTCGACCTCCTCGACGTAGACGTGCTCAACCTTCGCGAGCGCGTCGTTGAAGAGATCGAGGTAGGTGTACAGGTCGTTGCGTGCGCTGACACGCTCGACGACGAAACCGCCGAGCAGCGCTCCGACGATAAGCGCCGTCATGACAGGCGCGAGCCTTCTGAATCGTCTGGTCATAGATGCCTTCCTCAGTTGCCGTACCCGTGGACCCTGAGTCGCTCTTCGAGAGCCCGCGTCAGCCTGCGGGCGATCGCCTCGACGCTCTCACGAGCGTCGAGGACCACGAACCGGTTGGGATCGAGCTCCGCTTCGGCGAGATAGCCGCCGCGGACCCGCTGGTGGAACTCGAGCTCCTCCAGCTCGATCCGATCACGCGTCTCGCCCGACGTCCGTCCGTCAAGACGCGCGAGACCCTCCTTCGGGTCAAGATCCAGCAGGAAGGTCACATCTGGTTTGACGCTCCGGGTGGCGACTTGGTTCAACGAACGGACCAGATCAGCACCCAGCCTGCGTCCGGCGCCCTGATACGCCACGCTCGCGTCGGCATAGCGGTCTGAGATCACAACCGAGCCGCGCTCAATGGAGGGAAGGATCACGGCAGCTGTGTGCTCCGCGCGCGACGCGAGATAGAGGAAGAGCTCGGTCTCCGGAAGCATCCGCCCTCCGACGTCGAGCAGCGCGTCGCGGAGCCGTTCGCCGAGCGGCGTCCCGCCGGGCTCGCGGGTCAGCACGACCTCATAGCCGCGTTCTGCGAGCCACGCGACGAGCAGGTCGGCCTGCGTCGACTTGCCGCAACCCTCGACCCCCTCAAGCGTGATGAAGAAACCCTTGCGCCGGCACTCGCTCACGGGCGCCTCCTCCTGATGATACGCGCAGGCCGGGGTCATCCCCGGCCCGCGGTCGATACTCAGTGTGCTGTCGCACTGCTGCGCGACCGGCCAAAGGGCGCGCTACTTCTTCGGCTTCGCGGGCTTCTGCGCGTGCTTCCGGATGTACGCCTCGGTCTTCTCACGCGCCTCGTAGTCGGTGTACTGCTTCGGCGGCGACTTGAAGAAGTACGACGACGGCGCGTCGATGGCGCCGGAGAGCCCGTGGTCGAGCGCGAGCTTGCAGCACCGGACGGCGTCGATCATCACGCCCGCCGAGTTCGGTGAGTCCCAGACCTCAAGCTTGAGTTCCGCGTTCAACGGCACGTCCCCGAACGTCCGACCCTCCATCCGCACGTACGCCCACTTCCTGTCCGTGAGCCACGCCACGTAGTCTGAGGGTCCGATATGCACGTTGTCGGCCCCGATGTCGTAGTCGAGCTGTGACGTGACGGCGTTGGTCTTCGAGATCTTCTTCGACTCCAGCCGTGAACGCTCGAGCATGTTGAGGAAGTCCGTGTTGCCGCCGACGTTGAGCTGGCTCGTCCGCTCGAGCCGGACGCCGCGCTCGCGGAAGAGCGTGGTGAGCACGCGGTGGACGATGGTCGCGCCGACCTGCGACTTGATATCGTCACCCATCACCGGGAGGCCCTTCTTCTCGAACCGCTGCTGCCAATAGCGCTCACGCGCGATGAAGACCGGGATGCCGTTGACGAACCCGCACCCCGCCTCGAGGATCTGCTCGACGTACCACTTCGTCGCTTCTTCGCTACCGACCGGCAGGAAGCTCAGCACGACGTCGGTCTTCGTGTCCTTGAGCAGCCCCACGATGTCGTCGGTCGGGCCCGGGGCCTTCTCGATGACCTCGGAGAGGTACTTGCCGAGCCCGTCATGCGTCATGCCGCGCGCGACCTTGATGCCGAGCTGCGGCACATCACTGAACTTGTACGTGTTGTTCGGCTTCGTGAAGATCGCCTCGGACAGGTCCTTCCCCACCTTGTTCTTGTCGATGTCAATCGCAGCGGAGATCTCGACGTCGCTGATGTGATACCCACCGAGGTTGACGTGCATCAGACCCGGCACGAACTCGTCATCGGCGGCGTTCTTGTAGAACTCAATGCCCTGCACGAGCGACGAGCAGCAGTTGCCGATGCCGATGATGGCCACCCTGACCTTCTTCTTCCCCATCGAACACTACCCCCGAGAGTTGTCCTGCGGAGGACCGTCACCTCGAAGCGTGCGGACGACGTGGTGAATCCTCTGCGCAGCTGTGATGTGAGACAGAATCGCCAGAATCCAGAGTACGACCCTGAACACCGCGGGGCCGAGCAGCACACCGACGATGATCAGAATGAGCCGCTCGGGGCGCTCGGCGATGCCGACCTGACAGTCGACACCGATCGCCTCCGCGCGTGCTCTCGTGTAGCTCACGAGGAGCGAGCCGCCGAGTCCGACGAAGATGACCGCCGCCGTCACCGGGTCCGGAACGATGCCCGGACCGCCGAGGTAGTACACGAGCGCTCCGAGGAGCACCACGAGCTCCGAGTACCGGTCGAGCGTCGAGTCAAGAAACGCGCCCATGCGCGTCGCTCGGTCGCCCGCCCGGGCCACGGCGCCGTCGGTCATGTCGCAGATGCCGCCGACGAGTACGAGGACACCAGCCGCGAGGAAATGGCCTCGCGCCAGCGCGACACCAGCGAGCGTCGAGAGCACCAGGCCGAAGACCGTAATGGCCGTCGGCGAGATCCCGAGATCCGCCGCGAACCGCGCCGCCGGGTCCAGAAGCTCTCGAGCTCTGGTCTTGATGCCGGCAGTCATCGTTCCTTCACCGTTCCCGCGGTCATGATACCGCTTCCTCCCCGCGAAACAGGGCAGTCTATCACCGCCTGCTCCGTGGTGTCAATGGCGCCTGCGCGCCGGCCACGAGCACCACAATCTCGCCCTTGGGCTTCGACTCGGCATATCGCGCGGCCAGTTCCGGGAGCGTGCCCCGAACGAACTCCTCGTGGACCTTCGTGAGTTCGCGGGCCACGACGGCCTTCCGGCCGCCCAGGACTTCGGCCATCGCAGCCAGCGTCTTGCCGACACGGTGCGGCGACTCGTAGAACACGAGCGTGCAGCCCAGGGCCCCGAGTTCCTCGAGCCGGCTCCGCCGTGCCCCGTCCTTCCTGGGCAGGAACCCAGCGAAGTGGAACGGCTGGGGCGGGAGCCCCGCGGCACAGAGCGCCGCGGTCACCGCCGAAGGACCGGGAATGGGCATCACCCTGATGCCCATGCGCACGGCCAGCTCCACGAGACGGTAGCCCGGGTCGGAGACGAGCGGCGTCCCGGCATCGGTCACGAGCGCGAGCGTCTCTCCCGCCTTCAGTCGCTCGACCAGGCGGACCGCCGCGCGCTCCTCGTTGTGCTCGTGGTAGGCGACGAGCGGTCGCCGGATATCGTAGCGCTTGACCAGCGTCTTCGTCCGTCGAGTATCCTCCGAGGCGATCGCGTCGACGCTCTTGAGCGTCTCGACGGCGCGGAACGTCATGTCGTCGAGGTGCCCGATCGGCGTCGCGACGACGTAGAGCGTCCCGAAGTCCTGTGCTCCGTCGGCGCTCATGCCATCTCCCCGGACTCGGAGGCCACGCTGCTCGCTGGCTCGCCCGCGGGCGCGCGGTCGATCTCGCTGGCGAAGAGCACCTCGTCCGAGACGCTCAACCGGTAGAACAGCTCGACCGGCCCGTCCGCCACACGCATCGGTGTTCGGAACCGAAGTCCGTTCGCCTCGGCTGCCGCCACGGACCCGGTCGTGACACCGCGCGCGAGCAGCACGGGGCGTCCCCAGCTCTGTCCGAAGGGTGCCAGCGCCGCCAGCTCGCGCGCCGTCTCGATGGTCGCGTCGGCCAGGTCCAGCCGGGCGTCGACGCGGCGCGGGAGGGGCTGTGGCGGGTGCTCGGCGACGTGCGCAAGCATCCGCTCGCGGAACTCCGGGATGCGGTCGCTCTCGATCGAGAAGCCGGCGGCGCGCGGGTGCCCCCCGTATCCGAGGAAGAGCGCCCCCATCGACTGGAACGCCGTGACGAAGTTGTACCCGGCCGGCCCCCTCGCCTCGGCGTGCGCCTCACCGTTCTTCCGGACGAGCAGCAGACAGGGTTTCCCTGTCTGCTCGACAAGCCGCGAGGTCGCGCTCCCCATGACCTCGATCGGGACGTCGGCCTCGAGAATGAACACGTCCTCCCCGCCGGCGTCGGCCGCCGCACGCTGGACGATCTTCCACGCGCGGTTCGCCTTGCTCCGCCACTCCTGCCGCATCTGTCCCAGCTCGTGCGCGATGGCCTCGGCCTCGCCCGGGTCCTCCGTGGCCAGCATCTCGTAGGCGCGGTTCGTCCCGCGCCCGTCGGAGACCCGTCCGAAGATCGAACTCATGTTCTCCTGGATCTCGTCGTGCGAGACCGGACGTCCCGAGAAGCCGAGCGCGTCGAGGAGCGCCCGCAGGCCAGGCCGGACGGTGTCCGGAAGGACGCGAAGCCCCTCCGTCACGAGGATCCGGTTGTCGCCGGTCAGCGGCACGCGGTCGGCGATCGAGCCGATCGCCGCGAGCGCGAGCGTCTCATCGTGCCATCGCTCGCCGCGCCACCGAGGAACGTCGGCGACACGCCGGTCGGCGAGTTCCTCGAGCAAGAGACGGCCAAGCCGCCATGCGACCCCCGCGCCCGCCATGTACCGGTACGGGTACTGCGAGTCCGGGAGCTTCGCGTTGACGATGGCGACCGCCGCGGGCAGCTGGGGCGGGATCTCGTGGTGGTCGGTCACGAGGACGTCGATCCCGAGCGAGTTCGCGTGCGCGATGTGGTCCACCTCGCTGACGCACGAGTCGACCGTGATCAGGAGCTTCGTCCCGGCGGCCGCGTGACCGTCGATCTCGGCGGTACTGAGGCCGTGCCCCTCGGTCCGTCGGTCCGGGATGTAGACGCTGACGTCGCCGCCGAGGTCGCGGAGTGCCTCAACCATGGCGATCGACGCGGTCACGCCGTCAGCGTCATCGTGTCCGTGGACGACGATCCGCTCACCGCGCTCGAGCGCTTCCTCGACACGGGCGACGAAGTCCTCCGCATCCGGCAACAGCCGGGCGTCCGGAAGATCCGCGAGCGAGGGCGAGAGCAGCCGCTTCGCCTCGTCCCCCGAGGAGGTCCCCCGTCTCACGAGTGTGGCAGCGGTTGCTGCAGTGAGGCCGGCCGACCTCTGGATCCCCTCGCGGATCTCCGGGTCGGCCGGCTCAAGGCTCCAGCGGTAACGAGCCCCGTCGATGATCATCGAGAATCCTTCTCGACCATCTTCATGAACCCCCTGAGGAGGTCGATCGGGACGGGGAAGATGATCGTCGAGTTCTTCTCGACCGAGATCTCCGTCAGGGTCTGCAGATAGCGGAGCTGAAGCGATCCGGGCTCGCTGGAGAGTACCTTCGCGGCGCCGGAGAGCTTCTCCGAGGCCTGCATCTCGCCGTCGGCGTGGATGATCTTGGCCCGGCGCTCGCGCTCGGCCTCCGCCTGGCGCGCGATGGCCCGCTGCATGGTGTCGGGCAGATCGACGTGCTTGACCTCGACCGCCGAGACCTTGATGCCCCAGCTGTCGGTCTGCTTGTCGAGGATGCTCTGGAGTTCCTGGTTGATCTTCTCACGCGCCGACAGCAGCTCGTCGAGCTCCGCGCCGCCGATGACGCTCCGGAGCGTCGTCTGCGCCAGCTGCGAGGTCGCGTAGTGATAGTCCTGGACCTCGACGATGGCCTTGTTGGGATCGAACACGCGGTAGTAGACGACCGCATTGACCTTCACCGACACATTGTCCTTGGTCACGACATCCTGCGACGGTACATCCATCGCGATGATGCGAAGGCTCACGCGAATCAGGCGGTCGATGAACGGGATGATCAGGATGAGACCAGGCCCCCGCGAGTCGACCAGACGGCCGAGGCGGAAGATGACGCCGCGCTCGTACTCCTTGAGCACGTAGATCGCCTTCATGATCAGTACGAGGGCGACCAGGATCAGTACGATGACGCCACTCATGGTGTTCCTCCCTATTCGATGGACTCCACGCGGAGTTCCATGCCCTTGACCGCGACGACACGGACCCGGCTCCCCGCGGGAATGGGTGCGGCAGCCTGGGCGTTCCAGTACTCGCTGTGCACGTAGACCTTGCCTCGGGGCGAGAGCTCGGTCATCGCCTCCCCGATCTCCCCCACGATCCCGGCCTGCCCGGTCACCACCCGGCGCGACTGCGCCAGCAACCCGATCGGCACGGCCGCGATGAAGAAGACGATCATCAGAGCCATCGCAGGGAAGATGGCGCTCTCTCCGAGCCCGAAGAGGCGAAGAAGCGCCACGAGCAGATCGATCAGACTCGTGTACTCACCCATGTGAACCCCCTTGACGCCTCCATCCTGCGACAGAGCCGGCATAGCTGTCAATGGGTTTGCCCCGGGGCCGCCCCCAGAGCATCGAGGGCACGCCACGCGAACGGGGGGCCCGATGCACCGGGCCCCCCGCCAAAGACCGCCTGAACGTCGACGACTACTTCACGTAGTCCTTCAGCGACTTGCCAGCCTTGAACTTCGGGTAGTAGTGAGCGCCGACGTGCTTCGTCTTGTCGGTGCCCGGGATCCGCCAGTCGCGGGCCGGACGATGATCGGCGCTGAACGTGCCGAAGCCGGTGATCTGGATCTTGCCGTGAGCCTTGAGCTCCGCGGCCAGAACACCGTCGCCGATGCCGAACAGCGCGTCCACAACGTCCTTCGCGGCGCGGTTCGAAAGACCGGTCTTGTCAGCCAGCTTCTCGATCAGCTCAGCCTTGTTCATCTGCCACTCCCCCTTCGGCTTCGGATCGGGTGACCCGATCCGTCCCTCGGCTCTGTGCTCCCACAAACCACGGATTCACAACACACCGAATGTGCGGACAAGCTACACCACGCCCCCAAATCTTGTCAATAGGAAAGCCCCTAGAAAGTAGGGTGTTCAGAGCACGTGGTCCCGCAGGATGGGCGTGTTCGCTATACTGGTAACGGCGCGGTATCTGGTGTGCCTAGCGGATGGACCGACTCAGGCTCTTGGTACCCGATTCCGCCTGTATCTCGGGGAGGGCCTTGACGTTAATGCGGAAGTAGTACTGCCATTCATCGTCGTAGTATCGACCCACGAAACGGGCCTCCCAGCAGTGCATGTCGCGGTAGATCGCATACTCCTGGCTCGCGATCTCCTGCTCGGAGAGGTCGTAGTGGACGCTGTAGTTGACCCGCCAGTGGTCCGTGAGCGACAGCGCGGCGCGTCCGTCAAGCCAGTAGGTCGCATCGCCGGGGTCCGCCCCGCGCGAGTAGCGAAAGGTCCCGGACGCACTCCAGGGCCTCGACGTTGCCAGGTCCGCGGTCGATCGTTCGGCCAGCTCGGCGCGGAGCTGATCGGCCGGGGACCCGGTCCCCTCGACGATGCGGTCCTCCCAGCTCGTCTCGGACACGAGCGGCGGCTTCCCCTTCAGGTTCAGGCTGACGGTGAGGTCCTGACGTGTCAGATCCCAGTCGTACGGGTCGTGGGTCGTGTTGATCCGTACCGACGAGTTGGCGAACGGCTTGAGGTCCAGTCTGGAGACCAGATTCGACCACGGCTCCTCGTCGTCGGTGAAATCGTGGGACGCGGACATCGACACGCGCAGGAAGTCGTCCTTCTTGACCACGCTCTCGCCCTGTCGAAGCTTGAGCTGGAGCTTGTTGACGAGCGAGACCGAGACGGACTGGCGCTCCCGGGGCGTGCTGCCGAAGCCCGAGAAGCTATAGAACCGATCCGACCCGTTCTCGTCGAAGTACTCGCCGAACTCCGGTGTCCAGTTGTAGGAGAGCGACGGTTCGATGATGTGCCGCACGCCCTCGACGCCGGCCACCTGCGGATAGAAGGTCCCGTAGACGGTGGTCCCTGTGGAGACGCTCGTGTCGTACGTGAAGCGCGACGGATACTCGTTGCCGTCCTTGTCGCGGTCGTACCAGTTCTGCTGAAGGTTGATCCTCGGCGAAAGATTGAGCCAGCCGAGGAGCTTCTCCGAATAGCGGACAGAGCCCTTCGCGCCGATTCCCTGGTGGACCACGGTCCCGTCACCCGATCGCGCGCGATCGTTGACGCCCCGTGCGCTCCAGCTGTATGAGACCTTTGAGAGCACCGAGGCAAGCCCGGTCGCATCGGCGTCTGCGTCGACGAGCGGTTTCTGCGATGCGGTCAACTCGATCTTCGGCAGCAGCTCGTCGATCGAACCCTCGTCGAGCTGCTCCTGACGGTCCAACGTGATGCCGGTCGTGAACCCGCTCCACCGGCCGCGGAACCAGAGCTGCGAGTGGAGGCTCCGGTTGACGCTCTCCTGGATGGACTGATTCGAGTCGCTCGCGTACGCCTCGTCGCTCCGGAAGTCGCCTGAGATGCCCGCCGTCCACGTCCGCCCGAACTCCTGACGGTGATCGACCTTGAGATCCCAACGCCGCTTGCCGAAGAGCAGCTCCTGCATGAAGGAGCTCTGGACCGACCCCGACAGCTGATAGCGCACCTTGTATCGCGCCTCCAGATTGGCGATCCAGCGAGTCTGCTCGTAGTAGTCGAACCATCCAGCGAGGTCCCAGTAGTCGCTCGGAGCCCAGTAGTAACCGAAGTTCCTCACGAAGCGACCTCGGTCTCCTGAGAACCCCACCTCGATCTGCGGGATGAGGAAGCCGGAGTGGCGGTCCTTCCGGATGGGGAACACGTAGAACGGAAGCGCGAAGACGGGGATCTCACCGATGTAGAGCACCACCGGTTTCGCGACCACCTTGTCATCGAGGTAGACCTTCATCCGACCGGCCTCGAGCCGGTAGTGCGGCGTCGGGGCCCAGCAGGTCGTGTAGATGCCGCCCCACGCGCGGAGGGTCCCGTCTTCCTCGCGGACGATACGATCGCCGTAGTAGATGCCATCCTCGAAGCGGGTCACGCCGTCGACGACCGAGCCTGCGCGGACGTCCATGTCGTACCCGAGCCGGTCCCCGACCAGCCGCTCGTCCTTCTCGCGGAGGTCGGGACTCCCCTCCGCCGTCAGGAGATCGCGGTCCGGATCAAACTCGACGCGTTCGGCGGTAAGGACCGTCTCCTTGTACTCGGCGCGCGCCGAGCCGTTCAGGAGCATGCGGTTCCGCGCCACGTAGTAGTCGAGCTGGTCGGCCGAGTAACCCACGCGCTCGAGCCGTGGCATCGTGATCGTGTCCGCCATCTCGGCCGCGAGGTCGACGACCAGGGTCGTGGTGTCCGGCTGCGCTTCGGCGGCCGGCTGCGGCGCAACCTCCGCCTCCTCGCCGTCGCGCCGCGCTTCGTCGGAGAGCATCCAGTAGACACCGGATGCGCCGCGGCGGAACGTCGCACGGCTGATGCGCCCGTCGGCGAACCGAATGTCTACCTCGGGCGCCGTGACGGTGTTGCTCTCACCCTCGCTTCCGATCTCGTGGCCGCTCTCCGCCTCGCCTCGGACGGTGAGAAGGACCGGCTGCTCATCCTCGAAGAACACCGTCAGCGTGTCGCCGGTGACATACCCGGACTCGGGCGGTCCCCCCTCGGCCGGTTCGAGCTCATAGCCGATCCGGGCGTTGCCCGTGGCCAACAGTCGCGAGACGGACCCGTCCTCGGCGTGGATGACGATCTCCTCGCCGGACAGCCGCTCGGTCGCACGGTCGACGACCGGGTCACCGGTCAGCAGGATACTCTCCTCGACCCCGTCGATGTGGATAATGCGTGCGCTCCCGCGGACTTCACCCCGTGTGAGAACCGCGTCGCCGAGGGCGGTGACGGTGTCCTCGCGCGGCCGGAGCTCGATGAGGCTGCCGGTCAGCACCGCGACATCGGGGTCTGGCCCGCCGGTCGTGTCCGCATTGCTCGTCACAGTCCCGTGGAGCTCACCGGTGCCCTCGACCAGCGTCGGGTCGACCTCGGTCGCGTCAGCCGTCGCCTCCCCGGTCTCATCGTCGACCACGCGGGTCCTGAGAACCGGTCCCTGCGACGCGCGAGCCTCGCGTCGGCCGAAGTCGTAGACGATCATACCCGCGGTCAGATCGGAACCGCTCTCTTCGTCAATCGCGCGGGCATCGCCGCGCGCGACGGCGACGTCGTCATCGCGGTGGATCTCGATCCGGCGCGCGGTCAGAACACCGGCCGAGTCGGCGAAGGAGGCGTTTCCCATGAGAATGGCAAGATCGCTGTCGCGGAAGTACTTGAGAGTGTCGCACGCGATCTCCGACCCCCGATCCTCGCCGTGGACGCGGCCGTGGACCAGCGCGAGCCTGAGCTCCTCCCAGTACATCCCGTGATCGCCGACGAGCGTGGCGCCCTGTCGGGTGATGGTGACGTTGCGCTCCAGACGGATCCAGCGGCCGGATGCGTCCTCCCCGGACTCGACCTCCTCCGCCGTGATGAGGAAACCGTCGCCGGAGGCGACGGCCGACCGCATCACCGGATCGGTGATCTCGGGTAGCTGGACGCTGTCGGGGGACTGCGCCACGACCATCGCGGGGGTCGCGAGCAGCAGCACAGTCACAATGAGTGTCAGACGTGTGGTCACCATGCGGCCCGTGGGTCCTCGTGGAGTTCGGGAGAAGGGAGCGGTCGGACTATCCCGTGAAGGCCTCGCTTGCGGCGATGTCGGCCACGAGGGCAGCCCCGACAACGCCGGCTGTGTCACCGAGTTCCGCGACCGCGATGCGGGTCGGCACACCCTGATAGACGGCCGTCCTCGCCGCGAGTTCCGTGGCTGCCGCGTCCAGCAGGCTGGACCCCGCCGCCGCCACACCACCGCCGACCACGATGACGTCAGGGTCGAGCGTCGCGACGATGTTCCCGAGGAGCACGCCGAGTGTCCGTCCGGCTTCGGCCATGACGCGCGCCGCCATCGTGTCGCCCTGCGCCGCCGCCTCACCGACGGCCCGTGCCGTGAGCTCTCCGGCATGTGAGGAAAGCGACGAACGCTCGCCGGCCTCGAGCAGCGTGCGTGCCCGGGAGACCAGCGACGCCGCGTTGACGAGCGGCTCGACGCAGCCGTTCGTCCCGCACGCACAGCGGACGCCGCCACTGAGGTCTATGACCGTGTGGCCGAGTTCGGCGGCGAACCCGTGGCTCCCGCGGTAGATGGAACCGTTCAGGATGATGCCGCCTCCGAGACCGGTTCCGAGCGTGACCATCACGGCGTTCGTCGTCCCGCGCGCCGCCCCCGCCCGAAACTCGCCGTAGGCGGCGGCATTCGCGTCGTTCTCGAGCGCAACCGGAACACCGAGATGCCGCGAGAGCTCCTCGGCGAGTCTGACGTCAAGCCACTGGGGAAGATTCGGCGAGCGGTGGACGATGCCGGCCCGATGATCGATCAGGCCGGCGCACCCGCACCCGCAGGTCTCACAGGTGAGACCGGAGCGTTCGAACACCGTCGCGGCAAGCCGTTCGATGGTCATCAGCGCGTCGACCGGGGCGCCGCCGGACCAGCCGCTTGCCTCGAATGCGGCGACGCGGCCGTCCGCGTGGACGACCGCAGCCTTGATGTTCGTGCCGCCGATGTCGATACCGAGACTCGTGGACACGCGCTACCCCTGGTTGCCGTGGAGGAGTGACGCGCCGGTCTCCTTGTCGAAGAGGTGGGCGTGGCCGATGTCGAGGACGAGGTCGACGTCCGTGTTCACGGCCGGTGGCGTCCGCACGTCAATGCGGGCCACCATGTCTTTCCCGGAGAGCGAGAAGTAGAGGAAGATCTCGTTCCCCATCGGCTCGACGACCTCGACGTGCGCCTTGATCGCGGCCGGCGAGGTGAGCCGGTCGGCGTCGGCCGCCTCGAAGATATCCTCCGGCCTGACGCCGAGAACCATCTCGCGGCCGATCGACCCGCGCGCCTTCTCGGCGAGCTCGCCCTCGAGCGGAGCCCGGAAGCTCCCGGTCTCGAAGACCGTCCGGCCGCCTTCTTCCACGAGCTTGCCCTCGACGAAGTTCATCGCCGGACTGCCGATGAACCCCGCGACGAACCGGTTGACGGGCTTCTGGTAGATGCTCAACGGATCGGCGACCTGGTGCGCGAAGCCGTCCTTCATGACCATGATTCTCGTCCCCATGGTCATGGCCTCGGTCTGGTCGTGGGTGACGTAGATCATCGTCGCCTTGAGGCGCTCGTGGAGCTTGCTGATCTCGGTCCGCGTCTGAACGCGAAGCTTCGCGTCGAGATTGGAGAGCGGCTCATCGAAGAGGAAGACCTTGGGCTTCCGGACGATGGCGCGACCGACGGCGACACGCTGCCGCTGTCCGCCGGACAGAGCCTTCGGGCGCCGGTCGAGCAGCTGATCGATACCGAGGATATCGGCCGCCTCACGGACCCGATCGTCGATCTCCTCCTTCGGATACTTCCGGAGCCTCAGCCCGAACGCCATGTTGTCGTAGACGGACATATGCGGGTAGAGCGCATAGTTCTGGAAGACCATCGCGATATCGCGGTCCTTGGGCGGCACATCGTTCACGAGCCGGTCGTCGATGTAGATCTCCCCCTCCGTCACATCCTCGAGCCCCGCGATCATCCGGAGGAGCGTCGACTTGCCGCACCCGGACGGGCCGACCAGCACCACGAACTCGCGATCCTCGACGGTCAGGTTCATGTCGCTCACGGCGACGACGCTGCCGTCAAAGACCTTCTTGACATCCTTGATAACGACGTTGGCCATCTACGCCTCCCCGGGTCCGTTCACTCTTCGGAAGCCTCTCCGAAGCCGAGGCTCTTCATGATATCGCCTACAGTGTAGTGGGAACCCGTGATCAAGACAAGGTCTCCTTCCCCCGCCTCGGAGACGGCCGCGGCGACCGCGGCGCCTGGTGATGAAACGGCAGCGGCCTCAATGTTGTGCTGCCGGGCCACGAGCAGGAGGTCGGCGGCGCGGGCCGCCCTGGGGGTACCGGGTTCAGTGAGCACCATGAGGTCGGTCGAGTCCGCCAGCGCGCCGATGAACCCGGCCGCGTCCTTGTCGGCCATGAGCCCGAGGACGACGATCAGGCGGTCGTACGCGAACACCTCGTCGAGCGCCACGGCCAGCGCGTGCGCCGCCTCGGTGTTGTGCGCCACGTCCGCGACGACCGTCGGGCGCCTGTCGAGGATCTGGAGTCTCCCGAGCGACATCGCCTCGGAGAGCCCACTTCGGAGCGCCGGCTCCGAGAGCGTCATGAGCCCGTCCTTCGCGAGCTGGTGAACGGCCACGACAGCGTTGACGGCGTTCGCAACCTGATGCCTGCCGAGCATCGACGTGCTCAGGTTGCGATACGCATACTCGCCGAACTCGAGGTTGAAGATGCTCCCGGTCGAGACGATCGAGACCCTCCGGAGCTCGGACTCCTCGCGAGTCGCGACGAACCGGGCGTCGAGCCCCGACGCGACACCGCGAATGATCTCGAGCGCATCACCGGTCGCACCACACACGACGGAGCCGCCCGGACGGATGATGCCCGCCTTCTCGGACGCGATGCGGCGCACGTCGTTGCCGAGAACCTCGACATGGTCGAGCGCGATGCCGGTGATGACCGACAGCCTCGAGTCGAGCGCATTCGTCGCGTCGAGACGCCCGCCGAGTCCCACCTCGGCAACGGCGATGTCGACCTTCTGTTCCGAGAAGTAGAGCGCGGCGATCGCCGTGGCGATCTCGAAGAAGGTCGCCTCGATGTCATCGGACGCGGGCTTGAGGCGCTCGACGTACTCGAGCGCGCGATCGCGTGTGATGCGCTCCCCGTCGATGACGTAGCGCTCTGTGAAGTCGATGACATGCGGTGATGTGAAGAGGCCTGTCCGGAGGTTGTGCTCGGACAGGACCGAGGCGATCAGGTTCGACGTGGAGCCTTTGCCGTTCGTTCCGGCGACGTGGACGACGCGGAAGTCGTGGTGCGGGTTCCCGACCGAGCCGAGCAGGTACTCGACGCGCTCGAGTCCGGGTTTCATCACGAATCGTCGGCGCGCGAAGAGCCACTCCAGACAGCTGCGGTAGTCCCTAAAGGCCCTGCCGTCGCGCCTGTCCAAGCGTGTCCTCCGCCTTGTCGCGCCCGTCGTCGGTGAAGAAATCGAGGAGCTTCGCGAGCGCGCTCTTCAGCTCCTTGCGGTGGACGACGTGGTCGACCATGCCGTGTTCGAGCAGGAACTCGGAGCGCTGGAATCCCTCCGGTAGGTCCTGTTTGATGGTCTGCTGGATGACCCTGGGGCCCGCGAACCCGATCAGCGCCCCCGGCTCCGCCAGAATGACGTCGCCGAGCGACGCGAAGCTGGCGGTCACGCCGCCCGTGGTCGGGTGCGCCTGGATCGCGATGTGCGGAAGCCCCTCGTCGCGAAGCCTGGCGAGCATCGCGCTCGTCTTGGCCATCTGCATGAGCGAGAGGATCCCCTCCTGCATGCGCGCGCCGCCCGAGCTCGCCAGCGTGATCAGGGGGACCCGCTCCTCGATGGCCATCCTGGCGAGCCTGGCGATCTTCTCCCCCATCACCGACCCCATGCTCCCGCCGAGGAACGAGAAGTCGAGGATGGCGGCCATGGTCAGGTGGCCGTCGATGCGGCCGCTGCCGGTGACGACGGCCGAGTTGTGTCCGGTCTTGGCTTTCGCTGCCGAGATCCGGTCCGAGTACCGCTTCGAGTCGACGAACCCCAGCGGGTCGGACGACTCGATGCCCGTCAGTAGCTCGACGAAGCTCCCCTCGTCGATGAGGATCTTGACGTACTGATCGGCCGCGATGCGGAAGTGATGGCCGCAGGACGGACAGGTCCACAGGTGCTTCTCGAGCTCCTTGTGGTAGATGATCTCGCCGCAGTCGTCGCACTTCTTCCAGAGCCCGTCCGGCATCTCGCGCTTGGACGTCTCCTTGATCCCCTGCTTGCGGCGCTTGAGCCACGATGTCTGGTTCATGCCGGTCTCCCGGTGTGGTCGCGTATGAGGTTGCCGCTCATCATGGCACGATTGGGGCGGTCGGGCAAGTCCGGAGGACGGCCGCGGCGGAACCGCCGAGCCCGCAGGCGCAGGCGGGCCCCGGCGCTACAGGCGACGGGCGACCCCGGTGACGAGACGCAGAAGGGCCTGCCCCCCGAGCTTGCCGGTCTGAAGCACCTCGCGGTGCGTGGTCGGTCCCGGGCCGCCGGGGATGTTCGTGATGAGGGCGACGCCGAGCGTGTCGAGCGCAAGCGCCGTCGCGGTCTGTACTTCGACGACGGTGGACATCCCGATGGCCGATGCGCCGATGCGCCGCAGCATGCGGATCTCTGCCGGGGTCTCGTAGGTCGGTCCGAGCGCACCCGCGTAGACGCCCTGGCGGAGCACGATCCGCTCCTCGCGGGCGACCTCCACGGCGAGCTCCCTGAGCCGCGACGTGTAGGCGTTCGCCATCCGGAACGGGAGCGACGGGAGCCGGCGCGGCCCGGTGACCAGAGCGAGCTGGTCGGTGATGAGCATGAGGTTCCCCGCCTCGAAGTCGGGATCGAGCCCGCCGGAGGCGTTCGTCACGACGAACGTCGAGACGCCGAGACGTTTCATGAGACGGACCGTGAACGTCACCTCGAATGGCCGGTATCCCTCGTAGAGGTGGACGCGCCCCGCGAAGAGCAGCGCCGTCCTGCCGCCGATCTCGGTGAGGGTGAGCGTTCCGCTGTGGCCGGAGACCGTCGAACGGGGGAAGTCGGGGATGTCGTCGTATGGCCACGTCTCGACGGGCGTCACGCCCCCGGTGAACGACGTCAGACCGGAGCCGAGCACGACGCCGACATCGGGACGCGCGACACCGCGCTTTGACAGCCACGCCGCCGCGCGGTCGAGACGCTTCTCGTCCGCCGCCGTGGTTCGGAGTTCGCCGATCTCCCGTCGCCTCGTCACGCGTCCTCGTCCCCTCTGAGCGTGGCGAGCATCACCACCGCATCCTCGCCGTTGTCCGTGTAGTAGCCCTTCCTGACGGCCACGGGTCGGAACCCGTGTCGTTCGTAGAGCGCGATCGCGCGCGCGTTCGACGCCCGGACCTCGAGCGTCGCGATGGCGGCGCCTCCGTCGGTCGCCTCCTCGAGCGCCGTCCTCAGAAGCTCGGTCCCGACGCCCTGGTCCCAGCACCCGGCCGCGACCGCGAGGTTCCCGATGTGGAGCTCGTCCGCCACCGGCCACGAGATGAGGAACCCCACGATCTCGCCGCCAGACTCGGCCACGAGACACAGCGACCTGTGACCCTTGTCGATGTCGCTCGCGAACGAATCGCGCGGCCACGGCGCGGGAAACGTCTCCTCCTCGATGCCGCAGACCCCGTCGAGGTCGTCGTGTGTCATGTTCCTGATGCGGATCCGCGCCGCCACGGCTCCACCTCCTACCCCACTGCTCCGCGTATGTAGACCGGTTCCAGCGTCCGCACATCCGTCGAGTCCGAGGTCGCCATGCGCTCGGTCAACCGCGCGAGCGCTCCCACCATGCGCTCGACGGACGGCCGCGCGGCGATGGCCGCCGCTTCCCCGGCCGCGGACTCGATCCGGTCGCGGTACGCCTCGGCGCCTGACCCGGCGAAGAGAACGCACTCGCCGCCGGTGCGCTCGATCGCCCATCCGGCCGCCTCGTCCGGAGGCAGTGCCACATCGTCCGTGACGCGTTCGATCGAGCCGTCCGCCGCCCGCTCGAACAGGGCCGCGTACACCTCTCCCCGACGCGCGTCGGTCGCCGCGCAGATCCACCGCCCGGCCGCCGGGTCGTCGGCGACCGTCTGCGCGAGCGCCTCGAGCGTGGAGACGCCCCAGACCGGTCGACCGCCCCGGGCCAGCCCCTTGGCGGTGGCCAGACCGACCCGCAGACCGCTGAACCGACCCGGGCCGATCGAGACGGCGATCCCGTCCACGTCGTCGATCGCGGCGCCGGCCGCCCGAAGCAGCTCGTCGACGGCCGCCAGCAGCGTCCGCTGCTGGCCGCGCCCCGCCGGGCTCTCGGTCGCCGCGACGATCTCGCCTCCGTCGACGATGCCGACGATCTCCTTGAACCCCGCGGTATCGATGGTCAGTACGCGCATGACGGCCTCGTGTGATGGGATCAGTCTTCGGTCCGCGCGGCGAGCGCCTCAACGACGGCCTCGCTCCGCGGCCCGCTCGCGGTGACGGTCAAAGAACGCGTGTCGCGCGACGCGCTCTCGATCAGCACATCGACACGGTCGTCCGGGAGGAACGTCGTTCCCCGCTCGGCCCACTCCACGAGCGCGACGCCCTCTCCGAAGAACAGCTCGCGGTACCCGAGGTCATCGATCTCGTCCTCGCCCTCGATGCGATAGAGGTCGACGTGATGAATCACCACGCGCCCCCGGTACTCGTTGACGATGACGAAGGTCGGGCTCGAGACGTACCCGTCGAAGCCGAGCCCCGTGGCGACGCCCTGCGCGAGCACGGTCTTGCCCGCGCCGAGCTCACCCCGGAGCGCCACGACGTCACCCGGCTCGAGCAGCGCGCCGAGCGCGCGGCCGAGCTCGCGGGTCTCGTCGGCCGATGCCGTCGGAATCGTGATCGAAGGGCTCATCGCGTGGTCCGCATCCCCCCTGTCGCCGGCCCGGGTGCCGCCCCGACCGACGCTTCGGCTACGCGCGCGGCGTCAGGACCGCGCACGGGAGGATCATCTCCTCGGTTGAGATGCCACCGTGCTGGAAGCTCCCGCGGTACTGCCGCTCGTAGCGGTGGAACTCGGTCGGGTAGACGAAGTAGTAGTCCTCCTTCGCAATGGCGTACTGCTTGCTCGCGCCATCGCTCGGGAGCTTGAACCGCGCCGGGTTGGCGATGAGGAACGTCTCCTTCTCGTTGTAGCCGAGGTTGCTGCCGAACTTGTACCGGAGATTGGTCGACGTCTCCTTGTTCCCCCGGACGAGCGCCGCGCGCTTCCCGAGCACGGCCCCGTGGTCGGTCGTCAGCACGACCGTCGCCTTCTGCCGCGCCATCTCGGCGATAATGTGGTAGAGCGCCGAGTGGTTGAACCACGACCGAACGAGCGAGCGGAAGGCCGGCTCGTCGGGCGCGATCTCCTGGAGGATCTCCGACTCGGATCTGGAGTGCGAAAGGATGTCGACGAAGTTGTACACGAGGGAGACGAACTGATGGTCGTGGAACGATGACATCTGCTTGCGGACGTTGTCGGCTTCGTCCTTTTCGTAGATCTTGACGTACTTGTGCTCGGGCGAGAGCCGAATCCCCAACCGCTGGAGCTGGAGGTCCATCAGCTGCCGCTCGTACCGGTTCTTGCTGTATTCGTCGCGCGAGTGCGTGTCCCAGAGTCCCGGGTAGTGATCGGTCAGCTTGATGGGCCACTCGCCGCTGAAGAGTGCGTTCCGTGAGAACGGTGTCGCCGTCGGGAGGATCGAGTAGTAGTAGTGGTTCTCAATGGCGAACATCGGCTCGAGGCTCGGGATGAGACTCATCCAGTGGTCGAGCCGCATGCAGTCGAGCACGACGAAGTAGACTTTCTGCTTCTTCTTGAGAAACGGCGCGGCGAACGTCTCGAAGATGTCGGGCGAGAGCATCGGACGGTCGGTCTCGTCGTTGACCCATCCCTCGTACTCCAGCTCGACGTACCGGCTGAACTCAGCATTCGCCATGTGCTGGAGGTCGGCGTGCGCCTGCCTCAGCCCCGGGTCCCGAACGCGGTCGAGATCGAGATCCCACTGGACGAGCCTGGTGTAGGTCTGGATCCAGTCCCGCCAGTCCATCGACCCCATGATCCGCTGGCGGAGCTGGTTGCTCTCCGCCGCGTACGTCTGGGCCATCTGATCCTGCGCCATCTTGCGGCCGTCGAGAAGCCGCTTGATCGCCAGAAGAACCTGCGTCGGCTTGACCGGCTTGATGAGGAAATCGTCGATGCGCCGGCCGAGCGCGTCGTTCATCAACTCCTCTTCCTCGCTCTTGGTGACCATCACGACGGGAACCGAGGGGTCGATCTCCTTGAGCTCCTCAAGCGTGGACAGACCGTCGAGTCCGACCATCATCTCATCGAGCAGGATGAGGTCGTAGTTCCCGCCGCCCTTGACGTCGTCCAGGGCCAGCTCGCCACTCGTCGCCGTGGACACGGCGTAGCCTCGCTGCTCAAGGAACATGATGTGCGGCTTGAGCATGTCGATCTCATCGTCGACCCAGAGGATCCTGCGTTCCGTTGCGTTCATGTCCTATCGAGCCTTCCTCTACGTCGTCGGCAGGCAGATGACGAACGTCGTCCCCTTCCCGACCTCCGACCACCCCACGTACAGACGTCCCTTGTGATACTCCTCGACGATCCTGCGAGCGAGCGCGAGTCCGAGTCCCCACCCCTTGCGCTTGGTGGAGAAACCCGGGAGGAACACGCGCCGCCGGTCGGCAGGAGTCATCCCCTTGCCGTCATCGGTCACGAACACGCGGACGAGGCCCTCCTTCGGCGCGTGTTCGGTCGTGATCTCGATACGCCCGCCCTCCGACGGGAGCGCCTCCAGCGAGTTCTTCACGAGGTTCTCGATGACCCACTCGATGAGCTCGCGGTTGACGTCGACGAGGGGCACGGCCTCGTACTTCTCGACGATCTCGACGTGCTGGGTCAGCGACGGCAGGCGTCTCCGCAGGTAGTCGACTGAGTCCCGAAGGACGACAACGAGATCCTGCCGCTTCGTCTTCGGGATCGAGCCGATCTGGTTGAATCTCAGCGAGATCTTCTCAAGTCGCGCGAGATCGGTCTGCATCTCCGTCGCCATTCGGTCGGCCTCCAGGCAGGAGCCGCACCCCTCGCACGCGTTCTCGCGCAGCAGTTCGGTCCATCCCATCAGCGACGAGATCGGCGTCCCGAGCTGGTGCGCCGTCTCCTTCGCGAGCCCGACCCAGATCGAGCGGAGCTCGGCGACCTTGGCGTTGCGAAACCCCATGAGCCCCAGAATGAGAAGCACGGCGAACGCCGCGATCTCGATCGCGGGAACGAACCGCATCTCGCGGATCATGTTCGACTCGCCGTAGTGGATGTACCCGAGCACGGTGTCGTCACCCAGGTGCGTCATCTTCATCGGCGACCGTCTGCGGTCCAGATCCGCCGCGAACCGCATCACGTCGCCGAATGGCGATTCGGGCGGAGCGATCGGATCGGCGGTGATGTACTCTTCGTGGGTGATCGCCTCGGGATCGGCGTCGAACGGGAGGTTCCGCCAGGTGATCGGCACTCCCCGGATGTCCGAGATGATGATGGGGAAGTTGATAGACTCGATGAGCTCGCCGAAGACGACCGAGAGCTCCTCGTCCTCACGGGCGGCGTACGTCGCTGTGGCACAGAGGCCCGCGATCGACCGCGAGAGCGTGGCCGACTGGTTCTCGAGCCTGCGGATGAGGCTGTTCGTGTAGAGAAAGATGCCGACTGCGAGGATCGAGACCGCGACGAAGACCCACGCTCGGGTTCTCACCCCGGAGATGTGTTCGGTATCGACTCTCGAATGGCGGAACGAACCCACGGTGTCAGGTCTCCGTCTGCTGAGGCACACCCATCTGTGAGGTCAGTCTAGACCCGGGCCACAGGCCAGTCAAGCGGGCCGGGAGACACTGGAGTGCAAGGAAGAGGCCGGGACGAGCCCGGCCTCGACTGCCCGACCTGGTCGTCCCGCGTCTCGTCGACGCGCTACGCTCCGCCGAGTTCCTCGCGACCATCCATGTAGGGTCTGAGGGCCTCGGGGATCCGGATCGTGCCGCGGTCGGTCTGGTAGTTCTCCAGGATCGCGACCATCGTGCGCGGGAGCGCGACGCCCGAGCCGTTGAGCGTGTGGACGAACGCCGACTTCCCGCCGCCCGCCGGCTTGTACCGGATGCCGGAACGGCGCGCCTGGAAGTCGCCGAAGTTGCTGCACGAAGAGGCCTCGAGCCACTTGCCGATGCCGGCGGCCCAGACGTCGATGTCGTAGCACTTCGCCGCGGCGAACGAGAGGTCACCCGTGCAGAGCTCCTTCACCTGATACGGGATGCCGAGACGCTGGAGGATGTCCTCCGCGTTCGCGGTCAGGGCCTCCAGCTCGTCGTACGAGGTCTCGGGCGCGACGAACTTCACCATCTCGACCTTGTCGAACTGGTGGACGCGCATCAGCCCCCGCGTGTCCTTGCCGTATGAACCTGCCTCCCGACGGAAGCATGGCGTATAGGCGGTCCGGAGCACCGGGAGCTCGTCCTCCGCGAGCGTCTCGTCCCGGTAGAGGTTGGTCACCGGGACCTCCCCCGTCGGGATGAGGAACAGGTCGTCCCCATCGCACCGGTACATGTCGTCCTCGAGCTTCGGGAGCTGCCCGGTCCCGAGCATCGAATCGCGATTCGCCACGAACGGCGGTGATACCTCGGTGTAGCCGTGCTCCTTCGTGTGAATGTCGAGCATGAACGCGATCATCGCCCGCGCCAGCCGCGCGCCGTCGCCGATGAAGACCGGGAAGTTCGACCCCGCGATCTTGGTCCCGCGTGCGAAGTCCAGGAGTCCCAGCGTCTCGCCGATCTCCCAGTGCGGAACGGGGGTCTCGATGAGCGACCCTGGATCGCCCCACGTCCGGACGATGACGTTCTCGTCCTCGGTCTTCCCCACGGGAACCGACTCGTGCGGGATGTTCGGGAGCGTGATGAGCTGTGCGTGGATCTTCGCGCGGAGCCCGGAGATCGTCTCGTCGAAGGAGCTGATCTCGGCGGAGACCGCGCGCATCTTCTCGATGATCTCGCTGGCGTCCTCGCCGGCCTTCTTGAGCCGGGCCACCTTCTCGCTCTCGGTGTTCCGAACGGCCTTGAGATCCTCGGCCTTCACGAGCAATCCGCGGAGCTCCTCGTCGAGCGCGAGCAGCGTGTCGAGTTCGGCCTTCTCGCCCTTGTTGGCGATGGCCGTCCTGACGATGTCGGGGTTCGATCTGACGAATCTCAGGTCCAGCATAGTCCTACCCCTCGAGGTGTATACACAGACACCGCGCTTCTAGTGAACTTCGATGGTCTCTCGGGAATGGCGCTCTGTTGCCGGGTCCTCGACCTCGTACTCCCCGTCCGCCTCGATGGCGGCCGATGCGAGAAGCTCGATCTCCTCCTCGGTCGGTCGCACGACACGCGCCCCGGCCGGCTCCGCCGTCGACACCCGGAACAGCCGGTGGCCGAGAAGCAGAAGCCCTCCGGTGACGGCCAGCGTGGCAAGCGCGAGGATCTCGAGCCGTTCACGCTGGAAGAGCGACAGATAGACGGCGACGCCGGTGAGTGACGCCGATATCAGATAGATGCTGGCGGCCGTCTGTCGCGCGGAGAGGCCGAGCCGCACCATCCGGTGCGAGCTGTGATCCTTCCCACCGACGGCCACGTCACGTCCCTCGGCGAGCCGCGCCGTTGTGACGAGCGTCGCGTCGAAGATCGGGTAGCCGAGCATCAGCACCGGGATCAGGAGCGCCGTCGGTTCAGCGCCGGCATACGAGACCGCCCGCAGAGACAGTCCGCCGACAACGTACCCCAGGAACAGACTCCCGGCGTCCCCGAGGAAGATCGAGGCCGGGTTGAAGTTGTACCTGAGGAACCCGAGCGCCCCTCCGGCGACCGAGATGGCGGCGATGGCGGTGAGCACCTGACCGTGTCCGAGCGCGAGCGTGAAGATACCGAACGTCGCGATGGCCGCGAGGCCCGAGGTGATGCCGTCCATGTTGTCGAGGAAGTTGAACGCGTTCATGAGACCCACCATCCACACGAGTGCCAGGCAGAAACCAAGCACCGGATGAAGCGGGAGTCCCTGAACGCCGCCGGAGAGCAGCATGACGGCGGCGGCGACGGCCTGACCGGTCAGCTTGACCCGCGGCCGCATCCCGTTGGCGTCATCCGCGAGTCCGAGGATCACAACGATGAGTCCGCCGGACATGAACCCCACGATGCGCGCGCTGTAGGGATACTCGACAAGCGCGAGCGCCGCGGCGGCTGACGCCATGCTGGCCAGCGCAACGGCGATACCGCCCATGAGCGGCGTCGGGCTCTTGTGCACCTTGATCCGATTGGGATGGTCCAGAAAACGCAGACGGGTGGCCAGACTCCGGAGGGCCGGCGTCAGGGCCAGTACGGCAAGCATCGAGAGTGCGAATGCGCCCAGGAAGATCATCATGGTCTCGTGTGGTACCCGTTCTCGTGCCGTTCGGAATTGAACCGAGCGGGCCGACTGCTGTCAAGGCGATTCTCCCGCCGTCAGGCGGGCCCAGCGCTCACGTGTGCTACGACATCGCTCGCAGTCTTCCGACGCGTACCCCCTCGTACGTGATCTCCTGGTCCTGTCGGAGCGCCTCGCTCCCACCTCGGAGCAAAGCGCGCCGCTACTTCCGGAAGTACTCCACGGTTCTCTCAAGGAGTTCCTGCAAGCTCACCTGCGGCTCGTACCCCACGTACTCCTTGATCTTCTCCAGGTCCGGGACCCGCTCACGCATGTCCTCGAACCCCTCTTCATACGCCTTCTCGTACGGTATGTATTCTATCTGAGAGTGGCTCCCTGTCAACTCTTTGATCCGGTTCGCCAGCTCCTCGATCGAGATCGGCACGTTGCTGCCGACATTGAAGACCTCACCGTCGGCCTTCGGCTCGTCCGAGAGCGCCAGCACCGCGCGGACAACGTCCGAGACGTCACAGAAGCACCGGGTCTGCTTTCCGTCACCGTAGACCGTGATCGGGTGATCCAGGAGCGCCTGCTTCACGAAGCGCGGGATGACCATCCCGTACTGACCGGTCTGGCGCGGGCCGGTCGTATTGAAGCAACGGACGATGACCACGGGGAGCTGCTTCTCGCGGTGGTAGGCCAGCGAGAGAAACTCGTCGATCGCCTTCGAGGACGAGTAGCCCCACCGCGCGATCGTCGTCGTCCCGAGGATCCGGTCGTCGGTCTCCTTGCACGGCTGGTGGTTCGCCTTCCCGTAGATCTCCGAGGTCGAGAAGATCATGACCTTCTTCTTCCCCTCGTTCGCCGCCTGTAGGACGAGCTCCGTCCCCCGGATATTCGTCTCGAGCGACTGGAGCGGGTTCTCGATGATGTAGGCCACGCCGACGGCGGCGGCCAGGTGGAACACGGAGTCGACGCGGGCCACGTGCTCGTTGAGGACGCGCTCATCCAGAATCGTGTCGATCGTGTAGTGGAACTTCGGATGGTTCTCGAGATGGGCGATGTTCTCGAACCTGCCGGTCGAGAGGTCGTCGATGACCCAGACCTCGTCTCCCCTTGCGAGAAGGGCCTCGACGAGATGTGAACCGATGAAACCGGCGCCGCCGGTAACGAGCATCTTCATGAAGCGGAACCTTTCCGAAGCCCTCAGGCTCGTATGCGCTCGGCGTCCCACGGGACGCGCGTGTGGTCGCAACCTACCGTAACATTGGAGTATACAGCGACCGACCGGTCAAGTGCAAGCCTCATGCCCCGGGGCTGAAGGTGTCGCGTGACGCGCAGTTACGGCCCTCCGTCCACGTTCCTTCGGCGAGCGCTTACTGTTTGACCTTCACCGGAGTCGTGGGGTACGGTCATCGACCATGCGCATCCTCTACCTCACACAGGGTTTCCCGTCTGACGGCATGGTCGGCGGGCAGATCTCGAGCTTCTACCGTATCGCTCAGTTCGTCCGGGCGGGTCACGACGTCACAGTGCTCTCTCTCGTACCGACGGGTGATTCTCTCACGAGCCCCGGCCGCCTCTCCGAGCTCTGTCGTGTCGTCGCCGTCCCGGACGTGCCCAGCGCCTCCACACTTCGGATGGCTCTCGGGGTCTTCGACCCGCTCCCGTGGCCGATCCGACGCTACGCCTCGAAGGCGGCGGGCAGAAGAGCCGTTGAGCTCATCGGCGAACTGGACCCCGACCTCATCTTCTTCAACAGCCTGCACAGCACATCGCTCGTCCCGGCTGTGCGCGCAGCCACGGACGCGCCGCGTGTCCTGTTCTGCCCGAACGTGCAGACGACGATCATGCAGCTGTTCGCGGCGCACCAGCGCTCCATCCCGGCGAAGCTCTACGCGAGCGACCAGGCGGCGAAGATGAGACGGTACGAGGGCGAGCATGTCCTCGGGTTCAACGCGGTCTGCGTCTACTCGAGAGAGGACGGCGAGGGGCTCTCCTCGTTGTCGCCGGGTCTGCGTACCGCGCGCACACCGATGGCTCTCGATCTCGACGCGATGGGCGCCCCCGCCGCGCCGGACTTCGATGTGCTGCTCACGGGAAGCTTCGAGTGGGCGCCGAACGTCGACTCACTCGACTGGTTCCTCCGGACGATCCACCCTCGAATCATCGAGAGGCGTCCCGGGACATCCGTGCGTGTGGTGGGTCCAGGATCCGAACGGCTGCGAACGAAGTGGCCCGCTCCCGGCGTGATGTACGAAGGAGCCGTGGGCGACATCGCGCCGTTCTTCAGGACGGCCAGGCTCCTCGTCGTGCCGCTGCGGATCGGAAGCGGGGTCCGCGTGAAGATCGTGCAGGCGTTCGGAGCCCGGCTTCCGGTCGTCTCGACGTCCAAGGGATGCGAGGGGCTCGACGTGACCGATGGAAGGCAGCTGGCGGTCGCGGACGAGCCCGAGGCCTTCGCTGAGGCCGTCACTCGGCTTCTCGACGATGCGGACGCGAGGTCCGTGCTGGCGAGCGCCGGGCGCGCGCTCGCCGAGGAAAGGCACGATGCGGGGGCATCGGAGCTGCCACTGGTGCGCCTGTGCGAACGGCTGGCGGGGCTCGGAGACAAGGGGAACCGGGACAGAGGGGACCGGGACTGATGCGGCAGAGCGAGACACGGTCATCGGCGGGAAGAGAACAGAGGGCTCCGGGGTTCTTCTCGAGCTACCTCTGGAACTCGGCGGCCAAGCTCGGCGACTTCGGGCTCGCCTACGTGTTCGCGGTCTTGCTCGCCCGCATGCTCCCACCCGCGGAGTACGGTGCGTACGCCTCCGTGCTCAGTCTGGCCACTCTGATCTTCGTGCTCTCGTCGATGGGGATCGACAAGACGCTGCATCGGTTCCTTGGCGAGTACGCGGCGCAACCCGAGAAGCACCGTGCGCCGACGCTCGTCCGGATGCTGCTCGGCGTGCGTGTCGTCCTCATCGTCATCCTCGTGGGAGCGGTGGTCCTGGGGCGGGACTGGATCGCGGCACGGTATGAGAACGCCGCGATCGCGCCACTCATCCTCGCAGGCGCCCTCTACATGGTGTGCCAGAGCCTGGCGTCGTTCGCGAGCAACGTGCTCGTCGGACTTCTGAGGACCAGAGCCGTCGGCATCCTCACGGTTCTCTTCCGCGGCGCGAACATCCTTCTCGCATACGTGATTCTCAGCCGTGGCGCAGGCGTCGCAGAGATCATGATCATGCTCGGCGTCACCGGAGCTGCGCTGCTCCTTGGCTATCTCTCCAGCGTCGGTCGGCTTCTCGGGGCGCGCGGCACGGCCATCGAGTTCGGGCCGATCCTTGCTTTCGGAGCGCAGGCCTGGGTCCTCGCGGCCGTCGGCTTCGGACTGGGCAAGCAGTCGGATGTCATCATCCTCAACATGATCCGTCACGGACAGGCCGAGATCGCCTTCTATGACGTGGCGTTCTCCCTCACGCACGCTGTGGGAACCGTGCTGACGGTCGGGCTTACCGGCATCGCGCTCGCGCTGTTCTCGAGACGGCAGACGCGGAGACCCGAGGCCATCGGTTCGCTCTGGCGCTCTCTGATCACGCTCACGGGCAGCGTCGTGACCCCGCTGGTCGTCTTTCTGATGGGGAACGCGACCGCCTGTATCGTCGCGATCTACGGCAAGGAGTACGCGGATGCGGGTCCGATGCTGCTCGCGTACGCTCTTCCGATGACCATCAACTGGCTCATCGGAGGGGGAGCCAGCTCGACGGCCTTGCAGGCATCACATCGGATCGGAACGGTGATGCGTGTACGGATCATCACGGGCGTACTCAACGTCGGTGTGAACATCGTTCTGGTGAGCCGGTGGGGGGCGATCGGCGCGCTCGCCGGAACCGGCGCATGCGCGATGACCGCCGTGATCGTGGAGGCGTACCTGGCAAGGCGGGCGCTCGACTCCGAGCTTCCGGTTCGCCATCTCCCATTCGTCATCGTCGCGGCGCTCGCGGCGCTGGTCCCGTCGCGGCTGATGCACCCGGACGGTTTCCTTGCGCTCGTCCTGCACGGGCTCATCTATGCGGGGATCTACGGCGGGCTGCTGATCCTCACGAGGCCGCTGCCGCCGCTCGATGAAGGACTGATGGCCGCGCTGCCCGAACAGCTGCGCAGGTTTGTCGGCCGCGTGACGCGCTAGCATCGCATTCGCGAAGCTGGGACTAGCGGGCCCTGCCTTCCTCCGCCAGCGCGTCCAGTCGGTCGACCGCGGCGGACCAAGAGAAACTCCCCTGAACGAAACGTCTCCCCGCTTCCGAGAGGCGGCTCCTCAACCCGGCATCCGCGATGATCTCCGCGAGCGCGCGGGCGAACGCTTCCGGCCCGTCAGCGACGACGATCTCGCGCGCGTCTCGTGCTCCCAGGCCGCGATTCCCGATCGGCGAGGTGACGACCGGGATCCCCGCCGCCATCGACTCGAGCATCTTGTTCTGCACGCCGGCCGCGAATCGGAGCGGGGCGGCGAAGACGGTCGCACCCCGGTAGGCGTCGGTGAGATCGGGCACGAACCCCTTCATCCGACACCAGTCGACCGAGGAGCAGATCCCCCGAACCGCGTGACCGACGTCCCTGCCGACCACGCGCAACGTCGTCCCGGGAACGATCTCGCGCAGCAGCGGCATCACCTCGCGAACCAGACAGCCGACCGCGTCGATGTTGTGCGGCACGCTCAGGTTGCCGACGAACACGACCTCCTTCGGAGCGTCCTGCGCCGGATCCAGGCCGAACAGCCGCTCGTCGACACCGTTGGGGATAACCTCGATGCGGGAGCCGGGACTCGTCCGGAGAACCTCCTGCCGGTCGGCCTCCGAGATGACCCAGCCCTCCCGGAACGCCGGGAGGACACGCCGCTCAAGCGCCCGAATCCTGCGGCACTCCCACGCATACAGAGGTCGCGTCGGCAACGGCCGGCGTCTGATCGACAGCTCGATCTCGGATGCGACCGAGTCGGTGAGATCCAGCACCGTTGTGGGAGTCCGCTGTCCGCCTCGCTCCAGGAACCGTTCAACGAAGGGAGCCATGCGGAACAGGTGGACATACGCCAGATCGAACTCCCCGCCCTCGAACACCCGTTGCACGGCGTCCACCATCCGCCCGGAACGGTAGTAGAGAGCCTGATACGGCTGCGACGAGAGCGCGCGCACGGCGATATTGGCCAGCGATCGCCGCTTGCTCAGGGAGATCAGCTCGTACGTACACAGACCGTCGAGCCCCTTCGCGACGGCGCGTTCCTCCTCTCCCTCGATGAACGAGACGAGGTGGACATCGTGCCTCGTCGCGAACTCCCTGAGGAAATTGAACGTGCGTACGCGATCGCCGCGGTGTGGAGGATACGGAAGCCTCGACGTCAGAAAGAAGAGCCTCACGAGCCACTCTCCTGAGCGGTTGTCGCGTGCGAAGGCGTCGTCAGCACGCGATGGACGGCGGTCTCTACCTCACTGACCGTGATCGCCCGCATGCAGACGCCGTCTCGATCACAGAGTGTCTGCGGACAGGGTGAGCAGTCCTGACGGTGGTAGACTACGACGTCGTCGGCGCCTGGAGGCCCGAAGCGACGCGGATCCCCGGGACCGAAGAGCACGACGACGGGCGTCCCCGTCAACGCAGCGAGATGGGTTATGCCCGTGTCCGCACCTATGTACGCATCGGCGGCCCCGAGCAACGCCACCATCAGCGCCAGATCATACTCACCGGCCACGGAACGCCCGCGAACTCCATCGATCATCAGTTGTTCGGCCAGTTCCCGTTCGTCGCGTGACCCTGTGACGAAGACCGTCGCACCCAGGTCGCGCGTCAGGTTCCTCGCCAGCGCAGCGTGACGCTCTGCGGGCCAGCGCTTGTGCTCCCACGCGGCGCCCGGGTGGATGACGACGAGCGGCGACGCTGCTCCGCCGGTGATCGCCTCGATGTCGGATCGTACCCGGGCGGTGTCCTCTGGGCGAGGCCTGATCAGAGGACCATCGGGAACATCGCGCTCCGATGCGTCGACGATGCGCAGATTCGTGGCGCGCTCGCTCAAGGGGCCCGGATCCGCTCCCCCCGCCAACGTTCTCGCGGCGCGGCGCGCGCGGTCGGCAAGACGGACGGTCCCGCGATCGCGACGATGCCGGCAACCGCCGCGCAGCGAGAACGTGAGCGTCGCGGGGTCGTCTCTCAACCCGAACGCGACGTCGAACGAAGCTGGCAGGGCCGAACGAAGCGAGGCCACATCGCCTCCGCCGCGTCGCTCGGCGTCACGGTCGAATGTCGGGCTGTCGTAGACCGCGACCTCGTCCACCGGCAGGAACTCCCGAGCGAACTCGGCGCACCAACGCCCGACGACCAGCGTGATCCGCGCGTCAGGACGCGTGCGCCGCAGCGCGAAGAGAGCGGGAACCGCTGTCAGCAGATCTCCCAGATGATCCAGCTTGAACACGACGGCGCTCCGCGCCGGCCGACTCCCCGGATGTGCGGCGTTCACAAGCGCGCTCACGGCGCAGGACCTCAGGAGGAACTGATACTCCATGAGCAGATCAATCCTTGAGTACCTCGAGGTATCCCTGGTGGATCAGCTCGGCGAACCTCGGCCAGGTGTACAGGTCGAGGACGCGCTTCCGACCTCGTTCGGCGAGCCGCCCCATCAACTCGGGATCCGACAGCAGTGTCTCGAGCCCGGCGCGCAGCGCCTCGACGTCGTCGTGCTCCACGATGAGCCCGTCGTCGCCGACGACGAGCCTCATCGAACCGCAGGTCGTCCCGATGACCGGAACGCCGCACGCCATGGCCTCGACGAGAACCCGCCCGAAGGTCTCGTTGCACGTCGTGGATCGCACTGTCGGAAGCACGAGCACGTCGAGCGCGCCGATGTATCGCGGGACCTGTTCGTGCGGCACGCCGCCGACGAAGCGCGTTCTCTCACGAATGCCGGTCTCGATCGCGAGCTGCTCCAGCCGCTCCCGCTCCTCGCCGTCACCGACGATGAGAAGCTCGGCAGTCTGAGTCAGGGCGGCCGCTGCCCGAATGAGGATGTCGATCCCCTTCTTGTGCGACAGCTTGCCCACGTAGCCGATCACCGGCCCGCCCAGCCCGAGTTCAGAACGGATCGGTCCGGCGTCCTGTGGCCGGAACTGGCTCTCATCGACGCCGTGGAACACCCGGGTGATCGGCCCGCCGAATCCCTTCGATCGGAGGATCTCCCCGGCCGTCTCGTTGATCGTGAAGGCGTACCGGCCGACACGATGTGCATGGCGCTGGATGGCCGCGTAGATCCAGCACGGCCGGTACGGGTACCACCCGTCGTGCGACAGGCTGTCGGACGAGTGGAAGATGAGCCGCGCCTCCGGCGCCAGCAGGCGGGCCATGGTGCTCGCCTGAGCGAGGAAGAAGCTGTACGCCTCCTCATAGACATCAAGGATGTGCGGCCGAACGGCTCGGAGCGCTCCGGCCAGTCCGGTGAGGAAGAACGAACGGTTGTTATAGCCGGAGAAGATCACGCGCCCCGTTCGTATGTCGTACCCCCTTCCCTTCGCCGGGGGGCTCACGGGTTGGTAGTTCTCATGCCAGACGGCCGGCGCAAGCACCGTCAGATCAACGTCGTCGTAGGCCGCGATGGCCTCGAACTTCCTGCGGAACGGCGCGACTCCCGCAGTGTGGTCGATGGCGAGCACGCGCATCCGCTCGCCGCCGGACGCGACCTTGCTATCGGCCATGCACCACCTCCGACCCGGCGGACGCCGCCGTCCGCCTTCGGTCGAACCGACCACTCAGCGTCGCGTGCGCGAGGCCCAGACTGAGCGCGAGAACAAGCGCCGAGCTCTTGTCGTAGAACTGAGGCGAGGTGAACGACAGAGGCAAGGCCGCGATGAGTACGGCCATCCCTGCTGCAAGCAGAGCGCGGATGACCGGCGAGTGTGTCCGGGCGAGGGCCAGCACGGTCAGCCGCAGCCCGCGGAAGTAGAAGACCAGGAACGAGGCCAGACCGACCAGACCGAGCTTCAGCCAGATGAACAGGAAGGCGTTGTGGAGAAATGGCCGTGTGATCACGAAGTTCTTGATGGGAGACATGTACGAGACCTCGACGCCAAGCCCGCGCCCGAGCATCCAGCACGAACGGAGCATCTCGAGAACGGACCGGGTCTCGGCCACTCGCTCCTGGACCGAGAGCGCCTGGAGTGGACTGGTCACGGTGGAAGCCCGCTCGGCCATCGATGCGATGATACCGAAGAACTTCGCGGAGAACACCGCCACTCCGACACCGACAACCCCCAGAAGCATGATCGCGGCGAAGGCCACGACGCGACGCACTGGGCCCCTGAGCACGAGCGCAACGATGACACAGGCGAGCGCGGCGGCCAGCCAGTATCCGCGGGTGAACGAGATGCCGAGTGCGATGAGCCCGATGAACGAGGTCAGCAGCACCGTGATCTGCGCCGCCCGTGAGCGGACTCTGAGGAACACCGCGAACGAAGCGACCAGTGTCGCCGTCGCGAAGATCTCGTGGACCGCAACGCGCTGATTGCTGATCTGCCAGAACGCGCTCGTGGAGTGAACCGCCTGGGTGTACCAGGTGATCGTCACGCCGGCGTGATACAGCACCACGGAGAGAAGGCACAGCAGGACGACCAGCGCGTCCCTGCGCGTTCTCACGGCACCGGCGATCGGGAAGAACAGAAGAAGGTACGAGAACCGGACGAGGTCGCGAAACCACCAGAGAGGGCTCGTACCGTACACGACAACCAGAACGATGGAGAAGACACAGAGCCCCATGAAGGCGATGAGTGAGATCCCCACCGGCGAACGGAGAAGCCTCCTCCCATCCGCCGTCCGTCCCTCCCTGAGGAACCAACCCACGAGCGTCGCGACGAAGAGACCGGCATAGGCAAGCTCGCCGGCGGTGATCTCGGCCGTACCCTTCAGCACATAGAGCTGCGACAGGATGATCAGGGCGAGGCCGGTGACGGTCCAGCGGAACGACACAAGGAGGGCGACCGTGAAGACAAGACCGCCGACCACGGGGAGCGGATCGTCGGCCATGGCCACACTCACAAGAACCTGGATCGCGACGAGCACGGCGAAGCCGAGAACGGAGCTCATCGACCCGAACGGCCACGACAGGACGTTCGAGCTCTGACCTGTGGCAGGGGCCTCGGTGTGCAAGGTCACCGTCCCCGCAGTCGGGCCGTGTCCTCTTTGAACGCGCACACGGCGGCATCCAGGCTTCGTCTGACGGGATGCGATCCGTCCGTCGTCTCGAGGAACTCGCGCGCGAGCGCCATCAGGACGCCCGACAGGAGCCCCAGCAGCGCGCCGATCGCGACCATCGTCTTTCGACGGGGTCTCGTGCGCTTGTCGGCGGGACGCGGCTCATCGAGCACCTGAACGGTCGGTGTGTCTCGAGCCTCCTGGATCTTCGCGGACTCCAGCTCCTGTGAGAGAAGGTAGTAGACACCGTTCTGGACCTCGACCTCACGCATGAGGCGCGCGAGCTCGACTCCGAGTTCCGGCAGTTCGCCAAGCGATGGGGCCGCTCCCGAGAGCCCGTCATCCTCGCCGCTTCGTATGCGCCCCAGAACACGTTGCTGTTCGCGAATCCTGGCCTCGAGTTCGAGGACGCTCGGGTGGTTCTCGTTCGCATAGCTTCTGAGGATCCCGAGCTGGATCTGGAGCGTCGTGACCTCGGCCTCAGCCTGCGCCAGAGCGCTGATCGCCGCCCTGGCCTGTTCTCCGATCTCGACGCTGGCGTGTTCGGTCTGGAACGCCGCGAGTCGCTCCTCGGCGTCCGCGAGCGTGACGGCGGTCTCAGTGATGCGACCCTCCACGAACTCGCGCGTGCGGCGTCCGGCCGTCGTTCGAATCTCCTGGTTGTAGCGCTCGAGGGATGCGATGTGAGAGCGCACCATGGCCGCCGCACGATCCGGGTCACGGTCCTCGACCTGGATGCGCAGCACGCCGTTCTCGTTGACAGTGATGCTCGAGCGCTTCCGAAGCGTCTTCACCGCGTCGTCGGGAGTCCTGGATTCGAAGACCCGCATGAGATCGTTCTCGGCGATGACATCGTCAGCCACACGCCGGCTCGCGAGAATGGCCACCATGGCCTCTGACGGAGCGGACACACCCGGGATGCTCAGCAGCGGGAAGGTCGATTCGATCATCGACAGGAGTCCAACATTCGACTGCCCCGATTCGGTCGGAAGGATCGAGCCGGTCGACGTGTACCATGCCGGCATGACGAGCGACACGATCGCCGTGATGACCGCCACGACGATGATGTTGAGCACGACAAGACGCCGGCGCCGGATGAGCACGAGAACATACTCGGAGAGCGGTCTCACGGGCTCGAGGTCCGAGCTTGCATCTGTGGTTCTCTGGTCCAAGTCGTCCTCCGGATGGAATGGCGACTACTGTGTCGAGATATTGTCGATGACGAGGTAGATCGTCGCTACCTGCCCGATCACCGAGAGCACTTCCTTGGTGATCTCCCACCAGTCGCGGTCGGGTCTCCGGGGCACCCAGACCATGTCACCCGGCTCGATCCGGATGCTTCGCGAGGCGCGCAGGCGGCTGCCGGATTGCGATTTGACGATCCTGAGTCCCGACCGGTTGGCATCGCTCGTGAAGCCGCCGGCGAGCTCGACGTAGTCGCGTGCCCGGATTCCCGGCGTGAACTGCACGAGGCCGGGTCGGTGAATCGCGCCGCTGACGCGGACGACCGAAAGATACCGCGGGATCTCGATGATGTCTCCGTCCAGAAGGGGCAGATCCTCCAGGTCGTCCCCGTTGTCGAGGAGCGACTCGATGTCGATGGATACCTGGTCCGGAACCTCGAGACGCTGCGAGACAAGGAACGCGTACTCCTCGTACGACATGTGGATCGACTCATACTCCTCGAGAAGCTGGACCTGTCGCTCTGCGGCGCTCTCGATGCCGCGAGCGGCTCGGCGTCGGAGCGTCGCGCGCGCGAGGTCGGCGGCGTTCGTCGGGCCGCCGGCGCGGGCTACGACGTCTCGGATGCCCTCCTCGCCCTCGGTGACCGAGTACGTGCCGGGGCGGTTGACCTCTCCCCGTACCTCAACCCTCGCATCGCGGTGCCAGCCCTCGAGGCTGTGCACGAGGATCCGGTCGCCGTCCCTGAGCGGAGTCGCAGCATCCTTGGAAGTCCCCTCGCCATCATCCGGATCGAGCGTCAGATCGAGGATGATGCGCGAGTAGAGTCTGGGGTCCTCCTCCGAGAACCTCACGAGTTCGACGGTCGAGAGCTCGGCGTCCGGGGTGACACCCCCGGCAAGTCGGATGAGATCGCCGACGGTGTCCGACGCATTCAGTTCGTACTCGTCGGGGCGGTTGACCGCGCCGCGAACCTCGATCAGCTGGTCGCGGTACGGGACGTGGATGACGGCTCCCTCCATGACGCGGGGATTGGCGTCGAGATCACCCAGGTACGCGTAGCTCAGCAGATCGACCCGCCTGGACGAACCGTCGGCCTTCACGATGCGGACGCGCCGCTCGGAGCCATTCTCCACGACGCCGCCTGCCAGCTCCACAAGAGCGGAGACGCGCATGGCGCCGGTGGCCTCGTAGTGACCGGGACTCTCCACGGCACCCGTCACGTGTACGACGAGTTCGCGGGGCGACAGGAGATGCAGCGAGACGTCGATGCTGTGGTAGTAGGAATCGAGGAAGCTCCGCACCTCGTTCTCTGCTTCGGCGAGCGCCATGCCGGCGACCCGGAGCATGCCGACGGACTCGATGATGAGATCGCCCTCCGGCGACACGGTCAGAGACTGCGCCTCGCTCACTTCCCCGCGGAGCGTGAGGAGAAGCCCGTCCCCCGGTCCGACGATGTACTCGCCGCGATCGACGGGAGTGTCGACGACCCGGGTCGGTGGAGCAGGTTCGGGCTCCTGCTCGAGATCGGCGGCCAGGATCATCGGGACAGCCTGCTGCGATGCGCCGGTCGGCCCGGCAAGAAGCGCAGCGGTCACCAATAGCGCGAATGGGGTCATGGTCGTTTCCCGGATGGCGGCAGGGCAGCTCGGTCCGCCGACGGCCTCACACGAGACCGCCGGAGCTCAGCGACCGAACCCTAGCACGCGCTTCGAAACACTGTCAATGTCACCAGACTAGCCGTCGTGCTGCGCCCAGTCGTACGGTACGGTCCCGTCGTGTGGATCGACGCGGAACTCGTCCGGTTCATCGTAGCGGTAGACCTCGGTCGGGCAGTTGACGAGCAGACCCGGCCTGTCGCCGATCGCTTTCATCCCATGAAGTACGCCGGGCGGAATCGTGATGAGAATGGGGTTGAGCTCGCCCATGAAGAACTCGTTGATCTCCCCTCGGGTCGGCGACCCCTCCCGGTCGTCATAGAGCACGACCTTCATCATCCCGCTGACGATCGTGAAGAAGTCGGTCTGAACCTTGTGGTAGTGCCAGCCCTTGACGACGCCCGGGTACGCCACCGAGAGATAGACCTGCCCGAACTTCTGGAAGATCTCGTCATCGGCGCGGAGCATCTCCATGAGATAGCCACGCTCGTCCGGGATGAGCCGGAGCTTCTTGATCTCGACCCCGTCGATGAGACGCTTCGCCTTCACGCCCGCGGGGATGGTTTCTTTCGACATGGTGTCCTCCTGAGCCGCGCTATTCGGAACGACGGCCGCGCCCCACGCCGTCGTATGTGAACCCGTGCTTCTCGAAGTCGGTCGGCTCGTAGATGTTGCGGCAGTCAACGATGGCTCGACCGGGCATGACCTCCTTGAGGCGGTCCATGTCGAGCTGCCGGAACTCGTTCCACTCGGTCACCAGAACGAGCACGTCCGCTCCTTCGGCCGCCGCGTATGCGTCGCTCGCGTACTCGACGAACGGCATGACCTCGCGCGCGTTGTCCATCGCGACCGGGTCGAACCCGCGAACCGTCGCCCCGAGCTCTCTCAGACCCTCCGCCAGCACGATCGATGCGGCGTATCGCATGTCGTCGGTGTTCGGCTTGAAGGCCAGACCGAGCAGCGCGACCGTCTTCCCCGACACGTCTCCGCCGGCCGCCGCGACGACCTTGTCCACCATGCGACGCTTCTGTTCGAGGTTGACCTGGACGCTCGAGCTGACGATGCGGCTCTCGACGCCCGCCGCCTCAGCGATCTTCGTGAGCGCCTTCGTGTCCTTCGGGAAGCACGATCCGCCGTAGCCTGCTCCCGCATGCAGGAACTTCGGTCCGATTCGCTTGTCCAGACCCATCGCGTATGCGACGGTCTGCACGTCGGCTCCGACACGCTCACAGATGTTCGCGACTTCGTTGATGAAACTGATCTTCGTCGCGAGGAACGAGTTGGAAGCGTACTTGATGAGCTCCGCGCTCTCCGGGGTCGTTTCGACGATGGGCGTCCGGATGAGGTAGAGCGGGGAATAGATGCTCCGCATCACCTGGAAGGCCTTCTCGCTGTCCGCACCGACAACGACGCGGTCCGGTCGCATGAAGTCGCCAACGGCCGACCCTTCTCGAAGGAACTCGGGGTTCGAGACGACATCGAACCCGTGCTGCTCGCTCTGATGCTCGCGGATGATCCTGCTGATCCGACGGGCCGTTCCCACGGGGACCGTGCTCTTCTGCACGATGATACGATACCCGTCCATGTGTCGGCCGATGTCGCGCGCGACCGCGTCGACCTGCGACAGGTCAACTGCGCCATCCTCACCCTCGGGAGTCCCCACAGCACAGAAGATCACGTCGCACGCACGCACGGCGCGACCGAAGTCTGTTGTGAACTCGAGGCGTCCCTCTCGCACGTTCCTGAGAACCACCTCCGAGAGCCCCGGCTCGTAGAACGGGATCTCCCCCGCCTTGAGCTTCCGGATCTTCTCGTCAAGCAGATCCACGCAGACAACGCTGTTTCCGAAGTCTGCGAGACCCGCCCCTCCGACGAGCCCGACATAGCCTGTGCCGATGACCGCTATCTTGTGCATTCCGTGTCGTCTCCTCGTTGTGATGTGACGTCATTCGGGCGCCGGCCTTCGACGTTGGATCGGGCACCAGCTCCGGGAGGTCAGACCCGACAGGCGCGTTGTGCGACCTCGACCGGGCCAAGTGGCTCGCTCTGGCTTGCCAGGAGTACGGCAACGTCGGCTCGACCGGCCGCCTCAAGCGCTGCCGCAGCGGCCTCGTAGGCCAGACGCGGGCGGTTGTTCTCTTTCGACAGGTGCGCAAGGACGACCGTCGAGAGCGGATGGTCGGCCGTGCGCATCAGCTCCCGCGCCGCCGTCTCGTTCGACAGATGCCCCACGTTGCTCATGATCCGCTGCTTGAGCGGCCACGGGTACGGGCCATCGACGAGCATCCGCTCGTCGTGGTTGAACTCGAGGACGATGCAGTCGGCGCGCGCCATCTGGTCGCGGACCGTCGACCCGACCACACCGAGATCGGTCGCCACGACGAGCCGTGAACCATCCGCCTCGAACGAGTACCCGACCGGGTCCGCGCAGTCGTGGCTGGTGGAGAACGGTGAGACCGCGATGTCCCCGAGCGAGAGCGGCTCCCCGGCGGCTATCGGGACACGTCGGAAGCCGTCACCCGCGCGCCTGTTGATGGCGCGGAGCGTCCCGCGTGTCGCGTGGACCGGAAGATCGAAGCGTCTCGCGACAGGACCGACACCGCTGATGTGGTCCGAGTGCTCGTGCGTCACGAAGACGGCGGCGAGATCGGATGTGTCCACGCCGACGTCCGCGATCGCACACGCCGTGCGCTTCGCGGATATCCCGGCGTCCAGGAGAATGCTGGTCGTGTCGGTCGATACGAGGAAGGCGTTTCCCGAGCTTCCACTGGCGAGGACCGTGAGCCTCATCTCCACCCCTCTGAGCCGCCCCCTGCGGCCGAAGGCCGCATCGTGCGCGACAGGCTACCCGATGTCCTCTGAGGACCTGGCCGTCACGTACTGCGAGATCAGCCGCTCGAACCGGCTCTGGTAGATCAGATCGAACCGGTCCATCATGTCCGGGATGATCTCCGCGGCCTGTCTGCGCACGCGCTGGGCGAGAACCGTCGCCTCGGAGATGTCGAGCCGACCCCCCATGATCTCCTCGCACGCGCTGTCGACGAGCTCGCGGAGTTGCGCGAGCTTCTCATCCTCATCGGCGAGCAGGCGTGCCATCTCTCCGTCGTCGAAGTGGTCGGTCATCTGTCTGCTCCTCCGGCCGGATCCGCCGGACCCGCCGGCACTCCCGGTACGTGACATGTTCAGGCAATCGCGATATGTCCTTTGGATTCTATCGACCGGACCGTGCGGCGGTCAAGCGCTTTGGCCCGTTCGTCGTGGCTTCTTGACACCCCAGAGTGGGCAAGCGTAAGCTCTTAGAGACGAATACCTGAACAGGACACAGGAGGTCTCACCCTGATGAAGCGAGGACTCAGAGAACGTCTCACCGGCTTGATCGACCAGATCGAGAGCATGCCGATCACACTCGGCCGCTGGCTGCTCATCCTGGCGGCCATCATCGTGGTCAGGCACTTCCTCGAACAGGTCTCCGGACAGCTCAAGACCATCTACTTCCTCTCGTACTTCATTCACTACCCGCTCGCGTACATCGCCCCCATGCTGGGGCTCTCGGTCGTCCTGGCGGTCATGTCCCGCGAGAGGATCGAGCGGGTCACGAAGCTGATGCTCTTCGCGTGGCTCCTGACACTCCTGCCTCCGCTGCTCGATCTGCTGCTCGCGAGAGGTGGTGAGAACCCGGAGCTCATCGGGTATCTCATCCCGGACCACACGGGGCTCGGGACGGCGTTCATCAACCTCCTCAACCCGTTCTACCACGGGTTCCAAGGCACGACCGCCGGCATCCGGCTCGAGGCGGCGGTCGGCTGCATCCTCGCCGCCGTCTACGTCCACATGAAGACCCGAAGCCTCGGACGAGCGATCCTGACATTCATCGTGATCTACCCAACGATGTTCTTCTTCTTCGCTCTGCCGCCCATCACCGTCGCCATCACGAGGCTCTTCGGTGCGGAGATCGACAACGTCTACCAGCTGTTCTTCGCCCGCGCGAACGTCTACCGCGCGTTCGTCAACGTCACGCCGTTCGCGCTCTCCGATCTGTCGAATTCGCTCGTCGACCTCATCGTGCTGGTGCCGATCCTCAAGCTCTGGTACTGGCTCTACGACCGCGAGGCGTTCTGGCGCTTCGCACGGAGCATAGACATCCCGACAGTCGGTTTGCATCTGGTCGCGACGGTCGCCGGCATCGTCCTCGGCGCCCGACTCCTGCTCAATACCTCCGGCGTTGTCTCGATCGGGCATCCGTTCGACCTGATCTCTCTGATCGGACTCATCGCCGCATCGTTCTTCACGGCGCAGAGCGCAACGCTCATGCGACTCTGGTTCTCGCGCGACGGCGAACCGGCGGCGACCGACCGTGAGTGGATCATCCAGCTCGGACTCATCATGCTGGCGCTTGCCGTTCTGTTCTCGGTCTCCGTCAGCTACGTGGCCCTCACCTACGTGCTCGCTGCGCTGGCCGTCTACACGCTGTACTACGCCCCGCCGTTCAGGCTCGGACGCTACACGCCGCTCGCGGGTCTCATGATCGGCGGCGTCGTCCTGTTCTCGCTGGGTCTCGGGTTCTGCTCATACGCTGGTGAGAGCGCGGCGCTCTGGCTGCCGAAGAGCGTCGTCGCGTTGGCCGTCATCGCTCCGATGCTTGCCTTCTTCGCGCGTGACGTCTGGGACCCAATGGCCGGCGACGTCCCGTTCTCGCTGTCCGTTGCCAGGCTGTCCGGTGAGCGGACGGCCCGCGCGATCGCCGGTGTCGGGCTGCTTCTGGCCGCGCTTGTCCCGGCAGCCGTGTTGCGCGAGCCTCTCTACGCCATCCCCGGCGTCGTTCTCGGCGTCCTCGGACTCCTCGCGCTGCTCCGTGTGCGCCCCGCGGTCGTGCCCGGCGTGGTCGGAGCGGTCGGTGGAGTCCTGCTGGTCGCGCTGGCTGTCATGGGCGTGACCACGGCGGAGACGCTCTCAGATGACCTGTCGGGCACCAGCTTCGCCACGACGACCCGTCAATCGAGCTCGTTTGAGTTCATGGAGAAGGCGGACGCGACCGAGCAGCAGGCTCTCGTCAACGACGGCATCGTGATGATGCGCGCGGGGGACGTCGCCGGCGCCATCGCGAACTTCCGGCGCGCCATCGAGATCGATCCCCAGTACGTCCAGGGCTACGTCAGCCTTGGTTCGGCGCAGCTCCGCCTGGAGGATCTCGAAGGCGCCGAGCGCTCGTTCCGCCGCGCCATTGAGATCGAGGGTGAGAACGTGCTGGCACTCGTCGGTCTCGGGCAGACCTACAAGCTGTTCGACCAGACCGAGGAGGCCATCGGGTACCTCAATCGGGCGCTCGAGATCGACCCGGAGAGCGTCGACGCCATGTATACGCTTGCGCTCATCCACCAGGCTGACGGCAACGTCGAGAGCGAGGTCGAGGCGCTCATCCGCACGGTCGAGATCGACGAGCGACACAGTATCGCCCTGTCACGACTCGCCGACATCTACCTGGCCAACGGGATGCACGAACAGGCCATCTCGGCGCTGAACGCCGCGCAGGCGGGACGCACTCCCGTGGAGCACGTCCACACACGCCTCGCCGATGCATACTACTCCACCGGCGATCTGGAAGCGGCCGAGCAGCACCTCAGGCGCGAGATCATGCTGCGTCCGCGCACGGCGTCGCCGCGGGCCAATCTTGCCCGGTTGCTGTCGGAACAGGGCCGGATGGATGAAGCGCAGGAGGAGCTCCGGCAGGCGATCGGAGTGGCACAGGACGAACGCTTGAGGTCGCTTCTCGAGGAGGAACTGGCGCGCATCGGCGGGTAGGAGGCGCCGGCAGGCGGCAGACATACGCAGCGAATGCTGTCGACCGACGCCCGGTGATGCCACCGGGCGTCGTCGCTTACGGGCTGCTCTCGTCGGCGCCGCGTTCACTCGGCGTTCTGTTGTCGGAGCGGTAGACGTTCACCTCACAGCTCGCATCCCGCGCGAGCCGCTTGACGTCGGAGCCGATGACGAGACGCGAGAGCGCGGGACGGTCCTGCCGAGCCACGAAGATCTCGATCGGGGCGACGCGTTCCGCCGCCGCCAGGGAGAGCCGGAGGAACTCCCCCTCGACCAGCTCACCCGAAAGCGCGACGCCACGCGCCTCGGCCAGTCCTGCGATCCGTCCGAGCTCCGCCTCCCCGCGTCTTCTATGCTCCTCCTTCACCGCGTCGAGAAAGCGCGCGCTCGGCGCGTCGCCGATGAACCCGACGTCCTGGATCCGCTCCTGAATGTCTCCCGCAAGCGCCGTGTCGAGGATGTAGACCACGACCAGCTCGCCACCGGCTCGTTCGGCGGAGGCGAGTGCTCGCTCGACGCAGGTCGAGGAGACCCGTGACGGAGACAGGATGAGAAGCGTCCGCTTCAAGAGGTCACCTCCAGTATCAGCCGGAGCCCCGGTCAGATCACAGACCCAGTCCGAGAGCCGGCCAGTAGAACAGCGCCGCCAACGCGAACAGGGCGAGCGCAACGATCTTCAGAAGCGCGCCCACACTCAGGGCGTGCTTGAGTCGGAAGTACCCGGCGGAGTAGGCGATCGCGTTTGGCGGCGACCCCATCGGGAGCGCGAACGCAAGGCCCGCCGGCACGGCCACCGCGTAGACGACGAGGACCGGCGAGATCCCGGTGCCCTCGGCGATGCCGAAGCATATCGGGAGAAGCAGGGCCACGGCGGCCACGTTGCTGATCGCCTCCGTCAGGAACGTCGCCACGACGGCGAATGTCATCAGCATCCAGAACGCTGGCAGCGCACCGATCCGTGTCATCCCGACGTCTGCGATCCACCGCGCGGCGCCCGTCTCATGCAGCGCCGCCGCGATCGCGATGGCGCCGCCATACATCAGGATCACGCCCCAGTTGACGTACTCCTCAACGCTCTTCCAGTCGATCAGGTCGAGTGCGAACATCGAGACGGCAGCGAGGAGCGAGATCGAGGCCATGTCGAACCCGCGCCCGGCGACGACCCACGCAATGATCGTCAGGATCACGATCGTCGCGATACCCTTCTCGCGGCGCCCCATCGGACCAAGCGCCTGTGCCTTCTCACGCAGGACCACGGCCGCTTGGGAAACGTCGGTCACGTTGGACGGGAAGGAGCGCGAGAGGATCAGGAAGACAGAGACCATCAGCACGACCGACAGGGGGGCAACAGCGACCATCCAGTCGAGAAACCCGATCGTCAGTCCGAAGTGGTCCTTGAGGATCCCGAGCGCGAGGGGGTTCCTCGCTCCGCCGAGGAACGTCGCAACTCCCCCGACGACCGTGCCCCATGCGAGCGCGAGGAAGAGCGCCCGTCCGTACCGGCTCCGACCAGGTTCCAGATCCAGAGCCCGCGCGATCTCCAGCACGATCGGGAACATCAGCGCCGCCACCGCGTGTTCGGGCATCCAGAACGCGAGAAAACCGCCGGCGAAGATCACGCCGGCCAGAAGCGTGCGCGGACCGGTGTCGAAGCGACGCAGGAACGCAAGTGCGAGCCGCGTCGAGAGACCCGACTTCATCATGGCCGCCGCCATGATGAACGCACCCAGAATGAAGAAGACGGCCGAACTTCCGAACAGCGAGAACGACCGAGACGCAGGGATGACCCTCAGCGTGGGCAACAGCACGATGGCGAGAATGCTCGTGACCGAGAGCGGCATCGCGCCGGTCACCCAGAGGATGAAGCAGAGCGAGAAGATGGCGAGTGCGCTCTGCGCCTCCCGGGCCAGCCCGTCAGGTGTCGGCGCGATGAGGATCGCGGCGCATACAAGAAGCCCGACGATGAGACCCGTCACCCTCCAGCGTCTCAAGCTCTCTCCCGGTTCGGCCAAGTGTGGTGCGTGCGCTGATTCTTGCACCGGCCGTCGAGAGGTGTCAAGCGGGTTCACGAACAACGGGGCGGCCTTTCGGCCGCCCCGCTTCGGTCATGGTCGTACGTATCGCTACTTCAGAAGCACCATCTTCGCCGACGCCTCGTTCTCACCCGCCACGATCCGGGAGAAGTAGACGCCCGCCGCCACGGAGCGGCCGCTGTCGTCGCGCCCGTTCCAGATCACGTCATGCCGTCCTGCGTCGCGATTCTCGTCTGCGACGAGCGTCCGGACAAGCCTGCCCGTCGCGTCGTAGACGCGCACGTCTGCCGCCCCGGACCGGGGCATCGTGAAGCTGATGCTCGTGACCGGGTTGAACGGATTCGGGAAGTTGGCGATGGCGAGGTCGCGGTGCACGATCTCGTCGACGCCGGTCTCCGGCCCGTCGATCGCGATGAGCACGTCGTCGACGTACCACCCGTCACGCTCGATGTACCCATCCGAGTCCAGCAGGAAGCGGACCTTGAACTGCGACGTTCCGATGTACGCGTCGAGGTCCAGGGTCACCTGGGTCCAGCTCGACAGCAGACCGTCGTACGTGGCCACATTGGTCCAGCTCGACCCGCCGTTCGTGCTGACCTGCACGTAGCAGTAGTCGTATCCGGACTCCGTGTCGTAGCGGTGCCAGAACGAGAGCTCCGCGCCCTCGGCCGAGCTCAGATCGAGCGCGTTGACGAGCGCCATGGTCTCGTAGTCGTTGCTCCCGTAGTTACCGCTCGGACTGTCGGTCATGCAGGTGTTCGGGCTGTACGACGTGGAGGTCGTGGTCGCCCAGCTGCCGGTCCACTCGGCAAGACCCGACTCGAGATCGTCGAAGAAGTCCGGCGCCGCGAGCATGAAGTCGACCGAGGCGATCGTGCCGTCGGTGACGGCGACGTCGAGCTCCTCCCCCGTGGCGTACCCGGACAACGACGCCCGGAGGTCGTACGTGCCGACGGGGATGTACTCGATCTCGTAGTAGCCGGTCGCGTCCGTCTCGTCGGAGTACCCCGTGGCGTCGGTCAGCTCCACCAGCGCGCCCTGAAGCGGAGACATCGACTCGTCGCGAACGTAGCCCGCGATCGTGCCGCGCGGCGGCGGCTCCATCGCGAAGTTGACGACGACGAACGTGTCGAGACTGGCCGAGACGTTGTAGGCGGTCTGTGTCGGGTAGTCGGTCGCCGAGCAGACGACCGTGTAGGTCCCCGTCTCCACCATCCGGTGGTAGTCGCCCACGTCCGGGTCGGTGTAGATGTCCTTGCCGATCTCGGGGATGCTGATGGTCGCGTCGATCGGGTCGCCGGTCTCGGCGTCCGTCACGAGCCCGCGAATGCCTCGACCGGACATCCTGGCCTGGTAGAGCATCGCCGGGATGTTGTCGGCCACGATCGGGTCGATCTGCGATTCGGGCGGGTCCTTCGTCACGGAGAGCTCGATGGTCGTGGCGATCTCGCCCCGAGTCTCGTAGCACCAGTCCTGGCAGCTCCCGATCGCCTGATACCAGTCGTACCCGTTGGTGACCGGCAGACCGCTCAGGTCTCCGTACTCGTCCGAGATCGTGATGAGCATCGGCTCGTCGGGCGTCGGCGCCGGCGTGTAGTCCCAGAGGTAGTTGACATAGACAGCACCCGAGTGGAACTGGAGCGACGTCACGGGGCGCTTGTCGAGGTAGTCCGCCCTGTGCGCCTGCGTCTCCGGCTCCGAGAAGGCCGAGCCGGCGTTCTGCCCGTTCGGGCAGAGGTAGTTCCGGTTGAGATCGGCTCCGTTGCCGTTGTAGCGCGAGCCGTTCTCGTAGCCGTCGGGATTGAAGAGTGGGAGGATGGTGATCTCGCGCTCGTTGACGAGCCACGTCACCTGTGGGTCGGTCCCATAGTTCTCGAGCAGGTACTCGATCATGTAGTACGGAACGGCGACGCTGATCGTCTCGTTGCCGTGGATCCCTCCGAGCCACTGGATCTCCGGCTCGAACTCCTCGACCGTCGGGTTGTCGCTGATCCTGATGATCCAGATCTCGCGCCCGTAGACGCTCGTACCGATGGATTCCACCGTACAGATGCTCGGGTAGGCCGCCTCCCATGCCTGCAGGTCGGCGGTCAGCTCGGCGTACGTGACGTACTCGCCGCGGCCCGGAACACGGAGCGATGAGACCGCTTCGATCATGTTCTCGACGACCACCGCGGGCCGGAAGCCGTTGGCCCACAGCGTCTCGATCTCCGACGGAATGGCCGCGATCTGCGCCTTCCCGTCGGCGACGGACATGATGTCCATCTGGAGCTCGTTCAGGCGATGGATGTCCGCCCTCGAGAAGATATCCACCTCGACGACTGCCGCGTCGTCGCGCGGATAGGCGAAGGCGGCTCCAGGAAGCGTTAGCAGGATGAGGAGGACGCCTGCCAGCGCGAGCCCAGCGATCCTCATTGCCCCTCTCCTTTCCTCTGTCCCTACGCGCGGACAGGTGGCCGGCACGCCGGCCACCCGCCCCCACGAGTGATCTGGCGCCTCTCCCCGACAGGCGGGGCCAGGCTTAGCTGCTGCGCCTCGCTACTTCAGAAGCGCCATCTTGATGACGTCGGTCTCCTCCGCGGTCGTCAGACGCGCGAAGTAGATGCCGGTGGCCATGCTTCTGCCGTCCTCATCGCGACCGTTCCAGACGACCGAGTGCGGCCCGGCCTCGATCTCGCCGTCCACGAGCGTCCGGACGAGCTGTCCGTTGACGTTGTAGACCCTGAGTTCGACCGCGCCGGCGTTCGCCGGAACGTTGAAAGCGATGTTGGTGACCGGGTTGAACGGGTTCGGCGTGTTCTGACGGATCGCGAGCTTCGTGAAGTCGCTCTCCGGCTCCTCGACGCCGGTGCCCATATCGAACCAGGTCAGGATCCGATCGACCAGCGTCTCCTGGTTGTCCGGATCAGGGTTGTCGACCTTGACGTCCTCGAACGGGAAGGCCAGGAACACGATGGCGTGGTCGTCCTCACGGATCTTGAGCCCCTTGTTCCCGACGCCGGACGCCGTGAAGATCACGTCGGATGTCGTCACGAAGGAATCGCTCTCCGAGGCCGGGATCGGCCCGCTGAGCAGACCGAGCGACATGCCGTCCGAGATCGGGTCGGACGCCACACCGGTCATGATGAACCCGGACGTGTCGTTCGTCCACGAACTGATGTGCAGATAGTCCGTGATGAACGTGTTCGTGCTCGCCCGGCTCGAGAGGTAGTTCATGCTCATCAGGGCCAGGTTCCCGCCGCCGTCCAGGTAGTCCATCATCACCTGCTCTTCGCCGGAACCGATGGTGGTCGCGTCGCGGCTCGCCGTCGTCCAGAACGCCGCGTGGAAGCCGGTCATGAGCGAGATATCGACCTTGCCGTCGGTGTATGGACTGAACGTGTACGGGTAGTACCCGGCGTCCGTGAGCGCATCCTGGATGTACGTCTCGTACATCATCGGTCCATCGTCGTCGACGATCAGGATCGCCGGCGTCTCACAGAACGCGATGAAGTCCTTGCCGTACTCTACAGCGTTCGCCGTGCTCGTCGCGCTCAGCGACATGACGCCGTGGTCCACGAGCGTCCCGTTGTAGTCCGTGATGTGGACGTACAGGGTCTCGGTGGCGCCGGCGGGGATGAAGATGTCGGTCGCGCCGAGGTAGCAGATGCCGTCGGTCGTGCAGTAGTTGGCCACCCAGTTGAACGGGTCGCCCGGGAAGTCGAGATCGAAGTCGAACGTGTAGGTATCGTCCGCCGTTCCCGTGTTCGTGCAGTAGACGGTGTACTCGGCCTCGCCGAAGAAGTCGATCTCATCGGCCTGATGCGACGCCGTCATCTCGAAGGAGTACGGGTCGGGCATCAGGGCGGAGTTCAGAATCTCGTGCGGAGTGAGATCCTCGATGAAGACCACCACGTGCATCTTGAGCGGGTCGTTCGTCGAGTTCGTCACACCGGAGAAGGTCTTGTTGAACGTGACCTCCTCTCCGATCTCGTCGAGGTCGGCCTGGGCGATGGTCTCGGCCATGAGCATGTCACGGACCGTGTACGGGTACGAGAAGTTCACGTCCTCGTAGACGACGAACTGCGCGGTCAGGTCACCACGGCTCAGCGCCTCCGTCGCCCGGAACGTGACGTCGATCGTTCCGCCGACCGTCCCGCGAGTCCCCTCGGCGTTGACCGTTCCGGACACATCGATCTCGATCGGGCTCGAGACGGCCAGACGGCTGTTGATGATCGGACGGTATGTGTTGATCACGGTCGAACCGGCGCCGATGACCTCCTGAACCGCGTCGAACCGGCAGTCCGGGATGCCGCCGACACCGTAGAGCGACGCGCGCTGGTAGGTGTCACCGGTCGCGTAGATGTCGCTCACGTGGTAGTAGAGCACCACGAGCTCATCGGTCGTGAACTCACCTCCCTGAAGCGTCTGCAACGCCGCACGGGCGTTCGGGCAGTAGCCTCAGCCAGTCGAGCCGAAGAGCTCCGCGAGGACCGCCCGGTCCGCTGCAACGGCGGAGACGGCGCAGGTCAGGAGCAGGGTCGCGACCAGCCCAACGATCGCCGTACGCTTCACCATGCTGCTCTCCTTTCGCGGCGAAAGCCGCTTCTTCACTCAGGATCCTTTCGCCGCGCCCAATGTGGCGACAGTGTTCCTGCTCTCTTGCTGTCGTTCTACTTCCTGTCGTCGTTTGCCCTTCGAACTCCGTTCTCACCTTCATGTCGCACCGCTGCGCTTCGTTGTGCCCCGTCGCATGTCCTTCCGTATCTCCTCACCGTTTACGGACGCCCCGCAGCCGTGAGGCGCGTCGCCTGGATGATCTCCAACGTGTCGTCGTTCTGCACGAACGCGACGGCGTCCAGATTGGCGACGTTCCAGCCGGGGTCGAGGGTGACGTCGTAGTTGACCTCGGTGGAATCGCCGACTGCGGTCAGCGTGAGCGTCTGATCGTCGAGGATGTCACGCGCCACGAACGGGAACAGGTGGTGCGCGAAGCTGACGTCGTTCTCCATGACGACCGTCCTGATCACGTAGTCTCCTCCCGGGAGCGCGTCCTCCACCCTGATCTTCGCGGTGAGTGCCGCGCGCGCCGAGAGGTCACCCGTGAGCGACATCGTCAGCGGCGAGCCGACCGGCTGCCTGAGCTCGATCTCGAACTCGTAGTCCGCCTCGGCCACCGGCACCGAGGTCGCGCCTTCGACAACGCGCCTGCCGTCGAAGATCGCGGCGGGATGCCCAGACGACCCAGGATACTCGGGATGGTCCTTGTACCAGTTCTCGCGCGCGATGGTCTCATTCGAGCCGACCGGCAGAAGCGTGTGGTACGCGACCACGCAGAGCCTGTCCGCGCCATATTCGTCCATCAGGTTGTGGAGCGCCTCCTCCCCGTTGGGGCAGTTGACGCATGCGAAGTCCGTCAGGAACTCGACGAGGATGTTCCGGTCGACGAGCCCGCCGGCCGGTCCGGCCGAGAACGAGCACGTCGCCACGGCTCCCTCGTCGCCGTCGTCATCGACGGCCGCGACCGCGAACACGTGGTCTCCCTCGGCGACATCCTCAAGCAGCAGCGTGTCTGCCGTGGTCGATCCGGTGACGGTGTCGTCGTACGTCCACTCGTAGCGGACGACGTCGCCGTCAATGTCCATCCCGATCCACCGGACCACGACATCCTCCCCGGAGAGCACGTCGCCCGCGCCGGGACAATCGGTGATCGTGACGGTCGGGAGGAAGTTCGTCGCAACGGGATCATTGAACCAGTCACATCCGCCCTGCGCCGCAACCCAGACCACCAGGAGGGCGACGGCGAACAGCGTTCTCCCGGCCAGTCGCCGGTGGCTGCTCGTATGCATCGTTCCGTTTCTCACGAAACCGTCCTCCTAGAAGTAGGTCGTCAGCCTCACACGCCCTCCAACGAACTCCGGCTCGACGCGACAGACGCCGCCTGAGCACTTCAGCCCTCCGCGCTCGCTTCCCACGGAGACGCCGAGTTCCAGATCGTCAGCGAGCAGGCTCTTCACCTCGAACATCGCCCACACGCTCCGGTCCTCGCTCTCGTCGTCGGTACCCTCGACGACCGAGGCGAACGTGATGCCGGACGCGGTGTAGCAGGTCATCGAGACGAGGTAATCGATCGAGGACGTCTCGGTGATGTCGATCGTCTCGCCCGCCTGAACCTGCAGCTCGAGCGGCTGGCCGGACGGCAGCGGCACGACCACCTCGGCTCCTCCGGTCGTGTGCTCGATGAAGCTCCCAAGCTCGTACTCGCGCGAGCGGGCCGCGCCGGCCGAGAGCGACGTGTCGCCGATCCAGGCGTCCGCCTGGCCGAACATCTCCCAATGGAGCAGGTCGGCGTCATGGTTCCTCGCCTCGGAGGCGCCACCAAGCACGGTGACCGCATCACCGAGCGGGACGGTCGCCTCGAACAGGAACCCGCGCTCATCCTCGAGTTTCGGCTCGTAGGTCGCCCGGTTCATCAGCGTCCACAGGTGCTCGCGGACGCAGGTCGGCGGGTTCACGAGGAAGTGCGTGAAACGCTCGAAGTCCTTGTACTCGCCGAAAAGGGTCGCCCAGGGAAGCTCGACCGTCGCGGCCGCGTAGGTGGCGTGGCCCTCGATGTCCTCGATCTCGAGTTCGCCGTCGTCGGCGTGACGACCCACGTACTCGACGGCCAGCGACACGGGGCCGAGCCACGCGTCCATCTCGCCGCCGAGGAGCATGTCCTCGGATCGACCGAGCGACCCGGTCACGAGCGGGTCCGCATCCTCCTTGCTCGACGCGCGTTCGACGACGCTCCCCGCGAGGGTCAGCCAGCTCGCCAGCGAACGGCTCGCGCGCAGCGCGCGGACGTTGTGCCGGCGATAGCGGGTCTGCGTCAGTGGCTCGTCGACGGTTCCGGCGAGCGCGGTGATGTCCGCGCCGCTGAAGGAGTACTCGCCGATGAGTCCGTCCAGCACGGTGTCGTGCTCAAGGTCGACATCCTCGAAGCTGCGGAGCGCGAGCCCGCGACCGAAGGTCGCAAGGAAGTGCCCGGCCCGCAGGTGGAGGTTCTCGCGATCGAGCGCCGCATAGCGGTGCTTCACTTCCGCCCCCGGCACGTCGATGTCGGCCGGATTATAGAGCGGGGACGAGAGCTGGTAGGCGCGGTAGACGGCGCCCACCGTCAGCGGGCCGTAGCCCGCATCCATCTCGAGCCTCGCGTCGAACGTCGACGCCTCGGCGCCGGTGTCGTAGAGGTACTCGCCCGTCACCGCGCCGCTGGTCCACACGCCGTCGTCACCGAGCGCACTCACCGGCAGAACGCAGCCGAGCGCGACCACCGCCGCACCCAGAAGGACTCGCCTAGTCAACGGCTTCCTCCTCGCTGCCGGTCTCTGCATCGGCTCCTTCCTCCGCGTCCGCCTTGGGACAGCCATCGGGGAAGAGCTCCTCCACGGCGTTCTCCAGCTCGACGTGGTTCGACGGACGATAGCCCGTCACGGCCCACGCCACCGTCCCGTCCTGGCGGATGAGCACGGTGCGGGGAACCGACGTGACGTGGAACTTCCGCGCGACGGCCTGGCTCGGGTCAAGGAGCACCTCGAAGGTGTTCCCCTTCGAAGCGATCAACGCCCCGACCTTCGACGTCGAACGCGGCCCGTCGATCGACACGGCGAGAACCGTGAGACCGCAGTCTTTGTACTTGTCAAAGATCTTCTGGAGGTCCGGGAAGCCCTTGATGCACGGCTTGCACCACGTGGCCCAGAAGTCAACGATGACCGGACCGTCCTTGAGCAACTCGCTGAGCGTGACATCCTCGCCGCTCAGGTTCTTCGCTGTGAACTCCGGCGCCTTCGCATCGGCGCCGAATGACGAAGTCGTCCCCGTCAACACGAGGACCGCCGCGCACACGAGTGCGAGGCCGGAAAGTCTCCTGCCGGTCATGAGTCCCCCAATTGTTCGCCTAACTTATTATACCACCATCATTACCAATGGTCAAGGCACGTTCAGGCCATCCGCCTGCCCTCCCTGACCCGGTCCGCAGCACACCGCACGATATCCGTCGAAACAGAGGTCAGAACCGCACCGTGTCCAGATACGCGACCCCGACCACCGTCAGCTTGGATGCGGACGTCGGTCGGGGGGATTCGACGCTCTCGAACCGGCCGACATTCGCGACCGGTGCAAGTTCTTTCCAGACAACAGAATAGCTCGTCAGTTCGTCTCCGGGCGCGGCGGTCCGTCATCCGACCGCGAGCGCCCCCGTCTCCACGCCGAGCGTGTGAACGGACTCGTCCGAGGGGTTCAGCCGCGACATGATGGCCCCGAGCGCTTCATGGATGGCGTCCTCGTCGGAGACGAGATCCATCTGGTCGGTCTCCAGCGTCAGCACGGTCGTCTCGGCCTTCGCCCGCTCGCTCCACCCTTCGTAGGCATCGTTGAGCGCTTCGAGATAGGCCGGGTCGATGTCGCGCTCGCAGTCGCGGCCACGGCATCCGATCCTTCCCAGCAGCGTGTCGACACGCGCACGAAGATAGACGATGAGATCCGGCGTCCTGAGGAAGCTCGTCATCGCGTCGAACAGGGCCGTGTAGTTCTCGTAGTCCCGCTCCGGCATGAACCCCTGTCGGTAGAGGGTCGCGGCGAAGATCTCCTTGTCCTCGTAGATGGTCCGGTCCTGGATGCACGGCTCTTCGGAGCCGACCATCTCACGATGGATCTCGAAGCGCTTCGAGAGAAAGTAGACCTGAAGGTGGAACGACCACCGATCCATGTCGGAGTAGAAGTCGTTGAGGTAAGGGTTGTTGATGACCGGTTCGTAGTATGCGCGCCAACCGAGCTGGTTCGCGAGGAGCGTCGTCAAGTGGGTCTTGCCGACACCGATGTTCCCCGCGACCGCGACGAACTGTCCGGGCTTCATGAGCGACTCCATGGCTGTTGCGGCAGACCGCCGGCGGAGGAGCGCCGGCTCGAGGCGGTCGCAGTATAGGACGAGAGAGATACGAGTGTCAACGGCAATCGGGGTCGTCCAGAGGACGACCCCGATCGTTCACGGTGCTCGCGAGCCGATACGACAGATCCGGTGGCCGAGGTGACCGCGCGAAGCGTTCAGGCGACGATCGTCACCTCGGTTCCGACCGTGACGGCGTCCGCCAGAAGCTCCAGTTCCTCGTTCCGCATCCTGATGCAGCCGCGACTTGAGTTGCGACCGACGGAATCCGGCTCGTCGGTGCCGTGGATGCCGATACCCTCCCACGGTGGGCACTCCAGACGCAGGAAGAGTGGTCCGTAGGAGCGTCTGCCCTCATGCTCCCAGTCATGCGAGTCCTCGATGGACACGATCCGGAAGGTTCCCTCGGGCGTCCGGCAGTCGCCGACCATCCGCTTATCCGCGCTGTCCGGATTCGAGCCGATCCCGACCCGAAACCGCGTCGTGCCCTCGTCGGTGACGAGTTCGAGCACGTGCTCGGACTTCCTGACGGTGACGCGCGGCGCGCTCATCGCGCTGACCCCGTCGTCTCATCGATGCCCGTCGCCCGCTCGACCTGCTCCTCCGTGTCGCTCGAGCCCCGATCCTCGGGGCTGCACGCTCCGCTGAGTCAGGTCGACACTCCCATCCTGGGGAGGATCACGAGCTGCAGCAGTAGCCAGATCGCCACGAACGCGATCGGCAGCGCCAGTTCACCCAACCTCATCCGCCACCCGCTCCTTGCTCTAGTCATGCCCGACTAGATGTTCTCGGCCTCACCGAGGAGCATCTCGATCTCCGAGCGCATCTCCGGACGCAGCTCGTTGGCGAAACCGACGTGCTTCGCGGCGATGCGTCCGTCCCGACCGAGAATGAACGTCGTCGGGATCCCACTCACTCGATAGGCCTCACTGATCGAACGGTTGCCCACCACGATCGTGTAGTCGATGCCGTTCTGTCGAACGAACGGCGCCAGGTCGGACGCACCACCCTGGTCGAGCCCGACGCCGACGATCGCGAGTCCCTGATCCCCGAACTCGTTGTGGAGCTCGATGAGAAACGGGATCTCCTCACGACACGGAGGACACCACGTCGCCCAGAGGTCCAGCACGACGACCTTGCCTTCGAAGTCGGAGAGCGACACGTCGTTGCCGTCAAGATCCGGAAGGGTGAACGACGGGGGGTAGTCGCCGACGCTGACACCGGTCTCGCCAGCCACATCGCCACTCGCCGCGGGTCGGTCGCCGGTCGTCGCCGAACGCTCACCCATCGCGTCCTCTTCGGTGGAGCCGCTGCAGCCGGCCATCAGGCCGACGGCGAGGAGGCCGGCAAGCACGAACGTCAGCACGTTTGGTATCTTCATGGTGACACACTCCTTCGGCTTCGCTCCTCGCGACGCGTCGCGCCGCCCTGGAGCTGTCGCACGCTACGTGAGGTGCTGGTCGATACGCTCCTGGATGCTCTGCTTCGATGCGGCTCCGACGATCATGTCGACCTGCTCGCCCGCCTTGAAGAACAGAAGCGCGGGGATGCCGCGGATGCCGTACTGCTGCGCCAGCGACGGGTTCTCGTCGACGTTGACCTTCGCCACCTTCATCTTGCCGGCGTTGTCCACGGCGATCTCATCCACGACCGGTCCGACGAGACGACACGGCGCGCACCAAGGAGCCCAGAAGTCAACAAGAACGAGCCCGCTGTCTCCGGCCACCTCTGTCTGGAAGTTCTCCGCTGTCGCTGTGATGACGCCCTCTGCTGCCATTGCCTCTTCCCCCTTGTCCGCCCGCCACTTGCGACGGGACACTGGATGTGCTGCCCTTCCTTTCACATCGCTCTCAGCTCATGATGCGCCTTCGGCCCGCGCGATTCGCCCCGTTCGCTCCCGCACCACCCGACGCCGCGGATTCCCGTCACTGAGGCGTGTCGCCCCAGGGATCTACGAGCGACGGGTCCCCTTCGGAACGAGAACCCTGAGCACCTCCGCCGCCGAGTCATCGAGCAAGCGGTAGCAGACAAGATGCCCCTTCCGCTCCGATTCGATGAGCCCGGCATACCGCAGCCGCTGAAGGTGCTGGGAGACCGATGGCTGCGGCACTCCGAGGAGCTCCTCGAGTCTGCTCACGCAGAGCTCACCCTCCCCGAGCAGATGGACGATGCGCAGTCTGGTCGGGTGAGAGAGCGCCTTGAGGACCTCCGCGGCCCTGCCGAATCGCTCGTCGCTGCTCTGTGTGCCCCGCACGGCCACGTTCGAACCCCCTGCCAGTAGAACATGCAAATGTAATGATACTACATAACCGTAATATGCTGGCGTGTCAAGCGCGAATGAGCGCGCCCCCGGCCGTGGAGCCGGGGGCGTTCGTATCGTCCTGGTCGGGATGCGACGTGAGGCGCGCCGTCGGGAGGCTACTCGATCGAGAATCCGAGCTGGTAGAGCAGGAACCCGTCGTTGTCCACGATGTCGACACGCCACTCGCCCTTCCACTCGTCGAGGACCTGCTTCCGGCTCCAGGTCCTCCATCTCGCGCTCTTCACCGCGAGTCCGACCCGTCCCATCTCTCGGTCGCCCCAGTACCATATGTGCCAGATGCTGTCGGGCTCGGCCGCGCCCGCGATCTCACTGAAGCAGCAGAGGCGGTTGATCCCATCTTCCTTCGGCAGGAAACTCCGTCCGGCGTCGGTCGGCTCGCTCTCCTCGATGCCGCGGCAGATGTACGCACGTGTTACGCTCAACCCGTCCGGCGACGTCCGAGCTTCGAACTGCCCAGTCGGTTCGGGTTCGTCGGCAGCTGCTCCGTAGAGAGCATGCGGCGAGGTGGCCGACGTGAACGCATCCGTGTCGGTACCCGCCTCGGTGAGCGAACGTTCCCCCTCGCCAGCGGGATCCGTTCCGGACGAAGAGCCTGAAGCGCTCTGCCCGACCACTCCGTCCTGCGGTGATGGCACCGCCTCGTCGAGCGCTTCGTCGACGGTGTCGCCCGACGTCGGGTCGGACGCGCCATCGACCTGCTCGGTGTCGTCCTGCGCCACGAGGGCGCCGGCGGCGGGATTGTCGTCCACGACCGACTCCCGCGCAGACGAGTCGTTCCCGGTCGATGCGTCCGAGCCGCACCCGCAGAGAAGCAGGGCACCTATGATGAGGAGAAGTCCCATGAGGACCAGTGACGTCCTGGACATGTCACTCCCTCCGTTCGTGGCCACTCGCGTGGGCCGCGCGGTGGCGCCTGACGCTCGTCAGATCGGGTCTGCGATGGCTGAGAGACTCGAGGGTCGCAGGCCCCGCCGAGGGGGCTGCCGGACGCGGTCCGGTGCTGCAGCACCATCAGCCTATCCATCGCTCCCGGGCCTGTCAAGCTCGTGTCGGGTCACCGGAGCCCCGTCGCCCCCGTTTCCGCCCGCACGCCGGGACCTCTCAAGATCCGCCAGGCGCTCCTCGAGCGCGCCCAGCTGCCTGAGAACCGGGTCCGGGATGGCGTCGTGAGCCAGGGGAGCATCGATCACCCGCCGGCCCGACTCGCGGACGATGCGGCCGGGTACGCCGACGACCGTGCAGTCGTCGGGAACGGACCGCACGACCACCGACCCCGCTCCGATCCGCACGTCGTTGCCCACGGTGATCCCGCCGAGCACGCGGGCTCCGCAACCGACCACAACATCATTGCCGAGCGTCGGGTGCCGCTTGCCCGTGTCCTTCCCCGATCCGCCGAGCGTGACTCCCTGGTAGAGGGTCACGTTGTCACCGATGACGGTCGTCTCGCCGATCACGACACCCATGCCGTGGTCGATGAAGAAGCCTCGCCCGATCGAGGCGCCGGGATGGATCTCCACGCCCGTGCAGAACCGCGTCCACTGCGACAGCAGCTGCGGGAGCACGGGAACCCGAGCGCGCCAGAGGGCATGGGCCATCCTGTGCGAGATGACGGCGTGAACGCCCGGGTACGTGAGAAGCACCTCGAGCGCACCGCTCCAGCCGCGCGCCGCCGGGTCGCGCGCGAGCGCCGCTCTGACGAGATCGAGCATCGTTCCTCCCTGGAGCCGGAGCCGCCGGTCCTCGCCGCGGCTCCTCACGCGGGCCGTGTGCGAGGACACAGGACGTCCGGCCTGCATCGTTCGACCCGATACCCCGCAAGTCCCGTGCCAGCGCAGCCCGGCGCGTCTTGACAACGCCTCTCTGGCTCGGTATAGTACCCGGGTTCGCAGGCGGCCTCGCCAGGGGCCGTCTTCTTCGACCGGCCCGCGGTGGCGACGGTCGGCTGTTTCCATGACGAAAGAACGGACATGAGCGATACAAGGGTGCGATTCGCGCCAAGCCCGACGGGCTTCCTGCATCTCGGCGGCGCCAGGACGGCTCTGTTCAACTGGCTGCTCGCCCGATCACAGGACGGGCGGTACATCCTCCGCATCGAGGACACCGACCGGGAGCGTTCGACCGAGGGGTTCCTCCAGGCGATCCTTGAGGACCATCGCTGGCTCGGACTCGTATGGGACGAGGGACCCGAGGTCGGCGGCGACGTCGGTCCGTACTTCCAGTCCGAACGGACGGGGACCTACGCTCCGCTACTCCAGAGAATGCTCGATGAGGGCTCCGCCTATAGGTGCTACTGCACGACTCAGGAACTCGAATCGCGACGAAGTGCCGCGCCGGACGGAGGCCGTGAGTGGCGATACGACCGCCGCTGCCTCGACCTCACCGACTCCGAGCGTGAAGCGCTCGAGGCGGAGAGGCGTCCATCCGTCGTCCGGTTCCGGGTCCCTGACGGACGGACGCGGTTCGAGGACATGGTGCTCGGTCCGGTCGAGGTCGACCACGACGAACTCGATGATCTCGTACTCGCGCGCTCGGACGGCACGCCGACATACAATTTCGTCGTCGTGGTCGACGATCTGTCGATGGGGGTCACGCACGTGGTGCGCGGGAGCGACCACACATCGAACACACCGAAGCAGATCCTCATCGCCAAGGCGCTAGGCGGCACGCCCCCGACGTTCGGACATCTGCCGCTGGTCCTCGGGCCGGACAAGCAAGTTCTGTCGAAGCGCCGCGGCGCGCTGGCCATCGGGGAGTACCGCCGACAGGGCTATCTGCCGGAGGCCCTCGTCAACTACATGGCCCTGCTGGGCTGGTCGTACGACGGCGAACAGGAGTTCTTCACGCTCGACGAACTTGTCGAGCGCTTCGACCTGTCCCGCGTAAGTGGGAAGGCAGCGGCGTTCGACCCGGAGAAGCTCCTCTGGATGAACGCGCAGTGGGTGAAGCGGCTGCCGGTGGCGGAGCGCACCACCCGGATGCTCCCGTTCCTGAGGGACGCCGGACTCATCGATGGAGAGCCGACGGGAGCGGTCCGCGAGCGGCTCGAGGCTATCGTGGAGCTTGTGGACGATCGGGCGAAGACCCTGGCCGACATCGTCGCACAGGCCGGCTTCTTCCTGACAGACGACATCACGTATGATGAGAAGGCCGTCAGCAAGGTCTTGACGAAGCCCATTGCCATTACTATAATAGATGGTCTGTATGCACGGCTGGCCGACGCTCAGGACTTCGAACCCGGCACGCTCGAGGCTCTTATCCGAGGATTCGCCGAGGAGCAGGAGCTTGGAGTCGGGAAGGTCGTGCAGCCCGTCCGCGTCGCGGTGACCGGCGGGACCGCGAGTCCGGGGATGTTCGAGACCCTGTCTCTTCTCGGGCGCAAGGCGGTCCTCAGGCGCCTCACCAGAGCCCGCGAGATCGCGCAGCAGCAGCAGGACGGCATCAGCTGAGCAGTGCAGGGGAGTCGTCTAGTGGCAGGACAGCGGACTCTGGATCCGCCGGCGGAGGTTCGACCCCTCCCTCCCCTACCACCACATAAGGCGCCATCGTCTAGCGGTTAGGACGCCGGCCTCTCAAGCCGGTAACACGGGTTCGATTCCCGTTGGCGCTACCACCAAGAGAAAGCGGAGCGTTCGATGAACGCTCCGCTTCTCTCTGTCTCATCGGTCGCCGGGGATCCCCCCGGCTTCCGCCTACCTCTTCTTCTTCCTGACGACCTTCTTCTTCGCCGGCTTGCGCTTGGCCGTGGTCTTCTTCTTCACGACCCTCTTCTTCGCCGGCTTGCGCTTGGCCGTGGTCTTCTTCTTCACGACCCTCTTCTTCGCCGGCTTGCGCTTCGTCGTCTTCTTCTTGACGACCTTCTTCTTCGCGGGCTTGCGCTTCGCGGTCGTCTTCTTCTTCACGACCTTCTTCTTGCGCACGACCTTCTTCTT